>Ga0187893_10000073_pt1 | contig 205443 bp, 186 predicted proteins | sample MA1701074metaG_FD_139574 | JGI IMG/M metagenome (GOLD analysis project Ga0187893, IMG submission 139574) | White microbial mat communities from a basaltic lava cave in the Kipuka Kanohina Cave System on the Island of Hawaii, USA - MA170107-4 metaG ...
CTGCGCATGGCCCGAGAGGAGAGCCTTTGCGAGAGCCGGATGAGGGAAATCTTCATGTCCGGTTCGACGAGGGGTGAGTGAGTCGTGTTGCCATTAACATCGCTCACTCGCCTACTCTACTGTTGCTTGCGGTCTCATGGTCGACCCACCTAACCCGGCGCGGTAGGGCAGGCAGGACCTTCGGCGTCATGCTGCCTGCCGCCGCAGTATTGATCCTTGGCTTGCAGTTGCCCGGCACGCTACATTGGTTGACTCATCTCCATCGTGAAGGGGTGGGTTACAGTAGCCGAGGATGGCGGGAATCGGAATTAATAAGGCGATTGACATTTCTGGATTCTTCCATCGCTATGTTTTCCAATGCGCCTGACGTCATATACACGTTTTTGGGCAGGCCCGCCCAAATGATACCCAGAAAGGTGTATCCAGATTCTAATCTTCCCAACCCAGACTACAAGGCGCAATTAAGGGCGATGAAACTGAACATGGAAGTTCAAAGGGGTCTCTTGGTGTATTTTAGTCGTGTTCACTGGCGTTGGTACCTTCCGTCTGCGCCGGAACTCGAAGAGGCCCTGGGCCTGCGTTTGTTGCTCAAGACCCGTGATGGATTTATCTATCAAGGGGGCGCGATGACAGACGCTCAGTCATGATCAAAGTTTCTAAGTGAGGGCCATCGGGAGTTGGCGTGATAAGGATTAATGAGAAACCGTCTGAGGATCAATCCATCGATTACCCAACGGTCCGTGATTATTATAACCAGGTCTACTACAGGCAAGCGGATCTCGACGCCAAAATCTCGCGCCATTTGCACCGATTGGCGATACGGTTTCAGCCCTGGCAGGGCAAGCGCCTTCTCGATGTCGGCTGTGGGAGCGGCGGTTGGTTGCGGGCCGCGTCCGCAAGCGGGGCTCACGTCACCGGTGTTGATCTCTCGGAAGTAGCGCTGGCGGTCTGCCGGCAATCCTTGCCGGATGCGGCGCTTTGTTGCAGTCCGGCCGAACATCTTCCGTTTGTCGATAGCCAGTTCGATTTCATTTCTTGCCTGGGTTCGCTGGAGCATTTTCTAAATCCAGAAGTTGCACTCAAAGAGATGATCCGAGTCGCCAAGCCCAGCGCTCGGTTTTTGATCTTGGTTCCGAACTCCGGCTTTCTCCTGCGTCGTCTGGGTCTGTATTCGGGAACAGAACAGATTGCGGTCCGCGAGGCGATCCGTTGCTTGCAGGGTTGGCAGGAGTTATTTGAATCCGTCGGCATGATGATCGATGAGCGGTGGAAGGATCTGCATGTGCTGTCCGCCTCGTGGATGATTCGTGGACCGTGGCATCTTTGGCCAGCACGTGTCGCTCAGGCGCTGTTACTACCCCTGTGGCCGCTTGCCTGGCAATACCAAGTCTATCATCTCTGCCGCTTAAGCTAACGAGGTCACTGCATGGAGATCCTCGTTATCACCTGGAATTTTCCGCCGACCCGCGGCGGGATGGAACGTTTGCTGGGCGAGTTGGTCAGCGGTCTTAGAAAAACCCATGCCGTAACCGTCATCACCGCATACGGCCTGCCCCGGGAGACTGTGGAGAAGGATGTTTTTCGAGCCCCGTTTCCCGGGTTGATCCCTTTCGCCTGCTACGCGCTGTGGCGCGGGGCATCGTTGCTGCTCCATAATCGCCAGATCGAGGTCATCTTCGGCGGTAGCGTGATGATGACACCGCTGGTGTTGATCCTCGCGCGGCTTTTTCAGCGAAAGGCGGTGATGCAGGCTCATGGCCTGGATATCGTCTACCCGGCTTTGCTCTATCGCTGGTTGTGTAGCGTGTGGGTCAGGTTTTGTGATCGCGTCATCGCCAACAGCGTTTTTACCGCCTCGGCGGTTGAGCAGCGAAGCCTCAGGCGCAATCGGATCGCCGTCATTCCCCTGGGGATCGATCCGCAGCGATTTGCCGTGCCAGCGAACGCCGAGGCAACCAGAAAAATGTTTCAATTAGAAGGAAAAAAAATAGTTTTGTTCGTCGGGCGCCTCGCCAAGCGTAAGGGAGTTGAGGAATTCGTTCGCTACTCCTTGCCCAAAATCGTCTTAGAGATTCCCGACGCTTGTTTCGTGATCGTCGGCGATAACCCGACGCAGTCGCTGGCCCATCGAGCCGACATTCTCAGCGACATCGAATCCGCGGTCCGCCAATGCGGTTTGGAGAAATCGGTGCGATTGCTTGGCGCCCTGGACGACGACGGCGTCACGCGGCTTTATCAGGCATGCCAAATCGTAGTTTTGCCGGCGTTGGCACTGGCCGAGGACGTCGAAGGGTTCGGCCTGGTTCTGCTGGAAGCCGCCGCCGCCGCAAAGCCGGTGGTGGCAACTCGGACTGGCGGTATTCCCGACGCCGTGGAAGAAGGGAAAAGCGGTATACTACGGGAGCCGGGGGATTATGACGCATTGAGTCAAAGCATCGTAGCGCTTTTGACAAACGAGACGACCAGAACCGCGATGGGTGAATATGGAAAGCGGCGCGTATTAGAGAAATTTAACTGGCAGCGAGTGATCGCGGATTACGAGGCCGCGCTCGATTTCCGAGCAAAGGTCTCATCATAGATGCACGCGCAGGCTCGGCTGGCTCCCGACGCCGTGGAGAAAACTTTCAAGCTGTTTTGCTGAGTCGGCCCAAGAGGGAACCGCCCGATCCAGGATGCGTTTGTCCCGCAACTGGCGTGTGGCCGCGGCAGCCAAGTTTGCGGGATCTTCCGGATCGTATAGATATTGGGGCGTATCGCTGAGCAAGTCGCTCATGGTGCCTACGGCCGCGGCTACCAGAGGTTTGCGGCAAGCCATGATCTCATAGGTTTTTTGCGGAAAGCTAAATTGTCCTTGGGCCGAATGACGATAGCAAACCACGGCCAAGTCCAGCGCGCCGATCAAAATAGGAACCTGATCGTGGGGCAGTATCCCAAGGTCGTGCACATGGGGGCCGATGGGGATTTTCATACGACGAGGACGGGGCCCCGCAAGCGCTAAGTGGATGTTTTCCCCTTGACCGGTGAGTAACCGGAAGGCCTCGAACAGGGTCTTTACGCCTCGACTGTCGTCGAGGGCGCCAGCGGTACCTATGATGGCTGCGCTTTCAGGGAGGCGTAGCCGCTGTCGACATTCTTGTTGATCGCGAGGATAAAAAATATCCTTCCGCACTCCGGTCTCCACGACGACGGTCGGTTTCGTCCGAGGATAAGTGAGCGTGACATGTTCGGCCAGCCGCTTGCTGAAGCAGGTCACGCCGTCGGCTTCTCTGACGGCTTTGCGAAACAAAGATAAAACCGTAGGGATACGGCTTGCGCCGAAGGCCTCAAAATTATCGTAGAGATCCATGACACAGCGAATTTTTAGACGCTTGGCGAGCCAGTCGGCAAAAATCGCGTGATACGCGTCGGAGCCGGCCCAAATGACATCGGGTTGGAATTCCGTGCCAATCTGCATCGCGCGGCCGGCAAACCGTCCTAATGCGGGCACCACACCTCTGAATAGGTTGATGGAATGCCATCGCACCTGGGGCGCGTCCGGCGCACCTTGATCAACCCGAGCCGTTTCTTCGCGTTGACGATAGCTCAGCGCTATACCCGTTACCTTGTGCCCGAGCTGCGCCAACCCGAGTGGCAACTCGCGAAATCGACCAAACTCGTCGTCGAGCAGATCCTTTCCCATGTACTGGCGCTTGGTGAGTACCAGGACCTTCATCGGCGTTGAAGTCGTTGGCCCCACCGGACGCCGATTTTATGAAAGGTTCCAAGGGGAAGCAGCCAGCGGGCGGAAACCACCGCGAACAATCGGCAATAATCAAAAAACCAGGTCTTGCAAAAATAATAAAAGCTACTGCGGTAGCGCCATTGAAAGCGGGTTCTTGCGGCTAGCTGAAAAGTAGATTTTCGAGACACTAACAACTGGATAAGTCGAATCGGTCCGGAGCGGCGATCATAGGGATTGATACCGGTTTTAGTTCGGTCGTTTAAGACCATGGCTTCCAAAGCGACCTGTAGCGAAAAGCCAGCCCGACTTGCTCGCATCAATAGATCGTCGTCGGCGAACACTTGGGGAAAGGTCTGCTCGTCAAAAAGCCCAACCCGATCAAAAACTGCCATGGGGAATAGCGTACACATGCCGTGTAGCATATCGACGGATCGCAAGCCTCTGCCGAGAGCGGACAAGGGGGTGTCATGATCGAGATAATAAAAGCGATCGCTCCACTTGGCGCGCATGCGTCCGGCGAAAAAAACCGTATCCGGTCTAACGCTGTAGCAGCAGACAGCAGCTACGATGCCATTGGGCGCGCTCTTGGCGGCCAGGTCCAGATTGGCGAATAGGGTGGGGGTGGCGAGGTTATCGTCGTTGTAAGTCAGCACGTGGGCGCATCCCAGCTCTCTTGCTCTGCCGATACCGACGTTTATCGCCGCAGCCCACCACCACGCTGAAATTCCCTCAATCAAATTCACTTGAGGAAAATTTTGCTTAACCGCATCCGTCGTGCCATCGGAAGATCCAGAGTCGATAACGATCACGCGATGCGTTGGCGGTAAGGTCTGTAGCACCCTGGAGAGAGCGAGTAGGAGAGTCGCACAACGATTGAACGTGGGAATCACTACCGCGGTCGTCATTGTGACTGTACACTATAAGACAAACAATGGGGGGATGGAATTGAATTCCGCCCGATATCATCCCGGTCGCTCCCTTGGACTAAAGCAGGCTTTTGCCATTTTTGGTGGTCAAGTGGCCTTAAAATTGCTAATTATTTAAAATATGACCTAAAAGCCAAATTTTATGCTTGTTTATGTCGAAATTCGTGTAAAATTCCAACCAGGGGTTAAATTTTTGTCGAAAAAGGACAACATTCGGAACAGCACGCTACCCGCAGACCGCACAAAACCATGTCTATGATACGTGACGGCGCGATCGTACAACCCGGTCCCATCATCATTCGGGCTAACCCCGGATGGGTCCCTCTCAACCTACACGACATCTGGGAATATCGGGAGCTCCTCTATTTTCTCATCTGGCGAGATGTCAAGGTGCGTTACAAACAGACGGCGTTGGGAGTGGCTTGGGCGGTTCTTCAGCCTCTGATGTTGATGGTCGTATTTAGTATTTTTTTCGGCCGCTTGGCGAAAGTGCCGTCGGACGGGCTGCCTTATCCAGTCTTTGCCTTCTGCGGCCTGCTGCCGTGGCAACTTTTCGCACACGCCCTGGCTCAATCAAGCGAAAGCCTGGTAGCGAATGAAAGGCTAATCACCAAAGTGTATTTTCCTCGTCTCCTCATTCCTTTCTCGGCGATTCTATCCGGAATGATAGATTTTTTGATCGCGTTTGTGATTCTTTTCGTAATGATTTTCTATTATGGGTTATCTCCGACTGGCGCATTGTGGACCATACCGTTTTTTGTGCTTCTAGCCGGGGTTTCGGCTTTGGCGGTGGGCCTATGGTTGTCGGCCTTGAATGTACAATACCGAGATGTGAGGTATACGATCCCGTTCATTACCCAATTCTGGCTGCTTGCCAGTCCCGTAGCCTATTCGATTAGCCTGGTGCCGGAACCCTGGCGTTGGTTATACGCCTTGAATCCCATGGCCGGTGTCATCGAAGGTTTTCGCTGGGCGTTGCTGGGTAACCGCCAGGGCCCGGGAGCCGAGATGGCTATTTCAATTGCTGCAGTCCTCCTGTTGTTCGTCGGTGGACTGTATTACTTCCGACGCATGGAAAAAACCTTTGCCGATGTGGTCTGAGATATGAGCGACATCGCGATTCGCGCCGAAGGCATAAGCAAGCGTTATCGCATCGGTCAGCGCGAGCGATACTATACCCTGCGCGATGCCATCGCTCGAACCTTCACCGCTCCCTATCAGCGATTTCGCAACGGCCGGGGGCCGATCGCAGGGAACACTCTAACACCGGCGGTTTCTCACTCGGGGCATGCAATCCAGAACGCGCCATTTATTTGGGCCTTGAGAGACGTCTCCTTTGAGATAAAAACGGGGGAGGTCGTCGGCATCATCGGTCGCAACGGCGCGGGGAAGAGTACACTTCTCAAGATTCTGTCGCGCATTACCGAGCCCACGGAAGGCCAGGTAACGATTTACGGCCGAGTGGGTTCGCTTTTGGAGGTCGGCACCGGCTTTCATCCGGAACTTACAGGGCGTGAAAACATCTACTTGAACGGCGCGATTTTAGGCATGAAGAGAGCAGAAATCGCAAGGCAGTTTGACGAAATTGTAGACTTCGCCGAAATCGAAAAATTTCTTGACACGCCAGTCAAACACTATTCCAACGGCATGTATATGCGATTGGCGTTTTCCGTCGCTGCTCATTTGGAACCGGAGATACTCCTCATTGATGAAGTGCTGGCGGTGGGAGACGCTGCGTTTCAAAAGAAGTGCTTGGGAAAAATGGGCAACGTATCGAAAGAAGGAAAAACCGTGCTCTTCGTCAGCCACAACATGGGAGCGATCAAAGCTCTTTGTCGTTGGGCTCTGCTTCTCGACAACGGGCGCGTTGCCACTATCGGATCACCCGCTGAAGTCATCAAACATTACATCGCTGTAGACCCGTGTGAAACCGAGGTCATACTCACCGACGACAAGTTTCATCGAGGAGACAGTGACTTTCGCATAGAACGCGTGGCGATTTTGGATGCCCTAGGCGCCCCTTGCACGCGTATAAACTTTGGTCATCCCTTTCAGATTGTTTTGGAAGCTCATTTGCAGCGAGATGTCTCAGGATTGCACGTGGGACTCGGTATCGCGACACCTGATGGCACCCGTCTAACGACAACTCATCACAGCGACTCCGTTCAACAAACGCATTTCCGAAAGGGAAGGCTGTTTCTGCGTTGCTATTTTGACAATAATTTCTATTCCCCGGGGCATTATTTTGTGCATGTGGGGGCGCACTCTGAAGATTCTCTCGCCTCCGATTACGTTCCCGGGGCTTTGGCTTTTGAGGTGTTGCCGCTTTCTTCAAACGGCGATGGTGACTTCAAAGCTAGAAATTTTGGGCTCTTCCAGCACCCTTCACGGTGGATCCTTGAGAACCAACCAAAAGATAAGGAGGTTTAGGGGATGGCAGCCGGTGTACGTGAAAAGAGTAAAGCGGCTATTGTCGTTACAACCATCGGGGATGGGCGCTTTTTAGACTCTTACGTAGGAAAATTTTCACTTTCAGGCACGTTGGACCGGGTGCGCATCATTGTCATTCCAGATCTCAAGACACCGACCGCGCTATTCCACAAGTGTGCGGAGCTTCGGCAAAGCGGGGTAAACATTTTGTGTCCAGATCTGGAAGATCAAAATCAATACCTTGCCAGGTTAGGCATTGATAATCTCATCGCCGTCAATTCTGATCACCGCCGGAACGTAGGGTTTCTCATGGCGTTGGATAGTGATGCCGACTACGTAATTTCCATTGACGACGATAACCTATGTAATGAGGAAGAGGACTTTCTTTGGGAGCACTCGGTGGTTTGCGGCGGGGAAGACGAATTCGAAGTCGTTCGAAGTTCCAATGGCTGGTTTAATATCTGTGACTTATTGGAAACGGAGCCCAGCAATGTATTTCCAAGGGGGTTCCCTTTCAGATTTCGCGACCGGTCCATTCAAATCGACTGTCGTCGCGAACGCGTCAGCGTCCATCTCAATGCGGGCCTCTGGCTGCAGGACCCCGACCTCGACGCCGCCACCTGGTTAATTAATCCGGCGCGGTCGGTTTTATTTCGCGGGCGGTCTGCCGTCTTGGACAAAGATACTTGGGCTCCGATCAACACTCAAAATACTGCCGTCCACCGCGACGCGGTTGTCACCTTCTATTTTGTCCGGATGGGTTTCGTTCTCTCGGGACTTCGAGTGGATCGATGGGGAGATATATTTAGCGGCTATTTTTGTCAAGCCTGTGTGCGATTTTTGGGCAATCATGTCCGCGTAGGAACTCCCCTAGTCAACCACGTTCGTAATTGCCACGATTATTTGAAGGACCTAATCAGCGAACTCCCCTGCATGTGGTTGATGGAAGATTTCATCGAGTGCATCCGCGAATCGCGCTTGCAGGGAAGCACTTATACGGATGTGTACCTCTCTCTTGCGCAAAGCATAGATGATAGCGCTGAGAAGGTGAAAGGCTTCAACGGGGATAACGCGACGGGAGTCTTTTTTCATAAAATGGCTGAAGACATGCGACATTGGACCAAGGCCGTGAATACAATCATCGGCTGACGAATGATTAGTCTATTTACCACAGCGAGGCCGTTTCATGGACATGTCGCGATCATACAGCGCAATGCGATCCGCAGCTGGATGGCACTCTGTCCCCCCTGCGAGATTCTTCTTCTCGGAGATGATGACGGCACCGCGGACCTGGCTAGAGAATGGGGGTTGCGCTATGTGTCCGAAATTGAGCGAAATGAATTCGGAACCCCTTTGATCAGTTCTCTATTTGAAACAGCACAAGAAACCGCCAAGTTTCAGCTATTGTGTCAAATAAACGCCGATGTCATGCTGACGAACGATTTTCTGCCAGCAGTGCGTGCTCTGGCATCAAGAAAAAAGCCATTTCTAGCTGCTGGCCAGCGTTGGGATGTCGATATCGTGGAACCGTGGAACTTTGATAGTGCAAACTGGCAAGAGGATCTGCGAGAGCTGGCGACGAAAACCGGTTCACTTCATCCGGCGACGGGCCTCGATTACTTCATCTTCCCAAAAGGGGCTTTCAAAAAACTCCCGCCCTTTGCGATCGGTCGAAGAATTCTAGACAACTGGCTGCTTTTCCAAGCGCGTCGCCTTAGCATGCCGGTCATCGATTCCACACACGTCATCACGGCCATACATCAAAATCACGGCTATGAATTTCACCCGGGTGGGGAAAGCGCCATTATGGAGGGAGTGGAAGCTCAACGCAACCTTGAGTTTGCCGGCGGCTGGGGAAACATCTTGAGTCTCAAAGACGCTACCCATATCCTCATCACAAAGGATTCCCATTTTGCTCCCGGGCGAGTTCGGTTGCGCAGGAACTGGCGAACTCTTCCGTTCCCTCTTCTCACAGTCCGCAATCACCTCGGGTATTTCTCCAGCGTCGCGTTGAGGGCTTTGAAGCGGCGAATTTTACCTTCAATTCAGGACAGTTGAAATTTGCGGTTCCTAATACTCAATACCGATTATCCTGAATTCCTTCGTTGGCTCTATGGTCAAAACCCTGGACTCGGGGAAAAGTCTTATGATGAGCAACTACGCGTCAGAATGGAAAGCTTATTCGGTGTGGCGGACTTTTATTCAAGCAATCTCAGCAAACTTGGACATGAAGCTTGGGATGTTCACATCAATAACGAATTCATGCAGAGGCGTTGGGCTGAAGAACATGGTCTGATCTCTAAGCAGCCGTTATCAGTAACTGGGCTGACGAAGCGAGCGTTCGCCCAAACCGCGCGACAGGCCGCGGCTACTCCGCTGCGTCATCTAAAACCGATTCTGAGACCTGTTTTTCACGCTTTTAACGGTAAAAATCCCCTTTCTTACGAAATCTTGTCGGCCCAAATTCAATATTACAAACCCGATGTCGTATTGAACCAAGCGATGGACGGTCGTATCGGCCACTTTTTCAAGGAGATGAAAAAATACATAAGGATCTTGGTGGGCCAAATTGCCTCGCCGCTTCCTCAAGGCGATGATTACGGCTGTTACGACTTGCTCATTTCCTCACTGCCAAACTTTGTCGATTATTTTCGCCAGATCGGAATTGTCGCCGAACTCCATCTTTTCGGTTTTGAGCCAGGCATCCTGAGTAGGATCGTCCCGGGTGAGAGGGAAATTACCGTTTCATTTGTCGGAAGCCTCTCAGTGGATCACACAGCCAGAATCCAATGGTTGGAACACTTGTGTCGCGCAGTCGACATCGAGGTGTGGGGACATGGAGTGGAACGTCTACCGAAGGATTCTTGGATCCGGAAGCGCTACCGCGGAAGCGCGTGGGGAATCGAGATGTATCGGGTCTTGAGTCACTCGAAAATTGCCGTAAATCATCACATCGGTGTGGCGGGGTCATTTGCCAACAACATGCGCTTGTTTGAGGCCACCGGACTCGGCTGCCTATTAATGACGGACTGGAAAGTGAATCTTAATGACCTATTCCGAATCGACACCGAGGTTTTGTGCTTTCGCCGTCCAGAGGAGTGCGCCGAAACTATTCGATACTATCTGGGAAACCCGCAAAAGCGAGAGTCGATTGCCCAGTCGGGACAAAAACGCGCGTTGCGAGACCACACCTACGCGCGTCGTATGGACGAGCTTGCGGGGATGGTACAAAAATACATTTGACCGGAGCCCAGCCCAGACTCACGGAAACTGAAACTTTGTCCATTGGTCGCATGAAAGGCCTGAGAACCGTCAAAGCCGAGATTGGCCTCATGAACCTCAAGGCCAGGTGCTGGTTACGAAAGCCGGGTGCCACAATGCGCTGCGGGCGCTTTACAATTCGTATCAATGATGCTCACAACTTTTATATTTTATATAAGGATATTTTTTTACGACGAATATATTACTTCAAGGCGATGCGACCGCAGCCGTTAATCCTCGACTGTGGCAGTAACATCGGGGTGTCGATTATATATTTCAAGCACCTCTATCCCGAGGCACGCATCGTCGGATTTGAGCCGGATCCTCGAGTTTTTCCGTATTTGGAGAAAAATGTCGCCAGCAACGGACTTCGGGGAGTACGAATGATTCAAGCGGCTCTCAGCTCGAAGGAAGGGCGCTCCGATTTTTTTTCCGACGGAAAATACGGCGGCGGTTTATCTAGGCATTTGGTGACAGATGAGTCTCAGGACTGGGTACGTGCAAAAGTTGAGTCCGTGCGATTGCGGGATTATCTGCACGAGCCGGTGGATTTTCTTAAAATCAACATCGAGGGGGCGGAGTGCGAGGTACTCGAAGACTCAGAGGATCGATTACGACAGGTCCAGGAAATGATTATCGAGTACCACCATTTACCCGGTTTACCTCGAAACCTGCACCATATTCTGGAGATTTTGCACCGCCAGGGATTTGAGTACTTAATTAATGATTTTGATTCGGAAACCAACAGCGGCGTTGAACCTCCTTTCACTCTGGCCCCCGAGAGCCGCTATTTCTTGTTGATCTATGCCAAAAGGTTGGCTTAAAACCGCCGGTCGGGTGATAATACCGCTGCCAGCGCGCCGTTGGATTGAGACTCAGGCGCGGCGACTTACCTCGTGGCCGCCGCCGGGCGGAGTCGAATTCGGGGATTTGCGACGGCTTTCGCCGATCAGCAAAAAATTTGGTCTTGACAGAGGAGTCTCCGTCGATCGCTACTATATAGAAAGATTCCTGGCGGATCACTCGATGGACATTCGTGGTGCGGTGCTGGAGACGGGGGATGATCGCTACACAAAAAAATTTGGTGGCGGCAGGGTGATCCATTCCGACGTCCTCCATGTGGAAGCGGGCCAACCAGGTGCGACCCTGGTGGCCGATCTGAGTCTGGATACGTTTTTAGAGCCCGATCGATTCGACTGCATCATCTGCACTCAAACGCTTCACTTCATTTATGATTTTAGCACGGCACTGCAAAACCTTCGTCGAATGCTAAAGCCCGGGGGCACCCTATTGGCAACCTTTGCCGGCATCAGCCAGGTGAGCCGATTCGATATGGAGCGGTGGGGCGATTACTGGCGTTTCACGACGCTGTCCACGCGGCGCCTTTTTGACGAGGTCTTTGCTGCCGATCACGTGCAGCTCCGCGCCTATGGGAATGTACTTTCGTCGGTGGCTTTCTTGCACGGCATCGCCGCCGAAGAACTGACCCAAGAAGAATTGGACTACCAAGATCCAGATTATCAACTCCTGATCGCTGTTCGAGGGCTCAAATCAGTCACGCAACCATGAATAGCTCGTTGCGGCCAAAGTTTCGACAAATCGCGGAGCGCTGGAAAGCCAGAGTCGTTCCGGGAGCGCTCATATTGGTTTACCATCGCGTTGCCGAGCTAACCTCCGATCCTCAGTTGCTGGCCGTAAAATCGCGTCATTTTGCCGAGCAGCTGGAAGTTCTTAAGCGGGAGTATTGTCCAATGAGCTTAGGAGCGTTTCATAATGCAGCTATGGCCAGAAAAGTTCCCAAGCGGTCGGTGGTGGTGACCATCGATGACGGTTACGCCGATAGCCTCCACGCTGCCAAGCCATTGTTGGAGCGGTTCGATTTGCCGGCCACGGTGTTCGTCGCTACAGGTTCGGTCGGAAGCTGGCGCGAGTTTTGGTGGGACGATTTGGAACGGATCTTATTTCGTACCGAACTCTTGCCCGAAGAACTTTGCCTGTGCGTCGGCGCAGCGACCTGGCGGTTCAACTTGGGAAGCGCAGCCCACTATGGCCGAGATCAATTTGAGCGGGACCTTCAGTGGCATGTGGAAATGGAGAGCGACCCGAGCGAGCGCCATGTCGTATATCGTGCTCTCCTTAGACAGCTGCGGCCTTTGCCCCATCAGGAGCGCCGGCGTTTGTTGGATCAAATTGTTTCGTGGGCTCAAGCCGCCAGCGAAGGGCGATCAACCCATCGGGCGCTCCAAGCAGATGAACTCGTCGCGCTGGGAAAGGGCGGTTTGATCGACATCGGAGCACATACTGTGACTCACCCGCTACTCGCAGCCCTGCCGATAGAAGAACAAAGGAAAGAAATAGCAGAAAGCAAGCGAAACCTGGAGGAAGTCACAGGTGTTAAAGTCAGTCACTTCGCCTATCCCTTCGGCGGCCGCGGTGACTTTACCGAGGAAACCCAAGCCATGGTCGAGGCGGCGGGCTTCTCGAACGGTTGCGCCAATTACCCGGGAATCGTTTGGAGCGGGCGCAACCGTTACCGCTGGCCGAGGAACTTGGTGCGCGACTGGAACGGAGACGAATTCAGCCGTCGATTGATGGAGTGGTCGGGTGGTTGATCGGTCTTTAAAGATTCTGCAAGTCAATAGCAGCGATATCAGCGGCGGCGCTCAAAAAGTGGGCTGGAATCTATTTCGCGCCTACCGTGGGCGTGGCTGCCAATCATCCCTGGTCGTCGGCTACAAGGAAAGTGACGATCCCGGGGTGTTCGCTATCCAGCACTCCGGGACCGCGAACGACTGGTCTTTTTTTTGGTGGAAGCTTTATGCCCGTTTGCAACGGCTAGACCGCAATGGGCGGGCGAGTCGTCTGGCAAGAAAGCTCTTGACCCCGAGGGTGCTCATCGACACGTTCAAGGGCAAAGAGGACTTTCATTTCCCCGGAACCTGGGATCTTTTAAACTTGACGGGTCGCTTCCCCGATATTCTTCATTGCCATAACCTCCACGGCGGCTATTTTGATCTCACCGCGTTGCCCTACTTGAGCCGTAGGGTGCCGACCGTGCTGACGCTCCACGATGCCTGGCTGCTGAGCGGTCACTGCGCTCACTCGCTGGGGTGCGAACGATGGCGCATCGGCTGCGGCGAGTGCCCGGATCTTTCGCTTTATCCCGACATTCGGCGCGATGCTACTGCCTTTAACTGGGAGCGCAAGCGCGCGCTTTACGCTAAGAGTAGTTTCTATGTCGCTACGCCGTCACACTGGTTGATGCGCCAGGTTGAAGCTTCCATCCTCGCCTTGGGGATGATCGAGGGCCGGGTGATTGCCAACGGCGTCGACTTAACCGTATTTCATCCAGCCGACCGTCGGGCGACGCGCGCCGCCATGGGGTTGGTCCCCGAGGCGCAAATACTCTTATTTACGGCTAACGGGATCCGGGAAAATGTTTGGAAGGATTATCAAACCCTACGGGCTGCCATCACCTATTTGGCCGAGCGGTTGGAGGGGCATAAACTAATTTTTTTAGCGTTGGGGGAAGATGGACCGGCAGAGCGGGTGGGACAGGCGGAGATTCGTTTTATCCCCTACCAAAAAAATCCACAGTCGGTTGCACGTTACTATCAAGCTGCCGATATCTATATACATGCGGCGCGGGCGGATACATTCCCGAATTCCGTCATAGAAGCCTTGGCCTGCGGAGCACCGATAGTGGCGACCGCCGTAGGAGGCATCAAGGAGCAGGTGAAATCGCTCCAGGCGAACGAGGCCTTGGCGAGCAGCTATGGGTTGGACCAAGCCACAGGGATTTTGACTTCGCCCCATGACGCTCTGGAGCTGGCCATGCGCATCGAACAATTGCTAAAGGACGGTGCCCTCCGCCACCGGCTATCCGAGAACGCGGCAAAAGATGCCCGAGTGCGCTTTGCGCTGGAGCGTCAGGCGGACGACTATTTGAACTGGTACGAGGAGATTCGAGAATCTTTTATCAGTGAAAGAAGAGAGGAATATGATTTGGCAAGAGCATAAGGTCTTGGTGACAGGCGGGACATCGTTCATCGGATCCCATCTGGTTGATGCTCTAGTGGAGCGGGGCGCGGCGGTGCGCGTGGTCGATAACCTGAGCAGCGGTAAACTTGAAAATATCAGGCGCCATATCGAAGCGGGGCGAGTCGAGTTCTTGGAAGAGGACCTCGCGCTCCCCGCCACCGTGCGCCGCGCCATGGATGGCATTGACATCGTCTTTCACCTGGCGGCGGATCACGGCGGGCGGGGGTACGTGGATCTGCATCAGGTCGAGTGTGCGACGAACTTGATTCTCGACGGGTTGATATTTAAGACGGCCCACGAGATGGGGGTCAAAAAAGTTGTTTACGCGTCGTCGGGCTGCGTCTATCCGAACCATTTGCAGACCGAGCCTGCCGAGGAGTTATACTTGACCGAGGCGATGGTGGGGCCGCCCTATGACGCGGATCATATGTACGGCTGGGCAAAGCTCATGGGTGAGCTGACGCTGAAATCGTACTATCAGCAACGCGGCATGAAGTCGGCGAGCTGCCGATACTTTACCGTCTACGGACCACGCGGGGTGGAGAACCATGCGGTGATAGCAATGATCGCGCGCGCCTTCGTCGGCGCCGATCCGTTTGAAGTCTGGGGCACTGGCGATCAAGTGCGCAACTGGACTTACGTCGATGACATCGTGGACGGTACGCTATTGGCGGCGGAAAAAATCGATGATGCGACCGCCGTCAATCTCGGCACCACCGAACGGATCACGGTATTGGACGCTGCGCGTGAAGTGCTCAGATACACCGGCCATAACGCGACAATCCTGACCCGGCCCGAGATGCCCACCGGACCCCTCAATCGGGTGGCGGAAAATAAACTGGCGGCGAAACTTTTGGGATGGAAGCCCAAAGTCAAGTTCTTCGATGGGCTGCACCGGACCATCGACTGGTACTTCGCCGAGAAGAAGCGGGAAGAGGTCAAGGCCCTTCTGGAAAGGATGCTTCTGGAACGATGACGATTTTCGCCCTTCCCCTTGATCTCATGGTGCCTTCGTTTCTATTCGGTGCCATCATCGGCAGTTTTTTAAACGTCTGCATTGTGCGCATACCCAACCAGCAGTCCATCATTCACCCCGGTTCCCGTTGTCCGAAGTGCAACACCGCGATCCGTTTCTATGACAATTTTCCATTGGTGAGCTATCTCTTGCTCCGCGGCCGCTGCCGCGCCTGCGGCGAGCGCATTTCGCCGCGTTATTTTATTGTCGAGATGCTGACCGCGTCGCTTACGGCGGCACTTTACTATGAATTCGGCCTCGGCCTCGCATTTTTCGCCAGCTTGGTTTTTGTCGCCGCGCTGATCGTCATTTCGTTTGTCGACATGGATGTTAGAATTGTCCCCGACGTCATCAGTTTGCCGGGTATCATTGTCGGCCTGCTCTTTTCGCTCCTAGGTTATTTTGTCATTCATGATCCCTCCGAGCTGATCCCGTCGCCCCTAAGCGCTCTATTGGGAGTGCTGGTGGGAGGTGGCATTCTGCTCGCCTTGGCATGGGCCTACGAAGCGGTTACGGGGGTCGAGGGCATGGGCGGCGGCGACATAAAATTACTCGCAATGATCGGCGCCTTCCTGGGTTGGCCGTCGGTTCCCGTGACGCTCTTTATTTCCTCGTTAGGTGGCTCGATCATCGGACTGACGGCGATGCTCGTAAAAGGCGTGGGGCGCCGCTATGCTCTACCCTTCGCCCCGTTTCTCTGTCTCGGCGCCCTTTTGTATCTGTTTTTCGGCAAGGAGCTCATCGAGTTCTATCTCTCCCCGCCGCGCTGAGCGTCCTTGCCGATTTGCAAGATTGTTCTTGACATCGCCGGTGAGCCAGCAGTATTTTTCCGCCCATGCGTGAGGGCCGATGGAACCCTCCCATGCTTTCCGACGGCGGGTTCACCCTATTAGAGATGATGGTCGCCTTAGCGGTATTGGGAATTCTCACCGCCATCGCCATTCCCGGCTGGCATAGCCTGCGCCCCGGTTACGAACTGGACAGTTCCACCCGGCAAATCCAATCCGAAATGCACCATATTAAAATGCGCGCCGCCGCGGAAAATATCGGATTTCAGCTGGTGTACAACGGGGGTGCCTCTCAGTATGAGATTCAAAGGAATGCCGAAGCTCTGGCAACCAAGCAACTGCCCGAGGGGACGATCATCACCAAAGCGGGAACAATTTCATTTTCCCCGAGGGGCACCGCCAACGCCAACCGGGTTCGGCTTCGCAACTCCGCCGGGGTCTGTAAACAGATCGTGGTGAGCGCAACCGGCAGGGTCCGAGTTTGCAAGCCCGGTGATTGCAGCGGGGATTGCTGACTGTGGAGCACGACCGATGAGGCCGGATAGATATCAAGCGGGATCCACCTTCAACGAGGTTCTGGTTGCCATGAATATCATCGTGGTAGGCGTGCTGGCATACTCGATCAGCGCCGTCGGCGTGATACGCGGGCAAACGATGAGCGATAACTTCACCATCGCCACGCACCTGGCGCAGGACAAACTTGAGCAGCTTCAGGCAGAGAGGAACGTAGCAAACGATAACCGTTGTCCGGCCGGGGGCGATCTCGGCATATCCGCTACCGGGGTCGCTCCGGGAATTTTCAATCGGTGCTGGAAAATCACGGCTTCGAGCTTTGGAACGAAGCTCAAGAGGATCGATGTGACGGTCTCTTGGCAGGATCACGAGAGTCGCCAAGTAACCATATCGACGCTGGTATTCATTGGTGGGGAGTTGTGACGAGAAAAATTTACGACGACGGCGGCGCGACCTTAATCGAGCAATTGCTGTCGATGACGCTCGGGGCGGTGATGATTGTCGCGCTTTACGGGTTTTTTCGCGCCGAATTGTTCCATCACGTTTCACAGGAGGCCAAGCTCGCCAGTCTGGAAGACGCGCGAGGCGCTTTGGATATCATGGTCCGGGATCTCAAAAACGCCGGTTCATGGGGTACGGGGAGCGCGCCGTCCGAACGTGGTGGGGCGGATGATCCCGATAACGACGCCGATGGGCTTTGCAATCGCGTCTACGCCGCCACGAGCAGTTTGATTCACGTGCAAATGGATTTGAACGGCAACGGGGACTGCGCCGACATAGAACCGAGAGAAAACATTCGTTACGAGCTAACGGGCCCCACTGCGACCTGCCCCGGTGCAGCCATCATACGGCGCAACGGCGATTGCCTTGTGGCCAATGTGACGACACCGGTATCGGGTAAACTATTTACCTACTTCGACGGCGCGGGAACAGAATTGGCCGGCTCTCCCGCGCCAACACGGATCAAGCGCGTGCGCATCGCTTTTGCTGTTTCGGTGGTGAATCCGAAACAGGGAGGAAATTTGACGTCAACCCTTTCAACCAGCGTGGAGTTTCGCAACTAATACGCCGGAGAAATATGTTAGCGTCCTTCGCTTGTCGATAGCCAGAAAAACCATGAGTGCAACGCATAAGCAGCGGGCTGGCGAACGCGGTTTGGTTTTAGTCAGCACGCTCTTGATTCTGTCGCTTTTGCTGGTTAGCGGTGTTGGCGTCCGATTGATGCTGCAGAACGATCATAAAATACTGGCCAATTTGCGCGGCAGCACGGAGGCTTTTTATCTCGCGGAGGCTGGGATCGCATGGAGCAAAGATGAAATCGACAGGACCGCGGTTCATCCGGCAAACCCCGCAAACCGCACGCAAAATTTTGCATCCGGTCTATTTTCGGTTTCCTTTCTCTCGACTAGCGCAGTCTCGCCGCTCAAAGCGCGGATTGTCGTGCGCGCCAGCGGCACGGCAGGGATCTCTACGCAGACTCTCCAGAGCCAAATAACCAAAAGTTACGATCTCGCCGATAGCGCCATGGGTATTCGAGGCAATGCCAATGGCGTCGCTTTGACGGGCGATCCTTTGTTGATCTCCGGAGTGGACCATGATCCGGTGACGGGGGCTGCGGTTGAAGGGGCAAAATCTCGCCCGGCGATTTCGGTTCCAGGCGAGGTGCTGCGTGGAATCGTTGAAGCGGCCGCAGGCAACGTGCAACCGCCGGGCCTGATCGAGGCTGGTGGCGCCATACCGGCGGTCAGCCAGAGCGATTATCTGCCTCCGTCGGCGGTGAGCGGCCTAGCCAACGATCTCTGTAACGCACCCCACGCTCTTTCTTCCGTCGTGCCAGAGTCCGGTGTATTGTCTGTGGAGGGGGCAAGCTGGGGAACCCCAAGCGAGCCGCAGCTGCGCTGCATTGAAGGGCTTGCCGGGCCGGGAGATGCGGTGATCCTGGGAGGAGTGGTTAACGGCGCCGGCATCTTGGTTATAAAAAATAGCGATCTCGCAGTGAGCGGTTCTTTCAGATGGGAAGGGTTGGTCGTTGTCACAGGGAGCAATGTAAGTTTTAAAATAACCGGGGTTGAGAGCAAAGAAATTTACGGCGCCGTGATCATCAATGAGACCGCTGCGCCGGCAAGCAGCGTGGTGACTTTGGATATTCAGGGGAGCGTGAAGCTTCGTTTCAGCCGAACGGCCCTCGGAAGAGCCGTAGCCCTGATTCCCGGCTCGACAATGGCCAATTCCTATAACGCGCTGCCGTCGACGGTTACGCAAGATTACTGGCGTTTGGTTACGCCATAGCAAAAAATCACGCAACCAAAGGGGAACAGTCCCTATTCCGGAAGGGGAACTGTTCCCCTTCTTGGATCGTAAACAAAGGGGAGACTACAAATGAAAAACACAGCAAAACCGTTACAACTTTTTCTCTTAACGGCCGACAAACTTTTGCGGTGTCGATGGGATGGGCGCGCCGATGGGGTGGAAATCTTAAATTCCTCCATGGACGGCGAAGTGCTGCGCGAAATCGCGCAAGACCCTTTTAACCGAAATCGCCTCTATGCCGCTACGTTGACTGAATTTCATGTGAGCGAGGATGGGGGGGCAAACTGGAAGTGGCTACCTTCGGGCGGCATTGACTGCCGCGATATCTGGACGATGGCGGTGCATCCGACGCGGCCCAATGAAATTTACATCGGGACCTTGCCGGCCGCCGTTTATGTGAGCGATAACGGCGGCCGCTCGTTTCGAGAGCTGGCGGCCTTTCGCCGGCTTGCGGACTACGACAAGTGGACGTTTCCCCCTCCGCCCCACACCGCGCATATTCGCTGTATCGCACTTGACCAGCGCGCGCCCGATGAAATCATCGTGGGCATTGAAGAGGGCGGCGTGGCGCGCAGTCGTGATCGGGGAGAGAGTTGGGAGGATATAAGCGGACCTTCGAGCAGCACCGCTTTCCCTGAAATCAACGATCCTTCCGGTATCGCGCCCTATCAAATGGGCCACCATGAGGAGGGGCGTGTCTATCGCGATGTCCACTGGGTAACGCGCCACCCCAAAATAGCGGAAACGCTGTATGCCAGCACGGGCATCGGCACCTATCGCAGCGATAACGGCGGCCGTTCCTGGTCTAAATTGGACTACGGTATGGGGCGAGCCTACGCCATACCAATGGCTGTTCATCCTTCTGCGCCGGACAGAATATTTCTCGGCGCGGCGGAAAACGGACCGGCCTCATGGCCGGGTTACCGCACGGTGCGCGCCGGACCTTACAACACGGTACGCTTCAGCCGCTATACGACGGAGGAAACCGGCGGCGCCAAATCCGCAATTCTGCGAAGCGATGACGCGGGATCAAGCTGGCGGCGGCTAAATGGCAATCTGCCCAAGGCCAATCCCCATATGACCTGCGGCTTCGCGCTTCATCCAGAGGATGGCAACACGATCTGCGTCGGCTATACCGACGGTACCCTCTACGCCAGTCACGACGCAGGCGAGAGCTGGGAAAAGCTTCTCCTCTCCCAGCCGAAGCTCTACGGCGTGCGCTTGATGGCCGCAGCATAGCGGCTGCGGCCATACGGACTATCACTCAAAGAAAGTTCAGCCTCACCCGCCTTGTCGACGGAGTCGTTTGCTTCCAGACCGGAGGCAGAAATTGCTTGGCTCCATTTGACACAACGAGTATAATGTTACAAAATTTTTAATACGGGACGTGAATTTTGTAAATTTGATCACGAATAGATAACTCTGGAAAGGAGATACCTATGTTGTCAAGAAATTTACATTGCTTTCTTAGTTTGAGTGCCCTGTCTTTTTTGCTTGCTTGTGCACCAGCGGCCACTTCTCCGACGGCTCAGTCGGAACCGAAATGGACGGCGGAGAATCCCGGCGCATCGTCCGCTAAAATGGCCCAGGCTCCGACGCGCGAGGGTGGTTCACAATCCAGCCTTGACGCGCTGCGCAGCGGACAAGGCACCGCGACCTCGGGTCCGCTCAAGGATGTCCATTTTGCGTTTGATCGTTACGATCTGACAACCGAGGCGCGCGCGACGCTTAAAGCCAATGCCGATTGGTTGAAGGCCAATCCGAGCGCGCGCGCGCAAATCGAGGGCCATTGCGATGAGCGCGGTACGCAGGAATATAATATGTCCTTGGGCGCCAAACGCGCGCAGGCAGCATTCGATTATCTGGCGACGCTTGGAGTCGCGGCGAATCGACTATCCACAATAAGCTACGGTGAAGAGGTGCCTGCGTGTAAGGAGCATACGGAAAAATGCTGGCAATCGAACCGGCGCGCGCGATTTGCGATTTCGACCGGACGCCCGACATCGTAGCTTGAGCCGGCTGCAAAGTTGCCGACCTGGCGCATTGACCGACGAGATCCGCTTACCGCCCCATGCAAGACTGCTGCTGTGAATCGCAGTGGCGGCGGTTCCATGGAGATTTCGCGACGCAAGCTCTTGCAGCTCGCGTTGGGAGCGGGTGCCCTCGCACTTGGCGGTGGCGCGATGGCCACGCAATCCTTGATACGGCGACCTATCCCGCGGACAGGAGAATCACTTCCGGTTGTCGGCCTCGGCACCTGGCAGACCTTCGACGTCGGTCCAACGGAGTCTGAGCGGGCGCCGCTGCGCGATGTCTTGCGCGAGATGGTGCGCCGCGGCGGCCGCGTGGTCGATTCCTCGCCCATGTACGGACAGTCCGAAAGCGTCGTCGGCGACATCGCCATAGAACTGGACGCTCACAAAAAGCTCTTTCTCGCCACCAAGATCTGGACGAACGGCCGCGATGCCGGTGTGCGGCAGATGGAACAGTCGTTTCGGCGCTTGCGGACGGAGCGGATGGATTTGATACAAGTCCACAACCTGGTGGACTGGCGCACCCATCTTGGGACACTGCGGCGTTGGCAGGAGCAGGGGCGAGTGCGCTACATCGGTGTCACTCACTATAGCGAAATCGCTTACGACGATCTGGCGCGGGTTATGGAAACCGAAGAGATCGATTTTGTGCAACTCAATTATTCCATGGCCGAGCGAGGCGCGGAGCGGCGGCTATTGCCACTGGCCGCAGAGCGGCATTTGGCCGTGCTCGTAAACCGCCCATTTGCCCAGGCGGCGCTGTTTAGCAAAGTACGCGGCAAATCACTTCCGCCCTGGGCGGCGGAGATCGGTTGCGCCAGTTGGGCGCAGTTCTTTCTAAAATTTGTGATCTCGCACCCGGCCGTTATCTGTGCCATTCCCGGAACCAGCAAGATTCGGCACCTGGAGGATAATTTGCAGGCGGGAGTGGCGCCGCTTCCCGATGCGGCCATGCGCCAAAAGATGGCGCGCGCGGTTGCGAATCTATGAGGATTTGGCCGGAAATTCCGTAATTACAATTAACGCAAGGAGCGAGAGGCAAACCTTTCGTAGCGAAGCCCACGGGCCTCTGTCTGCGAGTCGACCTCGATGAGCGGTGGTTTGATTAGCGACCTAAAACTCAAGCCAACGGGGTGCGAAAAGGGAAAACGACGTCGCATTGCACGGTTGGGTGTCTGCGCTACTTCGCGCTCGCCCCTCGCTCATGCCAGCCCGAAGGCTCGCCGCGGAAACTGGGTTTAATGTATCAGGCCCCGGGGCACCGCAACCATAGCCCAAACGTGACGGGCGGTGCAGGCCGAGGGTGAGCCCGCTTCATCTTTCTTGATCGTTTAGGAGCTCCAGCGTTTCGGGTGCGAAGAGTTCCTCCATGGTCAACCGGCGCGCTGTCAAACCCTGTTCGAAAGCATAAAGCGTCGCCGCCTCTAGCGTCGGCGCGCTGGCGTTCACGCCGTAGGCGTAGAGATCGTCGCCTATGACCTCGCGGGCAAATTCCAAATCCAAATTCAACCACGGCAAGGTATATCGGTTCTCTGCCAACCGTTCGTACGCTTTTTCCTTGGCCGATTCAAATGCCTCTGTCAGAATGACGGCGAGGGAGGGATTTTTTGTGTAGAGCTCCCGCCGCATGACCACGGTGTGCATGATGGGAAAAATCTTGGTTTGTCGATAGTACTCGGCCTCCACTTTGCGGACATCGGAAAATAGTCGCCGAATGGTGGGCAGCCCGCGTATGAAACCGCGCGGCGGCGCTGTAACCGCCACGGCGTCTAGCTTGCCCGCTTCGATCAGTCCGTCCAGGGTTTCGTCTCTACCGATGTTATCGATGCGTAGCGTTGTCGGCGTCTTAATTGAGAGATGCTCCGAACGGCGCCGAAACCAATGGATATCTTCCGGTAGCACGCCGTACTCGTGCATGAGCATGCCGCGCACGAACAGGAGGGCGGTCATTGAATAATCAGCGATTCCCACCCGTTTGCCTTTGAGATCCTGCGGCTTTTGAATGCCGGCGTCCGCGTTGATCCAGATATAGGAGTGACGAAATACCCGCGAGGGGAAAATTGGAATCGCTACGAAACGATCATCGCCTCGTTCCAAAGCAATCAAGTAATTCGACAGCGACATTTCGGCGGCGTCGAACTCTTCGCCATGGAGCATGCGGAGAAAAATTTGCGAGGGCGGCGATATGTTAACGACTTTAAGTTCCACGCCGTCCAGCGCAACTGTGCCGTCTGCAAGAGCGCGGGTATGGTCGTAGTCCTGGCACGCTAAAGTAAGCGACGTTGTCGCCATGATAATCTCCGTGAAAGATTCTTGGAAACGGCTGAACTTTAGGCGGATCGCCGCAAGATGTCAACGCTTGTAGCATTCCGACGCTCCAATCGCTTGACGCCTGGGCGCAATTTCAAATACAGTGACTCCCCGCGCCGAGCATGTCAAAAGCGATGATGGGAAGGAGCGCCGCTATCTCGATGCGTTGCATAAGAGCGGCCCTTTGGACGAACTTGGCGAAAAAAACAGCAGAACAAAGGAGGAGCAAATGGCGAGAGTGGCATTGGACCTAATGAACACTGAGGATCTACGGAAGGTTAAGGCACAGTGGCGTGTCGGACAGGGTTTAGTGCCCGGAGAGCCCAATGAGGGTCTCACGGCGCAGCTTCCGAACACGCCCGCGCGCCTCGCCGATTATGACGACTCCCGTTGGGAAGTTTGCGCTAACATCCGTAAGAGCCGATCCACAGGTTTTACCTTTGCTTGGTATCGCATCGCTGTCGAGCTGCCCAACGAGCTGTCCGGGGTCGCCCTGGCCGAATCGCGCGTATGGTTTGAGACTAACGTCGATAACTATGGCGAAGTGTGGGTCGATGGCAAGCTCGACCGCGTGGCAGGAATTATCACCGGCATCAACGCCCAACAGCGCGTAGAGGTGAGCTCCAAAGCCGCACCCGGAACGCGGCATGTCATTGCCTGTCTGGTGGTCAACGGACCGCTAGCCGAACCGCGCGGCGGCATCTTCATGCGTTATGCGACGCTTGCCTTCGAGTCCACGGGCTAGAGCGGCGAGTCCTGACCGGCGCCGGGTCAAATTCCGTCAAATGGCGCTCGAGCTAGCAACAATCATTCATTATTACAGATTGGGAGGAACCGTGAGTCGATTACCTGCAAAAAATCGTGACCAGCTGTCGCCCGAAAATCAGGTCATCTGGGACCGCGTCATGAGCGGCCGCACCTCGGGCGGCGGTCCTTACGGCATTATGTTGCACTCGCCCGCGCTTGCCGAGAAGTTATCGGCGGTGGAGAGCTATTTCCGTCACGAAGGAAAACTCGACACCCAGGATAAGGAGCTATTGATTCTCGTAACTGCCCGGGAGCTGGGAGCTCGGTTTCCTTGGTACCGCCATGAAATTCGCGCGCGCGAGGCGGGTATGCGCAATGATACCATTGAAGCGCTTCGCGCCGGCAACTCGCTGGAACTCTTGAGCCCGCGCGAGCGCCTGCTCGCCCAGATGGCCCTCGGTTTGCTCCGCCAACGGCAGCTGTCGGAGGATCTTTTTTCCCGCGGCCTCGCGGAGTTGGGTCCGGAGCGACTGGTCGAGTTGGTGGGACTAGTGAGCCATTACAACCTGATTAGCTCGGTGGCGAATGTCTTTGGCCTGCCAGCGCCCGAGGGGCGCGTAACGTTTTGACGAGTCGCGGGTGGCGCAACACAGATCAGCGGGATTAATCCACCCGCGGTGAGAGTTAAGGAAGGGAGAAAACAGTCATGGGTATGTTGAGGCTCGACGCGGTGGTTCATTGGTCGATTCCCATAAACAATTTAGAGGAGGCGGAAAAGTTTTACGGGGAAATCCTCGGTCTCGAGCATGTCGGCAGGCTCGCAACCTCCCGCATGTCCTGCTTCAGGCTCGGCGGGCATAATATTTTGCTCTGTGAACGAAAAGAGCCGATGGTCCGAACAGTGGAGCAAGACGGCCGCTTGCATCACGCCTTCGACGTCAGTCCCGAGATGTTCAACAAGGCCTGCAAACTGTTCCGCGATCTCGATATAAAAATTCGCGAGCCTGTGGACTATCGCCCCGGCGGTTTCTTTACCGGGCGGCAACTCTTCGTACTCGATCCCAGCGGTAATCGGATCGAGCTGCGCGATGCCTCGTGGAAGGCGGGCATGCCGACGCCGACCTACGAAGAAATTTGTAATTCTCAGGACTGAAACTTGACCGGCGCAATTTAGGTTTGTTAGAAGAGCTTAAATTAGAGGCCCCTTCCGGGATTCTTGTGCAGGGGCAACGGAAAGGGGACAGTCCCCTTCTCGGAAATCGGTATCTCCCGCAAAGCATGTCCTGAGCAGAGTCGAAGGAACGCAAAGGCCGCAAGGAAAAAAATATTTATCCGAACGTGGCGTTCTTTCCGCCTTGGCGGGAGGAATATGCCAATTCGAGAAGTTTCATGTGTCGAAAAATTCGCGCAAGCGGCGAAAACTTTCAACCGTAGGGGTACGAAGATCGCGAAGAAAAACACTTCAAGCACAAAAGGACTCTGAAATCCTTCCTGCTCTTCGTGGTGATAAAATTAGAAAACAGGAGCGTCATAATGAACACACAAAACTTGCCCGAGTTCGGCGTCAGCAAGAACATAAAGCAGATCGGACGAACCGATCTGCCCGGCGGCGGATTGGTGACGGTAGAAAACGGCTATGCCTATGTCGGTCATATCGATCCGCCTTACGGCACCTCGATTGTCGATGTCCATGATCCAAAGCATCCGAAGCTTGTGGGTCAACTCGAAGTGCCGGAAGGAATCCATTCGCACAAGGTCAGAGTCAGCGGCGATGTCATGGCGATTAACTACGAACGTTATCAAACCAAAAAAGAACCCCAGGCGGGCCTCAAAGTTTTTGATATCTCAAACAAGGCAAAGCCGCGGGAGATCGCGTTTTTCAAAACCGCGGGCAAGGGCGTACACCGTTTTACCTTTGACGGCAGATACGCCTACATCTCCACGACCGTTGAAGGGTATGTGGGAAACATCGTGATGATCGTCGACCTCAAAGAGCCGACGAGCCCGCAGGAAGTTGGGCGCTGGTGGATGCCCGGCCAGTGGATCGGGGGAGGGGAGAAACCGAGTTGGGATGGCGACGCCCACAAATGCCATCACCCGATACGGCGGGGGGACAGGCTCTACGTGAGTTACTGGCATGGCGGATTCGTTATTTTGGACATAACGGAAATGAGCCAGCCAAAATATATCAGCGGCCTTAGTTGGAACCCGCCCTATCCCGCGCCGACCCATACGACGCTGCCGATACCGTGGAAACTCATGGAGCGAAATATTTTGGTGGTGGTGGACGAGGACGCGCAGAAGCGCGCTCCCTTGCCGCCCGCATTTCTTTGGATTGTCGACATTACCGATGAGCGGCATCCGATTCCGATTTCCACCCACGTCCTTCCACCTAGTTCCAGTCCCGATCCGGAGTTCAAAGTCGGCGCCCATCAACCGGCGGAGCAGGTTTATGACAACATCATGTATGTGACCTGGTTCAGCGGCGGGCTGCGCGCCCTCGATATCTCCAATCCCTACAGTCCAAAAGAGGTAGGCTACTATGTGCCGCTTCCCGGAAAGGGTCAAAAGACGGTCAAGAGCAACGATGTCTTCCGCAGCGACAACGGGCTGCTCTATCTGGTGGATCGTTATGAAGGGCTAGAAATTTTGGAGAGCCAGGTGTGAGAAACGGCAAAACGGAGTGATGATATAGCCAAAATACCAACACTACGGCACTCCATTACCCCAATTCGAGTGAGGGATTATGGCAAAGAATTTTTCGATCTGCGTAGGAACCTTAGGCATGGGTCTGTGGCGCAGCGCCGATGGTGGCAAGAGCTGGAGCAGGGGAAAATTGTGGAAGGGATTCCAGGGAGGCCGCTCGGTCTTCGGCTTGGCGGTGCATCCAAAAGATCCCCACGTCATCTTCGCGGGCGCCGACGATGGGCTCTACCGTAGCGAGGACGGCGGTGCCAACTTTGAGCATATCGACTCGCCCATGGATGCTTACAAAGTCTGGCGTATCGCCTTTGATCCAGCCGATCCCGAGACGATGTTTGCTGGCACCGCTCCAGCGGCGCTTTTTCGCTCCCGGGACGCAGGTATCCGCTGGGAAAAACTTACCGCCGACTTTGCCGCCGAGTGCGCCAACGTTACTACCCCCCGCGTCACGGCATTGGCGGTTGATCCTCTGGATTCCAAAATCGTCTGGGCCGGCGTGGAAGTCGATGGAGTGCGCGTGAGCCGCGACGGCGGCGACAGTTGGTACCGTCCAACCGGCGGTCTCATGGACGAGCCTGACATCCACGACATCAAGCCGCTTCCCGGCATGCCGGGCGCTGCGGTGGTAACGCTACCCGATGAGCTCTGTGTGAGTCACAATAGTGGGGTGAGCTGGCAGGCGCTCGGCGTACGCGGGCGGTTTCCGCTCCCCTACTGCCGGAGTATTATTTTCAAAGAAGATGACGGAAACGTCATGCTCGCGGCGATCGGCGATGACGCCCTCGGTGGCCTAGGTGCCATTCAACGCTCCGCCGACGGTGGCCATACCTGGGAGACGCCGCTCCTTCCCATGGTGCCCAACACGCACATGGAGTGCTTTGCTACCCATCCGGCCGATCCGAACTTGATTTTAGCGTGCAGCCACTACGGGCAGCTCTTCGCCAGCTCCGATGGCGGGGACTGGTGGGTCAAACTTCCCCGTGAGTTCACTGAGATCAGAGGCGCGCTGGTCTGGGTGCCAAACTAGGCGCGGCAAAGCGGACCGCCCTGACGATTGCACGGTGGGTGCCGTATCGCGCAGACTAACTGATTCGATACGCGTGAGGCGATCGAAAAAAGTCTAAATTTGCGATTTTGACGGATTACGAATCCTAATTCCCTCTCCCTAAAAGGGCGAGGGTGAAGAGTGGGAGATGAAGTGCGGTTTCGGATTTGTCGATCTGTTCCCGCTCCCAAACGGAGAGGGTGAGGGAAAACTCCATGCACAATAAAACCGCTAGATTGGCTCTATGCGCTATGCTCTTTGCGCTTTGCGTATCCGCTGAGGCGCAGCAGACAGGCAAAATTTTCCGCATTGGTTTCCTGGATTCAAGCACGGCTTCTGGTGCGGCAGTGCTCGTCGACGCGTTCCGGCAAGAGCTGAGCAAGCTTGGATGGAACGAGGGAAAAAACATCGCCATCGAGTATCGATTCGCCGAGCACAAGACAGAGCGCCTGCCTGAGCTTGCGGCGGAACTGGTTCGTTTTAAAGTCAATCTAATCGTGGTCACAGAAACTCCTGTGGCGTTGGCGGCCAAGAGCGCCACAGCTTTCATTCCCGTCGTGATGACGAACGTTGGAGACCCCGTCGCTGCAGGTCTGGTCGCCAGTCTGTCGCACCCGGGAGGTAATGTCACGGGGTTTTCAAGTCTTACCGCCGAGCTCGGCACGAAAAGGCTAGAGGTACTCAAGGACGCAGTCCCCAAGCTCACTCGAGTTGGAGTTCTGCGGATACCCGGGGGAGCAAGCGGGGCACAAGAACGCCAATTGAAAGAGCTCAGGGATGCGGCCGTGGCACTGAAGCTAAGATTGGAGCAGATCGAGACTCAATTCGACGCCAAAGGTTTTGAGAGCGCCTTTCAAACCGCAAAGCAGAAGCGGGTGGGCGCGATTATGACTATCGCCGCTCGTCGCTATTTTGCCGAAAGAAAGCGGATCGTCGAGCTTGCGACAAAGTACCGGTTGCCGGCGATTTACTTCCAGAAGGAGTTTGTCGACGAGGGCGGTCTCATGTCCTACGGGGCCGACTTTTCTGACCTGTACCGCAAGGCCGCCCACTATGTCGACAAGATCCTCAAGGGAACCAAGCCCGCCGATCTCCCGGTGCAACAGGCAATGAAGTTTGAATTCGTCGTTAGCCTCAAGGCAGCAAAAGAAATTGGTCTGACACTTTCGCCGGAGTTTCTGTCGCGAGCGAACCGAGTGATTAAGTAAATACAGGCAATGGGCACGAGGCAATAGGCAACAGAAAAATTTTGTTGGGGATCAAGTTGCCGAGTCTTGTCTCTCGACAAACTACAATCGAAAATACGCTTCTCACTCACACCAAAAACGCAAACCGTGCGGCGACCGGCTCGTTAGACAGGTCTGCAAAACTCCAAATTGACAAATCGGGCGGTATTGCATACGATACCAGCAGTGAGCCCGCCCCGAATCGTCGCCGACACCAACGTATTCGTCGCGGCCCTGCGGTCACAATACGGAGCGTCTTATAAACTCTTTATGCTTCTCGAAAGGGGGAAGTTTGAACTCAACGTTTCCGTTCCGTTGATCTTCGAGTACGAAGAGGTAGCCAAGCGACTTGTCGGTAAGAAAACTGGCCTGAGACCAAGCGACGTTGACAACATCCTCGACTATGTATGCTCTGTGGCGAATCGAAGAAAAGTTTATTACCTGTGGCGGCCATTCTTAAAGGACCCGCAAGACGATATGGTTCTCGAATTGGCCGTATCCGCAGGCTGCGATATTATCGTCACGTATAACAAGGATGATTTTGAGGGTGTAGAGCAATTTGGCGTTCACGTAATGACCGCTCAAGAATTTTTAAGAGCCATAGGAGAGTTGCCATGAGTACAATCAGTCTTCGTCTCCCCGATTCCTTGCATAAGCAAGTGCGCCGATTGGCTGAAAAAGAGAGCGTCTCTATCAATCAATTAATTACACTCGCTTTGGCTGAGAAACTGTCTGCACTGATGACCGAGGACTATCTTGAAGAACGAGCCAAGCGTGGCAGTCGAAAGAAATTCAAACGCGCCATGGCGAAGGTTGCTAAAGTACAGCCCGAAGTTTACGACCGCCTTCCGGATTAAGGCGTTGCAACATAAGATCCTAAAAAATATTTAAAGCACCGTGGTCAAACGGATCAGTCTTACACCTCCGCCGAATGTGCCGGCGAGAGCAGACAGGGTGATCAAATAGAAACGACATTAAGCAAGAACCAACAGGCAACACTGAAGACAGCAATCAGCTTTTTTTGCGAACACGAGCACGGTATAGAGAAGCGTTACTCGGCAATTTCTGCGGCGAGCTTTGCCCTCTGTGATCGAAAAACCGGAATCACCGAAGTTAAGAGAAAAACAAAACTCAGCACCATCAATACCGCGGCAACGGGGCGAGTGAAAAATATTGCAAAATTGCCACGGGAAATTATCAACGACTGGCGCAGCGAAGTCTCCATGATCGGCCCAAGCACCAATGCCAGGATGAAAGGGGCTCCCTCAAAGCCGGTCTTTCGCATGATAAAGCCGATGATCCCGAATGTAATCATGATATAAATCTCTACCACGTTGTTGTTCAGGCTATAGACGCCAATCAGGCAGAACAGAAAAATGAGCGTGAAGAGGATACTATAGGGGATCTTTAGAACCCTCACCCAGATGCCAATCAAAGGAAGATTGAGGATTAGCAGCATGGCGTTGCCCACGTACATGCTCGCCACCACTCCCCAAAATAGCTCAGGGTGATTCTTAATGAAGAGCGGGCCGGGCTGAATCCCGTGAATCATCAGCGCGCCGACAAAAAGGGCCATGACAATATTCGCGGGAATACCCAGCGAAAGGAGCGGTATAAAAGCGCCGGCGGTGGCGGCGTTATTGGCGGATTCTGGTCCGGCCACACCCTCGATCACTCCGGTGCCGAACTTCTCAGGATGGCGCGAGAGACGTTTCTCCATGGCATAGGAGGCAAACGAGGACATCGTGCCGCTCGGTCCGGGAAGAATACCGATGAAAAAGCCCGTCACCGAACCTCGGATAATCGGCCAAAAACTGTCCTTCCAATCTTTGCGATTGGGAAGCAGCCCCTTTATCTTTCGCTCATAGATGTCTCTACCCGCCGTCAGACTTAAATTGTCTAACACTTCGGCGATGCCAAACATGCCCATGGCCACGGGCACGAGCCCTAGCCCGTCCCCCAAGGTCAAACTGCCATAGGTGAAGCGCTCTGCTCCTGAAACCGGGTCAGCCCCTATGCTGCCGGCCAGTAAACCTGAAACGGCCATGATCAACGCTTTCGTCATCGAACCCTGCGCTAGATAGGATACTAGGGTTAGTCCGAGAACAGTGAGGGCAAAATACTCCGGAGGGCCGAAGCTAAGCGCGGCTCTGCCCAATACAGGAGCAAACAACATCAGACCCAACACGCCCACGGTGCCGGCTATGAAAGAACCAAAGGCGGCGATACCCAAGGCCGGCCCGGCTCGGCCCTGTCGAGCCATTTGATAGCCATCCAAGCAGGTAATGACTGAGGCCGCCTCGCCCGGTATGTTGACCAGAATGGACGTGGTCGAGCCCCCATAGGCCGCGCCATAGTAGATCCCTGCGAGCATGATAACGGCGCTGGCAGGACCCATCTTGAAGGTGAGCGGAAGCAAGAGCGCAATGGTTGCTACCGGTCCAATCCCCGGCAAGACACCAACTAAAGTTCCGAGCAGTACGCCAATAAAACAGAACAGCAGATTTGTCGGCGTCAAGACAACAGAAAAACCCAGGCTCAAACTAGCCAACACATCCATATCTGTTCTTCAGAGACCTAAGATGCCACCGGGCAAGGGAGTATTGAGCAATAACCCGAACACGAGGTACGTAGCCAATGAAGTGAAGAAAGCGACAACAACGACCAAGCTCCATTTTTGCCGCTCAACAGCACGGAGGAGAAACACAATAAAAAGAAACGTGCTGATGATATAACCCAAGCTCTCGAACAGCACGCCAAACACAACCAGTGCTGCTATGGCAAGGACAATTTTGTTCCACGTTGCTGATCTTCCACGGGAGGCGCCGGGTTTTTCTTTGGGCAAGCCCATCGCCTGCGCCAGAAAGATCAAGGAAAAAATGGCTAAGAAAACGGCAAGAACTAAGGGAAAAAAACCAGCTTGCGGCGCGCTCACCCTGCCGAATTGAAGTTTGCTCGCCTCCAGGAGAGCCGCTAAGGCCAGCGCCAATAAAGTCACCGCGCTGATATAATCGGTTCTCCGCATGAATCTTTCTAGCTCGGCGGAAAAACTATTGGAGAAATCTCATTGCGGCGTAATCTTTGCAAATCTCGCGACCTCGATCCATTTATTATGTTCTTCGGATAGGAATTTTCCCGCCCCTTCGGGGCCAAGATTTTCCACGATCAAGCCCGCCTTCTCAATTTTTCCAATAATCTCTCGATCTCTTATCGCCTCTTGAAAGGCGTCGGCAAGTCTTTTTACGATGGCCTGCGAAGTCTTTGCGGGCACCAGAAATACAACCCAAGCCCTTGGGTTGAGTCTCGGATAGCCTTTCTCAGCTGTGGTCGGGATGTCGGGAAATTCTTTTAGACGACTTGGAGAGGTTACAGCTAGCGCCCGTAAGGTGCCGGCCTGAAGGTGAGGTGTGGCGGTTCCCAAGGTGACGAAAGCCGTACTGACGTGCCCTCCTAAAATCGCCGTAACCATGGGTGTCTCCCCCCCCATTGGGACATGGGTGAGGTCAGCTCCCGTCAGCATTTTAAAGAGCTCAAGAGAAAAGTGATGGCTTGTCCCCGTACCGGCGGTGGCCCAGGTAAGCTTACCGGGATCACTTTTCGCTTCGGTAATTATCTCGTCCATGCTCCTCCACGAAGCGTCTTTTTTTACCACCATCGCGAAGTAAAACTTTGCCGTCAAATTGATTGGCGCGAAATCCTTATAGGTAAAGCCCATATCTTTCCGCGCCAGGGGAATCTGCACGAGAGGGGGTGGCGCGATGAGGACGGTATAACCGTCGGCTGCCGTATCCTTTACCGCCTTGATGCCTATCGCGCCTCCTCCACCTGCCTTATTCACCACCACGACTTGCTGTCCCAGAAGTGAGGAGAGCTTATCGGTGAGGAGCCGTGCCACGATATCCGTGGTGGCACCGGGTGGAAAGGGGTTGACGATCTGTATGGTTTTGGTTGGGTACTCAGCGGCGTATACCCAGGATAAGTGTGAAAGGCTCACAATCCCTATAAACACTCCAAGCCAGCAAGCCATGGGATAATTTATTTTCCCGCTTACGTGAGTACGGTACATGTTGCGGCCCTCCATGGCTCATTGCGGCGTAATATTGGCGGCCTTTGCGACCTCGGACCACTTTTTGTGCTCGTCGGCCAAGAATTTTGCCGCTTGCTCTGCGCCAACGTTCTCCACAATCATTCCCGCCTTCTCAATCTTTGCGACGATATCTTTGTCTTTTAAGGCCTCCCTGAAGGCTTGATCCAGTCTGTTGACAATTCCTCGATGCGTCTTGGCGTGAACGGCAAACAGAAACCAAGGCTTGGTGTTAACCGTCGAGTAACCCTTTTCCGCCGTGGTGGGAATCTCCGGGAACTCCTTCAAGCGCTTGGGATGGGTAAATGCCAGGGCCCTTAGAGTCCCCGCCTCGAGATGGCTTCGGACCGTAGCCAGGCTTATAAAAGTCATATCGGCATGACCGCCTAAGATCGCCGTGGCGACAGGTGTCTCCCCACCCATGGGAACGTTCGTGATGTCGGTCCCCGTCGCGATTTTAAAAAGCTCATAGGTGAAGTGTCCCGCGCTCCCGGTAAGCGGAATGGCCCAGATGAGTTTGCCGGGATTCTTTTTCGCGTCCACTACGACCTCCTCCAGGGATTTCCAGGGCGCCTGCTTTTTTACCACCATCACATAGGGACTCGTGCCGGCCAAGTTGATTGCGGCGAAATCTGCGAGGGTAAAGCCGATGTCTTTGCGGGCTAATGGGATTAGCACCAAGGGCGGCGGGGCAACCATTACAGTGTGACCATCCGCCGGTGCGTCCTTGACGGCTTTGATGCCAATGGCTCCACCCCCGCCAGTCTTATTGATGACCACTACCGGTTGACCCAATAGCGCCGATAGTTTCTCCGTGAGAATGCGCGCCAGGATGTCTGTGCTGGCGCCGGCCGGAAAGGGATTAACAATCTGTATCGTTTTTGACGGGTACTCGGCTCCATGGGTGACAACAACTGTGAGAATAATAGCGAGAACCACCGGAGCAGAGCGCGGAAGAGACATAAGATCCTTAATGACTTTGGCCATGGATCGCTCCTTTTGCCATGCGTTTTGCGGGTGCTCTTTTTAACACGGGCCCCGCGGAGGGTCAATATAAATTAGCAGCGTGAAAAAGGACGCGTCAATTCGCTTGACGCTTGGCGCGATTTTTTCTATCTTCCCGTCAGTTGCAGGAATCGAATCGATTAAAATTTTGAGTGTTGCCGGGAAAACTCTATCCGCCTCGCCCCGAGCCGGTCCGGCGCACCAATCCTTACAGTGAACTCTGGAATAGGAGGACGATAAAATGGGAGTTGAACCAAACGCGCAATTGTTCGAGTGGCAGGAACCGGCAGTCGGCAAAAAGGCAGGTTTCGGTAAATGGAAGAATCCCAAATCCCCGTACGATCTGTTCATAGAGGCCCAGGGGATTTCGATTCACAGAGACATCGGCGTGCACAAGGTGCAGGATCTGCCGCTCACGCCGTGGAAACGTTTGGGTGGGCGCGGTATCGCCATCCAGCTCATGGGCACCGAGGGGATGTATGGGCTTTACGTAGTGGAGGTGCCGGGAAAGGGAGCGCTGAATCCTGAACATCATCTGTATGAGGAGATCTACTACGTGGTCGAGGGGAGAGGAACCACCGAAGTCTGGCAAGAGAAGTCGAAAAAGTTGACCTTCGAATGGGGACCGGGATCGCTCTTCGCCATACCCCTCAACGCCTGGCATCAGTTGGTCAATGCCACCTCGGCGCCCGCGCTCCTGCTCGCGGCAACCACGGCACCCAATGTTTTGAATCTCGTGCGAAACAGCGATTTTGTCATGAACTGCCCCTATGATTTTGCCGACCGCTTTGACGCAACCGTCGATTATTTCAAGCCGGTGGAGGATGTTTATGCCGACCCGGTACGCGGACTCGCGATGCGCCGCACCAATATCATCCCGGATATTCTGGCCTGCGAGCTGCCTCGCGATAATCGCCGATCCTTCGACTACCGGCGCATTGAGCCTCACATGGCGGGGGCCAATTTTTACATGAAGATCGCCCAGTACAAAACCGGCCAATACTCTAAGGCCCACAAGCATTCCTCCGGCGCGATCCTCGTTTGCATCAAGGGGGGAGGGTACAGCTACACCTGGCCCGATACTTTGGGGATGCGGCCCTGGGAAGCGGGTTTAAATGAAAAAGTCAAAAAGCAAACCTATGAGCCGGTGGGGATGATCAGCGCGGCTCCCATGCGCGGAGACTGGTTCCATCAGCACTTCGGCACGAGCCCGGAGGGGCTGCGGCTGCTCGTTTTTGATGGACCCTACGGACCGGGATTTCGCCGCGGCGGAGCGCCCGGCGATGATGCCAAAGATGCAGGGGCGATCGACACTCGGGAAGGCGGCAATGCGATCTCTTACGTCGACGAAGATCCCGCGATCCGTCAATCATATGAATCGGCGCTGGGGCGGGAAGGAATGAAAACCGGAATGCCCTCATGGGTCTATACGCAGCGGATTCCGCCCGAGGGCGCGCTGGAACCGGGCGGACTATGAGCTGAGCCGATCCCGACCGAGTAAAGTGCGCGGAAAAATTTACGTCGGTGAGTGGCGACGTGAAATCATGTCTACGCGCTGCGCAAAACCTTTCCCGGATAGGCTCCCGTATGGGAGCCATGTTTCATCAACAGGGAGCCGTTGACGACGGCGTAGTGGATCCCTCTGGCGTGCTGGATATAGCGCGGCCCCCCTTCGGGGAGATCGTGCACCAGCTCCGGTTTTTCCAGGTCGATGGCCGTGGGATCAAAGGCAAATAGATCGGCTGCCATGCCGGGGCGGAGTAAACCTCGATCGCGAATGCCGAAAATCGAAGCCGGCATGAAAGTCAGTTTTCGGATCGCCTCTTCCAGTGCTAGGAGCTGTCGTTCTCGCACCCAGTAGCTCAGCAGAAAAGTGCCGTAGCCGAAGCCCGGGTTGCCGCTGGCGACATGGGCGCCGGCATCCGATTGGCCGAGTAGCACATAGGGGCTGCGAAAAATTTCGCCGACGGCCCGCTCATCGCCCTGCGCCACCGAGTCCTCAAAAATCGTTTTGAGATCTTCTCCGAGCGCCAAATCAAACAAGGCGTCTATGGCCGATTTACCCTGCAAGCGGGCAATTTCCTCGACGCTCTTGTCTTGCAGCGGTCGATTTGCCTCTCGCGCCGTCTGCCGCACGAAGACCAGATCCCAGCGGCGCGAAAAGTTGGTCGGCGGCCCACCGGGCGCGATCTCCGCAGCCAATCTTTGCCGGCTTGCGGAATCGCGAAATGCTTCCGTACGCGCCTCCATGGGAAGCGACATGACATTTTTCCAGGTTGGCAGCTGGTCGAAACGATTGCTGTTCTGTAAATTCCAGCGCCTAACCGCGCGACGCGTCGAGGTCATGGCGAAGGCCGCGTGGCCGGCGCGCGCGCGCGCTTCGACATCGTCCAACTGTTTGCGCCAGAGATCGGGCTCGCTCCAGCGGTGGCGGATACTCTCGCCGATGAGCGGGCGGCGGCTTTCCTTGAGTATGGCGTTATACCAGCGACTGATGCGTGCAATATGCTCGGGGGTGGCGAAGGCGCCGTGGGTGAACTGAACCACGCCGCGCTGGCTTTCGCCGACAGCACGGCAGAGCCGTTCAATTTCGTTGAGGTTGGAAAAGCGGCTCTGTACCGGTTTGCCGTCCTCACGGAAGTGACTTTCATTGAAGTTGGTCGAGAAGCCGAAGGCGCCGGCTGCCATGCCCTGGCGCACCTGTTCTTCCATCTGAGTAATCTCGCCTTCGTTGGCCTCGCGCTCGACGCTCGCCTCGCCCATGGCGTACTGGCGTAGCGCGCAGTGACCCATCAGTGTCGCCACGTTGAGTCCGAGCGGCCGTCGTGCCAGCGCGTTAAGATACTCGGCGTGGGTGGTCCACTCCCACGGGATGCCGGCCGTTAAACTGTTGCGCGGCATGCTCTCCACGCGCACGAAGGTGCCGATCATAGCGTCGCGACTCTCGGGTTTACAGGGAGCCAAGGTAAGTCCGCAATTGCCCTGGATGACGGTCGTCACGCCATGCTCGTTTGAAGAAGAAGCCAAGGGATCCCACCACAGCTGTGCATCGAAATGAGTGTGAAAGTCGATGATCCCCGGCGCCACGGCGAGGCCGTCCGCATCGAGCACCTCTGCGGCGGGATCGTTGATGCGGCCGATGGCTTGAATCCGACCGTTTTGAATCGCCAGGTCGGCGATGTAAGAGGGCATGCCCGAGCCGTCGTAGATGCGTCCGTTTTTTAACAGAAGATCGATCATCGTGACACCTCGAATAGTTTTCTAATCCGCGCCGACTTAAACGGGAATCGGCCGGCTTTTGACTGCAAAAAATATTTAGCGTTGCAAACCCCTGGAGCTTTTTTATAACTCTTTGCAATGGTGAGCTTCCGATAGGGAATACTTAAGGGCAAAATTTCCATTCTATTTCTTGGCGATAAGAATATCCTTTAACCTGGCGATGACCCCAGGCGTGAGATCATAGAGGCTCGCGAAGGCTTTGGCAATTGTCGGCCCATCGGTTGGAGCGATCTCCATTTGAGCCTTCCGCGCCTCGGCCAGCAGCTCGGGATCTTTGAGCGTTTTAATGAAACCGTCCTGCAGAACCTTCAAGCGATCCGCCGGCGTCCCCGGCGGAACAGAATACGCAAACTGGTAGCCATGGGTGTTGTCGGCGACGTTAAGGAGTAGTCGCGCTTCATCATTTTTTGCGTATTTAATGGCTACCGGGACCTCTTTGAGTTCGGGATGTGATTTTAGTGTGACCTGAAGCACCACGCGAATCTTCCCTGCCTCGAGTGCGCCTCGCCAGGCGGTTTTGGTCGCCTGCCAGGAACCACAGAAACTTTCAACTTCCCCACTTTCAACCGCGAGCCTTGCCTCCGCCCCCCCTTTGTATCCTTCGACAACTTCTAGTGGAAGCCCGATGGCCGCTTTGAGGAGCTTCGGGACATCAGAGGTGCTGGTACCAGGACCAATCGAAGAGATCTTGACGGGGCGTTTGGCGGCAAACCAATCCTCCGGGGTTTTGATGCCGCTTTCTTGGTTGAAGTGACAGGCGGTGTCGTAGGGGCTGGGAACGCCGAGATACCCGAATTTTCGCCCGTCGAATTTAATGGCGTCGTTTCCCATGACATGCTGCAACACCAGTGGTGCGGCCCAAGCCCCGACGGTGAGCCCATCGTTTTTGGCTCTGTTGTAAAGATGATTGGCTGCAATGATGCCGCCCGCTCCGGTCATGTTCTGCACCACCGCAGTAGGCGTGCCGGGGACATGTTTCCCGAAATGGCGCGCGATCAGGCGGGTATATTGATCGAAGGAGCCACCAGGCGAGTACCCGACGATAAAAATAATGGTTTTATCCTTGTAATATTCCTGTGCGCGGACCTCACGCGTCGCCACGACGGCAAGGGACAGGCCAATTAGGACTGCGGTTATGAGGCACGGCATTTTGCTCATGGCAGACTCCGACTTTCCACTCGAGAATTGTTCGTTCAATTGCCCAACACCTTTTTTAAACGCTCGATGATCTCCGGTGGCTGTGTGGTTACTTCCTTGGCCAACTTCTCGAGCTCTTCGCCATTCACGGGGTCAAACTCATAGTTTCTTCGCTTCACCTCGGCCTGTAACTGTGGATCGTTCATGGTCTTGGCGTATGCATCGCGGAGAATTTTTAAGCGATCGGTCGGCATACCGGGAGGTCCCAACATGGGGCGGCCCATGTCGCCCGCAGTAAGCAAAACCTTTGCAAGACGTCTGCCGGATTCGGGGGTTCGGTACTGATCCATCAGCTCGGCGATGGTTGGCACATTCGGTAATCGTTCATCTCTTTTGGCGCCGGTCTGGAAAAGATTTCGCACAAAACTGTTTTTACGCCATGTGTGATAGGGCTCGCGGCCGAAAAACGCCTCGATAGTGAAAGCCCGGCAGTGAATTTCACCACGCTCGACAGCCAAGTCGATATCGGTGCCGCCGGGATAGCCGGTGACGATATTAAACTTAGCCCCTACGGTTTCCTGCATCAGCTTGGGTAAAAAAGAATCGGGTCCGGTCACTCCGGTGGCGCCGCATTTAGGCGGCTCCTTGGCGGTTCTGACCTCTTCGATGCTCTTATAGGGACTGTCCGCGCGCATGTACATCTGCGAATCGCCGCGAGCGGGTGAGCCGATCCAGGTAAATTTGGCCCAGTCAAACTGGATCTCCGATCTGCCGATTAATCGATTGAGATAGAGCGAGGGGATGATGGAACCGATAATGGTCAAGCCGTCGGGTTTGGCGACGGTGTAGAGATGGTTGGCTGCGACCACATGCCCGGCGCCGGGCATATTCTGGACAATGAAATCTGGGTTGCCCGGGATATGTTTTCCCATATGGTTGACAATGAGCCGGGCCCAAAGGTCATAGAGGTTTCCCGGCGGCGTACCGAGGATCACCTTGATGGTTTTCCCCTTATAAAAGGGAGCTTGAGCATAGGCAGACAAACTCCAAACCAGGAGAAATAGGAGAGCCAAAACGACTTTTTTCATGCTACACCTCTGTGGCGGCCGGGCCCTGCGGTCGTTGCTTTAAAAACCCGTCAGGTTAGGACTGGCCTTAAGTTGGGCCAAGAGTAATCAAAATCAGCGAGACGCGTCAAGGCAAAACCGAGTTATTTCATGGTTACCTTAGGGGGAAGACCCTGGGTGTGATTTGTCCCTTGAAGCTTGTGCTCCAGTAGTGGTAATAGCTCAGCTCGTAGAGCCTCTCGCAGTCAATCGTAGAAACCGCCATGGCCGTAGCATTTATCCACCGCTTGAATCTTCCCGAACTGGAAATCGGTCATAGCAAAAATGTACTCTTCAGCTCGGACCATATTTACACCAGCATGCATGGAGACTACCCGGGCACCAGGGGCCCCTTGCACAAACACAGCGCCGATCAGCAGTTCTGCTGCATGAAGGGAGAGCGCACCTTTCACTTTCCAGACGGTTCAAGCCGGCGCTCACTCCCGGGATGCTGGTCACGATACCCGCGGGCCAGTTCTACCAGCTCGATAACACAGGGGACGAATAGATGATTTTTTTGGGTGCGCGAGCCGAGGCGGCGGCAAGGCCGCCCTTTAGCGAAGACAACCAGGTCGTTACGATTAATGATTACGCGTGACAAAATCTCGACAAATTCAACGCGCCCGATGATAAAAAGGCAAAAGCAAGAGCGCCAGCGGGTTGAAAATATCTAGAGTGGGAAAGTGGGGAGCGGGCATGAAAAATTGATTCGGGAAAGTGCTCGAACAACCTTGTTCTCAGTCTTCTCCTCCTCGACAAATTCATATGTAACACTAGCAGAGTCGTTTATACCAGGTACGGGAGGGCAGTTATGAAAAGTATTAGCCTTTGCTTGCTGGCGTTTTTAATCTGGAACTCCGATGTGGGGGCGCAAGCCCCTTACTTTCAGGGCAAAACATTAAGAATCGTAGTCGGATACCCAGCTGGGAGTGCGCATGATATCTGGGCCAGGCTGATCGCTCCCCAACTGACCAGGCACCTAGCCGGCCATCCCGCCACCGTCGTACAAAACATGCCGGGAGCGGGTTCCATGACGGCGACCAATTACGTTTACAGCGTCGCTAAGCCCGATGGATTGACTTTTGCCGTCATGAACGCCGCGCTTTATTTTGACCAGGTTTTAAAGCGTAAAGAGGTCCAGTTCGACTGGTCGAAGTTCACCTGGATCGGCAGCACCACGCCCACCAATGCGCTGCTCTACATGTGGGCCCAAAGCCCCTACAAAACTATTCAGGATGTCCGAAGTGCGGCGGTACCTCCCAAGTGCGGTGTCACCGGAACCGCGAACACAGGCTATTACCTGCCGAAGTTGTTGGAGCAAGCCATCGGCACGAAATTCCAACTCGTAACGGGCTATCAAGGGGGGGCAGAGATTGAGTTGGCAGTTGAGAGGGGAGAAGTCCAATGCCGGGCATTTTCGCTGCAGGTTTTTTTCGGCCGGGAGCCGTTTAATACATGGCGCAGCAAGAACCTGGTTCGGGTCTTGGTGCAAACCGGCAAAAAGCGCGATCCGCGGCTGCCTGATACGCCGCTGCTCAATGAACTAATGGATCAGTATCGCACCAGCGAAGCCGACCGCCGATTGGTAAACGTCATGCTGGGGTCCGGCGCATTCGGCACGCCGCCGATGGTTTCTTCTCCTGGAGTTCCCGCGGAACTCGTCAAAATTCTTCGCGCGGCTTACGCCAAGTCACTTCACGATGCCGATCTTGTGTCCGAAGCTAAAAAGAAGGGGCTTGACGCGGAGCTAATCAGCGGTGATGAACTTGAGACATTGGCCAGGGAAGTCATCAACCAACCCGCGGATGTGATCGCAGCGATGAAACGAGTCATTGGGGGATGATGCGTTTGGACGGGATGTAAAATTTCGACACCGTCTGAGGGACTGCATCGCTTGGTGGAGGTGAATCATCTGGTTCTTTGGGCTCATAGCGTGCGTGATCGGCATTGTAGTTGGCGGCGTTTTCGGTGGGGAAAACGGTGCTTTGATCGGCGCGCTGCTCGGAGCTTTTGCCACCTGCGCGATATATATCCAGCGCGCCGTGGCCGCGACCGCCGTCCTGCGCGGGATCGAAGCGACGCTGCGCCAGTTGGATCGGCGCGTCAAAGCGCTTGAGGACGCAATTCTCGTCCCGCGCGGCGGTCCGACGCCGGCGACCGAACCGCAACCGACGGTGACGAGCGAGACCACCTCGGAGATCATAGATCCTGTGCCCTCGCCCGTTGAGACGGATTCCTCTACGATGATCTCCCCTCGCTATGAGGAGCGGCATCCAGAAACGCCCGTGACACCGCGATCCGACTCGATGAAATCCTCCCTCGCGCTTCAATCGCAACTCCTGACGACGCTTTGGAATTTCTTTTTTGGCGGCAACTCTCTCGTTCGCATCGGTGTCGTCGTACTGTTTTTCGGCGTCGGATTTCTCCTCAAGTATGCCGTCGAGCATGTCTATATCCCGATCGAGGTGCGATTGATGGCTGTTGCTTTGGGTGGGACGGGGATGTTGGCCATCGGCTGGCGCTTGCGCGTGTCGCGTCCCGGTTATGGCTTGATCATGCAGGGGGGCGGGATTGGTGTGCTTTACCTGACGGTGTTCGCGGCGTTTAGAATATACCCATTGCTGCCCGCAGGCGGTGCTTCCATCCTGCTTATAGCGATTGCGGTCTTTTCCGCGATGCTGGCCGTCATGCAGGATTCGCGCTCTCTCGCCGCCATGGGTGTCAGCGGCGGTTTTCTCTCCCCTGTGATCGCCTCCACCGGCGGCGGCGATCACGTGATGCTTTTCAGTTTCTATGCCATGCTCAATTTCGGCATCCTTGGAATCGCCTGGTACAAGGCATGGCGTTCGCTCAATCTGCTCGGGTTCATATTTACTTTCGTCATCGGTTTGTTATGGAGCAGCCGCTACTACCGGCCCGAGTTGTTCGCCAGCACCGAACCCTTTCTGGTCCTGTTTTTTACTTTTTATGTCGCCATCGCGGTATTGTTCGCCATCCGCCAGCAAGCGTCCATCAAAAACAATGTCGACGGCACTTTGGTCTTCGGTACACCCCTAATCGCGTTTGGGTTGCAAATCGAACTGGTGCGTGATTTGCAATACGGCGCGGCTTTCAGCTCGCTGGCGATGAGTTTTTTCTATATTGGGTTGGCGCGGGCGCTATACGGGCGGGGCGGCGACAACATACGATTGCTGCTGGAAGCTTTTATTGCCCTGGGCGTCGTGTTCGGCACCCTGGCTATCCCGCTCGCGTTTGATGGACGCTGGACATCCGCGGCATGGGCGCTGGAAGGCGCCGCCATCGTCTGGGTTGGTGTGCGTCAGGATAAGCATCTCGCTCGCGGGTTCGGCCTGTTTTTGCAATTTGCCGCCGCCGCCGCCTTTCTTCTAGACGACTTCGGCGCGCGCGCTGGGCTGGCCGTGTTCAATGGCTCCTATCTCGGTTCCGTTTTTATAAGCACCGCTGGTCTTTTCTGCGCCTGGTATCTGCGGCGCCATGGGGAGCGGGTCACAAAAATCGAAGGGCCCGTCGCCGTAGTGTTGTTTTTTTGGGGAGCACTGTGGTGGTTCGCCGCCGGAATCAACGAAATCAGGGATCATGTAACGGCGGTTTATCGGATTCACGCGGTTCTCGTGTTTGTCAGCGGATCCTGCTCGGTGTTTAGCATCCTGCGAAGTCGGCTCGATTGGCCGGATGCTAGATTTCCGGCTTTGGGACTTCTCGGGTTTATGTATGTCCTGGCCTTCATCGACTCCGCTAGGGCCGTGCATCCATTTGGATACTTTGGCTATATTGCCTGGCCCGTCGCCTTTGCGGCGCACTTGTGGCTGCTCCGTCGCCACGAACAAGATGGTCAATGGCTCCGTTGGTGGCATGCCGCCGGCTTGTGGCTCTTCGCCGCGTTGTGCGCCTGGGAGGTTGCCTGGCTGATCGAGGCAATGGTCAAGGGCGGACAAGCGTGGCGCGATGTCGGCTGGGCGTTGATACCGGGCCTGCTGCTTGCCTGGCTGACGACGCGTGGCGAAGGTCTGGCGTGGCCGGTGGCGCGTCATCTTGAGGCCTATATGTTTAGCGGCGCGGTTCCGCTCGTCGTTTTCCTGTGGGCTTGGGTGAACGTTGTAAACTTCCAAAGCAACGGCGACGCGGCCCCGTTACCCTATCTGCCGTTGCTGAACCCTCTCGACCTTGTGCAGGCAGGCGCGCTGTTGGCGCTGTTTGCCTGGTATCGACGCATACGCACAGCGCCCTTTGCGCTTCAGGATTTGAACTTGCCGGAAATCGCCTACATCGCTCTCGGTATCGCCACGTTTACCTGGGTCAACGGAATACTGTTGCGCACTTTGCACCACTGGGCCGATGTACCGTTCCGGTTGGAAGCTATGTTGAGATCCATGTTGGTGCAGAGCGCTTTCTCGATTTTCTGGAGCGTGCTGGCCCTTTGCGCTATGCTTATTGCGACAAGGTTGCGTTTGCGCCCGCTATGGTTAACCGGCGCCGGGTTAATGGGAGTAGTCGTGGCTAAGCTTTTTTTCATTGACTTGTCGAACATCGGGGTGTTGAACGCATCGTGTCGTTTATCGGCGTCGGTCTGCTGATGCTTGTGATCGGTTATATTTCGCCTGTGCCGCCGCCGCGCAGCGAGGTGAGAAAATGACATTCGTCATTGCGCTGATGCTTTTGGCGCGTAGCCTGATGGTGAGCGCCGCCGAAAAGCCGCAGGACTTTGCCTATGCCATGCCGATTCATGCCGATGGGCGAGACGGGCTCTATGAGGTCGAGATCCCCGCGGCCGTATATCGCGGCGTGACGCGGAGCGATCTCGGCGACCTTCGGGTTTTTAATGGCCAGGGCGAGGTCGTGCCCCATGCTTTCAAGCCGCGCCCAGCCAGCAGCGTGAAGGCACCGGCAGCCGCGGAGTTGCCGCTGTTCCCGCTTTATGCCGTAAGCGGCGGTGCACTGGATAATTTAGATGTGCGCATCCAGAGAAAATCTGACGGCACAATCGTTAATATTCTTAGCCAGGGCAAGGGCACTGCGGAAAATCAAAAATTGCGCGCTTATGTGCTGGACGCTTCCGGCCTGAAGCGGCCTGCGCAGGCCCTGCTTTTTGACTGGCAAAGCGCCGTCGGCGGCTTCGCGGGAAAGGTGCGCATAGAGGGGAGCGACGATCTATCGAATTGGCACATGCTGGCCGATAACGCCTCAGTGGTGAGCTTGGAGTTCGGCGGCCACCGCTTGCAGCAAAAGCGGGTGGAGCTTCGCGGTCGGAAGTACGATTACCTGCGTCTATCGTGGCCTGAAAATCAGCCGCTCCTGGAGCGTCTAACCGTGAGCGCCGAGCTTGCCGCCGGTACCGTCGAAGCGCAACGTGTTTGGCAGGTTTTTAAGGGCACAGTGGTTACCGGGAAGCCGGGGGAATACGCCTACGATTTCGGAGGTTATTTTCCACTGGATCGCCTGCGTGTTTCATTGCCGCAAGTCAATACCCTGGCGCAAGTAACGGTACTGGCGCGCGCAAATCCATCAGAGGACTGGCGTCCGGTCACGAGCGCCGTGATATACCGATTGCGCCATCAGGGTGAGGAAGTGACAAGCCCCGCGATCGCGGTGAGCGGCGCCGGCCAACGCCATTGGCTGCTGCGCGTCGATCAGAAGGGCGGCGGCGTGGGCGCAGGAATACCAGCTCTCGATATCGGCTGGGTGCCGCAGAAACTGGTATTCGCCGCGCGTGGAGCGAGCCCGTTCCAGATGACCTACGGCAGCGCCGCGACAAAGGCGGCGTCCTATCCGATTCGTTCCTTGATACCCGGCTACCAGACCGAAACGGAATTCAAGATTGAGGTGGCATCGTTAGGAGAACAGGTGACGCTGGCGGGCGCCGCGCGATTGCGCCAGTCCATGGATTACAAAAAGTGGGCGCTATGGGGCACGTTGTTATTGGGGGTAGCGCTGCTGGGATTGATGGCCTACCGGCTGTCGCGCCAGATGTCGAAAACCGACGCGAATAGCGATGGTCACTCCGAGACTTCGGACAAGCCAAAATAGCGACATCAATATGGCCTATGCGTGGCTGTTGTTTTGGCGAACTATCGGGTTAGGTCTCTCTCATCACGACCTGACATAGACTGAACGGCTCCGATTCAAATCACCGCACATTTTTGCTCACTTCCCGGGTTTAGTCTCACTCAGGAGCGCGTTGGAATGACCCAGAACGCTTTGGTATGCCTTTTGCCACTTTTGCCGGACATCACTCACAGGGGTCGGGCTCAAATTAAATAATTTTCGATGGGTAATGCAGCGTAACGTGGCAAAGTTGACATCACGAATCTATCTCTAGCCGCCAATTGACTCAACCGGCTCGTTTTATGACAAGGGACTCTGACTCGATTCTTCGAGTTAAGGAATACAAGGGCTGCGGCATTCGCCCGGCTTCGTTTAAGACGGGGCCTCAGATTTGGGTTCCTGAAGCCTGTTTTTGGCTCCGCTCGGAGGGCAGTCCGGTGCGGTTATGGATCAATAGCTTCTCGCACTGTTTTGCCAGCCAAGATAAAACCTTTAGCAATAAGATCGAGGCCGACCTCTTTGCGTACCGATTGGCGCAAGTTCTCATCGATAAGTTTTTGCCCGAGTTCGAGAGACCCGCGTCCATCCGCATACCTTCTCGGACCAACTATTTTTCAAAGTTCCTCACCATCGCGCGTCATCCATTGTCTGTCTTTACTCTCCATCGGCAATAACGATCAGGTCATTTCTATAATTCCGTTTTCGGCGAAGCCGACGGTTTTTGCGCGAGTGTTCGGGCAATGCGTATCCGGCGCGTAAAAGAATTCCATTGACAATGCGCAGGAGAGCGTTCTATTTACCCAATGCCAGAAAATATTAAAGCGCGCGGAACGGCGGATCGTCGCTCACACATCTATTAAAAGGAAGATCCCATGGGTCAGAAATTTAGCACAGTCGACGCGGATGGGCATTTGGAGGAGAACCATATTGATTGGCAAGGGCGCCTTGCTGAAGCTTACAAACGTAAAGCGCCTGAGCGCCGGCCAAGCGGAAATGGGCAGCTGCGAACTTTCATCGAGGGCAAAGCCTGGCCCAGACCAAGTGGCTTGGGCATCGGCGTCGGGGGTCCCTATAGCCGGCCCCACCCGCGGCGTCCGGGAATGACCGACCCCGGGGCGCGCCTGATCGATATGGACAGCGAGGGGATCGACGTCGCCGTGCTTTTTGGCGCGGGTCTGGCAGGAACGATCCCGGCCCTCGACGATTCGGGTTTGGCCGCTGAGCTTGCCCGAGCGCGCAACACATGGCTTGCGGAGTATTGCGCGGCTGATACAAAACGAATCAAAGGCACGGCGGCGTTGCCCCAACAGGACATAGCGGCATCGGTGGTAGAGCTTCGCCGCTGTGTCACGGAGCTAGGATTTGTCGGCGCCTCGCTCTTGCCCAACGTTCGGGAGCGCCATCTCGGGGATGCCAGCTATTTTCCCCTCTACGAAGAAGCTGAGCGACTTAATGTGCCAATCTGCGTTCACATGTTTTTAGGGCGCTATGGCTCTGATGCTACTGGCACGCTGCGCGTGAATAACTTTTTTTATACCCATCTTTTCGGCCATCCCTTTGAGCAGATGATCGCGTTGGCGGTGATCATAGGGGAAGGCGTTCTCGATCGCTTTCCCAAGCTCCGCTTCGTGTTTTTGGAGTCGGGATGCGGCTGGGTTCCTTATTGGCTAGAGCGCCTGGACGAACATGAAGAAATCCTCGGGGTGCAGTTACCGTCACTCAAAGAAAAACCCAGTGCGCTGCTCCAACGGGGCCAACTTTACTTTTCCTGTGAGGCCGATGAGCGCGAGCTGTCGCATGTGGTGGAAACCATCGGCGATGACTGGATCGTCTTCGCCTCGGACTACAGCCACTTCGACAGTCGCTTTCCCGGCGCCAAGGAGCCCATCGTCGAAAATAAAAATCTCAGCGAAATGTCCAAGCGCAAGATCTTAAACGACAACGCCCGCCGGCTCTACCCGCTGGACAAATGAGCACCATATGTCGTTGATCGCGCTCAAGAGCATAACCGCTTGCAAAGCCACCTCAGCGGCCAATTCAAGGCACCTTGTCGTTCTCCCGAATCTAGGGAATCCATGCTAATTCCGCTCACTTTTAGGACGCCCGCTTGGGTGGGCATGACGGTGCAAACTCTAGCGGACGCGAATCCGGCCATGAAGCTTTTTGGAGGACGCCCTTTCGAATCATTGCCTGTATTGTTCTGTCACCTGCTAATTTCGATGGTAGACACCACCTCCAAGTTGACATAAAGATCACCTTGTCGGATACTTTCTCTTAGAATTCGTTTTATGGCGAAAGCGAAAAAAAAATTAGTGTGCGAGATGGTGCGGGGGAAACCCTACGAATACTATCCGCTCGGTGAGTATATCGTAGCGGCGCCAGGTATTTGCGGAGGTCGACCAACGTTTAAATATACCAGGGTTGAACCGCAAGTCGTTTTGGATCTGCTAGCATCGGGAGAGTCACTGGATCAGTTGGTGAAAAATTTTCGGGGCCGTGTGCCCAGAAGGGCCATTGAAGAGACGCTCCGACTAGCCGCAACATTGCTAAAACGCGAAGCTGAGACAGCTGCCGCGTGATCGTGCTCGATGAAAACTTGTTGGTCCTTCGTCTGGGAAATCCAATCGCTGCTTGGTACCCAGGGCGTGTGTGCTACATCGTCGACCTCGATCCAGGAGCAGTTATCAAGGACGAGGCCATTCCCACATATTTACGGCGACTCAGGGGAGCGACGTTCGTTACCACTAATGTCGCTGACTTCTGGCGGCGCCTTCCGGCGAGCACTCGCTACTGTATTGTTTGCTTCGCTTTACCCAACGAGCGAATGAGAGAACTCCCTAATTTACTGCGCCGGCTTTTTCGTTTACCCGAGTTAAAAACCAAGACAGCCCGAATGGGAAAAGTCGTGCGCGTCACCCGTCGGCAGATTCAATACTATACCGCGAATGATCGCCGTTTGCGTTCACGATCAAACTGATAGGAATTTGCTTTTTAGGCTTCGCCGCTGAGAACTCAAAATTGTTCGCGCCGAGCATCAGCCGACCCGCTTTCGAGAACCCGAAGAGCCTAACAGAAAGGAGCCGGTAGACCCCATTCCCGAATTGGCGCGCACAGTATCCGCTAAGGGAGCATTATGTCAACTCGCGGGCGGTTTCCAGATAGAGCTGGACATTTTCCCCACCTTGGAGTAGTGGATTTTAGGCTAACTGGGAATAGGAAGGGTCGAAGGTAAGCTCTGTTTCTCTTTGGCTTTTTTCCGGCGGGGCGTGCGAATCCTCCCAGAGTCCTAGATGTTGCAGGATCTTTTGAATTACGTCTGGCTGGTCGATGAAGCTGATGATTCTCATCTCTCCCTGGCATTTGGGACAAATAAGGGGGTCTGTTTCATAGACTTTTCGGATGAAGTAGGACCAGCGCTTTTTTAATTCCTTGGACAGCGGCGGGGCGTCGATCTCGCTAATCTCGGTTTTCTCTTCAGGCTTCTTTCTTTTAAGGACCACGTAACCGCGAAGACGAGTGTAATTAGCGGATACGGCGTGGGCCGCTACGGTGCGGGCAGTTACGGAGCCGGTGAGGAGGCGATAATTATCGTTCTCACCGATGGACGACGATTCGATGCCTTGCCATTTGCCCAGGAAGTAGTCGATGCTTGGTACAAATTCTTCAGCAAGCATGGCATCTGAGTGGACGGCGAACTATGAAGGACGCAAAGGTCTGGGAACTCGACGACCTAAATGAACTAATGGCAACCCAAGCCGAAGAAAGTAGCGTGCTCGAATTCAAACACGGCAAGGTGCTTGAAGACCTAAGTAACCGACAATTGGTCGACAAACGAAAGGAAGAAATAAGCATCGACGTATCAGCCTTTGCCAATCGGTCAGGCGGCGTCATCATTTATGGGATGGAAGAGCGGGCGCGCGCGCCCCATTTAGCCGAAGCTCTCGCTCCAATAGACCCAGCAAAGTGTTCGAAGGAGCGTTTGGAGCAGATAATCACGTCGCGGATAAAGCCGCCGATTCAGAACATCGACATTAGGCCAATCGAAGTAGACAGCAGAGGCTATGCGTACGTCGTCATCATTCCTGGCAGTCATACCGCTCATCAGGCGTCCGACAAGCGCTATTACCGGCGAGTGAACTTCGGTAACCAAATGATGGAAGACGATGAAATCCGTCAAATCATGAACCGTCCTGTAAGGCCGACGTACCGCGTTCAACTTCATATAGACGTGAGAGACCAGAGCCTGCTCATCTCTGGCGACGTCCAGAACACCAGCGTTATGACAGCTAACGACGTGTCAGCCGTGCTGTTGTCGCCGACCGAACTGGCGCGAAATGCGGTTGCAGGAACTGAAATCATCGACGGTAATACTTTCGTCAGAATGCTCGACGATCTTCGCTCCCGCGAGAAATCACAGTTAAAGCCATTCGACGTAAAAGGAATATGCTTCGAGAGGGCATGTAAAATTCCCGAGCTGATTCCATCGTTGACCGTCCCATTATTTGTCAGAGTCTACGACCAGTTCGGACAAGCACATGAAGCAGAATTCGCAGTATCCCTGCATCCTGATTCTGTTGGCAAAATTGTGAGCGAACGGCAGTGAAGGTGAAACGATACTGCCATGATCGTGGCACCAAACGAACTGACGGTAGTGACTCATTTTGGGGAAAGGTACGGAATCAACGGAAGGATGGAGCCCAATAGAATTAAAAACCATGATCCCAACCAAAAATAATAGCCGTTAACTAGCCCAAACAATTTATCCTCTTTAGGACTCTCTTTTAGCTCCCACAAATGAGTTGAAAACGGAAACCTAAACGCATAATAGAACATCCCGGCTGAGCCGACCGCAATAAATAAATTAGACCAAAACTGCATTGTATCCTCCCCTAGTCTAGTAGACCCGCGATTTCTTCAACCGACCACGATGATTTGTAACACCCGCTTCCATTGCAGGGGTCACGCGTAGCACGAAACTGCCTCCACGCACTACTAATTTCTTTTTTTACAAGCGTTTTCATCGACGGTGGCGGATTAAAATTGTCATGACCAAAACTCGAGCCTCGTGTATACTTGGCGTTATAAGAGGGTAAGGGAACAATGATAAAGGGGTGGCAATGGCTGTTTGGGACGATCCTTACGCAAGAAGATGCAATACGAACGCTCTCGGAGTTGCGCAAAGGCTGGTACGCAATCGCCGCCCTCCAAGGGGTTTTTGTTATCTATATGGCTTGGTTCACTTCGTTACTCGACGTTGGAATTTATCTGATTGCCGGATACTTTCTTCCGCGCCGAAAAAGCCGAACGTTAGCATGGGGAATGCTTTTCTTTTCAATTTTCGTGCTTCTTCTTACCATTGCATCGCGATTCGGTGCGTACGAAGGTGGAAAGAACATTGTATTGGCATTAATGGTGGTCGGCCTAGCGTATAGAAGCGTGAAGGCTTGCTCGGTTTTCCATCACAGGACGCAACCTGTATGGAAGAATGTATTCATTGTATGGGGAACGGCGCTATTCGCCACGCTGGTTGTCCTTGTCATCTCGCTTGTTGTTATTATTACGATTTACCCGGACTGGGAAGCGATGTCTGAGGAGCAATTAGGCATTCTACTTTTAATTCCCATAATTCCTGTATTACTCGCATCTTTTCTCATGCTGCCGCGGCGGTTTCCTCTAACCGAAAATTTCTCGACTGATAGGAATTTGCTTTTTAGGCTTCGCCGCTGAGAACTCAAAATTGTCCGCGCCGAGCATCAGCCGACCCGCTCTCGAGAACCCGGGGAAGGGGGAAGGGGTCAGCTCAATTTGACCCCTGTTGTTTTGTAAATACCGGCGGATCCGGCGAGGGAGGCCCTTCCGTTATGGTAGTTGACGGCAAGGTCGGTGAGGGAGCGGCCTTTGGTTGTCATGAGGACAGATTAACGGTTGATGAGAACAAGAAAAGAAGGGGGAAGTTTCCGAGAAGGATCTCTTCTTTATGTTTGCGTGCAAAGAGTGTATATTTTTGAAAATGAATCCAAAAAAGCCACACTTCCAGACGAAAGATTGACAATGGAATTAACTTTGATTAAGTCGTCCTCTCAACAACTACTAGAGGCACAACAAGCAATTGAAAAACTAAGTGCCCGCAAAAACCTGACCGACATGCTTCAAGGGGTAAAGCCAGTTCATGAGGCGCTTGAAGCGATAAGAAAAGCGACCGAATTTCCAAGATCACAAATTGAGGAAGCTATAAAATCTGCTACGCTTGCCAGAGCAATGCTTTATGACGAGGAGGCAATCAAAAGGATCGAGGCTCATACTCACACATTCACTAAAGCTCACGAACTTGCTGCTCAGGCTACTGCGGCAGCCCATATACCTGCCGATTTACTACGGAAACTAGAGGAACAAAATTCTCCGTGGATTAAAGCCGTCAAATCTCCAAAACTTTGGGGGGATGCTTACGATTTATACAAACAGTTTCAAATCGCCACCGCCCGGGTAGCGGAGACCCGTATTGGTGACTACATCCGCTTTTCAGACCCGCTTCGCACTGGAATCATAGACACATTGTCTCATTTCGGAAATTCCTATGCCGAACTGTGGAAAAAGCTACAAAAGACCCAATACGAGTTGACTGAATTTGAGCCTATTGTTTTTGAAGCCCCTCCGATCGAAATTTATCAATCAGCGTCTCTGCTAAAGACCTTTACTCGGCGAGTAGAAGATGGCTCCTTTCTTGGTCTAGAGGAGGCGGAATCAACGCTACATGACATTGCTAGTGGCGTTGAAATCCAATTGGTTGAACTTGAACCAAAATTGCTAAAACTCTATCGAGGTGCCAAGCGTGCTTTGAATAAACCTGGATATGATTCAACCAGGCATTTTGCGGCTTCACTACGAGAATTGATTACACATACCCTTCATTTGCTGTGCCCAGACGAGGAATTCCATTGCTGGAACACTAATGCGGATCTCGTCCATAACGGAAGGCCAACGCGCCAGGGCCGGCTGATTTTTATCTGCCGCTCTATTAGCGAAAGAAAATTTGTGAAATTTGTACAGGCTGACGTTAAAGCTACCCTCGAATTCATTGATCTATTTCACGAAGGGACGCATGCTATTGAACCATCTTTCACTGGAGTACAGTTACAAGCGATGCTTAGGAGAGCGGAAGGATTACTGTCATATCTCATTGAAGTCGGCTTAAAACGTAGCTAAAAAATCCTGTCCAGAGAAATATTAGGCGACCTTTTATCACTCTAGACCCTTGGGTCTATCAAATTTCACTTTGCGAACCATCCAATAAATGCAATATCAATAGCTACTTTTGTCAGCAACGCTGATCCTAGCGGAAGCGTGATAGGTTCTCGGGCAAAAAACTTCGTTAGAAGCGTATCTATGAACTCTCGGACTGCATTGCTTCGCAAGTAAGTAATTACAAAAATGTTCCAAAAAAGCACCGATATTATATAAACCACAGCACGCGAGGGGAAAAGGGGCCAGCACGATCCGAAATCCCCGACCCCAAATCCTCCAATCAGCCAGGTTTTCGATTTCTCCGACTTGCCGTAACGCTGATCGAGTTAGCGGACCCAACGTTAAAAGATCTGACCAAAATCACGACTGCGTTCCCGACCGAAACGGGTTTCCCTTTTCCTTGGAATCAAAGAAAGAACACAAAACATCCATCGATCCGCTGACGGCAGCGTCGCCATTATGGTAATCATGCCGCGAGTAGTCAGAAAGGCGGCAGCGGGTCCGTGCCTGCGATTTTGTTAAAAAGCTTTGCAGTGTCGGGATCGCGGGGAATTTCTCGTATGGCCTGGGCCTGCTCTTCCGGCATCAAGGGGGAGGCTTCGGCACCCGTCATCAGTTCGAATCTTTTTATGAACTCCGGGTCATTGAAGACCTTACGGAACGCGTGCTTGATGACTTCGGCGCGCTCGCTGGGCGTCCCGGGCGGGAGCACAAAGGGGGAGCCGGTCAGCCGGAAGTTGCGGTACATCACGATGACTTTGCGTTGTGCTTCCGTTCGAGCCAGGCTATCAATCGAACGCAGCGGCTCGAACACGGAATGTTTGTCTCTAAAGCCTCCCGGCACTTCAAATATCGCGTGAAAGTGAACCAAGCCTTTGTCAATCCAATCGGGGGTTCGGGTCATGATCGAGTGGCCGCCTTGCGACCTGGCATCTACTTCACCCCTGAGCAAAGCCAGGTCCACCTCGGATGAGGAGTAGCCGGTGACGAACCTTGGATCGTTAAATCCAATGATCCACGCGAAAAGTCTCCCGACGATGTAATGGTGATGGCCGACCGACTCCGCCCCGATCTTCACTCCGGTAGCGCTCCTGAGCTTCTCCAGGGTGTCGAGGCCGGCCCCCCTTCGCGTGAGCAAAACCGCAGTGAACCGACTGAATCCGGAGCCCAGATAAATAAACCGGTCGATGTCGTACATAATCCCCGTTTGGCCCGCGACCGCATTGGAGACGAAGCCGCCGCCGAGGCCGCCGATGGTGAGCCCGTCGGCTCGAGCCGCGGTATACAAATAGTTGGCTGCTTTGCGATCACCTCCGCCCGGCATATACTCCACCGCAATGGTAGGGTTGCCCGGTATGTACTTTTCCAGGAATGGCAACATCGCACGAATTCGCCGATCGGAGGTTCCCCCCGGCTGGGTGGCAGCCACCAGTTTGATGATCTTACCTCGGTAAAAGTCGATTTCTGCGCCAACGCGCTGTGCCACGAGGAAAAAACCCAGTGCAAACCCCACGCATGGGAGAAGCGTGCGGCGATAATTGCTAAAGCTCATTGAGCACTCCTTTGTCAGGCACCGCGATTGGCGCGGTCATCGAGCGGAGGCTTCCTGCGCGGCGCGGATTTTATCCTCTTACGCCGAGCTGTAAATAGTTTCCCTCCGAATCGAAAAAATAAAGCGTTCGCCCGCCGCCGTAGCCAATGGGCCCGAGATGGAGCCGCACACCCCAGTCCTTCATCTTCTCCAGAGCCAGATCGAAGTCTTCCTGGCTGACCGAGAATGCGCTATGGCAGAAGCTGTCCTCTTTCCAATCTCGCTCGATGGGTTTTTGACGCTCGAACAAGACCACTTCCACATCCCCTTTGGCGGTCTGCAGCCGCAGGTTCTCTGGCCAATAGCCGAGAAGCTCAAAAAATGGCCTGTTCGATTCCCGTTCTCCGGCCCCCCTTCCCCTTACTTTCATTCCCAGGACGTCCACGTAAAATTTTTCCGCCCGCTTGATGTCGTTCACCGGAATGCCAATGTGATAGAGTCTCGTCACGGTTATGTTTCCCATGGGCACCCTTTCTTTTGCAAGCCATTCGCACGTCTGGTACCGTTTTGCGACCTCGAGAGTTGAGAAAAGAATTTTCAGCGACACGCAATTCAGCAATCCGAGAGTAGAAACATTTTTCCGCCCGACTTCCATGCAACCGAGCTATTTAAAATGTGGCATGACTCCCTCGGCGAAGAGGCGGATGTTCTTCATTGCCATCTCCTGCGGCATGCCGCCGAAGTGGAAGGTGCCGGAAATGGCGGTCAGGCCCGCGTGTTCACGCCATTTGTGTATCGTGTCAACGCAGCGCTCCGGATCACCGGCGATGACAAAGCCTTCGGACAACTGAACTCTGACGTCCCGCACCACCATGAGCCCTCTTTCCTTGCGCTGCGGATCCGCGCCGCGGTGCACGTCGGTGTAATTGGCCAGATAGGGGGCCGCTTCCTCGATGGCTTTATCGAGACTGCTTGACACATAGATATGAAATTTGCCGAGCACTTCGGTTGCCGTGAAGTCATGTCCCGCCTTCGCTAGCCCGCTACGATAGGCTTTGACGAATCCGGGCAATACATCCGCCTCTCGGTACAGGTAGGGAAGGGTCATCAAGTGATAGCCGTTCTCTCCCGCCCAGCGAAAGGATTCCTCCGAGCGCGCGCAACCGACCCAGATCGGCGGATGCGGACGCTGCACCGGCTTGGGGAGCACCGGGACGTTTTCGTATTTAAAAAACTCGCCGCTGAAATTCACCGGGTTGTCGGACCACGCCTGGCGGATTATTTCCATGCCCTCGTACATGCGCCCGGTGGCCTCGGCCTGATTGAAGCCGAACTTTCGATATTCATGGGCTTCGCTTCCTTTGCCCACGCCGAAGTCCAACCGGCCGTTGGAGATCACGTCCACCATGGCGTAAGACTCGGCGACTTCAAGGGGATTGTGCAGCGGTAAGACGTTGATGGCGACGCCCAGACGAATGCGTTTGGTGGTGCGGGCTATGGCCGACATGAAAATCGGCGGCTGCGGCAGTGTGCCGCCGTACATCGCGAAGTGGTGCTCGGTGACCCAGATGTGATCGTAGCCGAGGCGGTCCATTTCTTCCATCTGGGAGAACATTCTCTGATAAAACTTGGTGATCGGCCCGTCCAGATCGGGAACATAGGTCGGCAGGTAGTGCGAGCCGAATTTCACTGCGTTTCGCTCCATCGTTTTGAAAACCTCTCAAGCACCGTGAAGATAGATATAGGTTGGCGCGGGAACGCTGTCAACGCGGGCGATCGCGAAAAGCCGAAAAACTTCCGTCGCACCGCTAGCGCGCCGGCAGCGGACCAGCTGTATTCAACTTTTTAAAAAGCTCCACGATCTCTGGATCCCGCGGTAACTCGTTTACGACCCTTTCCATCTCCTGGGGCATCAGGGGCGTCGGTTCGTCCCCGGTATACTTCTCGTAGTCTCTATAAAACGCAGGATCCTTAAACGTCTTAACCATCGCAGCCTGGAGAACGTTCACCAGCTCCTTCGGAGTGCCCGGTGGCAAAACAAACGGGGTGCCAAATTGTCGAAATGCTCTAACCATCGCCAAAAGTTTATGTTCCTTATCTGCCTTCGCAAATTCTTCGATCTCCGGCAATTTGGGAAATTTCTCATGCTTCAATCCTCGGGGCGTCTCCATGATGGCATGGATGTCAATTGAACCCTTGGCGAGCCAATCGGCATTGCGCTTGAGCAGGGTATCCGGATTGTTGATACGGCCGTCGATCTCACCGTTGATCAGGGCGAGATCCAGCTCCGTTCCCCCATAGCCCACCACCATTTTTGGATCCTTAATCCCGATCAAATAGGCGAACAGACGGCCCACGAAGTAATTGGAATGTCCCACGGACTGGGCGCCGATCCTAAGCCCCGTCGCCGTTTGCAGCGAGCCGATGGTTTTCAAACCGGCCTCGCGTCGGGTGATGAAAACCCAATGATAAGTTTTGTGCGGGGAACCGAGGTAAATAAACTTGTTGAGGTCATAAAACACGCCCTTCTCACCAAGAACGGCATTGGGTACCAGGCCGCCGCTGAGACGGCCGATGGTGAGACCATCCGGTTTGACGTTTCGATAGACGTGATTGGCGGCTTTGACGCCGCCACCGCCAGGCATATATTCGGAAACGATGGTCGGCTCGCCCGGAATATGTTTCTTCAAGTATGGCAGCACAGCGCGCGTCAACATATCCGAACTGCCGCCCGGGTCGCTGCTTTGAATCACAGCAATGGTTTTCCCCTGATAAAAAGGAGCCTGGGAAAAAACCAAGGGAGGCAAGTAAAGCAAAAAACCCGTCGCCACCACTATCAAAGCAAAATTTAACCATCGTAATTTCGATTTGCCTGACGACATAGATTGCTCCTCCTTTTGGTTTGTATACTGTCGAAAATCAAAAGCGTTGAACGGGCCGACTTTGACCGCGTTCGGCAAACTGGTTTGCAGCCTATCATCACGGGTGGCAAAATAGAATCTGATTTGCAGGGTCCATGAAACGCTGGCTGGTGATCGTTTTCACTGTGGTTGTGGTCTTAGGCATCGCCGTTCTTACCGGCTATCGCCTTGGTGTGAAATCCCTCGAGGGCAAAATTGTGGAAGCCCTGGGACCTGGTACCCGTTTGAAGGAACTCAAGGTCAACTGGTTCTCCATAGAATTACAGGGATTGACCATCGATGCGCGTAGAGACTGGCCAGCGCCTCGAACGTTGGTTGCGGAACGGGTAACCATCGTTCCCGACCTGCGAAGCCTGCTGACCGATCAAATTCGGATATCTTCCATTGTCGTGCAAAATCCCTATTTATCCCTGCTGCGCACTCCGGGTAAGCTGCGCATGGTTCCCAGTTTGACGGAACGGGAGGAAACCGGAGCTGTGTCGAGACCACTGACCGCTTTGCCGCGAGCGGTCACGATCTCAACCATCGAGCTTAGGAACGGAACCGTGGACTTATACGACGCCACCGTGGGACGGCCGCCGCTGCGAACCACTATCGAGGAAATCGACGCGGTCATCCGTGACGTAGCAGCGCCGGCTTTTGGAAAAACCCGCTTCGAGCTGGCGGGTATCGTCAAAGGGGTAAAACGCGACGGCCGTGCCAAGATCAATGGATGGGTGGGTCCGGGCGCCAGAGACTCCTCCTCGCGCGTCGCGCTAGCAGCGGTGGACCTCGTCGCGCTCCAGCCTTATTTCGTGAAGAAAAACGAAGCGCGCGTGACCCAGGGCACGCTGGATTTAAATCTCAACACCGAAGTGCGAAACGATAATTTAGACGGCAAGGGAAAAATCATTCTTAAAAATTTAGAGTTGGCGCCGTCCCGCGGTTTTTTCGATACCTTCATGGGGCTGCCACGCAACGCGGTGATCAACTTTCTCAAAGACAACAACAACGCCATCGATGTCGATTTCACTCTCAAAGGCGATACCAACAACCCGAGCTTCTCACTCAATGAGAGTTTGTCTACCCGGATTGCGGCGGCGATGGCGGGTGAACTCGGTGTCAGCATCCAGAACGTCGCTGAAGGATTGGGGACCCTTGGACAAAAAGGAGTGGAGGGGGCCAGCGGTGTGGTCGAAGGCGTCGGCTCGGCGGTGAGGCGGCTCTTCGGCGGCAATCAAAAATGATTTGGGTGTTAAAGAGAGAGGAAGTCGTTGGCTTCAGGATCCGTGGTGGTTCTCTCCGCGTTCACGTTTAAACGATGCAGCCGCCTTAAACCGTCCCAGTCGTTCCCAAGGTTCAAAACGTCGCTTCGACCTGCTGCCGTCCCTGGTTTTCTGCGTAGGGTTCCTCGCGATAGAGGTCAAACGCTTTCAACACCGGAGTATCGGCAAACGAAAACATAATGGCCGGGTGGCGACTCGAAGCGTTGGCGTGATCATGCCAGACCCAAGGCGGAAGACAAAAGATATCTCCGGTGGTCCAATCGAAGCGCTTTCCGTCAATCACGGTCCAACCGCTGCCCTCCACTATGTGGTAGACGACGCTTCCCGTGTGACGATGTGTCTTGGTTTGCTCGCCCGGCCGCAGCATTTGGATCCAGCAATCGATAGTCGGCATAACCGGACCCCCGGTGAAGGGATTGGTGTATTGCAACGCCACAGCGTCGTATGGACTGCCGCCCCTCTCGGCCATCCGCCTCAGCCGGTCTTCCGTCTGCATCCAGCGAAAGTTGAGCAACGGCGAATTCTTATTCGCGGCCCGCTCGCCGACAGGCAACAGCCCCCCCGCGCTGTAGCGCCGGATCGACTCATCGCGCGGCGCGGTGATCGGCTGGCGGCGATCCGCGCTTGGATAGTTTTCTTGAAAGGTAGCCCCCAGCCCCTGAACCAGCGGCACGTCGAGGCCATCCAGCCAGATCATGGGCTCAGGATGTTCGCTGAAATGACCGTGCCAGTACCAGTTCGGTGTCAGGACAAGGTCTCTCGGCTCCATCGACTCGGGCTCCCCGTTCACGACCGTGCAAGCGCCCTTGCCTTCGATGATGAAGCGCAGCGCGGCCATGGTGTGACGGTGCGACGGCGCCACCTCGGTCCCGGCGATAAGCTGGATTGCCGCAATTAACGTATGGGTGGTTCCCATTCGAGGGACGGGAATCCCGGGATTGCGCAGGGTCAGCGCACGCCTTTCCGCGCCATCACCGCCGAGCGGAATCAACTCGAGCGATTGCAGAACTCTAAGTCTCAGATCTTTCCAGCGCCAGAGGTAAGGCAGGATATGAGTGTGCGGCTCGTGCAATTGGCCCGTGGTTCCCATCCATAGAGGGGTTATTTGCTCCTCGAGCGCTGCCTCCTGGAACTTTTCCAGAGTTAGACTGCTGGCGGACAACTCGCTCTTTTCAGCTTTCATAGCGTCTACCTCGCTTCCTGTTAAAACCCACGAAGGCTTACCCCCAATCCGTCACCCTCGGGAACGCTGATGATGCCCTTATCTACCGCGAGTCCGAAAAACGGATCACCGGAGATATTCTCAAACTCCCCGAGTTCGCACTCCGCCGAGATTCCCGGAGTGCTCGCCGCCAGGTGTAGTGCCGCGGCGTCCCCTACCATGCTTCCAGCGGTATTGGACAGCGCGCAACCGATGCCGTTTAGCTCGCATAGCTCGGCAATTCGCCTCACGGCGCCCAGGCCGCCGATCTTCGGTATGCCCGTATTGATGGCATCGACCATGCGATTTTTGATCAATAGCTGTGCGTCCACCACGCTGCGAACCGATTGATCGGCTTCGATCTTCACAGGGGAGTGTTTTTTCACTTCCCAAAGCGCGTCAAATTGATCGCGCGGTACCGGCTGCTCAAATATTTCCACGCCATGATCGGCTAAACCCTTTGCCAGACGAATCGCCGTCTTGGCATCATAGGCTTCGTTGGCGTCCACCTTGATGAAGACTCCATCGCCCACCGCCTCGCGCACTTTGGCAACACGAAGCAAATCGAGTGCAAGGTTGCCGCTCATTTTGAGCTTAAGCGCAAGCCCGCTACTAGCGAGTTGTCGCGCTTCCTCAGCCATGGCATCGGGGTCATCGACGCTGACCATTTTAATGACTTTGATCTCGCCGCGGTAACGGCCGCCGAGCAAAAGATACAAAGGAATGTGAGCACTGCGCGCCAGCGAATCGTAGAGGGCGCATTCCAAAGCGGCTTTCGCGCGGGAATGACCCGTTAACGAGCGATCCATTTCGGATCTCAATCGCGCTAACTCCTCCAGATCTCGACCCTCGACTTTGGGTTTCAAAACGATTTCAATTACATGGCGTGCGGTCTCCCAAGTTTCACCGGTGCGAGGAAAAAGATCGCTGTAGCCGTAGCCTTCCACACCGACGTCGGTAACGGCTTTGACGAGAACGCCCCGCGCGACGGTAAAATGATTGGTCGCGGTAATCAGCGCTTTCTTATAGGGCATTTCGAGGATGCTGGTGTCGATATGTTCGATCTTCATAGGCCTCGTGCCTTACGGAGTCCGGTCTGTAGGGTTTGTCATCGATGTTTCCATGATCGATAGCATAATTAGGCGGGAAGCCGCCAGTCCATGCTCCGATCGTAAAGTTCGGTGAATTACGAGGGTCAGCCGAAATTCACGATTCGAACTACAATTCAATGAAAGTGTTTTGCACGACTCTTTCACTCCTAGCCCTGACGTTCCCGGGCGCCACTTTGCAAGTATAGTGGTACTATACTGATCAAGTATATTGAAACGACGGAGGAGCAAAAATTAATTGACAACTCTTTGAATAAAACGGAAAATCTTTCCCTAAGAGTAATTTTTCAGTCTGGCAATATCGTAGTCAGTATATTCAATAGTTCGGCAAGAATATGGAAGCGCTGTTGATAATCCTTGCTACGGCCGCAACAGTAATCTCCGCCCTGATTTATCCTCTTCGCCCGAAGTGCACAGTCGCAGTATCCGTTATCACGGCTATTATCGGCGCCAGTGGAGTTACACTAGTCCTGTTCGGACCGAAGGATTACATGCTTCGGATACCGAGCAGTACGGCAACCATCTTGCATCCCTTCATACTAGGTAGCGTGGGGGGCCTCTTGCTTACTCTTGGTGTCGGAGGGATTATCGGTTTTTCCGCACGATTGCTGATGAGCAGAAAGACTTTCAAATGAATGACAGGCCGAACCACGTGCTGCACCGGACGCTGGACAGCGCCGGTGAGCGTCGGCGATAAGCGGACCGCTCGCGACGCTTGTTCTGAAAGGCTAGAGAAGATACGGACCGTCAGAGATCAAACAAAACAGTTCGGGTAGGTGATGGAGTCGCTCGCTTGGGCAAAGTCCGCCTGCCAAGGCGCGGGCAGGCCCATCCGCTTATCGGGGCGCGGGATGGAGACACCCGCTTTAAGGCGTCGCTCGCGCTCCGCCCATCAGCGGTTTGGAGCCGGCCAGCCCCATGGGCGCTATGGCGTTATGGGTACGGCGGCTCAGTCCGCGCCCCGATAGTTAGACTGGTGACCGCACACTTGAACACAGGTTGTGAATTATTAGCATTTTCCCTAGTCTGATGGTAATCTGAACCAGAGGTGATTCTATGAGCACGCTTACCATCACCCTGCCGGATGACCGCCTCGTCAAGTTGCGAGAAATTGCCGACCGCTTCAACATAAAACCGAAGGACTTGGCCCGCGTCAGCATTGAGGAACTACTGACACGGCCGGAAGAGTCGTTCCAACAGGCCGCCGCATACATCCTCAATAAAAGCGCCGAACTTTATCGGCGGCTCGCCTAGTGCGCTATCTAACCTTGAGTGAAGCCCTAGAGTTGCATCGCCGCGTCATCGGTCAGTTTGGCGGAGCCTTGGGTATCCTTAACCTCGGCGCTCTGGAGTCAGCGCTGGCTCAGCCCCGCATGACGCTCGGTGGCGGCGATATGATGAAAAGGATAATCTTGGAGCCGATCCATTATGGAGAATGAAAACTCAGGAGCGAGCGCTGCTCCTTCATTGTCGAGCGCTGCCATCGCCGCATTACATCAAGGCAACAAAATAGAGGCGATTAAAATTGTCAGGGAACAGCGAAACATCGGCCTGAAAGAGGCGAAGGACGCTGTCGACGACTATGTGCGAAGTCAGCCGGTCCTTCAGTCCTCACTCGCCGCCGCCCAGTCAGTAGCGAAACGGAAGGCGCTTTTCTGGCTCGTTGCGCTCATCGTCTTGGCGCTCATTGCCTATAACTTCTTGGCTACCCCATGAAGCCCTATCAATACTGAAGGGAGCAAAGGACAAGGTAGATTGTTTCCCTAGTCTGCCCTTCAGGGAAAAAAGGGAGATAGGCCCAATTGTTGATACGGTTACATAACCATTGGGTTAAAAGGACGCGGCGGGGAGATAAAGGGGATAAGCCGATTAGCGGGATTTCCATATTTCGACTAGAGACCGACAATTTTCGCGAGGCTCACGCTTGCAGTTAGGCGAAGAAGTCGTTTCACATTCGGTGTGATAAAAGTGCGGTTGAGAAAAGGTGGCCCGAGGCTCTTCGCAAAAAAATAAGAGTGCCGAGATATGCAGATCCCGCGCGCATGGGTCAAGTTGACGGCCGAGGGAAGATTCCCTGACGGTAGGACAATTCCGCTTACGATTTGGGGCTGGGGCGAAGACGAATCGGGCGCGAATAGCATTGGATCCGATCGACTTCGGCGCGTATTGGATAGGATTCGCCGCGGGGAGCCCTTTCCCGACAAGTATGGCTATGGAAATCGACCGCTGCGCGAGGAGATACTTGAGACCATCGAGAGCGTGACGGCAAGCGAGCCATCAGCCATCATCACGCGCAACGGCTATGGGGCGCATGTTCTAAACGCCGCTCGCCTGCTGTTCCTGGATATCGATCTTCGTCCCCCGGGGTTGATGGAGCGCATCCTGAGGATCTTCGGCGGGTCCTCATCGGAGGAAAAAGCCTTGAGCGAGCTCCGTGAAGTGCTGCAGCAGTACGGCAAAGCCACTTTTCGCGTCTACCGGACGGCGTCGGGGCTACGAGCGATGGCGATCGATCGTGATTTCGATCCAACCGGACAGGAAACGCAAGAACTCATGCGGGCAACTAAAACGGACCCCGCGTTTGCCCGTCTTTGTAAGGTGCAACAGAGTTTCCGCGCCCGCCTCACGCCGAAGCCTTGGCGTTGCAAAGTTAAACGTCCGCCAGGACAGCATCCTAGGTCGGATCGGGAATCGCAGGAGCGCTTTAACGCCTGGTTGCGTGGCTATGAGACAGCCTCCGTGCGTTACGCGACCTGCCGCTATCTCGAGACAATTGGAAACGGCAGCGCCAAAGGCGACGCAAGAAAATTGCTCGAGCTGCATGATCGCGTAACCCGCTGCGACGAATCTCTACCCCTCGCATAAAGCGCCTCCGCGTCAATGGCTAAATGGAATATCGCCGCGTGACATTACTCTAAACCGTGGCCCATTGGCCTCGAGTCACACCGGGGGCTTAAATATCTTTTCTACGTGCTTGGAATCGGATATAGGTCTTAAACCACATGAAGATCCTTCTCATCCAACCGCCGGTGGAGGATTTCTACGACACCGAAGTGCGGCTCCAGCCCATCGGGCTTTGCTACCTAAAGGCGGCGGTCAAGCAATATCTTCCTGACGTCGCAGTCGTTATCCGAGACTACCATGGCGGCGCGGGGCGGACGACGGTAAAAATCCCGCCAGAGCTGCGCTACCTGACCGACTACTATCCGGTGGCGGACAAGTCGCCGTTTTCAACTTTTCACCGCTACTATCACTTCGGAAAATCATTCGATGAAATCGAAGCGGACATCGCAGACCTTCGACCGGACGTTGTGGGAATCTCATCGCTATTCACTCCTTATTATCGCGAGGCCCTCGAGGTTGCGGAACGGGTCAAAAGGCGTTTTTCCATTCCGGTCGTGCTCGGCGGCTCCCATGCTTCCGCGGTGCCGGCATCGCTCCTCTCGTCGCCCCACGTGGATTTTGTCATTCGCGGGGAGGGGGAGCGGCCTGTTGTCGAGCTTCTCCGTTTCTTACAAGGCCGGTCTTCGATCGACGATGTGCCCAACCTCGCTTACAAAATCGATGGTAAGCTGCGCTTCAACGCACTGGCCGACAACTTTCCCATCGATGAGTTGCCGTTCCCGGATCTGAGCGATTTTTCTCCTGCGGAATATACGCTTGCGAGAAAACCGATGACGTTTATGATCACGTCACGCAGCTGCCCTCACAAGTGCTCGTTTTGTTCGGTGCACACCACTTTCGGCCAGGATTATCGCCGCCGTTCGATGGAAAACGTTCTTGAAGAAATCGATCTGCGATACCGTCAGGGTTACCGCGTCATCGATTTCGAAGACGACAATCTCTCTTACTACAAAAACACTTTCAAAGAGCTTTGTCTGAGACTGATCGAACGATTTCACCCCGGCGAAATGGAATTCGTCGCCATGAACGGCATCAGTTATTTGAGTCTCGACGATGAGCTTTTGGAGCTGATGCGCCGCGCGGGATTTTCACATTTAAACTTGGCTCTGGTTAGTTCCGATAAGACGGTTCGAGAGACGACCAAGCGGCCCCACACCCTAGAAAAATATCTGAAGGTCGTCGGTAAGGCCCACCAGCTGGGATTCAAAATCGTTTCGTATCAGATTCTCGGTCTTCCCACCGAGAGCCTGGAAAGCATGATCCAGACTCTCGCATTCAACAGCCGCCTGCCGGTTCTTCTCGGGGCGTCGCCGTTCTACCGGACACCGGATGCTCCCATCGCCCGCGGCCTCGAACTGACAGAACAAGATTTCGTCAAGGCGCGCCTGACCGCCATGGCCATCGAGACCGACGGCTTCACGCGAGATGAGATTTACACGTTTTTCGTTACGACTCGAATCGTCAATTTTCTTAAAGGTCTACCTGTCTGCGTCGCGGTAAAACTATCTGACCTGACCCGTCGGCCATGGTCTGACCAGCGGACTTCCATAGGTTTCGAATTGCTCAACTGCCTACGAGAGACCAGCCGCCTTTACTTCTGGACGAAACAAGGGTTGGTGGAAAATAGAAAATTCCAAACGGAATTGTTCTTACGAGTCCTTCGGATAGCCGGCGCGATTACGAGTTTAAGCGGAGGAAAAATTCTAGTGGGCGAATTCGCGTGCTCTCCGGCTTTCGAGGCGACGCGAGGGTTTGAATTCAATGTGACTATAGAAAGCCAATACCCTCGCCAAATTCAAGCGGTTGAGACAACCTCGTTATAGCGACCCCGGCCTGTCCTTCACGCTTTTTCCAAACCAATGGAAAACATCCGCTCCAGGTCGTGGCGGGAGTAAACGCGGAAAGCGATGAGCGTTTCAGATGAAGTAATCCCGGGTACGGCGCGAATACGCTCGGTGACCACTTTTGCGAGCCGGTCATTGTCCGACACCCGGACAATCGCCGCCAGATCATAACGGCCGGCTACCGAATAGACCTCGCTGACTCCCTCCTCGTCGGCGATCGCTTCCGCTACCTGATTGGTTTTCTCACGTTCGGTCGTTAGCAAAACGATGGCTGATAACATGACGTCCCTCCTTTTGAATCATCCCTCGCCCGAGAAAGAGAAATAGTCCCCTCCCGGAAGGGGGACTGCCCCCTTCTGACAATGAATGCGTGTGGTCTGTCACTCTTACCCGGAGCCCCGAAATAATTCACCTTTTCGGATCGTCCACTTTGCGGCGATGCGTTGCTTTGCGGTCATCTCGCCGCCTACCGAATCGTACAGCTTGGTAGGCTCGCTGACTAGTTGCAAGACCGAGATATCGGCTTCGCGTCCAGCTTCAAGGCTGCCGATACGGTCTTGCCAACCCACCGTCCGAGCAGGGTTGACAGTGCATGCTGCGAGCACCTGATCAAAGGTCAAACCCAATGCCAAAAATTTGGTCAGCGTCGTAAGCAAGTCGCCGACAATGCCGAAGCCCGGCTGCGTCATACGGCCGTGAAGATCCGAGCTTATGACATCCGGCGGTATTCCCTGGTCCATGGCGCGGCGCACCAGTTCGAAATCAAAGTGACCGCTGGCGTGGCCCACGTCAAAAATGACTCCTCGGTCTTTGGCATTGCGCACCTCGGTCAGGAGTTTTCCTTTCTCATCGATGATCGAGGGCTTCTTGGGCGTGTAACAATGGGTGATAATGTCGCCGACCCTCAGCGTCGCGGCGATCTCTTCCATTGAAAGCGCGGTGTCGCCCACGTGAACCATGAGCGGCGATTTCGTCGCTTCGGCGGCCTGGATAGCGAGCTTCAACGCCGCGCGGCTGTTGTCGCCGATCGCCTTTTTGTGCAGGCGAAGCTTGATGCCGACGCCGATGTTACGATTATCGCCAACCGTTTGCGCCGCCCCCTCGCTATCGGCAAAGCCAAGATTCTCCAATTCGCCGGGATCGTTTAAGACCCCATGCTGGGCCAGGGCGATAAAGGCGAGCATTCGAGTTTTTGACGGCTCATAAACTAACTTCTTAAAGCCTGGAAAATTGACCGCTCCCGCTGAGCCCGCATCCATCGTGGTCGTAACCCCAGTTGCGCGGCACAGGTCGTCGAGGTCGCAGCCGTAAGGGTTGACTCCCCAATAGCTATGAACATGAAAATCGATAAGCCCCGGCGTGACGTAGCAGCCGGTGACATCCAAAACTTTTTTCGCCCCGACGGGTGGGACTGTCTCGGCAATCGTAGCGATGCGATCGCCAGTAACCGCGACATCGGCAATTTTATTCACGCCAGTTGCCGGATTAAGAACCCTGCCCCCGGTTAGCAGTAGATCGAACGTATCGCTCATAAAACCGGATTCGGATATCACACCGGGGACACACTAAGGGCACGTCTATCGACTAAGTTCAGGATGCGCGGGTATGAAGAATTCCGCTCGTGGTGAACTTGTCGAACCATGCGTACTGTGTGCCTCTGCGGTGAGTCTTGTACCTGTTAAGAAGGGGGGAGTATCCCCTTTAATTAGCCGAACTGCCCCATTCGCTCAATCACGTCGACACAACGGTTGGAGTAGCCCCACTCGTTGTCATACCATGAGACCACGCGGGCATAGCCGTCGCCAGTGGCTTGGGTCACCAGCGAGTCAAAGATCGACGAATGCGGGTTGCCAATGATGTCGCTCGATACCAGCGGCACTTCCGAATATTCGAGAACATCTTTTAGTGCTCCCTCGGCCGCCGCTCTCACGGCCCCGTTGATGGCGTCTTTGTCGGGTTTCTTGTCGAGCTGCACGACCAGATCGACTACCGAACCATCGGACACGGGCACCCGGGTTGCAACCCCATCGAGCTTGCCGCTCAACCGCGGAAGCACCACGCCGACCGCCCGGGCGGCACCCGTGGTGGTGGGTATGATGTTTTCCGCCGCCGCGCGACTGCGCCGAAAGTCCTCATGAGGAACATCCGCCAGGCGCTGATCGTTGGTGTAGGCGTGAACCGTGTTCATGATTCCGTAAGCGATGCCGAAACTCTCGTCGAGTACCTTGGCCAGAGGCGCGAGGCAATTGGTCGTGCAGGAAGCATTGGAGACGAGCAGATGATGGGACTCGAGCTGATCATCGTTGACGCCCATCACTACCATGTGGTCGACGTTGTCTTTGGGGGGTACCGTGAGCAAGACGCGCTTGGCGCCGGCAGCGAGATGTTTTTCCAGATCGGCTCTTCGAGTGAAAATCCCCGTGGATTCGATGACGACGTCGATCTCAAGCTCCTTCCAGCGGGCGTCGGCCGGATTTCGGACGCTCGTCATCAATACTTTTTTTCCTCCGACATAGAGCGCTTCATCATCGAAATGCACTGGCTCCTTGAATGTGCCCATTACGGTGTCGTATTTGAGCAGATATGCGAGCGCCTCATTTTTGAAAATGTCGTTGATGCAGACGACCTCGATGGTTGAATGACCGCTCAAAATACGAAAGACGCTGCGGCCGATGCGGCCGAAACCGTTGATCGCGACGCGAATGCTCATGGGCGGCCTCCATCGATCTGGGCCAGGCGCTCGATTAAATCCACAACCCGATGCGCGTAACCCCACCCGTTATCGTACCACGCGATGGTTTTGGCCATGTGGTCGCCGAGGGTGCTCGTGGCCAAACTGTCGAAGGTGCTCGAATAGGGACTCATTTTGACGTCACTGGAGACGATGGGGTCCTCGGCGTACTCGACGTACTTGGCAAATTTGGCGGCGATACCGGTGCGAATGACCTCGTTGACCGCCTCCTTGGTGACCGCCGCTTTGGTGAACGTCGTCATATCCACCAGCGAGCCGTTAGGCACAGGCACCTTGAGAGCCAGCCCGGTGATTTTACCGTCGAGTTCGGGGATCAACTGCTCGAGCAAGCGGGAGGCAAGGGTTTCGGTAGGAATAATGTTCTCCGACGCCGCCCGGGAGCGGCGCAAATCCTCGGCGGGCACGTCCGCCAGGCGTTGATCGTTTGTGTAAGCGTGTACGGTGGTGAAAAACACGCGCTCGATGCCAAAGGCCTCTTGGATAATAGAGATGATCGGCGCCGCGCAATGCGCCGTGACCGAAGCATTGGAAATGATGCGGTGCTCGCCCCGGAGATCTTTGTCATTGACACCCATGACCACGGTGATGTCGGGCTCGTCAACCGGCGGCACGCATAAAATGACGCGCCTGGCGCCGGCGTCGAGGTGCTTTTTTAATTCAGAGCGGCTGCGATAGCGCGCCGTCGCTTCAACCACGACATCGACACCCAACTCGTTCCATTTAAGGTCGCCCGGCTCTCGCCCCGAGAGCATCATCACGCGCCGCCCATAGGTGTATAAGGCGCCTTCCGTGATCGATACCGCATCGGGGAATCGTCCCAGGATGGTGTCGTATTTTAGTAGATATTCGAGGCTCTTGTGGTTGGCGATATCGCTGATCGCCGTCACTTGAATGTCATTCCGTTTATAGAGGATGCGAAACAGGTTACGGCCGATGCGGCCGAAACCCATCAAACCTACCCTGATACTCATGACAGTGGATATTCTTTCGTCATCGAGAATGACATCGACGAGTCATGCGGTTGAAATGTTTAAAATAACCTTTTCAAGATTAGTTTGATACGAAATTTCGTCTAAAGCAATCCCAACTTTCGAAAACAAATCTTTAGACGGAGCTCTATTCGAGGAAGCGAACCGCCCGCGCCAGTTTCTTTGAGCGGATGCTCCCACGGCTCGGGCCTGCGCTAGCCGGCGCGTTCAGCCGGCCGCAGCCTCCGCGGTCGCTCGCCCCATGCCGGCCAGTGGTGGTATTCGACATGAAGTTGTATTGATTCACACATATGCGAGCGCGGTCAACGAACACAAACCCCAATCACGCGCCACGAGCGCGCGTCGCGGCTTTAATCCAGTCCGTAAAAACGCGCGGGGTTGGCAAATAGAATTTTATCGATCACTTTCGGATCGATGTCGCCTTTTTCTTTGAGGCGTTTGAGCGCCAGGAGCTCGCTCGCATTGTCCGCGTGGCCGTAGTCCGAACCGATCATGAGGCTATTGTCGCCGGCATACTTGAGAACGTAGGGCAGATCGTCGTCGGTCTGGCAGGCGACGTAGAGCTGATTGCTGCCGCTCAGCACCTGGGGTCTCGCCTCTTTGCCGGCGAGTTTGGGGAAGCGCAAGTTGAGATCGTGGACTAGATACGGCACCCATTGGGCGGCTACCTCGATAGCGCCGATGCGCAGCTTGGGAAAACGCTCCGGAATGCCGTTCAATATCATCGAGTGAAAGCCGCCGATGACCATCAGCTTGGCGACGCGGAAGGGCTCTCCGCCCAAAGCTTCATTGACTTGAAAGTTTCCGATACCCGAGTGAATGCCGATGGGCATGTCGAGCCGGCTTGCTTCCTCATAGAGGGGGAAAAAATAGGGATCATGCAGCGTGTGATGCGTTTCGATACCGCGCACGAAGACAGCGCAGGCGCCGTTGCCTTGGGACCAGCGCAGCTCATCCAGCGCCTTTTCCATGGTCAGAAGCGGCAGCTGTGCCGCCCAGCGAAGTCGATCCTTCGCCTTTGACCAGATATCGGCCATCCAACGGTTATAGGACCGGCAAAGGGCGAGCTCGATAGGCGGATTATCTGTCACGGGCCGTAAGAACAGCGTCGGATAGAGCACCTGCACCGCGGTGCCGATCTCGTCCATATGCTTCAACCGCGAATCAATGTTGGCCATCTCGCGGGACTCTTTGGAAGTGTCGGCGCCGACGTTGTCCCTACCGCCGATGAGCCGTCCGCCGATGATCCAGAAGTTTCGGGTTCTGCCGGTGGGCATATCGACCGAGATGGACACCGGGCGATACTTGCGGTCGTCGCCTTCGAGATAGTCCCAGGTCTTTTCGCACTCGATGACATGCGCGTCGGCATCGATGGTCAACATATAGAGTCCTTCCGAAATCCGAAAACTCTAAGCTCTAGACTCCAAACCCTAGACTCCTCTTACAAACCAAACAGCGCCCTCGGATTGTCGCTTAAAATTCTGTTGATAACCGCTGAGCCGATCTTGCCATCATCTTTGAGCTTGCGCAGCGCTTCGATTTCCGCCGCGTTGTCCGCGTGGCCGTAGTCGGTGCCGATGACCAGATTGTCGTCACCGGCATAGCGAAGCACATGGTCGAGATCATCGTCGGTCTGGCAAGTAACATAGATACGATTATCCTTGAGCGGCTGTTTCGGAAACGGTTTGCCGCGCCGGGCGAAGCGACGGGCGAGGTCATGGACAGCATAGGGAATCCACTGGGAGCTGACTTCGATGATGCCGATTCTGAGCTTTGGAAACCTTTGCGGGATTGCGTGAAAGACCAGCGAATGAAACGCGCCGATGACAGTCAGTTTGAACTTACAAAAACCAGGGTCGTCGGCGTAAAAGTCATGGGTGGTAAAGGCGCCGTTTGCCGAATGAATGCAGATCGCTAAATCAAGCTCGCTCGCCTGCTCATACAACGAAAAAAAATAAGGATCGCTGAGCATCCGCTCGGCTTCCAGCCCGCGCAGGTAAACGCCGCAGGCGCCGTTTTCTTTGCCAAACCTTAATTCTTCGGAGATATGCTCGGTGCTCTGCAGCGGCGGCACCAGCACCCAGCGAAAACGGTCAGGGGTCGTTTTGACGATCTCGGCCATCCAGCGATTGTAGCTGCGGCACAGCGCGAGGTCGATGTCGGGGCGGCGGCTAAGCGGAGTGATGAAAAAAGTTGGATAAATGACCTGAATATCGATCCCCAATTCGTCCATATGCTTGATGCGCAGACTGAGATCGGTCATTTCGCGAGCCTCCACGGGAAGGTCGCGCCCCACGTTGCTGCGGGGAATGAGATGACCGTCCACGAGCCAATAATCGAAGGGATCCTTGCCGCCCGTCGCTGCGACAACCTTTGGGCGAAACTGGCGCTCGGACTCAAGCATGTAGTCCCAGGTGGACTCGTTTTCTATTACATGGGCGTCGGCATCGATGGTTAGCATGAAATTGACCTCCGAACGGGGGACTAAGCACTTTTTCGGCCGCAGGGGGACAGGCAGTTTTTTGAAGACAAAAAAACAGCCAGTCCCCTTGCAACTTACTGTTATGTCAATTCGGAGACCGCTTCAAGGCGGGAGGTGTTGATGGATTTGGTCCCTGTGACCCTGCTTGATATAAGACTTGGAACATCGTAAAAGATAGTTAACTCACCCGCAGGAGGGGCAAAAGATGCACATTGGAGCGTTGGTAGCATTAGTTGTTCTCAGCTTCGTTTCCTCACTCGCATTTGTCGAGCCTGTTTACGCCCAGTCTTCTTTTTATCAAGGGAAGACCATCAAACTCATTCAGGGACGCAACCCGGGTGGCTCGGGGGATATACGGTCAAAAGCAGTTACTCCCTTTTTGAGTAAATATATCCCTGGCAATCCCAGCATCGTGAGCGAGTATATGTCGGGCGCCGGCGGGCGCAAAGCGGCCAATTACCTCTTTTCCTCGGCGCGCCCGGACGGCCTGACCATCGGACATGTCAGCAGTGGCATTGTCACTAGCTCGGTATTGGGTGAAGGTGGGATTCAATACGACCTGGAAAAATTTCATTGGCTCGGCTCCACGGACGCTGCGTTTCACTATGCTTTCTTCACGCGGAAAGAGGCGGGATTGAACTCATTGGCAAAGCTGCAAGCCCATACGGGGCTTAGAATCGGCGCAACGGAAATCGGCCACACCACGTATACCTACGGCAGGATCTTTGCCTGGCTGCTGGGTCTTAAAGAACCTAGGTTTGTCCTGGGTTTCGCCTCTGTGGAAATCGATGCGGCCCTGGTGCGGGGCGAGGTGGATGCGCGCAGCAACAATACGGCGGAGGTGCTCAGGCGCAGCCCCGATGCGTTGAAAAAAGGGCTGTTCGACTTTGCCGCCATCATGAAAATCCCCAGGGAAGACAAGGAGCCGGCTTTTGATCATCTCCCTGAAATCGACAACTTTGTGAAATCAGAAAGGGAGCGACGGATGCTCGCCCTGACGCGCTCTACGAGAAACGTCGGAACACCATATATTATTCCTCCCGGTACGCCCAAGGAGCTCGTGCAAATCATCAAGACGGCCATGGTCAAGACATTTCAAGATCCTGAATTTCACAAGGAATTTAAAAGGCTGACAGGCGACGATCCGAGTCCGTTGATGCCGGATAAGCAGGAAGAAATCGTCAAATCGATCCCGCGCGACCGGGAGACCGTTGACCTGTTCAAACTGATCAACGGCAACAGCCCACTGCCGGCGCGGTAGATTTAATCAATGGGATGCGGCCGGCAGAAAGCTTGAGAAAAAAAGGACGAGTAAATTCACTTGATATGAGGTCGAAAAAACTCTAACAGCATAGCCGATTTCACCGCCGCGAGATCACAGGTGCGAATCCAAGGTCTTAAAGCGATCTTTGTTCTAAGCGTCGTGACTGCACTGGCGCCGGTGGAGTCTGTTGATGCGCAGTCTCCTTATTATCAAGGCAAAACCATCAAGCTCGTTCGCGGTAGCGAGCCGGGGGGCTCGGGGGACATTCGCACGAAAGCAGTGATTCCTTTTCTCAGTAAATACATTCCCGGAAATCCCCACATTGTGAGTGAGTACATGCCGGGGAGCGGCGGGCGCAAGGCGGCCAATTACCTCTTTTCCTCGGCGCGCCCCGACGGCCTGACCATCGGACATGTCAGCAGTGGCATTGTCACCAGCTCGGTATTGGGTGAAGGTGGGATTCAATACGACCTGGAAAAATTCCATTGGATCGGCTCCACGGATAAGGCGTTTCACTATGCTTTTTTCACCAGGAAAGAGGCCGGGCTGAACAGCATTGAAAAACTACAAACCCATGTCGGAGTTAGAATCGGAGCGAGCTCCATCGGCCATACCAACTATACTTACGGCAGGATCTTTGCGTGGCTTTTGGGCCTCAAGGAGCCCAGGTTTGTCCTGGGCTTTGCTTCCGTGGAAATCGATGCGGCGCTGGCACGTGGCGAAGTGGATGCCCGGAGCAATAATTTCGCCGAAGTGCTCAGGCGCAGCCCCGATGCGTTAAAAAAAGGACCGTTCGATTTTGCCGCCATCATGAAGATTCCCAGGGAAGAGAAGGAGCCGGACTTCGATCATCTACCGGAAATCGACAACTTTGCAAAATCGGAGAGAGAGCGAAAACTGCTTGCCCTGACGCGCTCTACGAGATACGTCGGAACGCCTTACATCGTTCCTCCCAACACGCCTAGGGAGCTCGTGCAAATTTTGCGGACGGCGATGATCAAGACCTTTCAAGACCCTGAGTTTCACAGGGAATTTAAGAAGCTGACGGGCGACGATCCGAGTCCTCTGATGCCGGATCAACAGGAAGAGATCGTCAAATCGATTCCGCGGGACAAAGAGACCGTCGAGTTGTTCAAGCTGATCAACGGTAGCAATCCCCTGCCGCCGCGTTAGGGTCTTTCGCGACCGGATCCTGAAACACGCTGATTCATTAGCGCGATACGTACTCGCAGGTGCCGTATTGTACGCCTCCGACCCCGTCGTCCGTGAGAGAGGTGAGATCGGGAAACAGCTGGACGTTGAGCTGGGAGTTGAACACGTAGAACTTTTTGACTTTGAGTTTTCGATTAATTTCGATTCTGTCGACCTTCTGGCGCAAGCAGTTGCGTTTCCCCGTCCCCTGGACAATCCAGCAGCGGTCGATAAAAAACCCCCGAGGAAGCTCTTCGATGCGGGTCGAGAACTGATTGCGTTCGAGTTCTTCGGCCGTCGCGCCGGCCTTGGCAGTGAGCTTTTTTGTCGTCCGGCAATCGAATTTCATCACCGCCGCCGTACCTTTCTCCGTGGGCGCTCCCGCAAGAATCCAGCGGCGGATCAATTCGATCTCTTTATCCGGAAGAGGTTCTTCCCCGGCGACATCGTCCGGCATCAAGAGATCGGCGACCATATTGTACAATTTCGAATCGTCCGGATCCCCGGGGACGATGAGCCTTGGATTAGACGCGAGCCTGGGTAAATCGAGTATGAAATCAAATTCACCCCTTGGCTTCTCCGTCTCTCGGATTCCCACGGGTCCGTGACATTTGGCGCACTTGGCCTTGAAGGTGTCTTTTACGGTGCCGGCGAGTTTGGCTTTTTCCGGCGGGGAGAGCTTCGGCGGCGCTTCACCGGCCAGCGCGTTGCCGGCCAAAAATAGCAGCAATGCAATGATTGTCCTCATACTTGTCATCTTCGTAAGGATCCGAAGTTCGGTTGGATGCTTCCGTTAGGCTTCGTTGACCAGTTTGCCGTCTTGATAAGAAAAAATTTCGCCGCTCTGATCCATCGGCAGCTGCGCCGCCAGAACGAAGCCAGGGCCGAGTATCTCCGGACCCGGTAGCCGGCTGAACGCCTCTTTGGGCGCGGTTTCAGTGACGATGGGCACACGGGGAGAGAAAATGACAACGCAAATATTTGAATCCCTTACTTCTTCAGCGACATAACGGGTGAAGGTGCGGATGGCGTCTTTGGTGACCATGTAGGTACAGGCTCCTGCAGGCTTCAGTCCGCCGCCGCCGTAGAGATTGATGATGTGACCCGACTTTTTTTTCTCCATATGCGCGATCACATGTTTGGTGCACAGATATGTTCCATAAAGATTTGTCTGGATGACGCGGTTCCAGAAATCCAGAGGCATCTCACTGATGCGCGGCCAGCGAGGAATGCCCCAGGCGAAGTGCGGCACGATGGCTGCATTATTGATATGCACATCGATCTGCCCAAAGCGCTGGATCACCTGATCGACCATACGCTTCACGCTCTCTTCGTCGCGCACGTCGAGATGAACCGCCATGGTTTCAGTCAGCTTTCCAAGTTCCACAGCGGTTTTTTTTGCCAGCTCTTCATTGACGTCGGCAACGACCACTTTTGCCTTTTCTACCGCGAAGGTTTTGGCGGCATGCTTGCCGATCCCCTGCGCGCCACCCGTGACGACGACGATTTTGTCCTGCAGCATGGTTTAACCTCCCGCAAAGAAAGTTTATGATGATTCTCCAGCGCATAACTCAATCTACGCATTAAATCAATTCGGACGGCGTCTTTGCAGTCTTGAGTTCCGAGTTTCGGGTTAATTGCGTGGCGGAACTAGACAACAGAACCTGAAACAGGATGGTGTCGGTGCCGTCGACTTTGAACTGAATGTCACAGTAAACTAGATTACAGTTAGACATTGACTGAGCCCAGTCAAGGAGGAATGACCATGCCGCGAATTCCGTACCCTGATCCACAGGCCATCGCTGACCCGGAGATTTTAGGCTATCTCGAGCGGGCGCGCAGAGAAGGCACGCCCCGCCCCGAGAGCCAAGCGATCCGCGCCCATGTTCCGAACGTCATCCGGGCTTTTTCCCAGGCGTGGGAACTGACGTTTCGCAATGGCGTCGCCGATCATAAACTCAAGGAGCTTTGCCGAGTCTACGTCTCGAAATCGATCCAGTGCGAGTACTGAGGGGTGCAACGTTCCGTCCAGGCTGGACGGCAGGGACTTTCAGAAGAACAGTACGACGAGCTTTTGAACTTTACCGACTCGGACAAATTCACGGAGCGAGAGAAAGTTGCGCTGACCTATACCAGCGCCATCGCTTGGAACTCGGAGATCGCCGACGATGCCCTCTGGCAGAAGCTGCACCAGCATTTCACCGTCCCCGAGTTGGTGGAGCTGGGCTTTTTTATCGCGCTGACTCTTGGCCAGCAGCGCTGGATCAAAACCCTCGGCATTGATCATGGCGAGGTGCTGGGTGATACGACTGCCGGCGTCACAGCGGCGCGGAGCGGAAACCAATCAGGTTAGTTGAGCAACAACGGAAATCGCCCGCCAGGACGATCACTGAGACGCGAGCTTGAGTTTGTTTTTGGCGCTCTTGCCGATTTTGTTGCGCGGAAATCGGGTCGCGATATGTTCTAATAAATCTTTTCCGAGAGCGCGTTCTGCGCCGGGCCGTTCCGCTAAACTAAATCCGACAGCAAATAATTCTTCCGGCGCGAGGCTTTTTTCTTTTTTAAGCGCGTCGAAAAGGGGAAAAGCCGAGTTCCGGTAGAGATCGACGAGCAATTCAACGGCGGGATGCTGGCGGTGACTCGCTACGGTGTGGGCATGAAGTTTCAGCTGACCCAGGGCGAGGAGAAATTTATGCTCCGGGTTGCATCCGGAAAATTCTTTGAGCAGAGTCAAATACCCGACAGCCTCTTTGTACTTCTTTGCTTTGCATAAGCGCGCCCCCTGGCCAGCCAACTGCTCGTAGGCGTAGTCTGCGTCCGCCAGCTTGAGAACATGAAGAAATGCGGTTTGTATGCGATCTTCTGCCGCGATGGCCGCCTGCAGCCTTTTCCATAAAGCCTCTGAGTTATCCCGGCGCCACTTTCCGTCAAAAGAAGGCAACAGCTCGGCGATGCTCCAGGCCTTGCTGGCGTTGTCGCACTCTATCAGTTCCTTGATGAGCGCGGCGCGCGCCCCGGGAATCTTGCGCAGCGAGCCGGCGGCGACATCGCGGCGCCGATAGTCCGGATCGCCCAATTGTTCGATCAGCGTACGCACGGTGGCCGGGGTGCTGAAATCTCCCATTTTGCGCAGGGCAAATTTCTGCACTTCCGGGTGAGGGCTCTGCATCAGGCGGGAAAGCAGGGGCCGCGCATCGTCGGGCAGCTCGTGTGCGCTAAGCAGGTCCAACCCCAGGCGCGTGACCTCGGAGAATTCGGCTTCGTCAAATAGGGGAAACAACCCGGTAAATTCTTCCTTGCGAAGCTCCTGTTCCCGCAGACAGCGGAGCAGGGCAATCAAGGCATGGGAGCGCAGGCTCGCATGAAATTCCGGAGCGATAAATTTAAATAGCCAGCGGCGCGCTTGCGGCCGACCAAGCTGGCCCAGGAGCCGCATGGCGGAGATGGCCGCCGGTTTTTGTTTTTCAACTTCCAGAGAAGAGGAAAAGGCTTCGACTTTGTCATACAGCGAGTCCTGCTCTTTTTGGTTCATCTCACGAATCGCCGGGGTCAATAAATCACATAGGGCTTTGTTGAACTCGTCGGTGCCGGCGCTGAGCATTTTTAGCAGCGCATGCAAGGCCGCATTTCCACCGATCTTAGAGAGCACATGGGCGGCGTTCAGTCGCCACGGGAGCGACGCGACGCGGCAGCGCGCGACAAGCGGCTGGACGGAGGGCTGACCGATTGCGCCCAGCAATCGGACCCCTCGTTCTTGAATTTCCTTATCCGAGTCTTCGAGCAGTTCGAGCAGTACAGGAACGGCATTCCTGGGTTGAACAATCTCAAAGTAGCGAAGCGCGTGGTCTTTGAGCGCCGCATTGGAATCGTGTAATGCGGCGCCGACGGTTTTTACGACTGCGGCATTGTCTAACTTGAGAGCACCCAAAACGACTAAAGTAGCGCACCTCTGCTCGATGGTCCCCTTTGCGACCAATGTGAGGAGTTGCTGTAGGATTTCATCCATAGCTCGGGATCGACGCTCTCGTTGCACAACTACTTACCAACGCGATCCCTGCCAAAAAGTCAAGGCACTGCTATCGCTGTCTAGAGTCTCGAGTCTTGGGTCCGGCGTCTGGAGTTAAACGCAAAATACCAAGACTTCTAACGTCCTCGGCAATTTGACTGGCGGTCCATTAGCAAATAGGCCAGTCATAAGTTAGAAATAGTGCACTGGAGGCGTGTATGTTTTTTACCGACCTGACACCATTTGGCGTGGATATGGAGCGACTGACCGCCGAGCGGCTGGCGCGGCTACAGCAGTCCATGAAGCGAGAGGAACTTGGGGCGCTGTTGCTCACCGACTTTTTGAACATCCGTTACGCCACCAACACGGTGTTTATGGTTGGCCTGCGCGCCACGGCGCTGCAACGCTTCGTTGTCGTTCCCGCCGAGGGCTCTCCTGTGATCTTTCAGCGAGAGACGGCGATGAGGAGCCGGCAGCGGATGCGTCGCTTCGAGGCATACATGTTCGCCATGCGGCCGCCGGTCGCCACCCGAAATTTTGCCGCGCAGGTGCTCGACGGGCTGCGGGAGCTGGGAGTCGCCGAAGAGCCCGTCGGCGTGGACTGCCTGAATGTCGACGCCATCAATGCGCTCAAGGGCGCCGGCGTCCATCTGGTCGATGGTTGGCGCGCGCTCAATAGCGCCCGAGCCGTGAAAACCACCGACGAGTTGCAGCTGATTCGCTGGACGACCCGAGCTAAAGAGCGGGGTTACGACCTGGTGCGCCAGGCGTTGCGGGAAAAGGAGATTCCCGAGGATCGCCTGAGCCGCATAATGTTGGATTGTTTATTGGACCAGGGGTTCGAAGCGGGAAGCGAGTTCGTTTCCATTTATGATTCCTCCGCGCAAAAGCGAGCGCACAACGAGCCCATGGGCAGCGACCTCGTCGTGATGGAGGGCGATCTGGTGATCTGCGATGCTACCGTGGCGGGACCGGGAGGTTACTACAGCGATTTTGCCCGTACCTTTAGCCGTGGAGATCCCTCGCCGCACAGCCGCGCGCGTTACCGCGAGGCCTATCAAACTTTAGAGGAGGCCCTGTGTCTCATTAAACCAGGCCCGTGCACGGATTTGTTCGAGCGGTTCGGCAAGAACTCAACAGCGAAACTGCCGGGGCTGGACGGTTTTCATGGGGTTGGGCTCTGCATTTATGAAGCGCCATGGCTGCGCGGCGGTGATCCGGAAGAGTACCGGGTCGCGCTGGAAGAAAATATGATCATCGCGCTGGAGATCAATCATAATCCCGTGAAGCTCGAGCACTTGCTTCGAGTCACCGGTAACGGAGTCGAAATCCTGTCACAGTATCCCCTCGATCCCGAATTGCTTCCCGCGTGAACAAATTTAATAGTAAGGGGTTAGGAGTAAATAGTAAGGAGTAAAGCCGACAAGGTATAAGAAGGGGCCACTGCGGGAAAGAGGATTGTCGTCTCAATGGCTACTTTTTGTTCAAGGCGTGGTAAATCTTTTCGGCAGTGATGGGCAGCTCGAAAAGGCGCACACCAACGGCATCGGCCACGGCGTTGGCGATGGCGGCCGGCGGGCCGTTGTTGGCGAACTCACCTATCGGTTTTGAGCCCAGCGGGCCGACGCCGCCGGTGGATTTGACAAGCACCGTCTTGAGTTCCGGGATATCCGCCACCGTCGGCATTTTGTAGTCGCCGAGATTGTTGTTGGTCACTCGGCCGTTCTCCATGATAAGTTCTTCCATAATACCTTGACCGAGACCCATGATTGTCGCGCCGTCGATTTGGCCCTGGTGCGTAATCGGATTGATGATCGTGCCGACATCGTGAGCGCTCACCAAGCGGTGCACGCGCACCGCGCCGGTCTCGGGATCGACCTCCACTTCGGCCACCTGTGCGCAGATATACGAGATATCTTCCGGGTAGGGGTAGTCTTCATAAACCGTGACCTGCAGCGGTTCGGTTGTCTGCGCGACTACGCGTCGCAAGGTCACTTGCTGCGCCGGATCCTGGCACAGCGAGAATTTGCCGGATGCGAATTCGACTTCTTCCGCGCGGCATTCCAACATGCGCGCGGCCTGGTCGAGCAATCGCTGTAGCAATTTTTCACAGGCCTGCACCACGGCGCTACCCGCAACATAGGTCATGCGGCTAGCTCTCATGCCGCCGTCGCGGGGTGCGATGTCGGTGTCTCCGACGATGATCTTCACCTGCTCGATCGGCACTTTCATCTGATCCGCGACTAGCTGGCGTAAGATCGTGTGCGTGCCCGAACCCTGATCGATGCTCGGGCTGAGAACCGTAAAGCCGCCATCGGTCTCAGCGGTCAGCACGACGCCCGTGTCCCCGCCGCTAATGTGACGTCCAGACAAAGCAATTCCCCGGCCGAAGTTCGAGCGCCTTTTGGGTTTTTTCCAACCGGCGGTATGCAGAGCCGATTGTAGCACCTCGCGAAAACGCACATGATGCAGCGCATGGCCGACTGCGTCCGCTTCGCCTTCGCTAAGAAAGTTTTTCAGGCGAAATTCCGCGGGGTCCATGCCCAGCTCTTTGGCGATAATATCGGTGTGACAATCGACGGCGAATGCCGTCGCCACGGCGCCCGGGCTGCGGTAGTAGCCGCCCGGCACCGTATTGGTGTAAACCTGGAGAAACTCGATGTCGGTGTTGTCGATACGGTATTGACCGCCGGCGTAGTGCCAGGTGGCCAGCGAAGAATTGGACTTTAATGCTCCATAGGCGCCGCTGGCGTGCACCGCCCGTAGCTTCCGCGCCACGATACGCCCATCCCGTTTAACGCCACTACGAATCGTGATCACCGTCGGGTGCGCCGGATTGCTCGCCGATAGCTCTTCGCCGTAGGTCATAATTATTTTCACCGGCCGTCCCGAGCGCTGCGCGAGGAAATAGGCCACCGGCAGATCGATGCCGTCGCCCTTGCCGCCGAATTCGCCGCCGACATTGACAACGTTCATGCGGATCCGCTCCTCCGCAATGCGCAGCGCTTTTGACAGCTGGCTGCGCACACCGAAGGGATTTTTCACCGATGCCCAGACTTGGATCCGCCCTTGCGGATCGATGGCCAGTGCCGCCGCGTGGGGCTCCAGGTATCCTTGATGTCGTGCTGGAACATGAAAGATATTCTCCAACACCAAGTCCGCCTCGCCAAAGCCCCGCTCCACGTCGCCCTTGCGCCAGGCTAGGCGAGTCAGTCCGTTGTGGACGTCCAGTGCGAGTTTATCTTTGGGCCCGTCCTCATAAGCGGCAACGTCCTCATGCAATCTGGGGGCGCCGGGCCACATCGCTTCCTGCGGATCGAAAACCGCAGGTAGTTGCTCGTACTCAACATCGATCAGCCCCAAGGCTTCTTCCGCTGTTTCAAGCGCTTCTGCCGCTACGGCAGCAACCCGATCGCCGACAAATCGCGCCACATCCCAACAAAGGACGGGCATATCGCGGATCTGCTTGCCAATGTAAAGGCCGGAAACATCCTCGCCGGTCAGTACCGCTTTTACACCGTGCAGTGCGCGGGCTTTGGAGGTATCGACGCGGCGGATGCGCGCGTGGGGGTAGGGGCAGCGCAATATTTTTGCCCAGAGGAGGCCAGGCAAATCAACGTCGGCGGCGTATATCGTTCGGCCGCTTACCTTGTCGGCTCCCTCCGCCCGTGGCACCGCAGCCCCGACAACTTTAAAGTTAGCCATACTGAATTGTCTACTTAGTCGAGCAGGGCAATGACGTCAAGGGCAATTGCAGCCCGCCGCAATCCCCCAAAGAGTTTAGATGGAAGGGTTCGTGACCAGGGGAATGTTTTCGAAATTCGTTGGAGAATTGGGGCGTCATTCCGGGCCACCCCCGTGAACGCGGGGGCGACCCGGAATCCAGGAAAACCAAGAACTTCTGGATACCCGCGTTCGCGGGTTTGACACTGAGGAGGCGATGAATTTATTTCGCGCAGTTTCGTTCCAGGACGGTGGGAATCCAATAAAACCGATCAGGGTTCGCTGTTATCTAAAAAGCGCTCCCGGAGGCCACCTGGCGTCGAGCAGGTACTCGAAGAGTCCCCAGATAAGAAGGTAAGTACAGGCGCCCAGAATGAGAGAGGGGATCCATTTTTCATTGCCATCAATCCGGGCGTAGAAAAAAACCAGGATAGGCAGGGCGTAAACTATCCCGATAAGCCAGATTCCGATAGCACCACCGACATACCAGCCGAAAAAAATTACGGTGCGCAGAGTTTCGGTCTTTGAATCCAATTTTGCCTGATACACCTCATCCATCTCGATGCCACCCGCCTTGACTTCAACCCGGCTCTCCCAGTTGGTGGCATCCCGATAAAGTTGAATCAAGACCAGAATCAGTCCAGGTAGAGCAGCGACGTAAACGGGCATGAGCTTGGCGATATAAGGCCATTCCCAGCCGCTGACAATCGCAATCAGGAAAATAGCGGCGAAAAAAAGGTTAAGATTAGTTCTCATCTCCGGTCCTTGCCATGGCGCGTTTTAGTGATGCCGGTCCAACCGAGCTGCTCTTGAGCCTGCCTCTTATGGTAAAAAAGAAAGAGATCGCAGAAAGAATCAAGAGCACGATGACCGCAGGGCGGGCAAGCCAGCTAAAACCATAGCTTGCCATGGAGCGATAGAGATATTTCTCCATTAGGTCTCCCAACACTAACCCAAGGATCATGGCGGGTCTGGGATAGCCAAAGCGCCTCATGAAGAAGCCTAAAACACCGAAAGAGACCACCACCAAGAGATCAACCGGGTCACGGTTGACGCTAAAGGCGCCCATGAGAATAAAAATAAACAGCAGCGGCACCATGAAGGTGTAGCGGACCTGAGCCAGCTTGGCCAACTGCGCCGCCAACACGAAGCCCACCAGGGTGCCGACAATTCCCGAAATGCCCTGAATCCAGATGATGCTATAAACGACATCCAAGTTTTTCTTTACCATCTCGGGACCGGGAAGATAGCCCCAGGCAAGAAGCGCAACGATGAAGAGGGCGGTGACTACTCCCTGGGGGAATCCCAACAGCAAGGTCGTTATGAGATCGCCCCCGTCTTTGGCGTCATTGGCGCTCTCAGGCGCGATGACTCCCCGCACATCCCCTCTGCCGAAGTTTTCAGGGTTTTTGCTCGATTGGGCCGCATGACCATAGGCTAACCAGTCCACTACCTGGGACCCCAGGCCGGGAACGATGCCGATCCATACGCCGACGAAACTACAGCGGATGACCAGCCACCATTCGCGTATCGTGTCCTTGACTCCATCGAAGAGGCTTCCTTTGAGCGGCACCGGCTGTTGTTCAACCCCGAGCTTGGTCAGCGCCAGATCGAGCGCCGAGGGAATGCCGAAGAGCGCCAGAGCGATGATGCTTATGGCAAAGCCGTCCAGTAGATAGGGTTGGTTGTAAACGAAACGCATGATCCCGCTTTGCGCCTGCTGCCCTACCATGGCAACCAACAAGCCGAGGGCCGCGGCCGCCAAGCCTTTGATTGGGCGCCGGCCGGATAGCACCGCAACCATGCTCAGGCCCCAGAGCATGACGACAAATAGCTCAGGCGATCCCATTAGATATATAAGCGGTTGCGCCACGGGAACGGCGGCGGCGAGTGTCAGGGTGCCGATCAGTGCGCCCATGCCGCCCGCCATAAAGGAGGCTCCCAGCGCGCGCCGCCCCTCGCCGCGCTTACCCATGGGATAGCCATCGAGCACGGTGGCCTGAGAGCCGCTCCCCCCAGGAATACCGAAGAGAATCGGCAGATAAGCGGCGCAGATGGCGCTCACGGAGCTGGCGCCGATGAGCAGGGCGATTCCTGTCATGGGATTCCATTTGATCACCACGGGCAGCATGATCGCGTATACCAACGGCATGCCGAGACCCTGGGGCGCCACGGCCGTGAATGTACCAATGCTTACGCCCACAAGCAGCGCGAGAAACGTCTCAAATTGCAAGATGTTGAAAAAGCCCTTAGCCGCCGCATCAATTATTGATAGTTCCATAACGCCCTTTCCCTTTACGGGCTCGCTTAGGAGGTTGGCAGGGGGCCGGGACCAGCGAGCTTTAAAGTCTGTCAACGACTTCCGGGTTGCGGGAGATCTCTTTAATTAGTGCGAATCACCTATAAGCTTTCTTTGCTAATGTCAAGTTGAAGTGGAAAACTCTAAAACCCTATAGAGCGCTGGGCCATTCACAAAATTTGTCTCTCGCAACGCTCCGTCTCGGGCAAAGGCCGAGTAAAAGGTCCTGCCTCGATTGCAGCATCGGCAGGCTTGGAGATATTATTTAGCTCGGCGGCAGCGGGTCGGGGCTGGCCAGTTTTTTCAAAAGCTCGATGACTTCGGGCTCGCGAGGAATTTCCTTGACGCTCTTTTCCAGCACCTCGGGCAACACGATATCCGGCACATCTCCCACCAGCTTTTTAAATTCTTTGGGAAATAGCGGGTCCTGGAAGACCTTTCGCATAGCTTCTTGCAAGATTTCGACTCGCTCTTTGGGGGTGGCGGGGGGAAACACGAAAGGCGAGCCGAACATCCTGAAAGTGCGCTGCAACGTGACGACTTTTCGCTCTATTTCTGATCGGGCGAAGGATTCCATCTCCGGGATGTGGCCGAAACGCGGATGCTTCACCCCCTTGGGGATCTGCAGGATCACGTGAAAGTCAACCAGCCCTTTCTCCACCCAATCGAGATTGTTTTTTAGCAAGCTGTCTGCCTGATTCATCCGGCCATCCAATTCCCCGCGCATGATTGCCGCGTCAATTTCAGGGCTCGCATAACCGGTGACGAATCTTGGCTCCTTCATGCCCAAAAGATAAGCCAATATGCGCGGGATATTGTAGTTGCTATGGCCGACGGATTGAGCGCCGATGCGGATGCCGGGCGTGGAGCGAAGTTTTTCCAGACTGGAGACTCCGATTTCTTTTCGCGTGTAGAAAATATACTGGCCGCCGCTGTCTGGCGCCCCCAAGTAATAAAACTTGGCGATATCGTACTTGGCTCCTGTTTCGCCTAACACGGGAGTCGATAACATGCCGGCGCCCACACTGCCGATGGTTAGCCCATCGGGACGATTGGCCGCGTACATTTGATTGGCCACGCGCAAGCCGCCGCGCCCGGGCATATACTCGTGCACGATGGTCGGATTACCGGGAATGTATTTTGGGAGAAATTGCGTTATGGCTCTGGCGCGCATGTCGCCCGTGCCGCCAGGGTCGCGACCTTGCATGACGGTAATGGTTTTGCCCTGGTAGTAGGGAGTCTGGGTATAAGCAGGGCAGGCCGCGAAGAGCCAGCCCATAATCACCACGGGTGCGAGAAATTGCAGCGGAATCACAAATCACCTATCGCGGCGGCAGCGGACCCGCGCCGGAAATCTTCTTGAACAGATCGACGATTTCCACATCCCGCGGCAGTTCGCGAATCGACTTTTCCATCTCCTCCCGCAAAAGCGGTGTCGGATCATCGCCAATCAGCCGCTTATACTCTTTGTGGAACTCGGGGTCCTTAAAAGTCTTGGCCAGGGCTTGCTGTAAGATGTCCGCTCGCTCCTTTGGTGTTCCCGGCGGCAGGATGTAAGGCGAGCCTACGGCCCTGAAGGCGCGGAGCATGGAGAGGACTTTTCGCTCTTTGTCGGATTTCGCGAAGCTCTCAATCTCGGGCAAGTAATTAAAATGAGAGTGCTTATCGCCTTTGGGGACTTCCATGATGGCGTGAATATCGACCACTCGTTTTTCCAGCCAATCCGGATTGCGTTTAACCAGCGTATCCGCGTTGTTTATCCGTCCGTCGATTTCGCCGCGTAGCAAGGCGAGATCGAGTTCTGGACCTGAGAAACCAACGACAAACTTTGGCTCCTTGAGACCGAATAGATAGGAAAACAGTCGGCCGGTAATATAAACCGCGTGCCCCACCGATTGGGCGCCCACTCTGACTCCGGTGGCGTTACGCATTTTTTCCATGCTACTCAGCCCCGCTTCCCGCCGCGTCATAAAAATCCAGTGGTACGTGCTATGGGGCGAGCCCAGGTAGATCAAGCGATCAATGTCGTACAGCACGCCCGGGTTTCCCAATATGGCGTTAGAAACCAAGCCGCCGCCGACATTGCCGACAGTCAGACCATCGGGACGGACCGACTTATAAAGGTAGTTGACCCCTTTGATGCCCCCGCCTCCGGGCATATACTCGACAACGATGGTGGGCTCGCCGGGAATGTATTTTTTTAAAAACGGCAGCGCCGCGCGCGCCATCAGGTCTCCCGTGCCGCCGGCTTCCGTGGCGTGAATGATCGTGACGGTTTTGCCCTGGTAAAAGTTAGCCTGGGAGTAAAGCGGACGGGGAAGCGATCCAAAAGAAATTACACCGACGAGCAGCAAAACGCATTTAATACGCGCGCAGTTCATTTCGGCCTCCTATACCATCTATCGCGGCGGCAATGGCGCCGCGCCGGAAAGAGTCTTGAACATATCGATCAATTCTGGATCACGAGGCGTCTCTCGAATAGCCTTGGTCAATTCTTCGGGCGTCAAAGGATCGGAGTCTTCGCCCACCACCTTGCGGTATTCGCGATGGAAGTCTGGATCTTTAAGAGCCTTGCGCATCGCGTCCTGCAGAACGTCGATCCGATCTTTGGGTGTCGCGGGCGGCAGAACCCAGGGGGAACCCGTCAGCCTGAAGGTTCGAAAGAGGGTGAGAAGCTTAATTTCTTTCTCCGTTTTGGCGAAGCTTTCGATCTCAGGTAAGTTGGGAAAACGGGGGAATTTTAATCCTTTCGGAACCTCCATGATCGCGTGAAAGTTCATCAAACCCTTCTCCACCCAATCCGGATTACGCTGCCAGACCGAGGTGGCGGTGTTGGCTCTGCCGTCGACTTCGCCGCGCATCAGCGCTATGTCAAGCTCGGGCGCCGCGTAACCGGGCACCCACTTTGGATCCTTCAAACCGATAAAGTAGACGAAAAAACGAGCCGAGATGTAGGCGCTATGGCCCACGGGTCGCGCCCCGATTCTGACGCCGGAGGCGGCGCGAAGTTTTTCGATCGAATTGAGGCCAGCCTCTTTTCTCGTATAGAAAACCAGATGGCTGGTGCTTTCCGGTGAGCCGAGGTAGGTAAATTTGTCGATGTCGTACATGACGCCGCTCTCACCCAAAACCGCCAAGGCGATCACGCCGGTACTGAACGCGGCCAGGTTGAGCCCGTCGGGGCGGGCGTTGCGAAAGATGTGGTTGGCGGCTTGCCTGCCGCCGCCCCCGTCCATGTACTCGACGACGATGGCGGGATTACCCGGGATATATTTACGTAGAAATGGAATCACGGATTTCACTCGGGCGCCGCCGATGCCTCCGGGGGCGGTGGCGGCAATGACCGTAATGGTCTTTCCCTGATAAAACGGCGCTTGGGTAAAACCGTAATCGGGTGAAACCGTGGCGAACAGGAGAAGCGCGCCGACGGTTGCTATCTTAGCGAACACTCCTTGAGTATTCATAAAAATTCCGTCCTTTTGTGCTTGTCATCTCGGAGGCAGCGGATCCGCCCCGGACAGTTTTTTGAGAAGGTCGATGATCTCGAGATCGCGGGGCATCTCCCTAATCACCTTCGCCAACTCCTCGGGCATGAGCGGCGATGCGTCATCGGCGACCACTTTCTTAAACTCTTTGTGGAAATCAGGATCTTTGTAAACCTTGCGCATGGCGTCCTCGAGGATCGCCACACGATCGCGGGGTGTTCCCGGCGGTAGAATATAGGGTGAGCCCACAGTTCTAAAGGCGCGCCACATGGTTATCAGTTTTTTTTCTTTTTCCGTTTTAGCGAAGGACTCTATCTCGGGCAGGTGTCCCAAGCGCGCATGCTTTTCTTCCTTGGGCACCGCCATAATGGAATGAAAATCCATCAAACCCTTGTCCAACCAGTCCGGATTGCGCCGCAAAACCGACGTTGCGTTATTGGCTCTGGCGTCGAGCTCGCCGCGCAGCAGAGCCGCGTCGACTTCCGGCGCTGTGTAGCCGGTGATGAATTTAGGATCTCTTAAACTTAGAAAATAAGCAAAGAGTCGACCGGCGATATAAGAAACATGCCCCACCGTCTGCCCACCGATTCTGAGTCCCGTCGCCGCACGAAGTTTTTCTGGATTGTTAAGACCGAGATCCCTGCGAGTATAGATGACGTAATGATTTTCGCTCTCAGGAGTGCCGAGGTAGATGAATTTGTCGATATCATACATGACGCCGGTTTCCCGCATGATGTTCAGTCCAATGATCGCGCCGCTGGCGGCGCCCACGGTGAGTCCGTCCGGGCGGGCCGACCTAAACAAGTGATTGGCAGCTTTACGGCCGCCGCCGCCGTCCATGTATTCAATGATGATTGTCGGATTGCCCGGTATATGTTTTCGCAAAAACGGCACCACGGCTCGCACGCGTAGATCTCCGGTTCCTCCGGGAGACGTGGCGGCGATGACCATAATCGTCTTGCCCTGATAGAAGGGCGTTTGGCTAAAACCGTGGTCGGCTGAGAGTGCGACGGAGATGAGCAATACCCCGAAAAATAGCCCCACTGTTTTCCCATGCTCTCTGAGAGTTTTCATAGACTCCTTTCCATCCTCTTGGCGGCGTCAGCGGGGCGGCAGCGAGCCGGCGCCCACCAGTTTTTTAAAGATCTCGATAATCTCAGGATCTCGGGGAACTTCGCGAATCGCTTGTTCATGATTTTCCGGCAAGAGCGGCGTAGGATCGTCCGCTGTTAGTTTTTTATACTCGGCGAAGAAGGCAGGGTCTTTGTAGGTTTTTCGGAACGCTTCCTGCAGAATCTCGACACGGTCCTTGGGTGTACCGGGGGGTAGGACGAATGGGGTGCCCGTCACTCTGAAAGACCGCTGCAAGGCGATGACTTTTCGCAGTTTGTCCGAAGTGGCGAAGCTTTCGATTTCGGGTAGTTGACTGAACGGAGGTGTGGGGTGCTTGTCGCCTTTGGGAGTTTCCATGATCGCGTGAATGTCCACTGAACCTTTTTCCAGCCAGTCGCGGTTGCGCTGCAAGATCGTGTCGGGGCCGGTGGCGCGACCGTCGAACTCGCCGCGCATCAGGGCGGGGTCCAACTCGGCGCCACCGAAGGCGGGGATAAACTTGGGATCCTTGAGACCGAGAATGTAGGCGAACAAACGTCCTTCGTTATAAGTCGAGAAACCCACGGATTGCGCGCCGATCCTGACAGCAGAGGCGCCGCGGAGTTTTTCAATTGAGTTTAACCCGGCCTCTTTCCGGGTGATAAAGACCGCATGGTAGGTACTATAGGGGGAACCCAAATAGAAAAACTTGTCGATATCGTACTGTACCCCCGTCTCGCCTAGTATAGCCAGGGACACCATGGCGGAGCTGAAATTACCAATGGTGAGTCCGTCAGGACGAGCCGAGCGGAAAACGTGATTCGCCGCCTTGCGACTTCCCCCGCCTGGCATGAACTCCATGACGATGTTGGGATTTCCAGGAATGTATTTTTGCAGAAAGGGCACCAGGGCTCGAACCCGCAAATCACCCGTTCCGCCGGGGTCTCGACCCTGGATGATCGTGATGGTTTTTCCCTGAAAAAACGAGGCTTGGGCTTGAGCGGAGCTGGGAACGAGCAAAGCTAGGGCAAACGTCGCGGCGCCGAGAACAAAAGTGACCCGACCTAGTAATCGACCATACGAAATTCGCATGCGAACCTCCTTCAGCCCACTCTCGAGCCGCTCTAAACGTGGCGACCAGGTTTCGGGGCCGGTTAGTAGTTTAAGCTCTTCAATGTCCAACCCGTAGTCCGGCTCTCTTTTAAGCCGCTGCGGTACCTGCGACGGACGACGCCAGCGGTTGAAAATATCCCACCTCCAGAGATTAAGTCAACAATGTTCGTAGTCCAAGCAAAAGGCGATAGTGAACAGAGATTGGCCTGTGGCAATGAAGCGATCGGTGGCGAAGGTATTTGAAAACTAGATTATTTTAAATTGCGTCCAGTGGCGTCGAATTTGCTATACACACCGATCTCTTTAAGGACATTGTCAACGAAACGGGTCTCCGCCCATTCGCCGACTTCAATTCTTGGAACTTTTTCCAGGGTCCCTGCCTCGTAAAAGAAGTCGGCGCTTTTTTTGTAGGCCTCCAGGTTCATCAAGCCATTGACCGCCCAGGCCGTTTTGAAGCCGTCCCACAGATTGGCGGCTGCCTTTCGCTCGATGTCGGGACGGCGTTTGCCAATGGCGTCCAGCCAACCCTCCTGGTTATCCGCAAAGTGGCGGCTCGCTTTCAGGATCGCCGCGGTGAAGCGGCGCAAATGTTCCGATTTACCCTCCAGCACCCTGGTTGTGACGGCATTGACTTTTTCCACCACGGTCACTGTGTCGAAATAGCTGTTGTGGTCGACTAAAACTTTAATACCGGAATCCTTTTGCACTGTGATCCAGGTTGCCAGCGAGAAAGTTGTGGCATCGACCCGACCCGCCGCCAATGCTTGGGCGCGGACCGACGGAGCGCCGATGGCGATCATAGTGAGACCAGCCGGGTTAACGCCCATATTCTTCAGCACAATCGTCGAAAGGGTATGGTCGACGCTGCCGATCCGCGCGACGGCGTATGTTTTACCTGCGAGGCCGGCCACCGATTTGATCTCGTCTCGGGCGGCGATGAGGAAATGGAGTCGCGCATCGGGAGAATGAATGGCGCGCATCGGCTGGCGCTTGGTCGCTACCAACCTGATGACATCTGAGGTGGAAACATTGCCCACGTCAATTTCGCCTGAAATCATGCCGGCTATAACGAGGGGCGTTCCTTGGAATTCATTGAGCTCGACGTCGAGACCTTCCCGTTGATAGAAGCCCAAATCCTTGGCCAACCAAAGGACTGAATTGGGCAGGGCCGGCGCCGGCGCCGAACCGAGTCCCAATCGCAATTTGAGCAACTCGCCGGATTTGGACTCTGCAGTGGAACCGGGATGCGGCGTCGATAGCAGAAATACCGCGATGAGCAACAGCATGTACGATGGAATTTCCCAAGCAAACTGTCGGCATGTAAGCCTGAGATTTTTACCCGCGGAGTGACTCGGGAAACTTAGTTTTGTTTCCATCACCACTATTTAGAAAACAAAAGTCCAGGTGTCAAACGCTCAAAATTAATTTCATAGGCTGGCCGGCGCACTGTGACGGTTCTGGCCTGAAAGTGCGGTTCACGACCCAGCCGCTTTGAAGAAATCGGTGACGAGGCGGTTGAACCTGGCGGCTTGATCCCATTGCACCCAGTGGGCGCAGCGGTCAAAGATGTGAAGTTCCGCGTTGGGGATTTTCTGAAATAACAGAACGGCTTGTTCCAGAGAGGTGCCGTGATCGTTTTGTCCCCAGAGAATAAGCGTTTTGACGTTGAGCCGGAAGAGTTCCTCCTCCAGCCCCCTGGCCCTTGGGGCGTCCGCTCGCTTCTGCTGCGCGTCGTAATTTTTTCCCGCGCTCATCTCGTAGCGCTCCCGGACCAACTCGTCTGTAACTAACTCACGACTGTAGAGAGTTCCCAGCGTCATTTTTCTCATATTCTCGATGCTCGGCGTATACGCCCGGAGCTCCTCAGCATGCTTCTTGCTCTTTGCCTGGGATTCCGCCGAACCCTTTGGCGCCAGGGTATTGCTCGACACAAGCACTAAACGATTTACCCTGGAGTCTTCAAGCGCCAAACGCGCAGCGAGGTAAGCTCCCATCGAGTTGCCCATGACGTGGAAATTTTCAAGCTTCATGGCGTCAACGAAAGCTTTTGCATGGGCGACCCGAAACTCCATGGAAAAGTCCGCCGGATTATCCGTCAGTCCAAATCCCGGCTGATCATAGGCATAGACGGCAAATCCCGCCGCTGCCAGGGGCTCGATGTTCGGCTTCCAGTTGATTGTGGTGCAAGTGCCGGGGGAACCGCCGTGAAATAAAACCAGCGGCTGCCCATGTCCCGCTTGAATATAAAAGGTCCTGAGCCCCAGTATATCGATCCAGTTTTCGTTGCTATTTTTTAGGACGGGCCTCTGCATATCTCAATACCTTGCCGCCCTTGGGCGCGCGCGTCGGACCGTAGGGGGTGTCTTTTTCTATGTAAATGCACGAACCGGCTCCGTACGAGACGCCGTTGATCTCGATTTCCCCTTCGAGCACGTAGAACATTTCATGAAAGGGATGGCTATGCACCGGGATATTCGTGTCCGGGCCCCAGTGGCGGATCATCATCTCCGGCCCGCTCTCGTTCTTGGAGACATGAAGCCATTTAGTATATCCGCGGCCGCTCTTTGCCATGGTCACATCTTTTTCGTTCACTGCGCGAATCGCCATAGAGACTCCCAAAATTGTTTCTAAGCGACAGCCGCCGTCTTGCCGAGTTGGCGTTCGCTCTCGGGCACCCATTTTTCATAAGCTGGAATCACGATCAACTTGTTTGCCTCCGGATCGCGCACGACGCACTTCGGATCTTCGCCGCGTTTTACTTTGTCGATCTCGCGCAAATACATTCGGCGTAATTTGATGATGCCGTCGTCGATCGCCGGACCCAAGTTTTCGTTCTCTCGATCGGCGATGGGCGGCATGCTGTCCACTACCATGCCGTCTTCGATGAAGTGCAGCGGCGGAATCTCATAACCCAAAACCGGATTATCGGAGTCGCGATATTCCTTGTACGGCTCTATGAAATTCTGCGGCGGCTTCCAGCGTCGGCTGAACGGGTCGCCCTCATACTTCCCGGGGTTATCCGACGGCTTGAACCGCACGCGCATCAGCATCGTGTGCGTGTCGTCGATGGGCACGCTCCAGCGCGCGGCGGATACCGGCGTGCCGGCTTTGCCTCCGGTCAGGTAACGCCCGCCGCTGCCGCCGCAGCTGATGCCGGGCATCAATAAATGGTGCTCGCGGTAGTTGAGCATGCCGGGCTCTTTGGTTTTCCGATAAGCCTTGTAGACCAAGCCCCATTCGGTCTCGTGAAAGCCCAGCTCCGGCTCCGAGCTCATGATATCGGGCCACGCCCCGCCGTGGGTAAAACTCGGATGTACCGGGTCCATGCCGTTCTCGACGCATTGGAGCCAGTTGCAGTTTTGAAAACCTTGGATCGTGATATAAACGTCGCCCTCGCCGACGAGAAAATTATAGCGCGGCACCAGCGGTGCCGGCTGCGGGCCAAAGTAAGCGAAGATCAACCCGCCCAATTCTTCCACGGGATAGGACGGCAGACGAATGTTTTCTTTCCTGAGCGGGCTATCTGCCGGCTCGCCGGGAATCTGCACGACTTTGCCGTTGATGTCGTAGAGCCAGCCATGGTAGCGGCAGCGGATGCCGTCGCGTTCGATATCGCCGAGGCACAAGTTAGCGCGCCGGTGCGCGCAATAGGCACCGATCACCCCGACTTTGCCGGTGGCGTCGCGGAACAGAACCAGATCTTCGCCGAACGCGCGGATGAACGTTGGTTTTTGTTTTAGATCCGCCGAGATTCCTACGGGCCACCAGTAACGGCGCAAAAACTCGCCCATTGGCGTTCCCCGCCCCGTGCGCGTCAGAAGTTCATTTTCTTCTTTGGCGGTTTTGTACATCGCTGCTCCTCGAATTCAATAATCTTCACTGGGCCAGAACTTTTTTCATTCGCTCGACCAGGTCCGGCGGTTGCACAACAACTTTCTTCGCGATGGCTTCAAGTTCTTGCCCGCTCACCGGCTCGACGTCCCAATTTCGTTTTTGGGCTTCCGCCTTGAACTCTGGATCATTGAGGGCTTTCATCAATGCCTCACGCAAGACCGCCACACGGTCCGCGGGTATGCCCGGAGGCGCGATCAAGGGACGGCCGATGGAATCCGGCGCCATGAGCACCACGGCCAAGCGTCGCGTCAAATCCGATGCTTTGCGCTTATCTAGAATCTCATTGACCGTCGGCACATCAGGAAGTCGGGGATCGCGCTTGGGACTGCCATGTATCAGCACACGCGTAAAACCGCTCTTCGACCAGCTACGCGTGGGCTCGCTGCCGAAGTAGCCTTCCAGGCTGCCGGCGCGACACTGCACCTCGCCCTTTTGCATGGCGAGATCGATTTCCGCTGCGCCCGGATAGCCCGTGACGATAGTAAATCTTACTCCCCCAACTTCTTCGATCAGCCGCGGAAAGTAGTGCCCCACAGTTCCCAGAGCCGTCGCGCCGCAACGCGGATGTTCTGTCGCCGAGCGGATGTCGTCGAGGGTTCTGTACGGCGCGTCCGCGCGGCCATATAAAATCCGCACCGTCCGTTCGGGTGAGCCTATCCAGCTGAACTTCGCCCAGTCAAACTTAACTTCCTTCATTTCCGTCAGCTGATTAAAGTACAGACCGGGGGTGACAAAGCCGATGGTCAGCCCGTCCGGCTTCGCCACGCCATAAATATAATTCGCCGCGGTCAGCGAGCCGGCGCCGGGCATGTTCTGCAATATGATCTGCGGTTTGCCCGGAATATGCGGGCTCATCGTGCGCGCCAGCGCGCGCCCCCAGAGATCGCTGATGCCCCCGGCTGAGAAGCCGAGCACCAACTTAACAGTCTTGCTTTCGTAGAAATTAGACTGTGCCAGCGACTGAGAACCGACGCCCAATAACAGAAGAAGTACAATTTGTCGCAACATTAATGCCAAAAGGAACTCCCCTCCTGCCACGCTTTTAGATTTGGACCGCTGCGGTTGCCTACTCTCTAAAATCCATCTTCGGATCCCATGTGTGGAGCAAGCCCAGCTCTTCGAGCGCTTCTTTGAGATACTTGAAATTGTAGTAATCACTCACTGGCTTTTTCGGTAAATTCCACTCCGTGGTGTAGAAGTCCACCTTGCGTTGATACGCATCCAAGTCCAGCACCGGGCCCCACTCTTTATGCACCTCTTCGTAAGCGATGTTCGCCAGTTCGCGCGTGATGTAATGGTTGTGGCGCAGGATCGAGTCGAGGGTTTCCTCTTTGCTATGCCGGGCGATCATCGTGCCGCGCAAAATCGCCCGCACCATGCCTTTGACGACGAAAGGTTTCTCTGCGATGACCGCAGGGGAAGTCGAAAAACCGGCTTCCGGTATCGCGCAAAGATCACGGCAGGACGTGAGGGCATGCCCGCCCATTTGCACCGCTATGTTCCAGTGCGGCGGATCGCAGCACACCGCATCGACTTCGCCTCTATCGAATAACGCTAGGCGATAACGCTCCGTGTTGGGGGGTTTGCCGCGGCTATCGATCCAGGTTAGATCCTTTTCCGGATCGAGCCCGTAGTGGCGCAGCACCAGCTTGGCATCCATGCTCGATCCGCCTTTTAGATCCCCGGCTATTTTCTTGCCTTTGAGGTCGGGAATATCCTTGATATAAGGCTTGGCGACAAAGACATGGGCGGTCCGATTGGCGATAGAAACGACATTGACCTCGCCGTCGATGTGATCGCGGTTCTCCAGCACCGAGCGAAACGGCGGCGAGCCGCCGGGAGATTGAAAAATAATCATGCCCTCTTTGCGCCATTGATGTCGCGGGTGCTGGCTGTCCGGGATACCTTGAACCGGTCGCAAATCAACGTCTAATCCCTCTTCCTTGAAAAACCCTTTATCGTGGGCGAGCCACATGGGAGCCAGGTTCATGGGCAATGCAGGTCCAAATACTACAATACGCTCGTTGGAGCTCATCTAGTTAGATCCTCCTATATTGATTTTGGTCTGGCCAAACTATTTAATCTTTGCTATATAGCAGTTGAATATAGGCTGTCAAGCGAATTTTGGACTGACCAATCTCTGAATCTAACAGTCAGCGGCTGTTGACGGCAAATTTTTAACAAGCTACTTGGGCGGTAAGCAAGTAAAAAGGTTGAAATCCATACTATCCGGCGCGATCGTTGGAACGAAACAATGAAGAAGGGGGATAGGGGCGTGAAAGCTGAAAGCATCTACAGCGGAAGTAAAGAGCGGCTGCACCATTTCACCCGAGAGGAAAACGAATGGTTGACGCGCGTCGGGCCGGGAACCCTCATGGGGAATCTTTTTCGCCAATACTGGATGCCGGTGGTTCCGATAGCACATCTGGAAGAGCCGGGCGGCAGACCGCTCAGGTTAAAGCTCCTCGGTGAAGATCTGGCGCTGTTCCGCGAGCGCGGCGGCAAGGTCGGTTTGATCGGCGCCTTCTGCCCGCACCGCCTGGGTCCGCTTTTCTTCGGTCGCGTGGAGCGTGACGGCCTGCGTTGTCCCTATCACGGCTGGAAATTTACGACCGGCGGAAAATGCATGGAGATGCCCAATGTGCCTCCGTCAGAGCAGTTTATGGAGGAGGTACAACATAGCGGCTATCCCTGCGTCGAGCACGGCGGGATCATCTGGACCTATATGGGGACGTCCAAGGATCTGCCCGCGTTGCCGGATCTGGAGTTTCTTCGGGTAACGGACGAAGACCGCAATTATCGGCTGTTCTACCAGCAGTGTAATTATCTGCAGGTGTTGGAGGGCGGCATCGATCCGACCCATGTCATGTGGCTCCACTCGCCCTACGATTTGACGGATGACGAAATCGCGCAGCAGCAACCGGCGCAGCAGCGAGTCGCCAACAGATCGGGGGAGAGGACTCCCATGGACATCGAGATCGCCGACACGCCTGGCGGTTTTACCTATGGGGCGAAGCGCGCCGTGGAAAGCGGAAAAAGTTTGTGGCGCGTCAACCAGTTCATCATGCCTTTTTACACTATGCCGCCGGGCGGAGATCAAAAACAAGCGCGCGCCTATATCCCGGTCGACGACGAGAGTTGTGTTAAATGGCAGATCAAGTGGTATCCCAGTAACAGCATTAAAGCGGCCAGCAAAGAGACCGTGGGTGGCGTGTTCGAAGAAGAAGCCTATGACCCGCCCACCAATTCGGTGCCCTTTGGTCATATTCGGATGAAAGCGAGAAAATCCAACGACTACCTCATCGATTGGCAAACGCACAAAGAACGGCGCATGGGGATACGCGGCGTCAATTTGCAAGACGTATGCGTCACCGAAAACGAGGGGCCGACGGCGATCTTGGATCGCACCAAAGAACAGCTCTGTGCCGGCGATCGCACCACCGTCAAGGCACGTCTGATGTTGCTGGGCGCCGCCAAGGCGCTGCGAGACCAGGGCGCGGTCCCGCCGGGAGCTCGAGACCCCAATGTCTACCGGGTGCGCGGATCTTCAGCGGTGGTAGCCGATGATGTCCATTGGGTGGAGGGCGTGAAGGACTCTATCACCGTGCCGCCGCCGAGCTCTTGAGCGGCGCTGTTTGCCTTTTTCATTGAGCTTGCCGGCGCTCTTGGCTTGAGTTATATAGCGCTAATTTTCGGGGGTCCTGCCATGCTCTCGTCGATTTATTTGTTTCTCCGCGGAGCGAGGACCGACCACGCTCAGAAGGCCTCGACCTGAAGGGCGCCGGATTTTTGTAACCTGCCATCGTCAAGATACCAATGCGCTCCTGAGTAACCGGAGAACTGCATGCGCTTCTACATGAACATTCTTACCACGTACTTTCCCGATCGCGATCCGCCCTACGACGTCTATTATCGCCAGATACTGGAACAGATCGAGCTCGCGGAAGAGTTGGGATGGGAATGTTTTATGTTCAATGAGCATCACTTCCTGGGCTACGGCGGACTGATCGCCAATCCCGCCGTGATGTTGGCCGCGGCTGCGGCGCGTACTTCGCGCATCCGTTTGGGGCCTTGTATCGCGATCACGCCGCTGCGCCATCCGCTGCACTCCGCCGAAGAATACGCCATGGTAGATGTCATTTCGGGCGGCCGATTGGAGTTCGGCATCGGCGCCGGCAACACCGGGCTCGACTACCGGGTGTTCGATATTCCCCGCGAACAGAGTCGCGCCCGGATGGAAGAGGCAAACGAAATAATTCTTAGGGCGTGGTCGGAGGAGCGCTTCAGCCACCGGGGTAAATTTTGGCAATTCGAAGAGATTTCGCTCTATCCGAGGCCCCTGCAGCAGCCCCATCCACCAATTTGGGTGGCTGGAACATCAGCGGAGACTCTCGGTTGGGCGGGACGCATGGGCTTCGACATAATGACGGTCGGTCATCCCCATCCACCGGAAAAGGTTCGTCCCGGGGTGGAGGCGTGGAAAGAGGGATTGAAAGCATCAGGGATCGATGCCAACCAACGGCGCTGCCAATTTCACGTCCGCACCTGGGTCGATGAAAATTCCCGGCGCGCCGAAGAGGTCGCCACCGCAGCGATTCTCCGTTACGATGCAATTTCCAGGATCGGTCGGCGTGAAGACGCCAAGCCGAATAGCAATGACTGGCCGGCAATGCTGTCCCAGGGACGAAATCTCTACGGCAATCCGGAACAATGCATCGAGGTGATCGGCAACGCGATGCAGCGCTATAACTTCAATATCATGACGAATACGTTTAATTTCGGCGGCATCCCGCACGAGCTCATCGTTAAATCGATGCGACTGTTCGCCAAAGAAGTGATGCCGGCGTTCAAATAATCATCACAGTCTACGGAGGAGATAGCATGGCAGAAAATACGCTGGTCCTACAAGGCGGCAAACTGATCGACGGTACCGGGCGGCCGCCCATCGACAACGCCACCATCGTGATCCAGGGAAATCGATTGCAGGCCGTGGGGCGCAGCGGCGGTGTCTCGGTGCCGCGGGATGCGCAGGTGATCGATGTCAAAGGCAGGACCATTCTGCCGGGTTTTATCGATGGCCACGGCCACCTGGAGGATTTTCACGGTGAGCTTTATCTCCATCTGGGCATTACCACCTGCGCGTCCATTGAGATCTATCAAGACGGTCCCTGGACCCTGGCGCAAAAACAGGGCACGGAGCTGGGAAAAATTCGCGGACCGCGCATCTGGATGTCGGGGCGGGCCATCGGTCCCCATGGCACCGAGCATGATGCCTTCGGCTCGAGAACCTCGCGCGGCAGTATATCGGTGACCAATCCAGAAGAAGTGCTCGCCGCCGTGCGGCGCAAAAAAGAGTTGGGCTGCGAGATTCTCAAAGTCAACGAGTTTCTCTCCTTGGACCTGCTGAAGATCGCCGTCGACGAAGCCCACCGGCTGGACATGGCCGTGGCAGCGCACAGCTGGGACGTCGTCGGGTCTTGCAAAGCGGGCCTCGACGCCATCGAGCATATCTGGTCGGTGGGTTACAGCTCCATTCCCTATGCTCCCGCCAGGCGCAAACTGGCCGAGGACCGGTTGGGCGGGGTGATCGATCAGGAGCTCGCCGGCTCGTACTACCAGACGGAAAATTATGACGAGGTCATCGGCGCCCTGGTTGAGCATGGGGTCGCCTGGACACCGACGATTGCCAAGTGGCTGCGCCCGCTGTCGCCCAGCGCCGATCGTTTTAGGGAAAGAGAAAATCAAATTTTGAACGATGTCAACGCCGGTCTGCCCGCCGCGGTGCGCACCGTGACCGACAACGCCTATGACAAGCTGCTCAAGCGCTATACCCTCGAACAGCGCGACCAAGCCAAAATCGGATATGAAAAAGCCAGCGAATTCATCCGGCGTTTCGTCCAGGCGGGCGGTATTTTAAAGGAAGGCTCGGACCCGCCGCGCGGCATGGCGGCCTTGCTGATGCATCAGGCGCTAGTCATGGACGTTGAGGCAGGAGTGCCGCCGATGACGGCGATCCAGGCGGCCACGCTCAATGTCGCCAAGACTTTCAAAAAAGACAAAGACTACGGCAGCGTCGAACCCGGCAAGGTGGCGGACCTCTCCATTATCGAGGGGGATCCGCTCCAGGACATCTGGATGACGCAAAACGTCAAGATGGTTGTTCTGGACGGAAAGCTGATCGACATCGGATTTTCAAAATACAAAAATCCGATTCCGTCTTTCTATTCCTACCAGAGCCTGCCGCTGGATCTTGAGATCGCGCCGCTCTTTCTTATTGAGGGATCGGGTCCGACGCGCTTAAGAGTCCGCGGCGAGGGGGGGATGTGGCCCTTTCACCGCGTGATGTTGAATGGAAATGCGCTGCCGACGAGCTTTGTTTCCAAAAACGAGCTTCATGCGACCATTCCCGCCGAGGCGATTCCCAAGGCGGGAACTTACATCGTCACGCTCAAAAACGAGGGGGAGCCGTTTCCCGAGTCCCATCGCGCCCATCTGATTGTGGGGTTTAAACCCTAGGGACGTTTTAACGATAGCGGCCCATTGGTCGCCCTCGGACGGCTTCGGCGGGAAAGCCGTTTTTGTGTGTTCAATCATGCGCGAAGGTTTTCTCCACCGCTCCCCGCACCAGTTCGGCCTGCCAGCGCAGCAGGCCGCCGCTTGCCATGATCTCCTCCAGCGATCGGGGGCGCTTGCGGGCGATGGCCTCGAGCGCGGCCCGCGGCGCCAGTGTGGACGGTACTATGTCCAATTCCTTGGCGATGCGCGCGCACTCGGCGCGCAGCGCATCGCTTTCCTCTTTGCAGTCGCTTCGTGGACCAACGGGTTGATCGAATTGAGGAAGCTCTGGCCACACGGCCGAGTCCATGGCGGCCGCTCGCGCGAGCGCCTCTTCGAGAGTCTTCAGCCGCGGGCCGACAATATTGCGCGGCAGTTTCGGCCCTTGAGTCAAGGGTGCTCCGGGATGCGATTCCGCCCAGTTCAGTAACTCCAGTATCTGCTGGTTACCGAAAACCTTGAAGGGCGGCAGGTTGGCGCGTCTGGCGTGATCGTCGCGCCACTGCCACAGCTCTCGCAAATAGGCCAGTTGGCGCCTCGTCAGCCGCCCGGCTCCCTTGATGCGCCATGCGTTCTCGGGGTCGCGCAATTTGTCCCGTCCGGTGGACTCGACCATGGCTTGGCAGCTTTCGCCGTGCCAGTCGAGGCGCCCTTTGGCTTCGAGCTCGCTTTGGAGGTGATCGGCCAAGCAACCAAGAAAACGCGTGTCGTTGACCGCGTAGCGCAGTTGCTTTTCGCTAAGCGGCCTGCGTGACCAGTCCGATTTCTGTCCTTCCTTCCCGATGGTGATGCCGAAGCAGCGCTCGATGAGGGAGGCGAGGCCGATCTGTTCGATGCCGAGGAGTTGGGCGGCGATCATGGTGTCGAAAATTTCTCGGCGCGGCCTGAAACCCAGGGAGGCCCGCAGCATGCGCAGATCGTAGTCCGCGCCATGAAGTATCAGCGGCTTGTCGGCCAGAGCTTCCAAGAATTCGCACAGATCCAGACCGGCGAGCGGATCGACGATGTAGTGCTCGGTCGCGAGGGACAGCTGGATCAAACAGACTTTTTCAAAATAGTTGTGCAGGCTGTCGCCCTCGGTGTCCAGCGCCACTCTGTCGGTCTCGGTGATGCGCTGGGTCAATGAGCGTAGCTCCGTCGGCTCTCGGACGAGGATGTATCCCTGAGACTCTGAGCTGGGCGGGGAATCAAGTGGCATGTTCGAGGAGGCGAGCCTTTTCCCATTATAAAAAGAGAGGCGCCGTGGGGCGCCTCTCGGTCGTCACGCTCGCAGCCGCTACTTGGGCTGCGCCACGAGCCGCAGGTAGGGTTTCAGGGTCTTCCAACCCCCGGGGTATTTCTTTTTGGCCTCTTCATCCGAAACCGCCGGCACGATGATGACGTCGTCGCCCTGCTTCCAGTTCACCGGCGTGGCGACCTGATGCTTGGCGGTGAGCTGCATCGAGTCCAGCACCCGCAGCACCTCGTCGAAATTGCGCCCCGTGGTCATCGGATAGGTGAGCATCAGCTTGATCTTTTTGTCAGGCCCGACGACAAATACCGAGCGCACGGTGGCATTGTCCGCCGCGGTTCGTCCCTCGGAGGCGCCGCTGGCGCTGGGGTGAATCATGTCGTAGAGCTTGGCGACTTTCAGATCATGGTCGCCGATGATCGGGTAGTTCACCTTATGGCCCTGGGTTTCCTCGATGTCTTTGGACCACTTCTGGTGATTGGTCACGGGATCGATGCTGAGGCCGATCACCTTGCAGTTCCGTTTTTCGAATTGCGACTTGAGTCCCGCCATGTATCCCAGCTCGGTGGTGCAAACCGGGGTGAAATCCTTGGGATGGGAAAACAAAATGGCCCAGCCGTTGCCGATCCATTCATGAAAATTGACGGCTCCTTCCGTCGTCTCGGCGGTAAAATTGGGAGCTTCCTCTCCGATATGAAGCGCCATTGCTATTGTCCCCCTTTTTTTTAGCGATAGGCGAATACTTACTCCCCAGCCTCGACAGAGAAATTGGCCGCCACCATCCATCGGGCCTCCGCAAGAATAATTGACCTTTTTGGGGGAGTTTTTCTAATTCAATTCGCTATCAGACGGGGCGACCTAATGTCAAACTCCAGCCTCATCGTCGGGCTCGCCGGATCTTTTGAGAAAGCCAAGAGTTCTTGCCGAGAATTTCCATTTTTGTAAGTTCGTTCCGAGGGGCGCCGGTTTTAGCTAAACTGGCAGTAACAATCGCTCAAAACCTCTCTAGCTGGCGGAGCGAGCCTTCCCGTGATAGCGTTGCGATTTTTCCCCGATGGATAAACATCCAACATGACTCCCCAGTTCCTGGCTCTCTGTACGGCACTATCCTATGCCGCCGCCAATATCTCGGTACGCCGCGGTCTTCATTATTCGAGCGCCGCCACGGCGACTCTGGTTTCCCTGATCGTCCATGGCGTGGTGTTGGGATCGGCCGTAGGATTCACCGGCGCACCGGCCCAAGTGGCGGCCGTGGCTGTAGGGCTGATCGCGATTACCGGCGTGCTGCAGACGGGAATGCGACTGTTTCATTACATGGGCATCGATAAGGTCGGCACGTCGCGCGCGGTGACGCTCAGGAGCACGCACCCGATTTTCAGCGTACTGATCGGCATAACGATTTTGCAGGAGACTGCATCCTTCGCGATACTCGTCGGAACGCTGCTGGTGGTCGCGGGAATCGTGCTAACCTCCTGGCAGGTCGAAGAGCAAATTACAACCTTTCGCTGGCACCATCTTTTGTTTCCCATGGGGACCGCGTTTATTACGGGCATCGTCCATCCGCTGCGGCGCTACGCCATGGTGCTGGCCAACGAGCCGCTGTTCTTCGCGGCGCTGGTTGGGGTCATCTCGCTCGTTTGCTTCTCGAGCACGTTGTCCTTCTCGGCGATGCGGGAGCGGATCCTTTGGAGCCGCAAATCGCTGGCTGCGTTTGTCGCGGCGGGAGTGTTTGAATCGCTGGCGGTTTTGTTCATGCTCCATGCCTTCGTCAACGGACCTGTGGTCCTTGTATCGCCCATCGCCGCCACTTCCCCAATCTGGACCCTGCTCATGAGCGTCGTCTTCCTGCGCGACCTCGAACGGATCAACCGCTACGCCGTCATCGGAACCCTATGCGTCGTCGTCGGTGTCGTCGTCATTTACCTGGTTTAACTGCCGGCGGCCAATCGAATAGCGTCAGCTTTTATTAACTCTTCGTTCTTTTCATTTTGAACGAGGTGAGGAGCGAGATGACGCTGATGGCGAGGGCGAAAAGATAGGTCACGTTTATCGAGGCAACGAAGACTTGGGCATTGGCGGGGTCGGGAGTCGTCGCCGGGATGCCGGAATAGTAGCGAAAGGCCAGGGTCAGGAAAATACCGCTGAGCGAAATGCCGAGCATATGTCCGAGGCCGAAGATGCCGTTGATGATGCCGATGGCGATGCCCCAATTTTCCTTGGGCAGCGATCCGATCATGACCGCCTGGGAAGGCGTATTGAAAAAAGCCGAACCGATGCCGGTGAGTGCCAGAAGGACCGTGGGCAGGATCCAATGGGAGTCGGGTTTAAGATAGGCGCCGATCAAAAAACTTGCCATGAGAGTGACCACGCCAAGAATCAACAGTAAGCGGGCGCCAAAGCGGTCGGTGAGGAGACCGCTCACCGGCGAGAGCACCATGCTGAGCAATGAGGGCACGAGAAAAATCACTCCCATGAAGGTCGGCGAGAGCTGGAGTATGTCTTGGAGGTAGAAAGGCGTGATGAACGTTGTAAGTCCCTGGGTGATGCAGCACATGAGCAAGCCCAGCGAGCCGTAGCCAAAAACCGGTACGGAAAAAAACGATAACTTGATCATCGGACTCGGCGTCTTTTTTTCGTGCGCGAGGAATCCCCAAAGGATGCCGGCAAACGCCATTGCGAGCAGCACCTGGGTTCGGCCGCCGACAACTTCTCCGACCTTTTGATCGAGCAGCACCGTGACAAGGATGGTCATGGCGAGGAAGAGCAGGGCACCGCGGTAGTCGATGGCTTGATGGCGCGCCGGTGACGGCGCCTCCGCGCGACCGGTGATATAGCAAAGCCCTGCGCCCACGAGGCTCGGTAAAAACAACAAGAAAAAAACGCCGCGCCAATGAATCAGATCGATGATCAGTCCGCCAATAGGTGGGCCGACGAAAAATCCAAATTGGTGCGACATGGCCATCAATCCTTGGGCCTTGCCCTCCGAGCCGGTGGGCATGGCGCGAAACGCCAACGTGCGGGCAGAGGATTGAATCATGGCGCCGCCAACACCCTGCAAGAAGCGAAACAGTATCAACTGTAGGACATCTTGGGAGAGGCCGCAGAAGAGCGAACCGAGCGCCATGATGGCCAAGCCGATACCGTAGGTCTTGTGGTGACCGTAAATGTCGCCGAGACCGCCGCAGACGACGCCCAGGCCGATGCCGGCCATCTGATAAACGATGAGCGCCCAGGATATCCCCAGGATGTCAGTGCCCAGCGCCGTGGCCAGCGTCGGCACAGAAATCATGAATACCCGGGTCGAAATCCCGGCGATGGTCACCCCAATGACCGAATTGATGAGGGTGAGCCGGCGTAGCGGGTCGCTTGCCTGCGGCGGATCTTGCGAGTTCAATGGTGTAAGCCTTTCATCGCGTCGCGATGCGAACGGGGGAGTTTCAAGCTTCCAGCACAAGCATCGCCACGGCTTTCCATAAAACTTTTAAACGCGCGGGCGTGCAGCGAGCCGAAGAAATTCTCTCACCTGTCGAGTTTGCTTTGATCCTACCGGTTCCCGGCAGCTTTTTGTAGGACCGAGCGGGTGAAAAGCAATATCGGATGTGGTACGCGAGCTTGTCAGCTGAAGAGACATCAGGTTTAAACCTATGGGTGCGACGGGAGTTCCCAAGATTTGACGACCCTGGTGGTCTTGGCTCTATGTCTGTCAGCGTGCCAATCTGGTCAAATGGCGATTGGCGACGGGTCTTGATTGCATGTTGGCGCTCAGGGGAGTATGCGTCTACTGACGTAGACGGGGTGCTTATCCGTCTAAAAATAGTAGACACCGGGCGTGAGCCCGCGGGGTGTATTAACATTGCGGCTATGGAGGTTCTGCCATGAAACGATGGCTTTATATCGGCGGCGGTGCATTACTGGTAATTTTGCTTCTTGTCGCGGTGGGAGTTTATTTTCTTTTTTCCTCACTTGATTCCATAGTCAAGGCGGCTGTTGAAAAATACGGCACTGAAATGACTCAGGCGACGGTGAGGTTGCATAATGTAAAAATCGAACTGACTTCCGGAAAGGGCGCACTACAAGGCCTCACGGTGGGCAATCCGTCGGGTTTCCAAAGCGCGCGGGCCCTAGCCTTAGGGGAAATAAGCCTGCAACTCGACGTCGGCACCGTTACGAAGGACACAATCGTCATCAAGGAGATTGCGATCACGGCTCCCGAGGTCACCTATGAGTTCGGACTCAGGGGAAGTAATCTTGACGCCCTAAAGCGAAACGTCGATGCCTATACGGGACAAGGTAAAAGCAAGCCAGGCGACAGCGGAAAGGCGGCAGGCGAAGGGGGCAAAAAACTGGTCATCGAGCACCTCTACATCCGTAATGGCAAAGTGACCGTGAACTCCATGGAACTTCAGGGAAAGACGGCCAGCGCCTCTCTTCCCAATATTCATCTCACTGACATCGGTAAAAAAACCGGCGGCGCAACAGCGGGTGAAGTCGCCGAGCAGGTTTTGAATGCAATTGGCGGGGGGGCCATGCGCGCAGCGGCAATTACAGACGTAGGCGGGTTAGTGGAAAAGGCGAAACGTGGCACCGCGGGAGTTTCAGGGGCCGTCGGCGAGGCTGCGAAAGAAGGTGAGGCGGGACTCGGGAAACTGTTTGGCAAATGAGCTAGGCCGAGGTTGTTCCATCGCGATTTGCCGGACTGTTCGAGCGCGGCCGCTAAGTCTTCCGTGATGCCAGTGGCGAAGAGGGGAGCCGACTTTACGACCGTACCTTCACAGGCCGTAGAGGGCGCGGGCGTTGTCGCTCAAAATCTTCTGCTTCACTTCCGGTGCGAGGTCGGTTCGGGCTTTGAAGACTTTGATGGCATCGGTATCACTTGAGATATCGGTGTGGCCGTAGTCCGTGCCGATGACTAAACAATCTTCTCCGGCCTGTTTGACGATGTAGGGCAAATCGTCGCTGTTTTCGCACGTGACATACATGCGGTAAGCTTGTACGAAATTCTCCGGCCATTCGCGCTCCAGAGTCTGGAAGCGCTTTTTGGCTTCCAGCAGCACCCACGGCAGCCACTGGGAGCTGGCCTCGATAAAGCCCCAGCGCAGTTTGGGAAAGAGCTGCGGTATTTCGCTAAGAAGGATGTCATTGAAAGCACCCACAGTAGGTATCCTAAAGCGGTGCAGTGTCGAGGCGATTCTCACGGGGTGGTTGTAGAGATCGCTTAACCAGGGGTTGCCGTTTGCGATATGGATGGCGATCGCCATGTCGAGCCGGCTCGCCTCGTCATAGATGGGATAGAAGTAAGGGTCGGCGAGCAATCGGTTGCCTTCCACGGGCCGCAAGAGTACGGCGCAAGCGCCGTTTTCTTTGGCATAGCGGATCTGATCCAGTGCGTCGGGCATGCTCAGTGTCGGCGCCATGCATGACCAGCGTAGGCGTCCCTTCCCCTGGCGCCAGATGTCGGCGAGCCAGCGGTTGTAGCCTTTGCAAAGCGCGACTTCCACCCCGGCGCGCTCCGTCGCCGACTCGATAAACATGGTATTGTGTAGCACCTGGATGTTGACGCCGGTTTCATCCATATGCTCGAGTCGCAATGCGACATTGCCCAGCTCGCGGGACTCCTGGTCGTCGGCAAACTTGCGGCCCACCTGTCGGGAGCGCTTCTCCAGCTCGGCGGCGGAAAAGGCGGGAAAGCGAAAACCTCTTACCTTGCCATCGATAAGCCAGAACTGAAGTTTCACTCCCGCTTCTTCGCGAGTCTCCAGAGCCACAGGTCGGTACTGTTTATCGGAAGGGTCCATAAACTCCCAAGTCCGGGCGGACTCGACCACATGGGCGTCGGCATCGATGATAAGGTTATTTTCGGCGGTTTCCATGAGTCACCTTTTCCTCGCGCGAAAATTAAAATCCTTTGGCGCGCCTGAGAGTAATAATCGAAGCGAGTACGCCTCTCCTACGGAGAAAATATCTAAGCAGCCGCGCGCGCCGCGCCGAACTGCTTGCCGATAAAAGCTTTGATCCTTTCGTAGGCGAGATCCGTGCCGGGCCCCGGCTTGGCGACCCAGCGGTGCTCGCAACCTTTAAAAATTTCGAACTCGCACTGACCACCCGCCTTGCGATAGGTGGCGGCGAACTTTTCCTGCACCGAGGGCAGCACGTTGTCGTCCAACTCGCCCTGCAGAATGTACATGGGCGGGAGCGTGACCTTCTCGCTACGTTCGAGGATCAGTTGCGGGTTACCCTCGTGGATCGACTCCCAGGGCCGAAAATAGTTTTTGCTGTTTTCAATCATTTCTTTCCACTGCCGCCTCTCCGCCTGCTGGAAGCGGGCGTAGGGGTCGCTCACGGGCGAGCGAGCCACAACATACTTCAGCGTCGCGTCGAGATTTGGCGCCTCGGCCAGCGGATGGGAATTGTAGCGGGGGTCGTTGGGGCGCATGGCAGTGAGCTCAATTTCATGGCCGCCGCTGGAGCTCCCCAGCGCTCCGACGGTTTCCGGGTCTCCTTTCCATTCCTTCGCCTTAGCCTTGAGCCAGCGCACCCCATAGTTGGCGTCCTGTACGGAAGCGGGGTAGGGCGCCTCACCGGCGCGCCGCAGATCGATGGCGACGACCAAGATGCCGCTCCTCGCCAGACTCTCATCCATGGGCGCATTGGCCGTGCGGTCCTGATTGTTCCAAGCGCCACCGTGTAAATCCAAGAGCGCCGGGAAAGGTCCCTCGCCTTGGGGCTGATAGATGCGGGCCATGAGAGTGCGCGCCGGGTCACGGCGAAACTCCACGTCCCAAGTCTTGATCTCGAACTTATTCGTCGGAATGTACTTAACCGTCATTTTTTGCTCCTCCTTTTTTAGTCGTCTAACCGCCGAGGTCATTTCTTGTTTAAGCCTGGAATATCCCCGCGCGGCGTTGGTGTCAAGGTCTGACCGCAGGGCTTTCCACAGTTCGTTCTTTTTCTGGGTAGGTCCTCAACTTGCCGAAGCACCGAGTAGTCCTCTCATAGGCCAAATGGGGAAATCCATGAATGCAAGGGAGGCCAAAGGCTCGAATTCGAGCAGCTACCTTTTCGCGAGTTGTTATGGTCAAAGATTAATGTTGACACATTGCGTACCTCACAGTAGGATCTCCACCGTCCGGTTTCGCAGACCGGTGGGTACTTTCGGTTGGAGAAAATTATGAAAAAGACAAATTCCCTGACGGTGGCGACTTTTGTATTTCTCATCAGCATTTTGCCGCTAAACCCGGTATCTGCCGAACAGGTCGCTAGAATCTTTGTCGGTCCAGCCTGGACCCAAAATCAGGACGTTAAGCATGACTTTACCGGTTTCGGCACCTTCGACATCAAAGGCATAGATTTCGCAACTGGCCCCGCCGTAGGTTGGGGTCTGGGTCACTGGTTCGGTTCATTCCCTTATCTGGGATTAGGCTTGGATGTCCACTTTTTCAAATTCAACTCCAACAAACAGTCAGCCGATATTTGCTTTGGCGGGGCCTGCGCCCAATTCCTGGAGGGCAGCCAACATTATCGAGCCACAGCTATAGCTTTTCCTGTGATGGGAAGGTTTCCCCTGTCCGTTAGCAAAGAATATCCGAACGGACGGACGCAACCTTATGTATTAGTCGGACCGACGATCTTTGCTGCCACATATACGGATCCGGGCCATCACTTCGGGCCGGAGAATCGGAAAGCCAACGATACCTCTGCTGGGGTAACCGCTGGCGCGGGACTTAGTTTTATGTTGACTCCGAAGATCGATTTGTTCGCCGAATATCGCTTTACGCACTTTAGCCCCGAGTTTAAGGTAACCGACACCTTTGGTGATCCGGCCAAGGTGAAACTGAATGCCAACACGCATCGACTGCTCTTTGGTTTGTCGTTTCACTTCTGTCTGTTCAGCTGTTAAACCTGCAGCCTGTTTTCATACTAAAAACCTTGCCAGGTGTTTTCCCGAGACTCGGCTTTTGGCCATGGCAAGCTCACGAGCGGAATCATCACGGCCGTCATGAACCCGCGAACGCGGTGACTCCCCATTTCATGATTCCTTCCATCCCTTTTCGGTGCTTTTAGTGCCAATGCTAGTGTCAATCCTTATTTTGCCAGCGCCTTAAATATTTTTTCCGCCGTAACGGGAATATCAAACAAGCGCACACCGCAGGCATCATGCACCGCATTGGCGATAGCAGCGGGGGGGCTCACGTTGGCGTGCTCGCCGATGCCCTTGGCTTCGTACGGGCCGGGACCGTTTTTGCCTTTGACCAGCACGGTTTGGAATTTAGGCGCATCGAGGATGCTCGGGATCTTGTATTCGCCAAGATTGGTAGTGGTAATTTTGCCGTGATCGTCGATCAGCTCCTCCATGAGGCCGGAGCCAATGGCCATCATGACCTCGCCGTCGATCTGTCCCTGATGACCGAGCGGATTGATGATCGTGCCGACGTCGTGAGCCGAAACGAATTTGTTTAACTTTACCCGGCCGGTCTCCGGATCGACTTCCACCTCTGCCACCTGCGCGACAAACGAAGTGGACGAGCCTTTGCGCGGCACTTCAGTTTCGATACTCACCGTCACCGGGCCGCCGTTCCCCTGCACCACGTGGTTGAGAGTCAGGGGCTTTAAACTTGTTCCTTTGGCGGAAAACCTGCCCGCTTTGTAAACCACTTCACTTTCCCCGCAGCCGAGGAGCCTCGCCGCTTGTGATGTCAATTTAGCGCGCAGATCGCCGCAAGCTTGCACGGCGGCCGAGCTGTTGATGTTGGTGGAGCGGCTGCCGCCAAAGCCGACATCGACGCCGTAGCTAACATCCGATGTAGCGCCTATGCGACAGTTCACCTTTTCGTACGGCACGCCCATCTCCGCCGCCACGGTTTGACAAAGAATTGTCTGCAGTCCCGTTCCCTGATCGCCCGCGACGGTAAAGACGGTGAATGTCCCCTCCGGTTCCGCCGTCAATTGCACCCATGCCTTGCCCGCGCCCGTGCCGCGCTCGTACATGGCGACGCCGCGTCCGACGTTTACTCGCTTCGGGGATTTCCAACGCGCAGCTTTGAGTGCGGCCTGCAAAGTTTCTTTGGCTTTCACGCCGCCCCAGGATTTACCCAGGGCATTTTCTTCGCCTTCGCCTACGAGATTGATCATGCGAAACCTGGCAGGGTCCATCTTCAGCTCCCGGGCAATCAGATCCATGTGCGACTCGGAGGCGAACACCGGCTGAATCGCACCCGGCGCCCGCCAGAAACCGCAGGGCACGGTGTTGGTATAGACTTGCAAAGCCTCCATATAGGTATTGTCGATCTTATACGGCCCCGCCGTGCCCGCGCCGCCAATGCTGGCGCGGCCGGGCTTCATCCCCGCGTAGGCGCCGGTGCCGTGGATCGCCTGGAGATAGCGCGCGGTCATACGGCCGCTGCGCTTGACGCCTGTTTTGACGTTGACCACGGTGTAGTGATCCGGGTTCATCACCGTCAATTCTTCGGTATGAGTCAGAACAATTTTTACCGGCCGATTGGCCCTTTGGGCGAGGAAATAGCAGATCGGCAACTCGCCGGCGCCGCTCTTGCCGCCAAAATCCGCGCCCACGTGAACCGCGTGGATGCTGATTTGATTGGCCGGTTTGCCTATGGCTTTGGCGAATTGACCGCGGGTGCCAAAAGGCCCTTTGGTGGAAGACCAGGCGTGGATCCTGCCGTCGTTTTCAATCTTCACCAGAAACGACTGGGGCTCGAGATATCCTTGATGATGAATCGGGATGCGAAATTGGTGCTCGAGAACGATGTCTGCCTCGCGAAAACCTTTATCAACGTCGCCCTTACCCCAGGTTAGTTTGTTGAGCACATTGGTGCCGCCTTTAACCATAATATCCGGCGGCGCGCCGTCGTAGCTTGGCGCGTCGTCGTGGAGTATCGGAGCGTCCGGCTTCATTGCCTCCAGGACATCGAACACGGCGGGAAGCTCTTCATATGCGACATCGATTAAACTAATCGCTTCCTCCGCCGCGTCGCGGCTCTCCGCAGCCACCGCCGCCACGCGGTCGCCGATGTAGCGCACCTTGTCCCAGCATAAAACCGGAATGTCGCGAATGCTTTTTCCCTGATAGTGTTCCGGCTCGTCGTTGCCCGTTACGATGGCTTTCACTCCTGGCACCTGCCGGGCTTTTGACACATCAATGCTCTTGATCCGCGCATGGGGATAGGGACTGCGCAAAATTTTTCCCCATAAAGCGTCGGGAAAATGAACGTCGGCGCCGTAAACCGCGGAGCCGTTGACTTTCGCCGCCCCCTCAACCCGAGCTACCCGAGCGCCGATAACCGAGGATGTTTTTGCCATAAGGTTTCTCCTATTATTAAGACTTGTGAAATCAAGCGTGCTCGCCTCACAGGCGCCGTGTCGGAAATATATAGCGCAACTTTCCTGCAAGGTAAACGCACCGCATATTCGCCCCTTTTGCCGCAAATCAAAAACCTTCCAGCGGCACAGGCGGAAGGATACGAACGCGGAGGAATCCCATTGGCCCGCGGGCCTCTGGACAATACAAAGTTAACTCGCATATGATCTTGCTGCGCGCCAACCGCGTTGACCCGGGTCCGAACCAGCATCAGTCAAAGGAGGGTTGTAACGATGAAAAAACTGATTTTGACAATCCTGGTAACCGCCAATTTACTGTTACCGGACGGGCCAGCCTTAAGCCTCGAAACCATTACCGTGGCGCTGCCGTCGAGGTCGTTTCAATTCGTCATTTTTCCCATAGCCCAAAAACGCGGCTACATGAAAGAGGAAGGCATCGAGACGAGGACCGTGCTCATGGGATCGACAATCGGCATTCAGGCGGTTCTCTCGGGTGACGCTCAATTCACCGGCTCTGGCAGCAGCGCTTTGGTGGCTATCAGCAAAGGTAACGCGCCGCTGAAAACCGTGCTGGCGGTGAACGACCAAGTTCTACAGTGGCTCATGGTTCGCCCCGAATACCGCAGGCTGGAAGACCTCAAAGGCAAGAAAATAGCCGTATCGAGTGTCGCCGCTATTGCCACATTTATGCTAAAAAAGGTCGCGCCCAAGTATGGTCTAGACGCTAACAAGGACGTTACGTTTCTCGGGATGGGTTCGAGCAACCGGCTCGCCGCCATGCTAGCAGGGACTGCAGAGGCTGCGCTCTTGGGCACGGAAGATCGCTATACGGCGTTGGACAAGGGCATCAAGGAACTCATGTATTTGGGGAAAGAGGTAAAAAATTCCTGGGGGACAGTCGCCACCACGGACCGATTCATAAAGGAGCACCCCAAACTCATGGAGGGGTTCACGCGCGCGCTCCTCAAAGCTATCCGAGTGGTTAAACAGGACCGAGCTTATACCATTCAAGAGATTGTAAAATTTTCCGGATTGCAAAAAGAGCTGGCGGCACGCACCTACGACGACATCATTGGAACCTTTACGACTAGCGGCGCCGTCGATGAGGAAACGCAGAAAAACGATCTGGAAATCGTTCGCCTGGTGGCCCAAGTGAGCAAGGATGTACCCAACGAGCGAGCTTACGACTTTAGCTTTGCCCGGCGGGTGGACCAAGAGCTGACCCGATCTGGCTGGCGACCTTAGATTCGTTGCCCTTGTTGGCGTGAAAAGCCGCCGGGCTTTCCTGAAAGAAAAAATATCCGGTGGGGAGGGAAAAGCGCGGAGGGGTTGTTCAATCGACCAAGTGAACGCCACACACTCCCAGCACTGCCGCGCCTGCAAAGAGCGAGTTGGCGAACTACTTACTGCGCGCTATGGGGATTGCCGCGTGAATCAATCTTTTCCCTGGCCGGCAAAAGCGCAGGACTACGAAAACACGACCATCGGAGATGCACTGCGCCGCATCTTTGACGCCCTTGGAGCTTTGCGAGGCTACCGGGACTTCGTCAAGAGCGCGGTAGTACCACCCTGTGACTACGTTATTTTTAATCCGCCTTTTATCTTAGAGTTTGATGAGAACCAACACTTCACCCGCCCGCGTCTGACTTCCCTCTCATTTTATCCGCCAGAGCTAAAGACCGGATTTCCGATTTCCCACTGGCAAGAGTTATGCCGTTCGATCAATGCCGTAGATGACGAACCCATCGACCGGGACGAAAGGCGCGCCTGGTACGATACGCTACGGGATCTGGTGCCGACGCTGCACGGCTTTCGACCGACGGTCAGGCTCCATGCCAATGAGTATCATTGGTGCGCCCTCAATAGCGCTTTAGCCAAAGACCGAGAGACTTTCGCCAAGTTTCTCCAAGGCCGCCTTCCCGATTCGGATGCCAAATTTACCCTTTGAAATTATAAATCTGCTATCCCGAAGGGGAGATGGAGGCCATGCCGTGGGTGCGGGTGAATAACCCCTCGCCGCCTTTGTCGGTGACGAGCACGGGGCCACCCCAGCAAAATTTAATGCGCTCATCTGCGGTCATGGCGGTGGGTTTCCAGACAAAGGCGTTGCCCTTCTCTATACACAATTCTCGCAGCTGATCGCCGTCAAAATTCGCACCAACGAGCGGACCGTCGTCGCCGTAACCGCAGCCGTGGAGCTGCATGAGGGCCTTCATGTTGCGCTGGGTGCCGAAGCCGTGGACGAAATCGATTAACCCGCCGAAGGCTGTTCCCGGCCTCATTCGTGCGAGTCCTTCCTGGTAAATTTCAATTTGCAGTTCAATCACCGGCTGCCACTCGGCAGGGAGACGGCCGAGCACAACCGGTTGAGTGACTTGGGTCAATTGAGCGCCTAGGATTGCACTGACCTCGCTCACGATCATCGCGTTGTTTGCCAAGCGCTTACCGAGGGGAGGATTGGCATAGCGCCGCGGTCTCGGTGCGCCGATGGGATCAAGGGTAAGAGTGAGGGGATAGTATTCGCTGCGAAGCTCCAAGAGCCGCGCAGTTACGTCGGCGTAAAGCATCGCGGCATCAACACCGGGGTGAGCGTATTCGATAAGGGCATCGACTCCGGCCGCCGCAACCTCCGCCGAACGGCGGACAAAGGCGATTTCTTCCTCGCTTTTAACATAGCGCACGAAGCCGACGACATCGGTGGCGTCTTCGAAGGTGGCGTTGGGCAGCCTGCTCATCACCTGGGCGAGGGCCGTGTGATTGACGACGCCGTCGATGGAATGACAATGCGTGACCCTGCCACGTTTCAAGCCGGCTACGCCGATGCGCGAACGCTCCATCCCCAAGTCGAGCAGGGCTTCACCCATGGGCTCGGCCCATTCCCGGCCGGTCTGCCAGGGCTCCGGCGACCACTCGTTACTGGATCTGCGGTCGGCGATGATGATCGGCGCGCGACCATCGGTCGGCAGCACCATGGCGGAACATCTAAGCTGCGTTAAATACCTGCCGTCGACCCCGTTTCCCAGAGGAACGAGAATGCAATCAAAGCCGCTTTTGGCCGCATTTTCTCTCACGGCGCGCCAACGCCGATCGCGCTCGGCAAGGGAATAGCCTGACCAGATATGGACCGTTGCACCAGCCCCAGGTGGTGTTTTCCAAGGCATAATTTTTCTCCTCGGGTTTAGCGTTTTGGGTCTAGAGTCCGGCGTTTGAGGTCAAAAACCCTGGCCGCCGGGCGTGAGACTCTAGACGGCTTTAAGTGATTGAAACCATTCCCGGCGTGCGCCTGACCAGTGGCTCGCCCCCTTTGTCGGTGACCAGCACGCAGCCACCCCAGCTGGTGTCAAAGCTTTCATCGGCGCTCTTGACGATGGGTTTCACGATGAACACGGCGCCGTTTTCGATTTGTACATCGCGGTTGCGATCGCCGCGGTTTTGCGGGGTAAAAAGCGGGCCGTCATCGCCGTAGCCGCGGCCATGCATCAGCAAAAGACTTTTAACACCACGCTTCTCGCCGAATGAGTTTACGAAATCCATGAAATCACCGAAGGCGCTGCCGGGCGTGAGACGCTCAAGTGCCGCGTAATAAAGATCCCGCTGAGCATCGATGGCGGGTTTCCACGTATCAGGAATCGGACCCAACAATATGGGCTGCTGTTCCTGGGCGATCAAGCCACCGAAAACGGCATCCACTTCATTGGCGAGTCGATAGCCAGATTTGAGAACCCGCCCCTCTGTCGGATCTTCAAAGCGGGGCAATCGCGCGTCGCCATGGAGCCCGCTGTAAAACGCCATCGGATAATACTCGCTTCCCAGCGACACCATGCGCCGCATGACTTCTGTGTAGAGGATCCCCTCGTCCATACCCGGCTTGGCGAGCTCGATCATTTTTTCGATGCCGGCCGCGGCAACCGCTGCTCCCCTTCTGAGACAGGCGATCTGTTCTTCACTCTTGACATAGCGCGCATGACCGATGACCTCCGTGGCATTTTCGAAAGTCGCGTTGGGCAAACGTTTTAGCATGTCCACGTAGGAACTGTGGTTGACTACGCCGTGAAAGGCCCGGCCATGAGTATAAAAGCCGCGTCGGTTTCCGGATACGCCGATGCGACCGCGCTCCATTCCAGCATCGATCAAGGCCTGAGCCATGCTCTTACCCCAGGAACCGTCTATGGGGCGAAACTCCGGCACCCAATCATTGCCCCTCTCCTGATCGGAAATAATGATAGGCGGTCGTCGGTCCGTCGGAAGTATCACTGCGGCGTTTTCGAGCTGCGTAAGAAAACGTGAGTCCGAGCGAGTGCCACGTGCCTGCTCGAGTGAGAGATGAAGGTTTCTGCCGTCCACGCAAAGCGGCACCAACATGCAATCAATCCCCGCCTTGGCCGCGTTGTCGCGCACCCTTTGCCAACGCCAATCGCGCTCGGCTAAAGAATAGCCTTGCCAATCAAAATCTACCGCTCCTTCGATCATTTCATCTCCCTTTCAGCCAGCCGATACATAGTACAGGCGAAATCGCGAGACAAGAAACACTGGTTCAGTTTATGAGTAGCGCCTCTGGGCGAGCACACTCTACTCCGACTCGGATTTATCTCCCGCCAAGGCGCCAAGGGGCAAAGTTGAAAAAACATTTCAGAACTGTTTCCGAATTAACTTGGCGTCTTTGCGCCTTTACGCGAGACACTGTTTTTCCGATTCGTTCTTCACCCCATGGTGTAAATATTTTCGGCTAGTCTTTCGACCAGCGCCCGCTTTCCCCGTCTCTAATGAATCCTAGCATGCGCTCGGAAGGGGTTTGATCTGTGTACTGGTTGTAAAGTCGCAGCCGCATTCTATCCACCTCTCCGCTCTGCAGCCGTTCGTAGAGTTGGCTACGTTTGCCGAACGGGCTCATGACCATATCGGCAGCCACGGCCATGAGCCGCAGGTGTTCGCGGGTCGTGGGCGCGCCACCGCGAAAATAACGCTCCACCAGCGGGCCAATTTCGGCATTATCGAGGTCCGACGCGCCGCCGCTCAATATCAGAGTGCTCGTCAACAAGGCTTCCATGGTTCGTTCCGCCCGGTCCGACGCTTCGATGCTGTGAATGCGAAAAGCGGCGCTCAAGAGCGGAGCCCAGGTTCCGCCCGGGCTCCTATAGCCTCTCGACTCCGCGTGGTGCATGCAAGCGCGCAGCAGCTCGATGTCTTGCATGAGGCTTGCCAAAAGCATCTGCGACGGCGCGCTCTTGTTGCGTCCGGCAAATTCCGTGAGTAGCTGGGCGACGCCGAGGAACGCCTCCAGCTTGGTAATGAGGCGCAACATAGTGGAATACTGGGCCCAGGTATGAATGTAATTGATACCGGCGAGCAGCTTCGGGTCTTTGTAAACGAAAACACGCTCCCAGGGGACCACCACGTCATCGAAGATCAGCGCGGCATCGACTTCGTCGAAGCGCAGGGTTAATGGATGGCGCTCGGGATCGGCACGCTCGGCGTAGAGATCGCGGCAGACAATTTTTAATCCCGGCGTATTGATGGGGATGGCAAAGGCGATGGCATAGTCGGCTTCGTCGGAATCCCGCGCGCGATTGGGATAAACCAAGACTTCGTCAGACAGGGGCGCCAGGGTGGCCAGGGTTCGCAGGCCGCGGACCACGGGCCCCGCTGGCAACTCTCTAACAACGTGCAGCACCAGATCCGGATCTTCTTGTTCGCTCACGCGCTTGGAGCGATCGTAGTATTGATCGGTGAGCGCGTGGGTCAAGCAAAGATCGTTGTGACTGCAGTAGCGATGATAGGCCCTGGCATTTTCCGCCCATTGCTTGTCGTGCTTCTCGGTAATGTGGGTCCAGTCGAGGAGGCCTACCAGGAGTTCCGCGACGAATTCCGGATAGCGCCCCATCTGGCCGAGGGTCTCTTGCGCCCAGAATTCGATATTGCGACGCTTCAGCGCCAATTGCTCGGCAGTGGCAGGCGGAAGATAACCGTAGGCCACGCGTGCGCCGGCAAAATCCACCGTCATGATGTCTTGATACTCAGGGGATTTCTGCTTGTCGTAGAGATCGGCAAGCGTCTTGATGGTCCCGGTGAATCCGGGATGGGTCGTCACGTCTTCGATGCGCCGGCCCCCGTGCCAGACCTCGCGCCCATCGCGCAACGCCTTTATGTAATCCGCTCCCGATCTGATTGCCATCTCCATTCACCTCGGCTTTCGTGTTTCAAATTCGCAGACACGAAATTAGTGATTTATAACTTCAATCAATCTTCTTAGGCAACAGCTTAAAGTGTTAGAGCCGGCCGAAATGGGCAACACAGGGCTTGGGGCTTGACGGTTATGATGGCGCCGGCCTATTTTGCTGTAACTGCCAGATCTTAATTTAGGAGGTTTCTATGAGCCGATTACCCGCCGCCAAACGCGAGGCTCTCGCAAGTAAAGATCAGTCGATCTGGGACAGCATCGCCGCGGCTCGTCCGGCGATGGGCGGGCCATACTCTGTTTTGATGCATCTGCCGGGTCTAGCTGAACGCGTGGCGCACCTGGAGGATTACTTTCGTTTGAGCGGGTCGCTCTCAACAATCGACCGCGAGATTGTAATCCTTGCTACGGCTCGCGAATCCGGCGCGCACTATCCCTGGACGCGCCATGAGATACGCGGGCGCGAGGCGGGGGTACGCGCTGAGGTGATAGAAACCTTGCGTGCCAACGGCCCGCTGGGTGGCCTGACAGCGAGAGAGCAGTTGCTCGTTGACATTGTCCGAAGCCTGCTCCGCCATCGAGCGCTTTCCGACGAGCTTTACGCGCGCGCCGAAGCGGCTTTGAGTCGGGAAGAATTTATAGAGACGGTGACCCTAATGGGCCACTACAGCCTCATCGGCGCGGTGGTCAATGCTTTCGACGTCAAGGCACCGGCGGGCAGCCGAACGTTTTAGATTAGTTCGACAATATTGCCACGAAGCTTGATCAATGTATTACTTTGCACCACGAAGACCCTAGCGCGGCTACTCCGCAACCGAATTTCGGAGTATCTCCCGCAAGGACGCAAAGACCGCAAAGAAAAAGAATTTTTTCCGAACTTGGCGTTCCCTTCGACTTTGCTCAGGACATGCTTGGCGCCTTGGCGGGGGAAATTTTCCAATCCGAGAAGTTTCATGTGTCGAATAATTTGCGTAAGCCGCGCAAATTTTTCGCCCAAGAAGGGGACTGGCCCCTATTGGTTGCCTATTTTTCCCCTCTCAAAAGCTGGCAGAGCGGGCGGATATCCTGCAGCGATTCTAGACCATCGATTTGTTCCAAGAGGCGCGCGGCGGTGCCATCGCTCACGGCCTGGCGCGCGCACTCGGTGAATTTTGCTTTGAGTTCGTCTCGTGTCATGGGTATCTCGGGACCGCCCTTGGCATGCTGGACCTCTCGGGTAAGAGTTTTGCCGTTTTTCAATCGCAGGGTCACCCGGCAAGGCCGGCCTCCCGCATCGCTCGCCTTGAGATTGGTATCCAGTCGCATCTGCACTCTTTCTCCGAGCTTCAACACATTGGCATCCCGCACCGCGGTATCGGTAAACATTTCCAGAGAAACCTTGCCGTCTATGATCGCCCGGGCGAGGAGATAGTTCATGCAAAACTTTCCCTGGATGCCGGTTTGGGGAACCTTGAAAACAATCCGGCTGTAGGTGTGCTGCGTCACGTCGACGTCGATGGATTCCACCATATCGGCCGTGATGCCATGCTCGGCGCGAAATTGGAGCATCGCGTCGATGGCCTGGTGCGTTAGCCCGCCGCAGGGGTAGGGTTTGATCCTGATGCCGTCGCTGACTGCGGCATAGGATTTCCCCAGCTCCTCTATCGCGTCACGACGGATGGGCGATGCGTGATGGTACATGTCGAAAAATCCCGCTCCGGCTTCAAGTGCCTTGGCGTTGGCCGTAAAGCCGGACTGGGCCAGCTTGGCTGCCAAAACCCCGTTTCTTGCGCCTAGACCCACATGCAAAGGTTTAGTCATCGTGCCGAAATTTGCCGAGACTCCACTGGCCATAGATGCTGTGATGCCGAGGGCCATCTCGACCTGGGATGCATCGAGTCCGAGCAGCTTGGAGCATGCCGCGGTGGCGCCGTAAATTCCCAGAGTATTTGGGGCGTGCCAGCCGTCGTGAGTCGTCTCTCGCTGCGCGTAAACCAGTTTTCCCGTGACCTCGAAACCTGTGACGTAAGCTTCGAAAATTTGTCGCCCGCTGGCGCCGACAGCATCGCCCAGTGAAAACAACGCGGGGATGATGGGCGCCGTGGGCTGCCCCGTGAGGGTAAAGCTATGATCGAAGTCCATCGCATGGGCCGCGGTGCCGTTGGCAAAGGCGGCATGGAGCGCCGATGTCTTCATGCCCTGGCCGATGACGGTCGCCTCTTCCTTGGCTGCTTCCTGGCGCGCGATCTGGGCGGAGATTTTGGCGCATTCTTCCCGACTCCCCGCCAGGGCTACGCCAAGACAGTCAAGCACGGCGGTCTTTGCGGTCTCCAGAGCTTTGGGCGGAAATTTTTCGAACTTGGCGTCGACCACGAACTTGGCGATTGTTGGGATTATGTCCATAATATCCTCTCTTTCGTCGGGCTACGAATTTAGTTTTAGGCTTTACGGGTATTTCTATGGAGAAGTATTCACCACGAAGAAGGTCGCGAAGGAAGATAATTAAAGCAGGCTATCCCTTCGTGTACTTCGTGCTCTTCGTGGCGAAGCGAAAAGCCTGGCACTTTAAAGAAGTTACGCCAAACTTCCCACATAAAACGCCGAGGTACCCATGCTTACTCTTGCAGGGCGACACTATTCGATCGCCATGCCTGATGTCAATCGGACAGCAATCAGGTTCCGACGCGTCGACGGGAATACTTTTTCATGCTACGGGATAGAAATCTAATACAGACGTCATTACCGATGTCACATGAGGCCACGATGAGAGGGAGCGAGCCTGAACGCTGCAGCCGCTTGAGCGTGCAGGTTGCCGCAGGCCCGAACGGTCGGAGAACCCACCTGAAGGGGCTGGCGTGGGTGGCCATCGAGTCACTGACCTGTGGGCTGCGGCGAGAAAGTTCGGTCCCTCGAAATCGACTTGCTTAAGACATTGGTATTAGTCCGCAGTGTACATGGAACAGGACTCCACAGACAGCAGCCGGGCGAGCGTCGCGCGCAGCGCGAGTATCGTCAGTCTCGCCGTCATGGCGAGCCGCGTGCTCGGCCTGGTGCGGGATCAGGTATTCGCGATTTTTTTTGGCGCCGGATATCATTACGACGCATTTTTGACGGCGTTTCGCATCCCCAATTTACTGCGCGATCTGTTCGCCGAAGGAGCGCTTTCTTCCGCCTTTGTCACTACCTTTACCCAGACGCTGACAACCAAAGGGAAAGAGGACGCGGTTCGATTATCGAATCGCGTGGCCACACTCATGATTATCGTCATCGGAGCCATTTCTTTGGCCGCCTGGTTTTCTGCTCCGGCGATCGTCGCCGTTTTGGCTCCCGGTTTCTTCGAAATCCCGGGCAAAGCGACGCTCACCATCGAGCTGACACGCATCATGATTCCTTTTCTTTTGCTCATCGCCTTGGCGGCGCAAGCGATGGGGATTTTGAATTCTCTCAATCGTTTCGGATTGCCTGCCCTTGCCTCGGCTTTTTTCAATATCGGCTCCATCGTCGGCGGCCTGACATTGGGTTTTCTTATTGGACCGGCCCTTGGACTTACTCCCATAGAAGGAATGGCTTACGGTACACTCATCGGCGGCTTCCTACAGTTCGCCGTGCAGTGGCCGAGCCTGATCCGCGCTGGCTTTCGCTACCGGCCCATGATGAGTCTCAGCGATCCGGGCCTGCGTCAGATTCTCCGTCTGATGGGACCCGCCATCGTGGGAACAGCTGCCGTTGAAATCAACGTTTTTGTCAATACCAACTTTGCCTCGGCTGTCATTGACCCCGCTACCGGTGCCGTGGTCAACGGACCCGTATCCTGGTTGAGCTACGCGTTTCGCTTCATGCAATTTCCCATTGGTGCCTTCGGCGTGGCCGTCGCGGTGGCGACACTGCCGCGGCTGTCACGCAGCACGGCAGCGCAAAACTACGAGGAATTCCGCGAGACCGTTGCCCACTCCTTAGGGTTGGTTTTTCTTTTGTGCATCCCTTCCGCGGTAGGGTTGGCGGTTTTGGGCCGGCCCATCGTAGCGCTGATTTTTGAGCATGGGAAATTTACTTCGTTTGATACGGTGCAAACGGCCAACGCGCTGGCTGCCTATGCGATCGGTCTCGCCGGCTATGGCGCGGTGAAAGTACTTGCGCCTTCGTTTTATGCTCTCGGCGATGCCCGCACTCCCATGTGGATTAGCCTGGGGTCTATCGCGGTAAACTATGTAATGAATTCGCTCCTCGTCGGCCCTTTTGGCCACATCGGTCTGGCGTTTTCCACCTCGACGGTGGCGCTGGTGAATTTTTTATTGCTGGCGCTTTTCATGCGGCGACGGCTGGGCCGGCTAGAGGGGCGGCGGCTGGGACTTACGGTGCTGCGCATCTCGGCGGCGGCGCTGCCCACGGCCGCCGTCGCCTGGGGAGTCAACGCATTTTGCTCAGCGTTGCCCCTGGCCGGATTATCTCTTGCCTTCATTCGCGTCGCGGTCTCGATCGGTTTTGCGTGCGTTACGTTCTATGTCGCCTGCAAACTTCTCCGCGTGAGTGAGCTTGATGAAGCTATGGATGCAATTGGGGGAAGTTTTCTCCGCGCCTTGCGCCGGAAGTAGGCGAGAGAGATAGTCGTCAGCAGGAAAGTTGTCAGTAGTTAGATAAGAAATACATTTGGCAAGGTTTTCACTGCAGCTTCTTTGCTGACAACTGACCACTGGCAACTGCTATCTCATCACTCTGTCCGCCCGGTACAGCACAGGCTGGGGAATCGTCAGTCCAATCTTCTTCGCCGTATCAAGATTGATCACCAGTTCGAACTTGGTTGGCTCCTCGACTGGAAGATCGGCGGGCTTTTGATTCGTTGACGCTAATTTACCTCCATGGTAAAAATGACAACCGAGAAGGCTGTATGTCGACTCCCATGCACATTCCAAAAGGGAAGATTGTTCTAACCTATGAGGACTACGTCGTTTTGCCCAACGATCGCAACCGGTATGAGATTCTCGAAGGAGAACTATCCGTGACGCCAGCCCCCAGCACGAGGCATCAAAGCGCATCGGCAAATCTTTTCAAACTGCTTAGCAGGCATATCGATGACCGCGCCCTCGGCAAACTCTTCTACGCACCCATTGACCTGATTCTCGACCCGACCACCATCCTTCAGACAGATCTTGTCTTTGTCTCCTCTGCGCGCCAGCATATCATCACCGAGAGAGCCATCGAGGGTGTTCCTGATTTGGTCGCAGAGATTTTGTCTCCAACTACAAGTCGCACCGACCGAGTCACCAAGGCCCAGATCTATGCTCGGCACAATGTCCCCGCCTACTGGATCGTCGACCCCGACGTAGAAAGTATCGAGATCTATCTGTTAGAAGGCGAGGCCTTTCGGCCGACAGTGACTCTCCAGGGAACGATGCCAACTATTGCTCTGCCATTCACAGAGCTAGAGATTGCCGCCAAAGACGTGTTCATCTAATCGATAATCGCATCTCTCCCGTATCCCTTCTGCCCGTTGCCTTTGCGTCACCTAATCACTCTGTCCGCCCGGTACAGCTCCGACTGGGGAATCGCCTAGCAATTTTGGATTTTAGATTTTCGATTTTGGATTGGTCGATCATCGGATTACTTTATCTGCTCTCACTAGGACGTTCGGGGGTATAGTCAGACCGATCTGCTTGGCCGTATTGAGGTTGAACGCCAGCTCGAACTTCATCGGCTGCTCCACAGGGAGATCCGCAGGCTTGGCTCCCTTCAGGATTCTGTCCACGAAATAGGCGACGCGCCGGTAGCTGTCCGTGAGTTCCGCCGAGTAGGCCATAAGCCCACCGGCACTTACGAATTCTGTGCGGTGAAACATCGACGGTAACCGGCTCTTTAACGCAAAGCCCGCGATCAGTTTCCCGTTAGGACGCATTAGCGGGCCCCCGACCACGTAGAGTCCAACCGAGCGGTCCTTACTCAGCGCGGTAAAAACCTTCTCGAAACCGCCCACATCTCGTACCCCCCACGGCTGAACAAGTAACCCCAGATCACGCCCCGCAGTCTGAACCACTTTCAGCTCGTCTAAACTACCAGAACTTTCCGCCTCGTAGAGAACCGCGACACCGGCAATTTTAGGTACCGCTTCCTTGAGCAGTTCCAGCCGCTTCCCGCCTAGCTCTCTCTCAAGGTTTGTAATGCCGGTAACGTTGCCGCCAGGACGGGCAAGGCTTTCAACGAAGCCTGCCTTGACCGGATCAATCCCGGGGCCCACAATCAGAATGGGAATCGTCTTGGTCGCATTCTTCGTCGCCCGGACCCAGCTTGCCCCTCCGGCTACCATGATAATATCAACTTTGAGGCGTACCAGCTCGGCTGCAATCTCAGGAACTCGATCGGGTTTCCCCTCCGTATATCGATAGTCGATGGCGATGTTCTGTCCGTCTATGTAGCCAAGCTCGCGCAGAGCCAGCCGAATTGCCTCAGAACGGGTGGACTCACTAGCCGGATCGGTACTTGCTATATAGCCTATCCGAGGGACTTTCTTTGGCTGCTGCGCCTGGACAGGAAGAGTAGCCATCAGCAAGACAGTCATCAGTAACCAGAAAAGACATTTTAGATTCATGGTCTTCCTTCCTTTTTTTTACTAACAACTGATCACTGACCACTGGCAACTGCTATCTTATCACCCTGTCTCTTCAAATCGTCATCTTGGCTCAATGGTGTAACGATGCTGTTGCCCGAGGAGGCACACGACGTTGCCGGGCCGATCGACAACCACAGCGAACAAACCGGCGATGTCTCGACCCAGTACGCTCATATCGAGTGCTTGTAGCTCGGTGACGGCTGCATACTGTCCGCGAAAAATGACTTTGCCAGACTCCTCGCGCGTGAACCTAAGCTGGGTTTCGATTAGGACCGAATTGACCTCGCCTCCTAAACCGCCCAGGCGAGCTTGAGTTACGATGGGTTGGAAACCGAGCGACGCCAAGACGGGGGCGCTAAATACGGTGCGGTCGGCGCCGGTATCGACCAGGAATTCAGCGCTTTGCCAGCTGCCGTCACTCGCTAGAATCTCGGCGCGGATCACGGGGCGCAGGATGCCGTCGTCGCACAGAAGCCACTCGCCGTCAACTCGCATAGATGCGGTCTATTTTTTCTCGGGGGATGTAGCGGAGAAATCTGCCATCATCTTCAGGATGGGCCGCCGCGGCCAGGGCTTGCGCCTGCTCGGGTGAATCGGCGACGAACAGTTCTTCACCAGCAATACAGATGCACTTGCCACGATAACGCCGATAAACTTCTGCCGCATGCGTTTGCAGCCAGGCTGTGTTGCGATCGAATCGCTCGCGCTGCGCCCGCGCTTTGGCAAGCTCGTCAGGATCGGTGATCTCTTCCATCACCAGCGGGACCTGCATGTTTCCCATCTCAAAATCCTCTTGCTAGGCGGATTTGGACCGTTGTCATTGTATCTTTCGCCGACGAGTGAAAGCAACCCTTCCTTCATCCCCTACTTCCTGTCGGTTTATCCCGGCGCCTCCTAGATCACTTTATCTGCCCGATACATCACAGTTGGCGAAATCTTCCGATGTTAGATTTTTGACACTTCGACCTTGCTCACTACAGGTTTTAGATTAAACGATCATCGGATTACTTTATCCGCCCGGTACAGCACCGACTGGGGAATCGTCAGGCCGATCTCCTCCGCCGTCTTGAGGTTGAACACCAGCTCGAACTTTGTCGGCTGCTCCACAGGGAGATCCGCAGGCTTGGCTCCCTTCAGGATTCTGTCCACGTAATAGGCGACGCGCCGGTAGTTGGCCACGCTGTCCGCCCCGTAGGACATGAGCCCCCCGAGATCTACATCTCTTCTGGAAGTGTATATCGATGGTAACCGGCTCTTTAACGTAAAGCCCACAATCCGGTTGCGGTTAGCATTTGTCAGCGGAGTTTGGAGCAAATAGAGTCCATTGAGGCGCTCTTTCTTAAGCGCAGCGAACAGCTGCTCGTAACCATCTGCCTCTGGTATCGCCCAAGGGCGAATGGTCAAACTCAGTGCACGCGCCGCCACTGGTAACACCTCTTTCAGCTCGACTACACTGCTCGGAGTGGTCGGACGATAGAGAACCGCGACATGGGTAAGCTTGGGAACGGCTTCTTTGAGCAACTCTAGGCGCTTGCCGCCTAGCTCCGTATTGAGGATGGTAAGGCCAGTGACGTTGCCGCCGGGACGAGCGAGGCTTTCAATCAGGCCGGCTTCAACAGGATCGGCCCCAGAGCCCACCATAACGATGGGGATTGTCTTGGTTGCATTCTTAGCCGCCCGGACGGGTGCGGTCCCTCCAGCGACCACGATGAGATCAACCTTTAGACTCACCAGTTCAGCTGCAAGCTTGGGGGAGCGATCGGGCTTTCCTTCCGTGTATCGGAACTCAATGGAGATATTTTGTCCTTCTATGTAACCAAGATCGCGTAGAGCCCCGCGAATGACCTTGGACCGGGTTGACTCACGAGCCGGATCAGTATTTGAAAGATAGCCTATCCGCGGAACTTTCTGTGGCTGCTGTGCCTGGGCGAGAGGAGTAGTTATTAGCAAGACGATTGTCAGTAACCAGAAAAGACATTTTGAACTCATGGTCTTCCCTCCTATTATCTTGCTGACAACTGATCACTGACGACAGGCAACTACTTCTCGGTCACCTCGTTCGGCTGGGACAACTGATCCGCTCTGCTTATTTCACCTCCGGCTATGACCTGTCAAGCTTTTGCACATACCCATCGATGGGTGATACATGAACTATGCCTAGCCGTTCTGTTCAGAACTTGTGGATTGATAATCTTGGGTCGTCCGCTTAGACTCTTATTGCATGCAAGCAAAGCAGATCACAGTACATGCTGAATGGGACCCGGAGGCCAAAGTCTGGGTGGCCCATAGCGACGACGTCCCAGGGCTCGTCACCGAAGCCGACACCATCGAATCTCTCACGGAAAAACTCTCGGTTATGATCCCTGAACTGCTAGAGGCGAATGGTAATTTGGTCAGCAACGTGGTCCGTGAAGTACCTATTAACCTAATTGCCCACCGCGAACATGTAATATCGCTCCACGACTAGATGGCAGACTTCTCGCCCGAAGTGAAACGAATTCTCCGGGCAAACGGCTGTTACTTTCACCGACAGGGCAAAGGCGATCACGAGATCTGGTAGAGTCCCATCACCAATCGCTATTTCCCAGTCGACAATAAAATCCTGTCGCGCCACACCGCAAATGGTATTCTTAAACAATCAGGCCTTCCGAAAGAATTTTAATAGTGACTTCCGTCAACGAGAAATAACCAGGCTGTCAAACAGTTTGTCGAGGGTCGCGGCGTTTTCTAAATTCCAAACTTCTTGTAGCACGCGACCGCACGCCGCTTCTCCAAGCGAGCCGGAAGCGAGGCCGCGAAACTTCGCTTCAACCTCGCCGTCGGTCAGCGGGTTACGGTAGTGCCCCTTCGGGTGGCTTGTCTCCGCTACGAGCCGCCGTCCGTCAGTTGTCTTCACCTCGACCCGTGTGCATGACTCTGCGGGGTAGCGGCGGGTGAAATCCGGCTCCTCCACCACCGTTAACTTTTGAATCAGCGGCCGCAGCGCCGGATCCTGGATTCGAGAAAGTGCGAAAGTCGCCGGTGTTACTTCGCCGTCTTGAAACGCGGCCGCCACCAGGTACGGGATACTATGGTCCGCTGTTTCTCGTGTTTCGGGGTTCCACTTTTCCGCCTCCGTGGCCGTCCGCCGCACCGCCTCCCCGTAGGTCGCCACGTCGACCGATTCGATCTCCGCGGTGGCGACCTTTCGCCGCAGCTCGAGTACCAGGCCGATGGGTCCCTGAGTGTGGATCACCGATGGATACGCCTTAAAACCGGTGGCGGTAATTCGGAACGGGTTCTTCCCGCCCCCAAAGTTTTCCCACTTCGGGGCCTCGACTCCCAGGTGCTGCCAGAGTCCATCGCGTCCTTCGAAGGGCCGGCTCGGCCCCGTCATCCCCTCGGCTGCCAGCTCTGCCGCGAACACCCCCGTTCGAATTGCGGCCGCAGTCGCGCAGCCCTTCCACATTGAAAGCTCGCCGATCCGTGTGACGCCCAGCGGGACTCCTGATGTGATCGCGATGGAGATAGCGTTACCCATGGCCGCGCGGTCCAGCCCCATGATCTTGCCAGCGCCAGAGGCTGTCCCGATGGCGGCGTACATGCCCTGGTCCCAGCCTTTCAAAGGCAGCTCATCCGCCATCCGGCAGAACGCCTCGTAGGCGGCCGCGATCGCCGTGATCAAAGCCCTTCCGTTTGCCCGGTGAGCGCCGGCGAGAGCCAGGACGCCGGGAATCATGTCGCTCGGGTGCCCCGTCCCCCGTGCCGCGTAGGTGTCATTGCAGTCTAGGTAACGAATAAGAACCGTGTTGGCGAAAGCGGCGAGATCGGTAGAAGAATTCTGGTTGGTGCCGATGATTCTTGCCGGTGGGTTTCCCTGCACGCGAGACGCTATGCGTCGCGCGATGGACGGCGGTTCGCTTTCGAACGCGCCGACCCCGCACCCTAGCGTGTCGATGAGCGTTCGCTTCACTTGCTGTACGGCTGCAGGGGAAAGGTTTTCGTAAGTAAGCCTGCATGCGTAGTCGCTTAGGTATTCGGTGGTAGGATCCATGTAAACCTCCCGCGCAATTGAAGGTAACAGCTTTAACGCTGCTATTGATTATCGAGTCCCGAACGGGGCCTAAGATAGGATTGAACAATACCAAAGTCCAGGAAGGTAATATGACCACTTTTTCTGACTAGACAATTTTTCCGGATTGGTATATGGTTTCATCTATGAAAAGTGTTCCCGCCGCTCAATTTAAGGAGCAATGCTTGGCCCTGCTAGACCAGGTCGGTCCTGACGGGATTGTCATCACGAAGCACGGAAAACCGGTGGCCAAGCTAGTTCCCATTCATACCGACACTGCAAAGCTGATCGGAAGCTTCAAGCGTAAGATCAAAATCAAAGGCAAGATCTTATCCACCGGCGTAAAGTGGGATGCTCAATCTTGATACCCACATTTTGCTTTACGCGTTGACCGGTGATTTGACGAGGCGTGAAAGATCGCTACTATCGAATGACGCGTGGAGTATTTCCGCGATTGTTATCTGGGAAATCACCAAGCTCTCCCAATTAGGGCGCATCGAAATCGACCTTGAGAATTCGGAACTCGTGCGGACTCTAGCGCGCATTCAAACTTGGCCGCTCACGCTGGAAGTCTGTCGCGTCATTCCCACCCTTGACTTCAAGGGTGATCCTGCCGACGAAATTATCGGCGCGACGAGCATCGTGCACAAAATCCCCTTGGTGACGCGTGATCGGGAAATCCGACGCTCTAAACATATTCTCCTGGCGCTCTGATCGCATTGGCGTCCAATTGACATGACGCTGCGTTCTTGAATATATCTCGCCATAGCTGTCTCGAGGAACCCGAAGGGCAGTTTTAAATCATTTGTCCCCCAGTCGGTATAATAGAGGAACAGATGGCCGATCACGCTGACGCCTTTATCGCTTCGCTCGACGTTAGGGTAGGCGAGATACTCGAGCGCTGCACGAGTTGCGGGAAGTGCGTGGAGGTCTGTCCGACCGCCGCTCCCGCCGGCATCGATACGAGCGAGCCAGCGGCGATCGTTAACGACGTGCTGGAAATCCTCCGCGGCGTCGGGGATCCGGCGAGCCGCGGCGCCCGCTGGGCCAGCACCTGCACCGGCTCGGGTCGCTGTCTCACCTCTTGCGACGACGGAGTCAATCCGCGCTTCATGCTGGCCGCAACCCGCATGAAGCTCAACCAGCGGCGCGCGGTGAGCGAGCGCCACGCCACCGGCCAGGCCGGTTTCGAGAAGATGTCCAAAGGAGTAAAGGTGCTTTCGCGCCTTCAGCTCCCCGCCGATCTGCTCGCCAACATGACCCGATCGGCGCGGGCAGAAAGCGGACCCGCGCCCGATGTCGTCATGTATCTTGGCTGTAATGTTTTGAAGACGCCTCACATCGCGCTGCTTTGCCTCGAAGTGCTGGATCGTCTCGGCACGCGTTACAAAGTCTTTGGCGGTCCGGCGAACTGCTGCGGGGTCATCCAATTTCGCGCCGGCGATGCGAAGGCGTCCGGGCAAATCGGCGGCAACACGGTGGCCGGATTTGCCGCCACAGGCGCCGGACATGTTCTTACCTGGTGCCCGACCTGCAACATCCAGTTGAGCGAGATCGTCATGCCGAGCACGGAGACCGGCTTCGCATTGGGCCACGTCATTCCCTACATCGCCGCGCGCATCGAACTACTGCGTGCGCATTTCATCCGCCCCGTCAATAAACGGATCGCGCTCCACGAACATCCGGGCGTAGCGGGCGTGACCGAGGGCGTCATTAAAATTCTTGGCGCCATTGCGGGGCTCGAGCTAGTCGATCTCGAACAACCACGTGTCGGCTACATGTGCAACTCACTGGCGCCCGTAACCGAGTATAAACGCGACCTCCACGCTCGCGAACTTGCCGCAGCGGCGGCCGCAGGAGTTGATTGTCTCGTCGGCATCTACCACGCCTGCCACCGCGAACTCTGCGCCCATGAATCGACCTATCCATTTAAAATATTGAACTTCTTGGAACTGGTGGGTGAAGCCATGGGCATCGAGCGCGAGGATCTCTTCAAGCAGTGGAAGATGATGCAGGACGTCGATAAGGTGGTGGCGGAAGTCGCCAAACAGACGGCTGCCGCCGGGCTGGATTTGGAAAGCGTCCGTGAAGTACTGGTAGCCCATATGCTGGGCGAGCAGCCCTTGCCGATTGGCTTGCGGGTCGCCCCATCGCCCGAACCCAGAAGCGATCTACCCCGTTTTTTCCCTGAGTAGCTTTCACTGACGGCGACAAAAGATCGAGAGGTCGTCTTCATCGAGAGCCAAGGAATACAAAATTAAGGAAGGAGAAAAACAATGGCACTACAAATACGCCGAGTCATTACCGGACATGACGCAAACGGACGGGCGGTGGTCAAGATCGATGAAATTTCCAAGAACATCTCTTCGAGCCGGCCAAACCAGTCAGCCTGCGTCGTTTGGACCACGGAGTCGTTTCCCGTCGACAATGCCAGCGATAACGACCAGGCACTGCGCCAGGTCGGCACGACCTTGAAAAACGGCACGGTTTTTCGTGTGGTCGAGTTCGGGCCCGGAGTGGCGCCGCGAAACCACAGAACCGATTCCATCGATTACGCCGTAGTCATGGCCGGCGAAATTGACATGGAGCTCGACGACGCCGTCGTTCATCTAAAGGCCGGGGACGTCCTCGTGCAGCGCGGCACCATCCACAATTGGGTGAACCGGGGTACCCAGCCCTGTGTGATCGCTTTCTCTCTGATCGATGCCAAGCCGGTGACAGTCGGCGGCAAGGTCCTCACTGCCCAGGGGTAGGCGGAGTCAATTAGATTCGGGATTCGAGTTTTGGGCTGATCCGAACCTGGGGACTCGACGCTCGCAACGGAGAGAGCCTGAGGAGGAAATCTTATGGCAGTCATGACCGGCTCGCGTTTTTTTGCCGAGACGATGCAGGCCTATGGCGTAACCCACATCTTTTTTGTCCCCACGATGCTACTGCCGGCAATGGCGGAGATGGAGGATATGAATATCCGGCGCGTAGTGACCCACGGCGAAAAGGCCGCAGCCTATATGGCCGACGGTTACGCCCGGGCCCTGCGGAGGCCGGGAATCTGCATGGCGCAGCACGTTGGCGCCGCAAACCTCGCGGCAGGATTGCGCGATGCTTACATGGCCTGTTCTCCAGTGATTGCTATTACCGGTGGTCCCGACTCCGATTCGCGATATCGTTACCTCTATCAAGAGGTGGAGGATTTCGCGATGTTCGATCCTGTAACGAAATTCAATGCCCGAGTCGATAAACTCAACCGCTTGCCGGACCTTCTTCGGCAAGCCTTCCGAGAGGCCACCAGCGGCGCGCCTCGGCCGGTGCATCTGGAGATGCGGGGAAGTCACGGGCAGGTGGTGGAGGAAGAAGGGAATCTTGAACTGATCGTTGAGGAACAATACAAACAGTACCCGGCGTTCAGGCCGGAGCCCGAGCTCAATCGAATTGACGAAGCCGCCGCAGCACTGATGAGAGCGGAAAGACCCGTCATTGTGGCGGGTGGGGGAGTCACAGCCTCGCAAGCAGAGACGGAGGTGATGCGTCTTGCCGAGATGCTGTCGATTCCGGTGGCCACCTCGCTTAACGGCAAGGGGACCATTACTGATAGTCACCCGCTCTCTGTGGGAGTTGTCGGCACCTATTCCCGCTGGTGTGCCAACCGGACAGTGGCCGAGGCTGACGTGGTTTTTTTTATCGGCAGCCATACCGGCGGCCAAGTCACTAACAATTGGAAGATTCCGCGGGCGGGCACAGCTGTGATCCAGTTGGACATCTCGCCTGCGGATCTGGGCCGAAACTATCCCAACAGGGTAAGCTTGCTGGGCGATGCCAAAGTGACGCTGCAACGGTTAATAGAAGCGCTGAAGCCCATGGCGCCCAGGACCTGCTGGGTGCGGCGCGTCCAACAGCTCGTGGGCGAGTGGCGCGCGGAGGCGGCGCCGTTGCGCAACACGGACGCCATGCCGATGAGGCCGGAACGAATTTGCAAGGAGATCACAGAATTTCTCCCCGCCGACGCGGTCGTGGTCTCGGACACGGGGCACTCGGGAATTTGGTCGGGCACGATGATTGATCTTAAGAAACCAGGCCAAAGATACATTCGCTGCGCCGGTTCTCTCGGATGGGCTTTGCCTGCTTCTCTCGGTGTCAAATGCGCCCTTCCCGACACTCCGGTTTTATGCTTCACCGGTGACGGCGGCTTCTATTATCACTTGGCCGAGCTGGAGACCGCTGTCCGTTATGGCATCAACGCCGTTATCGTGGTTAACGATAACCGTTCCCTCAACCAGGAAACTCGCTTGTTCGACACGGCGTACGGTGGCCAACAACGCGGCCGGGCGCGCGAGATGTGGGTCTTTGAGGAGGTTAACCTGGCAAAGGTTGCGGAGGCGATGGGGTGCTTCGCGATTCGGGTCGAGCGGCCGAGCGAGCTAAGGGGCGCGCTGGAGCAAGCGTTGGCGGCAAACCGACCGGCGGTTCTCGATGTCGTGAGCGACATTGGGGCGCTGGCCGCTCGCGCGTGGAGCTGAACTCCAGCCAAAGATATTTGAAATTTTAGGCTGCATAAGAGATCGGAAATCTCTATCTCCCGCAAAGGCGCAAAGAGCGCTAAGGTTCAGAGGAATAGGTAAGAATCTAAAGGTTAAGTCTCCTCTAAGCATTTCCAGAGGTGTTGATATCGGCAGCGGCATCTTCAACGCCGTGGTGAGTGGATTTCATGGTGCTCGTGCAATGCCGATCGCTTGGATGTCGGCAATGACGTAGAGGGTCAGCAGTTCGCGCCGATTCCTCACCGCCAGCTCATGGCGTGGAAACAGCGATAGATCCAGGCCGGCTAGCTTGGCGACCTGTTCCGAAACGATCAGCTGGCAGCCGTATTCCTTGGTCAGGTCTTGAAGTCGGCTGGCTACGTTCACTGTGTCGCCGATGGCGGTGAGATGGGTCGCTGCCCCATAGCCCATGCGTCCGACCACAGCGGGTCCGCTGTGGATGCCGACGCCGATTTTTAGCGGCTCCGCCAGCTCGACAGCGAGTGACCGACTCAGCTTGTCGACCCCATTGACGATTTCCCAGGCCGCTACAAGGGCGCGCCGACAACCCGCCTCCGCTCCGGTCTCGATGCCAAAGAGGGCCATGGCCCCATCGCCGATAAATTTGTCCACGATGCCCCCCGCACGGGTAACCGCTTCACCCACGACTTCGAAATAGCGGTTCAAAATGAAAACCAGATCATAGGGCAGCTTGTGCTCAGCCATCCCCGTAAAAGACCTCAAATCGGCAAACATGATCGCGATATTTTGCTCCTGACCCGCGAGGTATGAGGGCTGCGAGTAGCCATCGCTGGCGCGCGCGTCGGCGGGCAGCAGAGGGTGCGCGGTCAAGTCATGGGTGGGCCGCAGTTGGCAAGCAAGTCGCACGTTGGCAGGCGCACCGACGCGCCCAAGAACCCGAGCTTCGCCTGGACTCGGTGGCGGCAGGGAATCGAAGCCCTCTATTACTCGAATGCGGCAGGTCGAGCAACGACCGCGCCCGCCGCAAACTGAGGCATGGGGTATTCTGGCGAATCGGCTCGCCTCCAGGACGGAAAATCCGCGCGGGACAAGGACCTCTTTTGCTTCGGGATAAAGGATGCGGACTCGACGCTTTCTTTGATACAGGTGTCGTATGGCGCGCGCCACAATGACGAGGGCAAGAATTCCCCAAAACCCATAAATAACGCCGTCACGCGCCGTTACGAGATCCCTGCCTTGTCCGGGTTTGAGAGATTTTGACCGCTCCTGGGTTTGCTCGATCCAGTTTGGGTTGAGCTCGATTAGATGATCGATCTGGCGGCCGGCTTGAACGAATCCCAAATGCCCGAGCACCGGCAGCAGTAGAGCGGCCGCGAAAAGGCTCGGCGCATAGCGGTGATACCAGGGGCGCAGCCGCAGCCAGAAGTGAAAGCCTATACAGCCATGGAGCCACGCGATGGCGATGAGGATCGATTGTTTTACGCCGGCATCCGGCGAGAGTTTCCAGAGGCTCAAAACGATTTTCGCATAGGAGTCCTCCACTCCGTACCATTCATGGGCCAGGCGAGTACCGACTACATGCACCGCTAGAAGCAGCGGGATACAAAGACCGAGGGTCAGTTGCAGCGCCTCCCACAGAGGCATGCGCAAATGATGACGACGATAGAGCGCATAAAACGCGAGGCCGAGATGGACGATCAAAGAACCGTAAAGCGCCAAGGTCCCCAAGGGGTTGCGCCACAGGGCGATAAACCAGACGCGCCCAGCTTCCATCGCTTCCAGAGAAATCAGCCCCAGGGAATGATTGATCAGGTGCGTTCCGAGATAAAATAACAATACCAGTCCCGAAACCAGCCGTATTTGGCGAACGTTCATAAAGCGGCTGTCAATTTACTACGAGCTAGTGGGGTGCGTCCATGATCGCCTAGTCATGTTCCAATTTCGTTTGCCCGTCCGATCGCGAGACCCCGAGACGCAAAACGCAAGAGTATTTTCTCCGTCTGTTGACGGGCGATATGGATTCATCCTATTTTACCTACGGCCATTTGTTCAAGGTTTCGAGTTTAAGTCAGAGCTTGCAAGCGCTAATGCGTTCATTGCCTTTATTAACCGCCTTTACTTTTTAAAAGGAGTCAAGCCATGAGAGACGGATTTAAAGTCATCGATGCCGACCGGCATATTTTAGAGCCTTCGGATTTATATCAGAGGTACCTGCCTGAGAAATTCAAAAACCGCGTGCGCCTCGCGGGTCCCAATCAGACAGTTCGCGAAGTAGACGGCAAGCCGGTGTCCGATTCAGCGCAGAGACCCGGCCGTGTCACCGAAGACTACGGTTACATTTTCTCTTCGTCGCCACGCTGGCGCGAGACATTTGCCGACGCCTACGCCAACAAGTTCGATCCCGCCTCGAATCTGCGCGATATGGACCGCGAAGGGATCGACGTAAGCGTGCTCTTCCCCACCATCGGCCTCTATATCATGTGGCGCGACGATATCGATCCGGAACTGAGCGCCGCTATCTGCCGCGCCTACAATACCTGGCTGGCTGATTACTGCGAACATGATCGCAAGCGGCTTTATGGTGTTATGTTGCTGCCGCTCCAGGATATAAATAGAGCCGTAGCGGAACTTGAATATGCGAGAGAACAACTTGGGCTCGTGGGCATCTTCTGGCGCCCCAACAAATTCTGCGGCCGCACCTTCGCCAGCACGGACTATTACCCTGTTTATGAAGCGGCCTCGGATCTCGGCGTCACCGTCTGCGTGCATGAGGGAGCGCGCACGGTGCTGCCCCAGGCTGGATCGGATCGCTATAGCGAATTTGGCCGCCATATCGCGTGCCATCCGCTGGAACAGATGCTCGCCTGCCTCAACTTCTGCGCCGACGGTGTCTTAGAGAAGTTTCCCAAACTCAAAATCGCCCATCTCGAGTCGGGCTGCGGTTGGGTTCCGTTTTGGCTCGAACGTATGGACGAGCATTGGGAACATGAATCTCACGGATCGGCCAAGATCACAAAAGAGAGGCCGAGCTATTATTTCAAAAAGAATTGCTGGGTCAGCTGCGAAGCCGGCGAAGAGCTTGCACCGGTGTTCATCGAGCATGTGGGAGATGATTATTTAATGATCGCCACCGACTACCCGCACAGCGATGCCATCGATAAATTTCCCGAAAGGACGGTGGGCGCCATCAGCGGCAACAATAAAATCGCCGCCGAATCACGGCGCAAGATTCTCTGGGATAATCCGACCAAGACGTTTGGATTGGGGGCATAGAGATGGCGAAATTTCGCGTAAAATATTTCGGCAGCAACGATGTGCCCGTTCACCTGATTAAACCGATCCTGGATGGGATTGATGCCGAGCTGGTGCTCGCGCGGCCTTCCACCGACGCGGAAATCATCGAAGCGGGTAAGGACGCAGATGGCATCATCATGCATGGTTCGCTGCCGTTCACCAAGGAAATCATTTCCCAGCTCAAGCGCACCAAGGTCGTCTGCCGCACCGGCGTCGGCGTCGATCGCATGGATCTGGCGGCCGCAGACGAATACGGCATAAAGGTTTGCAATGCCGCGGGCTGCAATTCCATCGAAGTCTCCGAACAGGCCATCGGCTTGTTGATCGCCATCTCGCGTAAACTCGTGCGCATGAACCAGTATGTGCGCGACGGCAAGTGGCGGCGCCACACAGCCGAACTCCACAGCTATCGAGGCCGGGTCTATCGCATCACTGGATGCACTATGGGCATCGTTGGCCTGGGTCATGTTGGCCGGCAAGTGGCGCCGCGAGCGCAGGGAATGAAACTAAACGTGCAAACCTATGATCCGTATCTCGATGCGAAGATCGCCGAACGCATGGGCGTCAAGATGGTCTCATTGGATGAGCTGGTTAAAAGCTCCGATTTCATCAGCCTGCATGCGCCGCTGACCAAACAAACGCGCAAGATGTTTGGCGCTGAACAGTTCAAAGCGATGAAGAATACGGCCTATCTCATTAACTGCGCCCGCGGCGGCCTGGTGGACACCGAGGCGCTTTACGATGCACTTGTAGCCGGTGAAATCGCCGGCGCGGCACTCGACGTTACCGACCCCGAGCCGCTTCCCGCCGACCATAAAATTCTCACACTTCCCAACGTCATCGTCACCTGCCATACGGCGGCAAATTCCGACGAATCCTACATCGACTGCCAAACCCATGCCGCGCGCGAGGTGGCGCGTGTACTTATCGGCCAGCCGCCCACTACAGAGGTCAAAGACCCGTGGCTCTTAGCTGAGGCGCAGGATCAAGGCTTTGGCGGGGTGTGAGGGTGGGTATCCAAGCTTGATTCGCAACGAAACCCGAAACGCCGCGATTTACGTGGCGAGAACACGGCGAGGTGAATGCTTGGTTACGAAAAAGGTAGTTTTCGCAGGAATTATTTTTGGATTGATTGGCTGGGCGCTGGAGTCTTACGCGGCGCAGCCCTATTTTCAGGGGAAGACAGTCACGCTTCAGGTTGGATCGGGGGCGGGGGGACGCCAGGATCGCATCGGGAGGACCCTGGCCAGATATTTGACCAAATATGTTCCCGGAAGTCCCGTCTTCGTGATTCAAAATCGCGGCGGCGGGCAGGGGATTCCTGCCATGATGAATCTCAGCAAGGCGCCCTCGGATGGAAGCTTTCTCTCCATGGTCATCTCGTCGTTTTTGGAAGCTCCTTATTTTGGAGCGCCGGGGGCGAACTATGATCCCAGAGCTTTCGTTTACGTCGGTGCTCCCAGCACGGGCAAGCAGCGCAACGTTTTGGTCATGCATCGCCAGTCGGGCATCAAAACCCTCGATGATCTGATCAACCGCGAATCTACTCTCGGTGCCTTGCGCGTCGGCCACAGGAGTTATCTCTACGGGCGCCTCATGGCCGAAGTTTTAAATCTCGAGGTTCGCTGGGTGGTGGGCTACGATACGCCCGAACTCTACATTGCGATGGAACGAGGGGAAGTTCAGGGGCGAGTCAACGATGCCGCTTCCATGATGTCGGAGCGCTCCGACTGGATCGAGAAACGGGAGATCGTGCCGCTTTTGGCCATGACATCGCCGGGGCGGTTGCCGCCAGTGAATCATCCGCTTTTTGAAAGGGTGCCGTCAATCATGCAGTTTGCCAAGACCGATATTCAGAAAAATCTGATTGAAAAGATGAACTCCACCGAGCGCCTGGGCGGAGCGGTAGCGCTGCCGCCAGGCACCCCCGATTCGATTCGCAAGATATTGGACGATGCCCTGCAAAGAGTCGGCAAGGATCCAGAATTTCGCAAAGAATGGGAAGATTTGGTTCTGGAAGGCAATGCCTTTGACAAAATGTATAGCGGCACAGAAGTCGTCGAGGCGGTTCAGCTCTATACCGATTGGCGCCCGGAGATCCTCGGCGCGTTCAAACGGCTGGCCTACGAGGCGCCGAAATAGCTGTACACCTTTGGGCAGGCAAAAGAGGACAGTCCCCTTTCTTTAGCAAAAGCGTTTAACTGTTGCTTCGCAAGAACCGTTGTTGCGGGTCGTCTAGACAGAAATTGTGATCTACGATAAGTTCGACGAAAATTCTCTGCGGAGGGTGGCATGATCAACGTCGAAGGGGAAAAGGTCGAAGTCATCGACGCGCACTCTCATATGGGGGCGAGAAAAAAACTCGCCATACACCAGATTCCGCCGATTATGAAATTTATGGCCGAGGACATGCTGCAGTCGATGGATAACGCGGGAGTCGATGGAGTTGTGACCTTTGCCATCGGCATGGGTGAGCCCTCGGACTATCGCGAAACCAATCAATACGTCGCCAATGCGATGAAGCAGCATAAGGGGCGCATCCACGGTTTCATGCGCCTCAGTCCCGGCAATGGACCAAAAGACACGCTTCAGGTATTGGAGGAGGGAGTCAAGCTAGGACTCAAAGGCATCAAGATTCATCCTCTCATCGAGCATTGCCCAGCCAACGATAAAGAAAAAGTCTATCCGTTGATGGAGGCCGCACAGCACCACGGCCTCCCGGTTCTTTTTCACTGCGGTCTAGGAGAAGACGCTAGTCCGAAACGCATCGGCGAGGTCGCCAAAGATTTTCCCAAGCTGCCGGTAATCATGGGCCACTCGGGCTTGGTGGAAGGGGTGAGGGAGGTCATCCAGATCGCCAAGAAGTGTGAGAACGTTCATATGGACAGCTCGGGTGTGGGGTGGCTGCCTTTCTTTTGCGAATCGATTGCTTGGGCCGGAGCCGATCGTGTTATGTACGGCTCGGATACTCCGTTCAACCCGATGGATTGGGAGATCGAGAAGATCGTCAAGCATGCCCAGCGCCATCTGCAACTCAAGATCGAAGATCTGCGGCTCATCATGTCGGGCAACATCAAGCGGCTGCTCAAGATGTCTTAACTATCGGGTAAGCCCATCCGGGCGTGGCAGTCAAGATAAATCCGCCACTCCTCCCGTTATCCTTCGGGCATCCTATCCGTCCCCCACGGGCCGAAGCACGCGAATACTTCGGTTAGAATTATTCTTCGTCCCTTTCCATTTGACGAATGATTTTGCGCGCGTCGCGTAGAAAAAAAATAAACACCGCGAGGGCACCAGGGCCAAGGATGATCAAGGCCAAATAGGTGCCGATTTCCCATAGCGTCATGAATCACTCCTTTCGCGCGGTTTTAGACATGATCCCAAGATAAATCCCAGAGCGGAGAAGGGGAGGGCGAAGAACAGGCTGTATTCGCGCCATAAATCCCAGGAGTGAGAGAAGAGCGATAGAGTTATCACAAAACTGTCTTTTTCCTCTCGGCCGAGAATGGTGAGCAGTGCATAGTAGGTGAGCACGAGTCCGAGGCCAAAAAGGGAAGAGAGCAGACCCTCGCGGGATCTTCTTTTCCCGGGAAGAAATAGTGCGGCCATGATGGGAATCAGAGTTGTCGCCGTGAGCACGGTGGACATAAAGACCCAGGCATCGGTGATCCGTTTAAAATAAACCGCGATGGCAAGGCAGGGGATAAGCGCAGCGACAATGCCGATTCGCGTCCATCGCAGTAGCGCGGCGTCGGTCATGCGAGCACGAAACAGAGGACGATAGATGTCGTAAACCAGATTGCCGCCGGAAAGCAGGAGATAGGAGTCCACGGTGGACATGGCGGCAGACAAGATACCCGCAATGAAAAAGCCCTTGAGCCCGATGGGCAGAGAAATAAGAACGATCTGGATTAATGCCTGCCGCCCTTCGAGATCGGCGGGCAGCAGATTTTGCTGCACGGCAGCGGCGGCCGCGATACCCAGTATCGTCACTCCCCAATCGTAAGCCGCCCAGAGCACAATGCCCAAAAGCAGGGCGCGGCGCACCGATCGCTCATCTTTCGCCCCGAAAATCCTCTGGTAGAGGGCAGGTTCGACAAAAACGCTGAAAGACGTGAAAACGAGGGCAAAAAGATAACCGTAGGAGATATCTCCCATGGGGGTAAAGTATTTTGCATCGAGGTTGGCCATGATCCAAGCAAAACCGCCGACAATTTGGAGCGCAAAGGGAATCGCAATGGCCAGCGTTAGGCACATGACGACGAATTGAACGGTGTCTGTCAGCGCATCGGCCCATATACCCCCGAGCAGGGTATAAAAAACGGCTATGGTCGCGCCTAATAGATAGCCCTGCGTTTCGGAGAGACCCAGGGTAATGTGGAAGAGAATGCCCATGCCGATGATCGACAAAATCGGCAGGTTATAGAGAAAACTCGCCAACGCGATGGTGACCCTCGTGCCCTTGCCGTAGAAGTGCTCGGCGATGTCCGGAAGTGAAAGAAAGGGAAAGGCCTTGAGGCGCCGTACCAGCACGAGGCCGGTGATAAGGAGGGCCAGATAATATGGCCGGGCGTAGGCGAACCAGGAAACCACGCCTTCCGCAAAACTCACCTCCGAGGCGCCGAAAGTCACATCGAGGCCGTAATAGGTCGAGACCAGCGTGGAAATGAGGAGTGGAGTGGTCATCATCCGGCCGGCGACAAAAAACGATTCAAAGGTTTTTACCCTGCGGGCGATCCAAAGTCCGATGGCGATCATCCCCGCGAGATAAATGACGACGATGGCGTAATCGAGAAAATCCAGGCTTTGGGTTAATGCATTCATCGGCGGCGCGGCTTAATCGGATGTTGCCGAACGCAAAGGCTTGACGCTGCGCTGCGGGGAGGCATCCATTACCGCGAAAAGAGCCGCGCAAAGACCTGCCTCTGATCGGTACTCCCCAACATGACGAGTTCGCTGCCGGCGCGAAACTGGGATGAACCTGGCGGGTTGGTCAGCATCCGCCCGTCCTCTTGAATCCCCACCACCGTTAATCCCGTTTGGTCCCAGATTTTACTTTGGGCCAGGGTCTGTCCGGTGAGCATGGGCGGCAGCGGCATGCGAAACAACTCGAAACCTTCGCCCAGGATGATGACTTCCCGATTGTGGAGCTGGGAGAATACATCTTCCACGCCGAGAGAAGCATAGCTAATGGCAAAATCGGCCCCGGCGCGGTAGATGGCCTCGATATTTCTCTCATGGGTGACGCGGCTCACAATACGCAGCTCGGGATTGAGACGGCGGCAATAGACCGCCAGATAGATGTTCATGGCGTCGTCATTGGTGGTCAAAATAACCGAAGGGGTCTCTCGCAAGCCCGCGCTCATGATGACTTTACGATCCGCCGCGTCGCCAATGAAAACCTTATCCGCGACTCCATCGAGGGCATCGCGCAGTCTCTCATCGCGATCGACCAGGTGAACGGGAATGCCTTTTGCCTTGATGATGCGCGCGGTGGCGCGTCCTACCTTGCCGCCGCCAATGATCAAGACCGCATTGTAGTTGGTGTCGTAGATGACCAGCAGGGTGTCGAGTTCGAGCAACTGCTCTGCCGTGCCGATCACGATGGCGACGCTTTCTTTCGACAGCCGGGTTTCGGGAAGCGCCGGAACGATGCGCCCCCCTTCCCAGACCGCGATGAACTTTACACCGGTAGCCTTCTCCAGTCCCAGATCGCCAATGGTGCGGCCCACCAGCGGGGTATTGTGCAGTGTAAAATCGGCGACGTGAAGCTCGCCGATTTTGCCGATGACATGGGACTCGGCGTGACCGGCGTTGACTTGATTCGCCAGGCGCTCCGCCAAGCGCTGATGCAACGGCAGCACATGGGAGCAGCCGCTCAATTCAAGGATATCGATGGAGTCTTCATTTTCGGCGCGGCAAATGATGGGAACTTCCGGGGCAACTTCGCGGACTGTCAAGGTAATATTGGTATTGATCGTGTCGGTGCTGTTGGCAAACACCAAGCGCGCTTTGGAAACCCGGAGACTCTGAAACGTGGCGCTACTGTCGATTTCTCCTGTGACTACGGAGATCCCCTCGCTATGCTTTCTCGCGGCCTCCTCGGGGTCCGGCTCGATTACGTAGTAGGCAATGCCCAAAAGCTTCAACCTTTCGATAAGTCCGGGCGCAATGGAATCGTAGGTGCAGATAATGACATGGCCGCTAATGTCTTTCGGAGCCTCGCGAGGCGCCTTGGTGCGGATCTGCGCTTCGAGCCACGGTGCATAGAAGAGACGTATGAACATGAAGGGCAGCAAAATTAACAGAAGAACAATGCCGGAGAGCAAAACCACGATGCTGAAAATGCGTCCGAGATCGCTGGTAAAGGTGATGTCGCCAAATCCGAGGGTTGTCATGACGGTGAGAGTCCAGTAGATCCCCGTGATCCAAGAGTGGTAACGGCCCTCGGCATAAAGCATGATCACGTGAAACAGCACGGAATTGAGAGCGATTATGAAGAGCAAGAAGAGTACGTAGCGAAACAGGGCCCCGATATTTTGCCGGGCGGTCTTATCGCTAAAAAAATATGAGACCTGGCTGCTTAAAAACTTCATCGTTGCGACTCTGTCAAAGCTAGCACTAAGAAGTTCATATGTATCTTGCCAAATTTTGCTGCGCAAAACCCAAGGGGCAAGTCCTTTCAATCGCGGCCAATGGGTCAGTGCCTCATGGGCCGCCACCCGATCCACTCCGAGGGCGATTCATTCAGCGGCTTGGGCCTGGCCGCTTGCGTCACGTTGGCGTGGCCTCGCTCACCAGGACTCGCCCCTTTGGTAGCGAATTTCTACTAACCAACGAACTCCTAGTAATTAGAAGCAATTAGGTGGGCCTGTCAATCGCAAAGCCAAATAGCCTGCAATGAGTTTAACTAGCGCGAAATCGCTCCTTTGGTGTATAGCATGAAAGCGGCAACGGAGGTGCCGGTACCTTGAACATTGATCTGCACTCTCATTTTTTTCCCATCGAAGCGCTAAAAAATCCCGGCAAACACGCCCATCGGGCGCCCAAGATCATTTTGGACAAAGACAAGCTGAGCGTCTCATCCCCCATCGGCATGCGAGGCGGACTGGGACGGGGAGCCTATGACCCAGTGGCGCGAATAGAGGCGCTCGATGCAATGAAAATCGACTTACAAGCCATTTCGCCGTCGCCGATTCTTTTGTTCTATTGGGAAGAGCCGGAGGTGGCGGCGTATTTCTCCAGCAAACAGAACGAGGCGATACAGGAAGTAGTCAAAAAACATCCGCAACGATTCGTTGGCTTTGGCAGCGTGCCGCTGCAGAGCGTCCCGGAGGCCATCGCGATAGCCAAAGAAGCCAAGAATCTTGGACTAAAAGGATTGGAGATCGGCAATGCCGTCGGCGACCGTCCCCTCGGCGATCCGATTTTTGCGCCGTTCTTCGAGGCCGCCGAAGCATTGGACCTGCTCCTTTTCGTTCATCCCTTGGAGGGCGGCATCGATGCCGACGATCCCCTAGCGCCCGTTCTTGGCAATGTTCTCCAGTTCACCTTTCGTACGACGATGATGGTCGAGCGCATGATCCTTAGGGGAATGTTCGAAAAATACCCGAACCTTCGTCTTTGCCTCTCTCACGGGGGCGGGCTTTTGGCGTTCAACATCTGGCGCCTTGACCATTCCTGGGGCTTGCGCCCGGAGTTGAAAAAAGTCATCACACAAAAGCCCTCCGAGTACCTTAAAAAGCTCTACTTCGATTCCATCGTCCACTCGGTGGCGGCTCTGCAATACCTGGTAGAAGTCGTCGGCGCCGACCGCGTGGTTGTCGGCACGGATTATCCGATGGCGATGGGCGATTTTGAGCCCGTCGAAAAAATCAAGCAACTAGATTTAAGCGAAGCAGAGCGCAGCCAGGTGCTAGGCGGCAACGCGGTCAGAGCTTTGAATCTTTTGCTCGCGGACTAGCTTTTAACGCCAAAGGTGATCTCTTCATAGCCGTTGGTCCCTTTGGCGAGGTGGTGCGCATTAGGGGGACCGAACTCAATCCCGACAAACCAAGATTGCCTCAGACGTCACCCGAAAGTTGACGTGAGGCGCGTTTATCGGTTACCCTCTATTCAAAACCGGCTCGAGCAATCGTCGCATCGTCGGCGCCCTAGACCAACTAAAAGGGCGCCAAGCAAAAAGCTTTGAGTCTGAATTTTGCGCCAAGCCCGTCATTGAGTAAGAAAAAAAACATCTCCGTAGTCGACCCCGCTTCGATAGCGCGCGTAGAAATCCGCCGCGTTTACCACGAACATCAAAAAATTGCCGCGCTTCTGGCTGAGGCGGATGCTTCCTGGGATGTTTTACCGTTACCCAAACGTTATCCACAGGGGATCATTTACCCCGCCGTACTTGTCGTTCACAGCCCGCGGATATTCGGACCGCAACTGCGGCGAGCCGTTGAGCAAAACCAGCTACGGCTCATTTACCTGCCGAAGGACGAAACCTCGTTGCCCGCAAAGGCGGCGGGTATCCCGATTTTCGGTTTTCTCGGGGCCCCGGTGCGGCCGGCGGCACTTCACAGTCTCGTGAAAGCCGCGTTTGACAATCTTTCCCTGGCGCGTCGGCAGCTGGTTCTCGAAGAGGAACTGCAACGTACGCGCGGCGAAATCGAACAGTTGAACCAAATCGGAATCTTGCTATCCAGCGAGCGGGATAGGGAATCGTTGATTAGCCTTATCCTGCAGAAGTGCCGGGAGATCACCAGGAGCGATGCCGGCTCGCTTTATTTAGTGGAGGAGGGGGAGCGGGAGGAAAAACGACTGCGTTTCAAGATTACGCAAAACGACAGCCTGCAGGTTCCGTTTCATGAGTTTACCATGCCGATCAACTCCACCAGCGTCGCAGGCTATGTGGCGTTGACGGGTGAGGAATTACACCTGGAAGACGCCTATCGAACTCCGGCGTCGCTGCCGTTTCGCTTCAATCACGAGTTTGACCAGGAAAGCGGATATCGCACCAAGTCGATGCTCGTAGTGCCGATGAAAAATCCGCAGGGCGAAATCATCGGCGTCGTGCAACTCATCAACTGCAAACGCGACTCGCGCCAGCGCATCGAGCCCGACACGATGGATCAAACCGTCATGCCTTTTCCGGAGGAGCGGCGGTCTCTGGTGCGATCGTTGGCCAGCCAGGCGGCGGTGGCGATTGAAAACAACCGTCTCTATGAAAGCATACAACTGCTCTTTGAGGGATTTGTCCGGGCAAGCGTCATTGCCATTGAAGCCCGTGACCCAACGACGTCCGGCCATTCCTTTCGCGTCGCGGATCTCACCGTGGCGCTGGCTGAAAAAGTGGATCGGGATGATTCCGCCGCCTTCCGCAATATTCGCTTCAGCCGCTCTGAGATAAAAGAGATTCGCTACGCTTCTCTGCTCCATGACTTCGGCAAGGTTGGGGTGCGGGAAGAGGTGCTGGTTAAAGCAAAAAAACTCTACCCCAGCCAACTCGAAGTGATTCGACATCGATTCGATTTCGTCCGCAAAGCCGTAGAGCAGGAGCATACGGAGCGAAAGCTATCCTACCTGCTCGAGAAGGGAAGGGAGGAGTATTTGCTACGGCAGCGCGAGTTGCAACAAGGACTCGAAGAGCGATTGCGGGAGTTGGATGAGTTTTTGGCGTTCATCCTGAAATGCAACGAGCCGACTATTTTGCCTCAGGGAAATTTTCAGCGCCTCGCGGATATGGCGGCTGACGGTTTCCTCGATACCGCCGGTCGAGCTCATGCGCTCCTCACTCCGGGCGAGCTGCAGCTGCTTTCGATCCCGCAGGGCAGTCTCGATGAGAATGAGCGACGGCAGATCGAGTCCCATGTCATTCATACCGTTAATTTTCTGAGCCAAATCCCATGGACCAAAGAGATCAAGAACATTCCGGCCATCGCCGCCGCCCACCACGAAAAACTCGACGGTACAGGGTACCCCTGCAAACTGAAAACTACGGGGATTCCATTTCAGTCCAAGATGATGACGATCTCCGATATTTATGACGCACTGGCAGCCACCGATCGGCCCTATAAGACCGCCGTGGAGGTGGACCGGGCCCTGGACATTCTGGCTGCGGAGACCAAGAGCGGTTTGTTGGATGCCGAACTGTTTCGACTTTTCCGCGATGCCGAAATTTTCAAGCTCACTGTCAACTGGAAAAATCCCTCACCTCTGTGATGCTAACTGGCTCGTTTCTCCTGCAAAGCGCGGTAGATTTTCTCCGCCGTGATCGGCAGGTCACGTATCCGCACGCCGACGGCGTCCTCGATGGCATTGGCTATGGCGGGCGCCACCGGCGAGATGGGATTTTCCCCGATCCCTTTAACCTTGTAGGGCCCGACCCCCGCGTCGCTCTTGACGATCACCGTGTTCAGCTCAGGAATGTCTTTCACCGTGGGTAGCTTGTAGTCGCCAAAATTGAGCGTCGTCACGCGCCCCTCGTCCACTAAAACCTGCTCAGTCAAGCCGTAGCCCAGGCCCTGTACGACTCCACCTTCGATTTGCCCCTGATGGCCGATGGGATTCATGATGACACCTGTGTCGTGCGCCGTGGTCAGGCGGTGGAGCGTGATCTGCCCCGTCTCGCGGTCCACGGACACCTCGGCGACCTGAGCGGCGAACGCAGTGACCGGCGAGCGTTCGTCATCGCGGTTGATAGAGAGGCGAAAAACTGAGGCTCCGACCCGGGATAAAAGTTCGGCCCAGCCCTGGCGTTTTCCTGTTTTCGTTTGAACGATCTCTTTCCCCTTGAAAGTGGTTTCTTGACGGGACCACCCGAGGAGTTTCTCCGCGATAGCGAAGATCTCTTCTTTTGCTTCGCATGCCGCCTGAAACGCGGCCCCGCTGGCCACGCGGGTGCCGCGGCTGCCGCCGATACCGGTATCGAAGGGAACGCCGAGATCGGTGTCGACAATTTGCACGCGGATCGCTTCAGGATTAAGCGCGAGTTCCTCCGCCACGACCTGCCGCAGTGTCGTGTAAGTACCGGTGCCCTGTTCGTAATAGGAGGTGTGAATAGTCACCGAGCCGTCAGCTTTAAGCTCGACGCCCACCGAAGTGGCGCCTCCCCCCGGGGCGCGGTAGCCCATGGCGACTCCCCGGCCAATGGCCTTGGACTTGGGAGATTTATATTTTGCCGATCTCGCCGCGGCGCTGAGAGTCTCTTTCGCCTTGATGCCGCGAAATCGCTGGCCCGCCAGGGTTTCATCTCCTTCTTGAATCAAATTCTTGAGACGAAACTCCACGGGGTCCATCCCGAGCTTTCGCGCCACGCAGTCGATCTGGGATTCTGCGGCGAAAAATGCCTGGGGTTCACCGGGAGCCCTCATTTGGCCGCCGGGCAAGTTGTTGGTGTAAACTCGCAAGGTTTCGATATGGGAGTTGGGTACTTTATATAAACCGCCTCCGTGGGCTGCGCCTCCGACCACTGCTCCGGGCCGAAAGCCGCCGTAGGCGCCGCTGTCGAGGACGACGCGCGCCTGATGCGCCACCATCCGCCCGTCGCGCTTGACTCCGGTTTTCATGTCCATGACGGCGGCGTGGCGCGGAGCACCGGCGAGCAGCTCCTCCTGGTACTCCATCACCATCTTGACCGGCCTGCCCGTGCGACGCGCGAGAAAGTAACATATGGGCTCGTCCATGGGCGCGCCTTTGCCGCCAAAGTCGCCGCCGATGGAGACCGGGTTGATGCGAATTTTCTCCTTGGAAATTTTCGCCAACACGGCCAGAGTTTCTTTAAGACCGTGAGGCACTTTGTTGGGCGACCACACTTGCACTCGATTTTGCCCATCGACCCAGATGAGGCAGCAATGAGGCTCGAGAAAGCCCTGGTGCACCCGCGGCACGGTAAATCTGTTTGCGACGATGATATCGGCCTCGGTAAATCCCTTTGATATGTCTCCCCGGGTGTAGAGCTCACGCACGTAGGCGTTTGAGGGTTTTTCTAATTGCTCCGGCAGGCCGTAGTAGCTGTTTACATCCGGATGGAGAATCGGCGCGCTTTCCTCCAGCGCATCGAGCGGATTTACCACGGCGGGAAGCTCTTCATACTCGACCTCAATGAGATCCAGGGCTTCCCGCGCGGCATCGAGAGTTTCCGCTGCTACCGTGGCCACCCGATCACCGATAAAACGGACTCGCTCCTGCGCCAGAACGGGTATGTCGCGGTAGCGGCGCCCGTAGATGATGCCGGCGACGTCTCTGCCAGTCAGCACCGCGGCAACGCCAGGCGCCTTTTCGGCGCGCGAAGCGTCGATGCGCAACAGGCGGGCGTGAGGATACGGACTTCTCAGAGTCTTTGCCCATAAAGTCCCGGGTAAGAGGACATCCGCAGTGTAGCGCGCCTCGCCGGTGACTTTTCCCGCGACTTCGATTCTGGGTTCGGGCTGACCAATAACACGGTAGGCCATGATGGTTTCTCCAGTGGCTCGTAAATTTGCCTACCCATATGACATCGCTGGCAAAATTACAATTCATTTCCGCCATCCTCAAGGCATAGCTTCGCAAATTGTCTTGAGGGGCACATTTTCGGCCTCTTTTGGTCACTTTTGAGTCCATGGTGCAAGCGCCAGATCCTTATACATCGTTTAAAAAAAAGCTCTTTTCGGGCGCGTCCCTGGCGCCGATAGAGGGCATGGAACTTGCTGCTATTAATTTTATGGGGTTAGACCTATGACTCACGCAATAAGAATCTTGGGCATTTCTTTGGGTCTTTGGGCACTGATGGGAATACTACCGGCATTTTCTCAGGGCATGGAGGAAACCGGATTTCGTCAGGGAGTTGAATACCAGGACGGCGCGATCTCGCTCGCCTTCGCGCAGGCTCCCGTAGCCTTGGTGTTACACGAAATCCGCGCACACACAGGCGTTCAAATCATCGTGCCCGCTACGGCGCAGCATAAATTGTTGAATCTCCGACTGAGCCGCTTGCCCCTCGAGCCGGCGGTGCGTTCGCTACTCACCTCCATGGGTTTAAAGAACTTCGCCATGATTTACGACGACGCGGGCCGTCCCCACCGAGCTGTCGTTCTGGGTGTGGTGGAGGAGCGCGTGGCCGTATCGTCCAATTCGCGAATCGCCGCGGAAACCGTCGAGCCGGCGGTGCAACCGCTGACGACGCAAGAACGGGATCAACTGCAAAAAGAATTGGAGCGCTGGAGCGAGCTGACACAGGAAGAGCGCGGCCGCATCGAAGATCGCCTCAAAGCTCTGCCTCCCTCCGAAGAGCGTGCGGATCTATTCAGAGAGTATGGCCGACAGCTCCTAGGAGTAAAAAAGTAAACCGGCAAGCGGTGAGTTTTTCCCCAGTCTGAATATTATAGCCCCACAGCTGTTTTCTCTCCTGTCCTTCGCTTCCCGGTTGCCTCATAAGAAATAGAAGTAAGAATAGAATGGTCAGGCTTGTATAGATGAATTTAGATTGGAATAGTTCGCGCAGGCTTGCCCGACGTGGATGAAGCATTTCTTGCGAACTCCCTTACGGCGACGGCCAGCAGCACGACGGCGGATCCCAACCCGGTGAATGTCTCGGCAGCAGCGACAACGAAGCTAGCGAAATAGAAAAAAGGGGGCCTGGCTGAAGTAGCCCGGGTTCGCGTCGCCTGCCGGCGCAACGGACGGCCCAGGCAACTTAACGATGATGACCATCGTCGCGCTTTTCTCAAACGACTAACGCGAAGCCTCCGCTTTTCGGATCGCATGCCATAATTTCGGCGCGGTGTAAGGCATATCGATATGGTCGATCCCCAGCGGTGCTAGCGCATCCATCACCGCGTTGGCTACCGCCGGCGGGGCGCCGTTGGTGCCGCACTCGCCGACACCCTTGACGCCAAGTGGACTGAATGGGTTTGGCGTAACAGTCTCGCCGTGGACGATGGGTGGCATGTCCCCCGCGCGCATGACCGCATAATTCATAAGCGTGCCGGTGAGCACTTCGCCGTCCTCGCCGAAAAGCATTTGTTCGCGGAAAGCTTCCCCCAGGCCCTGCGCCACCCCGCCGTGAACCTGACCTTCGACGATCATAGGATTGATCACCACGCCGCAATCATCTACCAACACGAGTTTTTCCAGAGTCGGTTTACCGGTTTCCCGATCTATTCGAATCACCGCCACATGGGCTCCAAAGCCCCACGCCTCCCGTTGGGGATCGAAAAATGCGGTCTCTTGAAGGCCGGGTTCCATGCCGGCCGGAAGCCTGCCGTAGGCTGCGGCGGCGATCTGACGCCATGTGACTTTTTTCTCCGGCACTCCAGCCACGGCAAACCCGCCATCGGCTTGAGTAAGGTCCTCGGGCGCCGCCTCCACCAAGTGCGCCGCGATGCGGCGCGCCTTTTCAACGACGCGGTCGATGGCGGTAACCAACGCGCCTCCGCCCATGACCATGCTCCGGCTGCCAAAGGTGCCGACGCCCTGTTGCACAGCGAGCGTATCGCCGTGGCGAATGGCTATCTGCTCCATTCCCACACGCAATTTGTCAGCCGCCACCTGAGCGAACACGGTTTCATGGGCTTGGCCGTGAGAGCTGGAACCGGTGAGCACGGTAATGGCTCCTGTGCGCTCGACACGAACCGTACCACTCTCAAACCCGGCGCCGCCGCTCGGTTCGACAAAGGTGGAGACTCCCACTCCCACCAGCTCGCCGCGGGCACGCGCCTCATCGCGGTAACGGATGAGTTGCTCGAATTGTGACAACCGCACCGCTTCATCGAGCGACCTGTGGTAGTCGCCGGAATCGTACTCTACGCCGACAGCCGTTCGATAGGGGAACTGCTCGGATCGGATAAAATTCTTGCGCCGAATTTCCAGCCGGTCGATCCCCAAATCACGCGCGGCTTTGTCGATCAGGCGCTCGATGTTCAATACCGACTCCGGTCTCCCCGCGCCGCGGTACGGGCCGGTGGAGACGGTATTGGTGAACACAGCCAACACCTCGACATGGGCGTTGCGGATCTGGTAGCAGCCCGGAGCCATGGCCATCATGCGCTGGGGCGGACCCGCCGTGTTGGAACATAGATAGGCACCAAGGTTGGCGACAACGCGCACTTTGATTCCCAATAGAGTGCCATCCCGCTTGACGGCAAGCTCCGACGTCATCGCCTGGTCACGGCCCTGAGTCATGGTTAGAAAATCTTCGCTGCGGGCGCTGATCCATTTTACCGGCCGATTGAGCTTAAGCGCGAGATGACAGGCCAGCACATACTCGCGATAGAGCGGTCCTTTGCTGCCGAAGCCGCCGCCGACATCGGGAGCGATTACACGTATCCTGTGCTCGGGAAAACCGAGGGCGGTGGAGAGATCGGCGCGCACACGGTGTGGCGCCTGGGCGGAAAGCCATACGGTGAGATCCCCTATGGGCTCAGGCTTCGCCACCACGCCCCTCGGCTCAAGCGTCAACGCCACCAGCCGCGGGCTGGCAATATGCATCCGCACGATGTGATCGGCCTCGGCGAACGCCTTGTCCACATCGCCGCCTTTTTTTGTCGCGACGTAACATATATTCGAATCGAGCTCTTCGCGGGCCAAGGGGGCCCCGGGCTCGATTGCCTTCTCGGCATCCACCACAGCCGGCAGCGCCTGGTACTCCACTTCGATGGCATTGGCGGCATCTTGGGCCAGAGCGCGACTCTGGGCGACGACGGCCGCCACCGGAACACCCACCGCATGAACCGAACCGCGTGCCAGCACTGGGTGCGGCGGAATTTTCTGCCCGGGCACCAGCACGGGCGCAGGTATGTTCAGACCTTCGCTTATATCGGCGCCGGTCAAGACCGCTTCAACGCCGGCCATCGCCCGCGCCCGGCCGGTGTTGATGGACAGCACCTTTGCGTGGGGGTAAGGACTGCGGAGCAGCGCCATATAGAGCAGACCCGGTAACTGCAGGTCATCGGTAAAGAGACCTTTGCCGGTAAGCAGCACCGGATCTTCAACCCGTCGAACCGACGCGCCGATGAGCCCCGTGGGTGGGTGTTCGGTTGTCATGATCAAACCTCTAGTTTTGAGTTGCGAGTTTTGAGTTTCGAGGGAGACTCATAGCAAAATAGCCTCATGCCTGATGTCTTGCGCCAACTGCGACTTCAATCGCCTTGCGAGTGTAAACCGTTGCCACATGGCGCTTGTATTCGGCGCTGGCGTAAATGTCTCCGTCCGGATCGGTTCCCTCAGCGGCCTTGGCCGCGGCCGCCGCGATGACGGATGCCGTAAGGGGTTGTCCCCGCAGCGCCGCTTCGCTTGCCAGGGCGCGCGTGGGGCGGTTGCCTAATCCGCCGATGGCGACGCGAGCTGAGGCACAGCCTCCAGCAGAGTTGAATTCGATGAGAACGCCCGCGCTCACAACCACATACCCCGAAGCCGGGTGAGGGAGTTTGGCATAGGCCGTTGCGGCGGCGCCGGTCGGCAACGGCAGCCTAATTTCTGTCAACACTTCATTGGGTGCCAGAGCGGTGGTGTAGTAGTCGAGAAAAAAATCTTGAGCGCCAACCGAGCGGTTGGCGGAGGCGGACTGCAAAATGAAAGAGGCATCGAGAGCGGTCAGGATCACGGGCAAATCGGCCGCCGGATCGGCATGGGCGACGCTGCCGCCGATGGTGCCGCGATTGCGCACCTGCAAATCGCCAATCACCGACGCGGCCTCGGCCAACCCGGAAAAATCGCGGCGCACCAAATCCGATGACGCCACATCGGTGTGCACGGTGAGCGCGCCGATGACGAGCGACTTGCCATCCATGCGGACACCACTGAGGCCGGGAATCCGCCCGAGATCGATCAAGGTACGCGGCGACACCAACCTGAGCTTCATGGCCGGAATCAGGCTGTGGCCGCCGGCGAGCAACTTGGCCTCCTCGCCGTGTTGGGTCAATAACTCAATGGCTTCTTTCACGGAGCGGGCGGCAACGTATTCAAAGCTAGCGGGAAACATGTTTGCCTCCCTTATCCTGCCTCGTTTTGTCGGCGGCCCATTTGATCGATTCGACAATGTTGATGTAGCCCGTGCAGCGGCAGATATTGCCTTCCAAAGCGTGCTTGATCTCGTCTTCCGTTGGGTCAGGATTGGTTTCCAAAAGATACACGGCGGTCATCACCATACCCGGCGTGCAGTAACCGCATTGGAGGCCGTGCTTTTCGCGAAAGCCTTCCTGCACCGGATGCATCGTACCGTCGCGCGCCAGGCCTTCCACGGTCGTTATCTTTGCGTCATTTGCCTGAACGGCAAAAAGCGTGCAGGACTTGACCGCGCGCCCGTTTAAAAGAATCGTGCAGGCGCCGCACTGGCTGGTATCGCAGCCCACATGCGCGCCGGTGAGGCCCAAATTTTCTCTCAGGAAATAAATCAACAGCGTCCGCGGTTCGACCACGGCTTCACGCCTGGCACCGTTAACAGTAAGGCTTATGGGAACAGGCGCGTACTGGGCTTCAGCAGTCATGCTCTGTGATCCTCCATTCATAGTTCTGGAAATGTTTTCTACCAGTACCGTTTGGCTGCTAGCAACAGTCCGAGGGCAGAAAAAGCATTTCGGCCACTATTACACCCGCCTCGATCCGCGCTCAAGACTTCACGCTATAAAGAAATAAAAACTATATCCCTTAACTTGGATCATCGGATCAAGGGTAGCTTGACAGTCCATAGGGCCATATATAATTAGCAAGCAGGCATAGTCTCAATGCCCAGGAGGCGTCGGAATGGACATTAAGTCTCTCATTGATCCAGAGAGCGGGCTCATCGACCGTCGCATTTTTGCCGACCGTGAGATCTACGATTTGGAACTCCGGCAAATATTCACCCGCTGCTGGCTCTACCTCGGCCATGAGAGCGAAGTTCCCAATCCAGGTGACTTCACCGCCGCTTATATGGGCGAGGAGCCCGTGATCCTGTGGCGCGACCTGAGCGGACGACTCGGCGCTTATTTAAATCTCTGCCGTCATCGCGGTAACCAGGTTTGTCGCGCCGATCGCGGCAATGCCAAATTATTGACCTGTTCCTATCATGGCTGGTCTTACACCTGTGACGGCAAGCTCGCGCTGGTGCCGATGGTGGATGCCTTCGGCGGGCTCGATCGCGAGAAGTGGGGTTTGATCCCCGTCGCGCGGATCGAAAGTTACAAGGGGCTGATCTTCGCGACTTTTGATCCGCAGGCTCCGACTCTACTCAAGTACCTGGGAGACATGGCCTGGTATCTTGATATTCTTTTGGACCGCCGCGACGGCGGTACCGAGGCGAGCGGGCCACACCGGTGGGTCGTCGAGGCCAACTGGAAAACGGCCGCGGAAAATTTTGGCGGCGACGGCTATCACATCACCGCCACCCACGGCTCGGCGCGGGAGCTAGGCATTGATACGACTTCTAGCAAAACCCGGCAATGGAACAAGGGCTGCCAGATAGCCTGCGGCAACGGCCATATTCTGGTCTCCTGGATTACCCCGCCGGATGACGCGGGTCCCTGGTTCGCCCAGCCCGACGAGCGGCTGCTCCTATATATGAAAGAACACTGTGCCGAAATAGAGAGCCGTTTAGGTAGGGTTCGCGCAAGGCAGATCGCGCCATCAGCCGGAACGGTTTTTCCGAATCTCTCCGTGCACTGGCTCACGCGCACAATTCGCGTATGGCACCCGCGGGGGCCGGACAAAATGGAAATCTGGAGCTGGGCCATCGTCGACAAAGCGGCCTCGCCAAAAATCAAGGACGCGATGCGTTTCGTATCTCAATACCGTTTCAGTCCCACGGGGGTCTTTGAGCAGGACGACATGGACAACTGGATTCACGTCACCGGCGCAGCGAAGAGCCTCATCGCAAAGCGATACCCCGCCAATTACCAGATGAGCGGCAATGAACCACCCGTTGCATTAGACCTCCGCGGTCAAGCGGCGAGCCGCTTCAGCGACCATAACCAGCTAAATCTTTACATGCACTGGGCGAAAACGCTCGAAGCCAGAAGTTGGGACGAAATAACGGATAAGCCACATGAATCGTGATCTCAGGCGGGAAATTGAAGATTTTTACTATCTGGAAGCCGAGCTTTTAGACGGTCGGAAGCTGCGCGAATGGCTGGAGCTTTTCACCGATGATGTTCATTACTGGATGCCGATCCGCCACAACACTTTCGCCAGGCCCGAAGAGTTGTGTGAGGAGTTATCCAAGCCAGGGGAGAGCTACTATTTCAACGATGACAAAGAAACCCTGCGCCTAAGAGTGGAGAGAGTCTACTCAAAAACCGCTTGGGCGGAAATGCCGCCGTCCCGCACGCGGCACTTCATCTCGAATATCCGAATCAAGCAGGACAACGGCGTGGAAATCGACACCCACTCTAATTTTCTTGTCTATCGGACGCGCATGGAAAAGGATCGAGATGTTTTCGTCGGGACGCGACAAGATGTTTTGCGGCGGGTCAACGGGGCGCTCAAGATCGCCCGTCGAACCATCATTCTCGATCAAGCGGTCCTCGACGCAAAAAACATCAGCATTTTTCTGTAAGCAAGAAAATAATTGGCTGACAATACACGAGGATGCGCCTCTTGCCCCCGACGCTGGACATTTTTGTGCCCGTGGGGTAATTAAAACAAGATTACCCTGAGAAAAATTGAGCGAACACGACCTCTTTCACGCGGAGCTATTTGCGGTGAGGCGTGGCGCGTCCATGATTCCAGGGTAGTTAATTCAATCATTGGAGTGAATATATGAAGGCACGATATTTTCTGCGCCGCGCTATTTCAGCATTTTTTCTGATAGTGATTGCCGCGGTTTGGGCCCAGGCGCAAACGGCGACACCGGAATACGAACCGCAGGTGGGGCAGGAGGGCAAAGATGTGGTGTGGGTGCCGACGCCTCAGGAGCTGGTGGACAAAATGCTCGACATGGCGAAAGCAACACCGAAAGATTATGTCATTGACCTTGGTTCTGGCGACGGGCGGACGGTCATCACCGCGGCAAAACGCGGTATCCGCGCCCATGGTATCGAATACAATCCGAGCATGGTGGAGCTCTCAAAACGCAACGCCGCTAAGGAAGGCGTCAGTGATAAAGCCACCTTCGAGAAAGCCGATCTATTCGAGAGCGATTTTTCAAAAGCCACGGTGATCACCATGTTCTTGCTGCCGAGCATTAATATTAGACTGCGCCCCACGATTCTCAATCTCAAGCCCGGCACGCGCATTGTGTCGAATTCCTTCGACATGGAAGATTGGAAAGCGGACGAAACCGCCTCGGCGAGCGGCTGTGACAATTGGTGCACGGCTCTGCTCTGGATCGTGCCAGCAAAGGTGCAAGGCACATGGAAATTGCCCCAAGGCGAGCTGACGTTAAAGCAGACCTTTCAGATGATAACCGGTACTCTCAAATCCGGCAAGGTGAGCGCTCCTATCACCAATGGCCGGTTGAGCGGCGAACAAATCAGTTTCACCGCCGGGGAAGCGCGCTATACCGGCCGCGTGAGCGGTAACGTTATGGAGGGCACCATCAACTCCGGCGGCAGTTGGAAAGCGACCCGCGCCGGGAACTAATAGGGAATACATTAGTATCTTGACAGTGGCAGCTTATCTAGAGCCGGCGCCCTTCGGGCCGAACCCTTGCGAGCGCGGTCGGTCCTCGGTGCGCGAGGGATTTCAAATCGCAGATCTCAGATGCCAACTTGGCCTTTGAGATTTGCAATTTGCCATCCCGAAGGGACTGCGCCCGCGCTCTTTAGGCCTCGACCCTCGATCGCCTTTGCCTTCTTATTGATGAACTCCTAGGCAATCACTGCGCAATTTTTTAATTTCGTTGTTTCTTTTATTCAGCCGGGCGCGGTTGACATATTGCGCCCGGTTATAGTTATTTGGTGATTGCGTAATGGGCTATAGGCAAGCGGAGAGTGTTGTTCCGTCGTGCGCCGGAAAGGAGAAAACGAAAATGCCGTGGATCCAAATCATTAGGGATGAGGAAGCCCAGGGAGAATTAAAAGAAGTCTATCGAAAGATTCGCGAACAACGCGGCGGCGAAAAGATCAACCAAGATCGTGATGCGTCCCCCAAGGGTCCGCCCGTCAGTCCTCCCATGCTCCACAGCCTCAATCCCAAGGCCATGTGGCATACGGCGCAGCTCATGTGGGAGATCATGCGGGGGGAGTCGCGGCTCACTACCGCCCAGCGCGAGATGATCGCCACCGTAACATCGGCCGCGCTACACTGCCGGTTCTGAACCGTGGCCCACGCAGAGTTTCTGCGTCAAGAAGGCGGCGACGATCTGGCGGTGGAACAGGTAAAATCGGATTGGCGCGAGATGGAATTGACGCAAGCGGAGTACGCCATGCTCGAATATGCGGAGAAACTGACCCTGACGCCCAGTTCGATGACGCAGGCCGATGTGCAAAAGCTCCGGGACACGGGGTGGAGCGACCGGGATATTTTAGACATCGTTCATGTTTGCGCCTACTTTAATTTTCGCGTGCGCGTGGTGGATGGGCTCGGCCTCGAAGTTGCGGACTGGCAAATCCAGCGCGCGCGAGCCGGGGCCGAGCGGGCCGCCAAGTTAGCCCGGGACAAGGGCGTCGCTATGCCCCGCGACCCGTGGCGGGTGCGCTAGCGCGCATTACTCCTGGTGAGGAAAAACACCTCGACGTAGGGAGTAGCCGCGGGACGAGCTTCCGGCCGCGATCAACAGGTCTGTACCCGCCCTTGCGCGATCTGGCCTCTTTTCAAATATGCGTCTGACGGCCGTTGCAACTCAGGCAAAATCTCGCCGCAGATCGGATCGTCGGCTTGGTCCCCATGGGGCCCGTGAAATATACAGTATCGAGACGCCACGGTGCCCGCTGCGGAGTCACTCGATTGACAGCACCGGCGTTCGTAGATTAAATCTCACAGAGAGAAAGGAAAAATTCATGCAAGGAACGACACCAAGACGCGAGCAAGGAATGGCTGATCCAGTGTTGGCTTCCATGGTCCATGCCGCGGGTTTGAAAAATGCACGGCACTACACGGCGGCGACGCCAAAGATTCAAGCGTACCGCGACAGCTGGGTGAAGCTTGCTCCATTCCGCGATGGCGCGGTGAATCCACAGCGAGTAGAGGTCAGTGATCCGGCGGAAATGGCCAAGCAGATCAAGGCCAAGGCCAAGGAGTTGGGAGCCGATATGGTCGGCATCTGCCGTCTGCAGCCACATATGATCGACCTCGGCGAGGATCTGCCCCATGAATTTGTAATCGTTTCCTGCGTTGCCGAGGACTACGAGAAAGTCACTCAGGGGGCAAATGCCGTCGAGGAAGAAGCGATGCGTACCTATGCCAAATGCACGGAAATCGCAACGCAACTCGCCGCCCATGTGCGCGGTCTGGGCTATCCCGCCCGCGCCCATCACAACGGCGCGAGCGAGGTTCAGGCTATCCCCATCTTTTACCAGGTGGGATTCGGGGAGTTGGGTCGGCACGGCAGCTTGATCAATGAAAAATTCGGCGCCAGTTTTCGCCCCGGCTTTGTCACTACGGATTTGTCCATGGCAGAGGACCACCCCCGGGAATTCGGCGTCCAGGACTTTTGCATGAACTGTAATGTTTGCCAGCTCAATTGTCCCGGAGATGCTATTCCAAAAGAACATGTCATGACCCATGGCATCAAACGCTGGCTCATCGATTTGGAAAAATGCTATCCCTATTCGCGTCTCCGCGATGAATATTGTCATCTATGCGTCGATGTTTGCCCCTACATCGTCAAATCCCACCCCGCGACTTACAAAAGCTTTATGAAGGAGCGAAAGCAAGTCGGTTACAAGACACCCAAATCCTGGTAGCAAATCGATGGAGAAACTTTACGTCAACGAAATCCGCCCTAACGGCGAAGTCAGCACCGTGGGACTATTCTATTCTCGTGACGAGGCTGAGAAAATCGTCGCACAGCTGCGTAGTCTGCCGGCCAAGGCTGACTGCGGTTATCAAATCGTCGAGGCGCTTTTGGGTTCTGCTTCGACCAATCCGCCCAAATCGACGCGAGTACCTGAAAAAATATAGGCCAAGCGTTGTTTCCGAAAGCTCACACTACCGTTGCCCGCACTCAATGCGAATTTCGCTGAGCGCGCCGATGGCGAAACGGTCGTTCGGCCAGATGATCGTCGTCGACCCATATTCCTCGATCACCGCGGGACCCTCCCCTTTAAACGGTGGAGCTAGAGTATCCCGATTAAATATCTGGGCGCTGAGCCAACCGCTGCCGCCGAAGTAGATCTTCCGGGTCTGGGGAGAGAGCATTTTCATTGTCGCTCGCGGCAGCCGCGTGATGTCGGGCTTCTTCAAACGAGCGAAGGCGGAGAGGTGAAGAGCTTGAAACTCGGCGGGCGTCTTGGGATCCGCGTGGCCGTAACGGCGGCGGTAGTCGCGCTCGAAAGCCGCACGAATCATGCTCGCCTCGCGCAACCCGGAAACAGGAACCTTGATGTTGTGGCGTTGGCCGCGGTAGCGCATCTCGGCGTGCTGCTCGAACAGTATGTCGCCGCCGGCGAATTCCGCGCTCAGAGCGTCGCGGGATTCCTTTTCCATCACGGCAAAGATTTCGCCGATCGCGGCCGCTGCTTTGTCGTCGAGCAGACTCGCGAAGGTCTTGGAAGTATCGATTCTGGCATCCGCCAGCAGCATCCCTATGGCCGAAAAGTTTCCCGGCTCCGGAGGAATCACCACGGTGGGTATCGATAGCTCGCGCGCCAGCGCGGAAGCGTGAAGCGGACCGCCACCACCGTAACAAAAGAGCACGAAGTCGCGGGGATCAAGGCCGCGCTCGACGGAGACGCGCCGGATCGCGCCCGCCATGACCACAATGGCGATGGCAATCATGCCGTCGGCCATCTGGATCATTCCGTCTAGGCCTGTGTATCCCAAGGGATCGGCGATGTTTCGTTGAATACAGCGGGCAGCGGCGTCTGCGTTTAGCTTTAACTCGCCGCCGAGGAAACGGTCGGCATGCAGACGGCCCAGGGCCAGGTTGGCGTCGGTGATCGTCGGCTCGATGCCGCCGCGGTCGTAACAAACAGGACCCGGTGTCGAGCCGGCGCTCTCGGGTCCCACATGGAGCCGCTTTTGGGAATCGAGCCAGGCGATGGAACCGCCGCCGGAACCGACCTCGACGATATCGATGACCGAGGACTTGATGGGGTAGCCGCGCACGTAACCCCCGGCGTAGTATACCGAATTGACCGTGCACCGACCGTTTTCCACCAGCGCGCACTTCGCCGTGGTGCCGCCCATGTCGAAGGCGACGACGTTTTTGAATCCCAACGCTTCGGCATAGGCGCCGGCGCCTATGCAGCCGCCGATGGGGCCCGACTCCACCAGTCCAATGGGTTGCCGGCAAGTTCGCTCGGTGGAAAGCAAACCGCCGTTGGAGCCCATCATGAAAAGAGATCCGCCAAAACCTTGCGCTGCGAGATCATGATCCAGCATCCGCACGTAGTGGCTCACCTGCGGCCCGACGTAAGCGTTGGCTGCCACCGTGGAACAGCGCTCGTACTCGTACCATTCGCGGGTAAGATCCGTGCTGAATGTCACGTAGACGTTGGGAAGCAGTTTTTTCAGAAGCTGCGCCGCGGTTTCCTCGTGAATCGGATTCATATAGGAATTCATAAAAAAAATTGCCACGGCTTCGACGCCGAGGTCTCTTATACGGCGCGCCAGCTGCTCCAGTGCCGCCACATCCAGCGCATGGACGATGTCCCCTTTGCTGCCCATGCGTTCGGCAACTTCGAAGCGCAATTCCCGCGGAATCAAGGGCTCGTCGCGTTGGTAGTAGAGGTCAAAAGGATCAGGGCGATTGCCCCGGGCGATCTCCAGGATATCTCGAAAACCCTGGCTCGTGACCAGCGCCGATTTCGCTCCGTGCCGCTGTATCAGTGAGTTGATCACCAGTGTGGTGCCATGGTTGACCAGCGACGCTTCGGCTGGCGTGAGCTCAGCCTTGCGAAAGCAGTCGATGATTCCGATCACCAAGTTCTCATAGGTTGTGGGGCTCTTGGCGTAGATCACCCGCTCGTTTTCGTGATCGAAAGCCACCAAGTCGGTGAAGGTGCCGCCGATATCGACGGCCACGGCGTAGGGCATAAATAAGTCCTGTTTCGAGCCTAGAGTCTGGAGTCTAGGGTTGCTAGTTTGGGTGCGGAGGTCAACGAGAAACTAGAATCCTGGAACTTGAGACGTATTCATAAGCGGTAAACTCTCCCGTCCGCCTCGATCACCACGCCGTAATCATCGCGGGCGCTTTGCTTGGAGACGTAGCCGCGCGCGACGTCTAGCTCAACGAGTTTGATGGGTCGCTCGGCCGGCGGGCCGTAACCGCCGCCGCCGCCCGTGGCCATGCGTACGCGGTCGCCGGCGTCGAGATCAAGATTTTCCGTCTTGTAGAGCAGCATGGGTTCGTTGGATCCCTTTTTCCAGATTCGCACCTCGCCCGGTTTGGCGGCCATGCCCCCCTGAACACCCCAGGGCGGACAGCCGATGCGATCGAAATTCGTCCATAGCGTGCAGGGCGCTAGGACAACATATTGCTTCTCAAAGCCTAAACCGCCGCGCCATCGACCGGGCCCGGCGGAATCCTGGCGTAGCCGCAATTCTTCGACTCGATAAGGATACATGGATTCTTGGAGCTCGATGGGAATCAGACGCGTGTCGCCATGGGCCATGGTGCGAAACGGTCCCGCCCCGTCATGGGTGGCACAGGCGCCCCAGCCGCCATGGCCGCTGTCGTTGCAGTTAAATGGCGCGCCATTGTCGGTGCGATTGCCGAAAAAGCGCAGCGAGGAGAAGGTTCCAAAGTGAGCGCCGGTGACGCGCTGCGGCAGAGCAGGCTCCAGCGCTTTGATAACGCAATCGATGACGGTCGGAAAAGGGATGCTATAGAGACCCATCGCCGCCGTCGCCGCGGCGCTCAGGAGTTTGCCCTCGGGTAAGATTAGTTTGAGCGGACGGAAAGTTCCCTCATTGGCGGGTTCCTCGGTGGCGATCAAATATTTGAAAGCCACGCGCGCCGTAGTGCGCCCACCGCCGTAGTGGCCAGAGTTGATGGAGCCGCGGACCTGGGGCGACATCTCCGAATAATCGATGGTCATCTCATCTCCGGCAACCAGGACTTTAACCTTGATTAATATGGGCTCATCGCGCACGCCGTCGTCGTCGAGAAAAGCGCTCGCTTCATAGCTGCCGTCGGCGATGGCGCGAATCTTCTCACGCACCGCCGCCTCACATTGATCGAGGATGATGTCCAGAACGCCCAAAAAATAAGCGGCGCCGTATTTGTCGGCCACGGCCGATACTCGATCGCGCCCCAACATACAGCCGCCCAACTGCGCCTCGATATCGCCGAGAAGCTCCTGGGGAAAGCGCGTGTTGTTCTCGATGATCCGGTACACCTCTGCGATGGGTTCTCCCCTGGACCAGAGCTTGATCGAGCGGAGCTGCAGTCCTTCCATGAAGATATCCGTAGCCGAGTAGGAAACCGAACCGATGGCCGAGCCGCCGATGTCGACCCAGTGGCAGTTGACGGCAAAAAAACCGATTAACTCCTCTCCGCCGGCGCCGGCGAAGATCGGCGTGTACATCACGGTATTGTTGAGGTGCTGGCCTTGAATGGCAGCATGGTTGCAGACGATCACGTCCCCCTTGTGCAAATTGCCCCGTCCGTAGATCTCCAGACCGTCGCGCACGGCCATGCTGATCGAGTCGGCGACAAACACCGGCATACCGCCGGTGGACTGTGCCAATAGTTGTCCATCGGCGCCGACGAAGCCTACCGCGTAGTCCTTGTATTCGTAGATATAGGGGCTGAATGCCGTGCGCGTCATGTTGGCATCGATCTGGTCGCAGATCGAAATGATGCCGTGACGGATGACTTCGAGAGTCACGGGATCTACCGTGATTTTTTCGGATGAGAGAACCTGCAACTTGTCCCTACGCTTCCGCCTCTTCCCGGTAGAGCCCCAGGGCGGCGGCGGCGGGCCGGTCGGTAAGGGAAAAAAGGATCGCATCTTCGTCGGTGGCGTTCTCGTGGGAGTGCCACTGCCAGGACGGCACGACGAATATATCTCCTTGGTCCCAAGATAAATCGTTCGCTGAAACTTTCGTCACCCCTTGGCCGCGAAAAGCGTGATAGACCGAAGTACTGGTGTGTCGATGGCTCCGAGTTTTCTCGCCCGGGCGCAATAGCTGGATCATGCAGGAAAAGGTCGGCAACGTCGGGCCGCCGCCATGGGGGTTCGAATACTCGAGCAGGATGCCGTCAAAGGGGTCCCCGGGTGTTTCTTTGAGCGCCTGAAGGCTGGCGTGGGTCTCTTCCCATGGATAGCGATAGGGAGGTGCCGCAAAGGAGTTCTTAATCCATGTCGGTCGAGCCTGGCCGAAAACCTTGGCGGAAAAATCAGCCGGTTTTTCCACCGGCTGTTGCGGCTGTTTAAAGTTCTCCTGGATCATGGCGCCAAAATGGCTGACCAGGCGCACATCGAGGCCGTCGAGCCATATCACCGGTTCGTGGGAATCGTTGAAATGATCATGCCAGGTCCAATTGGGCGTGGTGATGAGATCGCCCTCGCGCATCGGGAAACGCTCCCCCTCGACGATAGTGTAGGCGTTGGGCGTTCCCTTGATGACGAAGCGGATAGCCGCCGCCGTGTGACGGTGCGCGGCCGCAATCTCGCCGGGTTTTACCAGCTGAACAGATATATGGACGGTGTTGGTCATGCCGGCCGCGAGCCCCGGATTTCGCATTTGAATGGTGCGCCTTCCCGCTTCTTCCGTGGTGATGAGTTCTCCCGCCCAATTGAGCCCCTGGAGAATGTCGCGGCCTTTCCATAAATGAGGCCTTACCGCTTGCGACCAAGGCTGGTGCTCCCAGTGCCCCTTCAAATTGCGTTCCGCCAACCACTGACCGAGTTCTTGAAGATCCATGGCGCCCTCCAAAAATACTCCAGCATCTTGACATTGACAGCTTACCGAAAGCCAGCGCCCTTCGGGCCGAACTTTTACGAGCGCGGTCGGTCCTCGCTGCGCGAGGAATTTCAAATCGCAGGTGTCAGACGCCAATTTGCCCTTTGAGATTTGCAATTTGCAATCCCGAAGGGCTTGCGCCCGCGCTCTCCAGGTCTCGACTTTCGGTTGCCTTTGACTACTTACTCATGAACTCCTAACTCAATGGTTCAATCTCTGGCTGTTCAATAATCGACCGGCGCGACTTCTGTCAAGGGCACATGCGAGATCGGGAGATTCGCTCATTGGACTTTGCCAGGGCCTTCAGGTATGAGAGGAAAATCTTAAAGGGAGGATAGCGGAGGAAAAAATGAAAATTTGCCATTACAACGACAATCAAGCCGGAGTAATTGCGGATGACAGGGTCGCCAATATCGGTGATGCGCTGATCAAAGCCGGTCTGGCGCGGCAAGGCTACACGATGCTCGAGATCATCGACGCCTTGGCCAACAATCCCATAGCCATGGATATCGCCGAGGAAGCCTCCCGGAGCGGCGCCACTGTCGCTTTGAGTTCCGTGAAACTCCTGGCGCCGATCACCAATCCCGGCTCACTCTGGGCCGCCGCGGCCAATTACTATGCCCACCGCGCGGAAATGGTCGACCGCATGGGGGGCTCGGATCGAGAGGTCAAGAATAAAGATGATCTCATGGCCGAGTTTTTCCTCAAGCCGACCTCATCGATCATCGGCCCAGGGGATACTATAATTTTGCCGAAAATCTCCAAGCTGGTTGATTTCGAGTGCGAGCTTTGCGCGGTGATCGGCAAGCGGGCCCGTAATGTGACCGAGGATCAAGCGCTTAATTACGTTTTTGGCTACACAATCTGCTGGGATATCAGCCAGCGCGATCCTTGGGGCAAGGGAATGCACAACACGCGAAATATTCGCAAAGGCTTTGACACCTTCAGCGCCCTGGGACCATGGATCGTGACCCGGGACGAAATCGACGAGCCGCAGAATCTTTCGATCAAAGTTTTGCAAAACGGCAAGGAGGCGATGACCGCGCACACGAGCGACATGATCTGCGGACTGCGTGAACATATTCGCTTTCTCACGAGCTGTCTGACGCTTCGTCCCGGCGAGCTGATCACCACAGGCACGCCTGCCGGCGTGAGCAAACTTAAGGACGGCGATCTTCTAAAGGGGACCATCGAGAAGATCGGGACGATGGAACTCCGGGTAAAAGCGGAATAGTAGGGCCCGCCCTGTGTCCGGGAAGCAAAACTCAAATGATAAGTGCGTGCTTCCTCCTTCGTCATACCCGTGAAAGCGAGTATCCAGAAGTATTTGGGGCGCGGGTGCGGTGGCTGCTATTTGCGGGCTAAATCAAAAGATGAAACGAATTCTCTGCGCACGAAACCGGACAAGCTCGCGTCGTCGGAGCGAACTTCCAACCAATCGCCGCGCTCACCCAGCAAGTTTATTTTCATGCCCACGGGCAATCTCGTAACTGTCGCCGAGCTGAAATTGGGTTCCCGACGCAGCGAGGTGGCATGTTTGACCTGATAGGAGGCCATGACTTGTTTCATATCACGCTTGGCTATGGATTTTTCGGACCTGGAGGCAGTGGGCTTTAGACCCGCGGCAGCGGGCGTCACCGCTGCCGCGGTTTTGCTTTGTTGGATCGGTTGCGTGCCTTTTTTGGATTGGGTGATTTTGTCCGCGAATTGACCGAGTGATTTTTCCCATTGCACTACGGTCGTGATATCCATGCCTTCGCGTACGAATAACAGCGGACAATGGACCGTGACGCGCTCCGAAACAACCTCTTGGAACGACCATTTGGATGCCTCAGCAACAATGGCTTTTTTGAATTCGGTATCCGCAATTCGAGAAGCGATTTCTTTGACGTGGATAACTTCCCCCGACGGCCCGACATTGAGTTGCAACATGATGCCGCCCACAAGTGCTGGATTTTTTTCGCTCTCTTGGCGATAGAGTTCCCGCAGACTTTGTAACTGGCCGGTAATTCGTGCAATAATTTTTTCCTGCTCGACGCCTCTTTCCTGGGCCGTGGTGGCGCCGAAGCCGAGTTCTGGCACAACGACGACGACATGGCCCAGGGCTATGTTCCAAGCATGAACCGGTTTCTTTTTCTGCGCTTCGACTACCGGCTTCGCTCCCGCGGATGCTTCATTGTTTGGCGTCCGAGATCCCGATTCGAATCCGAGAAAGATCAATCCGATGCCGATAACACACCCGACGATCGCGATGATGAGTCGGGTCCCCAACCCATTCTGTGCTGTTCTGGAATTCTGCAACGTAAACCTCCTGGTGATTTTAGGATTGCGCAGCCATAAACGAAGCAAGATTTGGGCCGCAACGGGTAGAAATTACGAACGAACTAGGCCGCTTTTGTCCCCTCAACGTATCCCAGGGGACTTCTATGATTTTAACCGGCAATAAACAACCGTTAACATCTCGCGGCGTGGCACGATTAGGCAGAGATGTCATCGGCGCAAGACAATTATGACTCCTGTGGACCAAGCGACATTGGACAAAATTCGACTAAACGCCCATGGCCTGGAACGTTATTGCGCTGAGGCGAGACGCGCGATCGTTGGCGCCGGTTCGCGCGCTTTCCGGCAAGGGAAAGGGGCCGCGCCCTCAAAGTGTCAATGGCTTGCCGGAGACAAATTTACCCTTGATGGCAGCCCTGCTTACGATCTAGTATGGCGGAGCGTTAACAAGGTGGAAGGAGGAGATCGTATGAACAGGTCATCTCAATTGCCCCGGAGAGCGACTGTAAAATGACTCTCCTGCTACGCCGTTCGCAAGTCGCGGAGTTGCTCGACCTCAGCCAGGCGATGGCCGTGATGGAGCAAACCTTTCGGGAGCAAGCCCAAGGGGCGGTTAGACAAGTGCCGCCGCTGCGCTTCATGAACCGTGGCATGCGATTGGTCGCGGGAGGACTGGAAGCACAAAATAGGAACGGACTTCGCGTGAGCGTTACGGGCGGCGATAGCTTCGCTCTTCTCTTCGAAATAAGCTCCGGTGAATTGTTGGCCGTGATGGGCTATCCGTTCAGCCATCTCCGCATCAGTGCCACCGTGGGATTGGCCATCGAGCGTTTGGCCGATCCCAAAGCCAAGAGGGTCGCATTGATCGGTAGCGGGCGGCTGGCACTGCCAATTCTCGAGCCTGTAGCGGCTCTTCGTACCGTCGAGCAAATCGTGGTTTACAGCCGAAGTCGGGAAAACCGAGAAGCTTTCGCGGCCCGGGCAAAGGAGAAACTCAATGTGCCCATCCGGGCGGCGGCATTGCCCGAGGACGCCGTCCGTGAAGCTCATGTGGTGCTCGTCAGCACCAATGCGTCGGAGCCGGCCTTGCACGGCAAATGGTTGCGTCCGGGTCAATCAATATTCGGCGTGGGCCGACCCAATGAATTCGACGATGAAGTCTATCTGGCGGCGCACCGAATTTGTGTGACCAGCAAGATTCACGAGACGGGGTACTACGACACTCGACTCGACCAGCCGCTCCTCCGGCTGTCGCGGCAGAAGCGGCTTTCGTGGGATGACGTGATTGAATTCGGCGATGTCGTTGCGGGTAAAACTTCCGTACCCGACGGGGCAAAGAGCATAGTCGTTTTCCGCGATTCTCAAGGCGGCTATGGCGACCTGGCATTAGCCTCGTGGGTTTATGATAGAGCGCGGCGTGAAGGGCTGGGACAAGTACTGAGTCTGGAATAGAAAAAGAGGGGATGAAACATGCTTAAACGCAAACGCCTAATCTATCTCAGAACCATAGGGGTGATTGTTTCTATGGTTTTATTCTCATCCGTTAAACCAGCGCCCGCCGCCGAGGCACGGCAGGCATTGCCATCGCGCTGGGAGGACGTCGTCAGAGCGGCGGAGAAGGAAGGCGAGGTCACTGTTTACGCGACCAATTCAGTAGGTGACCTGCCGATCATCTGGGAGGCCTTTCGAAAAAAATTTCCAAAAATCAAACTCAATGCCGTGCCCGTAAGCACCACAAGCGAAATTGTCACCAAAGCAATGGCAGAGCGTCGGGCAAACAAGTTTTTGATCGATGTTGTTCTCGGCGCGCCGGGAGCGATGTACAATAGCTTTTATCGCGGCAAAGTCTTAGATCCAATCGTTCCCGCTCTGATCCTTCCGGAGGTGATCGATCTCGCCAAATGGTGGAAGGGAAAGCACCGCTACGTCGACCCCGAGGGCCAATATGTCTTTGTCTACCAAAGCTCGCTCTATGGCCCGCCGCTCTACTACAACACCAAATTAGTCAACCTGGAATCGATCCGCTCGGTGTGGGATCTGCTCGATGCGAAATGGAAAGGCAAAATGATCGGTCTTTGGCCGCGGGCCAACTATGTCTCCACCGCGTTGCTATTTATGTATCACCATCCGCAGGTCGGGCCGAAGTTTCTCGAGCGTTTATATAGTGAAATGGATGTCACCTATTTTAGCGATTTTCGCCAGGGAACCGACTGGCTGGCCGCGGGCAAAGCGCCGCTGTGTTTTCTCTGTCGCTTGAGGCGGGCGCAGGAGCAAGGCTTGCCGGTCGCCGAAGTCAATCCGTATCACTTCAAGGAATCACCCGGCATCGGCGCCAATAACGGAGCCATCGGTTTGGTCAATGCTGCGCCCCATCCAAACGGCGCGAGAATTTTTATCAACTGGTATCTCTCGCGTGAGGGCCAGATCGCCTTTCGCCAGGCCAACAACACCATCGAGGACGAAAGCACGACTTCCTTGCGTGAGGATCTTCCCACGGAAGTCGTGCCGCAAACCGCCAGGAGACGGCCCAACATAGAGTATATCGAGATTAGCCGCCATGACTGGATGGAGTGGAAGCCGGTGGGAGCGTTGATCACGCAAGCGAGGGAGAAGTCAGGCAAGTGAAGACGCCTTTGGTTTCAGAATTTCCATTGGGGAGATGAGCACATGCATCAAACATTACGGACTGCATTTTAGAATTCATCTTCCGAAAATAGAAAATCGAAAATCTAAAATTGGCAGGGGGATCAGCATGACACCACCTGAAAAGGTAACGATCGAAAGAATCGATCATGGCGTAATTCCCAGCAATGATCTCGGCCGCGCGCATCGCTTCTGGGGAACCTTTATGGGCGGCGAGATCGATCATCTCACCAATTTAAACCTGCGCGGGCTCAACCGCGAGGTGCCGCTGATCATTTTTTACACCCTGGCCAACCACCGCGGCTGGGGCGTCGCGCTGCAAGATTTTCAGATTTCTGCGACACCGGCGCGGCCTTTGGAGGGCGTTGTCTACGGTTTCGAAGTGGCGGCGGCGAGCCTATCCGATGCCGCTCGCGCCGCCGAGGCGCGGCAGCTCAAATGGCACGGTCCCGTAGAGTATCCGGCGCCATGTCCAATTCAAGAGTCGCTATTTGTTCTTGATCCCGACGGCAACACCATGGAACTTTCGATCCGGCGTGATCCATCAGGCGAGAAACCCCAGGGAGCGATTGTGCCCTTGAGGCGTATCAGCCATGTGCGTGTCGAGGTCACCGACCTGGAGCAGGGGAGAAGCTGGTACCGCGACACCTTCGGTCTAACCGAAGAGCTGCAGGTTCCGGACGATGAACAGTTTACACTGACCGTGCCCAACTCGGGGCAACTGGTGCTGCTGCGCAAAGTGGCTCAAGTTGCCGAACGCAGCATGCGAGCGGTGAAGGGGCCCCACATAGATTTTCGAATTGCGCCGGAACATTATCCGCCGATCCTTGAACGGTTCAACCGAAGAGAATACTACTGGGGGCCTGATCCCATGAAAATTCCCTGGCACGAACAGGGCGGTCATACGGTGTATGGTTACGACCCGTTCGGCAACCGGATACAGATTGGACATCGATTTGAAAAACGCTCGTCGCATTGAACGCTTGAACTTTGAAGCCTTTGAACGGCTAAAGAACAACTTGCTCAAGTGTTCTAGGAGCCGAAGAACGAAATAAGCGAGGTGATGAGTTGATTCCACAACTGTCTATTGAAGAGCGAGATCGGCGCTACAAGATCGTTCGCGGCGAAATGGCGAGGCGCGGTATCGATTGCCTGCTGCTGCCGGCGAACACGGGACGCTGGGAGCAGTTGCAAGCAGACTCTCGCTATCTGTCCTCCATCGGCGGTTTTGCCACTGAGGTTTTTACCGTTTTTCCTTTAGACGGTGAGACCACCGCGTACATCTTCAATCGCGCCGCCTGGTGGAAGCAGGCGCAGGAGTGGGTGGCGGACGTGCGCGACGGGCGCAATCGCTGGAGTGCCAACGCCATCGAACGAATTACCGAATTGGGCCTGCAAAAGGGGACCATCGGGATTGCCGGTCTATCGGGACTCTTTCGCGCGCCCGAAGGAATCATTCCCTATTCATCCGTCAAGGCCATTCTAGAGGCCTTTCCCCAAGCTAAGTTGGTCAATGCCACCGAGATGATGCAGGAGGTGCGCGCCGTCAAGAGCAACGAAGAGGTCTCGTTTCTCGAACGTTCCGCCGAGATCATCGAAAAAGCCATCGAGACCATGGTGCAAAACGCGGCGCCTGGAGTGAATGAAAAAGAACTCTATGGCGCGATGATGCAAGCGATGCTCGCCAACGGCGGCGAGTTGCCGACGCTATTTTTTCTCAGCGCCGGCCGGGAAATCTTTAACAGCTCCTTTGTTCCGACGGATTACCGCATACAAAAGGGCGACCGCGTGATCAACGAGATCGAAGCCAAGTATGGCGGCTACGCGGCGCAGGCAGTCAGCCCCATGGCGCTGGGGGTCCCTAGCGAAGCGTACCAGGAGATGATAGATCTCTCGCGGGTTTGTTTCGATAGCGTCTTGCACAACATGAAACCCGGCGTGACCTTTGGCTGGATCTTCGATATCTACCGGGACACGGTGGAACGCCATGGTAAAGGAAAGTATCTGTGGAGCCATCCGATGATGCATGCCCGCGGCCTGGGCGACGACGGCCCGGCGCTTCTGGGCGACAAAGATCTGGAACGATTCTCGAAGATCGAGCTGCAAGCGGGCATGACATTTATTCTCAAGCCTCAGGTCCGCGCGGCTCGGGGTAGAGGACGAGGTAGTATCGGCGACACCATTGTGGTCACTGAAACCGGCGCGCGCCGTCTCGGCAAGCGCGAACTGAAACTGATCGTGAAGAATGTTTGAGCGAATGCAGCAAGGGGAAAATGGTTTCACCACAGAGGCATAGAGGACTCGGAGAGAAGCAGATTCACCAGGAAGGACCCAGGGCGGCAGCGCCGCAGCCAAATCACGGAGTATCTCCCGCAAAGACGCAAATGCCGCAAGGAAAAAAGAATTATCCGAACTTGGCGTTCTTGGCGCCTTGGCGGGAGGATTGATCGTTGTGATGAACAAGGGGAACCGTCCCCTTTGGCGGATGAGAAATGGCTGAACTATATCCTTACCCGCGATTCTCCATCGCCGAGAGGGACCGTCGCTGGAAAGCGGTGCGGGAGTTGATGCGGCAGAATCTTCTGGATGTCATCGTTACGCCGCAGAACAGCGGCCATTCGGCGGACTATCAAGCCGATACGCGCTATCTCACCCACTGCGGCGGCGGTGAGCCCGACGTGGCGGCGGTATTTCCCCTGGAGGGGGAAGTGACCGCGATTGCCACCTCCGCGGCGCTGCGCTGGCCGACGGTGCAGGATTGGACCGGAGATGTACGCGAAGCGCGGCGCAATTACGGCCGGACCATCGTCGAGCGGTTAAAAGAGCTTCATGTGGAGCGCGGCCGCATCGGGATTACCGGGCTCGGCGAGGTCGAGGGAACGCGCACTCCCGAAGGGACCATCTTTTACGGAACCTGGAAGCAAATCCGCGAGGCCTTTCCCCATGCCGAGTTGGTGGACGCTACGAACATACTTGCGGAAGTTCGTTACGTGAAAAGCCGGGAGGAAATCGATGCGCTGACGAAATCGATGGAGATCATCGAATTAGCGATGGCGGCCGAAATCGAAGCCGCGAAGGCGGGGGTTAAAGACTGGGAAGTGTGGGCCGCAGCGCAATACGCCATGATGCGAAACGGCTCCGAGATGCCGGTGCACTGCTTCTGGGCGTCGGGAAAAAATCCCAAGCGCACTTTGACCCGCCCGAGCATGCGGGTGCTGGAGCGCGGCGATGTCATTATCAACGAGCTGGAAGCGTCCTGGATCGGGTATCGCTCCCAGGGCGTGCAGCCGGTATTCGTTGAAATCATCAATCCTATACACGCGGAGCTCATCAAAGTGCAAAAAGAGGTATTCAACCATGTGGTAGAAAATTTGAAGCCCGGCGTCACGGTGGGCGAATTGGCGGAGTTGACGCTTAAAGCGACTCAAAGCGCGGCTCCCAAATCCGGGCCGGCCGCCGGCGCCAGAGGAGATCTCAACATGCACGGCCGCGGCCAGGGGGACGACGGGCCGATCATCACCCCCCACGCGAAAAGCCCCAAACAGCTCGCAGTGGCGATGCGCGATAATATGGTTTTTGTTTGTAAGCCGGCAGCGATTTCCGCCGACGGAGAGTACATCTGCCAATGGGGCGACACAGTGGTGGTGACGCAGCATGGCGGGCGACGTTTGGGCAGACGGCCTCACGAACTGGCGGTGGCAGTAGGATAAGAACCGTTCCAAAGGTTCAAATCGTAGGCCCCATTCAAGGTTCAAAGTTCACTGTTCGAGGTCGAGAGCAGAAAAAGAGAAACCCGGGAGCCAGGCGGAGCCAAAATGGCTTTACTTCTCAGTCGTGATGAACTCAAGCCGCTGCTCGATCTCGACAAGGCCATCGAGTTGATCGAAGACGTACACCGACAACAGGCGCGGGGACAGATCGTGCCCCATGCACCTTATCATATCTCCCTCGGCGGGCTCGGCGGGCTGCGGGTCGTTTCCGGCGCAGTTCTCGGCTCGCGCCGGGTGGGCGTGAGGCTCGGCCCCAATGCCGGTTTGGGCGGGGGCGATAAAATGTATGCGCTGCTGTTTGATTCCGAGACCGGCAAGTTGCTCTCGTTTATGGGTTTTCCCTTCGGCACCTTGAGAACCGCCGCGGTGGTGGCCATTGCCGCAAAGCATATGGCGCGGGAAGATGCTACCCGGCTGGGACTGTTCGGCGTCGGCAGAAATGCCCTCGGTATCCTGAAGGGCTTGCTCAGAGTTCGCTCCATCAAAGAAATTTTCGTCTCCAGCCGCGATGCCGGCAGGCGGCAAAAATTCTGCGACGAGGCGGCTAAAGGGCTCGGTATAATAGTGCGTCCGGTGGAAAGCGCGGAGCAGGCCGTGCGCGGCATGGACGTGGTGCTCACGGCCACCAACTCATTGACACCGATCTTCCCCGAAGAATGGGTGGAGCCAGGCACCCATATCAGCAGCATGGGTAAGCCCACGGAGTTGAGCCGCGGGCTTCATCTGAAGGCGGATCGGATTGTCGTCGGCAGTCAGGAGCAGGAACGCAATTACAACGACCGTTCGGCGGCGCTGCCGCTGGTAGAACTGACCGCTGAGGGAAAACTTTCCTGGAGCCGGATTGCGGAGCTAGGAGAGCTGGTTTCGGGCCTGGCGCCGGGGCGGTTGCGGCGCGAGGAAATCAATATTTTTCGCGAGTCACAGGGCGGGTACGGCGACGTGATGTTCGCCGTTTGGCTCTATGAAGAAGCAAAACGGCGGGATCTCGGTCGCGAGATGGAACTCTGATCATACGGGAGGGATGAGAGATGCTTAAGACAATCGTTACGTGTGTTTCGCTTATGTATTCCATAGCACTGGGTTTCGCTCCAACATTCGCCGGCTCCGCGCCGCTTATGGAGATGATCGAAGCGGCAAAGAAAGAGGGTAGCCTAAATCTGAGCTGGGGCACCGGCACGCTGGGAGGTATCGACGGGGCGCGCGCGCTGGAGAAAGGATTCAATAAAACCTATGGGCTCAGCCTCCAGTTCAAGTACACTCCGGGTCCGGCGATGCCGCAGTTTGCCAGCCGGATCATTCAGGAGGCTAAGGCCGGCCAGCCAGCCTCCAGCGATCTATTTATTGGCTCGGAGAATCATGTAGCGCGAATGCCGCTCAAAAAATTCGACTGGACCAAGATATTTCCCCATATCACGCGGGAGATGACGGATTGGGAGGACCGCTTGTTGATCGTGGTCTCGCGCACCCCCGGTTTTACCTACAACACCAACCTCGTCCCTGCCGCCGAAGTGCCGCAGAGGGTGGAAGATGTCCTCAATCCTAAATTTAAAGGCAAGATGGCTTCGACGCCCTATGCCGCGTCGTTTGACCGCCTGGCGCTCGCTTGGGGCGAGGAGAAAACTACGGCGTTTCTCCACCAGCTGGTCAAGCAGGTAGCGGGGCTGATTCGCTGCGGCGAAGAGGAGCGGGTGGCCAACGGGGAGTTCGCCATGTTGGTATTTAACTGCGATTTGGCGGATGCCCATGACATGCGCGAGAAGGGAGCGCCGGTAAATGGCCGGGTTTTTCGAGACGCCGGAATCCTCTCCTATTGGTATTTGGCGGTGCCAAGCAACTCGGCGCGACCTAACGCGGCGGCGCTTCTGGCCGGTTACCTGCTGACGAAGGAAGGACAAGACATCATTTGGAAGGCGGAAAAAACCAGCTCTCACCTGGTACCCGGCACTTACATGCATAAATTTGTCAGGGATCAGGAACGGCAGGGAGTCAAGTTCGTTACCAACTCGGTTTCGGATGTCGTAAAAAATCAAGAGGCGCAGAGCCGCTTGCGCCAGAAGTTTCAAAACATCCTGCAAGGTAAGTGAGCGTGAGAGGTCGCTGGTTACTCGTGGGCGTGTCCGCGGGCGCCCTGCTGCCCGTCATCGGACTCCTGTTGGTGGTTTTTTGGATGGGGTTTTGGCAGAGCGGGCCGGGCGAGCCGGTGGCCTATACTCTAGATCATTACCGCGCCATCGTGACCGACGCTTTCACCTATAGGACCATGCTCAACACGCTCGGTTTCGCCTCGACGAGCGTCGTGATTTCCCTTCTCTTCGCCGTACCCACCGCCTGGTTGGTGGAGCGCACGGATCTACCGGGGAAAAAATGGGTATTTACTCTGATGGCCGTAAGCACTCTGGTGCCGACGTTTTTTACCGCCATGGGTTGGGTGTTTCTGCTCCATCCGCGCATCGGCGTGATCAACAGACTTTTCGTCGATTGGTTCGGTCTCGCGGAGGGACCTTTCAATATCGCCACTATTGTCGGCATGGGATGGGTCGAGGGTCTCGGATTGTCGTCTCTGGCGTTTATCATGGTCGTGGCCACTTACCGTACCATGGATCCGGCGCTGGAGGAGGCGGCGAGGGTTCATGGCCTCAAAATGTGGGAGACTTTGAGGCATATCACCCTGCCGTTAACCTTCCCCGGAATCCTGGCGGCGGCGATCTATATTTTCACCATCGGTCTATCAGCCTTCGAGGTACCGGCGATCATCGGTCTGTCGAATAAAATCTTCACGTTTTCCACCTTTATTTTTTACAAGATTCAGCCGTTGGAGGAGTTGCCAAATTACGGTGTCGCCGGCGCGGTCAGCGCTTTGCTCATCGTGCTCGCGTTGCTTTTGAGTTGGTGGTACTTCAGAATTCTCCGTTACTCCTCCCGTTACGCGGTGGTGACGGGAAAGGGTTACCGCCCGAAGCTGGTGGAGCTGGCCCCGCGGGCGCGACTGCTAGCCTGGGTATTTCTCGGAATGTTTTTTTTAATGGCGAAAGTTTTGCCATTTCTTCTACTGGTATGGGCCGCCCTGCTAAACTACTTTCAACCTCCATCTTGGGCCGCTTTGAGTCAGGTTTCGCTCAAGAACTTCTACGGGCTGCCATGGGAGCTATTGCTTGCGGGCACCCGCAACACGATTCTTGTGATGATCATGGTTCCCACCTTGGCCATTGTTCTCTGCCTGGCGATCTCTTGGGTAATCTTGCGAAGCGGTCTTAAGTGGCGGCTGGCGTTCGATGCGGCGGCTTTTCTTCCCCATGCGGTGCCCAATCTTATCCTGGCCATCGCCGCGGTTTTCGCCGCGCTGTTTCTTCTCGGTAACACCGTGCCGCTCTACGGCACGCTGACCATCGTGATTGTGGTGTACACCATCAGCCGGATCAGCTTCGCCACGCGCATCATCAACAACTCCTTGGCGCAAATCCATCCCGAGCTGGAAGAGGCGGCGTTCGCCGGCGGGTTGAAGATGTTGCAGGTGATGCGAAAAATTTTGATTCCCTTGCTCAAGCCGGCACTGGTTTACGCTTGGTTATGGATGGCGCTTCTCTGTTACCGTGAATTGACCATGGCTTCTGTCCTGGTGACGAACCAGAATAATATCACGCTGCCGATGATCGTTTGGGGACTATGGTTGGGAGGCAGGCTCAATCAGGCGGCGGCGGCTAACATAGTCATTCTCGCCTTTATGTTGCCCGCGGTGCTGCTCTATTTGACCTTCGGCCGCAGGAGCCGTTTCGAGGAGGCGCTGTGATTTCCATTGCCGGTGTTCACAAATGCTTTCAATCGGGGGAGCAAACCGTCGCGGCGTTGAAAGGCGTTGGGCTTGCAGTGCAAAAAGGAGAGTTCTTCGTGCTGCTTGGTCCCAGCGGCTCGGGCAAGACGACTCTAATGCGCTGCGTCGCCGGTTTGGAAAAGCCCGATGCCGGCCGCATCGATCTCGACGGTGAAACGGTATTCTCGGCCGATCCGCGTCTTTACCTTCCGCCGGAGGAACGGCAGATTGGGATGGTATTCCAATCCTACGCCATCTGGCCGCACATGACCGTGGCGGAAAACATCGGACTGGTATTGACCCATGGTTTGTCCAAGATTCCGAAAAACCAGGTGAAGGAGCGCATCCGACACACGCTTAACCTGGTGCAACTCGACGGTTTTGAAACCCGGCCGGCCCGTTTGTTGAGCGGGGGACAACAGCAGCGCGTCGCTCTGGCCAGAGCCCTTGCCACAAAACCGAAACTGCTGCTCATGGACGAGCCGTTGAGCAACCTCGATGCCCGGTTGCGGGAAGAGGTGCGGACGAAAATCAAAAGATTGGCGAGCGATTTGGGAATCACCGTGCTTTACGTGACCCATGATCAGGTGGAGGCGATGGTGCTGGCCGACCGTATCGCCGTCATGGCCCTGGGAGAGATTCTGCAGGTGGGAAATCCCTACGAACTCTATTGCCGTCCCGCCAATTCGCTGGTGGCCGAGTTCTTCGGATCGATCAACTGGCTGCGGGGAAAGGTGGTGGAAAAAAACCGCGTAGAGACCGAAATCGGCATTTTCGTGGTGGAATCTCCCTTACCCCGTAGCGGTGGCGTAGTGGTGGGCATTCGACCGGAAGACGTTAAGGTGGATGGCGCTTCGGCGAGCGGTGAGAATTGTTTTGATGGCGGATTAGTCAGCGCGACTTTTCTCGGGGATCAAATGGTTTTTGAAGTGCAGATCAACGACAAGTTACTGACGGCTAAAGCGATGCCGGACGGCGCGAAACCGGGGGGTAAGGTCTCGGTCCACTTTCCGATGAGTAAGATAGTCGTGTTCCCCGAAGGGGGGACGGGATTCATATATTGATATAGGCATTTGTATGGGTGCATTGACGACGGGGCCGACTATGAGATAGGAGATGAGCGAGGAAGGAGAAACCACTATGGGTGCTGAAGGCAACGTAAGGCATTTGGATCATTTTGTCGTTGCGGTGATGAACCCTGACCGCGCTGAAAAGTTTTATAGCGAAGTGCTTGGGGCAAAAACGTTGAAGCGGGAAGATACTCCCAACATGACACGGGTGTTTATGAAGCTCGGTGAAAATCATGTGGGGTTGTTTTCCCAGGGCAAAACGACCCTCCCCAAGAGAGAGAGTGTCAACTCTTATCCGCGCCATTCTTTTCTCGTGCCCGAAGCTGAATTTGATGGAATGATAAAACAAATTCGGCAGCAAAGTCCGTTCGTCAAAGATTTTCAAAGGGAAGGGGTCTCGGGCTGCTGTTGGGACGATGGCGTGGTTTTCCAGGATTCGGAGGGAAACTTTTTGGAGATCGCCAAAGCCCAGGGACTCAGCAAGACTCGATTGCATCATCTCCATTTCGACAGCACGGATTTGGACTCCGGGGTAGATTTTTATACGACTATCTTGAACTGCACCGTTATGGAGCAGAAAGACGGCATGGTCGCACTCGGCGTTCCCTCAGGTCAATGCGTTATTCTCAACAAGGTAGACGAGCTGAGCGAGGTGACAAAGACGGCTTATCGTGGACGCCACTTTGCCATTGCCGTCACCGACGAGAATTTCCACGCTATTGTCGACAAGCTCCATCGCGCGGGTATCGATGAGCGCGACGAACATGGGGAGCGCGAAGGCAGAAGGCCGGGACAGCTGGGCACCTATTTTAAGGAGCCGAGCGGCTTTCGCTTGCAGATTACTAACGAGGACTCGGCGGAGTTTGCGCGGCACGCCAACGATTAGCCGGCCAAAAAGCCAAGCGTTATAGCGGCGGCGCCTTCACCACTACCGAAGCGTCAATGCTGTCGATAGTCGGCTTGCCGCATTTCGCCATGGTGATCTCCATCTCCTCACGGAGAATATTGAGCACTCGGACCAACCCTTGCTCGCCGCCCACGGCAAGACCCCAAAAGAGCGGACGACCGATGAAAACGGCGCTGGCTCCCAGGGCGAGCGCTTTGACGATATCGGCGCCGCGGCGAATGCCGCCGTCAAGTAAAATCTCGACTTTACCCCTTGCCGCTGCCACTGCCTCGGACAGGACTTCAATAGGCGCCAAAGTGTTGTCTAGGTGACGGCCGCCATGATTCGAGACGATCACGGCGTCGGCGCCGGCTTCGGCGCAGAATGCGACGTCTTCACCCGTCATGATCCCTTTGGCGACGACGGGAAGATCGCTCGCCGATTTGATCCACTCCAGATCCTTCCAAGTGGCCGCCGGGTCCGCGCTACCGCCGTCACGCGCGGGTCGCGAAGCCTCAGTGCCTGATCTTTGGCGGTTGATGCCTCCGCCTCTTTGATAGTTGTTGCGGATGTTGCGCTCCCGCTTGGGCGGCCACTGGGAGTCCAAGGTCACACAGATCGCTTCGTATCCTGCGTCCTTGGCGCGTCTGAGCCAGCTCTTGGTGACCTCGCGATCGCGAAACGGGTATAACTGAAGCCAGAGGTGGCCCGCGGCGGCCTTGGCGAGATCTTCAAAGGGTGTGTTGGAATTGGCGCTCACCGCAAAGATGGTGTTGCAGGCTGCTGCCGCCCTGTACGTGGCGAGCTCCCCCTCGACGTGAGCCCGCTTATGTCCGCCGCAGGGCGCAATAAGAACCGGAAAACTCACTTTGGTTCCCAATACCGTAGTGGATAAATCAAGGGCGCTTACATTTCTCAGCACCCGGGGGCGCAGGGCCCAGGACTCAAAAGCGCGACGGTTTCGCTCCACGCTCAACTCGTCGGTGGCACCGCCGGCGATGTAGTCGTATTCCTCTTTTGGCAGGCGCTCTTTGGCGATGGCCTCAAATTCGAAGAGATTGATCGGCTCCGGGCTCGTGCTCATGAAAACCTCCGCAAAACTTTTTTCAATTCATAGCGCTTCTAGCGTCGGCCGTCCAGTGGCGTTTCGGTTTTGCCGCTGCCTGCTTTTAGAGAACCCGTGGACCATGCGGTTTAATTTTCCCCAATCTTTGGGTAAAAGGGGGGTGCTGTGAAACTCGCTATCCCCGATTACGTAATTGTGATCGTCGAAGACATGGATCGGGCGCTGCGCTTTTATACTGAGGTGTTGCAGATCAAGCTCGGGCATCGATCAGGAGACTATGCGCAGTTCGATACGGGTGTTACGCGCCTGGGTCTCTACACGAGGGGCGCCATGGAACGGACCCTGGGATATGCACTGGAGAAGCCATCAGCCAATGCACCGGGCTTTGAAATCGGTTTCAAGGTCGCCGACGTAGATGCGACCTATAACGAGCTGGTCGGGCGCGGCGCGGTTCCTGTGGCGCCGCCGACGGACCGGTTTTGGGGCCAGCGCACCGCTTATATTCGGGATCCCGACGGTTACTTGATCGAACTTGCTCAGGGTTTATAAGAGGCGCAGCAGAGCAAAATCTGCCGGCGCCGCAGGACAAGGGCATGCGCGCTTTGCCCTGTCTAAAATCCGCGCGGGTCAGTTCCCCAGTACTTTTTTCATTCGTTCGATGACCATGGGCGGTTGCGCCATGACTTCTTTAGCGAGGCTCTCCATTTGCGCGCCGCCGACGGGATCGAGCTCGTAATTTCTTCTCTCGGCTTCTACTTTGAGCGCGGGATCTTTCAGCACGCTCAAAAAACCGCTGCGGAGAATCTGCATGCGGTCCGCCGGAACACCCGCGGGACCCACCATGGGCCTACCGAAAACGCCGCCGGCGAGAATCACGGCGGCCACCCGGCGCGCCTGATCCGTCGTCTTGTATTGATCCATTAATTCATAAATCGTTGGGGTGTCCGGAAGCCGGGGATCCCGTTTGCGCCCCGATTGCGCCAGACTTCTGACGAAGTTGTTCTTGCGCCAGGTATGAAAGGGCTCGCGCGCGAAAAAGGTTTCGATGGTCATGGCGCGGCACTGGATCTCTCCTTTTTCCACCGCAAGGTCGATGGGCCCTCCGCCTTGATAACCAAGGACGATGTTGAACTTGGCGCCCACCGTCTCTTCCAGCAGCCGGGGAAAATAAAAACCGGTGCCGGTGGCTCCGCCGGAGCCGCATTTGGGGGGCTCAGCAGAGCGGCGGATGTCTTCGATGTTCTTCCACGGGCTGTCCGTGCGCATGTAGAGCTGATGCTCGCTCTGCGCCGGCGAGCCGATAAAGCTGAATTTGGACCAATCGTACTGTACTTCTTTGCGAGCCACGAGCTGATCAAAGTAAAGGGTTGGGGCGATCCATCCCAGGGTTAGTCCATCGGGTTTGGCCACGGTGTAGACATAGTTTGCGGCGATCATAGAGCTGGCGCCAGGCATGTTTTGGATGATGAAATTGGGATTACCTGGGATGTATTTCGGCAAATGCTGCACGATAAGCCGCGGCCAGAGGTCGTTGACATCCCCGGCGGGGTAACCGGTTACGATGCGGATGGTCTTACCCTGGTAAAACGGGGTCTGGGCCAGTGCGGCAATAGGCCAAGATACCAGCGCCGCGATAAAGAGCCATAGCGTTTTCATGATAAACCTCCGCGAAAAGTTGCCGTTGTAATCGAGCAGAACATGCCTGCAAGCCTCGCACGGTGAAACACCAGGAAGCAGCCAATTCCCGCTCTCATAGTACAGCGCGCAGGAAAGATCAATGGAATTGCGCTTCGGTAGCCTGGCAGATTGACGCGGCGAAATTCCTCATGTAGCAATTTATTTAGAATATAACTCTAACGGCTTGTCGGAGAGAGGTAGCTTGACGGCATGCTGACAAAACTTTTTGTGTTGGGATTTTTGCTGATCTTCGGGGAAATCGCTCTTGCCCAGGAGATCGTCACGCTCCCCACAAGGCCGGGAGCGACTCAATCCTATTTGCTCCCCGGCGCGCCGGAGCAGGCGAAAGCTGTTGCCTTGTTGTTTCCCGGTTCCGGCGGTTTGATTCGGCTGCGCCGCGAAGAAGGGGAGATCAAGTTTGACAGCGATAACTTTCTAGTGCGGAGCCGGGGCGAGTTTGTCGATCGCGGCGTCAGTACCGTGATTGTTGACGCGCCCTCAGACCAGCAAAACGGATATGGCATGTCCCACGAGTTTCGCTTTGGTCAAGACCACTTTAAGGATATTACGGCCGTAGTTGCCGATCTCCAAAAAAGATTTTCCGCTGTGCCCATGTTTCTCGTCGGTGCGAGCCGGGGCACGCTTTCCGCGGCATCCTTGGCGGCTCGCTTAGGTCAGCAGATTTCCGGCGTGGTGTTAACCGCTACCATGTTTAACCCCACTGGTCGCCGTTCGCCGTCACCCAGCCCTGGCTTGAGCAAGTTCGACTTGGGAACCATTAAGGCGCCGTTACTCTTGGTCCATCACGTAGACGATCGCTGCAATGTCACGCCCTACGGCGGGGCCGCGAGCTTCGCGCAAAGGTATGCTTTGATATCGGTTCTGGGCGGGCTGCCGGCGAAATCGAGCGAATGTGAGGCGTTGAGCGCACATGGGTTTTACGGAAAGGAACGAGAAACCATCGAAGAGATCGTAAACTGGATGCTGAAAAAACCTTTCCGGACCAATGTGCAATGACGATTTAGCCTAACGAGGCGTCGGTAAAACGAAGCGACGTTTTTTTATGACAGAGAGGTTCTCATGCCGATACTTTCTCTCAAGACTGTGGACCGAGTTGAGAAATTGAGCGTAAGGAAATAAAACCCGCGGTCACTGTTCCCGAACACCGCACGGGGCGACGCGCGACCCATTTAATTGCCCAGGAGTTTCCCGACGCCTTCATTCCTAACAGCGTCGGCACCCGAGTGACCATTGGCTCGTGAAACCGGAACAACCATTTTAAGCGTTGCCTCTTGACGCTTCGGTTGTCTCCCTAGTAAGTCTTGTGGCGAGAGATCAAGTTGCGCCTCTGATGGAGGCGCGGCGAATCCCGATCTCCGGAGGTCTCAGCGATGGAATACCGCAGGTTCGGTACGACCGATTTCAAAGTGTCGCCCATGGGTGTCGGCTGCATGAGTATGTCAGGGGTTTACGGCGCGGCCGATGATAACGAATCCATTGCCACGCTGCACCGCGCCTTTGATCTGGGCATTAATTTTCTCGACACATCGGCCAGCTACGGCAACGGCCATAACCACGAGTTGATCGCCAAAGCGCTCAAGGGCAGGCGCGAACGCGTTTTCATTCATTCTAAATCCGGCAGCCCGCGAGCCCCTGACGCCAGCGGCAGCCGCAGCGGCAGCACGCCGGAATACCTGACCCAGAACTGCGAGCAAAGCGTCAAACGGCTCGGCATCGATCGTCTTGAGGTTTTTTGCATGTCGCGGGTGGATCCGCAAATCCCGGTGGAGGAATCCGTGGGCGCTATGGCCCGTCTGGTGGAGCGCGGCCTCACGCGCTACATCGGTCTTTCCGAAGCGAGCGCCAACTCCATTCGCCGGGCGCGAAAAGTTCACCCCATCGTATCGTTGCAAATGGAGTACTCGCTGTGGACGCGTGATCCTGAGGGCGGAAATATCCAGGCCTGCCGTGAGTTCGGCATGGGATTTATGGCCTATTCGCCGCTAGGGCGTGGCTTTTTCGCCGGAGCGGTGCATGATATGCGGGATATCGCCGAGGGCGACAACCGCCGCAACCATCCGCGCTTTCAAACCGGAAACATCGAACATAATCTCAAACTGCTCGATGAATTCGAAGCCGCGGCCAAGGAAAAAAACATCACCCCCGCGCAGCTCGCTTTGGCCTGGCTCATGGCCCAGGGCGAGGATGTTATTCCGATCCCGAGCAACAAGAGCCGTAATCATTTGGAGGAGAATCTCAAGGCGATTGACGTCAAACTCAGCAAAGAGGATTTGACCAGGCTGGACAAGCTCTTTGCTCCAGGAGCGGCGGCGGGGCCGCGCACGAGGGATTTGGATCGGGTGAATGTTTAAGCGTTTAGGGTCTAGGGTCTCGCGTCTAGGGCTTCGGGTTTAACTCTGGACTCAAGACTCTAGACGCAAGATCTGAAACCTGACACCTGAAACCGTGAACTAACGGGGGGGGAACCATGAAGAACGTGACGATAGTCGTTGGAACCATCGGTCAGAGCATCATGCGCAGCGCAGACAACGGTACTACCTGGGCGCGCATTGGGCCCCGTGGCGGTTTTCCCTACGAGGCTTCCGTCCGCTGCCTGGCCATGCATCCGAAGGAATCGAAGATAATTTTTGCCGGCACGGAAAGGGGGCTTTATCGCAGCGAGGATGGCGGGGCAAACTGGCAGTTCGTCGATTCGGCGCTTAATTCTTACTATCTCTGGGCGCTGGCCATCGATCCGGTAAATCCCGATGTCCTATTTGCCGGTAGCGGCACGCCGACGCCAGCCGCAATTTTTCGTTCGACGGACGGGGGGAAGAATTGGCAGAAGCGTCCGGCGGAAATCGCGGCGGAGTGCGAGAACGTGGTAAGCCCGCGAGTGACCGGCATCGCCGTGGATCCGCTAGATCACAAAAATATCTGGATGAGCCTGGAAGTCGACGGCACGCGTCATAGCAACGATGGCGGTGAAACCTGGGACCTGGTGGAAGCGACCGGCCACCGCGATATCCATAATGTTGCCGTCACCAAGGGGCCGCCGAAAACCGTATTCATAATGGCTAATCGGGAGATCTACGCGAGCCGGGATGATGGCGCAAGCTGGGACACTCTCGGCATGCAGAAAAATCTTCCCTGGGAATATCCGAGGAAGGAAACATATCTTCGTGGTATGGCCATAGATCCCGCGGATTCAAAAGCATTCTTTTTGGGATTTGGCGATTTTACGCCGGGATCATCGGGCGCCATTGCGCGCTCCGGCGACCTCGGCAAGAGTTGGCAGTTGTTACCCCTGCCGGTAGAACCGAATACCACAGTATGGACCTTCGGCACCAATCCGGCCGATCCGACCATCATTTTTGCCGCCAGCCGTTTCGGTTATCTTTACCGCAGCGACTCCGGCGGTGCGTCTTGGACCAAATTACGAAGAGAGCTGAGCGAGATAGCGGCAGTGTGTTGGTTGCCGAATTAAAAAACGCTCCGCGTCTCGGGTTATCGCGAAAACCCAAGAAAGACCTTATCTTGGAGGAACTGCTATGGCGAACGTGAAATTAGCGACGGGTGTTGATCTATACTACGAATCCCATGGGCAAGGGGAACCGCTTGTTCTCGTCCCCTCCACTGCATTTTCCGCAGATGTCTGGAAACCGTCGCAAATGCCGCTGACAAAATCGCTGAATCTGATAATCCATGATCCGCGGGGCTGCGGCCGGTCGGTTGTCGCACAAAGCGTTTACACTATCGAACAGATGGCCGCAGACATTGTTGCCTTGTTGGATCATCTAGGTCTCAAGTCCGCCCACCTCCTGGGTCATTCCATGGGCGGCAGAATCGCCATGTGCATGACGCAGAATTATCCGGGCCGGGTAAAAAGCTTGATCATGGCGGCGAGCGGCTCGGGTCCTGCGGCGCGGCCAGGTTTCGATTGCATCACCGGCCTGCCCCATCGGCTGGTCGTTGATCTGGCCACCATGGGGTTTGAGAAGTTCGTTCGCCACGAGATCTGCGAATCCGACACTTTTTTTACGAAAAATTACCGTCAGCTGCATCCCCGCAAAGTCGAGGATTTTTACCAATTGGCGTGGGCCACCCACGCCAAATTATCCGAGTTCGTTCATATCTGCATTGCGCGTCACAATTGGGAGGGAACCCATCGCTTGGGCGATGTCCGAACACCCACGCTCGTCGTCATCGGTGACGCGGATAGCGGTGGCAGCAATCACTTGGCGCAGGCGGAGGTTCTCGCCAAGCGCGTGCCTCGCGCCGAACTTAAAGTTCTCAAAGGCCAGTCCCACGGCTTTTTTTGGCAAGCGCCGGAGGAAACAAACGGTCTGATTCTCGATTGGGTCAAGCGACACCATGCGGTAAAGTCTTAACATCTCCCCACGGAAGCGCCGCAAACAACCCCCGCAACTATCCCAGGCAGCGCGCCAGATTGGCCAATAGCTCTTCGATGTCGTCGAGGGAATTAAACCGGGGAGAACCGCCAAGATGGGGTGAGATGATGACGTTGCGAAATTTAAGAAGTGGGTCATCGGCATCGCCCGGCTCCTCATAGAAAGTATCCAGGCCGTAACCGCCCAAACGGTCGGTGGCCAGGGCTTGCCGCAAAGCTTCACGCTCCACCAGCTGAGGCTGCGACACGTTGATAAGAAAGGCACCGGGCTTGATGATTGCTAGCTCGCGCTTGCCGATGAAATTCCGCGTCCCATCGCCGCGCGGCAAATGCAGACTGACGCAGTCGGAAGTCACCAATAGCTCCTCCAAGGTGACGAACGCGGCATGATACTGCTGCTCTACGTCGTTGGGCAGTCGCGAGCGCTGGGTGTAAACGATGCGCATGCCCATGGCGATTGCGCGGAGCGCCAGCTCGCGGCCGATTTCGCCAAGGCCGATGATGCCGAGTTGCTTGCCGTAAAGCGTGACCAGGCCCGTGATGCGCGCCCAGTTGCCGTTTGGGGTGTGGGTTCGGTCATAGATCGTCGGCTCATAGCCTGCAGCCGTTAATTGTTCGAGGCTGATCAGGTTGGCGTTTTGGTTGAGCTGGCGGGCGAGGGCGAGGAGCAGGGCGAGACCTTGCTCGGCAGTGGAAATGTTGGCGCGCCGCCGCACGGTCAATAGCTGCACTCCCGCTTTGTCGCAGGCGGCGTGATCGATGTTACGGGTCGTGGCGCCATATTTTTGGACGATTTTCAGAGCACCGCCTGCCGCTGCCACCTCGGCCGCTCCCACCTTAAGCGACTCCACAACCAGGACCAACGCGCCAGGTAGATTCGCCATTAGATCCCTTTGGTCGTCGACCATGCGCACGTCGGCTGGAAAATAATCTCGCACTTGGGCGCGAACCTTCTCGCACCAGCCACGAAAGTCGGGTAAATCATGCCGGCAAAAATGGGCGAAGGCCTCGATGCGCTCACGGGGCGCGTCAGGATCGAGAACGGCCTGAATGAGGCGCAGAAACGAGTCGTTTTCAACGACGACGATGGGGCGCGGTGATGCGGGCATAGTTCACGTTCAAGGTTCAAAGTTCAACGGTTCAATCCGGTTTCTGACCCTGAACATTGAACCTGTAACTTGCAATGAGTCTTCAGGGCTCCGGGTCGACCTTCAAGGCCTGCAGAAATCGCGTAAGCATGTTGTAGGCGCTGATGAGCATTGTGAGTTCCACGGTCTGGCGTTCGCTGAAGTGCTTTCGGACCTCCGCAAAAACCGCATCCTCCACCTCGACAGCGCGCGTCATGGCGTCTGTATAGGCGAGCAGAGCACGTTGCTGGTCGCTGAACAGGTTCGATGATTGCCAGTCGGCCAGCGCATCAACCTGCTTGGGCGTGAGACCTTCTTTCAAAGCGTAGGCCGGGCCATGAGCGCGCTGGACATATTCGACTTTGTTCAAGATGGCGACGCGGATCACCGCCAGCTCGCGGCACTGCCCGTCGATCTCTGTCCCATAGCGCACGGCTTGATTGAGATCGAACCAGGCGTTGGCCAGCGCCGGGCTTTGTAGCATCAGCCGGTAAATATTGATCAGCCGGCCGCCCCGCGCCCCTTTGATTTTGGTGATGAGCTCGGCGAGCTTCGGGTGTTCCGATTCTGCAATCAATGATACGCGCGCCATATCGTCCCGTTTCCTAGCTTTACAAGCTTCGCTTGAACTTTGGAAAAATTTCACTTGCCATCAACTCGAGGGTGCGGCGCACGTCCGCCATGGGGACTCCGCCGAAATTGACCATGCCGACAATATGCGTAACGCCAATCTTTTCATATTCGCGGAAGATCTCTTCCGCATGTGCAGGGGAGGAAAATACCACGAGTCGTTCTTGTCTTACCTGGTCGAAATCGGGAACTTTCGCTCCCGGGCGCCGGGAGGTTCTGAGATATTCGCGAACGCGCTCAAAGCAAGGACGGCTAGAGCGCACCGCCTCTTCCTCATGGGAATGAAGATAAACATGCAGGGCGACGACTATATCCGGCTCGCTTTTGTGGCCCGCCCGAAAATACGATTCTTTGAAGAGATCGTTTTTTTCTTTGACCCCCATTATCGTGTCGGATCTTACAAAGGGGATCCCCATAGTGGCAAATCCCATCTCTCCCGACTTGATCAAGGTCTCGTTGCTGGAAGCCGCCACCCAGGTGGGCGGCATCGGCTTTTGCACGGGTTTCATGTGCAACGAGCCGTTCTCGATCTGGTAATATTTCCCCTTATGGGAGAACTCTTCCTGCGTCCATGCCTTGAGAATGATTTCAAACCCTTCCCAGTACCTCTCTCTCCCTTCCTCCATCGACATGCCGAACATCTTGTATTCGATGGGGGAAAAGCCGCTTCCGATGGCAAAATTCAGCCGTCCTTGGCAGAGGTTGTCGGCAAAGGCGTATTCCTCTGCCACGATCAGCGGATGGTGAAAAGGGAGAACGCTTATTGCTGGCCCCAACCGGATTCTCTTGGTTCTCTGTCCCAGGGCGGCAATGACCATGGGCGGCGACACGCAGGTGCCGTACCAGTAAAAATGATGCTCGCCGAGCCAAAAGGAGTCGAATCCCAATTCCTCAGCCCACTCCGCCATGGTCAGGATTTCCTCGTAGAATTTCTCATTGGAACGACCCAGGTCGGGGTGATTATCGCCGAAAACGAAAATACCGAACTTCATAGTGCGCTCGCTAATCTCCAGGGCGAGAAAGATATCGGGGCGCGCCCTTGGTTCCAAAGTTTCAATTTTCAAGTCAAAGGTGCATTTGAACTTATAGGGATTGATCCCTCATATCCCAAGGAGAGAAAAATATCCACATCACAGGGAAACCCAAGGTTCGATTACACCTTGCTCGAATTCAGTTTTGAACTGTTCATCAGTGTAAACAGAAGGCCCAAGGCCTCAATGACCGCGAGCAGCAGAAACATGCCGACGTATCCGGTAATTTCCACCGCGCTGCCGGTCAGAAGCGAGCCGATGCCGTAGCTCAACGGGTAGGCGACTGAGAAAGTAGCCATCGCTTTGCCGCGGCGTTTAGGGTCGGCACGCTCGACGGCGAGAGCCAGTGTGGTGGAGCTGCCGATGGCGTTGCCAAGCATGTAAAACACCCCGGCGAAAATGATGCCGGCGAGGTTCGAGACGGTCGCCGCGAGAAGCAAACCGGTGACTTGCAGGGTAAATCCCGCAGCCACGGAAACGCCCCTGCCGATGCGATCGGAAAGCCGCCCGAGCAGTGGACGGGCAAGTAGACTCGTGGTCCCGCTGGCAATGAAATAAAGACCAAAATTTTCAATGCCGATCGCGCGGGCGTAGAGAACGATGAAATTCATGAGCGCCGGTAGAGCGAGATTCAACCAGAATAGCAGTACCGAGGGTAGCAAGATATCCGGCTCGACAAATCGGAATAACTCGCGCCACCAAACGGAGGAATCGCTCTGTGGCAGCGGACGCGAAACCCGTGGCGCGAGCCGGGCCATGAAGAGGCCGACGCCCGCTCCGAGAAAGGAAAGCGCGGCGCTAACCGCGAAAACCAGGCGGAAATCTCCCGAGCTCGCGGCGAGCAACCAGAGCGCGACGGCGGGAAAAAACAACATGGAGGCGCCCTGCACGCCGCTGTAATAACCCGAAGCTTCGCCGCGCCGCATTTCAGGAGCCGTGGATGCCAACAGAGAATACCCGCCGGTATTGACTCCGGCCCAACCGATTCCCCGAAAGCCGTTGGCCAGCATGGCGGCTTCCACCCACGGCACAAAACAGAGAAATATGCTCAGGCCTTGGAAAAAAAGACCGGAAATCAGCACGCCCGACTCGGCCCAACGATCGGCCCAGTGGCCGATCAGGGGCCGTATGAAAACGCTGGTTACGGCAAAGCAGGCGAGGACGACTCCGACTATGAACGGCGAGCCACCGAGGTGGCTGACAAAGAGCGGCAGGCTCGGCGCCAGCATCGCATGCTGCGCATAGCCGAGGAACTGCGCCAGGCATAAAAGTATGAAGGCCCGAGTCCAGATAGAATTGCAATTCTCGGACTTCATACAATAATCATTGAAGGTTTGCGTAGCCTGTGCAAATTTTCTGTAGGTATATATTCTGGATATTTAACCGCTTGACCCTGCGCCACGAAAATCACGAAAGCCACGAAGGTTTTGGATGTGCAATCTTTTTTAACGTCGTGTTCTTCATGATTTTCGTGGTCAAAAATATTTTTGAATTTGCCGAGCAGCCATAATCGGCGACAAGATCCGCCATAAACTTCTACTCGTCCCGTCGTCAGTAACCCGCGCTTCCTCGAAGATCAAGGCTACGGTGCAAGATCAATCGGCGGTATCAATCAAAAAAAAGCCCGGTCTCCTGCGAGCCGGGCTTGTGTACAAGTTTCAGTTGTTACTGTCGGCGCTCTGTGAAAATTCTATTTGATGCTCAGTGCGAAGCGGATCACTTCACCGTGGCAAAGTAGGCGGCCAGGCCGGAGAGATCGGCGTCGCTCAAGGGTTTCAGCATCGCTTTCTTCGTCTGCTCCTCCGAGGCGTTTTCCAATTTGCGTTTGTCTTCTTTCCACAGCGTGAGCTGCGCTTTTAAGTAGCCGGCGGGTTGGCCTTGCAAAGCCGGAATGGCGCGAAAGGCATCGCCTTCGCCCTTGGAACCATGACAACTCTCACACTGACCGCCAAGCGCCGCGCCGCGCTTGGCGGCGTTGGGATCGGCTTTGCTTATGGCCGGTCGCTTTAACTGTACGGCGAAGTAATCGGCCATTTCATCGATGCCAACCTGCATCACATACTTCGAATAAGGCTCCATCTCAGGAGAAGGACGCTTTCCCTCTGCGTAGTCTTTAATCGCTTTCTTGAAATAGCTGGGCGGCATGGCGGCGATTATCGGCACGGTGTCCCCCGGGCTATTGCCGCCGAAGCCGTGACAGGCGCTGCAAACCATCGCCTTTGTGGCACCAGGCGTATCCAGGGGACCTGCCTGAATTTCAAAGACCGCCGCTCCGAATACAGACAGAACAGCTGAGATAAAAACAGTCGACAAAATTCGCATGGTCTTCTCCTCGTGATTTAGCCCAAGATATCGTTCCAGATGCTGGTTCTCCAGCCGAGCGAGTTCTGCGCCACGGCAACGCTCTTCCCCGGGGTGAGTTTCTGCTCGATCTGCACGACCTTGCGATTTTCAATTCTATAGGAATTCACCACGGCGATGGCTTCTTTGTCATTGACCCAGCTATAACAGGTGTTCCCCGGTGAGTGGACCGGCGGTTCTTTACCATTGAGCAAATGGCTCACCGCCACGGCGCAGATCTTGCCCATGGCATTGGCGACATTGCCGGACTTCGGCACAGGCAGGCCGATGGTGGAGTCGCCGATGACGTGAATATTTTTGTGTTTCACCGACTCGTAGGTGACGTGATCGACCTCGCACCAACGCTTGTCGCCGCCCACCAAGTCGGCCTGGACGGCGATGGCGCCGGCGCGCTGCGGTGGAATCACGTTGACCACATCATACTTCACTTTATCGCCCAGCTCGGTGGTGACCTCTTTGGCTTTGACATCGATTTTTTCGATTTTTTGTGATGGGCGGTACTCGAGGTTGGAATAATCCTTGAAAATCGCCTTGAACAGTCCCGTCTTGGAAACGACATCCTTGTTGGCATCGAGGACAATTAATTTCGACTTGGGTTTTTTCTTCTGCAGGTACCACGCGATCTGGCAGGTGCGCTCGTAGGGGCCCGGGGGGCAGCGGAAAGCGACCGGCGGTACCGTCATGACCACCACGCCGCCATCCCGAACCGACTGAATCTGTTTGGCGAGTTGGACCGTCTGCGGCCCGGCCTTCCAGGCATGAAGCACCGTATCTTTCGCCTGGGCCAGCCCCTCCACCAATTCCCACTGAAAATCGATTCCCGGTGACAGGATCAACCGGTCATATTCCAAGTAATCCTTGCCCACTCTGACACGCCTTTTGTCGGCCTCGATGGCGCTGGCGGCCTCGTGGCGAATTTTTACGCCACGGGTTCTCAACCCGTTGTAGTTCATCGTCAGATTCTTGATCGACTCGACTCCGCTCAACACCAAGTTGCTAAACGGGCAGGAAACAAACTCTTTATTAGGTTCGAGCAGCGTGACCTCGATGGAAGGATCGGCCAGGCGAATATATTTGGCAGCCGTGGCGCCGCCCCAGCCGCCGCCGATGACCACCACCCTACGCTGCGCTAGCGCGGCAAAGCTCGGCGAACTCCCGATACCCAAGGTGGCCAGGGCCGCTCCGCTGGCTAGGAGGAATTCTCTACGCGTGATATTTTCCATAAGTGTACCTCTCGAATATGCTCTTGGTCGATCGTTCAGGCGGTTCGTAGATATCCAAAAGGCTTGGTGAAGTCAAGATGAATTGGCAGGCAAAAAAATGGGCGTTGAATGGCGGCGACTTATCGATTAGATTTGATATTGTTCGTATGGGTCACCGATGAGCGTCAATTCCGTTTTCGAACACAAACTCACCCGCCGGGCTCTAGTGCGCCGGCTGGCTGGCCTCGTTGGGTTTCTTTGGTCGGCGCGGCAATTCCTGTTCGAATCGTCGGCTTGGGGGCAGTCGAGGTCGCTGGGGCTCCCGCTACCGGATGAACCGGTGGCGGTGACGCTCAAACGGCTTTTCGGTAATCGCCCGCTTCAGTCCGGCGAAGGCAAGATCAAATTGGATCTGCCGGTCATTGCCGAGGATGGCGGCAATGTCGCCATAACGGTGGACGCCAATTTACCGGTTAGCGGGACTCCCCATATCAACTATATTTATATCATCTCGGACAAAAACCGGCTGCCCATGCTCGCTAAGTTTTCGTTTACTCCACAATCCGGCAGGGTCTTCGTTGCGACGAATATCAGGCTCGCCACGACGACGGATGTACGGGCCGTGGCGGAGATGAGCGACGGATCGCTTTACGCCGTCAGCAGGCATGTTCGAGTTACCATCAGCGGTTGTGATGTGCCGCCGGCAGGGTAAGTGAGATGGATGGTGGGACTCTTGAAGTATTGGAAGAATGAAAGCGTGGGTCTTAAATACATTGCCGCGGTACGCCATGCCTGTTAAAGGATCCACAAGATGACGGAAATAGGCAGAGTCAGCATTCGAGTGCCGTCAACCATCACGCCGGGCGACGTGATTCGCATTCGTAGCCTGGTGATTCATCCCATGGAGATCGTGCAACGGGACAAGCAGGGAAAAATCATCCACAAAAGCTATAACTTCATATATACCGTCACGGTGCGCTACAACGGCAAGGAGGTGATACGCGCGGAAACAACCCAGGCCATCAGTCAAAATCCGATGTTCACCTTTCCCGTAAAAGTTGATCGACCAGGGAAGATAACGATCACCTACGCCGACACGACTGGAATAACATACGAGGGAAGCGCGGAGGTAAAATTTTCATAAAGGTCTTTCACTGCGTTATTGCCAAGGAGGGTTGCGGCTTGACCGAACCCATGGTGTCCTCAAGGGCGTCGGGTCGAAGCGCCGGTAGCTGAAAGCTGTTTTTAATGTTTGCAAAAACCGAAGAAGAAGCGCTCCAGGCGCTCCGAGGGGATGACCCAACACTGGCCGCAACAGCGGAGGCGATGCTTTGGCGTCTCTGGTGCCATGCGGGCCATGCGGTAGCGGACCGTTTTTTTCGCGCCGGAGTCGAGGCGATGCAGCAACGGGATTTGGCAAGAGCGGAATCTCTTTTCACGCGCGTCATCGAACTGGTGCCGCACTTTGGTGAAGGTTGGAACAAACGGGCGACTGTGCGCTTTGCGATGAAACATTTCGCCAGCGCCATCGCCGATTGCCAGGAAACTCTGGCCCGCAACCCCCATCACTTCGGCGCCGCGTCGGGCCAAGGGCTCTGCCACATGTCCCTGGGCGAGTACCGCGAGGCGGCAATTTGTTTTCGCAAGGCTCTGGAAATCCATCCCCATTTGCCGGCGGTGCGGCATAATCTGGCCCTCGCCGAGGCTCAAAGCTCCGCCACCTCCGGTTTCTTGCACTAGTGATAATCGGAAATTTCACGTGAGAGCATGGTGGTGCGGATCAGCGACCGTGAAGTTCCTAATGTTTTCTTCTTGGCAGCGAGATTTGCCCGTGACCCAAACGGCCTGGACGGAAACCAGAAAAACTAAAGGCCGCAGAGGTATGCCGAATCGCAGAAGGAGAATGATCGATCAGACTTTCTATCGACGTCATCATCCCTGGCGTCGTAAGTCAGGGCTGTTTCATGCTGGGCAATTTGCATCTCTGGGATTGAATTGACATGGAGAACGGTCATCGGATAGTCTCCGGTGCACATAAACTTCGGGCGGCCGGGTTGCGGTTTGGTATGAAAAACAAGATTACCCTTTAAGAGACAAATGCCTTTTTATGTGGACGAAACTTATCAGCGGAATCGCGATGCTCGCAGTAATGACTTTACCATGGGAAGCGCGAGCCACCACCGAATTCCAACTTATAGCGGACGAACTCGACCTGGCGACAATCAAATCCATTCAGTACGCCGGCAGCGGGCTGGGACTTGCCGTGTTCGGCGACGAAGCCTCGATGTGGAGCGAATTTTACCGTTGCATGGGGGAATAGTTCCCCATGGGGAGCTGTTGAGGGAATCGGCAAGGCGAAGTAAGTGTCGGGGAATGAGACCCGGGAGGGACTCTATGCATTCTGTTCTCGCATTTTTGATGTTTCTGTTGCTGGCACCGGCCATGGGCCGGGCTCAGGCTCCCTTCCATCAGGGAAAAACCTTGAGAATCATCGTTGGTTACCTCGCGGGCGACACCCACGATCTATGGGCGCGAGCCTACGCCCGGCATATCGGCAAATATATTCCCGGCGCTCCCGACGTCATCGTGCAGAATATGCCGGGTGCGGGCTCCATGATCGCCGCCAATTACGTTTATAATGTCGCGAAACCCGATGGACTCACTCTTGGCTCCATCGCTCCGGGGCTTTATCTGGCACAGCTCACCGGCAGCAAAGAGGTCAGATTCGACTGGTCGAAGTACGCCTGGATCGGAACGCCGGAGCATAATGGGACCTTATTATTTATGCGCGCCGATGCGCCCTATAAATCCATCGCGGATATCCGCAAGGCGCCCCAACCCCCCAAATGTTCCGCAACGGGTGTTGGCACGAGCGGCCATTTGATTCCGCGGCTCCTCGAAGAAACCTTGAATCTCAAGTTTCAATTGGTGACCGGTTATAGTGGCGGCGGGGAGCAAGACCTGGCGCTAGAGCGTGGCGAGGTCCAGTGCCGCGCCATCACCGTTGCAGCTTTCTTCGGACGGGAGCCATTTCTCACCTGGTACAAGAAGGGCTTCGTGCGTATTTTGATCCAAACTTCGCGGCGGCGTCATGCGAGAATCCCCGACATCCCGACGATTTGGGAGTTTATGGAAAAAGAAAAAGTGGCGGAATCCAATCGTCGATTGGCGACCGTGGCTCTGGGCTCTGGGGGCTTTGGCTCCTGGCCCATCGTTTCAACACCCGGACTGGCTATGGATCGACTCAAAATTCTACGCGATGCCTACGCCAAAACGCTTCAGGAGCCGCAATTGCTTGAGGAGGCAAAAAAGCGAGGGTGGGAACTGCGACCTGTGGCCGGACCAGAGCTTGAAACGTTGGCCAAAGAAGTTAGCGCGCAGCCGGCGGATGTAGTGGATCGGATGAAAGTGTTGATGGGAAAATAAAATGGAGATGAGGTAGGGAACGAAGCGAAAACGGAAGGATGCCGGGGAGGCAATTATGAAAAATTTGTTGTCCAGCATCCTGGTTGCTTCATTGTGGACAATAAACGCTCAGGCGCAAGCGCCCTACCACCTGGGTAAATCGATCACGATTATCGTCGGCTACCAACCCGGCGATGGGTATGATACCTGGGCTCGGTTGCTAGCCGCTCACTGGGCCAAACATATACCTGGCAATCCAAGTATTGTCGTGCAAAACATGCCTGGGGCCGGTTCTATAATTGCGGCGAACTACCTCTACGGCGTTGCCAAGCCAAACGGATTGACTGTGGCCTCTATAGGCCCGTCCCTGTATCTCGATCAAATCGTGGGAAAAAAAGAAGTAATTTTCGACTGGGCCAAATTCGGTTGGATCGGTTCCACGGAAAATACGCCGTGGTTACTCTATATGAAAACCGATACGCCCTATAAAACCATTGAAGACATTCGCAAAGCATTCCAACCGCCAAAATGTTCCGCTACGGGCACCGGCACCAGCGGGCATTTTATCCCCAGGCTTCTGGAGGAGGCGTTGGGAGCTAAATTTAGCGTCGTCTTGGGTTACAAGGGGGGAGCGGAGCAGGATCTGGCGTTGGAGAGAGGCGAGGTGGTGTGCCGCTCGCTTAGTATTCCGACCTTTTTCGCCCGCGAGCCTTTTCACACCTGGCGAAAAACTAATTTCGTCCGGGTTTTGTTGCAAACCGGCCGCAAGCGGGATCTGCGAATTCCGGATGCGCCGACGATTCATGAATTGATGGATGAGTATAAGACACCGCCGTCAACGCGATCGCTGGTCACAGCGATTTTGGCCTCTGGGGATTTGGGCAGACCCTTCGTTACGTCTCCCGGTGTGCCTGCGGATCGCCTCAAAACCCTCAGAGACGCCTTTCACCTAACCATGAGCGATGGCGCCTTCTTGACGGATGTCAAGGCGAAAAAGCTGCAGGCAGATCCCAATTTCGGCGAAGAACTTGAAAGGGTAGCCAAGGACCTGGTGGCGCAGCCGCGCGATGTCGTTGCGCGAATGAAAAAGATCCTTGGAGAATAGGAGAGGGGGTCCTGGCAATCGATGGTGCCCATCGAAGGACGCTGCCGGGCGTGAGTTTGCTTGACAAAACTTCATGACAACGGGATGTTAGCGAAGCGCCTCTCTTTTTTTCTTAGATCAGCCTTGCAAGAATGAACAACTCAGATCTAGCGACTAGCCTACCACGTTCCATGCCGTCCCAGTTCGGTGCTTATTTCGGCTTGGAGACGAAACCCACGGTGATCTTGATCCGCTGGCCCGTGGTCATCATCTGTTCTTATTTGCTTCTCGATCCGCAAGTGTCCGTTATCCCTATATTGTGGCTCAGCGTTTTTATTCTACTTTACGTAGCTTCGAATATTGCGCTGTACTTTGTCGATGAAAGCCGCTTCGCCTCTTCGTCCTTTTATTCGCCATTGGTGGTCGCCGACACGTTGGTTCTCACTCTTTCGCTGGTGCTCAACGGGCATGTGGAGACGGATTTTTATCTTGCCTATTTTTTGCTGATTATTCTCTGCTGTATTTTTGAGGACCCCAAGATCCTAATAGCGGTCTCGTTGCTGGCTCCGTTAGTTTATATGTTGCTGCTATTTCGGTCCTTCGAGAGCGTTCACCCGAGTTTTTTTTTGCGACTCCCCTTTTTGTTTATCGTTGCGCTTTTCTGCGGCTATTTTGCGCAGCTCGTGCGCGCCGAAAAAGGGCTCGTAGAAGAAGCAGTGCAACGCAACCAGGGGCGAAAGGAGGCGCTGGATTTAATCTCCCATGAGTTTCGCACCCCATTGAATTTAATTGGTGGCTACGCTCAAGCGCTAAACAGTCGACATTTCGGCGACCTGAGCACCGAACAAGAGGACGCGGTGGGTAAAATTTTGCGGCAGTCCGATCATTTGTCCTATATGGTCAACAGCATTCTGGATCTCGCCCGAGTAGAAGCCGGAGTTCAGACCCTGCAGTATGAGGCGTTGGCGCTATCCGACTTTCTTGAGCAAATCCGGGGGAACTACGAAACGCCGCTGCAAAAACCGGTTGCGCTGCAGTGGTTTATTCCTGCCGATCTGCCGACGATCCAGTCCGATAGGATGAAACTAACCATCGTGCTGCAAAACCTCATCAACAACGCCATAAAATATACCGAGGAAGGGGCGATCAAAATCTCGGTGCGACATTCCACCGCCGTTAACGGGGTGGAGTTTGAGGTCGCGGATACGGGGGTAGGGGTTCCCAAGGAGGCTCTTTCCGGTATCTTCGCAAAATTCACCCAGGTTCCAAGCTCTGCGGCAAGACCCCATGGCGGAGTGGGGCTCGGCCTTCATATCGTTAAAGTCTTCGCCGAACTCCTCGGCGGGACGGTTCGAGTGGAAAGCGAACTTAACCGGGGTTCGACTTTTACTCTTTTCTTACCCGTGTGATGATGCAAAGCCAATTCGCTTGCGGAAGTCCCACGGATACCACATCATAAGCACATGAATTTTAATCACCAACGGGTAGGAGCGCCATGGGATTTCTTATTTGTCCAAAATGTTCCAAGGATTTCGTCACGCGTGCCCCGCGACAGGGATTCAAAGAGCGCTTGCTGAGCGTCTTTTATATCTATCCATTCAGATGTCAGCTTTGCCAACACCGCTTTCGGTTTTTGCAATGGGGGGTGAAATATCATCGAGTTGCGGAGGACCGTCGTAACTTTGAACGCTTGACGACCGGTTTTCCCGCAACCATTACCGGCGAGAACACCAAGGGATCAGGGATGGTGTTCGATCTCTCGATGATGGGTTGTACATTTGAGAGCGATGCGCAATTACAGGAGGGAAGCCTTGTGCGCCTAGCGTTGGAAATTCCCAAAGAGCCGCGACCGGTCCACATCGACGCCGCAGTAGTGCGCAACATTCGAGAAGACAACGTGGGTGTGGAGTTTCTGCGGTTGCAAAAATCGGAGAAAGAACGCCTGCAACTCTTGATCCACGATCTCTCTTACAATCGGCGCCCTTGATTCCTGCGAAATGGTTCGAGGGGGCGAGCCTTCCAACCGCAGCCGATGGGCCTCTGCCTCAAAGGCCAGCCCCGCCGACCCCGTGGGGTGCTGATTCCAACGGTCCGGGCCTGAGCGAACCTATACGTTCCTACGTCTGCGGTTTTCAGTCTCGTCCCCTCGGACCCCAACTTTCATCGTCAAGTGCGGTGGTCTTGCGCCTGGCTTTAGGAGGTCGATCTGTTGCGGCGCAAATAGTGGAGCGACACCGCAAGGGCAAAAAGAGCGAGACCCGCCAAGTCATGCAGTAGGCTCGGATAGACCAGAATCAACCCCGCGCCCACCAGTAAACTTCTCTCAAGAACTGTGGTTTTCATCATAAGCCAGCCCGTGAGTCCGGCAGCCAGAGCGGTGAGGCCGATGCCCGCGCTTGCGGTCGTCCAGAAAATGTTGCCCCAAGGTCCCTTGAGCAGTAGCGCAGTGCCGTCAGGGTGCAATGTAAACATGAACGGCACCAGGAAGGCGGGAAGCGTGTACTTCCACGCCATCATGGTCGTCTTATAGGGATTACCGCCGGTGATCGCCGCCGCGGCAAACGGAGATAACGCCGTGGGGGGCGAGACTTCGGAAAGCACCGCGTAGTAAAAAATGAACATATGAGCAGCGTAGTCCGGAACGCCCAGCTTGATCATGGCGGGCGCCGTGATCACTGCGGCAATGATGTACGACGCGGTGACCGGCATGGCGAGACCGAGGATCCACACGGCGATGGCCGTATAGGCAACGGTCATAAACAGACTCCCGCCGGCAAGATCGAGGATGATGATCGAAAACTTTAGACCGAGTCCCGTAAGCGTTACAACGCCGACGATGATTCCAGCTGTGGCGCAGGTGGAGGCCACTGAGAGCACGCCGTAGCTGCCATCTTGAAGGGCTTTGCCGAGGGGCGCCGGCGTGAGAGCCGTCTCCCGGCGGATAAAGCTCAACGCAATGGCGAGGATAACCGCGTAAACCACGGACAGGATGGCGGTGTAGCCCCACAGCATAAACACGACGATGGCGACGAGCGACACAAAGTGGTAACCGTATCGCCGAGTAAGGCTCCAAACGCTTTCGCCTTGCACCGCCACCGGACGGGCGCCGAATTTATTGGCGTCCAGTTCGACCATGGTAAAAACCGACCAGTAATAAAGCAGGGTCGGAATAACCGCCATGGCGATCACCTGGAGATAAGAAATTCGTAAAAATTCGGCGATGAGAAAAGCAGCCGCGCCAAGCACCGGCGGAGAGATAATCGCGCCGATTCCGCCCGCCGACAGCAATCCACCGGCAGAGTCTTTATCGTATCCCGCCTTTGCCAAAAGCGGGTATGTCACGGATCCCAGTGTTATCGTTGTGGCTACGCCCGAGCCTGAGGGACCGCCGAGGAGAAAAGAGGCCAGGGTCACGGTTCTGCCGGCCCCCGCGGCTTTGGTGCCCATCGCCGCGAGCGAAAAGTTGACGAAGAACTCGCCTGCCTTTGAGTGTTCGAGTACGGCACCATAGATGGTGAATAGAATGATAAAGGTGGCCGCGACATCGAGGGGAACGCCGAAGATTCCTTCAAGAGTCAAATACATGTGCCCGACCAGCCGGTCTAAGCCGTAGCCTCGGTGAGTCCAGGGCGGCGGCAGCCAAGGGCCGAGCCACGCGTACGCCAGGAAGACCAAAGCAACGACAGGCAATATCCCTCCTGTTGTCCGGCGCGTCGCTTCCAACACAAGTAAAATCGTCAGCGCGCCGAGAATCTGGTCCGTCAAGTTTGGCAGCGCCGCGCGGTAGATAAACTCTTCAAAATCCCACATCGGGTAACCGATGGCGATGAGACTCAATCCAATTAAAAGCCAGTCGAACCAGGGTACGCCCGTGAACCGACCCTGGCGCCTTGCCGGATAGAGGAGAAAAGACAAAACGAGGGAGAACGCGAGAAATACCAGACGCAGCATCTGCGCGGTGACAATGGCCCACGCCCAGTAAATAAAGAGCAGTGACATGGCCACGGCGAGGCCGCTCGCGAGCCAACCGATGACACCTGCGAGTCGTCTGCGCGGCCCCTCCTCTCGCTGAATCAGGGTCTTGGCCGCTTCGATGCGCGAGGCATCGATGACTTCGTCAGCCACTTGTTCTTCGATCACATGCGGTTAAGGAGAGGCGCGCCTCGCCGCCGTGGAGCCTTATCATTTGATCGCGGAAAGTAATGTCGATGAAAGATTCTCTACTGGCGCTGAGACTGAGGCTTTGGAGAGCCCGCCCCGGGTTTTTCACGACCCACCAGCCCTCTTTTAGCTTTGCGGATTCATGTCCGTAAAACTCCACAAGTCGAAGCTCGGCGTAACGCAGTTCGGATGTTTTAAGCCCCTCTGGATCTATGCGAAACCGCTCTTCTACCGGGGAGCCGTATATGGAATGAAGAAATGTCAGTGTAAGCGCGTCGCCCACCGCGACTGGATGGCTCTCCGTTTTGTCGGCCATTCGTGAGACGAGGCAGAAAGCTTTAGCTTCTACCAAACCGGGCGCCAAGGCGGTAAATAGCAGTAATATTACGGTTGCATTTTTTGACGCTCTGGAAAATATCATGGCGCGGCGGGAACTCTAATGTTTTTTTCCCTGTAATAACGCAGCGCCCCCGGATGGAACGGCACCGGTGATCCCACCACTGCGCTCCTGAGATTGATTTCGCTTGCGGCCTTATGAACGGCGACGAGATCAGACGTATGCTCATGCAACAGCTTGGTGATCTGATAGGCAAGGGGCTCTTCCATGCGCTCATGCGCCACCAGGAGATTCGTCAACGCTGCGACTTGCACCTCGGTCTCCATTCCCCCATAGGTGCCTTTGGGAATTGTGCCGACGAAATACACCGGGCCGTACTTGGCGGCCATCTTGGCCACGGCGTCACCATGTGGGATGAGATGAATCTTGATCCCCGGCGTGGCCCCTAAATCGAGAACCGCCGCCGTGGGCAAGCCGCCATCCCAAATAAAAGCATCGATCCGCCGGTCCTTCATCGCGGCGGCGGACTCCGAGGCGCCCAAGCGATCCTGGCTTTTGAGGTCCTTCGCGCTGATGCCGTAGGCCTCGAGCACACGCAGACCTTTAACCTCGGTGCCGGAACCTGGCGCTCCGGTGGAAACCCGCTTGCCTCTGAGATCATTGATAGTTTTTATGCCGCTGCCGTCCAGAGCGACGATATGCATGTAATTCGAGTAAAGGGCTGAAATGGCGCGAACACCGATCTTTTCGTTAAATCCTTTCATTTTTCCCTGGTGAGCGTCCAAGGCTATGTCGGATTGCGTGAGCGCCAAAGCAATCTTGTCGGCATGCAGAAGTTTCATGTTGTCAACGGAAGCGGTGGTGACCTCCGCCGTCGCCTCGACTCCGGGAAGATGCTTGGACATCAAAGCCGCAAATCCGCCTCCCAGAGGATAATAAACGCCCCCCGTTCCTCCCGTAGCAATGGAAAGTCGAGTTTTTACCTGAGCCGTCGCCGTGCCCGCAAACACAACGACGAGCCCCAAAGCCGTCGGCAGTAAAAGGTTACGCAGCCTAGGACGTTTCATGACATTGCTCCTTCCAACGAACTTGGCGCTAAAGTTACGGTTATCAGATGACCATGTCAACAGGGGAAGGGCGGGGGTGACGCCAGGAAGGTAACGGCTTACGTTGCGAACTTTCGTTAAGGACACAAGAAAAGTTTGCGTCCCGAGTTCTGTGCGCTAACCCGAGACGCAAATCATGAAACTCACCTTATCGGCTCCACAAATTCTGCCACCACCTGGTGCCCTTGCCGCCATCGGGGTTGACGCCGGCAAGATTCATCTGGGCGCGGATCTGGTTGATGTCCCAACCCGTCAGATTGGCTAGCTGCCTTGCTTCCTGTTCATGGCGCTGGGCAAGCTGGCGGCGGTATTCTTCGGTGGCCGGGCAGCTGTTTTCGTCTCCCTTCCATGGATGGCGCAGCACATAGCGGGCCTGGAAGTTGTTGCGATCAGCGGTTTCCTGAAAGATCAAGTCTTCGGGAAAATGTGCGGCGTCATAGCGCACATGCATGCGGGTGACAAAAACATCCCTTGCGTCCGTCGGCAGCATTGGCCTGCGCAACGGATGCGCCACGGGATCGGAGAGCCAGAATACGCCGAGACTGCGGAGCTGCGCGACCGATAATGGATCGGCGGCGCAGGGATCGCACCAGTTCATATCCCAGGCGTATTCCAGAAAGACAGCGCGCATGTCCGCTTTTTTGACCTGCTGGTCGAACATGTCGCGATAGAAGTCTTTGAAGCGGTCCTTGACGTACACAGGGAGATCCATCCCTGTGGGGAGCCTCACGGAGCGGTAGTTAGTCGGTTCCACCCGTCCTTTTTTGGTCAGCGCGTAGATAAAAAGCTCCTGGGCGCCGTCGGCGTTGAGCGTGCCGAGCCTGAGCGGCAGCATGAACTTCGGCGATTCATAGGCCACTTGAATGGGACGGAGATAACTGAATCCGAGCTTGGACTGTTCTTCCAAATTCACCTTGGCGACAAAGAAATGCATTTTTTGTTTGATATAGCTGCCGAGCACGTCGGAGGCGCCTTTCGGCAAGCGGTAACCGTTTTCTGTTAACCAGGTTTCAAGCCCCTGGCCTTGCTTGGCGGAAAGGATCACGATGTCGTATTCGCCTACCGTATATTGCGCTTGCACGATGACGCCGAGGCTAGCGGTGCGGCCGACCTTGGACGCCGGCGCTGCCGCATCGCTTCTCAATGCCTGCTCGCGCGCCATACGAAATTGGCAGGGGCCGCCATCGAAGTATTCCACGAGACGGGGCGAGGTATAGGCGTCCAGATGGTCGATTATTTTTTTATCCCCGATATGGATCTGGCCTTTTTCGATCAGCGTCGGCACCGGAATGACGACGGCAAACTCCTTGGGGTCTCCCTTGAAATCGTTGACCATCGTAATCACGGTTTTGTCGTCCTGGCGAGCCAGCACGACCTGCGATGCCTTGTTGAAAATCTTGGTATCGGCCTTGGCGACGTAGAAGCCGCAGAAGCTATGCGCCTGTCCAGCACTAAACGATAGCGCGAGTAACAGGGCGAGGAATAAAATTGGTGGTTTCATTGGATTCTCCTTTTAGTGGCTTGAGAGATGTTAGAGCGTTCCAGTCGTATTTAGTTCCGGGCAGCAGGCGGTCGATCAGCGGCGTTAGCAAGGAGGAAGCAGCGAGCGACCAGAGCAGGCCGTTGGTGCGATAAAGCCCAAACTGCACATAGACTGCACCCATGGCGACGATGATGGCGAAAAGAATTCGACCGGGTCGTGAATCGGGCGTGGTCTTGGGATCGGAAATCATGAAGAAGGTAAATAAAAGCAGGGCGCCGCTTTGTAACTGCTTCAGCGGAATCGCCAAAGAGTCACCGAGCCAGAGAGCGCGGCCGAGAAGGATCGCGCCGTAGGCGATGATGAAAGCATAGCTCACGTCGCTGCGGGCGGCGCGATAGATCACCATGGCGCCAAGACAAGCCATAAAAAAAGCAAAGATCGCCTTGCTGCCCCACTGCGCAGGGGAGACCCAGACCTGATCGGTCAAAAGCATCATCGCGACCAGGCCGAAGTTGGTTGGATTGAAAATATGCTTGCGCTTCGATGTGAAAATGAATTTGCTCGCGATGGTGATTACGGCGGCGACAAAAATCGGAAGATAACTGTTGGCGCGGAGCAGCAGACAAAGGGACAGCCCCGAAATCAGCGGGCTACGGGGATCGAAAGCGGGAAGACCAAATATCAGCGTACAGGCGTATTGAGTCAGCAGAGCCACGCCCAGGGAGATGACGATTTGCGGCCAGGCAATGTCGAATCCGAGCCAGCCAACGCCGTACAGCAAGAGCGATGTCAGCACGGCGATCTGGTAGTGACGCGGGTCGCTCGAAAAAAGGGCTGATCGACCTCTGTTGACTTGTTTTGTCTGCGCTTGAGTCATTTTTTATTAAATCCCTGTTATCCGTATCTGGGTCGATTAGACAAAGGGGCCTTGAAAAAGTTCCAGGGTGAGAACCGTTCATCCCGAAGCCGTTGCGACTTTTCGGGATAATTATTCCTTTACGGAAAAGCATCGAATTGGCTCTTAACCACGAAGATCATGAAGGTTTCGGATATTTATACGTTCTAAGCTTCGTGCTCTTCGGAGCGCCAGGCTAAGCCTGGCCGATCTAATATTCTGAAAGGAGGATATCTTGTAAATTGCCCGTTCGACAAGTAGCCGCGCAAGCGTGGGTGGGAGTAATGCCACCGGC
>Ga0187893_10000074_pt1 | contig 204877 bp, 177 predicted proteins | sample MA1701074metaG_FD_139574 | JGI IMG/M metagenome (GOLD analysis project Ga0187893, IMG submission 139574) | White microbial mat communities from a basaltic lava cave in the Kipuka Kanohina Cave System on the Island of Hawaii, USA - MA170107-4 metaG ...
GCACAGAGACAGCCGACAGCCTGTCGCAGCGGATTTTCAAGGCCAAGTTCGAGCTTGAATTCCAGGACAAGTTTGACGCAGTGCTCGTCAATGCTGACCTGGAAAAGTCGTGCCGTGAAGCCCAGCGGCTCTACGATGACTTCCGCAAGAAATAGTAAACCGCTTTGGAAAGCACCACCCAAAAAATCGGATTGTTATTTGGATCGTTTAACCCGATCCATACCGGGCACCTGATTATAGCGAACATCATGGCAGAGAACACCGACCTGGACAAAGTCTGGTTTGTTGTTTCTCCCCAGAACCCCTTTAAGCCTTCAAAGGCGCTGCTGCACGAACACGACCGGTATGACATGGTGAAGGCCGCCATAGCCGGCAATTACAAGCTCGAGGTTTCCGATGTGGAACTCCACATGCCCAGACCCAGCTACACAATCGACACGCTCGCGGTATTATCTGAGAGGCACTCAAACAAAGCCTTTGTATTGATTATCGGTCAGGACAACCTGGAGAACTTCGAAAGGTGGAAGAACCATCAGCAGATCCTGGATTTTCACGGTCTCTATGTTTATCCACGCCCGGGTGTAACAGAAACGCCGTTGATTCGTCATGACAAGGTTCGGCTGGTCCCGGCGCCACTGCTCGACATTTCCGCGACATTCATCCGGAACTGTGTGAAGGAGGGAAAGTCGGTGAAGTATCTTGTACCTGAACCGGTTGAGGAAATGATCCGCCAACGCAATTTCTACAGGTAATTTGCACGTAATTAGCTTTGTTCGGGCAACCCCAATACTCCACTTTGCGTCTAGGTCTCCAATGAAGTTTGCCCTTGTTGTTTACGGTTGGCTGTTGGCCACCAGCGTTTTGGGTGGAGGAGTGCGTGGCATTATCAAAGGTGATGACGGGGCACTTCTTCCATTTGCAACCATTTATGTCAGGCAAACTGAATCTGGTGCAGTCAGTGATCCCAACGGCCACTATGAAGTGTTCCTGCCCCCCGGACGTTATGAGATACTTTATCACTTTTTGGGATACGAAACCTTCAGCCAAACCGTCGATGTGGGCGAAGAATTCATTACGATCGATGTAACGCTGAAGACACAGGTAATCCAGCTCAGGGCGGTGACAATCAAGGCCGGAAAGGAAGATCCGGCCTACACGATCATGCGCAAGGCCATCGCAAAAGCGAAATACCACACGCAGCAGGTAGATAAATTCACAGCCAAAGTATATATCAAAGGAAAGGGTCAGCTGACGGACTATCCGGGGATATTCAAAAAGGAGATTGAGAAGGAAGGGATAACCAAAGACCGCGTCTTTATACAAGAGTCAGTCAGTGAGTTCAGTTACACCCGTCCAAACAAGTACGATGAGAAAGTAATCGCGGTATATACCAGCGGAAACAACAGGAATACTTCCCCCAACGCTTATATTTTTGGTAGCCTCTATGAACCGGAGATCGCCGAGGTAATTTCGCCACTTTCACCAAAGGCCTTTTCGTATTACCGCTTTACTTATGAGGGTACATTTCGCGACCGCAACTATCATATCAGTAAGATCAGGGTTACACCGCGGTCAAGGGGCGACAATGTGTTTGACGGCACGATCAACATCGTTGAAGACTGGTGGAGTATTCACAGCGTGGATTTAAATGTGAGCGTCAGCAAGTTCGGAAGCAAGGTCAATGTGAAGCAGATTTACAATCCGGTAGAAGACAAGGCCTGGCTCCCGGTGTCGCAGCACTTTGATGTGCATGGGAGGCTCCTCGGATTTGAATTTGATTTTGAGTACCTGGCAACGGTCAAAGATTACCGGATCACACTGAACCCGGCATTGCCCATGGAGATGACCGTAATTGACGAAACCGTCGAGAAGGAGCAGGCAAAGGCAGTGGAAAAAAAATTCAGTAAGAAAGGACAGAAGCTCCAGGAACGTCTGGCCGGGGGAAAAGAGGTTACCAGAAAGGAGCTGAACCAGATGGTGAAGGAGTATGAAAAAGCCGAACGCAAGGAGCAAAAGGAGCCGGAGGTTATCGAGGAAAGAACATACAAGGTGGATTCGCTGGCCTACAAGAAAGACTCAACTTTCTGGGCCGACATGCGCCCGGTACAATTGACCAGGGAAGAGGTCAGGGGCTATGAAGTCAACGATAGCGTTTCTGAGGCGCACAAAAGACGCGATGAGGGCGACTCCCTCAAGCCATCCAAGAGCAAGGGATTCCAGCCATGGGATGTACTGACCGGTGATACTTACCGGCTGGGTAAGATGACTGATTTCGAAATTCATTTTCCGGGAGGCGGATTCAATACCGTGGAGGGCTGGAACTTGATTTACAAAGTGAGCCTTTATCGCCGTTGGTTGAAGCGGGATAGTTTGAACCCGGAAGCAAGACCACGCACCGCGAGATTTGAGTTTACACCGATTTTTCGTTACGCATTCTCACGAAAAGTGCCTTCGGGCATCCTCAGGGTTGACTTCAGGAATCGAACCCACCGCTTCACGCTGGAGGGCGGCAAGTACGTACACCAGTATAATGCCGATGAACCGATCCACCACATTGTCAACTCGATTACTACGTTGTTTCTGGAAGACAACCTGATGAAATTGTACGAGCGCAACTATGTTGACTTCAAGTGGCGCGACCGGATCAGCCCCTACCTTACAGCGTATACGCAATGGAACTGGTCACAGCGTTCAGAACTAGCCAACTCCAGCAACATCACCTGGGTGGATATGAAGGAAAAAACGTACACGCCCAATGCCCCGGTAAGCCTGGAACTGGCAAACACAAGTTTTGCAACCCATAATGCCTTCTCTGGCCTTATCGGCGTGGAGGCCAGGCCATGGCAGAAGTTCAGGGTGCGAAACGGCAACCGCCAGCGTGTTACGAATTCTTCTCCAGTACTTATGGCTGAATACAAGAGGGGCTTTGGTGCGCTCAATAGCGACATTTCATACGAGATGCTGGAGCTGGGCTTGCGGCACCAGTTTAAATTCGGAATCAGGGGCACACTCGATGTGCTTGCAAAGGGCGGTACGTTCTTCAGCGGCAGCCGGATGTACTTCATGGACTACAAACACTTCCTTGGCAACCTGTCTCCGTTTGTAACCACCGACCCGGTTGGAACCTATCGTATTTTGGATTACTACGCATTCAGCACCAAAGACAAATACGCCACGGTAAACGCCCACTATCGCATGAGAAAGTTCCTGGTCTCGCGGATTCCATATGTTAGGCAGTTTGGAATTACCGAGAACTTGTTTGTCAACTACCTCGCGAGCCCGACGTCAAACAATTATTTTGAATTGGGCTACGGGCTGGAGTTGCGGTTCATCAGGCTGGAGGTTGCAGGATCGTTCCAGCAAGGCGAATACAAGTCGGCCGGCTTCCGCGTCGGTATTTCATCCAACCTGTTTGAGTTCGACAATTAGGTTCAGCACAAATGGAGCGCCGGACACCCCGGATTTTGATCGGGGCGTGTGAACGGCTGGAACCCGTGTCATGCCGACACCAGGTCACTATTGAAATCCAGGGTTACAAAACCGCTTGCCCTGATCCTGCCGAAGGGTAACTTTGCCGGTCGGATTCCAATGCAAATCGGCATAACAGATTTTCTTTCGCTCCGGCACGAACTCCCGGTTATCGACGTTCGCTCTGAAGGCGAATTTGCGACCGGCCACATACCAGGCGTAACCAACATTCCGCTGCTTAATAACACAGAACGGTCGTCCGTTGGCACAACTTATAGGCACCAGGGTCAGCAAGCGGCAATTGAGGAAGGCTTTCGTCTCGTTGGACCAAGGCGTGACCGAATGGTACTTGATGCAGAAAAGGCTGCCCATGGTAAAGAAGTGATCGTGCATTGCTGGCGTGGCGGCATGCGCTCAGCGTATTTTTCGGAGTTCATCACCACGGCCGGAATCCAATCACGCACCCTGAAAGGCGGCTACAAGGCATACCGGAATGCTGCATTGGACATGTTTCGGACACCATTGAACCTTGTGTCACTGACTGGATGCACGGGAAGCGGTAAGAGCGACTTGCTGCGCGAGTTGGATCGACAGGGAGAACAAGTGCTCGACCTTGAAGCGATGGCCTGCCACAAAGGATCTGCTTTCGGCCACTTGTTGCAGCCCTCCCAGCCCACCACTGAGCAGTTTCAAAATGATTTGTATGAAAGCCTGATAAAACTGGATCGAAGCCGCCGAATTTGGGTGGAGGATGAGTCCATAGCCATCGGCAAAATCTTTCTGCCCTCCGATTTCTGGATCCAATTGCATGCGAGCCCGCTGGTGCGCATGGATGTACGAAAGGACGTAAGGGTAAGCAGGCTTGTTGCTGAATACGGCCCAGCGGACCGTGATGAGTTTCTTTCGATCATGTCGCGTATCTCGAAAAAACTCGGTGGGCAGAACTTCCTCGCGGCGGCAGAAAAACTCAAACTCGGCGACATGCCGGCTGTGATGGAAATCTTGCTGACTTATTATGACAAAGCCTATTTGCGCAGCATGGAAAAAAGGAGTGCTCAACTCAAAATGGCCATGTCGTGGGATGGACAGGACATCTCCGCCTTCGCCCGCGAACTTACCCACATCAAGTGACTGACATCAAACTCACGCAATACTCGCATGGCGCCGGATGCGGTTGCAAAATCGCCCCGGCGGTCCTGGAAACTATCCTGCACGATTCAGGGGTGCGGGATAAATTTCCGGGCTTGCTGGTGGGGAATGAATCAAAGGATGATGCAGCGATCTTCGAACACGAGAGCGGACATTGTATTATCAGCACGACCGATTTCTTTATGCCCATCGTTGATGATGCCATGGACTTTGGCCGGATCGCTTCGGCCAATGCCATCAGTGATGTTTATGCAATGGGAGGCAAGCCACTTATGGCGATCGCCATACTGGGTTGGCCGATCGCCAAACTTCCGGCCGAGTTGGCCCGGCAAGTTCTGGATGGGAGCAGGCAGATATGTAAGAAGGCGGCAATTCCGCTGGCCGGCGGTCACAGCATCGACAGCCAGGAACCCATTTTCGGGCTTGCAGTCTCCGGTACTGTGCATCGTGACAACATTAAAAGAAACAACACTGCTGAAGCGGGCGATGCGCTTTATCTGACCAAACCCATTGGTACCGGAATGGTAACGACAGCGCTGAAGCGCGGAATTGCCACCACAGAGGAGTTGGCAGAGGCCGTTGCTGTTATGACGGAACTGAACTCGGTAGGCGAGGCGTTGGGCGAATCGAAGGGTGTGACAGCGATGACAGACATCACGGGCTTCGGACTGCTTGGTCATCTAATCGAAGTGTGTGATGGCAGCGGGCTTTCTGCTCAAATAACATACGACCAGGTGCCATTGTTGAAGAGCGCGCGCGGCTTTGCCGGGAAGATGATCTACCCGGACAATACCATGCGAAACTGGAGCAGCTACCAAAACAAGGTGGACAATGTAGGCAGTGAGTCGCTGTTGACTCTGTGCGATCCCCAGACCTCTGGAGGCCTGCTCATTTGTGTCAAGGACAATGAAGCCAAAACTGTTGAAGCTTTGCTTTCAAAAAATAAAGAACCCGTTCATCGAATCGGGCAAATGATTCCCAGGCAGGATGAAGCGGTGTATATCCGGTGATTCCTACCGGGATTCAGGTATCACGATCCACATGATCAGGTAGACGAAGCTCATGGGGACCACACCCGTGAACAGCCCGATGAGTACGACACCAATCCTGACAAGAGATGGATCGAGTTTGAAATAGTCGGCCAAGCCACCGCAGACACCGGCGATCATCCGTTCTGTTGTTGAGCGTGTGAGCCTTTTTTCCATAAGGATTTCTTTCGGTTAAATCTCGGTTTCAGTAAAACCTGATATGTTTTTGAATCACTTCCAGCTACCTTTTAGCTCCATGTTGAGTGTCCTGCACCTGTCAGGCTTAGAATGCTTTGTCGTGCGGTATTCTTAGTCGACCTTTTTCATTGGTCCATGCGCTTTGTTTCAGAGAATTCCAGAATCAGATCGGGGCCGTACGCAGCGGCTGGGGCCTGGTAACCCGTTTTCAAATTCCCTGCAAGTATTTTTTCCGCAATTCCGACCGCGGTAAGGGCAGTGAGCGCGTAGCCGCTCGGAGTTTCCAGGCGCGACACGCGTTCTTCGCCCGCAGCATTCCGAACCTTCCCCCAAAGAAAACTCCGGCCCCCCTCTCTTTTCTCATCACTGGGTCCTGGAGAATGTTTGTCAAGTTGTCTTAACATGTATTGTTTAACCGCTGGGTTGCGCAGCAGCCAACCAAAGTAATTGCTCATGCGTGCGTTCCGGATCATCTTTTCAGTAGCGCCCATGTAGACTGCAATGTTAGGAATACCGGTGCTCCTCCACGCTGTTGCGATGTCTCCCCATGGTATGCAAAGCGCGTTCACCCGGAAGGCGCCGAAGTCAATGTTCATGACATCATGACCCAGCGGTACTTTTTTCAATTTGCCGCCTGCTCTGATCATCCCGCCGTAGCCCAGGCCTTCAACCGAAGTCTTCTTTGTGCCCCGTGAGGTACCGACATTGCTGAATGCAAAAGCAAGCTGGAGGTGCGTTGCATCGGGCAGACGCGTTTTGAGATGCGCCGCCAGACAATCAGAAGGGACCACATCGAAGCCTGTGCCGGGCATCAGCATGATGCCGGCAGATTTCGCCACAGCATTCATACCTGCAAGGAATTCGAAGACCTGGTATTCCCCCGTGATATCGGTGTAATGTGTTTTTGCTGCCAGGCATGCTTCCGCCATAGTTTGAGCAGTATGCCTGAACGGGCCGCCACAATGAATAACAAGTGAGGCCGGTTCGAGCAGGCGGCGCAACCCGGCCCCATCGTTGCTCTCAATGAGTTCAAATGGATATTGTGATGATTTACTTTGCTTCTCCAGTGCTTCCCGGTTCCGGCCTGCGAGCACTATTTGCAGGTTGCGGCTCCTGCAAAGTTCAACGATGAGGGATCCCGTGTATCCATAGGACCCGTATACCGCAATCAACCGGGAATTCTTCACACATCGGTTACTTGAGCCGTTCGACCTTATTGACAAAGACGTTCGTTTCTCCGCGCCAGAAAAAGCGCATGAACCGCTTCTTATAATACAAATTGACACGTTCGCCGCTGAGGGCCGCTGCCTGAAGGTCTTTAATGACGGCGTCCTCGGCACTCTCGACTGAAAAATCAAATGTCTCTGCAATTGGGCTGGTTCCCTTAAGGGCACCGAAAGTTTCCAGGCTAAGTTTGCCTTCGAATGTCTTGAAGAGCACCCCCTTTTCGCTTACGCGGACAACCTTGCCGGCCATCACTCCATTTTCATACGTTGCGAAATACGCGGCAGAAAAAAATGCTACCGCCAGAAGGAAAATTGTTATCAATACCTTTTTAACAAAGCTTTTGGTTTTGCGCAACGCCCTTTGACCTAACGATTCGTTTTCCATAAGCGTTTGATTACACAGTCATGATTTCGCCCTCCTTCTTCCGCATTAGCGCATCGATCCTGGCGATAAACTCATCGGTAAGTTTTTGTACATCCTCTTCTGCCGACTTGACATCGTCTTCGGGCGCCCCCTTTATTTTTTTGAGATGTTCATTGGTTTCTTTCCTGACCCCCCTTACACTTACCTTCCCTTGTTCACATTCCTGGTGGACCTGTTTCACAAGCTGTTTCCTTCGTTCCTCGGTAAGCATGGGAATGTTGATGATCACCTGCTGACCGTCATTTTGGGGTGTCAACCCAATGTTGGCGGCGAGAATGGCCTTTTCAATTTCGTGGATGAGATTTTTTTCCCATGGCTTGATGAACAAAGTGCGCGGGTCAGGTGAAGTGATAGATGAAACCTGGTTGAGCGGACTGATCGCCCCGTAGTACGGAACCTGGATGCCTTCAAGCATGGCAGGGCTGGCCTTGCCGGCACGGATCTTTGTCAAGTCATGCCCGATGTGTGCAAGCACTTTGCCCATTTGCTCGCGGGCGTCTTCAAGATAGAGTTCAATTTCATCCATGGTTTCCGCCTGGTTTTGGGTATCGTCAGCTTATCAGGGTGCCGGCCTTTTCTCCTTGCAGGATGTGCTTGAGGTTTCCTGGTTTGTTCATGTCAAATACAATAATCGGCAGTTTGTTCTCCATACAAAGCGTGAAGGCAGTCATGTCCATGATGTTGAGATTCTTTTCGTATGCCTCCTGGAACGTGAGGTTGACGTATCGGGTGGCATCCTTGAATTTCTCAGGGTCTTTGGAGTAAACCCCGTCTACACGAGTTCCCTTCAGCACCACGTCTGCCTGGATTTCGATTGCACGCAAACTGGCTGTCGAGTCTGTTGTGAAATATGGATTGCCGATGCCCGCGCCGAAGATCACGACACGTCCCTTTTCCAGGTGACGTATCGCGCGGCGGCGGATAAACGGCTCGCATACCTGTTCCATTTTTATGCCTGCCATGAGCCGGGTGAACACCCCATGACGTTCGAGCGCACTTTGCAATGCCATCGCGTTGATCACTGTAGCGAGCATGCCCATATAATCGCCCTGTACACGGTCGATGCCCAGCGCTTCTGCCTGCCCGCCACGGAATATGTTGCCGCCGCCAATAACAATTGCCAATTCAACCCCTATTTCGTGCACGGCCTTTATTTCCGTGGAGTATTGCTCCAACACCTCCGGGTCCATGCTGTTGGTCTTAGACTTGCCCATGAGGGCCTCGCCGCTGAGTTTTAACAGGATGCGCTTATACTTCATGGAGCAGGAGACTAATTCGTACAAATATGTTCAGATTTTTCTTAATGAAAAGAATCAATCAGCCGGCCCTGTTGTCCGGAAGGTCTGGCGAATAGTCAGTATCTTTGCCGTTCATCCGGTTTATGGTAGCTGTACACTCCACACAAGAAGCCATCGAGCTTGAAGAGCAGTTTGGGGCACATAATTACCATCCGCTTCCTGTAGTACTCAATCGCGGAGAGGGCGTGTTTCTCTGGGATGTTGAAGGCAAGCGGTATTATGATTTCTTGTCCGCATACAGCGCCGTCAACCAGGGTCACTGCCATCCGCGGATCATCCGCGCGCTGTCCGACCAGGCCAGGGAACTTACCCTGACCTCAAGGGCCTTTTATAATGACAAACTTGGTCTGGCCGAACGCGCCGTCTGTGAAACATTCGGCTATCAAAAGGCGCTGTTCATGAACAGCGGCGCTGAGGCTAACGAAACGGCCATTAAGTTGGCCCGGAAGTGGGGCTACACGGTAAAAGGCATCCCTGATAATAAGGCCGTCATCGTTGCAGCACGAAAGAATTTTCACGGACGGACCACCACCATTATATCAGCTTCAACCGATCCTTCGTCGCGATCCGGGTTTGGTCCATTCATGCCCGGGTTCGACATCATTGAATACGATGATGTGCCAGCGATGGAAAAAGCCGTCGCGAATCCGCACGTCTGCGCCTTGTGGATCGAACCCATCCAGGGAGAAGCCGGCGTCTACGTGCCTAAAGACGGATATCTTAAGGCAGCGGAAAACGCCTGCAGGAAGAATAAGGTACTCTTGCTGATGGATGAGATCCAGACAGGCATCGCGAGAACGGGCCGGATGCTTGCGTCTGACTACGAAGATGTTCGCGCGGATGTACTGGTACTGGGCAAGGCACTGAGTGGCGGTGTTATGCCAATCTCTTGCGTTCTGGCGGATGACCCGGTGATGCTTGTGATCAAGCCGGGTGAGCATGGGTCAACTTTTGGCGGTAACCCGCTTGCCGCGGCGGTTTGTATGGAGGCACTCCAGGTTGTGAAAGACGAGAACCTGGCTGCCCGGGCAGGAAAATTGGGAGAAATTTTCCGAAGCCGGATGAATGCGCTAAAGAGCAGGTCCAAATTGATCTCTTTGGTTCGGGGAAAGGGACTGCTCAACGCCATTGTTATCAATGACAAGCCCGAAAGTGAAACTGCATGGAATCTCTGCTTGTCCTTCGCCAAGAACGGGATGCTCGCAAAACCGACTCACGGCAACATCATACGGCTGGCACCGCCGCTGGTCATCAGCGAAGAGCAGATACATGATTGCTGTGATATAATCGAGCGTTCAGTTCTGGGGTAAACGCAACCGATGAATGTGGTTGGTGGCGTATGCCAGGCACAGCGAAATGAAAACCAATCCCGTGAGTGCGATCGGCGGAAGGAAAGTGAGCAGAAGCATGACGAGAAATGCTGCGCCATAAACAAGCAGGTTGATATACACAAGCCCCTTCCATACATCCGCCGCCAAATTCTTTGTCAGCAGGTAAAAATTGGTTAAGCCTCCAAGCAAGTAGAGAAATGTGAAACATGCGCTCAATGCATTCAGCAAGTCGCCTGGAGTGGGATGAAACACCGGTCCAAGGTCAGGCCGGTAAGTGGTCATCAACTCATGAAGGGTTCGCTCGGTCTCGTTTGCTGGAACGGGTTTCTGAATGAATGTCAGAGCATGAACACAGCCTGTGATGATCTGCATGATCGCAGAAATGCGCAGCCAGAGGATGTAGTTGTTCATGGAATCTGTCAGTCCAAACTAGGGAAAAACCATCGCATTCAAAAGTACCCTAGCCCCGGTGTCAATTGGGATGGAGGGTTAGAAGTAACCATCAGGGAAGATTTTTTAGCCGACACCTCCCGAAAGGAAATAACCACGTCAGGTGAGTTCGCGATAGAGAACCCAGATCGCAACGGCAAGTATAAACCACCCCAGGGAACGCTTGAGCGTAGCACCTGGCACGCGCCTGGCCATTCGACTTCCGATGATCATGCCAATCACTGCCAGGCCTGTAATGAGAAGCAAGAATGGCCAGTCCATTGCGTAGTTGAGTGCATCACCCATAAACCCCGCCAGGCAATTCATGGCGATCACCAGCAGCGAGGTTCCCACCGCCAGCTTGTAGGGAAGGCCAGTCAACATAATAAGCGCCGGGACAATGAGAAAACCTCCGCCCACCCCGACGAGGCCTGTGATGAAGCCGATAGAAACCCCCTGCAAGGCGATTTGAGAGAATGGACGTCGCGAAGGAGGTGGCTGTTGTGCCGACCTTCTCCGGATCATGGAAAGTGCAGCAGCAAACATCAGCAGGATAAAGAATCCCATCATGAACAATCGCTTGGTAAGCACGAAGCCTCCCGCTTGATAGAGAACGTCGGGGATCATCGGCAGGAACCACTTGCGCGTTGAGAAAATGGCAAGGACAGTTGGAATTCCAAAGAGAACTCCGGTGCGAACGCTGACATTACCCTCATTGTGCTTGCCAATTGTTCCCATCAGGCTTGCGGTGCCCACGATGAAAAGTGAATAGGCCGAAGCGCGAACAGGCTCTATTGCAAAAAGGTAGATGAGAACAGGGATGGCCAGGATTGAACCGCCGCCCCCCAGCAACCCAAGCGCGAGACCGATGAGCAGCGAGGCGATGTATCCAAGTATCTCCACGATTTGAAACGTGAGCTATCTCATGCGATCAAACTCGGCGATAAAAGCGTCGGGATATTTACGTTTTACCGATGTCATGAATTTTTCAGCCTTTGCCCGCGAGGAAAAGCCTCCGAGAATTAAAGCATAGTACTTTACACCGCTTAAGGTCTTGACTTGAACAACAACTTTCTTCTTGTATGAACTTTTCAAATTGTCGGCGACGCGGAGCAAGTTGACAAGTTCCTGGTAGGTACCTATTTGCACGCCAAATCCACCGGGCTTAAACCTGGTTGCTGCGAGGTCGTAGAATTCCTTTTCATCCGGGGGTGTTTCTGGAATGGGCGCGGAGGTCGAACTCTTGCCGTCGCCGGCATCAAGCACTTCAAGTGTTACATCGGCGAGGCCTTGCTGAACAAAACCAAGAGCCTCAGCCGCTGAAAGTGACAAATCAATTATTCGGCCTTCGGCGTACGGTCCGCGGTCGTTGATCACAACCTCCACCCGCTTCTGGTTCGCCACGTTGATTACACGAACCCTGGTTCCGAATGGCAACGTCTTATGGGCTGCTGTCAGCTTGTTGTGCCGGTAAGTCTCTCCGCTGGCCGTTTGTCGCCCCTGAAACTTGTCCGCATAAAACGAAGCTTTTCCCTTCTGAGTCTGGCCCTTACACAGGGACCACGCTGATAAGAGCAGCACAAGGAGTAAGCACTTTCGCCTCATAGAATTCCGGTTATCATCTGATGGCCAAATATACGATCCTGGAGACTGGAATGGCGTAATGCGGGATTCACGAGTACAATCTTGTCATCTCGGAATTTTAGCCTACCTTTGGCCGGCAAATAATCGATCTAAAATTATTTGCCATGGCCCTCGATTCAGCCAAATTTCTCTTTGAGGCCCTCACCTACGACGACGTCCTCCTGGTTCCAGCCTACAGCGAAGTGTTGCCGAGAGAAGCAAGCACGACGACTTATTTAACACCCAAAATCTCCCTCAACATTCCGCTCGTTTCAGCGGCAATGGATACAGTTACCGAGTCAGCCCTGGCCATTGGGATGGCGCTTGAAGGCGGAATTGGCTTCATTCACAAAAACATGAGCCTCGAGCAGCAGGCGGAGGAAGTGCGGAAGGTGAAGCGCTCGCAAAGCGGCATGATCCTGGACCCCGTTACATTGAAGGTGAATTCCAAATTGCGGGACGCCGAAAAAATAATGCGGGAGTTCAAGATCGGCGGGATCCCGGTTGTCAATGGAAACGGAAAACTGGTTGGCATCATCACCAACAGGGATCTCCGCTTCCAGAAGAACCTTTCCCTTCCCATAGAGGATATCATGACGCGCGACAAACTTATTACCGCGCCTGAAGGAATTACGCTTGAAAAGGCAGAGGTCATCCTGCAGAAACACAAGATTGAAAAGCTGCCGATCGTGAGCAAAGCGGGTAAGTTGACCGGGCTTGTAACGTACAAGGATATCCTGAAGAAGAAAAACAAACCGAATGCCTGCCAGGATCAGTTCGGCAGGTTGCGCGCCGGCGCAGCTGTAGGTGTTACGGCAGATTTGATGGACCGGATCGAGGCGCTGAAGGCAGCAGGTGTCGATGTTATCAGCATCGACACGGCCCACGGGCATTCGAAAGGTGTGATCGAGGCAGCACGCAAGGTGAAGAAGAAATTTCCGGAACTTGAGCTGGTGGTGGGGAACATTGCCACGGGCGAAGCGGCCAAAGCGCTTGCTAAGGCCGGAGCCGACACGGTGAAAGTCGGGGTTGGTCCTGGAAGCATTTGCACGACGAGGGTGGTTGCCGGCGTGGGCCTCCCTCAGCTATCGGCCGTGTATGAAGCGGCAAGGGCTATCAAGGGAAGCGGCGTTAAAGTCATTGCTGACGGCGGCATCCGTTTTTCCGGCGACATCGTCAAGGCAATTGCGGCAGGCGCCGACAGTGTGATGATTGGTTCCCTGCTGGCGGGAACAGAAGAGGCACCAGGCGATGTCATTATTTATGAAGGCAGGAAGTTCAAGTCGTACCGCGGAATGGGTTCCATGGAAGCCATGGAAGACGGCTCGAAAGACCGCTACTTCCAGGATGCGGAGGACGACATCAAAAAACTGGTACCGGAAGGCATCTCCGGTCGTGTACCATTCAAAGGCCTTGTTTCCGAGGTACTCTATCAGTTGGTAGGCGGACTGCGGGCAGGCATGGGTTACTGCGGGGCCCGCAACCTTGATAAGCTCAAGCAGGCACGATTTGTCAAGATCACAGCAGCCGGAATGGTTGAAAATCACCCGCACGACGTAACCATTACCCGGGAAGCTCCGAATTATAGCAGAAAGTAAGTTCGGCAAAACTTGCGAAATTAGCGGGTTCCCGGAACGGGAGTGAAGATTCTGTTAAGTGAAGACCAAAGCACTAGCCCGAATTGCCTTTCTCGCGGCAGCCGTCGCCTGGCTGGTCATGGTCTTTTCCGATGTCACCGTTCTTTTCAGCGACCTGAAGGGACTTACGCCGGATATCCCGGTATGGCTGCCAAAGGTGATGTTCGACCTGTACATCATAAGTCTTTTTTACTACTACAAATTCAAGATCGAGCACGATGAGTCGCTGAACTTCACCGATCTCCTGTGGAGAGTGTTTGCTACCGGGCTGGTGGCCACCGTCTTGTCACTTTCTCTTCGGTTACTGGACTTCCTGCTGGGATCCACGAAGCTCTCTTCTAACATCTTCTTTATTGAGGTGATGTATCTGATGAACCTGGGACTGTTTGTCAGTTTTCTCATTGCTGCTTTCACGAGCTGGAAGCGGTTGATCCTTTACCAGAAATCCAAGTGGCTCATCCGGGGCTGGACCGTCTTTGAATTTGCACTGCTTGCTGTGCTCCTCTCCGACATTGTGCAGCTCTTCCAGGAAGGAGGATCACTCCTGATGTTTGTCAGCATACTGACTGGCCTGCTCGCCATGGTACTTTCTGCCAACATGAAATGGGTGGCCTACCTCAATTTCCGCCAGAAATGGACCAGCCTCTTGCTGCTCCTGTTGTCCTTCTTTTACCTCGGTTATTTCTTTTACACCACCAACCGCTTTTCGGAGGAGATCGCGCTACAGTCCTCTGCCTTCCTTGAGTACAATGGGTACATCTTCAACATCTACCTGTTTGTCTTTGTGATGATGTACAGCATCTTTTCCTTCCTGGTGATCCTGTTCAACTTGCCTACGTCGTCCGTTTTTGAGCAGAAACTGGAGGAGGTTGTGAACTTCCAGCGCATCTCGCAATCCGTTCAAACGGAACAGAGCGAAGAAAGTGTGTACGAAATCCTGCTGGAGAGTTCAGTGCGGTCGGTATTTGCCGATGCTGCGTGGCTGGAAATCAAGGGTGATCACGAGCAGTACCGCCTTCAAACACGCAATATCCCCGAGGAGGAAGCGATGCGGATCCAGGAGCACCTGAACGGACGTCATGTGAAGGGCATCCTGGATCAAAGCTCGGATCGTACAAGGAATTTATCCGCTCACCTTTCCAGCCTGAAGGGAACACGTTACCGCTCGATTATGGCCTTTCCGGTGCAGGTTAAAGGCGAGAAGATCGGCACGCTGGCCTTGCTAAAGGAACTTCCTGATGGTTTCAATAAGGAAATGACACAGATCGTTTCAGCTTTTGCCAACCAGGCAGGTATCTCTATCGAGAATTTCCGGCTTCTGAAGGAAGCGCTGCAGAACGAAAGATACAAGGAGGAGTTGAAGATTGCGAAGACGGTTCAGAAAAGCCTCCTCCCGACCAAACTCGAGGGAAGCGAATCCTTCGACATTGCAGCGTTTTCTGAGTCCGCGGACGAAGTCGGTGGTGACTATTATGATACCCTTCGTATTTCAGACCACCAGGTAGGGCTCATCATTGCCGACGTGTCGGGCAAGGGGACCACGGCGGCATTCCACATGTCGCAGATGAAAGGGATATTTCACAGCCTCGCGCAAGAGGAACTCGATCCACGTGACTTCATGATCAAAGCCAACCAGGCGTTGCGGTACTGCCTGGAGCGTGGCTCCTTTATATCCGCCACTTATTTCGTCGTGGATACAGAGGCGCGAACTATTTATTACGCACGCGCAGGACATTGCCCCGTGTTGTTCTTCAAGACTGCCGAGGGGAAGGCGACTTACCTGACCGACAAAGGCGCAGCCCTTGGCATGGTTCGGGGTAAAGAGTATTGCAATCATGTCGAGACCAAACAGATCCCATACAGTGATGGGGACGTTATGGTTCTTTTCACAGACGGAATCACCGAAGCCAAGAATGGAAAAGGCGAGGAATTCGGTCTTGATCGGTTGCGCCAAACCATTGAAGAGGTGGTTTCAAGTTCACCCAGGGAAATGCAGGAGCACCTGATCTCTCAACTCTATAAATATACAGGCACGGAAGAAATCAATGACGACTACACAACCATGGTAGTGAAATTCGGCAACAATAAACATTAGAAAACCAAATCCGTTTAAAACTTATGGTCCACATTAAGCGATTACAGGAAGACGGTGCTGACCTCCTGGCCATCGTAGGCGAAATAGACGCCAGCTCGTCTATCGAGCTTGACCTCGCGATTGCCAAGAGTGTAGGAGAAGGATTCACGAAAATCCTGGTGGACTGCAGTGCAATGGAATACATATCCTCTGCGGGTTTGGGGGTCTTCATGTCATATATAGAGGAGTTCAAGGACAAGAAAATAAGTATGGTGCTGTATGGCATGAAGGACAAAGTGCTGAACACGTTCCAGATCCTGGGGCTGGCTGACCTTCTCCACATTCGTCCAAACAAACAGGATGCAAAGAAACTCGTCAATGAGCTATCGGCATAAAATCGGTTGCAGCCTGGATAACCTTAAGGGAATTCGGGACTTCGTCCGGAAGTCCCTCCGGCAACACGTGTCTTCCGAAGTCGTGATGAACGAAGTCATCCTGGCGCTCGATGAAATGTGCTCCAACCTCATGATCCATGCACACCACTGCAATCCTGATCATTACCTGGAACTAACAATTGATGTGCCAAGCAAGGGACACCTCGTGTTTGAGATCATCGATGACGGGGAGATGTTTGACATAAACCAGTTTGCACAACCTACACTCGACAACCTGGTAAACGAAAAACGAAAAGGAGGACTTGGCATCCGGCTTGTCAAGTCAATTATGGACAATGTGGAGTACATCACCCGCAATGGGCGGTTTGTTTGCCGGCTTTCGAAACAGCTCGTTTAGGCAGTATTGTCAATCCCGCAGCGGCTTGTATTTTTGCGGGTTCAATATGAATCCCTTCCGGGTTGCAATTTTCGCGCTTGCTTTGTGCACACCTGCGGCCGCGCAACCGCCTGCCCAAAAGGTGTCTGTTTTGTTTACTGCAGGGAACAAGCCGGTGACCACTGAAGAGTTTGAGTACCTGTTCAGGAAGAACCACCCGAAAAAGGAAGACTATACGGAGGCAAAGATATCCGACTATGTCGACCTGCTCGTGACGTTCAAAATCAAAGTGGCAGAGGCTGAAGCGCGTGGTTACGATACCACAAGGTCTTTCCACAAGGAACTAGCCACCTACAAGTCAGAACTAAAGAAGCCCTATCTGGCCGACAAAGACCAGGTAACACGGCTTGCCAAACAAGCTTACGAACGAATGACAATCGAGGTACGGGCCTCGCATCTGCTCGTTGGAGTACCAGCGAGTCCGAAGCCCGCAGACACACTTGCTGCTTACACAAAGGCTATTGCGTTTCGCAACCGGATTTTGCAAGGCGAAGACTTCGCCACGCTGGCACGCGCAAACTCTGAAGACCCGACCGCCCGCAACAATGCAGGTGATTTGGGATACTTTACAGTTTTCCAGATGGTTTATCCTTTTGAGGATGCTGTATACAATTTGAGAACCGGGGAGGTATCGCTTCCGGTGAGAACAAGGTTTGGCTATCATTTGATTCGGGTTACGGATAAGCGAATGGCGCGTGGCGAAGTGGAAGTCTCTCACATCATTCTTCGTACCAGCGTCGGGGACGACATCAAGGTGAAAACAAAGATCTTCGAACTTCAATCCGAGCTCAAGGCAGGGCGTTCGTGGGATGAGGTTTGCAGGGAGTATTCGGACGATGCGTCCACAAAGAACACGGGCGGACGTTTGCGTCCTTTTGGTGTCGGTGTGATGGCAGGGATACCTCAATTCGAACAGGCTGCCTTTTCACTGCAGCAGCCCGGAGAGATTTCGGACCCGTTTCAGACTGCCTACGGGTGGCACATCATCCGGCTGGAACGGAAAATCCCCGTCCCGCCTTTTGAACAGGCTGAGGAATCTTTGCGCCGCAGGATAAGCCGCGACGAGCGACTCAGGATTGCAGAAGACCGCTTACGGGCGGAGAAACTCAAGCGCTTCGGTTACGTTGAGAATGATGCGATCATGGAACTGGTGCTCGATCAGGCCGACAGCACGCTGGCCAAGGCACGTTGGCGATTCCATGGTTCAGCCGATTTATGGAACCAAACACTCTTTACCTTTAACAGCAAACCATTTACAGTAGGCGCGTTTGTGCGTTATGCCGAAGGTGAGCAGGTTCCACATACAACACCCCCGCGCGACTACCTGGCAAAACTGTTGGGCGATTATGTGAATGCTTTTTCAGACGAGTTGGAAGACGAAGCGCTGATGAAGCAGCACCCTGAATTCAGCAACCTGGTGAAGGAATACAAGGAGGGCATCCTGCTTTTTACGATCATGGAAAAGGAGGTTTGGAACAGGGCGACGGAAGACACACTTGGTCTTCGTGCCTGGTATGGGGCCAACAACGGCCGATACGCTGCTGGGGAGCGCGTACGCGCACGCATTTTTTCTTCAGAAGATTCGTTATTTGTCCAGGGTGCACACAAAAAAATACAATCAGGCGACACCCTCACGCGTGTGGAGGTAAGAAAATTCAAGTCAATTCAAGGTCCGCGCAATTATGCGCCAGGTGAGAGCAAGGCAGTTGACCGGGCTCCAAAAGTGATGGGTGTGCACAAGGTAAAGGTTGAGTCAACGTATTACCTTGTGGAGGTTGAGCGCCTGGTGCCTCCCGGTGTTCGTACGCTGGAGGAGATCAGGTCACAGGTCATTTCCGACTACCAGGACCACCTGGAAAAGGAATGGGTAAGGTCCTTGCGGGCAAAATACCCCGTCAAGGTTAAAACTAAGGCCAGGAAAACCGTTATTCGTGAACTGACAAAGTCATGAGAACCAGGTTTAATCTGTTTTTGCATTGCTGCACAGTCGCCGTACTGCTGAACGGTTGCGAACTCATAAGACGAAAAGACGACCAGCCCTTGCAGACGCAGGCGCCACGCCCGGTAGCCAGGGTCAATGATGTGTTTTTATATGAGCATGATCTGTCAGGAATAGTGGACGAGCAAACATCACCCGAAGACAGTGCGGCGCGCGTCACAGCCTATGTAAACAGCTGGATAAGGAAGCAGCTGATCATTCAGGAAGCAACAAGTCGGATGAATATTGACGAGGCTGAAGTGGAACGCAAGGTTCTGGAATACCGTTACTCGCTCATCGGCTACGAGTATCAGAACCTCTACATCCGGCAGCACCTGGATGAGAACATTAGTCTGAAGGAAATTACAGACTACTACAATACACACCTGGACAACTTCACCCTCAAACAAAACATTGTCCGTGGAACCTACATCAAAGTTCCGCGCACGGCCCCGCGCACCAACCGCATCAAGGACATGATCTTTTCCAAGAAAGCCAAGGACCTGGAAGAACTCCGGTCGTATTGCCTGAGTTTCTCTACAGTATATCACTTAAGCGATAGCTCCTGGATCGCTTTTGACAAGATGGTGGTCAACAGCCCGATTGCGGAAATTCCAAACAAGATTCAGTTCCTGAAGACCAACCCATACTATGAAACAGGTGATAACGATCATCTCTATTTCCTCAAGGTTGACAACTACAAGATTTCGGATAACGTATCACCGCTGGAATTCGTTAAAGAAGACATTCGTAATATTCTGTTAAACAAAAGAAAAGTGGAACTTGCGAGGACCCTGGAGGACGAGGTGTATGACAATGCAGTTAAACAAAAGAGTTTTGAAATATTCGATCGGTAGCCTGATCGCAATCTTCCTTTCCATATCGGCGCCAGCGCAGGATGCGGAGGGGTACATTGCGGACAAGATTGTGGCGAAGGTTGACAACTACATCTTGCTGAAATCTGAGGTGGAAGGAGCCTACCAGAACTACCTTGCCAATGGCGGTCGTGCCTCGGAACAGTCCCGCTGCGGAATTTTCAGCCAGATGGTTATCAACAAGTTGCTGGTTGCAAAAGCGGAGATTGACTCCGTAATCGTAACAGACCTTGAGGTTGACAACAACACCGACCAGCGGATGAATATGATCCTGCAGAATTCCGGGAATTCTCCTGAAGAGCTTGAACGCGCCTACGGAAAAACTCTTGAGCAAATCAAGCTCGAGCTTCGCGAACAAATCCGCGAGCAGCTCATGGGGAATGCGATGCAGCGGAGTATAACCAAGGGTCTCAGCGTGACACCCGCGGAAGTAAAGCGGTTCTATAACAGGATTCCCCAGGACAGCTTACCGTTCTATTCTGCCGACGTTATTGTGGCGCAGATTGTAAAAAAGGCGTCCATCAGTGAGTCACAGAAGGAGGAGACCCGGCGCAAACTGTACGATCTCCGCCAGCGCATCCTGGATGGCGAGGACTTTCACGAGCTTGCCAAAAAATATTCGGAGGACCCCACTGCTCAGTACAATGGAGGAGAGATGGGGTACGTGGGCAGGGGGCTTATGGTTCCAGCCTATGAGGCAATGGCATTCCGGATCAAGCCGGGGGAGATTTCTCAGCCGTTCGAATCGCCGTTCGGCTTTCACATAATGCAACTCAACGACCGCCGGGGGAATGAATACAACTCCCGTCACATTTTGATCTCGTCGGTTCCTTCCAAACAGGATCTTGCAAGAGCCGAGCGATACCTCGACAGCCTGCGGATAGCTATCCTGAAAGATAGCCTGACCTTTGAAGATGCGGCCAAGAAATACTCAGACGACCAGCGTACAAAGGGTTTTGGCGGCTACTTTACGGACGAGAGCGGAGGCACTAAAATGTCCATCAAGGATATGGACCCCATCGTGTATTTCAATATCGACACCATGAAAGTTGGATCAATCAGCCGTCCGACGGTCTATCGCACCGACGATGGAAAAGACGCTGTCCGGATTCTTTTTTTTAAGGATCGCCAACCGCCGCACCAGGCAAACCTGAAGGATGACTGGCACAGAATCCAGGCGGCCGCACTGGCCGAGAAACGCGACAAGATGCTCAGCAAGTGGTTTGAGAAAGCGCGTCATGATGTCTTTATAAAGATTGACCCGGCATTTGAGTCCTGTGGCATCTTAAAATAGTTTCCTTACGTTCAACCCCTTCATTGATGCAGAAGTACCAAAACGACGTTGATGCCGCAAACGCCCTTTCAGAGGCGTACACCCGGCTTACCTCTGAGATTGCGCGTGTGATCGTGGGTCAGGAAGAAGTGGTGCGGCTGGTGCTGACCGGAATCTTTTGCCAGGGCCATTCCCTGCTGGTGGGTGTTCCGGGTCTTGCCAAGACGCTGCTCGTGCAAACAATCTCTAATGCCCTGGATCTCCAGTTTAAGCGTATCCAGTTTACACCAGACCTCATGCCTTCGGATATCGTCGGAGCGGAAACGATGGATAAGGAGCGGAACTTTCATTTTGTGAAGGGTCCCATTTTTGCCAACATCATCCTTGCCGACGAGATCAACCGGACACCGCCCAAAACTCAGGCAGCCCTTCTTGAATCAATGCAGGAATATGCCGTCACTATCGCCGGACAGAAATACGACCTTCCCAGGCCATTCTTCGTCCTGGCCACACAGAACCCGATCGAACAAGAGGGTACGTACCCGTTGCCCGAAGCCCAGCTTGACAGGTTTATGTTCAACATATTTCTGGACTACCCAAGCTACAGCCAGGAACTGCAAATTGTTAAATCAACAACAGCTGATGAGGCCGCTACTGTCAGCAAGGTGCTCTCTGCGGATGACATCGTGTATTTCCAGCACCTTGTTCGCAGGGTCCCGGTGCCTGACAATGTTGTGGAGTATGCAGTTAAACTCAGCCAACTGACACGGCCTGGCCGCAACGGCTCAGGAACAGCGAATGAATACCTGGAGTGGGGTGCAGGGCCACGCGCTTCTCAATACCTTGTGCTGGGAGCAAAGTGCAACGCTCTTTTAAACAAGAAGTATTCTCCCGATATCGAGGACGTACGGGCCATTGCATCCTCGGTGCTCAGACACCGGATGGTTCGGAACTTCAAAGCGGAAGCTGAAGGCGTTACCGTGGATGGAATTGTGGCTAAGCTGATTGCGGCGAGCTAGCGTCGCCGGACTCTTCCCTGAATCGCCGGGTCATGGCGACCAGGAATCCAACCGTGAGAAGGCCGGTACCCAACCAAAGAATGTTGATGAACGGCTTCTCCATAGCCTTGATGATGACCCAATCTTTTTGACGGGTCTGCAGGCCCAGCACAAATTCATTTTCATCGGGTCTGATGTTTAGCAGCGTTAACCTGACTCCCAGTTCGCCGCTCTCATCAGGGATTCGACCCACATCAACCCTGTTCCTGATAAGAAACGCGGGCTCCAGTGTGTACGTGTCACGCTCAGCCTCGATGCGTACGATGATCTTCACAGCCACATCGTCGTCAGTAAGTCTGACGCCTGGAAGTTCCGTAATACGTTCGACTTCATCCAGGTGTGCCACGTAGTCATTAACAAAGAACTTTTCATTGGGATGTACACGGATTTCCTGGAGGTCTGACCATTCAGGCTCCGCTTCCCGGTTCATGGGTGCCGATACATGGGTGTACAGATCCCTGTCGAGGTTCCGGCGGATATCGGGCGACGCCAGTATTCCACCCATCCCAGGGTTAAGTTGTACGCGTGGGAACAAGGTGGCAACTGCCTTTCCGTTTTTTCTGAGTTCAATTTCGTAGAAGGTGTTCTCCGGAAAGATCTCGAATGTGTCGCGCTCGGCAAACAGCGGTTTGCCCTTGTATTCTATGTTTTTCTTCGCGACAACCTTAAATGGATCACCCGTGGGTTCGACCTCGTTGCGTTTTATAAATCCCGGTTTATGCCTGGGCTCCAGGCGCTCCCCAAGAAACTCAATTTCATATCCTCCCATCGTACGAGGTTCGTTAACAAACAGCAGCAGGTTATCGCGGTTGAACTCGGTACCCATTTCGCGGTTGTACAAAAGACCCGTGTTATTCAGCGAGACGACGCGCGAGTAACCGGATGAGTAAAGGAGTCCGATTAGCATCAGGCCCATGCCGACGTGGGCGATGCCCCCGCCTGAAAGCCCGGGATTGGCTTTGAGCGTGCGGTACAAAAGCTTGCCATTGGCGATGATCACGTACAGCCCTGCCAAAGCAAGAACCATGTAAGCCGGTTGCGTGAGTCGCGTGGTGGCGATCAAAACAGCTAATAGAACCAGACTGACCAGTACGGGGCCAAGCAATTCCTGTTTCAGTTTTGTGCGATCCATCTTTAGCCACCAGAAGTATTGACCTGTGCCTGACAAAATCGCAATCACCACGCCGAACCACAATTGAACACGGGAATAAAATTCCAACTGATTGGCAGGTGGTGCCAGGTTGGAGCTGAGACCGAATGACTCGAGCAGTTTGTTGTAGACTGGAATTGACGTCGGAACCAGGACCTGAAAGCCCATGAGGCACAAAGTTGCCGCGCCGAGGAACACCCAAAACTCACGCGAATAAGCGCCTACGTCCTTTTCCGAGGAAGGCATCTCTTTCCATCGTTTGATTGTGAGCACGGCCGCCGCGCCTGTAAAGAACAGCAAGTAGATCAGCAACTGACCTGAGAGACCCAAATCGGTGAATGAATGAACAGACGCATCGCCGAGGATGCCGCTCCGCGTAAGAAAAGTCGAATAAAGGATCAAAAGAAACACAGACAATACCAACACCACAGAGAGTTTCAGCGCGGTCGGATTGCTACGGGCAATCAACAGAGCGTGCAGTGAAGCGATTAGCACAATCCATGGGACATACACCGCATTCTCCACGGGGTCCCAGTTCCAGTAGCCGCCGAAACTCAGCGTTTCGTATGCCCAATAGCCGCCCATCAGGATGCCCAGGCCTAGAACGGAACCTCCAAGGAGTGTCCATGGCAACGCTGGCCTGATCCACTCAGAATACTTGCGCAACCATAGTCCAGACATGGCAAACGAAAAAGGTACCAGGGTGAGTGCGAAACCCAGGAACAGTGTTGGCGGATGGATAACCATCCAGTAATTCTGAAGCAGCGGGTTGAGTCCGTTTCCGTCACGCGGAACGAATTCAGGTTGAAGCGTAAAGATCGGATCGTTCAGGGCATCGCGCAGCAAGACAAATGGAGAGCTTCCAATCTTTAGTTCCAGCACCGGAATAACTACACCAAGGATCATTGAGGCAAGGAAGGACTGAACCAGTGAGAAAATTGTCATCACGGGCGCTTCCCAGCTTTGCCGGCTGAAGATGAGGAACATGCCGATCACCGCATGCCAGAACATCCAAAGCAGGAAGCTGCCCTCCTGGCCTTCCCAGAAGCATGATATCATGTACTGACCAGGCAGGTGTCGCGATGAATGAGAGTATGCGTAGTGATACTCGAAGTAATGTTTGTAAATAATGGTGAAGAGCGTGGCTATGACGCCGACAACCGCCGCCGCATGGATGACGAAGGAGACGCGGCCGTTGAAAGTCCAGGAATGTTTCAAAGTGAGTTCGGGAAGAACGGTGGCGCGCCAGTAGGCGAAGGAGGCGATCAGCCCGCTGACAAACGAAGTGATGACGAAAAAATGGCCAAGGTTGCCAACGAAGTAGTGCAGCATGGAAGCTAAACCCCAGCGTTAAGCTTGGTCTCCTGGTATTTGGAGGGACACTTCAGCAGGATTTTGCCGGCTACAAAACGATCGCCCTCAAAACTGCCGACGACGACAATCTTCTCGGATCGCGTAAAATCCGGCGGCATGGGCTCATTGTAGTATACCGTTTGCTCGCGCTGTGCGTCGTCGATTAGTATGAAGGAAAAGGAAAGACGATCTGCTCCTTCCTCAATCCCGGTGATCTTCCCTGAAGGATCTTTTTTCAGTTCGCCCACAACATGAATATTCGACCTGTTCCCTGATGATGCCATTTGGTAAGCCCGGTCAAACGAAACATACGAACTGGCATCACCAGCCGTGGACACAATGATCGCGATGGCGGCGGCAATAACAAGAAGGGCAATAATATGGGTCTTTTTCATACGTGAGCGGGTCCAAACGGGGCAAAGGTACTGACTTTGCCCAAGTGCTACGCGCGTTTCCTCACTACTTTTTCAGCATTTCGTCAACTTTTTTCTCCAGCCGTGTAGCCTTGCGATCGAGCATGAACAAATAGAAGAAGAGCCCCGTGAGAATCAACAGCAGGATGGCAATGACGACATAGATTTTGCCCTCTGCGCGCATATTATCAGCCATTTCAACTTCCTGTGAGAAGCCAAGACGTGCAGACAGGAAGAATACCAGGATGTTAAGAATTTTTTTCATACTCCAGGTCAACAATTTTTTCCTCTGCATTTCGGATTCGAATGAGGATGGAAGATATCCAAATGCCCAGCAGGATCCAGCCGGTAACGGCCGGGTAGAAAACTTTACGCATGCTGCTGTCAAGGTCATACATGTTAAAGCCCGGGTTGCCTCCACTGCCGGGGTGCATGGAACTGCTCATTCGCGGAATCACAAAGATCAGCGGTATCATTGCGGCGAAAGCGAAGATGGTATACACCGAGCTAAGCCGTGCGCGCTGTTCCTGATTATCAAGCGAACCCCTCAAGACGAAGTATGCAAGGTAAATGAGCGCTGTGATCGCTGATCCATTCTGTTTTGGATCACCGTGCCACGGTGTGCCCCAGGTATAATTGGCCCAAACCATTCCTGTAAGAATGCCAAGTATTCCGAAAACAAGTCCAGCTTGTGCAAAGCTTGCAGAGATGCGATCATAGACCAGGTCATGACGGCTCAGATATCGCACGGCAAACAAAACTGAAAGGACAAATAGGAGGATCATTGTGAACCACATGGGCACGTGGAAGTACAGTCCGCGTATACTTTCATTAATAATGGCCAGGCGAGGAACTTCCAGGAGGAATCCGCCGATAACGGTATAAACAAGGAGCAGAATGGAAAGCACTTTCCACCACGACTTCATCGCAACCATTTTTAACTGCGCCAAATATAAGGGAAGAGCAGGTAGGAAAAGGCAGCTGCAAGGAGATTAATGCCCGTGAGCAGCATGAGCTCATCGATGCTGGCTGCCCATTCGAGAGCGTCAATGCAATTACGGGTTATCCGGATTGCCATCAGTAAGATGCCGATGATCACGGGAAAACCAAGCACCGACATCACCAGGCTTGCGTTGTTTGTTTTGGAGGCGATGGCCGACAACAGGGAGAGGGCCGCGGAGAATCCGAACGAAGCAAGAATCAAAGTCAGAAAAAAAAGTGACTTGTCCTCTATCGGGTCGGCGAGCCAAAGCGAAAAGAAGAAATAGCCGGTGCAGGAAATTCCGGCGCACAACAGGAATCCATAGAGGATCTTGGCAACAATGATTAATTCGGGTGAGACGATGCTGTAGAGATAAGTCACCGCTCCTGGCCGATCGTTGATAAAACTCTTTGCAATGGCGTTTACCAATGCCGCGAGCAGTGCCATCCAGAACAAAGCGCTCCAGATTCCGGGCGAGAGCCTCTGGCTGCCCACCGAGAGATAGTTAATGAACACAAGTGAGACCAGATAGAGGATGAGACTATAGAAGATTGACTTCTTGCGGAACTCAGAACGAAACTGATATAGCAACAGTTCTTTCAATTGGCTTTGCGATCTGATTCAAAATTAGCGTTCCATGTCCACAAAACAGGCCAATTCAGGGGAAATTTATGGCTTATGATTAGCTTTGCGCTCCTCTATGGAAACGCAGAAAACGTTTGTAACCGGCGCAGCGGGCTTCATCGGCTTTCACCTGTGCATGCGCCTGTTGTCGACCGGTCAACACGTAATTGGCCTGGATAACCTTAATGACTATTACGATGCGAACCTCAAACGCGCAAGGCTCGCCAGGCTGGAAACGCATGAAGGATTCTCATTTCATCAGAAAGACCTGACAGACAAGAAGGCAATCGACGAGATTTTTGACAAGGAGAAATTTGATGTGGTGGTTCACCTTGCTGCACAAGCTGGCGTCCGGTATTCGATTCAGAATCCTTATGCATATTTGGATAGCAACCTGACCGGCTTCCTTAATATTCTGGAAGCCTGCCGAAGGGTAATGCCAGGGCACCTGGTATTTGCATCCTCAAGTTCGGTGTACGGCGCAAATAAGAAAACGCCATTTTCCACGCACGACAATGTAGACCACCCGCTCGCACTTTACGCCGCGTCAAAAAAAGCAAACGAACTGATGGCGCACGCCTATGCGAGTCTGTACCAGATACCGGCCACAGGCCTCCGCTTTTTTACAGTTTACGGCCCCTTTGGCAGGCCCGACATGGCCCTGTTCCTTTTCACAGAAGCCATTCTCAATGGCAGGCCCATTGATGTTTACAACTTTGGCAAGATGCAGCGCGACTTTACCTATGTAGATGACATTGTTGAAAGCATGGTACGCTTGATGCCGCTGGCGCCGAACGGAGATACTGCCTGGGACCCGAAGAATCCAGATCCTTCAAGCAGCTATGCACCGTACCGCATATACAACATCGGCAACCACCATCCTGTTGAACTTCTCCGCTTTATTGAAGTATTGGAAGATAAACTTGGAAGGAAAGCTGTCAGGAATTTTCTCCCCATGCAATCCGGCGATGTGGAAGCAACGTATGCCGACGTGGCCGACCTTGAAGCGGCTGTCGGATTTCGTCCATCCACTTCCATTGAAGAAGGAATAAGTAAGTTTGTGGATTGGTACCGCAGCTACTATAAAGTGTAAAACGTGATGACAAAAGTCGGTGTAATTGGCCTGGGTTATGTGGGATTTCCGCTCGCAGTCGAGTTCGGGAAAGTGATTGACACGATTGGCTTTGACATCAATGCTGCAAGAATAGACGAACTCAAGAGGGGAATTGACAAAACCGGCGAAGTTGATCCAGGTGAATTGTCGTTGGCGAAACGCCTAACCTTTTCAACCTCCACCGACGACCTTCGGCAGGTAAATAACTTCATCGTTACCGTGCCGACTCCTGTTGATCAGCACAAAAAGCCTGACTTGCTGCCGTTGGTTAAGGCCAGCGAGACGGTAGGGAAGCAGCTGAAGAAGGCAGACATCGTCATCTACGAGTCGACGGTGTACCCCGGATGCACAGAGGAAGTCTGTGTCCCTGTGCTTGAACGTATGAGCGGCCTGGTGTTCAACAAGGATTTTTTTTGTGGTTATTCGCCAGAACGGATAAATCCGGGCGACCGTCAGCACAGGCTTGTCAATATCAGGAAGGTTACCAGCGGAAGCACGCCCGAAACAGCAATCAAGGTTGATGACCTCTACCGGAAAATCATCAAAGCAGGGACGCACAGGGCCTCTTCGATAAAGGTTGCGGAGGCAGCCAAGGTGATTGAAAACTCCCAACGCGATCTGAACATTGCATTTGTCAATGAACTGGCGCTCATTTTCGAGCGCATGGGAATTGACACACATGAAGTGTTGGAAGCAGCAGGAACAAAGTGGAACTTCCTGCCCTTTAAACCAGGACTTGTGGGCGGACATTGCATCGGCGTTGATCCCTACTACCTCACCCACAAGGCCGAGGGATTGGGTTACCGACCTGAAGTGATCCTTTCTGGCCGCAGAATCAACGACAACATGGGTCTGCACGTCGCCTCACGCGTGGTGAAGCTTATGTCGCAGGAGGACCTTCCCATTCGCGGCGGGCGGGTACTGGTGCTGGGACTTACCTTCAAGGAAAACTGCCCCGATATCCGTAACAGCAAAGTGGTGGATGTGATTGCCGAATTGAAGACATACGGGCTACAAGTTGATGTCTATGATCCCCACGCCGATGCCGATGAAGTAAAGAACGAGTACCAACTTTTGCTTTCTAAAACGCCTGGCAAGGCTTACGATGCCATCGTTCTCGCCGTTGCGCACGATGAATTCCGAAACTTGCTGTGGGATGGGCTGCGTAAGGACAAGACTGTTGTTTACGATGTCAAAGGGGTGCTTGACAAATCAATGATAACCGCGAGACTCTAGGACCATGCCAAACGACAAGGTTCTGGTAACAGGAGGAGCGGGCTACATCGGGGCGCACACCCTGGTAGAACTGATCGTCGCTGGTTATGACCCGGTAGTCGTAGACAATCTTTCGCGCAGCACACGCAAGTTGCTCGAGGGCGTGCTGAAAATTACCGGCAAAAAATTCCCTTTTTATCCTGTTGATTGCACCGATGTAGTTGAACTCGGAAGAGTTTTTGCAAAGCACCCTGACATCGGCGGCGTCATGCACTTTGCCGCCTATAAGTCCGTCAACGAGTCGGTAGGTGATCCAGCACTCTATTACAGAAACAATCTCAATTCAGTTATTTCGTTGCTGGAAGTAATGCAAACGAAAGACGTGAAGCGCTTTGTTTTTTCCTCTTCATGTACTGTCTATGGTCAGCCGGATGTGATCCCTGTAACGGAGGATGCCCCGTTCAAGAAACCTGAGTCACCCTACGGGGCCACCAAACAAATGAGCGAGCGGATCCTCGAGGATGCCACTCGATCATGGCCGGACCTCCGCGTTGTTTCGCTGCGTTATTTTAACCCCATCGGCGCGCACCCAAGCGGGCTGATCGGCGAGCTTCCTGTCGGGGTCCCGAATAACCTGGCGCCATACATTACGCAAACGGCTGCCGGTAAAAGGAAAAAGCTGACCGTGTTTGGCAACGATTACAATACACCCGACGGCACCTGCCTGCGTGACTTCATCCACGTGGTGGACCTGTCAAGGGCACATGTGGCTGCCTGGGCACAGATTGAGAAACTTCAAGGGGCATTTGAATCTTTCAACCTGGGAACGGGCGCTCCCTGTTCCGTCCTGGAGTTGATAAGAACATTTGTGAAGGTGACCGGCGTCAAAGTGCCATATGAATTCGGCCCCCGGCGTCCCGGTGATATTGAAAAAGTATTTGCAGACCCGGCAAAATCAAACCGGGTGCTCAAATGGAAAACCCAACTTTCTGTTTCCGATGCGCTACGCGACGCCTGGAACTGGGAGAAACTAATTGCTGATGCGACCAATTAAGCAGGTTGACTTGCTGGGTCAATACCAGCGAATCAAACCTGAAATAGACCACGCGATTCAAACCGTTCTTGACGGGACGGACTTTATCCAGGGGCCTGCTGTCCGCGATTTTGAAAGAGAACTATCGAACTACCTGGGAGGGGTTCACGTGGTATCGTGCGGGAATGGTACCGATGCCCTGCAGATTGCGATGATGGCGCTCGACCTTCAGTCTGGCGACGAGGTCATCCTCCCGGCGCACACGTATGTGGCGACAGCCGAGGTGATTGCCCTGCTCCGACTTGTGCCTGTATTTGTGGATGTCCGTGCGGATACATTCACTTTGGACCCACAAGCCGTGGAGCCGCGCATCACCAGGAAGACAAAGGCCATTGTCCCGGTTCACCTCTACGGACAATGTGCACCCATGGAGCCAATTCTCGAAATAGCGGAACGCCATGGCCTTGCAGTAATCGAAGATGCAGCGCAATCTCTGGGTGCAGTCCATGAGTCAAGCGACGGGAAAAGGACTCCTGGCGGGACACTGGGCACAATCGGTACAACATCATTCTTTCCAACCAAGAACCTCGGCGCATTTGGGGATGGCGGGACCATGATGACCAGGAATGAGCGCCTGGCAGGCCGCATGCGCATGATCGCCAATCACGGTCAGCAGAAGAAATACCAGCACGATGTGGTTGGCGTCAACAGTCGCCTGGACACACTGCAGGCCGCAGTGCTCCGCGTTAAGTTGAAATACCTTGATGATTTTACTTCGAGACGACAGCGGGTGGCTGCATTCTACGACAAGCACCTGGCTTCTGTTCCATTCCTGAAGCTGCCCGTGCGTGCTCCCTGGTCATCGCACGTCTTTCACCAGTACACCGTGCAAACAAACGGGATCGACCGTGATCAACTGAAGATTTTTCTTCAGGAAAAGGAAATTCCGACAATGATTTACTATCCGATACCATTGCATCTCCAGGCAGCATACCGGTTGCCGGGAATTCGCAATGGTTCATTTCCTGTTGCAGAATCTCTATCCTGCAACGTACTCTCACTTCCTATCCATACTGAAATGGATGAAGAGCAGTTGTCATATATTTGCGGGGTCATTGCCCGATTTGGCCGTTCATGAAAGATGCGCCCTACTTTGCCCACGAGACAGCGGTGATCGATCCGGGTTGTGAGATCGGGGAGGGCACCAGGATTTGGCATTTCACACACGTCATGCCTGATTGCCGCATTGGAAAGCGCTGCAACATCGGGCAAAACGTTGTTGTCTCCCCACAAGTGGTACTTGGCAACAACGTGAAGGTGCAGAACAATGTTTCCATTTATACTGGCGTGATCTGCGAGGACGATGTCTTCCTTGGACCATCGATGGTGTTCACGAACATTAGTAACCCCCGCAGCAAGGTTGTTCGTCGCGACAAGTTTGAAAATACGCGCGTGAAGCAGGGAGCCAGTATCGGCGCCAACGCAACAATCGTGTGTGGTAATACCATTGGCCGATTCGCTTTTGTAGGCGCCGGGGCTGTTGTCACCAGGGATGTAGCAGACTACGCCCTCGTGGTGGGCAATCCGGCGAGGCAGACGGGATGGATGAGTGAATTTGGGCACAAGCTCTCGTTCAACAGTGCCGGAAAAGCAGTTTGCCCGGAAAGCGGCGAGGGTTACCTCCTGGAAAAAGGAATCGTTCGGAAGCTATGAAGCACTTTGCCCTGATCGGCGCAGCCGGATACATCGCACCTCGGCACCTTCAGGCCATCCGTGACTCGGGCAATAACCTGGTTGCCGCATTGGACCCATTCGACAGCGTTGGCATTCTCGACTCATATTTCCCGGAGGCAGACTTCTTTACAGAGTTTGAACGTTTTGACAGACACATTGACAAACTACGGCGGAAGGGCAGGAAGGTGGATTATGTGTCCATTTGTTCGCCCAACTATCTGCACGATTCACATATACGTTTTGCGCTGAGGCACCATGCAGATGCCATTTGCGAAAAACCATTGGTGCTCAATCCCTGGAATCTTGACGCCCTGAACGAAATCGAAAAGGAAACTGGACACAGGGTGTACACGATACTGCAACTGCGGCTTCACCCTTCTATTCAGAAGCTAAAGGAAGAAGTATCCCGTTCGCCCAGGGACAAGTTCTACGAAGTCCATCTTGAATACATCACTTCAAGGGGCAACTGGTATCACCATAGCTGGAAGGGGAACGAGCCCAAGTCGGGAGGTATTGCAACAAACATCGGCATTCACTTCTTCGACATGTTGCTTTGGGTGTTCGGTAAGTCAACTCGTGAGCCGGAAGCGGTCATCGGGAATGACCACGCAGAAGGTGTTCTTCACCTGGAGCGCGCTCGCGTGAAATGGCGACTCAGCATTAACGCCGCACACCTTCCACCGGCAGCCATTGCGGCCAAAAAGAGAACGTTCAGGTCCCTTAGGATTGAAAACAAGGAAATTGAATTCAGCGACGGATTTGCTGACCTGCATTCCGTCTGTTACCGGCAAATACTGGAAGGGAAAGGATTTGGGATCGAGGATGCACGACCTTCTGTTGAAGCAGTTTACTCACTTCGTCGAAAGCCAATTGCAAGATGAAAGTTACCAAGACTCCCTTTGATGGATTGCTTATCATCGAGCCCATCATACACACCGATGGTCGGGGCTATTTCTTTGAATCCTACAACGAAAGAAGTTTCTCGGAGGCAGGGCTGAGTTTCTCATTTGTGCAGGATAATCAATCCTGGTCGCGCGCCAGCGTAGTCAGGGGGCTGCACTTTCAGGCACCGCCCCTGGCTCAGGTCAAACTGGTGCGGGTTCTTTCAGGTGCCATCTGGGATGTCGTCGTCGATCTGAGGAAAAGGGAACCAACGTATGGCAAGATATTCGAAGTGGAGTTATCAGCTGAGAACAAACGACAGCTTCTGGTACCACGGGGCTTCGCGCATGGCTTTTCAGTATTGAGTTCCGGAGCGGAACTCCTGTACAAATCCGACACCCTCTATGCACCGGAACTTCAGCGAGGGATTCGATTTGATGATCCGGCACTGAAAATTGAATGGAAGCTCCCTGCAGGTGTGACGCCCACGGTGTCGGAGACTGACAGGTCATGGCCGGCACTGGAACAATTGCCGGATTATTTCTAATCCGTTTCAGCAATCACTGGCAGTATGATCGTATACGAGGATTTAGCTGTAGTGAACAGACCTTTCCTAAAGGAGTATCACGACTGCCTGGATAGATTCATCCACGATAACCGGTTCGTACTTGGGGAAAACGTTTCGGCATTTGAAAGTGAGTTCGCATCGTATTGCGGCGTTTCATTTGGAGTAGGCGTTGGAAACGGACTGGAAGCCCTTACACTTATCCTGAAAAGTTTCAATTTCCCGGCCGGTGCAGAAGTGATCGTGCCCGCAAACACACATTTTGCAACGATCCTCAGCGTGCTTAACGCCGGGTTAAAGCCGCGGCTGGTCGATGTTGCCAGTAAAACCGGCAATCTAGACCCATCCCTGGTAAGTCAGTCGGTCTCCGCAAATACCGTGGCCATGGTACCTGTGCATATGTATGGCACATGCGCCCCCATGCCTGAGCTTGTTGAAATTGCAAAGGCACGCGGACTTCGTGTTATCGAAGACTGTGCCCAGGCCCATGGCGCGTCTTTAAGAGGCCTGAAGGCGGGCGCATGGGGTGATGCCGCCGCTTTCAGTTTCTACCCCACTAAAAACCTGGGTGCATTGGGTGACGGTGGAATGGTGGTAACCAACGATGGTGGGATTGCGGACCGGGTGAGATCGATGAGAAACTATGGCAGCCGGGAGAAGAATGTACACGTTGAAATTGGAATGAATTCGAGGCTGGATGAGTTGCAGGCTGTCTTTCTTCGAATAAAGTTCAAAGCCCTCGACCAAATGAATTCAGTCCGGCGACATTTTGCTGCAATCTATGATGCGGGACTAAGGCGTGAATTCCTGCGCCCGGTGCGCGATGCGGGCCGTTTTGATGTTTTTCATATTTATGCTATTCGTCATCCGCGAAGGGATGAGTTGAAAGACTACCTCGCACGAAGGGGTGTGAGCACCATGGTTCACTATCCGACAGCTCCCCACAAGCAGCCTGCCTTGCTCCAGGTGATTGGTCAACTTCAGTTTCCTGTCACCGAAAACATTCACGCAACTACGCTTAGCCTCCCCGTTTCTACTGCTCATTCACAGCAGCAGATTGAGGAAGTAGTTAATATTATGAATCGATTCGATTAAACTGCAGGCAGCGGTCAAGCTGCCATCCCTTTGGAGAGCAGGAACTTCAGTGCCTGGAAGACCATCACCGTGAATAACCCAAGAATGAATCCAGCCGCAAGCATGATTTTCAACTTGGGGAAAGTTGGTTCGTCGAATTGCGCAAATCCTTCGATCAACATAATGCTCCTCAAAAGTTCCAGTGCCCTTTTGTAGGTCAGGCGCTTTTCGTTCAGTTCCATGATCTCTGAATAAATCCTGGTGGGATCCAAAAGCAGCATGCCGCTGCTCACCGAGTATACCGGCTTGCCCTGGGCCAGCCTTGCCTTGAGACTGTCAAGCGACCTTAATTCTTCGTCAACATGCTCGATAAGCATCTTGTAGGATTCTTCTCGCTGCCGGAGGAGCGTCCTCACAAATTCATTGTCCTGCATGTAGTTGATTAAACCTGTCTGAAGCCGCGGAAGAATATCTGTGTTGCGCAATTTCACGGTTACCAATAATGTGGATCTGTCATCCGTTCCCAGCCTGGTAATCTCAATTTCGCGCAGTCCAGCCGCCTCCTCCGCGCTCAACGATAAACGCCTGGAAAGTTCATCAGCATTTTTTTCGTCGATCAGCCTGTTCAACGTGCTGGATAACCTGGCGCCGTAGGTATTCGTGAGACTGTCGGACGTCAGGATCATTTGTGATTCAAAAACAGGCGGGATGATCCAAAAAACGATAAAGCCGACGAGAGCGCCAATCAATGAGCCAACAAGGAGTATTCGCAAGTTTCGCTGGAAATAGCGAACAACTTTAGTCGCGATGGATTGAAGATCAATTTCTTCGTCAACGGGTGAACTCATGAACAACAGGTTTGACTGCAAGTTATCAAAAGACCAAGGTTCATAAAATAGTATGTTTCAATTGATTAGTTTTGCCGGAGCAATTTTCTACTGCTCAAACCGCGAGGTAAGCTTCATCATGATCCGACGTGTTGCCCTGCTTTTTGCCATTACCGGGCTGGGACACGTTCTAACCATTTTTGGACTAAGGTATCTCGCCTCCACCGGACTCTTGAGCCATGTTGCTCAGATCGGAGAAATCGATACGCTAATTCAAACGCTGATCTATATCATTGGCTTTGGCATCCAAACCGAAGCCATTCGCACTACAGCGTTTGCTGCTGAGTGGAAATCGAAACTTGACGAGATGCAAGTCGCGCGAACAACAATGTCGCTGGTGATTCTGCCTGCCGCGCTGTTTATGGCCCTCGATTGGACGTACGCCAGCTTTTTGGTTGCTCCTGTCCTGGGATTAAGCGCGGACTACGCATTGTATTCGCGTGGAAAGCCGTTGACAGGCGCCATCGTTGCCTTCTTTCGAGTCGTGACACCGTTGCTGTCTTCCATCATTGTAGCAGGTGCAGGGTCGCCCTATGTACCCGAAGCATACCTGGTTGCCACTGCAGCTACTTTCCTGGTCACGAATCTCTTCATATCATCAACATTGGGTGTACCTGCCTGGTGGAGGCCAACACTTTCTTCATTGCGGCTTTTTGTGAAGACCTTGCCGGTGGGAATCATCAATCTCTGCTTCTTTTTCTTCGGCCTCGGAATACTCACATTTGCAAAATTTCTCGTCTCTGCCGATATCCTGGCAATTGCATTTATGGGATTGAAGTTTTACATGATTTACAAGGGAGCAATCCGTGTTGTGCACCAGGGATTCATCAGCAAATTGAAAGATGATATGGTGTGCCGGCAGGTAGATCATATTGCCATGATGATGGCGCTGGTTGTCTTTGGTTCGGTTGCCATTTACCCGGAAACATTCATCGGTCTGCTCTTTGGGCCGCAGCTGGTGACTGAACGACCTGCTTTTTTTCTCATTGGAGTCTCTGTCATGGTGTTTAGTTTATTCGCTAGTGTTAACTCCAGGGCGTTGATCGACAATCGTGATCGCGAGTTTCTTCTGATTGCTGTTAGCTCGGTAGTGGTTTCGTTGATTGTATTGGCAGCCGGTTCGCTTGTACAAGACAATGCCTGTCATGTCATATTGAGTCTTCTTGCAGGCGAGGTGGTCTTTGCAGGTTGGGCGGCCTGGCGTTTTTTGAGGAAATCGGAGATCTTGAATCGAATGATGTTCCTGGTTAAGAACGCAACAACCCTTTTGGTGCCCTATGCCGTCCACTACGTCTTTGCGGAATCCTTGATAACTTATGGTATAGCCTTTCTGCTCATGGCGCTCCTCCTCTTGCTAATTAATCACAGGGCGCTAAAGTTGGGACCTGCCTACGAATGACTCTTTTAAAGAATTTCCGGCTTGTAGAACTTCCGGCTGTTGCAGAATGGCGGCTGTTCTCTTTGTTGACTGCGGCATTTGTTGTATCGGTCCCATTTGTCGCCGGAGTAAATTCTGTAATTGCCATTTGTCTGTTGCTCTCATGGCTGCTCTTTGTTCCAAAGTCTTTTCGGCTGATGAGGGAGGTGATGGCATTGTCAGCGGTCTTCTTGTTGGCCATTCTGGGTATGCTGCTTACGGCAAATGAGGATGAAGGTTGGTTTAGGGTACAGCAGAAGACCCTCCTCTTTATTGTTCCCCTCGTATTCCTGACGGCCGATGTTGATCGCAAAAAGCTCTCTCGTTTGGCGCTCAGCCTGTTCGTCCTCGGGATTGCGGCTGCGTGCATTCGTTGCCTTGGCGATGCAATCATATTCTGGGCACGCAGTGGCAATTCCACACGCTTTACCTCTCATGGGCTTGTCTATGCAATCAACCTCTACCCGTACATTCTCGCATTGTGCTGTGTCTTGTGTCAACTAATCCTGGTGGAGGCCAAACGGGGAGGTGTCGAAGTGTTTGGATGGATGAATTCGGGCGTGATTGGATGGTTGATGGTTTTCTTCTTCGCTGCTTTTGTTTTCCTGTTAAGCGTGCAGCAAGTGCTGCTCATCTGGCTGTTCTGCGCCGCTGTGCTGCTCGTCCGTCACGTTCGGAGCAATTATTTGCGCATTTCGGGGGTTGTGGCTGTTGGATTGATCACGCTGCTGGCTGTGTTCATTATTCAACCCCTGCGTGAGAAAGTGATCGATCTATTTCTGAAAAGCAGTGAAAACACCATCCCGCTGGACGATGAGGCACCGTGGAACAATGAGTGGAATGGCATATCCATACGGAAGGCAATCTGGACATGTTCATGGGATGTGGTGAAGAAAAGTCCCTGGATTGGTGTTGGTACAGGTGATATGCAGGATGAGTTGCAGGTCTCCTACGCTAATCGAAAGTTCTACCTGGCCGCCCTTTACAACAGATACAACGCGCACAATCAATACATTCAGACCGCGATTGGCTTCGGTATTGCAGGTCTTGTCTTGTGGTTGATTGGTATATCCTGGACGATTAAAAGATTTGGGAACAACTTTCTTTTTGTGGTTGCTCTGGTCAGCGTCTGCCTCTCGATGCTTACCGAGTCGCTTCTGGAAACCAACAAGGGAAACCTGGTGATGGCCGTGGTCTGTTCAGTTTTTCTCCTGCATTGTTTGCCCAATAAGGAAAAAGCCTGATATGCAGACCGTCTATTCGCAGAAGAAAGTTATTGCCAGCCGGTTTCTGGAGGTATTGAGCTTTCTCCTCCTGTATCCACTGTCGTCCAGGAATCGTAAGCTCCTCGCAGGGATCAAAAGAATTCTGCTCGTTGAGCCGTTTCAAATGGGCGACGTGTTATCGTTGACTTGCTTGTTGAAACCATTGCGGAAGAAATTCCCTGACGCGACAATTGCCGTATTGACAAAGACATCGAGCGGAGAAATCCTCAGATTCGACAGTCGTGTCAACAAAATTTACACAGTAGATTTTCCCTGGTCGGATCACGGTGAGAAGCGATTCTCGTTAACCAGGGTGTGGCGCGCTTTGCGATATGCCATTCGGTTGCGGGAGGAGCATTTTGATCTCGGGATTGACACGCGGGGGGACATCAGGTCCCAGGTGCTCCTGGTACTAGCTGGCTGTAAGCGCAGGTTGGGCTACCAGAATTACATCGGCTCAAATATCAACCTGAAAGGACTCCTGCTTACTCACAGGGTGTTGCAGAGCCCTTACCCTCACAGGTTTGAAAGGAACACCTACATACTCACAGCACTGGGCATGAATGTCGCTGAGTTGATCCCGGTTGATTTCCCAACATTCGTTCCCGACCATCTTGTGCAAAAGCATATACAAACCAATATTGCTGTGGTTCATGTGGGGGGTGGATGGATCTATCGACGCTGGCCGGAATCAAAATGGCCTGAGCTTATACGGCGGATGCAAGGAGACTATGAACGGATTTTCGTTGTCGGAGGCCCCGGTGAACGCGACATTCTTGACCGGGTCGCTGCGCATTTTAAAGGCAGTTCAAACATTGAAGTTTGCGTCACTTCCCTTGAAGAGCTGATAGGTCTTATTTCCGGTTGCAGCCAGTTCGTCGGCCTCGACAGCGGGCCAATGAACCTGGCGGTATGCCTGAACCGACCGGTGATCGCATTATTTGGCCCCGGCAATGCTGCTATGTGGAAACCCATTCATACGGCCGGCCGCTATGTGCAGAAGGTGGAGAAGTTTCCGTGCAGCCCCTGCCTGCAGATCACCTGCGTGTTTCCCGAAAAAAACTGCATGCACGAGATTGAAGTAGAGGATGTGCTGCGGTTGCTCGACACAAAAAACACATTTACAAAATGAACTGCGCGGTTTGTGAATCATCACGGCTTGAACCCATCTTTCACGATACGCTTGAAGCGTCGGAGTGGATAATGAACAAGACACAGTATGGTTATGTGAGGTGTCTGGAATGCGGATTTGTTCATTGCAGACCCGTGCCACCGGAAGAAGATCTCGCAACATTCTACCAGGAAACTTATCCATATGAGTGGTTTGACAAGAACATGTTCTTCAAGAAGTTGCAAGCCAGGCACCGCGCCTGGAAGATCCGTGCCGAATTAAAGCCTGGATCAAAATACCTCGACTTTGGATGTGGGCACGGCTATTTTGTGAATGCGCTTCGTTCCAGGGGGCTGAACGCGCACGGCTTTGACATAGGGGCGGAGAAGATCGCTGGAACAAAAGGGAGCACGATTACCTATGCGGCCAGCTTTGATGCATACCAAACAACAGACTTTGATTTGATTACCGCCTGGCATGTGATCGAACATATGCGGGATGTTAACAATACCATTAGTCAATTGGCAGACCGTTTGCGCAAGGGCGGTAAGCTGATTATCGCCGTTCCCAATCTTCAGAGCACCGGATTCAGGAAGTTTGGCCAGAAGTGGGGCTGGTTCCAGCAGCCATACGTACATATCAGTCATTTTAACCATGAGAATTTGTCGAGACTGCTTCGCAAGCATGGCTTTGAAGTGCAGTCGGTCAAGACATCTGATACGTGGGATCAGAATATCTACGACCTGCTGATCAGCCGGTTTTTCTATCGCAACAGGACGAGAAACACAGTTCGGAAATTTGGGAGTGGTGCTAGGGGGATTCTAGTTTTTAGACTCAATCAACTTGTCAGGTTGTGCTTCGCCATCCTTTCTTATAGCTTGTCAGCATTTCGATGGCATGCATTTCATGGAAGCGAGCTTCGCGTTATTGCGGTCAAGAGTTGACCGGCTGGTTGCCCTTGAGCACATGCCGGTCGGTCAAGGTCTTCGAGCGAATCCCGATGGACAACGGAAAAGAAATCAGGTACAGCAAGTACTTGACGCGGGGGAGCTTGAATAAAGCTCTTCCCAGCAAGGGAAGCCGCCGCCTGGTCAGCAGGTGAAAATTATCTGCGTTGTAGTAATTCAGATCAAGTTTTCGCGCGAGAACAGCAAATGCATCGCGGGTGTAAAGGGCAATGTGCTGACCATGGTGAAAGCCATAGTACCACCAGTCACGCGGAGGCACGGGGTCAGGCAATAACTCGGTCGTGGCGAGGATGTTGTCTGACTTTTCGAGGATCTTCAGGGTGTCGGGGCCGGGGGCTTCGAAATGCTCAAAACTTTCAAACGACGTTGCAAGGGTATAGCGGTCCCCGGGGACGCTTTCAAAGCCACGAGCAAGTTCATTTCGGGTGTAAGGATCGCTCCAATAAAAATCAAATCCCACATCACGCATCATTCTCGTGAAGAGCCCGAAACCTCCGGCATAATCCAGAAACTTGCCCCGTTGGTCAAAGAACAGCCGGATAATGGCCGTAGTAATTCGGACAGACCTTTGGTTGCGCACCACGATGCCCGTGTCTGTCAGATTAATGGAATATTTGTAAGCTTCCTCCAGCCAATACGGTTTTTCTGTTTGAAGGAAACCACAAGAAGGGCACTTGAAGTAGGTGACGGTATGCTTGTTCAACACCAACGATTGAAATACCGGAGAGGTCGTTGTAGCGCAGATCTTACACTCCATCTCCTTCAAATTTTCTCGCATATATGGCGCGAGCCACCAAACCCAGTGAGAACCAATAAAGGCCTGCAAGCGTTGGTGATTCTATCACCAGGTTGAAGGATGCGCAAACTGTGATTGCGGCAAAAGCAAAGAATACACCGCCGTCGTTCCGGCTATTCAGGTAGTACCGCTTGTGCTTAAAGAATTCCTTCAATGTCCTATGATATATGATCCCGAATAGAAAAATGGAGAGAAGCCCAAGCCGTGTATAGACAGTGACGAATGAATTGTGCGCACCGATAACGTGCGTAATATATTCATCCGGAAAACCAAGGTCGGTTGTGGTAACGTCAGGTAGATAGGGCAACAGCGGTGTGCCCAGCCCAAGTCCAAACAAATTTGCGGGGAAGGCCTCAACCACGGTACGATACCAGAAAATCAATCGCCAGCTTGAATTATGGTCCAAACTGAACCATGGATGAAGACTATATACATAAGCGACATCGCCGAAGAACAGATCCTGTCTCACGTTGTACCATTGCATGTATGGGATTGCCTGAGCAAAAAGAAAAATAAACACGGTCAGTGCCAGCCCGGAGAAGAAAACAAACGTGCTGTATCGACGGACAATTAGGAAAGCAATGATGACCGCGCCAGTAATAAATACAGTGAGTGACGTGTAAGCAAGCAAATAAAGCCCAAGCATGACAAAAAGGAATGCAACGCCGAGCAAGTTCCAATTGCGCTGAAACAGTGTCAGCCAAAAGGCAAATGAATTGCGATCAAGCAGCCCGAATCGTGCAGTAGAGAAAGCAAACAGGCCGTATGCATAAACCCACTTTCTTATCCGGAAGTAGAAAGGATATTGGGCATGATAGAGATGGAATCCAAGAAAAAAAGCGAAGACCGAATAGATGATGCTGAGATTCCTGAAGTAATAGTACCAGGTAGTCTTGATGAACAACCCCACAATGGCATGAATCATCCCAAGCCCCACAAAGAGGAGCACAGACTTGTAAATCAGGCTGTGCGGCAACCAGAATTTTGAGTCGCGACGGAATGAAGTGATGAGAAGAATAATGAACCCGGCCAGGCTTAGAACTTCATTGAAGAACAGTATCCGCTCGAAAACAAAATAGTTGATGCCGTAAAGCAGGATCAGTGCCAGGAGGATGCTGCTTACTTTGACTTTCATGGGCGTTGTGCCGGGGGCGAGTCAGACATTGGGCAATATTAGTCAATTGAGTGAATTATCGGGCGGAACGCCCCTTTTGGAACGGACAGGTCAAAAACTTCAAATCGTGTATTTTTGCGGCTCAATCCACCGCCGTAGTCCGATGAAGAAGCATTCTCTGTTCGGTATCGTTTACGCCGCCACCGACTACGAGGAGGCAGCCGAGTCTATCGTGCAGGCTGCCCGGCAGCACCATACTTACGGTGTATCTGCGCTCGCCGTACATGGATTGATAACCGCATACAATGACCCTGGGCTTAGGAGCCTTGTCAATCAAATCGACCTCGTGGTACCGGATGGTCAGCCAATCCGATGGGCGCTCAACATGTTTCATCGTACAGGACTCAAGGACCGCGTTTACGGACCGAAGTTGACCTTGCATGTCCTGGAGAAGGCGGACAGGCTCGGACTCAATGTGTTCCTCTATGGAAGTACTCAGCAAACATGTTCAAGGTTTGTTGAATTTATCAGGAAAAACTACCCGGGTGCAAATGTGGTGGGCGTGCACGTGGACCGCTTCAGGGAGGCCACTCCTGAGGAGGACACCGAGGACATAGACCGGATCAATAGCCTAGACACACACATAGTGCTGGTTGGTCGCGGATGTCCGAGACAGGAGCGCTGGGTTGCAAACCATTTGGGCAAAGTAAAGGCCGCAATGCTGGCCGTGGGTGCGGCCTTCGATTTTCACGCAGGAACGGTGAAGCAAGCTCCACCCTGGATTCAGCGCGCCGGACTTGAGTGGCTGTTTCGAATGATTCAGGAACCGCGGCGATTGTGGAAAAGATATTTGCTTACCAATTCGCAATTCATTTTTCTTTTTTTCAGACAACTCATCTTTAATCCGAGAAACTCTTCATGAAGAAACTTATTGTCACAGGTTCGAGCGGACTTATCGGCAGTGAAGTCGTTACATTTTTTGCCTCAAAGGGCTGGCAGGTCCACGGCGCGGACAACAATATGCGGGCAGATTTTTTTGGCCCTGCCGGCGACACGCGGTGGAACCAACAACGGCTGGAGCGCAATTACCCCGGCTTTAAACATCATGAACTCGACATTCGAAAACGGAACGAAGTGAACGCGTTCATCAAGAAAATCAAGCCAAATGCCATTGTACATACCGCCGCGCAGCCGAGCCACGATTTGGCAGCTTCCAGACCGTTCGATGATTTTGATGTGAACGCCGTAGGCACATTGAATCTGCTGGAGGCCAACCGCCTGACAAATCCGGAAGTACCATTTGTGCATATGTCCACCAACAAAGTGTATGGCGATGCTCCGAACTTATTGAAGCTTGTGGAAAAAGAAACCAGGTGGGACTTCGGCGATCCCGCTTACCACCAGGGAATAAAAGAGGACTTCACAATTGACCAGTCGAAGCACTCTTTGTTTGGGGCCTCCAAGGTTGCCGCTGATGTGATGGTGCAGGAATACGGGCGTTACTTCAAAATGCCGACTTGCTGTCTGCGCGGTGGTTGTTTGACCGGCCCCTATCACAGCGGCGTTGAACTGCATGGATTCCTGAGCTATTTAATCCGGTGTAACCTCGAAGGGAAGAAATACAACATCTTTGGCTATAAGGGTAAACAGGTACGTGACAACATCCATTCACTCGATGTCGCTTTGTTTATCAATGCGTTTCTCGCAAAGCCCAGGATAGGAGAGGTGTACAATATTGGCGGCGGCCGTGACAACTCCATTTCAATCCTGGAGGCATTTGCGCTGATCGAATCCATATCGGGAAAGAAGATGGTGTATGAGTACGTGGACAAGAACAGGGAGGGGGATCACATTTGCTATATCTCCGACCTCGCAAAAATGAAAGCGCACTATCCTGCGTGGGGAATTACGAAGAACCTTCATGTAACTTTTGAGGAAATTCACAAGGCCTGGTTGAACCGTAAAGCGAATTAGTTTGGGAAATGCCAAACGTTGGAATGAACGATTAGTTGACGGCATATTTGCCCTCTTTGTTTTTTCCATTCCTGTATCGCAGCGGCTGAGCGCTGGTATCATTGTCGTGCTGGTTCTGCTCACTCCGTTTTCCGGACGTATGCGGTCGCTGCGCGAGGGGCTCAGGTCAGGATGGGACCTCATTCTGTTCTTTATTGTCCTTACGGCCGGGTTGATAATAACTACCGATCAGGCCCAGGGGTTGCGCGTACTCGAGACCAGCCTGAGTTTGCTGGGGGCATCACTGGCCATCGGCTTCTCCTCACGGCACATCGGCCTGAAATCCATGGTGTTCTATCCGTTTTCGGGAGGTATCGCCCTTGTAGGAGTGTATTGCCTTTTCCATGCTGCTTATGCGTACTATTCCGGAGGAGGTGTTGAGGTTTTCTTTTATGAGCGATTTACTTCCCCCGTAGACACTCAACCAACTTACCTGGCGTACTATATCATCTTCGCCATAACCTGCGGGTTGTATTTGCTCTTTCATGGTCAATCAGGAAAAGTGTGGTTGACAGCGGGGATCGTCAGTTTTCTTTTTTTCCTGCTTTTGCTCACTGGAGGACAGACAACTTTCGTCGGCCTTCAACTCGTATTGGCATTCTTTCTCTTGAAATACATGCTGGGCGAGCGGGGTGGCGCGAGAACGGTCACTTTTGTATTGGCCCTGGTCATGATGACAGGTGTCTTTGTTTATACGCTGGTGATCCGGAATGAACCGGAGTTTACCGTGCTTCGCGAGCAAAACGACTTTTGGGAACGGTGGGTACTGTGGGAATCAGGCTTCGGTGCCCAACAAGACATCGTATTCGGCGTGGGCACCGGAGATTACAACCTCGTGCTGAATGCCTACTACCGCGACCACGGCCTGGCCGATTTTGCTGACCGCAACACGAATGCACACAACCAGTATATCCAGACGCTCTTTATGAATGGTGCAATTGGCATGATCTCGCTGCTCGTTATGCTGGCAAGGCCGCTGTACCTCTTCGCCCGAAGAGGCATTCCACTCGGTATCCTTATCATGTTTCCGTTTGTGGTTTATGCGATTACAGAAGTTTTTTTGGGCCGCTACCAGGGTGTGGTTTTCTTCGGCCTACTGCACCAAATAGCGATCTCATTTTACTATTCCGGTGAACCGAACTTTCAACGAACAACCGACTGAAAAGCAATGCCATACAACCTGAGGCTAATATTGTTCCTGTCTGACATCGGTTTTCTGAACCTGGCCTTCTATTTTTCAAACCAAAATCAGGCCAGCGAGGGTGACATGGTAAACCTGATTTACCTGGTCGCGTACTCGAACCTGGCATGGTTGTTTCTGGTACTGGTGGCGAATCCCTATGCCGTTACCAAAAACTGGACCCTGTCGCGGGTTGCCCGGAGCCAGCTTATGTTTATCGGTATCCACCTGCTGGTGATCGCCTCTTTGATAGTGTTCTTCCAAAAGTCATATACGGTCGCTCAGATCATAATGATCTACCTGATCTTTATCCCGCTCTTTTTCCTGTTCAGAATCGCCGTGTTCTATATTCGCCGGATTGCGGCAGGTGAAGTCACCAGAAATTACATCATTGTCGGCAACAATGACCTGGCGAAGGAAGTGCGCCGCCATTTTCTCCTCAACCCTGAAGAAGGTTACCGTTTTGCAGGTATTATAGAATTTGAACCTGGATTTATGGACAAGATTCAGTTCTTGACAACGTCCAGGGAAATCCATCAGATCTTTTATTGTGTCCCTGGCGTGCAATCCGACGGGATGAAGCAACTGGTTGACTATGGCCTCAATTCCCTGATCAGCGTGAAGATCGTAGTTGATTCGAGATCCGGACTGTCCGGGCAGAGTTTGCTGAATGAGTTTGAACTAAACCCCGGCGTGGAGATTCCCACACTCGCCCTCGACGAGGCACAGAATCAGTTTGTGAAGAGGATTTTCGATCTTGGTTTTGCGTTAATCCTTTTTTCGATTGTACTCTGGTGGTTCATTCCCCTTGTTGCCATCATCATAAAGCTGGACTCACGAGGTCCCGTGTTCTTCCGGCAAATGCGAAATGGTAGGAGCAACAAGCCATTCCCATGTCTCAAGTTCAGGACCATGGGGGTGGAGAAGAGTGCCGACTTTAAACAGGCGGTCAGGGATGATCCAAGGATAACACGAATTGGAAAGCTATTGCGCAAAAGCAGTATCGACGAAATACCCCAGTTCATCAACGTGCTCAGGGGGGAGATGTCCGTGATCGGTCCAAGGCCTCACCCCATCAAGTTGAACGAACAATTCCTGCCACTCATTTCGAATTTAATGTCCCGTCACTATGTAAAGCCAGGGGTCACCGGGCTGGCTCAGTGCATGGGTTACCGGGGAGAAACCAAGGATCTCGCAGACATGGAAAATCGTGTACGGCTCGACCGCTACTACATTGAGAACTGGTCTTTCTGGCTCGACATGAAGATAATCGCGCTGACATTGGTCAGCCTCGTGCGCGGAAGTGAAAAGGCCTACTGACGAATCGATACCTACAGGAATAAGAATGTAAAGTTGTAAGTTACCGTCTCAATGCAGGACCTGAAGCTTGTTATTTTCCCGGCGGTATCGTTTGTGATCTGCGTCCTTCTCTTTCCGCTGGTCATCAAGATACTGAAGGGGTTGAAATGGTTTGATCCGCCGGGTACTCACAAGATCCACTCGGCAACCACCCCTTCAATGGGCGGGATTGTCATTCTTACTTCTACCGCGTTGTCTCTGCTGATGTCGCTGCCCCTTCAGCAATGGCTTGCGATGAAGTATTTTTTCATTTCGGTCGTACTGATGTTCCTCATCGGACTTCGCGATGATGTGCTCGCACTAAGCCCCAGACAAAAGCTGATCAGCCAGTTCCTTCCTGTTTTTGTGCTTGTCTTCCTTGAAAATGCCCGACTGGTTTCCTTGTATGATCTCAACAATGGAGAGCACTTTCCAGCGATCCTGATCTATGTAATCAGCATATTCAGCGTAGTCATCATCAGCAACGCCTATAACCTAATTGACGGCATCGACGGTTTGGCAGGTACGGTAGGCGCTTTGTCCCTTACATTCTTCAGCATCTGGAATCTTGTTGCAGGACAGCCCTACCTTAGTCTGATTGCCTTGTGTTTCACGGCATCGCTGATTGCCTTCCTGTTTTTCAACTGGCAACCATCCTCAATTTTCATGGGTGATACCGGTGCTCTGACAGTCGGGTTGGTACTCGCCTTCTTTACCATTCGTTTTATCAATGACAATTTCGCTCTCCCTGTGGGTCATACCGCGAAGTTTGAGGCATCTGTATCCACCGCGTTGTGCATTCTCGTTGTTCCCTTGTTTGATACATTGCGCGTCATCATCGTGCGACTTAGCCACTTCGAATCGCCCTTCCATGCCGACCAGAATCACATCCATCATCGCTTTCTCCGCCTGGGAATGAGTCACGGTCGCGCCGTGTGCTGGATCGCAGGAATCAACCTGGCTTTCATTGTACTTGCAGTCATGATGAGGCAGCAGCCGGACGCCGTGTTGCTGCCCATTCTTGTAGTGACCTGCCTGTTGATTACTTTTACCATCTGGAGGCTTCAGAAGAAAGCTTCCATCTCAAATGCGCGAGATACTCAGATCCCTGCAACAGGAACTTGAGGCCGTTGATCCGAAATCGGCCGATGAACTGGAATCATTCAGGCTGAAATACCTTAGCCGTAAAGGAATCATTCCTCAGTTATTTGAGGACCTCAAGAAGCTGCCGCCGGATCAGAAGAAGGCTGTAGGCAAACCCCTTAACGATCTCAAGCAGCTTGCAGAAGAGAAACTCAGACTGTGGGCCAACAAAGTCCGTGAGCCCGACAAGTTGGATGATGGCCCGGACCTCACCTTGCCGCCCGTGCCCAATACGCTGGGGAGCCTGCATCCACTTACACTAACGCGCTATCGCATCATCGAGATCTTCGAGCGCCTGGGGTTCTCCGTAGCAGACGGCCCTGAAGTGGAGGATGACTGGCACAACTTCTCGGCCTTGAATTTCCCGGAAAATCACCCAGCCCGAGAAATGCAGGATACTTTCTTCGTGGAAAGGAATCCGGACATGATGTTGCGCACGCACACATCGAACGTTCAGATCCGGCTGCTGGAAAAGCAACGTCCACCAGTTCGTGCCATCATGCCAGGAAGGGTTTACCGGAATGAGGCCATCTCAGCCCGTGCGCATTGCTTCTTCACGCAGGTAGAAGGATTGTATGTCGATCGCAACGTGAGCTTTGCGGACCTTAAGCAAACACTGTATCACTTTGCAAAGGAAATGTTCGGCAAAGATACCAGGATACGCCTGCGGCCTTCCTTTTTCCCTTTTACCGAACCCAGCGCAGAAATTGACATATCATGCTTCATCTGTCACGGCAAGGGCTGCAACATTTGCAAGCAAACAGGATGGGTTGAAATTGCAGGCTCAGGAATGGTACACCCCAACGTCCTTCGCAACGTGAAGGTTGATACAGAAGAGTTTACAGGGTTTGCATTTGGAATGGGGATCGAAAGGGTGACAATGCTTCGCTACGGAGTCAATGACATTCGCCTCTTTTCGGAAAATGATGTTCGTTTTCTGAAACAGTTCAAGCAAGTGCTGTGAAGTCAACTATTCGAACGGTAGGTGTGATGGGTGCGGGTACCATGGGACTCGGTATCGTCCAGGTTTGCGCGGAACATGGTTTCGCCACATTGCTCTATGATGTTGATGTCAACCAGACACAGCGTGCCTTGCGCCTCATTGCGGAAAACCTCCAGCTTTTGGTAACCAAAGGCAGGATGACGCCGGAGAAGCGGCGTCACACACTCGAGCGGGTATCTGCTGTCAGTTCATTGGACGCCATGAAGGCAGACTTGCTCATTGAGGCTGCTGTCGAGCAATTGAATGTGAAGCAGGCGCTGTTTGCGGAAGTTGAAAAAATCAACGATGAAAAGGTCATTCTTGCAACTAATACTTCCTCCCTTTCTGTAACCGCAATCGCATCAACCCTGCGCGATCCTTCTAGGTGCATTGGTCTTCATTTTTTCAACCCGGCAGACAGGATGAAACTGGTGGAGGTAATCTCGGGTGAGCGTACCAGCCCTGAAGTGAAAAACAGCCTGCTGGCGTTTGTTCATACCATTCAGAAAACGGCCGTCACAGCAAAAGATTCGCCGGGTTTCATCGTTAACCGTGTGGCACGGCCATATTACGCTGAGGCATTGAAGCAGCTGGACAACGGGTCGGCAAAAGCTAAAGCCATCGACAGACTCCTTCGATCGTCAGGTTTCCGGATGGGTCCTTTTGAATTGATGGACCTTATCGGGGTTGATACAAACCTGTCGGTCACGACATCAGTTTATGAGGGCATGGGCCGGCCTGTACGGTTCGAACCCAGCGCCACCCAGCGGGAACTCGTTAAGGCAGGGAGGCTGGGACGAAAGTCGGGAAGTGGCTTTTACGAGTATGCTGAAAAAGTTAGCTGACGTATTCTTTTTGCTCTCGCTGGCCGGTATCGGTTTGTCTTGTCAGACCGAACATATTGACGACCCGATTCCCTTAATAGCGTTTCCCGATTTCGTCATCAACCTCTCCGCCCCTGAGTACCAGTCGCTCGCTGCCAATGGCGGCTACAAGGAGATTAATTCAATTGGCGTGAGGGGCGTGATCGTTTACCGGCTGGATGCCATGAATTACCTGGCCTATGACAGGAATTGTTCCTTTCGACCCAATGAGGCCTGCGCAACGGTCAATGTGCATTCCTCTTCGCTCTACATGGTGGATCCATGCTGTAATTCGACTTTCAGTTTTACCAATGGGGCGCCCACCGGCGGTGTTGCTGTACAACCGCTTCGTCAATACCTGACCGTCCTGGCCGGCACACAACTTACGGTCACCGACGAGCCACTCAACTAGGGTTCTGCTTGCGAAGCAGGCTGTGACCCTTCCCGTACACAAAGTAGATCACGAGCCCGAAAACCATCCAGCCGAGTGCGACCAATTGGGTGTTGGGATCTAGCGAGAGAATCAGCGTTGTACATACGAGCATCCCGAGGATGGGCACCAGAGGCACCATGGGAGTCGCAAACGGGCGCTTTGCCTCAGGGTTTTTCACGCGCATGACCCATACGCCTGCGCAAACCAGTACGAAGGCAAACAGCGTCCCAAAGCTGGTGAGGTCACCGGCAACCGTTCCCGGAACAAAAGCAGCAAAAAGGCCAACGAAAACGAAAAGGATCATGTTGGATTTGTACGGGGTTCTCCACGTTGGGTGTAGTTCGGAGAATATCTTTGGCATCAGGCCATCGTTGGACATTGAATAGAATACGCGCGATTGTCCCATGAGCATCACCAGGATCACGGAGGAAAAGCCGGCAAGAATCGCCACCGAGATCAACGTTGCGAGCCATTCATATCCTGGCATATAATGCTGGATGGCATATGCAACTGAGGCTTCCTTACCCGCAACGGCGAAGTCGGTCCAGGGAGCCACACCAGTAAGCACGTAGCTAAACAAAACGTAGAGAATGGTGCAAAACACAAGTGATCCGAGAATGCCGATGGGCATGTCGCGTTTCGGGTTCTTGGCTTCCTGCGCGGCCGTCGATACCGCGTCAAAGCCGATGAAAGCAAAGAACACTATCGCTGCACCGCCCAATACCCCGCCGAAGCCGTGTTGCCGGAAGGCTTCGTGACCCGGTGTTCCTTCCGGAATAAAATATGGAACGTGGTTGCCTGGATTAATATACTGCCACCCCACAGCGATGAATACCAATACGATCGAAACTTTCAGGAAAACGATGATCGCGTTGACGATGGCAGACTCCTGTGTACCCTTGATAAGCAACAAGGTAAGGATCACCAGAATACCAACGGCAGGCAGGTTAATGATACCCTGAACACCATCGACTGAGGCCTCCAGCGGGGAGTGGCATAACTGGTACGGTATGGACCCCCCAAAAAGATTATTGAGATATTCGCTCCACGCAATTGAAACGGTTGCGGAAGCAAGGGCGTATTCCAGAATGAGCGCCCAGCCAATGATCCAGGCAAGAAATTCGCCAAGCGTGGCGTAAGCGTACGTATATGCACTTCCTGCAATTGGAATCATTGATGCGAACTCCGCGTAGCAAAGGCCGGCGAACCCGCATCCAATGGCAGCGATAACAAAAGACAGCGTTACAGCCGGACCTGCGGCTTCACTTGCTGCCCACGCGGTGCGAACAAACAGACCCGCTCCGATGATTGCGCCGATACCGAGGGCGACCAGGTTGGCAGCGCCAAGTGACCGCTTCAGGCCTTTGCTGGAATCATCCGACTGGACCATCAACTGCTCCAGCGATTTCTTGATAAACAGACTCATGGGTCTCCGGGTTAATTTCAGGTTAAGCCTAAAAGTAGAAAATATATTGAATTAGCCACTGTGAATTCCGCATCAGGGAAGATCCAGCCATCGATATCGACCCAACAGGGCAAACAAATCCGAACGAAACCGATAGACGTCGTAGGGAGCATTGTACAACACAACGAAGAAGACCTGCTTTTCCGGAATCGTCACGTAATATGCGGCGAACCCGCCTTGGTGCCCGGTATGAAAGATCACCTTGTTCCCCTCCGGTGTCTGATCGATAAACCAGGACCAGCCGATAAAGGGAGCCTCATCGCTTTTCCAGCCTTGGAACCTCTTGATCGCGACCGACGAGTCGATGGAAGGCAAATCGATGAACGCCGCAGTGCGAAGCGCAGACTCGTAGCGCGCCAGGTCGTTCACCGAACTCCAAACGCCGCCGTTGCCGGAAGCGCAGAAAGTGGGCTCTTCTCCATAGTCATCTTCCCTCCACTCGCCGGCGATCTTTGTATAACCGTGCGATACGCCCGATGAAGGGTGAGGCCCGTCGGTGATGGTGCTGTTGGCCATGCCGGCAGGTTCAAAGATCAACTGCCCGATGAACGATTGCCATTTTACGCCACTAACCTGTTCGATGATCAGCGAAAGCCCGTTGAACGCGGGGTTGGAATAATTGTATCGCGTTCCCGGCTCGAACTCGAGCGAATCGGTTTGCGTCACGGGATACCAGTTTTGCGCGTCATCTGCTGTGAGGTAAAAAACAGAGTCACGCATTACCGGCCGGTTGTCGGGCAAACCCGAAGTATGCGTGAGCAGGTGTTTGATCCGCACCTTGCGGGCAATGTCTTTGTTTTTGAAATCGGGGAAAAACTTCTGAAGACTGTCTTCCACCGAGAGTTTTCCCTGCGCCTGCAGGATCAGTATGCCGTAACTGACAAATGTCTTGGAGATGGAGCCGAGGTTGAACAACGTTGCAGGCGTTATCTTTTCCCTGGTGCCGAGATCTGCAAGACCATAGCCCCTGCGGAACACGACGGCAGTATCTTTCATCACCAGTACTGCCCCGCCGGGCTGATTTTCCGCCAAATGCCCTTTCATGTAGGCGTCGAGCTCGGAGGAAAAGGCTGCATGCGGCTCGCGCGTTGTGCAGGCGAATGCCATTAAGGGAAATAACAGAGAGGCAAGGCGTTTCAATCCACTTCTGGCTAAAGAACTAGTCCTTCTTCTTCTGAAGATCCGGCAGGACAAAGTTATCAAGCGGGCTGCTGAGTTTCATTGTCGCTTCAATGTCTTCAACCTTACGAGGCGCCAGCACTGAGAGGTGCTCATAACCATCATTGGTCAACAAGTAGTCATCCTCGATGCGAACGGCGATACCCCACCACTTCGGGTCACATTTGCTGTTTTCCGGGATATAAATCCCAGGCTCAATAGTGATTGCCATCCCTGGCTGGAGTTTATCATACTCGCCTTTGTCGTGAACATCAAGTCCAATATGATGACAGCAGCCGTGAGGGTAGTACTTGTGTTCTTCGCCCTCCTTAATTACTCCGAGATCCCTTAATCCTTGATTAATAACCACGCGGGTAACATTTCCCAAATCCGGGAATGGCGTTCCCGGCTTACAAATCTTCATTGCTGCTTCCTGCGCCTTGAGGACAAGCTCATAAATAGCTTTTTGTTCTGGAGAGAACTTCCCGCCGATCGGAATGGTCCTGGTGATATCGGCGGTGTAACCGTGATATTCTGCAGCAACGTCCATCAGGATAAGGTCTTTGGATTCAATGGATGGCCTGTAGTTTTCCTGATAGTGGAGGATACAGCCGTTGTGTCCCGATCCGACAATTGAAGGATAACCCGTGTCCTCGGCCTGGTATTTTTTGTAAACAAACTCATGAATGCCCTGCACTTCCAGTTCACTCATGCCTGGCCTCATGGCTTTCATGACTTCCACCTGAGCCTGGCAGGTGATCAACACTGCTTTCCGAATCAGCGCCACTTCTTCCGGGGTTTTTATTCCACGAAGCTTCTGCATGAATCCATTTAATGATTGCATGTCGAGGTTGTTTTTCTCCGGCTCTTTCTTTACTGCAATTAGCGCAGGGTCCGGATAGCCCACCTTTGCTTTAAACTGAATGATCAGATCTGCAAGATCTGTTGTATCCCGTCTGTCGTTTCTGACATCGTTCATGAAGTCGTAGAAAAGGATGGTGGCGAAGCGCGAAAAATCCAGGTTATAGCGTTTGAAGTCTTTATTCAGAAAGACGGGCGCGACGCCCAACTCGCGCTTCACGCCTTCCGCACCCAGACGGCGCCCATCCCACATTTCTCTCAATTCGTTTCGATCCTGAACAAAAATTATCTCATCGTATATACCGGTAGGACCTTGCTGTTTGTCCTTAAATATGAGCAGCACAGAATTGGGCTCACGGTATCCGGTCAGATAGTAGAAGTTCGGATCCTGGTGAAACTTGTAGTCCATGGTGCTGGACCGGTTGCGGACCGCTCCTGCGAAAAATACGGCAACCGAATTGGCCGGAAGCATCTGTCGCAGTTGTTCCCGGCGCTGACGGTGAAAGTCTTTCGACAGGAAATCGGACGGCATGTCCGGATTTTGCCCAAGAGCGAGCAGCGGCAACATCGAAAGCAAAGCAACCAGGCGAGTGGCAAAAAAAAGTTGTCTCATAGCATTGTATCGTTTCAAATTTACTCCGTTTTGGTTTTCAAAAAGGAAGTATTTAATGGAATGTTCCATGGCATTCAGTTACCCTCAAATTGGGGATTTGACGCACTTTTCCCATTTGAGGGGTCGCGGTGGCGACCCTTCAATCGCCTCAAATTCCTATCTTTCTACCAAACACCGTCCGTGATCAGACTCCTCCTATCCCTGCCATTGGTCGTGAGCCTTTCCGTTTCCGGGCAATCCATTCTTCAGATCAAACTCGATGGTTCGGAACGGGACAAAAAACTGACGCAGTTTCTCCAGGAGTTCGAGCGCAAACACCAGGTTCAGTTTTTTTACCTGGAAGAATGGTTATCTCCTTACAGAATTAACGACAGCTACGTTGACCAAACCCTGGGAGACTTCCTGACCGACTACCTTCGTGATACAGAGCTCAGCGTGGTGTTGGTTCACAATCACGCGCTGGCCTTTGTACGCGATCCCTCGGCAGAGATAAACCGTCGTGAAGCGATCGATGCAGCCAACCGACGTGATCAAACCATTGAGAAGGCCACCGTCGGTGACCCTGACATGTACAAGCCCGGAAAAATGGTTTCGCTCCGCGGGAGAATAGTCAACGAAGAAGATCGGACACCAGTGGTCGGCGCAACGGTTGTACCGAATTCCCAGAGGGGGACGACGACGGATCGAGACGGCAGGTTCGAACTGACTATCCCGAGCGGCCGTCACGTTATCAGCGTGAACTTCATTGGGTATAAGGAACGCGTGATTGACCTCACCTTATACGATGCAGGAAGTTTCAACCTGGACTTGCAGGAGGCACCGGTACTGTTGCAGGAAGTGGTCATCAGTTCCCAGCCAATCAACGAGCTCACAATGAGCCGGCCGGGTCAGTTGCAGTTATCCGTAGGTGCAATGAAAAAACAACCCGCACTGATGGGCGAGGCCGATCTGGTAAGGCAACTGCAGGCATTGCCAGGAGTAAATACCGTCGGTGAAGCGGCGGCCGGATTCAATGTGCGTGGCGGCAGCATCGATCAAAATCTTGTATTGTACGACGGCATGCCACTGTTCAACACCTCACATGCGCTGGGATTCTTCTCTGCCTTCAATTCTGAAGCCGTTCGTGAGATGAGTTTCTATCGAGGTGGAATACCGGCCGAATACGGCGGACGCGTTTCAAGCGTACTCGACATCCGCAGCAAGCCCGGCGACGCTGAAAAGTGGAAGATCAATGGCGGCATCGGCATTGTTTCGGCAAACCTGATGGCCGGCGGTCCATTAAGAAAAAACAAGACTACACTGGCCGTAAGCGGACGCGGGACATACGCAAACTGGTACCTTGACCTTTTGAGAGATACGTACAAGGACCTAAGCAATAGTGAAGTTGGCTTCTACGACGCAGAGGTGCGATTCGAACATTCTCTCAACGCCAATTCGAAACTTTCATTCTCCTACTACCGAAGCTATGACAAACTCAGGGTGCGCGGCGACACTTCATTCCAATGGGTCAATCAACTCGCCTCCCTTCGCCTTGACCAGGTTTTTTCTCCTCGTCTGACAGCTTCGTTCCATTTTGGGGTCGGTGATTACAATTACACCTTATCCAACAAGGTTCCCGCGCAGGCATTTGACCTTGACTATCAGGTGACCTACCCGTCGCTGAAGTTTGACTTTCTGTACACCACGGGTAAACACAGGCTTTCGTTTGGTTTGCAGTCGATGTATTACAAGTTCAATCCTGGGGAGCTCAAGCCAACATCGGAAACCTCAAATATCAAAGTGATTACGATGGAACCACAGCAGGCCCTCGAGAGCGGTGCTTACCTTTCGGATTCCTATTCGCTGACGGAACGGTTGATTCTAGAAGGTGGCCTGCGCTTCTCGAATTTTGTAAGCCTTGGAGAGTCAACAGTGAATGTGTACAATCCGGCGACGCCGATCGATGAAGACAACCTTGTCGACAGCATAAAGTATCCGTCCGGTGAGCCTGTTGCTACCTACTCCGGACTTGAGCCTCGCGCCACCGTGCGTTACATGCTGAATGAAAAATCGTCACTTAAACTCAGCTATCACCGAATCTTCCAATACCTGCATCTCATCAGCAACACCACGGCCGTGACGCCGGTTGATATCTGGCAGCCATCCAACACCTTTTTTAAGCCTCAGGTATCAGACCAGATCTCGTTCGGTTATTTCCGTGACTTTAAGCAAAAAATGTATGAGGGCTATGCAGAGGTCTTCTATAAGCAAACCGACAGGGTGCTTGATTTCAAAGATGGGGCGCAGTTGATTCTGAACAAGACGCTCGAAGCAGACCTGCTGCAAGGCCAGGGTGAGGCCTATGGTCTCGAGACTTACTTTTCTAAGAGCCAGGGCCGCTTTACCTGGGCGGTCAGTTATACCTATTCTCGTTCATTGCGCACTATCAAAGGACCGACATCCACTGAATCCATCAACAACGGTGAGAGCTTCCCGTCAAACTTCGATCAGCCGCACATGGTGAACCTTGCATGGAATTATCGCTTCTCACGCCGCTGGTCGATTACCGGGAACTTTGCCTACCGAACGGGTCGGCCTGTAACAGTTCCGGTCTACGGCTTTACTGTCGACGGTTATGGCGTAGCATATTTCTCAGGACGCAACCAGTACCGCATTCCCGATTATCACCGGCTGGATATCGCCTTTGTCATTGAAGGAAACCATAAACTGAAAAAACCATGGACAGGATCATGGATCATTTCGTTTCTCAATGTATACGCCAGGAGGAACGCATACTCATATTTCTTTGTCAGTGATATACCGGGACGCATCAATACCTATCAACTTTCCATCCTGGGCACCATCGTACCATCTATCACCTATAGTTTCAAGTTCTGATGAAACGCTACGCCTCTTACTTGACTTTCGCTTTGCTTGCCGGATGGACCGGTTGTGTAGACAAGGTAGAACTGACCGTGGACCCCGTCGAACTACCAATCATTGTGGATGGACTTGTCAGCACATATCCGGGACCTGATACAGTGGAATTAACACTGGCGTACCCGGCAGATGGCAAGGGACATCCGCGCACAGGGATCGAAGGCGCGAGAATGGCGATCACTGAAGATACTGGGCTAACCGACAGCCTTACAGATATTGGCAATGGATACTATGTCACAAACTTGCTCGATGGAGATGTAGGACGCATTTATCAATTGACGATCCGGCTGAAGGATACAGTGAACGGGGGTTACACCTATGTTTCCTCAACGCCGCAGCGATTGCTTTCAGCGGGAACAATTGACTCCATTTACTATGAATTTGCCACCGGCACTGATCCGGATACTGACCTCCCGTCGAATGGGTTCAATATTTTTTTAGATGCTTCAGTCAGTCCCTCGAGCAACCGACGGATGTTATGGCGTTTTTTTGGAACTTACAAAACGACTACGGACCCCTCACAGATCATGATCACAATACCCTGCACGGATCCTGTCTGTCCGACTATGCCGCTTCCTTGTGCGGAGACCTGCGAATGCTGCACCTGCTGGTACAATACCTATGAGCAGGCTCCCATTGTTTCCAACCCCGTAATTACCGGAGGCGAGCAACTTAACCATGTGTCGATTCAGTACATACCAATTAATTCCAATACTTTCTTTGAAAAGTACCGCGTGCAGATCAGCCAGATGGAACTGTCGGAAGAGGTCTTTGAATTCTACAAAGCAATTCGCAGACAGGCCGACAACGCGAGCAGCATTTTCCAACCGCCTTTTTTTGAATTGAAGGGAAACCTTAGTGTTCAGTCCGGAAATATTCCTGTCATCGGCACCTTTGCCGCTTCAGCCATAGTAAAGAAGCACATTTATATTCCGCGCAGCGCGGTTCCGTTTGCGCTACCCACCCAACTTCAAGCCGCTGACTGCAGGGTCATTGCTCCACACTCCACCAACGTTCAACCTCCTTTTTGGGAATGAAGCACGCCATAATTGTCGCGCTCTTATTCACTTTCAAACCGCTATGTGCACAGGAGGCGGTCGTTGCCATGCTGTCACAACAGCTGGAGGAAAGCCGGATTAGCAATCCGGCCATGCGCCCGCAAGTATTCTTCAGTCAGGACAAATACGCGCCGGGAGACACGGCATTCTTTCGCCTTTTCATCCTGACCGAAACCGAAAAAATTCTCGCAGAGCGATCCTTGCTTACACTCGAACTGATCCATCCCAATGGCAAGCCGTGTGCGCGCGAGGTTGTTTCGTGTCAACGATTTGGGGCGGCGAACCAACTTGTGTTGCCAGATACACTATCTGCCGGCCAGTATGAAGTGCGGTTGTTCAGTGACCGGATGACGAAGGCATATGGGTTGACATCAATTTTGCACGTGGTGCGTGAGAAACAATTGGTTCTGAAGTCGCGTCGTGGCGAGCAGATTACTTTCTTTCCAGAGGGAGGACACCTCGTCACTGGTGCCCTCAATCGAGTGGTGATGCGCGCCTCTGGTGCGATCCCGGCATCAGCGGTGCTCCTTAGCGACGAAGGGCGCATCATGCAGGTTGATTTCAATCATTCTGACCTTACGGAAGTGCAGTTTGTCCCCCAGCGCGACCACACCTACCGCCTGGAATATGTTATTGGAAATCAGACGCTGCAGGCACCATTACCACCAACAGAACCAGAGGCGGTTGCGTTACGCATCTACCGTGGCCCAAAACAGACCTTTGTGCTTGACTTGTCCACAGGACCGAAGGGTCCTAGGTCGGCAACACTACTACTTGTTGCCACGCGGCAGATTCTTCATTCGAAGGAAGTTAAGTTCAAGTCTGACCGCGCAAACATTTTAACCGCACCCGGCTACTTTCCTGAAGGGTTCTCAGAGGTGTTCATTGTGGATGAGGATGGACATGTGCTTGCATACAGACCCATGTATATAGCGCCAACTCCTGCTGCAAGCGTGGCGATCTCGGGCATTTCACAGTCAGTTACACTTCGTGAGGAGATTATGGCTGAACTGAAGCTGACCGATGCCGAGGGCCATCCTGTCGTTGCCGGCCTGGCTATTGCTGTGATCCCTGATGAAGCGAGGACGCAGGCCATTCGCACGCCGGACCCTACGCTCGAGTTGCGGCCCGAGCCCTCCGGCTTTGACTGGACTCAACCGGCACTGAGGGTTGACCAGGAGATCATTGCAAAGCCGCCTCCAAGGACCCTCATACCCGATTTTCCACCACTGATTCACCGGTCCAACCTTTCGTTGACCGGAAGGGCATACACACGCGATGCCACGCGTACGCTTCCCTACCTGAGCAGGATTGTAATCTACTTGCACAATGACCTTATCCAGTATGAAACGTCCATCGGCAGTTCTGGAAATTTCGAGTTCGAGAAAATCTACGACTTCCTCGGATCAGACAGGGTCTTTCATAAAGTGATCCACCTTGGCAAAACTATCCCAAACACAGCAATTGATTGGTCAGTAGACCTCCATGAGGCGGTACAATCGTCAGGCAACCCCTTTGCAGAGGGCGCCCAGGAGGATGCTTATGGAACCTTGAGGAAAAGAAAGCAGATCATAGACCGGTCATTCAGCTACTTTCTTAAGAAAGATACCGGATCCCTCAAGGTTACTAACTACAACGCCACGCTTGAACGTCAATTCCGGGAACCAGACCTCATCATCAATCCCGGAGAATACGTTCCCTTTGAAACGATGCGCGAGCTAATCCTCGAAGTTGTCCCGTCAGTCAAATTCAGGGTACATGGCGGTGACAGCATCGTTGAAATCGATTTACGAACCAATTCGCCGATGATACAAATGCGATATCCCGAAGATATTCCGCTTTACGTCATTGACGGGTACATGACAACCAATACTTCATACCTGATGAATCTGTCTCCACAGGATATTGTGTCGATCAAGATTATCCAGGATATCGACAAACTTAACAGATTGGAAAATCTGGCGCCTGATGGAGTGCTCTTTATCCAGACCCGGCTTCCCGAACGCACCCGCCGCGATCTGGAGAAAGACCTGCATGTTATCGATGGCCTTAGCCCCACGCTGCAAATGGCGACACGATATCCGACGCAGCCCAGGGTTCCTGACTTGCGAAGCATGCTTTACTGGTCGCCCCTGATAGATACTGACACTACTGGCACTGCGAAATTTGCTTTTCGCACTTCCGATATTCCCGGGGCGTACTGGGTCCGCGTCATGGGAACTACAACAACAGGTCATCTGGTCGCCGCAGAACAGCGGTTCGTGGTGAGTCATAAGTAACCGCCAACATTTTGCCTTGGTTTAAGCCTGGGGCAAATGTCTGGATACTACCGCTAAAGGGATTGAAACACCTAACTTTGCCTTGTTCACAATGCTTCGATTTCTGCTCATACCTGCGGCTGTCGCAATCCTCACCGGCTGTTCTTCCCCGCCGGCGGAGTACATATGGAAGAACGTCGAGAAATCCCTGCAGACCCAATTAATTACCGTGAGAGATGGCGATACCATCGATCTTCCAGAAGGTCATTTCATGTTTACGCGCAGCCTTACACTGGACGGTAAGTCCGGAATTGTTCTTCGCGGCCAGGGACTGGACAAGACGGTACTTTCGTGGCGAAACCAAACGGAAGGTGCCCAGGGTTTCCTTGTGAGCAACTGCCGCAACATTGTGCTGCAGGATTTTTCGGTGGAGGACGCTAAGGGCGACAACCTGAAAGTGAATGATACTCGTGGGTTAACGCTTCGCAGGATCCGGTCGGTATGGTCGAGGGGACCCCATTCTGAAAACGGGGCCTATGCCCTTTACCCTGTGCTTTGCAAAAACGTCCTGGTGGAAGAGTGTATTGCCATGGGTTCTTCGGATGCCGGCATTTATGTCGGCCAATCGGATTCGGTTGTCATACGCAGCAACACAGCGTACTGGAACGTCGCCGGGATTGAAGCAGAAAACTCAAGGTGGGTGGAGATTTATGGCAACAACGCATACGATAATACCGGCGGACTGCTGATCTTCGATCTCCCGGGCCTGACTCAATATGGTCATACAACACGGGCGTACAAAAACAACATCCATGACAACAACCACGAAAACTTCGCACAGCCAGGAAACATTGTGGCAAGCATCCCGCCAGGCTCTGGTATAATGGTCCTTGCTACTCATGATGTGCAGTTGTATGACAACGACATCAAGGACAACAGAACGGTCGGTGTAGCGATCATCAGTTATGAGTTGGTCGCCGCGCTGAACAAAGGGGTAAAGGATCAGCCCGGCGCCGTAGGCGGAGCGCAAACCGTTAGGAACCGTTTCCGCGAAGACACACTGTACAATCCCTTTCCATATAACATCACCGTCTTTCGCAACCGTGTTTCGAACTCGCACTGGTTCCCAGCCATCAGCATTGACGTGGGTAAGTTGCTTATCTGGCATTCTCCCTTCACGCCGCCTGCTCTTCTCTACGACGGCATTTCGGACCCGGATCGCAAGCAGCACAACATCTGCTTCGCCGAAAACGGAGACGTCAGGTTTGTGAACCTGGATGCTGCCAACGAATTCAAAGCGCTGTCGATGGATGTAGCTCCATTTGTTTGCCCTCCCGGCTCGACCATTGTACGGCCATGAGGTTTTTCATCATTGCACTCTCCATTGCCTTTTCCGGTTGCCAGCCGGCAAAGCAGGAAACGGTGGTAGTTGAGGAGGAACTTCCAGCTGCCAGCCGGAATATCGCGGGACCCTTGAAGCTTTCAGAGCACAGCATTTTCGTCGGCCTTTTGAAAAATCTGCGGCCGGCGAGCAATGTTCATCCTTACGAAATCAACTCACCGCTGTTCAGTGACTACGCGTTCAAGAAGCGCATGATCAGGATGCCGGCCGGGAAACAGATGAAGTACGACGATCGTGAAGTATTTGACTTTCCGGAAGGCACGGTATTGATCAAGAGCTTTTACTATCCGGCCGACTTTCGAAAACCGGAAGCAGAACGGCGTCTGCTGGAGACCCGCCTGCTTACTTTGAAAAATGGAGCGTGGGAACCATTGACCTACATCTGGAACGACAAGCAAACAGAAGCGTTTTTGGAAGTGGCCGGGCGCAGCCTCAGTGTCTCCTGGATTCACAGTGACGGGCAGCGCCGCGACGTTGCCTATTCTGTACCCGACGTGAACCAATGCAGGGGATGCCACCTGAAGGGACAACGAGTAATGCCCATTGGCACCTCCGCTCGTCAGCTAAACCACGACAATCAGCTTGCAAATTGGCAGGGAACCGGCCTCCTTGCGGAGTTGCCGCATGGCGGAGCAATTCCAAAGCTTGTTTCGTATGAGGATCCGGGCTCGTCGATTACAGACCGGGCGCGTGCCTGGCTTGAAGTAAATTGCGCCCACTGTCATCGCCCCGATGGTCAGGGTAAGACTTCCGGACTCCACCTGGCCGTCGATGTCACGGCTGCGCTTGCACTTGGCGTTGGGAAAGCTCCCGTAGCGGCTGGAAAGGGGTCCGGGGGGAGACGATTCGGCATTGTACCGGGTAAACCCGACGAGTCCATAATCGTCTTCCGGATTGAATCCACAGATCCGGGGATTATGATGCCGGAAATGGGAAGGAAGCTTGCACACACAGAAGGTGTTGCGCTGGTACGCCAGTGGATACTTGAGATGAAGTAAGCATGAGCTGGCAACGACCGGGTGCCTGGCGTAGCCTTGGCGGAAGCAGATGGGGCCCTACTATAAATCCCGAATCTCGAAATCCACGCCTTTCCCGAAGGAGTAGATCTCTGAAAGAATATACCGTTCAAGTGTGTGCACGTCTTTCACAATATAATCGCCGTCAGGCAAGCGTTCCTCGATTTCCACTTCATGACGATCGCCGTAGTTCACCACGCGATATCTCTTTCCGACACGCAAAACATCGAGTGATAGTCCGGGTGTCATTTTTCAGGGGAACAGCGTTCCCTGGTCTTTATCTTTTTTTTGATCCTCTTCTACACTGTAGAGCGGCATTTTGTTCAGTTCGCGGCTCAGCGTGCTGTCTTGTGTGAGAATGCCACGCTGGTTTGCCTCGCTGTTCAACCGCTCAGTCTCGTTTTCGAGTTCCTTGGTGCTGATCTGCTTAGATCGCTTTTCGATAGGCGGATTGAGTTTTTCTGATTTTTCAAACTCCACCACCCGGTCGAGAAAATCCTTGGGCAGGTCGGCCTCACTCCGGTAGACCAACTCGAAAAACTGCTTGGCAAAGAAGCCATCAATTTGAATCCGTCGTTTTGACAGGTGCACAAATTTTCCAATCACCCGACAAATGTTTTCTCGTTCTTCGGGGCTGAGTTGGTCGGCAAATTCGTACTCCTCTATTTTTTTAAGCGCCAGGATGATCGGCTCCAAAGCATCGAGCGATATGATGTAAACTGTGTAGTCCGCGAGTTTGTATTCGAATTGGTCAAGAATATCCAAGGTGTTGGTGGGCACGACCAGGAAAACCTCCTTCCTGACATTCTCCTCACGAACATACTTGATGGCTTGTTCCACCTGGTTCTTCAGGTAGGTGGGGAAATAGTTCAGGTCGTCATTCGAGGGGCTTTTTGCATCAAAAACGATGAACTCTTCTTTGATACGAAGGGCATTGTCAGGATTTCCACGGAAAGGAACCTTTTCAACATAGTCGATCGCGTTGCGCTGACAAATAACTTTGATGCGAGACCGCACGAAGTCCTGATGATTGGACCATGTTTCCTTTTGCTGCTCAAGCTTCTCGAGGGCAAGCCGTTGTTTTTCGTTCCGATCGTCTGTTTCCCGTTTTATCTGACCTTCCGTGAGTTTGTTAAAGTTTGCAACAGACTTTTCATGCTCCTTCCGGCGAACATCATCGTCTGCCTCAAACCGGCTCACCTTAGCCTGGAGGTCCTGTACCTGTGCGGTTAGGATTTCATTGTATTTCTTTAACTCCAGCCCCCGATTCAGGAATTGCTTGTTTTCCTCTTGCTGTCTCGCCAGTTGTTTTTGTAAGTCGTCTTTTTCAGCGGTCAATTTCTGCTGGCTCAACTCCAATTGGCTCTCAGACTTTTGAGCGGCCGCGCGCAGGCTCTCAAAAGACGGCGCAATACGCTGCAAGTCGCCGTTTGCATCCACCAGCAATGACTTAATAGCACCCCAATGGAACAGACGATCCCAAAGGGTGATCGTCTTCAAACGCTCCAGCAGCCGTCGCAAGGAATCTAAGGTATGCTCCATAACTCTGCTTTATCGCGCAATTTCTCTCGTTTAGCGCGACAGGTTGTGTCATTGTTGCGTGCCTGCCGATGTTCATGACTCCATGCAGGAACCGTACGCGGTATCAAAAATAGCAGGTGTTCACCGGGTTTGACCCAAAATTCTCAAATTTGTTGCCTTCACCTAAAGTTTTCCGTGAACTGGACGCAGCTGCTTTCATCCAACCGCATCGGTCAAAGCCAAACCGGCGCGGAAAGTTCCCGGAGCGTTTTTGAACAGGACTACGACCGGATCATTTTTTCGCATCCGTTCCGGCGACTTCAGGACAAGACGCAAGTGCACCCGTTGCCCGAGGATGACTTTGTTCACACACGACTAACGCACAGCCTTGAGGTTTCCTCTGTTGGGCGTTCGCTGGGCAAACGCGTCGGGGAGGTCCTCCTGGAGCGACACCCGGAGTTGAATGAAAAATACTCTTTGTTTGATTTTGGCGCGGTGGTCGCTGCGGCTTCGCTTGCGCACGATCTGGGCAACCCTCCGTTTGGTCATGCAGGTGAAGAAGCCTTATCGGAATATTTCAGGAAACGTCCCGTACTCCGTGCAGAGTTGACCGACATCCAGTGGCACGACCTCATCGCATTTGAAGGCAATGCGCAGGGATTCAGGATTCTTAGCCAGGGAGGCGGCCTGAGACTATCACTAGCGACGCTTGGCGCATTCACCAAGTATCCATGCCTTTCACTTTTTCCGGAGCGAAATACTGGAAGGAAAAGTCAGAAGAAATACGGATTCTACGATAGTGAAAGGAATGTGTTCGCAGAGGTAGCACACTCCCTGCAGTTGATGCCGGCAGGAAATGACGCCTGGCTTCGCCACCCTCTTGCATTTCTTGTCGAAGCAGCCGATGATATCTGTTACAGCATCATTGACCTTGAGGACGGCTGCAACCTGGGCCTGATACCTTTTTCTGAAACGGTAGAGTTGCTTGAGCCAATCCTCCGCGACAAGCTTGACCGCGGTAAACTGCAGCGCGAGGAGAGTCTAAGCCGAAAACTCGGCACACTGCGCGCAATGGCGATCGGCGAGCTCATTACTGACGTTACAAATGTATTCCTGGAAAACGAAAATGGAATTCTCGACGGATCGTTTGATAGGGCGTTGACCGACATTGGCAGTTTCAGGATTGCGCTCGCCGAAATCGGCAAGCATTCCGTTGAGCGAATCTATCGCGCCCGGCATGTCGTTGAAATTGAAGCAGCGGGTCATAAAGTGCTTCCTGGTTTGCTTGATGAATTTGTCCAGGCGGCTGTGGCCACTCAGCAACAAGAGAAGTCCAGGAAGTACCATAACCTGGCCATGCTTTTGCCGGCCGAAACCCGTGCAGGACTGAGAGAGGTGACGGATCGCTACGCACTTTACCGCATGGTCATCGACTTTGTGTCCGGGCTCACCGACAAACATGCTTTGAACCTCCACCGCAAGATAAACGGGATGGCGTTCTGAGCGTCGAATAGTTTGTGGAGCAGTCAGGTTTGCGTTGGTTGTTCGCGCTGCGCGGTCACATAGGGTGCAGAGACTCAAACGGTGTAGTTCCTCATTGCAATCCAGTGTCTGCAGAGACCGGGAATGCCATTTAAGGCACGGAAACTGCTAAAATTCAGTTAGTTTTGCCTCCCAATTTGCTCCCGAATGTGGTCACGCATCGCCGATAGCATCATCTGGTTCAGGCTCCCGCTTATGAGCGTGATTGTCGCGATTACCGTGGTGATGGGTTACTACGCTTCGCGGGTGGAGATGAGCTATGATTTCGGGCGCGCGGTGCCTCCGAATGACCCGGACATGGTCTTCCTTTCGAAATTCCGGGAGCAGTTTGGAGAGGATGGGAACATGGTCGCGGTTGGCCTGCGCGACAGCGCGGTCTACACATTGGAAAATTTCCGTCGTTTCGTTGAACTTGGCATTAACCTGCGCAAGATCGAAGGAGTAAATGAGGTGTTGTCTTTGCCGCGGATGAAAATCATCCTCAAAGACACTGTGCGAACACGTTTCACTATTGCTTCTCTTTTTCCTGACAGTATCGACAATCAGCCCCGGCTCGACAGCCTGTTGCGAGAGGCAAGCAACCAAAAATTCTACGCAGGCCAGCTCGTCAATCCGTCCAACGGGGCTACCATGATGTTGATCTCAATCGACAAGGAATATGCAAACTCAGCAAAACGGGTGAAACTAACCGAGGACCTCCAGGCTGTCGGCAAACAGTTCGCAGACCGTACCGGAATTCAACTCCGGTTTGCCGGGCTGCCGTTTATTCGCGCCGTTGTGGCAGAACAGGTAAGAAAAGAGCTGTCGCTGTTTCTCTATCTCTCAGCGGTTGTTACCGGCGCTATCATGCTGATTTTCTTCCGGTCGTTCCGCGCGGTGATTTTCTCCATGATCATGATCGGTGTACTTGTCATCTGGACGCTGGGCACCATCACCTTGCTGGGATTTAAAATCACCTTGCTCAGCGGCCTGATCCCGCCTGTGATCGTCACCATCGGCATTACAAATGCAATCTATTTGTTGAACAAGTACCACCTGGAATATGCACGCCAGCAGAACAAGATGGAAGCGATCCGCGTGGTCGTTCAAAAAATGGGTCTTGCAACTTTTCTGACCAACCTGACCGTAGCCATCGGGTTTCTGACCCTGCTCTCGACCGACATACTGGTGCTGCGTGAGTTTGGAATCGTCGCCGGTCTCAACATTCTCGCTTTGTTTTTTGTAAGCCTCGTGATGATTCCCGGGATACTATCCTGGCTGCCAGAGCCTTCGGAAAAGCACTTGAGTCACCTAAACTTCCGAATCCTTGGCGCATTTGTAAACGGTATAGACTTGCTCGTGCACCGGCACAGGGCTTTCATCTATTTGGTTGCCTTCCTGGCAACTTTGTTTTCAGGACTTGGGATGCTTAGACTCCACTCTGTCTCTTTCATGGTGGATGACATTCCGGCCGAAAGCCAGATCAAGAAAGACCTGGAGTTCTTCGAGGCCAACTTCAGCGGGGTGATGCCGCTGGAAATGGTGGTGGACATCTCAAGCAGGCGCAAACGCCAGCTGCTGGAGGTGGAAAACCTGCAGGCTATCAACGATTTTGAGCAGTCGCTTGACTCCATCACCGTGACTTCGCGTCCGGTATCCATTGTCAGCCTTGTGAAGGCGGCGAAGCAGGCTTTTTACAACAACAACCCCGACCGTTACGAGCTGCCTTCCAAATCGGAGTCAGGGTTCATTCTCCGCTACATGAAAGGGCAGTCTGACAACAGCGGGCTGGTGAAGTCGTTTGTTGATTCCACTTTCAACAAGATGCGTATCTCGATGCAGATGGCTGATGTAGGCTCGGTGAAAATGGACTCGCTCATCAACAATATCATCCAACCAAGAGCCGATTCGCTCGTGGCTTCCCTTCGCAGCAACCTGAAATCCGACAAGGATTCCGTGACCGTATCAGTGACCGGAACATCCAGGATATTCATCAAGGGAAACAAGTTCCTGATCAACAATCTCACGGAAAGCCTCATCCTGGCATTCATCCTGATCACGTTGTCGATGGCCTTCCTTTTTGCCAACGCCCGAATGATCCTGATTTCACTTTTGCCCAACCTGCTTGCCATGATGATCACTGCAGGCTTGATGGGTTACCTGGCCATCCCGCTAAAGGCCAGCACGGCGCTCATCTTCAGCATCACTTTCGGCATTTCGGTAGACAACTCCATTCGTTTTCTTGCCAAATACCGCCAGGAATTATTGGGAGGCGGGTTTTTCGTGCCACGTGCCGTGAGTGAAAGCATACATGAAACGGGTAAAAGCATTATCTATACTTCGGTGGCCTTGTTTGCCGGATTTATCATCTTTGCGTTTTCTGATTTCGGCGGCACAATTGCGCTGGGTATTCTTACGTCAACCACTTTGTTGATCTCGATGTTCACCAACCTGATTCTGCTGCCGGCCCTGATTATGACCTTCGACAAACCGAAGCGCGAAACGCAGAAACGACTTATCGACGACTTTGATCCGGATTTTTACGGTGAGGACGAGGATGAAGAGATTGACCTGAAGAAGATTCGCATCCATGACCGCGTGGGCGCAGCCGAGTGAACACCTTTCAACCCGACATCCAGGAATGAGCTTGAAGTATAGAGAAGACAAGGAATTGACGCTGGGCGCCATTGCTGCAGAAGTCCTTGCCTTTTGGAAGAAGGAGAAAATCTTTGAACAATCAGTTTCGAACCGGGAAGGAGCACCGGCCTTTACTTTTTACGAAGGTCCTCCTTCAGCAAACGGTACGCCGGGCATCCACCACGTAATGGCGCGGACCGTGAAAGATGTTTTCTGTAGGTTCAAAACGCTCGAAGGATATCAGGTGAAACGCAAGGGCGGCTGGGACACGCACGGCCTGCCTGTGGAATTGCAGGTTGAAAAGGAATTGGGCATCACCAGGGACGATATCGGCACGAAGATCTCCGTGGCTGACTACAACCGGAAGTGCCGCGAGACGGTCATGAAATACAAGGACCAGTGGGATGACCTCACCGAAAGAATGGGATACTGGGTTGATCTTGATCATCCCTACATCACGTACAACAATGCCTACATCGAAACGCTCTGGTGGATTTTGAAGCAATTCTACCAGAAAGGTTTGTTATACAAAGGCTATACGATTCAGCCGTTTTCTCCGTCTGACGGTACTGGATTGAGTTCACATGAGCTGAATCAACCTGGGTGCTACCGGGAGGTGAAGGACACTTCGGTGGTTGCTCAATTTAAACTCATTCGCGACAAGAAGACTGACAAGCTCTTCGGCACAGGCTCAGGCGACGTCTGTATTCTTGCATGGACGACCACTCCGTGGACTTTGCCTTCAAATACGGCGCTTGCCGTTGGTTCACGCATTTCATACGTACTTGTCTCAACTTTCAACCAATTCACTTACAAGCCGGTTCGGGTAGTCCTTGCGAAAGAGCTTGTTGCGAAGTACTTCCAGGAAAAGAACAAGGACCTTAAACTTGAAGACTACAAGGCGGGCGACAAGGCCATCCCGTACCGTGTAGAAAAAGAACTCACCGGCAAAGACCTGGTGGGATTGCGCTACGAACAACTCATGCCGTACTTGCAACCACTCACGGCAACCGAAAAAGCATTCCAGGTTGTCGCTGGCGATTTTGTGACCACCGAGGAAGGAACAGGTGTTGTGCACACATCACCCACTTTCGGTGCAGATGACTTCCGCGTTGCGCGCCAGCACGGTATCCCGCCTCTTACTATCCGCGATGAGGGAGGCAACGAGGTACCCACCGTAGACCGCAAAGGAAAGTTTGTCAAGGAAATCGGTGCGCAACTCAAGGCCGGCGTTGAGAAATACAGGATCAAAACCCACAAGCCGCTGGGAGTGGACGACTTCTACGTCAAGAACTACACAGACGAGGACGAGTCGCATCCCGACTACAAGACCACCGACGTCATCATTTCAATAATACTAAAGGAAGAAAACAAAGCCTTTCGGGTTGAGAAGTACGAACACACTTATCCGCATTCATGGCGCACAGACAAGCCGGTACTGTACTACCCGCTTGACGCATGGTTCATTCGCACAACGGCCCTGAAGGATAATATGGTCGCGCTGAACAATACCATCAATTGGAAGCCGGAATCAACCGGAACAGGCCGCTTTGGCAACTGGTTGGAGAATTTGGTGGACTGGAACCTTTCGAGGTCGCGCTTCTGGGGCACTCCATTGCCGATCTGGCGCACAAAGGATGGCAAAGAGGAGTTGTGCATCGGATCCATATTGGAGCTGAAGTCAGAAATGGAGAAGGCAAAGAAGGCGGGGATAAAATCAAGCGTGAGCCTTGACGATCCCGGATTTGACCTTCACAGGCCGTTTGTTGATGAAATCATCCTGGTTAGTCCAAAGGGTCAACCCATGTATCGCGAAACGGATCTCATCGATGTGTGGTTTGATTCGGGTGCAATGCCTTACGCGCAGTGGGGACTGGATGAGGAAAAGCTGAAGAAGGGCGACCCCCAGCCATTCAAGAAAGAGTGGGATGGAGCGTTTCCGGCCGATTACATCGCTGAGGGCGTCGACCAGACGCGCGGCTGGTTTTTTACGCTGCACGTGATTGCTGCGCTGCTATATGACAGCGTCGCTTTCAAGAATGTGATCTCGAATGGACTTGTACTCGACAAGGAAGGCAACAAAATGTCGAAGCGCAAGGGGAACGTTGTTGATCCTTTTGCAACCATTGAGAAATTCGGACCCGACGTGGTACGCTGGTACATGATCGAAAACGCACCGCCGTGGGACAATCTCAAGTTTGACATGAATGGACTGGTTGAGACGCAGCGGCGCTTCTTTGGCACTCTGATGAATACTTACTCCTTCTTTGCACTATATGCGAACATCGATGGCTACGTGAAGGACGAGTCAGACGTGCTGCCACTTGAGCAGACTTCCATCCTTGATCGCTGGATTATTTCCAGGCTACAGACACTGATCACGGAGGTTACCGCTGCGATGGAGGACTACGAACCCACAACGGCGGCACGTGCGATCCAGACGTTTGTTAACGACCACCTTTCCAACTGGTACGTGAGGCTCAACCGCAAGCGTTTTTGGCAGCCGCTTACCCGTGGTGAAATCTCCGGGGACAAGCGTGCGGCGTATGAAACATTGTTTGAGTGCTTGCTGGTGGTGACGCAGCTGATGTCGCCAATCGCGCCATTCTATGCGGAGTATTTATACTTGGCACTGACTTCCAACATCCGTGAGAAGGCAATGCGCATCAACTCACCGCTTAAAGTTGCTTCAGTTCATCACTCCCCGCTGGTGAAGGCTGAACCGCATCGTCGGAACGCCGACCTGGAGCGCTCGATGGGTTATGCCCAGACCATTTGTTCTCTTGTGCATTCCATACGCAAAAGCAGCAAAATCAAAGTCCGTACGCCGCTAAAAAAAGTGTTGCTGCCCGTATTGGACAGCCGGTTTGCCAGCGAAGTTAAGCAGGTGGAGCAGATCATCCGGAACGAGGTAAACGTAAAATCTGTTGAATATATTGATGATGCCTCGGGGCTGCTGGTGAAGAAGGTGAAGCCAAACTTCCCCAAACTGGGTAAGCAATACGGGTACAGGATGAAGGAGGTTTCAAGGGTAATTCTGGCCCTGTCCCGTGAAGAAGTAAGTACCTTGGAGAAGACAGGTAAACTGACAAAAGGCGGATATGACCTCGTTTCTGATGATGTGCTGATCACGTCCGAGGATATACCTGGATGGTCGGTGGCGTCAGACGGGTCGATCACGGTTGCGCTGGATATTCAGGTGAGCGACGAGTTGCGCCAGGAAGGTATCGCACGCGATTTCGTAAATCGGGTCCAGAATTTGCGGAAGGATCTTGGCCTGGAAGTGTTGGACAAGATCCGCATTGACCTGGAAAGTGCAGGGGCGGAGCAACAGGCTGTGCAGGCTATACGTTCATTTACGGAATACATAAGCCGCGAAACACAGGCGTTGTCCCTGGACATCCGCGAAGGCGTGGAGGGGGCAACTGCGGTGGATATGGATGATTTTGAATTGCGTGTTCGTGTGAATAAGGCCTGAAATAATTGTGAGGCATACAAAAATGAAGGGAGCAAGGTATTTTTTGGTGACGCTGGCAGTGATCCTGATCGATCAGTCCAGCAAGTTGCTGGTGCATCAATATATGGAACTGCACCAGGAGATCAACGTGTTGGGTGAATGGTTTAAACTTCATTATTTGTTGAACCCTGGAATGGCGTTCGGTATACGTTGGGAAAATGAGTTCGGTAAACTGGCACTGACCGCCTTCCGCATTGTGGCAATGATTGGCATCGGTGTGTATATGGTGCGATCGGTCAATCGCACTGTGCACCCCGGCTTTCTAACATGCCTTGCCCTGATTCTGGGTGGCGCAATCGGAAACGTGATCGACAGTACGTTTTATGGTGTGTATCTGAATAACGCACCCTTCACTTCGCCCACACCATGGTTTCACGGCCAGGTCATCGACATGCTTTTCTTTCCCATCGTAGAGTTTCATTGGCCCGGCTGGGTGCCTTTTGTAGGCGGCGACCCCTTCCTCTTTTTCAGCCCGGTATTCAACATCGCTGACAGCGCCATCTTCCTGGGCGTTTTATTTATCATCATCTGGCAGAAGTCATTTTTCAGGTCGAAAGAGGAAATCAAGACACCGGTTGAAAGAGCTCCTGTGACTGAAGCCCCGTCGGCCCTTACAACGCCACCGGCAAATCCTGAAACGCCCATCTGATGGCAGAGCAACTGAACATAGCTGAGTCAACTGACAAGCATGAACGCTATGCGGTGCTGCTGCCCCAGGTCGAGGCACTTGTTTACGGAGAAACTGATCTTGTTGCTAACCTGTCGAACGTCGCTGCGGCGCTCAAACAGACCATGCATTTTTTCTGGGTCGGTTTCTACCTGGTGAGGAAAGACCAGCTTGTACTTGGCCCTTTTCAGGGACCAATCGCATGTACGCGCATTGATTTTGGAAAAGGAGTTTGCGGTACGTGTTGGAAAGAGAAGCGCGTGATCGTCGTCCCTGATGTCGAACAATTCCCCGGCCACATCGCCTGCAGTTCCGACTCGAAGTCGGAGATTGTACTGCCGATAATGAAGGATGGTGAAGTTGTAATGGTTCTTGATGTGGACAGTGACAAACCGGATGATTTCAATTCAATGGACGAAGCCGGATTGAATGCTATTGTCCGAATCTTGGAGAAAATACTTTAAGGTGTCAGTGTGCTTGAGTAACTGGGTGCAGGCTTTTTGATACGCTGACACGCTGACCCGTTGGCACGTTTTTCCTATCTTTACCCATGCAATAGCCGTGATCAGGAAGTTCTTTCCTCACGACAAGAATTACCTCCTCGAAGACGCCCAACTTCGGACCCGCGACCGTCTTCTGACCATTCTGATTGACCGGGCTGTTGAAACCTACCAGCAGTTGAATAATCCCTTGGGCTTGAATGATGCGTTTAGCGAACGTATTGCCAACTATTTTCCTAAGAATCTTCAGGCCCTTTACAGCTTCTACGATACCCTCGCGGGTGTTTACAGGTTCAAGTTTGGTGAGAACCAGCTCTCCTTCCTGTGGGATGGTCGCGACCACCTTGATAAGTATGAGGAAGACTGGACCGTTGCATTTCAGGATTGGATTGCCCGGCTGTGTAGCGAGATGCAGTTTGCACAGGCGGTACTGGATCTGACGGTCTTCCTGTCGGAAAACCACACCGTCCACCTCGCCGCCAACCGGATGAATGCGGTGATGCTTGAGCGGTTCGAGGTAAAAATTCATAAGCAAAAGGGTATTCTGCGTGTAGCGTAGTCATAATCGATGGTCCATAGCCCATGGCAATTCTAGGACTGTCGACTATGGACTATCGACCATTGACTATTATATTTGATAAACCCTAAACCGCCATGAGAAAGTGGTTCATTATCGGCAGCATCGTCGTTACGGCAGCGCTGCTCGTTTGGTCATACTATTGGATTGACGCCCTGTTTGGATTCATACTGGTAGGCCCCGTCATCTTCATTGGCATCCAGGATATTTTACAGACCCGGCAGTCGATCCGGGTCAATTTCCCGGTCGTAGGACGACTGCGTTATGTTTTCGAGGACCTTCGCCCAAAAATCCAGCAATACTTTGTCGAGTCCGATACCGACGGCGCCCCCATCAACCGAAACGAACGATCCGTAATCTACCAGCGCGCAAAAAAACAGATTGATACGGTTCCATTTGGGACACAGCTCGATGTGTATGCCGAAGGCTATGAATGGATTACGCATTCCATTGCTCCGAAGGATTTCCACAACATGGATCACAATCCGCGCATTCGTTTTGGCGGCCAGGAATGTAAGCAACCCTACGACATGAGTGTACTGAATGTCTCGGCCATGAGTTTCGGTTCGCTCAGCAAAAACGCCATTATGGCGCTTAACGCTGGGGCCAAGATTGGCGGCTTTGCGCACAACACAGGCGAGGGTGGGTTGAGTCCTTATCACCTGAATCCGGGGGGCGATGTTATATGGCAAATCGGAACCGGATATTTCGGCGCCCGTGCAGAAGATGGAAGATTCTCCGAGGATGCATTTGTCAAGAATGCCACGCGCCCGAATGTGAAAATGATTGAGATCAAACTCTCACAAGGTGCGAAGCCCGGACACGGTGGAATCCTGCCTGCCAAGAAGAACACGCCTGAGATCGCTGCTATCCGCCTCGTAAAGCCCGGCACAACGGTATTTTCTCCGCCGTTCCACAGCGCCTTCGGCACCCCCGAAGAGTTGCTCAAGTTCGTTCAACGGCTCCGCAACCTCTCAGGCGGGAAACCGGTGGGCTTCAAACTTTGTATCGGACGTAAGACAGAATTTCTCTCTATCTGCAAGGCAATGGTGAAACTCAAGATCTACCCTGATTTTATCACTGTCGATGGCGGTGAGGGCGGCACAGGCGCTGCGCCCCCGGAGTTCACCAATTTTGTGGGCATGCCTCTGCTCGACGGGCTTTCATTTGTAGACAACTCGCTCCGTGGATTTGGCGTCCGCGACGAGATGAGGGTCATCGCCTCAGGCAAGGTGCTCACGGGTTTCCACATGCTTCGCGCCATGTCTCTCGGCGCCGACACATGCAACTGTGCCCGCGCCATGATGATGGCTCTTGGGTGCATCCAGGCCCTGGAGTGCAACAAGAACACCTGCCCGACGGGGGTGGCCACACAGGATCCATACTTTATGAAAGGACTTGTGGTGGAAGACAAAAAAGTTCGCGTAGCCAATTTCCATAAGAACACAGTCGAGAGCTTTGTGGAACTGATGGGCGCAATGGGCATCGACAACCCCGAAAAGATCAACCGCACCCATGTTTACCGCCGCGTGTTCATGAACATGGTGAAGACCTACGAGGAGATTTATCCAACCATCCCGGACGGCTGCCTTCTCGAAGGCGGCGACATTCCGTTCGATTACGAGTCGTATATGAAGAAAGCGGCGGCGGAGACGTTTGAGATGGTCTAAGGATAGGGAAGGCCGACAAAAATCTTCGGGTTCTGCATGGGGTCTGAAGAATCCATGAAAGCGTCGGTGGAGACGCTTGAGATGGTGTGAATGGCTAGCTTTTGTGCTTTCTGTGCTCCAGTTCCAACGTCACAAGCCTGGTGATCATGATTGCCGGAAAGAGTTGGCCAACAAGGCCTTCCATGATGACCATAGACTTAGCCACAAGGTTCACGGCTGTGATGTCGCCGAATCCGAGCGTTGTGAGTGTTACATAGCTGAAATAAACAAAGCGGGAATAAAACGATTCGTTCCCGGTAAGGGCAGGCATTGTGAACGCTTCCGGATCCAGGAGGAAAATCATGCTGTATATCCTGGAGAACACCAGCCCGACAAGCATGTATACAGCCACTGCTCCCTGGATACGATGAATGGTTACATCCCCCCCGCGAAAGATATGTCGCGTAACAGCCGTGATAAGTACGCAGAAAAAAATGATACCAAGCGCATCATCGGCCAGACGAATCCCAGGTGATGGACTTAATCGAAGAGCCCAATGAACAACAAACGTGACGACAGCGAGGATCACGATTAGAACCTTTGTGCGAATGCTTGAGCCCATCGCGAAAACGCCGGAGAGCAACATGAGCGAATAGATTATCGAATTGGAAAATTCACCCGCGCGGAAGTTGGAAAAAGGCAGAAGGACGAACGTGTTAAGGATTACATAGGCCAGCAGGGCGGTCAGGCTGCGGTCCTCCGTCCAGAATGCATTGTTCTTTTTGATGAGATCCTGAATGCTCATGAGCGCTCTATCCGAAAGCCAACATAACCCTTTGAAGGTGCTTCCTTCAAGTCAAAACTAAGTACATAAGCATGTGTGGGGCCTCTTCTGCACCAGGCGATGAATTTACCCAGCGCCTCCTCACCCCCTTCCGCCTCAATATAAACACTGCCCTCTCGTTCATTGCGAACGATACCATTTATACCCAGGCGGTCTGCTTCCGCTTTTGTGGAGGCACGGAAGAATACCCCCTGCACCCGTCCGGAGACGCGTATGGTCACACACTTGGTCGGAAGTGTTCCCATAACCTCAGGTTGGGTTCATCATTGCTACGGCTGAGGAAGTTCCAATGCGATCCGCCCCGGCCTTGATAAGTTCGAGGGCTTGTTTGCTCGTCTTTATTCCACCGGAAGCCTTTATGCCCACCGCAGGTGGAAGAACTGATCGCATTAGCAGAACATGTTCAACCTTTGCGCCAGTGGGTGCGAAGCCTGTGCTGGTCTTAACAAAGTCCGCGCCGGCATCGGCACACATCAGGCAAGCCTGTTTGATCTCTTCGTCCGACAGGTAATGCGTTTCAATAATTACCTTGAGGAGCTTCTCCCGGTCGTGACACGCTTTCGCGCATTTCGCGATATCGATCTTGGTCCACGGGATGCCGGTCTTGAAAGCGCTGATGTTCCAGACCACATCCACCTCGTCGGCGCCATGGTCGATTACGCGCCTGATCTCGTCGAGTTTGGTCTCCGTCATGTTGGCGCCCAGTGGAAAGCCTGCAACGGTGACAAGCGTTACAGGATCCTTTCCAATCTCACGTTTAGCACGCAACACCCAGAACGGCGGCACGCAAACACCGAGGAAATTGTAGTGCTTTGCTTCGGCTACAAGTCTATCAATGTCGCCAATCGTAAGCGTTGGACTCAGCGCAGTATGCTCGATGGAACGATTCAGGTCCATTACTTTCTATTGTACAAAGAAAGTAGACCCTATTTCAATTTGAAAATTTGAGGATTTGAAAATGAAAACCAGTTCAATTGCAACGGGCCCTCACTTCTTATCGTTCACCGTCCACCGCTTACCACTTGCCATTTTAGTGACGCACCCCACACTCATTGCAGTACCTCATCTTATGAGGCGGTCTCTTTTTTGGTATCCGCTTGTGCCCGAAGTAGCGGTGGTCTTTAAATTGACGTTTGTGCAAATACTTGAGTATGCGCTGCTTTTCCTTTGCAGCCCGCTCCACACGTTCGTAAAACTGGTATTCGGCGGTGTGCTGAACCTTCTGCTGCCTGGGTTTGTACGACCTGTCCTTCTTCATTTTTGGACTGTGCACTTCCTGCTTTACGCCCGGGCCGCGGGAGTTGGGAAGCTGCTGGGCCCTCACGCCGACGGAACACAGTACTAAAGCCAGGATATAAATTGCATATCTCTTCATGCCATCTGGAACGACTGCGATGCCGAAATATTGCTTAATCTTGACTCAAGGCTCAATGGGGTAGGGTTTTTATTGGGCCTTAGCTTATTGAACATAGGACCCAAAGTCCAACAGCAAACAGGATTGTCCAAAATCCTACTGCAAGGACCATACTCTTGGTTCACGGAGCAATGCGACGCGCCATGATTCCGGAATTAACTCGACTTTGCGTCCATCATGCTTTGCTGCCTTCGGAACGTCCAAGGGGGAGTGGGATTTTCCTCTTCCCAGATGCCGATGTTCTTCTGGCGAGCTTCCTCTTTGAGGGCCTCCAATTCGGGTTCATTGTGCCTCTCGGCCGGCCACGCGAGTCCGGATTTTAGCAACTCGTGGCGAGGGTCCGGGCTGCCCTCCACGGCAATGGTTCCGATACGATTTCCGTGACGATCGCGGCTGTGAAGGGTGATGGTGACATCTTTCTTCAGGAGCAGCTTCTTAAGCAGTTCCTTCGATTGATCGGCGTACCGTTGGCCAGGTTCGGGACTGTCAATGCCATGCATTACTACTTTGTACTCCTCGCCTTCTCGTGTTTTTACCAGGATCGTATTGCCGTCAACGACTTCACTCACAGTTCCCAGTAGTTCATCAGTCCCTGGCCCATATTCGCCTTCCTTCAACATCCTGAGTGGAGCCGAAGGATCCGTTGGCCTGCCCTTGTGCTCATTGGCCAGGACAACGGCAAACGGCCCCTCGACACCGCCCGGGATAGTAATCAACAGCACAAGAACCAACTTCACAGTCTTCATACTTTCTTTTTTGACACTGTCATCCTCAGTGGAATCAAAGGATGCGGTTGTTGGAACAAAGATGAAGCGGTGAAATGCTTCACAAATGGTAATTGGAATTCAGTTCTATCCCATGTAAGATTTTTGATCTGATTTCAAATTGAGGGGAGGGTCACATGGAAGTGACCCTTAGACAATTTCAAAACAGGCGTTACGCAAAGAAGGTGCGAACCACGAAATACAGTACCAGGCTGATGACGAGGATCACACCGAAGACCCGGGCCCTGTGGCTATAGAACCTTGATGGGAAATGCATACCCTTAATAACGCAGGTGGTTGCAAGGGATGGCTCGTCTGCCGTCAACCGGCTATCCGGGCCTTCGAATTGACCTGCACGGTAGTCAAATCGTATTTACTTCGATAGAACCCAAGAGTTATAAACTGGTCGATTCTTCCAGCTTCTGGTTTCCGGATCCCGGCTTCTCAGATTGCCTTTAGAGGTGAATGACTTCTCCGTACGCAGCCGCGGCCGCCTCCATGATCGCTTCGCTCATCGTAGGGTGCGGGTGGACCGACTTGATGATCTCATGTCCGGTCGTTTCGAGCTTTCGGGCCACCACCACTTCAGCGATCATTTCCGTAACGTTTGCGCCGATGAAATGCGCTCCCAGCCATTCGCCGTATTTGGCGTCAAAAATCAATTTCACAAATCCTTCAGGTGCCCCTCCGGCTTTGGCCTTGCCCGATGCTGTAAATGGAAACTTACCGACTTTGATCTGGTAGCCCGCATTCTTCGCGGCTTCTTCGGTGAGTCCTACGGAAGCAATCTCTGGAGAGCAATAGGTGCAGCCGGGTAGGTTGTTGTAATTAAGGGCCTCAGGGTTCTTGCCGGCAATCTTCTCGACGCAAATAATGCCTTCGGCGGAAGCGACGTGTGCCAGGGCCGGGCCTTTCGTAATGTCGCCGATGGCGTAAACGCCGGGAACATTGGTCTTGCCGAAATCGTCCACGATCACTTTGTCCTTGTCGGTCTTTACACCGACTTCTTCAAGACCCAGGTTTTCCAGGTTCGTTGAGATGCCTACCGCGGAGAGTACGACGTCGGTTTCGATCTTGATTTCACCGGTTGGGGTCTTCACAGTGGAGACGCATCCTTTCCCGCTGGTATCGACCTTGGTCACTTCCGAGTTAACGTGTACAGCCATTCCGGCCTTCTTGAAAGACTTCTCAAGGGCCCTGGAGACTTCTTCATCTTCCACGGGGACAATTCGCGGAAGGAATTCAACCAAGGTAACTTCTGTACCAATGGTATTGTAGAAGTATGCAAACTCAACACCAATGGCGCCTGAGCCAACAACGAGCATTTTTTGCGGGCGTTGCGCCAGAATCATGGCTTCGCGATAGCCAATGATTTTCTTTCCGTCGATTTTCATTGCGGGCAACTCACGTGAACGACCACCTGTCGCCAGGATGATGTTTTTTGTTTCGTATTCGGTCTTCTTTCCCGCGGCGTCTGTCACCTCCACCTTGCCTCCTTTCTTCAACTTTCCGTGGCCGGTGATTTGTTCGATCTTGTTTTTCTTGAAGAGAAACTGAACCCCCTTGCTCATGCTGCCCGCAACCTCGCGGCTGCGCTTTACCATGGCCGACATGTCGGGCGCTGCTTCCTTGACCGTGATTCCGTAGTCGCTTGCATGCTGGAGGTACTCAAAAACGTTGGCGCTCTTGAGCAGCGCCTTTGTGGGGATGCATCCCCAGTTCAGACAGATACCACCGAGTTCTGCCTTTTCTACGACGGCTACCTTCATGCCAAGCTGTGAAGCACGGATGGCTGCGACGTATCCGCCAGGTCCGGAACCGATCACGATGAGATCAAAATTTGCCATGGGTTAAGGAAGTTTCGGCCAAAGATAACGGGAAACGGTTCACTGAAAAACGCTATTTTTGAAGCTCAGGTTCTGTTTTTCTTTTCTCAGATAATCCATTCCCGAATGAAAATTCTTCACAACAAAACCGCGTTGATAACCGGCGCCTCCAAAGGAATCGGCAGGAGCATTGCCTTGCGATTTGCCGAACAGGGCGCGAACGTGGCCTTCACCTACCTGTCGAGCATTGAACAAGGACAAGCACTAGAAGTTGAACTTACTTCTAGGGGCGTACGGGCAAAGGGGTACAAGTCTGATGCTTCCGACTTTGCCCAGGCAGACAAGCTGGTGGCCGAAGTGGTGACCGAGTTCGGAACGCTGGATGTACTGGTCAACAACGCGGGCATCACAATGGACAACCTGCTCTTGCGCATGAGCGAGGAAGCATGGGACAAAATCATGAAGGTGAACCTGAAGAGCTGCTTCAACACCGTGAAAGCCGTATGCAAGCCGATGATGAAGCAGAAAGCTGGCTCTATCATCAACATGACCTCCGTTGTGGGACTTAAGGGTAACGCAGGTCAGGCCAATTATGCCGCTTCGAAGGCTGGAGTAATTGGATTTACCAAGTCGGTGGCCCTTGAATTGGGTTCGCGAGGAATCCGCTCAAACGCAATTGCCCCGGGATTCATTGAAACGGAAATGACGGGTAAACTGGACGAGAAAGTGGTGCAGGCGTGGCGCGATGCAATCCCCTTGAAACGCGGTGGCAAACCGGAAGACGTAGCTGACGCTTGTGTTTTCCTCGCTTCGGAAATGTCATCCTACATCACCGGACAGGTCATCCAGGTGGATGGCGGCATGCTTACCTGATTACTTTACCTTTCAACTTCCTTCAGCTCTGTAAGGGCGCGCTGAAGATCATTACAAAGGTCGGTTGCAAGAGATGCAATCCGGTCGGGGCGTTCGTTGTAAACCAATTCTTCGATGAGTGCGGCATTTTTGCGCGACGATTCCAGGCCGATCATCTTGAGCGATGACTTAATGCGATGCACAGCCTCTGCCACTTTCATCCAGTTCTTCCGCTCGGTTTCCTTTCGGATGGTGTCAATGCTTTCCGGCAGGTTGGTAATAATGGCCTTCACCATGCTTTGGACGAAAGTGTCATCATCGGGTGAGGCATTGACGAGGTAGTTGAGATTGATCATTTTTTCCTTTTCCGGAGCGTCTGAGATGGGTCGGAACTTTTTGATCCTGCGGAAGAGCTGCTCGGGTGTAAAGGGTTTTGAAACGCAGTCGTTCATGCCGGAGTCAAGGCACTTGTCTGCTTCTTTTACGGATGCGTTGGCAGTGAGTGCGAGTATGGGAACCCGGTTTCCGGGCGGAAGACCAGACCGGATGATACGCGTCGCCTCGTAGCCGTCCATAACAGGCATCTGCACGTCCATCAGGATAAGATCGAAAGGCTGACGTGAAGCCTTATCAACAGCTTCTTTGCCGTTTTCTGCGATCTCAACCCTGCAATTCCATTTCTTCAGCAACGCACTTGCGTACAACCTGTTTATTTCATTGTCTTCCACCAACAGGATAGAAAGAGGTTCGAATGCGAGAATGTCGTTGAGGCGCGTCTCCGGTTTTTGCGCGGCCTTTTGCGAACGTGAAGCTCTCGCAAGTGGAAGGGGCAGAATGACTGTAAACAGAGATCCTTTACCCGCTTCGCTTTGCACCAGGATCCTGCCATGTTGCAGGTTCACCAATTGCCGTGCAATTGTCAGCCCCAGCCCGGTCCCTCCGAAATTGCGTGTGATGCTTGCGTCGGCCTGCGTGAAGCTTTCGAAAATGTCGGAGAGTTTCTCCGAAGGAATGCCAATGCCAGAATCTTCCACCTCGAAGCGAAGATGTCGCATCTGGCCTGACTTCTTTTCCAGCTTGCAGCGAACTGCAATGAAGCCCTTTTGTGTAAACTTAACCGCGTTGCCGACCAGGTTGGTCAGGATCTGGTTGATGCGAACAGGGTCTCCGACAAAATGATTGTCGACTTCCTGGGCCAGCTCCATCCGAAGTTCAATTCCTTTTTCCATGGTCTGAACATGGAATGTGTCTACCAGCGTCTGGAGGAGATGGCGCAGGCCGAAGTCTATCCGTTCGTACTGGATCTTACCGGATTCGATTGAAGCGAGGTCCAGAATGTCATTGATGATCACCTTAAGGTTCTCAGCTGCTGTCCTGATGGCAGTGAGGTAGGCATGCTGGTCGGCAGGTGGGAGATCCTGACTGAGCAAAGTGGTCATGCCCACGATGCCATTGATGGGAGTGCGTATTTCATGGGAGACATTAGCCATGAACAGGTCCTTGGTTTTTTGGACCTCGATCAATTCTTCTGCGAGTTGCTTGCGCTCCGTAATGTCGCGGCAGTCAAGGATCAGACCTTGCAACCCCTCCTTGTGCTTCAGGTTGATGGAGTTGAATTCAAAGAAGCGGCGCTCACCTGATTTTAGGAGAAACTCGAACTCTACGTGGCGTGCGCGCGGTTTTCGGCACGATTGGGCAAACTTCTTCTTGATGTCCCCCACGGTTTCGGGAGGCATCAGGTCAAAAAGCAACTTACCTTTCAGTTTCGCCGCCTGGTATCCCAGCGTGCGCACCGAGTCATTATGGTAGAGGATTCTACCTTCATAGTCCACCACAAACACCATGTCCGATCCATCGTCAACAACGGACTGGTAGAACTTCCCCTTTTTGATATATGGCGCCAGCGATTTCCTCATATTCCAGCTGCCTCCATTTCTTTTAAATAACGATAGATGGACGATTTACTTATGTTGAGGCGGCGGGCCACTTCGGGAACGTTGTTCTCGTACTTGTTCAGGTAGGACCGGATAAGTCGGAAAGTGTATTCTTCCAGGGGCATCTCGCCCGAAGGTGAGAAGGAGCCTGTGCTCAAAGGAGTCAATGTAAGATCCCTGGCCTGTACCTCGCCGGCTTCGGCCATAACCGCCGCTACGTCGATAACGGATTTCAATTCGCGCACGTTACCGGGAAACGGGTAGGCCAGCAGCTTTTCCTGCGCATCTGCCGACAATCTCATTTTGCCAAGGTTGTTTTCGGTTGTGGCACGATCCAGGAAGTGCTTTGCGAGCACCAGGATGTCCTGTCCCCGCTCCCTTAGCGGAGGCAGGTGAATGCGGAGACCCAAAAGCCTGTAGTACAGGTCATTTCTGAACTTACCCTGCTTCACCTCTTCTTCCAGATTGCGGTGCGTGGCCACAATGATGCGCACATCCAGCTTGATCAGTTCGTTTCCGCCTACTCGCGTAAGCTCTTTTTCCTGCAAGACCCGAAGCAGCTTGGATTGAAGATTCATATCCATATCACCGATCTCGTCGAGCAGGAGCGTGCCGCCTTGTGCCTCCTCGAATCGGCCAATGCGCCGGGCCATGGCGCCGGTGAACGAACCCTTTTCATGACCGAAGAGTTCGCTTTCCATCAGTTCACGCGGAATTGCCGCGATATTTACTGCCACAAACGGCTTGTCTTTTCGCTCGGAGTTGTAATGGATTGCCTTGGCCAACAGCTCCTTTCCCGTTCCTGTTTCCCCAGCCACCATCACCGTGATATTGGTATTGGCTGCTTTCTCCAGGAGCGGGAAAAGGGCCCTCATCGGTTGACTAAGGCCGATTACAGTTTTCTCAAAGTCATACTTACGTGATATCTCCTGCCGGAGCCTTCCAATTTCCCGGAGAAGTGTGGTTTTCTGGAGAGCGTTTTGAATGGAATTCAGGATCCTGTCCTTGGCATCTTCATCCTTACTGATGTAGTCGAACGCACCTGCCTTCAGCAATTCGACTGCCGTATTGATGCGCTCCTGGGCAGATACCACGATAACAGCAATGTCGGGATCGAACTCGCGAATTTGGCGAAGAACCGACTCGCCCGGCACGTCCGGAAGGGCATAGTCTAGTGTCACGATGGCTGGCCGTTTGTGGAGCTGTTGAAGGAACTCCTTCCCGGTAGCGAAGCATGTGACCTCGAAATCGGGATTCAGGCCAAGCACGTATTGCAAAAATTTGGTATAGACCGGATCGTCTTCAATGACAAAGATCTTTATAGTTTCCGGCTCGTACATGTATGGGCGTTTTCCCCTTCAAGTTAGGAAGAAATAAAAAAAGGGCTGCCGCAGCAGCCCTTTGGGCTTTATTTGGGGATATCGTTATTTAGACGGCAATCCCCAGCGGTGATCCCACCTGCCGTTGAGCAGCCGTAACAATGCGGATACCTTTTTTGATCGTTGTCTCAGACACCTGGTGTTGCGCGGAGAGAAGACGCACCGACTCGCGATATGTCTTTCCAGCCATTTTCAGTTCCATGAAGTCCTCATAGTACTGGATGTAAGACAAGATCGTAGTGCTCACCACACGCGTCCGAACCAGGTAGTCGATCGTGCCGTTGTGATACAGTTCCATCAGGGATAACATAGTTTTTACAGTTTCCACTTACCTAGAAAAAGGTATGCCAATGGCCTTGTTAACTACAAAACAAGGCTTTTTTGAGATTTTGTGTCAATTTGGGATTGAGCCTTTCGCAGAATGAGAATCCGCCTCAATTCAGTTCACACAAAAGATTTTGTGGAAAGTCAAGAACTAATTTTTGTCACAAGGCGGTTTATAGCCAGCCCTGGCACGAGGGGCGCCATGACTCGTGAGACAAGGAATTCGACGCTCTTCCGAATCTAAGGCGAAGGTTAGGTTGATTATGGGTTTGGTAAGCACCTGGTTGCTTGTCGATTGACGCAGATGAGTGCCGGCTGCTATTTTTTGGCTTTGTACAGCCCCAGGTGCCGCCATAATTCCCGTTGTTGGAACAACCACGATATTTAACAATGTTTTATTAAGTGGAGAGCTGACAGGTCTGCAACTTTGAGAGAATTAAAACAGCCCCCGATTATGGCAACTGAGATAGAGAGAATGGTGCGACAGTTGAACAAATCGTTCAACAAAGGCGCCTGGCACGGACCAACGGTGAAGGAGGTACTTGCCCAGGTGAAGCCCGAACAGGCACACCATCACGCGGGCAAGAGCCATTCCATTATCGAATTGGTACTTCACATGACGGCGTGGAGGACTTTTGCAATTAAGCGACTGCAAGGTGACGACGCTTATCAAGTATCGGACGAGATGAACTTTCCTCAAACCGACAAAATATCCTGGCAGGCTGCTGTTCAAAACCTGGAGAAAACCCAACAGGTTTTGGAGGTAGCAGTCGGAAGTTTTCCTGAAGAACGGCTGAATGAGCTGGTACCCAGCATCAAGCATAAGTACACTTATTATACACTTATTCATGGGATCCTTCAGCACGATATCTATCATATCGGCCAGATTCAACTCATCCTGAAGGCAAACTTGCATTTCGTCTAACTCATTGTAGCTGTGTGGGTTTCGGGCGGCTAACAAGTGTTTGAAAGGCAGTCCTTAAAAGTTTTTTTGACGCATCCCTTGTTTCGCCCACAGGTCCATGCGTTAATTTGTGAGCGTTCTTTAAAATTTCGCTTATCCAGAAAGGCAGAGGGAAATGGCCCGATGAAGCCTTGACAACCTGTCCGGCAAAACCGGACAAGGTGCCAAATCCAGCCCCGATGGTCGGGGATAGATAAGTTGGAAACAGCTGCGAGTATTTATCGAAAGAAAATATCAAAGCTCTTCTGATTTGTCGGAAGAGCTTTTTGCTTTTTCCGGTATGCCCTTCGGGTAAGTGAGAAAATGTTAAACCAAAAAACTCGCTGCCATGGGCAAGACAACACAACTCATTCACTCGATCCCGGTCGATGAACTCACCGGATCTATCTCTGTACCCATTTACCAGACGGCAACCTATGTACAGGATGCCCCCGGTGTAAACAAGGGCTATGATTACGGACGGTCCAACAACCCGACTCGCACCGCACTCGAAAATGTAGTGGCGCGCCTGGAAGGGGGAACTTCTGCGTTTTCCTTTGCGACCGGTCTGGCCGCCATCGACGCCGTGCTGAAGCTTCTTAACGCCGGCGACGAGATCGTTGCCGTCGATGACATCTACGGTGGGGCGTACCGGCTCTTCACCCACATCTACGAGAAGTTCGGCATCCGCGTGACGTATGTAGATACCACGAATCCGGAAAGTGTCGTCGACTGCATCACTGACAAAACCCGCCTGGTGTGGCTCGAATCGCCGACCAACCCAACGCTCAAAGTCTCTGACATAAGGCGGATCGCGAAGATTACGCACGCCAGTGGTGCCTGGGTGGTGGTTGACAACACATTCGCCTCGCCGGTAGCCCAGCAGCCGCTTCAGCTTGGCGCCGACATCGTGGTTCACAGCGGAACCAAGTATCTCGGTGGCCACTCGGACCTGGTGGCGGGCCTTGTTGTGGTCAATTCTCATGACCTCGCCGAAAAGATCAGGTTCATTCAGAATGCTTCCGGCGGGATTCTCGGCCCCCAGGACTGCTGGTTGCTCATCCGCGGAATTGAAACGGTGACGCTGCGTGTTGAAAAGCAATGCCACACAGCGCAGAAAGTCGCCGAGTTTCTGGCCACACAGGAAGACGTTGCAGAGGTATTCTACCCGGGACTCCCCACACACCGCAATCATGATGTGGCGACTCTCCAGCAGAATGGATTGTTTGGCGGCATCGTTTCGTTCTCGTTAAAAGAAAACACGGAAGCCGCTGCTGTTCAGTTTGTGACTTCCACAACGTACTTCAAACTGGCCGAAAGCCTGGGCGGTGTGAAGAGCCTTGTGAGTCACCCTGCCCGGATGACACACAAGTCCATTCCGCGGGAAAGGCGCCTGCAATCTGGGATTGCGGACTCGCTGATCAGGCTCTCCTGCGGGATAGAGGAAGCGGAGGACCTGATCACCGACCTGAATAACGCCTTCCGGTCGCTCAGGCAATTGCAGGAATCCAAAGCAGTGGCAACTGTATGAGCAAGAAGCTTAAGCTCGGGCTCTTCGGATTTGGCTGTGTTGGACAGGGGCTGCACAACGTCCTGCACGAAGCACGGGGCCTCGAAACGGAAATACGCAGGATATGCATCAAACATCCCGGCAAACCGAGGACGTTGCCACTGGAGTACTTTACAACGGATCGCGCGTCGATACTGGATGACCCGGAGATCGATGTTATCGTTGAGTTGATCGATGATGCGGATGCTGCGTGGGAAATTGTTTGCGATGCGGTTCGTGCAGGCAAGCACGTGGTGACGGCCAACAAGCGGATGGTGGCCGCGCATCTGGATGAAATCAGGGCCTTGCAACACAATTACCAAAGGTCGGTTCTATACGAAGGTGCCGTTTGCGGAAGCATCCCCATTATCAGAAACCTCGAAGAGTACTATGACAACGACCGGATCAACAGAATCGAAGGAATCGTCAACGGCAGCACCAATTACATTCTGACAAAAGTCTCGGAAGCTGGGAAATCTTACGAAGCGGCTTTGCGAGAGGCCCAGGAAAACGGCTTTGCGGAGACGGACCCCCGACTGGATGTGGAGGGATATGATCCTTCGTTCAAGCTTTCCATTCTGATAACGCATGCATTTGGTGTGCGCGTAAAGCCGGAGGAAATCATCTGCATCGGAATCGACCGGCTCTCGGAGACGGACCTTGCCTACGCGCGCGACCAGAACCTAAGAATCAAACTTGTTGCAGGAGCTTACCGCATCGACGGAAAGGTTGTGGCCTGGGTGGCGCCAAGATACGTTGACAACCGAAGCGCCTTGTATGCCGTGCGAAATGAGTTCAACGCTGTCTGCATTGAAGGTCTGTTTGCCGAGGAGCAGCTGTTTGTTGGAAAAGGAGCGGGCGGAAACCCGACTGGTTCTGCCGTGCTCTCGGATATTTCGGCGCTGCGGTACAACTACCGGTACGAATACCGGAAAGCATCGCTGGTCGATCAGCCCGGGTACTCCCGGTCGGCGTCCATTGAAGTTGTGGTCAGTTGTGCCCCTTCAGTGTCAATTTCGCCTCTTGAGTTTGCCCGCTTTGGCGGCGGCGTGCGCACAAAAGAAACCCACATCCTCAAGGGTTGGATTAGCCTTGAGACGCTGTCCAGGTGGTCAACAAGAAAGGAACTGAGTGTCATCATAACACCTGGCGCGTCGCCGGTTGTCTTGCAAGGCGTAAAACAGGAAGAATTGGAGGCTGCTTGACATGCCCGGTTTTTGATACAACAGGCACCGTTTTTACAAGCCGGTCAATATATTTGTGTTCTTAATTTCAACCCGGTATGCTTCCTATCGTTTCAGCTTCGATTGTTGCCTTTACCATTGTTATTCTGGCGCTGGTGATTCTGCTGCTGTATGCGCAGAAAAAACTGGTCCAGTCCGGACCAGTGAAGATCACAATCAACGGGGAAAAGGTTATCACGGTTTCTGCAGGAAGTTCCCTGTTATCAACGCTGTCCAACGAGAAGATCTTTCTGCCATCCGCTTGTGGAGGCGGAGGAACATGTGCCATGTGCAAATGTGTAGTAGAGACCGGCGGGGGAGATGTACTGCCCACGGAGTTGGGCCACTTGTCACGACAGGAACGCAAAGAGAATGTTCGACTGGGTTGCCAGGTGAAGGTTAAACAGGACCTGAGCATCCGGGTATCCGAAGAGATTTTTGGAATCAAGAAGTGGGAGTGCGAAGTAGTGTCGAACTACAACGTATCCACATTTATTAAAGAGTTCGTCGTCAAGTTGCCGCCCGGTGAAACCCTCAAGTTCCAGGCAGGAGGATATATCCAGATTGATGTACCCTCCATTGAGGTCACCTATCAGGGTATGGACATCACACCGCACCCTGACCTTGGCCACAAGCCCGATGTATTTAAGAGCGACTGGGACAAGTTCAGGCTATGGAGCCTGAAGATGAAGAACGACGAACCCATCTTCCGCGCGTACTCCATGGCAAACCATCCTGCAGAAGGGAACATCGTGATGCTCAACATCCGTGTGGCTACCCCGCCGTGGGACAGGGCAAACAACAAGTGGATGGACGTCAACCCCGGCATTTGCTCTTCCTACATCTTCAGCCGCAAGCCGGGAGACAAGGTGACGGTGTCTGGTCCGTACGGAGAGTTCCACATTAACCCGACCAAGCGTGAAATGATCTACGTCGGCGGGGGCGCAGGCATGGCACCTCTGCGCGCCCAGATATTTCATTTGTTCCACACGGAAAAGACAGACCGCAAGGTTTCCTACTGGTATGGTGGGCGCTCGAAGAAGGAACTATTCTACACGGAACATTTCCGCTCCATAGAAAAGAACTTCCCCAACTTCAAGTTCCATATCGGGCTTTCAGAGCCGCTGCCTGAGGACAACTGGAAACTGAAAAAGAGCCTCGATGATTCCGACGCCGATGGTTACATCGGGTTTATTCACAAATGCCTTTACGACAACTACCTTAAGAACCATGAGTCGCCGGAAGACGTGGAGTTCTATCTCTGCGGTCCGCCCATGATGAATGCCGCCGTGCTCAAGATGCTCGACGATATGGGCATCCCGAATGAGAACGTGAGGTTTGATGATTTTGGTGGGTGATACACCATTACGCCCCAAAGCGGGTTTTCGATCAGTAGAATAACGTGCAATGAATGGCGAAACAGAACGTCAAGGTCTGCTATTCCTTATTTTTGTTCTTCATTCCTTGTTCGGTATTCGATTCATGCCTACCAGAAGGACTCCAATTGAGGGACTAATAAGAAGAGAAAACACAGCCGAAAGGAAAGACATAAGCGCCTTGAGGGGTTCTTTCTTTATTGTAAATGAGCATTCAAAATTCGTTATTCGTTGATCGATATTTGATATTCAATACCCGGCAAGTAATTCTGAAGCCCGAGGTTTCTCATTTACCAGATATCAGCTAGCTTTGAAAGCCATGGATTTAAAGCTATTCTTTTCCCCGGTCAATGAATCCATAGCCGAGACGTCACAACACGCGTCGTCATTTGCGCGAAGTATCCGGATCTACTCTGAGAAAATGCCGGATTACACCGGTGCGCACCTTGCATTAATCGGCGTGAACGAAACGCGCGGCGCGGGTCACCATCCGGGAGGCGAAAGCGCACCGGATGAAATCCGCAAGAAACTGTATGACCTAAAAAAAGGTGCCGGGGCATACCGGGTTGTTGACCTGGGCAACCTCAACCCTGGTGTCGACCTGGAAGAAACATATGTCAGGATCAGCGAAGTTTGCAGAATTCTGCTGGAAAAAAACGTGCTGCCCGTAATCATTGGTGGTACCCACGATCTTGACTACGGACAGTACTGGGCATACGAGGGCTTTAACAAGCTGGTCAGTCTGTTAAACGTAGATGCGTTCCTCGACCTCGATGACAAACATGGCGTGGCGGCTGACAGGCGGCATCTACATCGTATCCTGCTTCACGAGCCAAACTATCTGTTGAGTTATACGCACCTGGCTTACCAGACCTACCTGATCGATCCGGCTTCAATCGGCGTGCTGGAAAAACTCTACTTCGAGGCATTCAGAATCGGAGAAATGCGCACCAAACTCTCTGAGATGGAACCGGCGATCCGCCAGGCAGATATGTTATCGTTTGACATCGCAGCGATTCGATCGGCCGATGCTCCCGGATGCGACCGGGCGCAACCTTTTGGGTTGCATGGCGAAGATGCAGTTCAGATCGCATGGTATGCGGGAATGAATGAAAAGCTGAGCTCGTTCGGGGTGTATGGCTACAATCCTTCTTCCGACGATGCGCACCACAAAACAGCCTCCATTATCGCCACCATGATTTGGTACTTTGTCGAAGGGTATTATCACCGGAAGAACGAGCAGGATTTCAAGAGCAACGACTTTACCAGGTTTACCGTTTCCATGCCCGGTGAACCGGATACCCTTACATTCTACAAGAGCAAGTTCACCGAACGTTGGTGGATGGAGATACCGATGGCTGGAAAATCTTCCTACTCCCGCAACAGCATCGTGCCGTGCAGCTACACGGACTATCAATCGGCCACGGCTGGCGACTTGCCCGACAGGTTTATTACGGCTATGGGGAGAGACTAGGGAAGTTCAGCGATGACGGTGCGGCCACCTCGGGTGACGTCATTCACATTCACCTTGATCTTCGCGTTAAGCGGAACGAACACATCCACGCGTGAACCGAACTTGATAAAACCGAATTCCTGACCTTGCGCCATAACGTCGCCTTCCTTGATATACCACTTGATCCGTCTGGCCAGAGCGCCAGCGATTTGCCGGAAGAGGATTTCAGTGCCGCTGCCCATTTTCACTGCGATGGATGTACGCTCGTTTTCGGTGCTTGATTTGGGATGCCAGGCTACGAGGTACTTGCCAGGGTGATATTTTGAATAGCTGATCTGGCCGGCAGCCGGCATGCGGTTCACATGCACGTTCACCGGTGACATGAATATCGACACCTGGATACAACGCCGATTGAGGTATTCGGGCTCGTCTGTCTCTTCAATCACAACCACCTTCCCGTCGGCAGGTGCCAGGATGTGCTTTTCATTTTGAGGTATGGAAAAGACCGGACTGCGGAAGAACTGGAGAATCAGGAGGTAAAACACCACGCTTACCGCGATGCTGATTTGCTGAACCAGGGCTTTATCAGGAAAGAAGATACCAATCAGCCCATTTACCGAAACGAGGAGTATGAGCAGTATAAACAGAAGCAGGCGTCCTTCCTTATGAATAATCATGGCGATGAGAGAATTGCTATTGACAATCGACTAATGGACTGTCCCCGCAAAGTTAGTCAGAAAGTATCAGTAGCCTCCGCGGAACTTGTATGTCTTGGCCACCTTATCGATGGCCACCATATAGGCCGCAATGCGCATGGAGACTTTGTACTCAGTAGCCACGCGGTACACATTGTCGAATGCATCTTTCATAATCGCATCGCTTCTGCGGTTAACCCGGTCAGCTGTCCATTTGTAGCCCAGACGGTTTTGCACCCACTCGAAGTAAGAGACAGTCACACCGCCGGCATTGGCCAGGATGTCCGGAACAACGCTGATGCCCTTTTCATAAATAATGCTGTCGGCCTTGCTACTCGTAGGCCCGTTGGCGCCTTCTACGATCAATTTGGCCTGGATCTTCTTTGCGTTGTTGACAGTTATCACATCCTCAGTGGCAGCGGGAACCAAAACGTCGACTGGCAGCGTAAGGATCTCGTTGCCGGTGATCTTAAGCGCTTCTCCGAAGCCGTCGAGCATTCCCCTGTTGGCTTCCCTGTACTTGACGGCCTTCTCAATGTCCAGGCCGTTCTCATTATAATAGGCTCCGGACAAGTCGCTGATGGCAACCACTTTCAGGCCGCGTTCAGCCAGCAGGCGCGCGGCCCACATGCCCACGTTGCCAAATCCCTGCACCGCGCAACTGGCGTTGTAAGGGTTGATCTTCAATTTGCCCATGGCAGCAAGCGTGGTGACCATCACGCCCCGCCCTGTCGCTTCAGTGCGTCCCAGTGAGCCTCCAAGAACAATTGGTTTTCCTGTTACAACAGCGTTGACGGTCATGCCCCTGGTGCGCGAGTATTCGTCCATGAGCCATGCCATCTCGCGGGGCCCCGTACCCATGTCCGGTGCAGGAATGTCCTTGTCGGCGCCGAAAATGTCGACCATAGCCAGCGTGTAAGCGCGCATGAGCCGCTCAATCTCTCCGGCAGACATTTGGCGCGGGTTGCAGTTTACACCGCCCTTGGCGCCGCCGTACGGAATGTCAACAACGGCGCACTTCCAGGTCATCCAGGCAGCAAGCGCTTTTACCTCGTCGAGATTGACATGCGTGTCGAATCGAATTCCACCCTTGGAAGGTCCCAGGATCGTGGAGTGAATAACGCGATATCCTTCAAACACCCGGATAGAGCCGTCATCCATAGTAACAGGCAGGGACACGATCACCTGCCGTGCGGGGTTCTTTAATACATTGTATATCTGTTCCTCAAGCCCCAGGATCTCTGAGGCAGTCTTGAAGCGAGACATCATCGCCTCAAATGGATTCTCCTTGTCCAGAAGTGGGGCGGGTTCGATATAAGCCATGCGCGGAAGTGAAGTTGGGATCTGAACGTTATCGGCCCTTAGAGGGCGAAAACGGTTGCAAAGATATAGAATTAAGTGATTTTGAGACCTTCAGACCAGGTCAGGATGAACTCAAACAAGCTCAAGAAAGGCCACTATGAAAGGAGCGGAAATCAACAAGCCGTCGAAGCGATCAAGAAAACCTCCATGGCCTGGAAGTGTGTTGCCTGAGTCCTTGATTTCAATACTTCGTTTGAGCAATGACTCGATCAGGTCGCCATACGTGCCACCTACAACGATGATGGCTCCGACGACCATCCACTGCCATGAACGAATGGTCGGTGCGTGACCGATCATTTTGAAGAAATACGGGAGGCCATAGGCAAATGCAAGGGCGAGCGCTCCGCCCCCGATAACGCCTTCCCATGATTTCTTGGGTGAAATCCTTTCAAACAGTTTGCGCCTGCCGAACAGTGTCCCGGCAAAGTAAGCGCCCGTATCGCTGGCCCATAAAATAAAAAGGCAACCGAAAATGATCTGGTAATCGTATTGCTTGTTCTCGAACGTCGCAATGTTGAGCAAGGCAAACGGAACTGCCACATAGAGCACGCCCAGGAATGTGAATGCAATATTTGTGAAAGGCTTCCGCTCGAATTTCTTGTAGAGTTTGAAAACGTACACGCACGACACCATCGGGAAAATGAGAAAATAGTACCGGTAGGAGATGTGATCCGACTCTATCATGAAGGAAACTGCAAAGAGGACCAAACCGCAAATGGTTCCAAATGTTTTCTGGACAACCATGCCATCCAATCCGGCCAGCGTGTAAAACTCAAGCAGCGTCATCAGGCAGATGAATAAGAACACCACGAAGTACGTCCAGGGTCCGTACATAATGCTTGACACGATCACCGCCGCCCCCAGAATGGCAGTAATCAGGCGCTGGGTAAGGTTACTATAGTTTTGGAGGGGCGTCTCCATGCGGTGGGGTGACAAGATATTTTTTGCAATAATACAGCAAAGCCGCCATCATCAGGATGGAGATTGCCACCGCGGAAAGTGGCGCACTTTCGGTGCTTTCCATGTCGTAAGAATGCAGTTTAAGTTGGGCGAAATAGATGGCAGTAACCTGTAGCCCGTTGTTAAGGAAGTGAAATGTTACCGGGATCCAAAGGTTGCCCGACCAGTAATAAATGTAACCCAGCATTGCACCAATCAGGAGGCGGGGAAAGAATCCGAAAAACTGCATGTGGAACGCAGAGAAAAAAGCAGCAGCCAGCCAAATGCCGATGTGCGGATTGCGGACAAGTCGAACCAGCTCATTTTGCAGCAGTCCGCGGAAGACAAGCTCTTCGCCCCATGCGGGTATTATTGCAATTACAACGAAGACCAGAAGGAAAGAGAACGGTGTTAAGTCAGATGTAAACGCCTCGACGAGTACGGCCGCCTGATCTTCAAAGCTTCGGAGAAACTTTCCAAGTTCTCCCGGGAGCTCCATAGCAGCATTCCATTCAGTTACCGGTGAAATACCAATGGCCAGGGCTACCACCAGCGCTGCCAAAATCAGAAATAAACGAGCTGACGGGAAGTTGCCTAAAAAATTACCCGCCGAGCGGTTCTCAAACGACTTTAAATAAAAAGATGGTACAAGTACCAATCCGACCAATGAAGCGAGTCCCTGGGCAATGACCATAATATTTCGAATGTCAGGGTGACCTACCGGGTCAGACATGGCTTTCATGAAGTCGCCGGAATAGAATGTGGAGATCACCAACAGGGCAACCACATTTCCCATGATGACGTAGCCGAGGATAACCATTGCCAGGATGCGCAGGAGAGATTTCAGCGGGGGACGGTCGGAAACGAGATTGGATACCATGTGTTGCCTTTTGCTTGCCATGAGCGTGGCGAAGGGCTATTTTTGCGGCAAATATGGTGAATTCTTAACGTTAAGCATTTACGCACATCATGGTAAAGATCGGCAACCTTGAACTCGGCGACTTTCCGCTCCTCCTTGCCCCGATGGAGGATGTGAGCGATCCGCCATTCCGTGCGGTGTGCAAGACCGGCGGCGCTGACCTGATGTACACCGAGTTCATTTCTTCAGAGGGATTGATCCGCCATGCAGCCAAGAGTCGCCAAAAACTCGACATCTTCGAGTACGAACGACCTATTGGCATTCAACTTTTCGGTGGTGACATCGACAACATGGTGGGCTCTGCGGAGATTGCAGCTGCTGTCAATCCGGATCTCATTGATATCAATTACGGATGCCCTGTGAAAGCGGTAGCCTGTCGGGGCGCAGGCGCAGCTTTGCTTCAGGACATTCCGAAAATGGTGAAGATGACGGAGGCAATTGTGAAGGCAACTTCATTTCCGGTCACAGTTAAGACCCGGCTGGGCTGGGATGATCGCACACGGAACGTCACAGAGGTGGCAGAGCGTCTTCAGGATATTGGCATCAAAGCCCTGACCATTCATGGGCGTACACGCGTGCAGATGTACAAAGGTGACGCTGACTGGACGTTGATCGGCGAAGTGAAAAACAATCCGCGCATACACATCCCCATTTTTGGAAACGGTGATCTTGATTCACCACAGAAAGCTGGAGAATGCAGGAATCGGTATGGTGTTGATGGAATCATGATCGGGCGCGCGGCCATTGGTTCGCCCTGGGTATTCCGTGAAATCAAGCACTACCTCAGAACCGGGGAAATCCTTCCGGGACCCAGTCTTTCCGAACGTGTGCGTGTGTGCCGCGAGCACTTTGACTTCTCTATTCGCTGGAAAGGGGACAGGCTGGGCGTGTTTGAAATGCGTCGGCACTATGCGAATTATTTTCGCAGCATTCCCGACTTCAAACCATTCCGCACCAGGTTGGTGGGAGCAGATACGCAACTGGACGTACACGCGATTCTGGATGAGGTTAATGATGTTTTTGCCGAGCCGGAGCCTGAGCTACTCAGCCAATGAAATGTCTTTGATTCCGGGAAACAACCCTGACTTTTACTCAATCTCACATCCCAGCCACCAAGGAGAAGTCTGAATTTTGCCAATGGGGTATCTTTGTCCCTCTTGCGGGCCAGGGTGAGAGCGAAAGGGGAAAAGTGTTGTTACCAAGAACTTTGACACCTCGATAATAGTTATATCCAAATTCGCACTCCTTTAAACCTTGGAAAATCGTAACAGTACCCTCCCGGTAGTTTTGCTGGCTGCTCTTTCTCTGATCTGGGGAACATCCTTCATCCTGATGAAGAAGGGCCTTGTCGCGCTTTCACCAGTTGAAGTTGCATCATTGCGCATCACTGTCGCCGGACTCCTTGCATTGCCCATGGCGCTTGTAAAAAGAAGCGAGGTTGAAATCAGGCATTTGCCCAATCTTCTTGTTTCGGGATTGATCGGCGTCTTCATTCCGGCCTTCCTGTTCACCACTGCGCAGTTGCATATTCCCAGTTCAGTGGCGGGTATCCTGAATTCATTGTCACCATTGTTTACCCTTCTTATTGGCGTTTTATTCTTCAAGCAGTTGTTCAAAAGCGCAGCGGTGATCGGAATTCTTTTTGGCTTGGCAGGAAGTGTATTGTTAATGCTTTCCCGAAGCGGCGGCTCCATTTCAGGAATCAACGTTTTTGGGCTGCTGATTGTACTGGCCACCGCCTTCTATGGACTCAACATAAATTTTGTCAAGTTCAGGATCATCGGCCTCGGCTCACTGGCCATCACGGGTATTTCCATTTCCATGCTTGGTCCGCCTGGAGCAATTGTCTTGTTTGGTTTCACCGACTATTTGAATACCCTTCAAACGGTGCCCGGCGCGTGGACGGCGACGGCTTATGTTGCTCTCCTTGCTTTGATGAGCACTGTCATCGCGGTACTTATATTTAACAAACTTATCAGGGTGACAACACCGCTGTTTGCCAGTACTGTAACCTACATCATGCCGCTGGTATCGGTGATGTGGGGAGTCCTGGATGGTGAGCAGCTGTTTCTCAGTCACTACCTTGGAATGGCGGCCATCCTTGGTGGTGTTTATCTTGCGAATCGCAAGCTAAAGAACTAAGAGTCGTGGAGGTTGACTTTATTATAGTGGGGCAAGGCCTTGCCGGCTCGGCGCTTGCCATTGAGTGCCTGAGGCGCGGCAAGCGCATTGTTGTTTTCGATGAGCCGGCTCGCAACAAAGCCTCCGCAGTTGCGGCGGGCATCTTCAACCCGGTTACGGGAAAAGTGATGACAAAGACTTTCCTTGCCGATCGACTGTTCCCCTTCCTCAACAAATGGTATGCAGAAACTGAGAAAAACCTGCATTCGAAATTCTTCAGATCACTACCGGTGTACAGACCCTTCCTTTCACACGAGGAGCAACAGCAATGGTTGAGAAGATCGGGGGATGACGCGCTGAAACCCTTTGTCCAGCAAGTATGTGAAGAGCCTTACTTGCCTGCTTATTTGAATAATCCGCACGGCGGGTTGATCATAAGACAATCAGGCGTACTTGATGTGGCACGATGGGTTTCATCAGTTCGTGACCTGCTGCGTGCCGGCGGCATGTACAGGGAAGAACATGTGGACGACAACGAGGTCGTGCACGGAGAGGATATTGAGGTACGCGACATTCGCGCTTCGAAAGTGGTTTACTGTAACGGGTTGGCAGCCCGCGGAGGGAGGTGGTTTGGATGGCTGCCGTTGCGTGCGCTAAAGGGCGAGATCCTGACGATCCGGGCTGAATTTTCTGACGAGTTGATCTTCAGCCGCGGCGTTTACCTTGTTCCAACCGGAATGAAGGGTTCCTTTTTGGCCGGTTCGACGTATCAACATGAGCCATTCTCCGAGGGTACGAGCGAAGTTGGACGGACACAGCTTGACGAAGGGTTGACTTCATGGCTCCGCTCACCTTACCAGGTAATTCACCACGAATGGGGTATCCGGCCTACCGTGATTGACCGCAGGCCGTTGTTGGGAAGCCATCCCCAGGACGGAAATGTCATTATTTTCAATGGGTTGGGAACCAAAGGTGTTAGCTTGGCCCCCTGGTTTGCCACGGTCCTTATTGACTGGGTTGACAATGGTGCGGCGCTACCGGATGAAGTCAATATTTCAAGGTTCAAATCGTTATATTCGAACTGATTGTGCGGATTATGATTAAGGGGATGTACTGCCGGGCGCTTGCGCTCGCGGCCGGGTCGGTTTTGGGTGCATCCACCCTTCACGCACAAATGGCAAACGAGTCGTTTGGACGCAACCGCGTTCAATACCGCCAGTTCAATTGGTCTTACATCAGCTCCGACAACTTTGATGTTTACTATTATGACGATCGTCGCCGGGTAGCCACAGAGGCGGCGCAGTACCTCGAAGGTGAATTTGACCGTATCACCGATCTCATTGGTTACCCGCCTTACCTGAAGACGAAGGTATTCCTCTATAATTCGGTGACCGACATGCAGCAGAGCAACATGGGCATGTTGGGAAAGCAATTCCGTGTGGGAGGGGAGACGGAATTCATCAAGCCCTACGTGGAGATCGCACACCCCGGATCGCTTGAGGGATTCAAGGAAGAGTTGATCCTTAAGGTCACTGATTTGATGGTGAATGAAATGATGTTCGGAGGCAGCCTGAAGGACATGTTCCAGAGCGCTGTGCTCATGAACCTTCCTGATTGGTTTATAGACGGGATTTCTCAGTATGCAGCCAACGGGTGGGATGCAGAAATGGACGACTACGCGAGGCAATTCGTGCAAAGCAAACAAGTCAACAAAGCGTTGAAACTCACCGGAGAAGAGGCGACGTTGATCGGGCAGTCGATCTGGAATTACATCGTTGAAAAATACGGCAAGGCGAGTGTCGCCAACATCCTTAACTATACGCGAGTCATACGCAATGAGCAGAAGAGCATGTACATCACGTTGGGGATTCCATTCAAACAGTTTATTGCAGACTGGCGTCGCTTCTATAGTGAGGATCAACAACGGGTCAACTCGAGCTATGTCCAGATTTCGGATACGCTTCGCATCACGCCAAGACATCGCAGGGGGATTGTCTTCACCACCATGCGCATCAGTCCCGACGGGAAGAATATAGCCTACGCCGAGAACGACCGCGGCAAGTATCGCGTCATTGTAAAATCACTGGAGACGGGCCGCGAAACAACGGTGCTTACTGACGGGAACAAAGTCTTCCGCCAACGGGTGGATACCAATGTTCCCTTGCTTGCCTGGGCCGACGGACACACATTGGGTGTGATCGGCACACGGTATGGACAACATATATTCTGGCTGTATGACCTCACCACGCGCAGCACCATTCCGAGAACCCTTGAAAGATTCTCCAACGTTCGCAGCATGAACTTTTCAGATAACGGCAGACTTGCAGCTTTGAGCGCCGACATGGACGGGCAGAATGACTTGTACTTATTGAGTGCACGCCGCGACCGCATCCGCCGGCTGACGAACGACTTGTTTGACGACTTTGATCCTTCCTTTGTTCCGGGTTCCAACACGCTTATCTTCAGTTCGAACCGGACAACAGATACGATCAACTTGGTACGCCGCGACTTCGGCAAAGTCTCTACGAACTACAACCTGTTTGCATTCAACCTGGACACCACCACCAACGTAGTGACGCGCATCACCAACACGCTCAGCAAGGACTACAAGCCCAAAGCAGTTGATGCAAACGCGATTTACTACCTCAGTGATCAGCGGGGCATTGTCAATCTTTTCAAATTTGATCGCTCGACCGGTATCTATGCACAAGTCACCAACTTTCAGTCGAGCATCAAAACGTTTGACATACACAGGGATAACCGGCTTTTTGCCGCCGTTATGACTAACCGCTTGCACGAAGACATATTTATCAACCACAATTTCAATTTTGACAAACAGATATTCACACCCGCTACCCGGCGAAAAGAGACGCAGCAGGTAAGGAACCTGACCGAACGTCGAAAAAAGGAGGTCAAGCAAGGCGTAACGCTGAAGCAGCTGATCAACGAGAGGTTGATGCAAAGGCTTGATTCAGCCAACAAACCTGCCGACACCCTGAGAAAAAAAGTTCCTGATACGTTGAGACTTGTGCTGCCGCTGGGTTCTATTCCCAATGCGGCCAAGCCTGATTCGCTTGCAACCGACACGACCAAGAAGGTGAGTCGCGCAACAATTAATGTTGACGATTATACATTTGAAGTTGACACGATGAAGAAGGATTCCGTGATCAAAGCGTTGACCTTGCCGGTTACCAAGGAGCCCGATGTGAATACCGATGATTACAAGTTCGAGGATGAAGCCATAAAGGCGCAACAACCGGGTGAGACTTTCCTGAGTCGCTACATGAAGGCCAAGGAAGGCAACCGGATCATGGGACCGTTCCCGTACGCACCGAAATTCAGCTATGAGAATTTTTCTACGGACTTTGTCATTGATCCGCTGCGGGGTTTCAGCGTCCGTCTCGAGACTCAGATGAACGACATACTCGAGAATTTCCGGATTTTCGGAGGCATTCAAACCGCATTTGACTGGAAAAGCGGCGACGTGTTTGGAGAATTTCACTACCTGAAACATCGTATGGATTTCAGCGTACGCTACGACCGCAAGGTGATCTTTTGGGATCAACATGAGGAGACGGCCACAACAACCAACGTGCAGCGCCAGAAGTATTCCTGGCAGAAAATTGAATTGGGGGCTTCGCTGCCCATCAATGTAAAGCTTCGGTTAGGTTTGAAGCCTTTTCTCGGCTATACGTTTTACGAAGACCTCGGACCTGATCAGCGCATAGTGTCCCCGCCGGATTACCGACCCTCGGAGTCGCAGTGGTACACAGGCGGCCGTGCCGAACTGGTCTTTGATAACTCTCTGAATAGCGGGTTGAATCTGATGGAAGGGACGCGCGGTAAGTTGGCCATCATTCATTACGAAGGAATAAACAACTCTTCCGCTACCTTCTCCCAGGTGTACCTGGACATGCGGCACTATCAAAAGATATATCGCGAGATTGTTCTCGCACTCCGTGCTTACGGCGGAAATTTCTTCGGCAATGCTCCAAAGCAATACGTCCTCGGCGGGGTAGACAACTGGTTTGGCAATTCGACCAATTATGAAGGCGTAAAAAATCCGCTCTATGTAACGTCGGGATACAACCGGAATCTCGTATTTACGGAGTTTGCAACGAACCTTCGCGGCTTTGATTACGCCACCTTGTATGGCACCAGTGTAGCGATGTTCAACGCTGAATTCCGCATGCCGATTGTAAGGGCGCTGGCTGGCAGTTCCGTATCATCCGGATTTCTCAGACACATGCAGTTCACAGCCTTCTATGACATTGGCACGAGTTGGACAGGCGCGCCGCCAATCAGTTCCGAGAATAGCCTTCGCACAGTTGAGATCAAGTCAGGACCCTTTACGATTGACTTAAAACAATACCTCAACCCCTGGTTATACAGCTACGGTTTCGGCTTCCGTTCCATGATCCTTGGCTACTATCTGAAGTTTGACTACGCCTGGCCGGTTGAAAATTTTAAAGTCAAAGACCCGCGAATTCTCGCCTCTCTTGGGCTGGATTTCTAGTCACCCATTCAAGGCGTAACTTGCGAAAAAACGATCGACCTATGTTGCGTTCCATGACGGGTTTCGGCAAAGCGCTGGCAACCGCCGAAGAAGGGTCCATTCAGGTGGAGGTGAAATCACTGAATTCAAAATACCTGGATGTCAGCCTGCGAATACCCTCAGATTTTTCGGACAAGGAAATCGACCTGCGCAACATGGTTCAGGAACATTTGGAACGCGGAAAGATTACCGTCACTGTCAGCTACGAAAAAAGTTCATCCACCCAATCCAAGACCCGCTACCGCGAGGAGCAATTTATTGCGCACTACCTGGAACTGAAGAAATTAGCCGACCGTGTGATGGCGCCTTACGACTCATTATTTGATGTGGCGCTTCGGTCTCCCGATGTGGCCATCAGCGATGATGCAAAGCCTTCCCAAACGGCCCAGGAGAAGTTGACCGAAGCTGTTGAAGAAGCGCTGGCCCAATGCAACCAGTTCAGGGAAGATGAGGGAAGGACACTTGCAGGGAAACTAACGGAGTACGCAGGCAATATTGCGGCAGGACTTAACCGAGTCGAAAAGCTAGACGCAGGAAGGATTGAGAAAACCCGGGAACGCATCCGCAAAAACATAACGAACTCATTTGGTGAAGAAGGCTTTGACAAAAACCGTCTGGAGCAGGAGATTCTCTTTTATGCTGAGCGCCTGGATATTCACGAGGAACGTGTAAGACTCCGAACGCATTTGTCCTATTTTGGCGAGGTTATGAACGGGGCTGCATCAAGCGGCAAAAAACTTGGGTTCATCGCGCAGGAAATTGGCAGGGAAATCAATACCATTGGGTCAAAGGCCAATGACGCGGCTATCCAGCGCGAGGTGGTGGGGATGAAAGAGGAACTGGAGAAAATAAAGGAGCAACTGAATAATGTACTGTAAGATCCTTCTGGCTTCGCTAATCCTCTCAGAGCTGTCTATTTTTCAGCTCGCCGCGCAGTCCGGCAAGATCAGCAAATTCAGCGCAACGTCTGGTGAACTCATTGGTCTGTGGTCAGGCGAAGGCGAAGTCATAGAATTTCGAAGCGACGGGATATGCCTTTATGGAGGGGAGTCGTTTGAATACCAGGTGTCAAACGGGTACCTGGTGATTTTCAAGCAATCCGGGAAGATATCATTTTCCTGCAAGCTGGGGTCTGATAAACTCACGCTGACGGCTGATGGACATCAGTCGTCATATTTGAAGATGACCTCCCTTGACAAGGTAACCCCGCGGTTGAACGATATTCGAAACCCGGTGGACATCTCCGGCAAATGGTGCTATTTGAAGAACTCAAGCGGCGCCTTCACAGGGCGATGCATCACACTCAGGGATAATGGCACATATTTGTTTGGATTTGATGGTCCCGATAAGGTTGATTTGCAGTCAACCGGTGCGCGGATGACAGCCGACTCGGGAATATGGTATGTAGACGAGGAAAGACTCTTCTATCAGTCGGCCATAAGAGGCGGCGGCTCATATAAACTGGAGCGGAGGAATGGCCCTTCGAATCCTTCAAATCCAGTGATTGTCCTTGACAGCGAACCGTTCGTCAAGACCGGGCAACCGAGGTAGTAACTGAAGGGAATAATCGTTACTTTTATTCTTCATCAATCAATCAACAACATGAGCGCACAACTTTCCCGCAGGGCGTGGTTTAAATCCGCCCTCACTGCCGGGGCCGCCATGCCCCTTGGATTGTCGCTGGTACAGGAGCTTATGGCAGCACCTGCCAGTAAGGCTGAATGGGAGTACTTGTCTTCTGTCAATGGAAAATTGGTACGATTAGGGTCAAATGAAAACCCGTATGGGCCTTCTCAAAAAGCCAGGCAAGCAGTTCAGCAAATTGTAGGCGAAGGAAACCGTTATGCCTTCGACCAAATCAGTGAGATTGAGGCCATGATTGCCGCCAAGGAAGGCGTTACCCCAGATCACCTAATGCTGACAGCTGGAAGTGGTGAGGTTCTCGCCGTTGTAGGGATGACTGTTGGGCTGGAGGGCGGATCTGTGCTCTCTGCATGGCCCACTTTTACCATGCTGATGAATTACGCCGAGAAATTCAAGGCTCGTTGGGACCGTGTTAGCCTCGACAAGAACATGGCGCACGACCTGGAAGCCATGGCTGCTGCCGTTAAACCAGATACGAAGATTGTTTTTGTCGTTAACCCTAACAATCCGACCGGAACGGTGGTTGACAATACACGTCTTAAGAACTTCTGCATCGAGGTTTCCAAAAAGACCACGGTATTCTCCGATGAGGCCTACCTGGAGTTTCTTGAGCCATCACAGCAGCAATCGATGGTTGAACTGGTTAAGCAGGGACATAACGTCATTGTATCACGAACCTTCTCTAAGATTTATGGATTGGCCGGCCTTCGAATCGGTTATGCAGTTGCAAAGCCCGAACTGATTGCAAGATTCAAGAAGAACCAATTAGGAACGATCCTCAGCCAGGCCGCCGTTGCAGCTGCCAAAGCCAGCCTTGGCGACGAGGAGTTTATGGCATATACGCGCAAAATGAATGCAGAGGCACGGGCTTACTTCACAGATTATCTCGACAGGAAGAAGTGGTTCTACGGAAAGTCACAGACCAACGTTTTGCTGTTCCCTGCACCAAAGAGCGGGAAAATGATTCTGGAAGAAACTCTGAAGAAGGGGTACCAGATTCGTATCTGGGACTACCAGGAAAAGGAATGGTGCCGTGTGAGTATTGGCACGCTCGATGAGATGAGATCGTTTGTTAAGGCTTTTGACGAGATCGTCGCCTAGACCGAAGTTTTCCTTCTGAGCAGTACGTACCCCAGACATGCGGTGACCAACGCTGAGATGATCACCTTAACGACATATTGAGTTCGTGGTATATCAAACCAGGAGGCAAGAGACGCGTCGATGCTGTAAATACCCATCAGGAGAACAACGCCAAAAATCACAAGCAACACGGCGTTGTAGAGTACAGAAGGCCGGTAACCGGCAGGGATAAGTGACCTGTCATTGATCAACAGGATGAGAAAAGCGGTAAGCAACGGGAGTACCATCCCGTTGAGTGCCTGTACAACAAGGATAACAGGTATCGGCCGAACACCGCTAATTCCAAATAGGAAACCGCTGAGCAACACAACGGCCCACACCATTCTTTGTTTCCTTTTGTCCCACGAGAAAACCGAGGAGGCGATGATAGAAGCCGCATAGGGCGATGTAAGAGAAGAAGAAAAACCGGCAGCAAAAAGCCCAACCCCGAGCGCGGTAGCACCAAGGGGGCCCATCGCCGTTCGCAGTTCTTCTGACAAAATGGTAAAGCTCGTGAACGGTGGTACAGTAGTGCCGGCAACAAGGATGGCCGCTGTGATTGCGCCCCCAATCACAACTGAGAGCGTGAGCCCAATACGCATCAGCGGTACGGTTTGTCCCTTGCTTACCCCATATCCAAGAAACACATTGTATGGAACAATGGTTGTTCCTATCAGTCCGAGAATCAGCAATTCAGATCCTGCAGGCATTGAAGGTACGGTAGCAGCGCGCGCATACTCCGCAACACCGAAGGGTCGGGCAACAGCCAGGTAAGCAAATGCGATACCCATCAGGCCTACCAGTGCAGTCATCAGCCAACCAATTGATTCCCGTTTGTCTGTCCAGAGGACAACAGCGACCGCTGCAGTGAAGAGGATAGTTAGCCAGCGCATGTCGACGGGTGCAACAACTTGAATGCCAGAAACACCACCAAGAATATTGCCCGCTTCATATGCCGCACAACCCAGCACAACAGGGCCGCCTAGCAGGTAGTTGAGCCACCTGCCTTTTCGATCCCCGTATGCGCGCGTGAGTGCCTGGCCCATCGGCAACCCACTGACTATGGCCAGGCGCGCCGACACCTCCTGCAGGACGATGCATGCTACTGTCGAGAATGAAACTGCCCACAGCAAGTCAAGCTGGAATGTTGCGCCGGCCGAAGCGGCTGTTGTGACCGTACCCGGGCCAACAAACGCAGCTGAGATGACCGACCAGAGTACTACACTTGAAATGTTCTTTCTGACGGTCATAGCAGTTCTGAGTCTACCGCGCTGACTCTGAACTCAGGATTGAACCGAAGTACACGGCGTTCATCAGCATCTTGTTGGTGCCGAACCAGAAAGCCCGAAATGCAAGGTCCTCAGTAAACCCAATGATGCGTCCGCGTCCCATTGCAACGATTCCCACGCCGGAACTGTTCTTGAATTTCGGGTAGTTACGCTTCGACATGTAACCGCTCATCATGGGCGATGAACCATACACCATCGGGTTAGAATACGAACCTTTCCCTTTTTCCATGAACAGGTTGGTGGACTTAAACATCGGAACCTTGGTGGTGTAGTAGCCATAGAACAGCGGGTTGGTCAGGTCTACATCCGCTTCAACTATGGCACCGCTGGTTTCCTGTGCGCGGCCGGCGTCCAGGATTTCTGAATACGGACGCTGAGGAATTTCTTTCCTGTCGTCCGTGAGAGTTCTCATGTCGAACTTGCCCAGGCCTGCGGTTGTAAACCAGTTCAGTGCTTGTTCAAAGCCGATAGCCACACCGCCATTCTGTATCCATGTTTTAAGCTTCTCACGCGCAGCTTCACTAATGGCGCCATAGGAACCGGCAGGGAAAATAATGGTGGTGTATCTGTTCAAATTGGCGGAATTGAACACGCTTACTGGCATGCATGTTACGGGAATGTTGTACCGCTGATCGAGGAGGTGCCAGATCTCGCCTGCATCCGTGGGCGAAACGCTGCTGAAACCTGAGCCCCCCTCAACCAGGATGGCTATGGATGGCTTAGTGAGCGTTTGAAACGAACTGCTTCCAAGACTTACCCCACGATAGTCGAGACCGGTTTGAAACGCATGAACGTCAATGCCGTCTTTCTCAGCGATTTCGCGGAGGTAAACTTCAATCTGATCAGGGTTCTTGTCCTGGTTCTCCAGGGGTACCATTATGGAGCCGCGTTCAAAGCGTTTTCCCGAAGAGTGAAAGAATGGCTCAGTAGAAACTTTTGCCCTGATCCCGTGACTAACCAGCCGATAGATCGCTCGTGGCGCATAGTACCCGTAGGTCTCGAAGACGTACGCATATTCGCCCTTTTCGCCAACGATCTTGCCGGGTGCAAGCACAGGCTCCGTAACCCTCGAACCAGGGGCGGGAGGCACTTTAAGTTCCTCGTAGTCAAGTCCGAATGCCAGGGGTAGCGTCCAGCTTGAGATGTCATAGAAGATTGAATCCTTGAACTGTGTCATCTTTCCGAACATGCCTTTGACAAGCCTGTACTTGGCTTGATTGAGGGGGATGACGTAGCTGGATTCTACAGGAAAACTTTTACCATTGATGCTGGATGAAGATGAGGCAGCATATACTTCCACATTTTGACGGCTCAGAATATCCAGCATGTGGTATAGCCGCCCTTTGTCGCGGGATGTGAAGACATAGCCTTTAACAGGATCCTTTGCTGCCTCTGTAAGGGCGCTTTTATAGAAGTCGCGTTGGTAATTGAGCAGTTCTTCGCGCAGCTCGTTTACAGCCTTGAAAGAACTCAACATAGTGGCGAAATGGTTGCGGATCGTGAAGGGAAAAGTGAGGATACCGTTGGTGCTTTCCTGGGCATGACCGCGCGAACTCGCCTGCTCAAACAGGATTCCGATCGCGCCTTCCACGTCCGGATAGGTTGAGCCCTTGCCGTAGTAGAAGTCATCGTAGCCTTCCTGGGTAAAATAGAGGGATCCGAGCTGATCGAGAGCCTTGGCGTGGAATTCGCCCATTTTCCGCGTGAGCTCCTGGTTTTTTTCAGGTGTAATAGGGTTGACACGCGTTGGCTCCCCCGGCATGAAAAAGAATGTGGCATTAGTTCCCTGCTCATGATGATCGGTAAGCACATTGGGTTTCCATTGCTGGAACTTGGTGATCCTTGCGCGAGACTCCGGCAACTGAGCCACGAGCCAGTCCCGGTTCAGGTCAAACCAGTAATGGTTGAATCGGCCGCCGGGCCAATGCTCATTGTGCTCCATATCATTGGGGTCAGGCGAGATGAGTTTGCTCTTGCGCGAATTGGCCCAATGCGCGAAACGGTTCAGACCATCAGGGTTGAAACTGGGATCGAAGAGAACAATGGTGTTTTGTAGGTACTTTTCAATCTCAGGCCCTTGAGCCGCGGCCAGGTAGTAGGCCATCAACAACCCGGCGTTGGCACCGCTGGGTTCGTTGCCATGTATGCTGCACCCGAGATAGAAGACGGCTGGCATCAACTTGACATCCAGGCTGCCCGACTGCCCGGGATCAGAAAGCCGCAGGTGCTGCGTCCGGATAGACTCAATATTCTGGTGATTTTGTGGGGTTGTAATGGTAAGGAGGAGTAACGGCCGGGTTTCATATGTCTGCCCGGTCACTTCAAGGGTAATCCGGTTGGACGCCTTGTCCAGTGCCATCATGTAATTGACAAGACGGTCGTGGCTTACGTGCCATTCGCCAACCTCGTGACCGATGATCGAGGCTGGACTCGGGATAGCCGGATCGAAACGCGCGCCGACTGGGAGGTAATACGAGAGGTCGACCTGCGCAGCAGATGATGAAACCGTCAGGATCAGGGCAGATACAATCAATGTCCTCAACATTTGCTTTAAGTATTGGTTTAATACAACGTTAGCATTCTGCATGATTTCAAGCAACAAACTTACGGAGAGGCGGAGGTAAGGGTGTTTTATGTTAATCATTTGTTCGTAACATTTAACTGGCGGGTAAAGCACCGATGATCGGAAAAAGAATAGTTTTGTTGATCTATTAAATCTCACCCTAATCCCAATCCCTATGAGGAGAATTCTACAGTTCTTCGTTGTTGCCTTGATAGCAGTTCCGCTGGGAGCTGTGGCGCAAGGGGTAACAACAGCAAGCATTACCGGAACGATCAAGGATAAGACGGGAGAAGTTATTCCCGGTGCAAACGTGGTAGCCACCCACATGGAATCTGGTACCACCTATGGCGCGGCAACGCGAGCCGATGGCCTCTACAATATTGAGGGCATGCGAGTGGGCGGACCCTATACCGTTAAAGTTTCCTTTGTTGGTTACAAAGAGCAAGTCCACGAAGAAATTTATCTGGAATTGGGGCAAACACTGATCCTGAACTATGACCTGATCTCGGAGGCAACCGAATTGGATGCCATTGTCATTACAGGAGTGCAGGATGCCATTCTCAACTCAGAGAAGATTGGAGCCTCTTCCAACTTCTCCAACCGGAATATCACGCGCCTTCCTTCGATTGGGCGCGATTTCCGCGATATCACGCGGTTGACGCCCCAGGCCGGTGGAGGAGCATTCTCTTTCGGCGGCAGGAGCAATCTATATAACAACCTCAGCATTGATGGCGCAACCATGAATAACGTCTTCGGACTCAACCCGCTGCCCGGCGGCCAGTCTGCAGTTACGCCATTCAGCATGGATGCCATCCAGGAGATGACCGTCTCACTTTCTCCATATGACGTACGCCAGGGAAACTTCACCGGCGCCGGTGTTAGTGCCATTACCCGAAGCGGGACAAACGAGTTGAGTGGCTCAGCATACTATTTCTTCCGTTCCGAGGATTTTGCCGGCAAGGAAATCGCAGGCGCCTCGGCACCAGTTCCTGACTTTAGTTTCAAGAACTATGGATTCCGCCTTGGCGGACCAATCATAAGGGACAAACTATTCTTCTTCATCAACGCAGAGGTCGAGACCAGGACAGATCCTTTCTATACTTTCCCGGTTCGACAAACTGGCGAGGCTATCACCAGCACCAACACACAAGCCACTGACGATGCCGACCCTGCCACAGGGCTTGCCGGCTTGCGCGACTTCCTGATCCAGAACTACAGCTATGATCCTGGTGTATATAAGGACTTTACCCGCGCTACAGAAAGCAAGCGCTATGTGATGCGCCTTGACTACAACATCAGCCAGAATCACAAGCTGACCATACGGGGCAACATCACAAATGCATTCCAGGACCAGTTTCCGAGCGGATCGGGCGGATTCACTGGTGCGCCTGCCGGCGGCCGTGGCAATTCAGTCAACGTACTTTCCTTTTCTTCTTCCTTCTACCGGATCAACAACAACCAATACTCCGGAACAGCTGAATTGAACTCTACTTTCGGCGGCGGAAAGTTCTCCAACAACCTGGTGGTGGGGTATACGGCCCTTCGCGACTTCCGTCAGAACGCAGGAGGCCTCGATGTTCCCAGTATTGCCACGACAGACATTCTCGGTCCGAACGGACAGAATATGACCACCTTTGGTCCGGATCCGTTTACCAAGAACAACAAACTTGACCAGGATGTCATCCAGTTCAATGATAACTTCACCATTTATCTGAAGGATCACACCGTTTCGGTGGGTACGGCCAACGAGTACTATTATTTCAACAACGTGTTTACCCAGGTGGTCAACGGAAACTATCGTTACAACAGCCTGGCTGACTTTTATGCAGATGCAGATCCTAACACAACGAGTGCGCAGCGACCTGCGAATTACAATATCCAGTACGTAGCGGTTGCCGGCGGTCCTGGGGCCACTGCAGCCAAATGGTCGGCACTCCAACTCGGATTCTATGCGCAGGATGTATACAAGGGGATCAGCAACCTGACGCTGACTGGCGGTATTCGCGTTGATGTTCCTGTTTATCTCACCGACCTGCCGGTTAACAACTATGTTAACTCGATTGATTTTAATGGCGAGAAGCTCCGTGTGGGTGGCTGGCCAGAGGTTCGGCCACTTATTTCGCCCAGGATCGGTTTTAACTGGGACATGAATGGCGACCGTTCAACACAGTTGCGCGGTGGGACGGGCATTTTGACAGGACGCATTCCATTTGTTTGGCTTTCCAATGCCGTTAGCAACAACGGTCTCTATTTTGGACAGTTTGCTTCTACCAACGTACCGTTTGATGTTACTGGTGATGGATTCCCGTACAATTTCGATCAGAACCCTTACGTAGCTACATCCGAAAATTTCTCAGACCTTGTGAACGGCAATCCTACGCTAGTTACCAACCCGCTCAACCGCAACTACGGCCGGTCGTCGATAGTTCCAGCGATCAATGCGGTTTCCAAGAACTTCAGATTCCCGCAGGTTTGGCGCAGCAGCATTGCTGTCGACCAGAAACTGCCTGGCGGCATCATCGGTACCCTGGAGTATATCTACACCAAGGACATCAACGCGGTGCTCCTTCGTGATGCAAACCTGAGACCGGCGGTGGCCACCCTGGTGGGCGATGGACGCCCCCTTTATGGTGCGGCCGGCGCCGATCGCCAGATCTACGGCAACGATCGCCGCCTCTCCGGTGAAGTAGGCCAGGCGCTCGTCCTTGACAACACCGACCAGGGTTACCAGTGGAGCCTCACTGCGCAATTCCGGAAAAACTTCACGCGTGACTTTACCATCATGGCGGCTTATACGTACAGCGATGCACGTGAAATTAACCCTCAGACTGGATCAACCGCCGGTGGCACGTTTGTGCAGCAGGCCAATATCCTTGGCCCCAACAACTCCGGGATGTCTTATGCCAATGCCCTTACGCCTCACCGCATTATTGCGTATGGGTCATACCACTTTGAGTGGATGAAGAATTTTGGAACAACGATTGGCATTACTTATGAGGGACGTACTGGTTTCAATTTCTCCTATCTTTACCAAGGTGACCCGAACAGCGATGGCGTTGGCGGCAACGACCTGATCTATGTTCCACGCAACCAGAACGAAATCATTCTTGCACCGAGCAACGCGAGTGACCCCAGGACGCTTACCGAGATATGGAACCAGCTTGATGGCTATATCAATCAGGATGAGTACCTAAGTGAAAACCGTGGCAAGTACGTTGCGCGCGGAGCAACATTCAATCCATGGGTGGACAGGGTCAACCTTAGCGTGTTGCAGGATTTCTATCTCCGTGTGAACAACAAGCGTCATACGCTTCAGTTCTCGGTCAACATTGAAAACGTGCTGAATCTGCTCAATTCAAGTTGGGGCCTGACGCAACAGGCTTCACGCACTCAATTGATCAGGTTCATCGGATATGAAACTCCTCATACGGCAGGGTCGATCAGTGCGCCTTCGAATGGTGGCGTACCTTGGGCGGCAACTACCGGCCGACCGGTCTATGCCTTTGATCTGAACGCGGATGGAACTCCGTTGAGGTCAACCTATAACTATGATACGTCGACTTCGGCCCGCTGGCAATTGCAGCTCGGTCTTCGTTACAGTTTCTAATCCCCAAATACGATTCACATGAAAAAGATCACTAAATCAACTCTGACAATCCTGGGGATTCTGGTTGGGCTGCTGAGTTGCAGCGCGCCCGAGTTACCGACTCCCAATACTTTCTCGAGCGGGGCTTCTTACAAAGCATACTTCAATTTTGCGAACGCCACGACAGATGCCCCCTCACTTGACTTTTATGTCAATGGCGTAAAGCTTGGAGCTGCTGCCCGGGGAATCGGGTCGTCTGTATTTACCGTGGTTCCAATTCCCACACCCGGCATTGCAGGGGGGGTTACAGCAAATACCGCTATTCGTGCCAAGGCCACTTCCGGCACTATTGGCGGGAATCTTGGATCTGCTGATCTGATTTTCCGTGCCACCGCAAACGGTACGGGTGTTTTTTCGGCCGTAAACAATGCCAACTATACAGTGATCGCTATTGACAGCATTGGACGAGACATCCCTCCAAGACTTTTCCGCTATACGGCTACCATCTCCTTCGCCGACGTGACGTATTGGAATCCAAATGTCGAGGAAATGATTTCAGCAAGCCGACGCGATTCACTGAACCCGGCAAACTGCCCGGCGTGTGTTAACTGGGATGGTGCCATTCAGAACCCTTCAACGGCCACCGAATTTGCCAATCTTGTGGGCGTCGGGCTTCCGCCGCTGGGGATCACCGATGTGGGAGGAATAAGGTTTTATGTGACCACGGATGCACCGCTTACTTTTACGGCTGGCACCGTAGTCACAAATGCCGGAATTCGTTTCATCAATGCGGTCTCCAACGCCAACAACATCACGGCGGCGGCCAACACAAACGGAACTTTCGGTGGACCTCCACTTTATGCCCGGCTGAACAGCGGCGCCCCCATTAACCTTACCGGCGTGGCTGCTCCGAACGCCACGAATGCCTTTGTGGCCGGTGTTGCCGGCGGCTTCACCCCAACTGCTGGTTCTCGAACGGCCACCGTGGCCTTCACCTCCCAGGCCATTGCGGTTGCTGGTGTTCCAAACGCTTACACACTTCAGTTTGCGACAGACAGCGGATTCACAAACATAGTGTACAGTGCTGCGGTCACATTTCCACCGGGCAAGAACTACACCATTTTTGCCAGAGGAAGATTCGATTCGCTGACGGGCGCTCAGCCGAACATCAGCCACGGCATCATTACCCACTAACTTTCAAAAAGAAACGAAAATGAAGACTCTCAATATTTCCATAAGAATCCTGTTAGTGGGTGTTTTGTCGCTGACACTGAACAGTTGCGCTGACAGTTTTGATACACCTGCAGGACCAACAGGACCATCCATCGCTGCAAAAATGGCGGCCGATGCTAACTTCAACTTGTGGACGGCTGCGGCACAACGGGTGGGCATTTATCCATCACTGAATAACAACAACTCGGGCATGGTGACAATCTTTGCTCCCTCAGACCCGGCGATGACAACATACCTAGGTACAATCTATGCGGCTCAACTTCCGCTCCCAATCACCGAGGCAAGTTTGATTGCATTCATCGACGGGTTGTCAACCACATCTAACCCCACGTTGGCTTCATTTACTGGTACACTGGTTCCCGTCATGAACTACCACATGGTAAGCTCTGTACTGACTTCCACGATGCTCACGGGCACACAGACATTTGCCACGATAAACGGCGCACGCCTTTCGATTTCACGGACGGGAAGCACCGTGGTCCTTAACGGCAACAGCGCAACCAATGGGGCTACAATTGCCAGCTTTGACCTCATGGGCTCCAATGGAGTGGCACATACCATAGATCGCGTAATGACAGCCCTGTCAACAGCAACTGTCCTGACCCCTGGCTTGTCCATCAGTTATGCGACAAACCCTCCGACCATTACCGGCTATGGGGTGGTAGGCGATGTGGATGCCTCTGATACAGATTTTGACCTGATGTACACCCTGATTCGTTGGACTGGTCAGACGCCAACCATTTTGCCTAATACCACCCCGCTGCCTGACTTTACGATCTTCAGGGCCAATGACGGGCTTATCAGGGCCTATCTTCTGTCACTCAATGCGACGTTAACCACCGAGGCCCTGTGTTTCACCTTCATCTCCACAGCCTCTGCCTCAACAACGCCGACGCTGGCAGAGTTGACCGCCTTTACTCAGTATTTCATAGTGCCGGGTCGTTATCTGAGCAATGATCTTACCGACGGACAAGAGCTTCAAACCTTGTTGCCATCAGCCAAAATAACGGTAGATGTTGCCCCGGGACCTCCGCCTGTGTATACGTTGGGAGATCTCAATGCAGCTACCGATCCAACGATCAGTGCAGCCAATTCTCTCACCAACAGCGGCGTGTTGCACACGATCAGCGCTGTGTTGCGTAACAATTGATTTTGTAAAGTCTGATTTGAAAGAGGCCCTTCGGGGCCTTTTTCGTTATTAGGCCGTTTTGCGTATTTTGAGTGATGGCAACAACGGTTAACGATGCGTAGCCTGCTGCTGTCTTGTCTGCTGCTGTCCGGTTGCCAGTGGAAAGCCGATCAGTCCACTTTTGCTGGGGCACCGCAAGTTTCCATCGATCTTGCCCAAATCAGGGAACGGGGCTTTCTCCAGGCAATTGTCGACAATAATTCCATCAGTTATTTCATTTATCGAGGTCAACCGATGGGGTATGAGTATGAACTGCTGCAGAGTCTGTCCCGCAAACTCAATGTCGAACTCAAGATTAAGGTCATCAGCGGTATTGAGCGAGCTATCGACATGCTCAACCGCGGCGAGGCGGATCTGATCGCTTTTCCCCTGACAATTACCCGCGAGCGTACTGAGTACCTGGCTTTCACCGATGCCCAGTTCACGACAAGCCAGGTGCTTGTGCAACGAAAGCCGGCCAACTGGCGGCGTATGCCCCCAACGCGCGTCGAGCGCCAGCTTATTCGCAACCCTGTTTCACTCATCGGAAAACAGGTTCATGTCATGGATGAATCATCCTTTAAGGAACGCCTTGAGAATCTTTCCCAGGAAATCGGAGGGGAGATCATCATTGTGGAAGACAGCGCCACTGCTGAAACTGAATCCCTCATTGAGAAGGTCGCCAATGGAGAGATAGAGTTTACTGTTACAGATCAAACGCTGGGAATGGTCAACGCAATCTACTATCCCGATCTTGATGTAAATACTGTCCTGAGTCTTCCACAACAGATCGCGTGGGCAGTGAGAAAAAACTCCGCCGACCTTCAGGTGGAGGTGAACAATTGGCTGGCTCAACTCAAGGACGACGGGCGGTTCAGTATCCTGTATAACAAATACTTCAACAGTCCAAGATCATCCCAAATCAGGATGACCAGTACCTACTCGTCCCTGGGAGGCAACCAGTTGTCTCCTTACGACGAGGAAATAAAGAAGGAGGCTCGCAACCTGGGGTGGGACTGGCGTTTGCTCGCTTCAGTGATCTACCAGGAGTCGAATTTCAGGCCGGCAGCGCAATCATGGGCAGGTGCGGTAGGCCTCATGCAGCTTATGCCGGCCACGGCCAGGGAATTTGGTGCCGTCGACCGCACCAATCCATACCAGAGTCTTCATGCCGGCTCGCGCTACCTTCAATACCTTGACAAGTTATGGTCGAAGTACGTGCGCGATCAACAGGAACGCATTAAGTTCGTGCTGGCCTCGTATAACGCCGGTCTGTCTCATGTTATTGATTCACGCAACCTGGCGAAGAAGTACAACAAGGATCCAAATCGGTGGGAAGATGTCGAGTCGTTTCTGCGGCAGAAGTCGAACCCGAAATATTACCGCGACCCTGTCGCGGTGGCAGGGTATTGCAAGTGTGAAGAACCCATCCACTACGTGCGGGATATCCTCGCCAGGTACGAAGAGTACAAACTGGTCATTGCTGCTGCCTGAGTTCGCTTACTATCGCGCCAAAATCCAGCGACTCCCAGTTCCGGTCGATACCCGGTCTCGCCATCACCCTGTTCATAACCGCCCCCTGCCGGCGGCCCACTTCGAGGGCTTGCGAGTACCGGATCTCCTCGTGAAAGGTGACCATACTGTAAAGAGGTATCCAATCCTGCGGATACAACTCATACAGACGCGCTTCAATTTTTTTGCGGAGCAGGAATTCCGGGTCAGCCACAAGGTCACGCATTTCGATGAAGTTACCGAGGGCCAATTCAGCAATGGCATCAGCATCAGCCTTCCGCAGCCGTTGGAAATCAGCCGTGGCTCCCTTCCAGTCATCATTGTATTTGTCCAATAATTGGTTGAAGACGGTACAATCTTCAAATCCCGCATTCATCCCCTGGCCAAAGAATGGAACAATTCCATGGGCAGCATCACCAATGAGCATTGTCCTGTTTTTTACCCATGGGCTGCATTGGATGGTTACAAGTGACGCAGTAGGATTATCACGAAAATCGTCCACCAGGGACGGCATAAGATTAGCCGCATCCGGAAAAGTGCCGTTGAAAAAAGCAGCAACCTGCGCGTCTGTTTGAACTTCCTTGAAGGAGTTTTGACCTTCAAAGGGGGAAAAAAGTGTCACCGTGAAAGTTGCATCAGGATTGGGCAATGCGATGAGCATGAAGCTTTCCCTGGGCCAAATGTGCAACGCCTCCTTCTCCATTACGAATTCGCCGTTCTTGCCCGGAGGTATCCGCAGTTCCTTGTACCCGTGTTCGATAAAGTGCTGCTGATACTCAAAACGGTCCGTCATCTGCATGGAAGCGCGGACGGCGCTGAAAGCACCATCGGCGCCGATGATGAAGTCGGTTGCGTGGTGTCGGGTACCGTGATCCTGAACCAGGTGGAGTTCGGTCTTGTCCAGGTTGACATCTATGCAGCGATTCTCAAAGGAGAACTTTACGCCCCTTTTTTCGGCCTCATCCATCAGGAACATATTCAGCCCGCTGCGCGATATCGAGTTGATGTACTGGCCGTCTTTGCCGTACGGCTGATAGGTCAGCTTGCCGTTAATGTCGTGCATGAGCCGCCCCTTCATGGACACAGCGTGTTTCTTCATTTCGGCGGCTAGCCCAACCTCCTCCAGTGCTCTGATGCCCCTGTTGCTGAGCGCAAGATTGATCGAGCGGCCGCCACCGAGAAAGGTCGTTCGCATGTCGTGCCGGCGCTCAAATACCAAAACCTGGTATCCGCGCCGGGCCAGGTATATGGACAGCAGTGATCCCACCAGGCCCGCTCCGACGATGCTAATCTCTTTGGGTTTTTTCATCTTGGTTCCAATTCCTGCTCAAATTGGGAATCCACGACCGATATTCTTATGACAAAACTCAGGATTTGGCTTTGACTTTCCATCACAACGCACTCTTAAGGACATTTACAAATCGATAAACGTCTTCAAAACTATTGTACATGGGCACAGGGGCGACCCGGATCACATTGGGCTCTCGCCAATCCGCGACGACTCCCTTTCTTGTGATTGCTTTGAAAACCGCGGGCCCACGCTGGCCATTCATCAAAATGGAAAGCTGGCATCCTCGTGCAGCGGGATCACCAGGAGTGATGATAGTAAATGCTTTGCCCATCGGATCAGTTTCTCTAAGTAGCTGATCCAGGTACGCGGTCAGTTGAACACTCTTCCTGCGCAGGGCCTTCATGCCCGCCCTGTCAAACAATTCGAGGGAAGCGAGATGCGCTGCGCCGGTAAGGACGGGGAAGTTTGATACCTGCCAGCCATCCACACCCGAAACAGGGATGAAGCCCTTCTTCATTTTGAACCGTTCTTTTTCGGAGTGCCCCCACCAGCCGGCCATGCGGGGCAGTCCACTATTTCCGTGACGCTCGTGCACGAAGGCTCCGGCAACGCTGCCAGGTCCTGAATTGAGGTACTTGTAACTGCACCAGACTGCGAAATCGACATCATCATCATGCAGACTTAGCGGCACGTTGCCAATTGCGTGGGCAAGATCAAAGCCGGCAACCGCGCCAGCCGCGTGAGACGCTTTGGTGATTGCTCCAAGGTCAAAGAACTGTCCTGTATAGTACTGAACGCCGCCAAAAAGAACCAGCGCCAGTTGGTGGCCTTGCTCGCGGATTTCTGCCAGGATGTCCGCCATTCTCAAATGATGCTCACCGGGTCTTGGTGCCAGTTCTACCAGCGCTTTTTCAGGATCCATTCTATGGAGTTGCACCTGTGAGGCGACAGCATACTGATCGGAGGAAAAAGCTCCTGCCTCCGTCATGATTTTAAACCGTTGTGGTGTGGGTCTGTAAAATGAGGTCAGCATCAAGTGAAGGTTCACCGTGAGTTGGTTCATCGCGACAACTTCATGCGGACGTGCGCCCACCAGCCTGGCCAGTGGCTTTTTTGTGTGGTGATGATAGTACAGCCATGGTCGACGGCCGTGGAGGTGTCCCTCTACGCCGAGTCTTGCCCAATCATTCAGCTCCTCTTTTATGTATCTGGAAGCATTCCTGGGTTCCAGGCCAAGCGAGTTGCCGCAGAAATAGATTGATGGTTTTTTGTTGACCCTTGGGATCAAGAACTCGTTTCTGAAACTCCGTAGAGGATCCTTGCGGTCCATCTCTCTGGCCCTGGCAAGCTTGGCTGAATCGGACATCTTAGTTTCTCGCAAGGTGAGTTGAGGCAACTGACTTTCGGTGGTGTTCGGCATGATAGGCCGTGAAATAAAGCATCTCACGCAAGGTGAGTTTTCCAAGCAATGGGTGGGGGAGTATAAGGGTGTCAAGTTCCGACTCCGAGAAACGCTCAACGCGGCGATTTAGCCGGTCTATCATTTGCTCAAGTCGTGAACAAAGTCCACGAAGGTTGGTCGGGACTCCCGGGATAAACGGTCGGGAAGCGCGACCTCCCGCTGCGAGTTTTTCCTGATAGCGGGCGACAAGGTCATCAAAAGTCCGGCTGGGGCGGTTGGCTTTCCCAAAAAGCGCGGGGAGAATAAACTTTGGAAGCGCGAAGGCAAGTGCGACGGGACGCACACTTTTCACAAGATGTTCAGCCTGTTGAGCAGGGCTCCATTTGCCGGGAGCGGCCATGTGCGCCTGGACTTCCGGCATACGCATGATTTCGGTTAGAAATGCCCCATACTTCTCCGCGAGAAGCGGCTGAATTTCCTTGCCTGTCATGGGTCAAACAAAGCGCGGATCAGCTTCCATCACTGTACCGCACTTCTTGCACGTGCGATAGTCCTTGGATGCATAGTATTCACGGAATCGGGGCAAGAAATCAGTTTCGATATTGTTCAGGTGGAACTTGTACTCGTGCAACTTGTTGTTGCATGCCTCACAGAACCACATCAGGCCGTCGTCTTCACTGCTCTGACGCTTGCACTCGATGACAAGCCCAATGGAGTTGGGTGTGCGGATAGGCGAATGCGGAACGCGAGCAGGAAGAAGAAACATGTCTCCTTCATTAATGGGTATAGAAATCGCCTTGCCTTCTTCCTGGATCCTGACAGTGATATTGCCTTCAAGCTGGTAGTACAGCTCTTCTGTTTCGTTGTAGTGGTAATCTTTGCGTGCGTTCGGACCGGCCACGATCATGACGATATAGTCCCCTGCATCGGCGTAGAGATTCTTATTTGCGACTGGCGGCTTAAGCAGGTGGCGGTTTTCTTCGATCCACTTCTTCAGGTTAAAGGGTCTTCGTATGGCCATACGATGCGTGCTTTTGGCATGTAAATCTAAGCCTTTTCAGTCTATCTTTAGCACCATGGAACTGAGTCTTAACGGCAAACGAGCGGTGGTCTGCGGCAGTACGCAAGGTATTGGAAAGGCGGCGGCTATGGAGTTAGCTGATCTTGGCGCCAATATCTCATTGGTTGCTCGCGACAAGGCCAGGTTGAAAGATGTGTTGAAAGAATTGCCGAAGGTCAAGGGCCAGGAACACGATGCCCTGGTTGCTGATTTTAATTTCCCTGAGCGACTTCAATCAGCAATGGAGAAATTCACGTCCAGGCATGCTGTACACATTCTGGTGAACAATACGGGCGGACCGCCGGCTGGTCCTGTGTTCTCCGCATCGCTGGATGAGTTCACCAAGGCATTCGCCAACCACCTTTTATGCAACCAGGTATTGGTGCAAGCTCTTGTTCCCGGCATGAAGAAGGAGAAGTACGGACGAATCATCAACATCATTTCAACTTCCGTGAAAGTACCCATTCGCGGACTTGGTGTATCGAATACAATCAGGGGAGCCGTGGCTAACTGGTCAAAGACACTGGCCGCTGAACTGGGACCCTTTGGAATCACTGTAAACAATGTCTTGCCGGGCGCCTCGATGACAGGTCGTTTGGAGACCGTAATCCGGGACCGTTCAGTCAAGCAAAAGAAAAGTCGTGACCAGGTCCTGGAAGAAATGATCAGTGAGATCCCCGCTGGGAGAATCTCCTCGCCGGTAGAGGTGGGCGTCGTGGTTGCCTTCCTTGCAACGCCCGCTGCAGGTTATATCAACGGCATCAATCTTCCTGTCGACGGCGGTAGAACCGGCAGCTTGTAAGCAGGAATGGAAAGAATTGCCAATTTCATCGATGGTAAGTGGACCGTGCCGCACGCGGGAGCCTACATCAATAACGTGAATCCGGCAACGGGAGACGTGTACAGCCTCATTCCCGACTCTGATGCCACCGATGTGCAGAGCGCAGTGGATGCCGCCACAAAGGCTTTTCCAGGATGGTCGGAACTGCTGCCGGAAAAGCGACATACAGTACTTGCCCGTTTGGCCGACCTTATTGACCGCGACGCCGATGCACTGGCACGTGCCGAGTGCATTGACCAGGGGAAGCCCCTGAAGCTGGCCAAGAGCATGGACATCTATCGGGCGGCCGCCAATATCCGGTTTTACGCGACAGCTGCCATGCACGTGGCCTCCGAAGCGCACGCTTCAGGCAATGAAGCTGTGAACTACACGCAACGTACACCAGTGGGAGTGGCCGGGTGTATCTCTCCCTGGAATCTTCCGTTGTATTTGTTCACCTGGAAGATCGCGCCGGCCATTGCCGTGGGCTGCACGGTGGTTGCCAAACCGTCTGAGCTGACACCGATGACGGCGTACCTATTCTCGAGACTCTGCGTTGAAGCCGGGCTCCCAGACGGGGTGCTAAATGTGGTTCAGGGTTATGGCCACAAAGCTGGACAGGCCATTGTGGATCATCCGGACGTTGCTGCCATCTCGTTTACGGGTGGCACGGTGACAGGGAAAAAAATTGCATCCAGCGCCGGTCCGATGCTGAAAAAACTAAGCCTGGAACTCGGCGGTAAGAATCCAAATATCATTTTTGCCGACGCCGATTTCGAGCAGGCAGTATCGACATCGATCAGCAGTTCATTCACCAACCAGGGTGAGATATGCCTGTGCGGTTCGCGCATCCTCATTGAAAAAAAACTTTTTGACAGGTTTGTTGAAGCCTTTGTGAAGCGGACCAGGGCGCTTGTCGTTGGCGATCCCCTCGACGAGAAAACGAGTATGGGGGCATTGGTGTCTGAGCCGCACATGAATAAAGTGCTTTCATACATCGAATTGGCACAGAAGGAGGGCGGAAGCATTCTCACGGGAGGGAAGCGCATCACTGTCCCCGGCCGTTGTGCGAAGGGTTTCTTTGTTGAACCGACGGTTATTACCGGATTGACGCAGGAGTGCCGGACCAACAATGAAGAGATCTTTGGCCCTGTCGTAACCCTGATGCCGTTCGACACCGAGGAGGATGCAATCAGAATGGCCAACGCCACGATGTACGGACTATCTGCAACCCTGTGGACAACACATTTGACTCGTGCACACCGCGTCGCCGACAAGCTCAAGAGCGGAGTCGTCTGGGTCAACTGTTGGCTCTACCGCGACCTGCGCACGCCATTTGGTGGTACCAAGCAATCGGGAGTTGGACGCGAAGGCGGATGGGAAGCGATGCGATTTTTCACGGAAGCCAAGAACATTTGCATCCGTCTTTGATTTTGACCTTGTAGGTTCCCAATGTCCTTCCTCGATCATCGCAGCATTTTTTTTACGATCTGGGACTACCCCATGAGTTACCTGGAGTTCTACGGCACACTTGCCGGGGGTGTGGCGGTGTGGTTGTCTGCACGGGGCAATATCTGGAGTTGGTCGATCGGCATCATCAACGTTGTACTCTTCTTTTTTCTTTTTTACCAGGTTCAACTCTACCCGGATATGTTTCTACAGGTGTTTTTCTTTGTGACCAACCTGCTTGGCTGGTGGCGGTGGGCTCACCCGCGTCCAGGGGAAGAAGACCGACGTAAGGAGCTGAAAGCCAGCTGGATGGGTATGAGCAAGTCGCTTGGAATCTTGGCCATGACGCTCATTGCAACATCGATGTTCGGCTATTTTGCAAGCAACCTGCATGAATGGGTCCCGAGGCTGTTTCCCCTTCCCAGCGCATTTCCTTATCTCGACTCGTTTGTGTTGACCACCAGTGTGGCCGCCACGTACCTCATGGTTCAAAAAAAAGTGGAATGCTGGGCCGCGTGGATAATTACCGATTCAGTGGCTACGTATCTCTATGTTTCGAAGGGCATTCTCTTTGTTGGTGTTGAGTATTTTGCTTTTTGCCTGATCGCGGCCTTCGGCCTCTGGCAATGGCGTCGTCATGCAAAAACCCAGGCCGCATGAGTCCACCGTTCCTTATTTGCTTCTATGGCCCTGAGAGTACGGGGAAATCAACGCTTGCGGTCAGAATGGCGGAGCGCTATAGAACAGGGTATGTTCCTGAGGTGGCAAGGGAAATAATCACGTCGAACAAGTTCACAGTCAATGACATCATAAGGATTGCACGCGCCCAGGACCAGCGTGTGAGGGAAGGGATGAAGGTCGCGAACCGGGTGCTCTTTTGCGACTCGGATCTCATTACTACCGGGATTTACAGCCGGACATATCTCGGGGTTGTCCCCCGTGAAGTGGAGGAGCTGGAAAAGAATTTGCGCTACGATCAGTATTTTCTCTTTGATATTGATGTACCATGGGTGCCGGATGGGCTTCGCGACCTCGGAGAAAAACGCGAGGAGATGTTTGCTAAGTTTAAATCAGAACTTGAACGACGAAGGATCCCCTACATCCTGCTTTCTGGCAATTTCGAAGTGCGAGAGCAAAAAGTGACTGCTTTTGTGGATGCCCTTCTCTCAGGAAAGTAGCGTCAGGCTGCCAGGGTCACCATTCGTCCGGCTCGATGCCCCTTTGTTGCATAGTAAAGAATGTACAAATAACACGGAACAACAATCCAAAAGAAGGCGGCGGGAGAGCCCATGGTCGGGACAAGCCTCGCGTAGAGTTGTGGGATGAGCGCTCCGCCCGCAATGCCCATGATTAGCAATGCAGAGCCGATCCTGGTGAATGCGCCGAGTCCGGCAATGGCAAGTGGAAAAATAGCTGGCCACATAAGTGCGTTTGCGAAGCCAAGCAGTGCGATAAACACAATGGATATGTATCCTGAGGTGACGAAAGCCAATGCGCTGAAAATGACACCTACAACTGCAGAGACTGCAAGAGCCCTTTCCTGGCTGACGTACCTGGGGATAGTCAGGATACCAAGAATATAGCCAACCACCATTGACCAGAGCGTATATGAAGTGAAGTTCTTTGATGCATCGAGGCCTATGCCGATCGCTTTGCCATATAGACTGATAACATCGCCAGCCATGACCTCTACGCCGACATAAACAAATATGCACAGGGCGCCAAGCAAGGTATGCGGAAACTGGAGGATGCTTGTCTTCCCGCTGCTTTCTGCGTTTCGGCCGCTGTTGTCCGTATCAATTTCCGGAAGGGCCGAATATCGGATCATGATGGCGAGGAGCAGAAGCACCACAGACATTACTCCATAGGGCATTGAAACACGACCGGACAATTCTTCCAGTAACATTGTGCGTTGAGCAGGATCAGAGGCGGTTTGAATCCTCCTCTCGATATCGCTTGCGCCGCGAAGCACGATGGCCCCCAGTATCAGCGGGCTAATTGCCCCGGCAACCTTGTTGCAAATGCCCATGATGCTGATACGACTTGCAGCACTTTCGAGAGGGCCGATTACCGAAATGTATGGGTTCGATGCCGTTTGCAGCAGCGAAAGCCCCATCCCTTGAACGAACAGCCCGGTTAGAAAAAGGCCGAACGTCCGGCTCATTGCTGCCGGGATAAAAAGCAAGGCCCCGAGTGCCATTACGGCCAGTCCAAGCGACATCCCGCTCTTGAAGCCAGTTTTCTCCAGGATCATTGATGATGGAATGGCCAGGAAGAAATAGGCCATGTAAAATGCAAAGGTTACCAGCAGTGCCTGGGCATCAGTTTTAAGGTCGCACGCCAGTTTGAGGAATGGAATAAGTGTTCCATTGAGCCAGGTGACAAAACCAAAGATGAAGAACAAGATGCCGATGATGACTATGGATGTCGTGTATCCGGCAGAACGCGAATCGGTTGACATGTTGCTAAAGTATGGATAAGTTTTGGATTGAATGCTTATTTTTAGCCTGCTCAAGAGTCCTATCAAAACACCTTCACCTTGAAAAACAAAACAATGTCGCTTCTCGTCATGGCCGCCGGAATGGGCAGCCGGTACGGAGGCATAAAACAGATCGACGGGTTCGGTCCAAGCGGCGAGACAATCATGGATTACTCCTTGTACGACGCACTTCGTGCTGGCTTCGGGAGAATAGTGTTTATTGTTCGGCAGGAGATACAGGATACGGTTAAGGAAATGTTTCTGCCTAAACTAAAGGGAAAGGCGGAGGTACATTTTGCCATTCAGTCGCTGGAGAAGTTTGTGCCGGCAAAATATGGAACGATCGACCGCAAGAAACCGTGGGGTACCACACATGCCATGTTGTGCGGGAAAGACGCTATCGATGGGCCTTTCGCAGTAATCAACGCCGATGATTTCTATGGAAAAGATGCCTTTGCCTCACTGGCGAAATTCTTTCAGTCTGCGGGCCCGGATGAGCATGCAATGGTAGGGTATACTTTGAAGAACGTGCTCTCTGATCATGGAAGCGTTTCGCGTGGCGTGGCGGAAGAACGCGACAGTGAGGGGTTTTTGAAAGTGCTCAATGAACTGGCCAAGATAGTGAGACGCGACGGTAAGATTTATTCGCAGGAGGAAAACGGTGACCGCGAACTGCATCCTTCACTGCCGGTTTCCATGAACTGCTGGGGGTTTCAGCCATCGGTTTTCCCGCTCGCTGAAAAAATGTTCATAGAATTTGTTGACCGGAATATCAACAACCCTTCTGCTGAGTTTTACATTGCCTTACTTGTGAACGAGATGATCCGGCAAAAGAAGGGCCGGGTGCGGATTGTGGATGGCGGAAACACATGGTTTGGCGTTACCTACAAGGAAGACAAATCGGAAGTGTCTGGCAAGATCCTCAAACTCGTCGACGCCGGCCAATACCCGCCCACTCTGTGGAAGAACTAACTTCGATTGATCGATCCCGCAATATCATTTCCCGATTCGGTCTTGATGCCTCGCAACACGAGATTTCACGTTTCGGATCAGGGCACATAAACCTGACCTATCGTGTTTCCGGAAAAACAGACCTGATCCTCCAGCGGATTAACATAAAGGTGTTCACTGAGCCGGAGGTTATCGCAAAAAACCTTCGGCTTGCAGCAAGCTATTTCCAGTCACACTTTCCAGGGTATCGCTTCCTGTCATGCATTCCGTCAGTTTCCGGACTTGACCTGGAATACGACGATGAAGGTTACCCCTGGCGCGTTTTCCCCTACATAGAGAATTCGGTCACTTACGACCAGGTGGACACAACAGAGCAAGCCCGCCAGGCGGCCCGTGAATTCGCCCGCCTTACCCGGTATCTGGATGGAATTGATACCTCACTCTTCAAACCCACGATCGAGCACTTTCACGATCTTTCAACCCGATGGGCTCAATTCGACGAAGCGCTGAAGAATGCGTCGGCGGTTTCCCGAAGCGCAGCAGCTCATGCCATTGCAGGATGTCAGGCCGCTCATACGCTGGTTGACCGGTACCAGAAGTTGATTGCAGGAAGCTCCCTTCGGCTTCGCATCATTCACAACGACACAAAAATCAACAATGTCCTGTTTGATCGTACAACCGGAAGGACCATTGCGGTAATTGACCTGGATACGCTCATGCCCGGCTATTTCATATATGACCTCGGTGACATGGTTCGCACGTTTGTTTGCCCGGTAAGCGAGGAGGCGGCGGACCTGGCCCGGATTGTCTTCCGTAGGGATGTGTACAGGGGTCTGCTGGAAGGATACCTTTCGGAAATGGATCCGGTGCTGACACCGGAAGAAAAGGCGGCCATACCTTTCGCCGGAAAGATGATGACTTACATCATGTCGCTCCGTTTCCTTGCAGACTACTTGCGAGGCAACACCTACTACAATATCACGTATCCGGAACAGAACCTGGTGCGCGCGACGAATCAATTGAAACTGTTGGAAGTACTGGATGCGAATATTCCTGGCGCCTAGTAGATCGGAACGTTGACGTGCCGCTCGGCGTGGTAGGAGGAACGCACAAGAGGTCCGGCTTCAACGTACTTGATCCCGCGCTTAAGCCCTTCTTCCTTGTACATCTCAAAAACCTCCGGGTGAACATATTCAGCCACTTCAAGGTGCATCTTGGTGGGTTGTAAATACTGGCCAAGAGTTAGAATCATCAAGCCATGTCGCACCAAGTCCTCCATGGCCTTGAGTACCTCGTCTTTTGATTCTCCTACTCCCAGCATGATACCGCTCTTGGTACGCTGGCCCGCTTCGCGGATGCGTTTCAATTGCTCCAGGCTTCGTTCGTACCTGGCCTGTGGTCGAACACGACGGTACAACCGTTCAACGGTTTCCATGTTGTGGCTAACCACTTCCTGGCCGCCATCAATCATGCGATACAAAGCTTCCCAGTTTCCTTTCGTGTCTGGTATAAGTGTTTCAATAGTAGTTTCAGGATTGACCTGCTTGGTTTGAACCACGGTCTGATACCATATCTCAGCCCCGCGATCTTTAAGCTCGTCGCGGTTCACCGAAGTAATAACGGCGTGCTTAACCTTCATCAGTCGTATGGCCTCTGCAACGCGGCGCGGCTCATCTTCATCGTATTCCGTCGGCCTGCCAGTGGCTACCGCACAAAATGTGCAGCTGCGTGTACACACGTTCCCAAGGATCATGAATGTCGCGGTGCCTGCGCCCCAGCACTCGCCCATGTTAGGGCAATTGCCGCTTTCACAAATGGTGTGAAGTTTATGGGAATCAACCACCCGGCGAACGTGAGCATATTCCGGACCCACCGGGAGCTTCACGCGAAGCCAGTGGGGCTTGCGTTTCCGTTCGTCAGGGATAACAGGAAGCTCGATCACCGGTATTTTGCTTTAACTCTCAACAAAACTTACTTGCCGATAAGTTCCTTGTACTGGTCTGCAGTAAGAAGGCCATTGACATCACCAGGGTTCTTCAATAGGATTTTCACCATCCAGCCTTCTCCGTACGGGTCGGCATTCACTTTCTCCGGGCTGCCGTCGAGAGCAGGATTAACTTCCAGCACTTTACCCGCAATTGGCATATAAAGGTCACTCACGGTCTTTACGGCCTCCACCGTTCCAAATACTTCATGCTGGCCGATGTCCTGCCCAACCGTAGATATATCCAGGTAGACGATATCGCCAAGTTCGCCTTGCGCAAAGTCCGTAATGCCGATGGTGGCGGTATTGCCTTGCATACGAACCCACTCGTGGTCTTTCGTATACTTTAGGTCTCCTGGAATTTTCATAACCTGTCTGTTGGAATAAAAGGTGAGCAAAAATAGCTGAAAAAGCTTTACCGGAGAAGAGAGCCAGGCGCTACTGAGAGAGATTGAAGAGGATCTTGAAGCCGACGCGCGTCGTTGAACGCGGATAGGAACTGGAAACCAGCGGCTCATTGACATTGCTGTCAACATAGAACTGAACATTGAGCTTGGTGTTTACAGTGTAGCTTACGTTGGGCCGAACCTGGATGTTGATATTCCCATTGGTGACTGTGTTGACTTCATCAATCTTTCGTTGAATCGTCTGATTGTTGGTTATGCTGACGTTCAACCGGAAATTGATTTCGTTTTTAAGCGTAACGGTGCGGCCCTGACTCTTCCAGGGTAGTTTCAGGTTGTTCTTGATATATCCGACTTCAAGCGACCAGTCTTTTGAGTTGACTTCGGTGATCTGGGCGTTGCTTACGTTCAACGACAGGTCTCGCTTGGTCTTAAACTCGAGTCGGGCGGTTAGCCTGCTCCTGGTGCGCACACTCACGCCAAACAAGGGCTGGAACTGCTCGGAAATCATCACCTGGCTGACAACATAAACCGGGATGAGTTCACCATTGGAGTTTCGTGCGGTAGCGTAAATTCCGTCGTTGTAGTCGGAGAGGGGAATTGAGTTGTTAACGTTGGTATACTCAAGAGAATTGGTAAAGCCGGTAACCGAGTAGGTGGACGAATAGGCGTGAGAAATGGCTATGCTCTGGAAAGCCTTGTCAAGGCTCCCGATTTTGGTCAGCCCGGTGTAGTCAAGGCGCCAGTTGGGAAGCGGTGTCGCAGGGAATGGCGTGAGCCCCACCTTGTTTGCGTCTTTCCCGGTGTAGGCTGCGATGAATGCCGGAATCAAAACATCCTGGGACTGTTTTTCGTATCCGTTTCCTGTTATGGCTGAAAAGCGCTGCTGTACAATGGGGATGTTCTTTTCAAACTGCTGGAAAACGGAAGATGCAAGACTTCCGTTATTCTCGAAAGATGTACCGATCGCAATGGTTGAAATGCGGTAGCTGCCGGTACGGCTGGGGCTCAATTCAACATACTCGTCCAGTGCCGGGTCGTACCGGAAAATCTCCTGGAATGATGATGTCGTGCTTTTCTTCACATCCAATTGGATCTTGAGGTCGGCGGTGAGCTCGAGAGCTGTGCGAAGGCCGAGATCCCTGGTATCATTTTGCACAAATGGCGCCGTCAGATTACTGGCAGTCGTCAGCCAACCTTTATCGGCAGCGCGAAACCGGATGTTAGGGTCCTGACTGCCAAGGATAAATCCCCAACCCGGCGCATCCAGGGTGTTGTCCTGTCCCAAAACATCAGGGGTACCCATAAATCCTGGCAAAATGGTTCCCTGGTTGATGGTGTAAGTACCTGTAATGGATCGCATGGACATCAGGAGGCGAAGGAAGGCGTTGATCGCCGCATAATCCGGCGCCCGCTTCACAGTATCCGCTTTTGCCTTTGCCTTTTCTGTTGGCGTGGGTTTGCGTTTAGGGGTATTGACCTTCTTCAGGTAGCCAACCTTGTTGTAAACCTTTACCAGGTCGATGCGCCCGTTGAAGCCCTGGTCACGGTTGTTCTGAAGCATATTACCCAGTTTCAGACTGTCGTACTTTTCGATAGGTCCGGCCCTCCAAAAGAATCCTACGTTGTATCGATATTCAAGACCCACCCAATCCGTAGCGGGGAATTTGTCGAAGGGAACCGTGTAATTGGCGGTGATGGTCTGCTCGAAATTCTTCTTGCGACCGAATCTCTTCAAATTGGTTTGAACAGAATCGGCGTATTCTTCCGGGGTTATGTATCTGCGCAGTTTTTGTGAATAGCCCCCTGCCGGGTCAACATCGGGCTCGTCGATGATGGCGTTTACGCGTGCACTGTAATCGAGGGTTAATGCCTTTGAAAGATTCCAGTGAAGATTGAAGAATCGGTTGAAGAGAAAATACTTCTGAATGTTCGGTGGTTGGCCGCTTGGGTTCTCCTGGGAATTGCGGTAGACAATCTTGCTGAAGGAGCGGTCGAGTTCTCCGCGAACCGAAATGGTGGATGGTAATGGGTTGAAATTGAAGCTGGTCAGGAGTGCGAGCCACCTGGACTTCCACCCGGTCTTTGCAAATGGCTCAAAACCCTTGAAAGTCGGGTTGTATTGCCAGGCAACTGCACCCTTGATGTTGCGCTGGGTGTTTTCAAGCAGGTTGAAATTGGTTCGAGTGGCCTCGCTGTATGCATAAGTAAAACTGAAGTTCTCGATGTCGTAGACTCGGCTTGGCGAATCAGCCTTTACCTTGGTCTTTCGCACATTGGTGAAGTTCAAACTTCGTCGGATGGCATTATCCTGTATGACGGCCAGATAATTGTCACGTTCCTGCTGTGTATTAAACGACTTTTCCATCGCTTCAATTCGCATGTCGGGGTTGGCCGGATCGAAATTTGGATTGATGGTTGTCTTTTCATAACTGACAAACATCGGGATCTTCAGCCCCGTGTTCTGCGGAAGAAGCTTATCTACCATAATATTGGCTGAAATATCAAAGGCTGTCGTGGTTCCGCGGGCGCGCTCTGAGATTTTTGACTGGACGCCGCCGAAGCCGTAAGTCGTGTGCCGCAGGGAAGTGGAAACATTGCCGAGATCAGCAAGCTTGGCGTTCAGGAGGCCGTTGACTGCCCAACCAGGCGTACGGTCAAAGTCGGTTAATCGCATCTCGTTAGCCCACATGCAAACGCTCAGCGGTTTTGAATCGTCGCGCGGGTTGATGATGCCGATCATCATGAGCTTAACCTGGCTCAAGTCGGGGCGTCCAAAAACACGGATACCGTGCCTTCCGACTGGTTTGGGCCCGGCCAACGGGTACAGCTGCCCCAGTGGATACTGCTCGCGATCCCGGGCCGCTTTCAGCGCATAGAGTTCATTCAGCTCGAGATCGATCTCGTTTGCCTCAGGCCATACCACGGCTGGGTCAGGATTGTTTCCGTTCGGTGTGATTTTCAATGGTATCTGAATTTCATAGTAGTTTTGATCGAAGTCCGTTCCCAGGCGGAGGAACCCTGTCAGTTGATTGTCCTGCAATCCCTGCCCGTGGGCCGAGATGAACATCTTGATGCGGCCATAGTTGAAAAAGTCGAAGCTTACGTTCTTGTAAATGGCCCGGGCGTCTCCGTCCTCAAGAGACGTAACGCACATCTGCACTGCCTGTTCGTTCAGCCGGCGTTGCACGGTAGAAGTGATGTCGCGGTCGCGGGCAAGCGGAGGCACATAGGCGGGCTTTTCAGCGTTCCCCTTTCCGTTTTCCTCTACGTTCACCACCGAAACCGAAAAATTGTCGAGGTTGGGCTCGAGTTCTTCGCTGAATTGCGACTGGGCCAGCCTGGCTGTGTAGCGGCGCCATCGATTGCCAACGGCACGGAAGTTTGCGAAGCGCAGGACTACCGGTTCGCGGAATCCGGTGACAATCATGCGCGCGTAACGAATCGATTTGAACCCGTTTATGGCTCCGTATTTGTCCTCAAACTGACGAATTGGGATACGCACCAGGTACCAGGTGACATCCGCGTATCCCTCGGGAGTTATCTTGTCTACAATGTACTTCTGTCCAACGTCCAACTGGCCAGGCTGGAGGTCAAGGTTGAAAACGTAGTATTCCTCGAGTTCGCTGAGCGTGTTGTCCTGGTTTAAGTCTTCATTTTCAGGGATGTTGGAACCGGATTGGGCAAATGGCTGGCTTCCGTCCAGAATGGGTGAGTTGTTTTCCTGCCCGTTGATCTGCTTGTATCGTTCAAGGACCTTCGCGTTCCTTGCGTCCAGATCAGTGCCCAGGAAGTACTGAAAGTTGTCAGCTGAAGGATCTTGCAGCACCACAGGTTGCGCGGAACCATTTACCATGTTGATGAAGTCCTGGAATGCCTGCTCTTCCTTGGCGCCGCCGACACCGTCGAGGCCCACGTCCTGGTTCACGCGGGCCGTGGGATCATTGTTAAATGCATTGTTCACATATTGTTGCGTGGTGACGGCCCCCCATTGGTTCTGCGTGACTCCCCCTGCGCTGAAGTCTCCGTTGGCGGGTAATCCATTTTCAAAGGCGTGTCTGCCGTCGCGCATCAGATCTTCCGAAATGCTGCCAAGGTGCAGAATGAGTTTTCCTCCTGTCGTATTTGGTTTGGGTTCGTTTATGCCATCATCAATCACACCCTTGGAATTGTTGATGAACGGATCCATTAGCCAGAACTCGACGTATTCCACGTTCGACTTGTCAAAGTCAACCTCGGTTCGTATTGCGGTGGTGATGCCTGCCCAGTTGTTCTGCGGCGCCTTCAAGGTGCCATCGGGGTTGAGGTCAACGTTGTAGTTGAAAGGACCGCGTTCGGCGGGGTAAAATGCCAGGTCGAGAATCTGTTCGTAGAAGTTTCCCACGTAGGGGTCCTTGTACGGGAAGATCTCCTGTGGCAGCACAGGGCGCACATAGTGATTCTCCATGTCCGCAGCGCTTATATTATCGGGCTTGTAGGGGCTGCTTTCCCTGTAGAAGAGGTTGTCGATTTGGTACCATGCGAGACGTGCGCGGCGGTAGCCTGCTCCGCGGTCATCCTTCGCTCCGGGCGACAAGGACAGGTCAAACCGGGGATCTGCTGGCGTGTGCGCAAGTTTCCAACCCACAGGGTTCAGCAGGCTGTATGGAGTGGCGGTATTTTCAAAATCATCGACGAATGAAGTGCCGTCTCCCTCCACCACGTTCGATGTACCAGGCAGGAGTTGCGCAAACTCGGCGTTTACGGTTACGGTTGACTTCTCTTTGGTTTCAAGGAAAGGCAGGGCGTCGACCATTTTCGTAAGTACCCGCGAATCTTTTCTCAGGTTGACATCAAGTCCGTACTGTATGTTTTGTGCCGGCTCATTGCCGATCAGGTTGCGTGTTATCAGCGGCCGCTCATTATAATAGAGGAACGTTGTACCGAAGTTTACGTCATCGTTCAGTTTGTAGTCGAGCCGGGTACCCAGCAACGAGCGCGTCTGGAAAGCAAACGGGTCCTGCTGTTCATAAGTAATGCTGATCGTTTTTCCGGAACTCAGTATCCCTTCGTTGAGTATGGTAACCTTTCCAAACGTGTAGTCAACGGTATAATCCACCTGTTCGCGGAGAGGAGTTCCGCCCGCGTAGACTTTCACGGAACCCGGCGAGATGTTGAATCCCTGGATGATGATTTCCTTGCCCGCGCCGGCCTTGAAAGACCCGGTGAGGTAGAATTTGTTCTTGGTTGCCACAAGTTCAGCCTCTGCTTTCGTCGTGCGGTAGAGCGTATCGTACAGATATTTCTGGATAAGAAGTTGTTCGGTGTTGGGATTGGGCTCCTTCTTGAAAAGTTCTCGCAGTGCCTTGTCAAATGGCTCCAGGAACGGGAACATGATAAGGCCGGTTTCCGGGCTGATGGTAAACCGCTCTACGTAGTCAAAGTTTCCGTCAGGTGCCGGGTCATTGTATGGATTAAGACGGTCCAGGCCGAAGACCTCAATAAGTTGCTTGGTCCGGGCTATATCACCATCCTGCAATTGCGGATTGTCTATCCCGGTACGGTCGTCGCGGTAGATGATGCGCAGCTGAAAGCCATCGCGTTGCAGCTGGGTCACGTTCAGGTTATAAAGATTCTTGAGCATGAGGTGCCAGGTGGGAAGTATCTTTCCAGCGTTATCCTTGACAGCAATCTTCCTTGGACGCAGCATCTTGAGGAATACCACGTCCTTGTCATCCTTGTTTGAATAATCCTCCGACAATTCACCGACCTTGTACCGCCGTCCGTTGTATGTGTATTCAAAAGCCACCGCAAGCGCTTCGTCGTTCTGGAGTTTGCGTTGAAGTGTCAGAAACCCAAGCTCCTTGTGAAAGACATACTCAGATGAAGCAAGCTTTCGGGCGCTTGTGATCTTCTCATAATCGGTGCCGCTCACAAATGGCCTCCCGGCTGCCTCACCGCCGAAAAGGTTTTGCAACAAGGCGTCAATGCCATCAGAAGCAAGAGGCAATCCGTTAACCAGGGAATAGAGATTGTTGTTGCTATTGTCTGATGGCGATCCGTCGGGTACGTTGGTTACATAATAATCTTTACGATACGCCTTGTCCGATTCCCCCAGGTCCATGAGTCCGACCACATCGCGAAGTGTCTGTGTATCATTTTGCCGGTTCAAAAGGTAGACTTCTACGCGCGTAACGTTTACACCCGATGTGATTTGCGGAAGTGTTAACATCCATTTCTCGAAGTTGTCCCGGAAAAACTGTCCAAGAAAAAAGTGACGGTTCTCATCGTAATTGGATCCGACAATCTCAAAAGGCCTGCCTTGCGCTGCGCCATCGGTACTGCCGTTGATGGTAAGTGTAGATTGCTTTCCCCGTTGGGTGGTAGCAATGGCTGTGGCAAACAGTTTTCCAAACTGGAACTGCCCCTTAATGCCAAAGAGATTCTGGGCGCCCGTGATCAGGCTGTTGTTGAGCGGAAGGCTGACATTGCCGATCTCGAGTTTCTTCAGAATGTCCTCCTTAAACCCGGTATATTCGATCTTCATCTGGTTTTGAAAATCGAATGAGTTGTTGTTGTCGAAGTTGGTTGTGATCTTCAGTTTTTCACCTACCTTCCCCGTCACATTCAGGTTGATCTGCTGATCAAACTCGAAACCCCCGTTCGTTTGCTGGCGTATGGGGATGGCAGGGTTCTGGATTGACTGCCACTGTGCCCCGAAGTCGAGCGTAACAAACCCGCGCGGGATCAGTTCGACGTAGCTGCCGCCGAATATCCGGTCCAGCACCGGGCTTGTATAAAGTTTTGGCAGGAGATTGCGGCTGCTGACTGCGCTTTCCCCGTCCAGTGATTGACTCTTCGACTTCCAATAACTTTTCTGGGAAGTCTGATCGTGGTAGCGATTGATCTCATCAAATGTCATGTAAGTCGGCGACCTGAAGTTAAGCGGCCCGAGTTTTTCGTATATGGTGAATGTGCGACCGGTGTCGGGTAGGACTTCGAGCGAGAGGTTCTTGGGGTTCTTCAGGTAAAGCGGCGAGAAAGGGACTCGGTTGGAGAAAGGATCTCCGTATCGGTCTTGCGAACGGAAGTAGGGTTGATAGCGTGGCCGGTAGAGAGAGTCGACTCTTGTTGTGTCTGTCTGGCGGAACTGCGCACTTGCAAGGAGCGCGACAAGAGACAACAATACTGTCGTCCCCCACCTAAGGATGAACCGCGTTGTCCAGGCCAGGTAGTTCAAAACGTCTTACGCGTTTTTTAGTGCCTGTTTGACCAGGTCTTCTAAACTAATGGTATTTCCGGATTTTCTTAACAGAGCGTCGATGCTATGCTCGGCCGCAGACCGGGAAATGCCCAGAGTAACCAGTGCTGATAACGCCTCCTGACGCAGGGTATTGTCAGGGGCTCCGGGTATAGTTGCGGCCCCGTCTGCCGGGGACTTCCTAAGCTTGTCCCTAAGCTCCAAAATGAGGCGTTGGGCCATTTTTCCACCTATCCCCTTAACCGCCTGCAGGGTTGCCGCATCTTCCCTCAGGATAGCCGTCCTCAACTCTGAGGGGGGCATGGAGGAGAGTACAACCATAGCAGTGTTGGGGCCCACCCCGTTCACCGAGATCAGGTTAAGGAACATGGTTCGCTCGGCCTCGGTGGAAAAGCCATAGAGCAAATGCGCATCCTCGCGTACATGAAGGTATGTTGAGAGGCGAATATCTTCCTTGTCCTTTATATCGGAAAAAGTGTTAAGCGAAATGGAAGCCTGGTATCCCACGCCGCCAACGTCTACAACCACGTGAGTTGGTTCCTTATGTACAAGTTTACCTCTCAGATAAGCAATCATGAATAAGTTTCAGTAAGCGGGCAAGTTAAGCGTTAATTGCCTTCCTGCGCCATGGCAGTCTCCTCCTGGAGTTGTGCATCAACAACGGCAATCGCAGTCATGTTGACAATCTCGCGGATGGAACTTCCCAGTTGCAGAATGTGTACAGGTTTCCGCATGCCAAGCAGTACAGGGCCAATCGTTTCGGCCCCACCAATCTCCATCAGGAGTTTGTATGCAATGTTGGCCGAAGAGAGATTCGGGAAGATCAGCGTATTGGCGCCCTCCTGAGCCAGCGCACTGAACGGGTACATTTCTCGCTGGAGTTCGGTGTTGAGGGCAACGTTGGCCTGTATTTCACCTTCAATGATCAGGTTGGGGTACCTGGCTTTTGCCAATCGTACGGCTTCGCGCGTCTTGTCGGGAACCTCACCTTTGCTCGAACCGAAATTGGAGTAAGAGAGCACGGCGATGCGCGGCTCGAAATCAAAGAAACGCACGCCGCGAGCAGTGACTCCGATGATGTCGACAAGTTCTTCTGGGGTAGGGTCTACGTTTACCGTACAATCAGAAAAGAAGAAGGTTCCGTTCTTGTGAAGGATGATGTACATCCCGGCGACACGTTTTACTCCCGGGCGCATGCCGATGATCTGAAGGGAAGGGAGAATGGTCCTTGGATAATCTCGGGTCAGTCCGGAAATAAATGCGTCGGCATCCCCGGTTTCAACCATCATGGCGCCGAATACATTCCTGTCACGCACAGCACGCTGTGCATCAAAGAGGGTAACACCTTTGCGCTGCCTGCTCTCGTGGTAAATGCGCGCATAACGGTCGTCTCGGTCCTTTTCTTCACGTGGGTCGATGATCGTGCAATTGGCAAGCTCCAGCTTATGTTCCCGGATGATTCCTTCGATTAGTTGCCTGTTGCCGAGCAGGATAGGAAACGCAATTCCTTCATCTTGTACAATCTGGGCCGCCTTAAGGATCTTAAGGTTTTCAGCTTCACCGAAGACAACCCGCTTGGGTGAATTCCTTGCGCGGTCAATGAGTGTTGTGACCAGTTGCTGATCAATACCAATGCGCTTTTGCAATTGCCGGTGATAGTCGGCCCAATCTGTAATCGGCCGGGTGGCGATACCCGATTCCATGGCTGCCTTTGCAACGGCTGGTGCAATGGTGGTGATAAGCCTTGTGTCGAGCGGTTTGGGGATCAGGTAGTCGCGCCCATATTCGATTTTCTCAGTGTTGTAGGCGATTATCACGCTGTCGGGAACCGGTTCCTTCGCCAGGTCTGCCAGCGCGTAAACCGCAGCGAGCTTCATTGCCTCGTTGATTTCCGTAGCGCGGACATCAAGCGCGCCACGAAAAATGTAGGGGAAGCCAAGAACATTGTTCACCTGGTTCGGATGATCTGATCTCCCCGTGGCCATGATCAAGTCGTTACGGGTCTTTGTTGCCAACTCGTAGGTGATCTCCGGATCAGGATTGGCCAGTGCAAAAACGATCGGGTTCTTCGCCATAGCAAGTATTTCGTCTGGCGTCAATACGTTAGCTTTGGACAGGCCGACAAATACATCGGCGCCACGCATGGCGTCCTTCAATGTCTTCAGATTCCGGGAAGTTGCAAACTCGGCCTTTATGGGATCGAGGTCTTTGCGATCCGAACGGATAACACCCTTGCTGTCGCACATGATGAGGTTTTCTCGCTTCAAGCCAACACCAACATATAGCCTTGCGCAGGAGATAGCGGCCGCACCAGCACCGTTAACAACCATCACTACCTCTGTGATTTTCTTACCAACAAGTTCAATGCCATTGAGCAATGCGGCACTGGAGATAATGGCGGTGCCATGCTGGTCATCATGCATGACAGGGATGTTCATCTTTTCGCGAAGGGTTTGCTCGATCTTGAAGCACTCTGGTGCCTTGATGTCCTCAAGATTCACTCCGCCAAAGGTTGGCTCCAGGGCACTTACGATTTTTATGAATGCGTCAGGGTCTGTTTCGTTGATCTCAATGTCAAAGCTGTCGATGCCCGCATACTTCTTGAAGAGCACAGCCTTTCCCTCCATGACCGGCTTGGCGGCATCGGGCCCGATGTCGCCCAATCCGAGCACGGCGGTACCATTGCTGATAACCGCCACAAGGTTGCCCTTTGAAGTATACTTGTAAACATCCTCTTTGTTTAGTGCTATTTCTTTGCACGGCTCAGCGACCCCGGGAGAGTAGGCAAGCGCGAGGTCCATCTGGGTGGAGAGCACCTTTGTGGGCACCACCTCGATCTTGCCCGGCCGCCCGTTCATGTGATAATTGAGCGCGTCTTCTTTTCGGATCTTGATTGACATAAGAGACAGGATAAGAAGGCTAATTTACAGATTGAATGTCAAACCCTTCGATATGCCCTGGGAGACGCTTTTCGACCCATTGTCAAGCTCAATGTTCCGGTGGGGCCCACTAAATGGGGCGCGCAAAAAGACTCATTGCTCGTCTGTTTTTGCCCTGGGGAGGTCCTTGCTGGTTTGAAATGTCATGAGGATCGTCTCCAATTCCCGCATGATTTCGCGTTGATTGCGGCCGGGACTTATCGTGAATCCCTCTATATAGTAGAAGTATTGCGTTGCCTCGTCCACCAAGGCATAGCCGAGGAAGGGACCGCCCACCCCGGGAGTATGTGAACGAAACAATCCGCGCAGCTGGATGGCAAACTGCCCGTTGAAATTGATCGTGTCAGCGGTCACAGGAATAAATGGCACCGTTGTTTCTGTCATCAGGTAAGAGTCTGGCTCGTCAGGATCAGCAAAAAGGTAGCGACGGCAAACATCATCCCGGAAAGCAATGAGTTTTTCAGGTTGAAAGTCTTCCAGCGAGGTGTAGCGCTTTCGTGATACAAATATGTCCCTGTCGTCTCTCGCATTGATTTGACGAATCCAGAGAAAATCAGACTGGCGGTCAGCAAGCTTGTAACCGAATGGTACTTTGAGGGCACAAGAGAAGTCTTTCACCAGCATATCGGTAATTCCGGTCATTCTACCCGATTTGAACAGGGATTCTGTGAGGCGCTCACGTTCTCTTTTTTCAAAGTGAGCCGGTAGCCTGGCCCCTTTTGATCGCAGGTTCTGCAACAGCTTTGCTTCATCTTTCCCAAAAATGAATGCAATTTCCTGGCCACGCGCCGCTACATTTGCCGTGGTTGACATGAACTCTTCCGGTTTGTTTTGTACAATTGTCAGCGATTCTTCGGTGAACATTCGTCTGACAATGGCAGCGCCTTCTGTTCGGACATCCAGCGTCATCACGTAGATCATGTTGCGGCGATCTTTCAACGCGTAGTTTACCCGCCGTGCATCCACCCAATGAACCCGGAATATAGGTTCCTCGCGAGGAAGCCCGGGCATGTCGGCCTGGAGGAGCGAGTCAAGCAGTCGACCCACTGGACCCTTCTGCTGGGCAGAGTCCATGATGACGTACAGGTCGCCCACCAGCCCTTTTGCAAGGGGAATGTTTTCTCCATCTTTCCCGCAGGAAGCCAGGAGAATGGCTGAAAGCACCGGTAAAAGCACCAAGAGAATGCGCATGTGTTATCAACGTATAAGTCGGCAATTCGTCACACTGCTTATTTGTCGGGGTACAAGACTGCCTGAAAATAATTAGACATCTGGAAATACTTCTTTGCCCTGTCCCGGAGCTCACTGACCGTAGTGTCGGTGATACGCTTTTCGACGGTAAGCATGCTGGCCGGGTTAATTGAAAGCTCAACAGAGCGTTGCAATACACCCAGCCAGTACCCGTTGTCCTTGAGATTCTCCTGATGTTTTTTAATTGATGTTTCCCGGACCTTGGCCAGGTCTTCTGCAAGAGGTCCCTTGTCCTTTATCTTTTGGATCTCTGCCATCGCAGCCTCAATCAGCTTGTCCACGTTTTCTGGACCGCAGGGTATAGAAAGGTTGATGCTGTAATGCCCATAGGGGTTCTTGTTCACAGAGCCGCTGATTTGCGAAGTGTAGGTGCTGCTCAGTTTCTCCCTCAGTGTTTCTGTCAATTTTATTTCGATCAGGTCGAGGAGCATTTGCAATTTCAACTGCTCCTCAGGCAAAAAAGCGACTTCGCCGGTAAATGCTATTGAAATAAGACTCTGTGCCTCCTGTCCTTTTTTGATGACCTTCTTATGAACGCCCTTCACGGGGCGTATTCCCATGTCACGAAATGCCGGGGCAGAACCCTTTGATGAAGGGAGCGAACCGAGATAAGTTGCAACCAATGATTTTGTCGCTTCGGGATCGAAGCTTCCGACAATAAAGAAGTTCCACCCGCTTGCATTTCCAAAGCGCTCACTGTAAATCTCGACGGCGCGGTCAAGCGAGAGGTTGTCAAAGTCTCTTACGCGGGGGAACCTCGGGCCTCGTGGGTGATGGTTGTACAACATGCGGCTCACCGAATCCTGGAAGACGGTTTGCGGATCGCTCAACATGTTCTGTATGGTCCCCTGTTGGCGCGCCTTGTAGGAAGCGAACAGCTCCGCGTCCTTGCGAGGAGCAGTGAAGTATAGGTGCGTAAGCTGCAGCATCGCTTCAATATCGGCGGAACCTGACTGGCCATTGATGCCTTCACTCAATCCGCTCAATCGCGGAGAAACACTAACGCTCTTGCCGGCAAGAACTTTCCGAATGTCAACGGGAGAAAAACCGGCAACACCCATTTGTGAAACCAGGGAGGCAGCATACTGCGCATTCTGTGCGTCTTTGTCCCCGTAAAGCGACTGGCCTCCAAAACGGAATCCGGAGAAGAGTACCTGGTCATTCTTGAAGTCGGTTTGCTTGAGCCACACCACGGCGCCGTTGGCAAGGAACAGCTGCGTTACACCAACGTCTGGCAACGACTTTTCAGATTGGATCTTGCCGGCAGCAGGAGCAGCCGTCATTAATGACTCTGCAACGGCCTTCTCTTGAAAGGGCTCCACTGGCAGTTGTTCTGCCCGGACAACGGCTGCCAGGAGTTCGTCATTTGAGGGAATCGGGAAATCGGCACTTAATGGCCCCTGGAGCAGAACCAATTTCTTTTGCGAAGAAGAGGGAATGCTCCTGGCAGCAAAACCGTTGACTTCTTCCAGCGTGATGGTTTCCAGAAACCGCTTGTAGTAATCGTATTCATTGACAATACCAGGGATCGGCTCATCAGCGAGAAAGTTGCGGAGATACTCATCGGCATAGTCGGAAGACTCGGACTTGTCCCGTTCGTTGTAAGCTCGCTCCATTTGGCGAAGAAAGCTTTTCTTAACACGCTCAAGTTCATCGCCCGTGTATCCGAAACGGCGTGCTCTTTCGTTTTCGACTATCAACGCTTCGATTGCGGGGACAGCACCCGCTTTTCCAATCGCGGCAATAGCGAAGAAAGACTCATATCCGTGTACGAATTCGCCCTCACCGCTTCCACCGAATAAAAATGGAGGATTGGCTTTTTGGGTGAGTTCCTGCATCCGGAGGTTAAGCAATTGCTCTGAAATAGATTTGACGATGTCCTTCCTGTAGTCTCCAACAGTAACAGAAGGCTTTTTCTCCCTTGTGGCGTAAAAGATCTGCAGGATGTGATTGGTAGCCTCGGCGTCGGTAACGACCAGGCCCTGCGATTCCTGGCGCCCCGGAACCCTCGCGTACTCCCGTGGACGCGGTTTGTCAGGGTTCTTAAGTTTCCCGAAGTGCTTGCGGATCATGGCTTCGGCATCGGCCGGCTCGATATCGCCTACTACAACAACAGCCATGAGGTCCGGACGATACCAGTCATGATAGAACCGTTTAATGGTTTCAACTTTGAACGATTTCAGTATGTGAGGTTTCCCGATGGGAAGCCGATGGGCATACCGTGAACCCTGCAGGATGAAGGGCAGGGCTACCTTATTCATCCGCTCATCAGCGCCTTTGCCAAGGCGTTCCTCTTCAAGAACAATTCCGCGCTCCTTGTCTGTTTCAGTTTTGTCAAAAAGCACACCGCCAGCCCAATCTTCAAGGACAAGAAAACCCTTTTCAAGGTTGCCGGGCTTGTCGGTCGGTATGGGAAGTATGTACACCGTTTCGTCGAAACTGGTGTAAGCGTTGAGGTCTGCGCCGAACTCAACTCCGATGGACTGGAGGTAGGAAACAAGTTCATTCTTTTTGAAATGCTTGCTGCCGTTGAATGCCATATGTTCAGTGAAGTGCGCCAGCCCCTGCTGATCGTCATCCTCCATGATGGATCCAACCTTGACGGCCAAACGCAACTCGACTTTCTTTTCGGGCTTGCCGTTGCGGCGGATATAATAGGTAAGGCCATTCGGCAGCTTGCCCTTCGTAATTTCTGGTGCGACAGGAAGCGGCTCCGCAATGTCTTGTGCTGCGAGCGGGAAAGCACTTAACAGGAGGAGAATCAGTCTTGTCAGTTTCATAGCTTTGATTATTGTACCGTTCATTTTGCCCACTCCGCAGCAATCAACGATTGCATGGCACCGTGCACGCTTCCTGCGGCGCATATTTCACGGCCATAAAGGTAATTGTGTCCGCCTTTAAAATCGGTAACTTTTCCGCCGGCCTGTTGAACAAGGAAGGCGCCGGCAGCCACGTCCCACGGATTCAGGTTGTACTCAAAGAACCCTTCAAACCGTCCGGCGGCTACGTAGGCCAGGTCAGTCGCCGCACTCCCTAGTCGCCTGACGCCATGTGAGTGACGCAGAAACGTCCGGATGATTGAGAGGTAGGCGTCCATCTTGGGGAAGTCGTAGTAAGGAAATCCCGTGGCGAACAGGCTGTCATCGAGGATGGCAACGGAAGAGGTGCGGATTTCCCGGTCATTGCAGTACGCCGGCTCGCCGTCAATTGAGTGAAACATTTCCTTCCTGGTAACCTCATACACTACACCCAGCACAGACTTGTCCTGGAACGTCAGACCCACACTGATTGCGAAAGGCGGGAGGCCGTGCGTGAAGTTCGTCGTGCCATCCAACGGATCCACAATCCACAGGTAACCGTTGGAGCTTTTCACCGACGAACCCTCCTCGCCCAGAACTCCCGATCCAGGCAGGATACGCATGAGCGCATCGACAAGTTTTTTTTCTGATTCCTGGTCAACGTAGGATACAAGATTGTTGAACCCCGCTTTCTGGGTGATCGTGTTGCGGTCGAATGAATGCCCCTCAGCACGGATGAATTCTCCCACCTCGTGACAAAGTTGCATCACTTGTTGGTCCAACTTTCGAAGGTTGACTTTCATTTGCGTGTTTGCTGCCTGACGAACGCTAGAAGCAGAATCAGCACAGAGAGCCACGCGGCCGTGCGCACCACCAGTTCGCCGCGCGCAAGATAGGTAACATCTGCTTCACTGGCTTTGTTCTCATATAAATTGACCATTACTTCCCGCGTTATCGGGGAGACGTTCAAAGTGTATCCGTAAATGATCGGGCTGATTGTCACCACGATTGCGGCGGTGATCCATGACCAGCGCACGCCGTTGCCCAACAATGCCAGGTACCATAACCAGTTTACCAACAGCACCCAGGCAGACCCACCCAGGTAGCCGGTGTGGATGTTCCATCTTAGCCATGCCTCCTGTTGAACCAAACTGTCCGCCAGAAAGACGCCTTTTGTTGGCGCCAGCTTCAATACACCATACTCGGCCGCAAGCCAGAAAAGAACCAATGTAATTTTGCCTGATCGGATTCCAAGAACACGCCTTGTCCATGCGTGCGCTACAAAGACCAGCGTCAGGAGAATCCCCATGACCAACGCACTTACGATGGAGGTTCCATACACCCAGCTATAGATCAGCAGCGGCACAGACAGTGCCAACAGTACCAATTCCATTTTCTCAAATATCGATCCGTCAACTTTTTCACCCGGCTCTGAAATGCCTAATAACGGACTGATGCCCATAAATATTAAGACAGGGAAGGGAGCCAGCAGCCATCCACCGCACAGCAAGAGGGCCCCGGACAACGCAAGCGCCAGCGGCGACAGGTCAGACTTCTTTCTTTCCATCAATCACGATGACAAGTTCGCCCTTGATTTCCTTGCCCCGGAAATGACCAATTACCTCCGGGAGCGTGCCGGTCACTGTTTCTTCATGGACTTTAGTGAGTTCCCGCGATACTGAAACGGCCCTTTTGTCGCCAACATGAGCGAGCAAGTCTTCCAGTGTTTTCATCAACCGGTGAGGGGACTCATACACGACTGTCGTTCTGTCTTCATCGGCCAATCGCTTCAAAGCTGTCTGTTTCCCTTTCTTGTGTGGCAGGAAACCTTCGAAAACGAAGCGGTCACAAGGAAATCCGGATTGAACAAGTGCCGGAATGAGCGCAGTGGGACCCGGGAGACATTCGACGCCGAGGCCGGCATTGCGACACGCCCTGACCAGCAGGAATCCCGGATCTGAGATTCCGGGGGTGCCTGCATCAGATACAAGCGCGAAACGTTCTCCTGCCTTCATGCGCTTGATAATCGTCTCTGCCGCCCGATGTTCGTTGTGTACATGGAATGATTGCAGCGGTTTTTGTATTTGATAATGATCCAGCAAGGCGCCTGAGGTCCGTGTATCTTCCGCGAGCACCACGTCAACCGACTTCAAGATGTCCAGTGCCCGGAGCGTAATGTCAGAACGGTTGCCAATCGGGGTGGGAACCAGATACAGCGAGATGCCGCGATCTACCATCAACGCAGCAAGTCTATGGCCGCGGCCAGCTTGCGGTCCATTTCAGTAACTGTGTTACCGGCATCATGAGTGGAGAGCTCGATGTCCACACGATTCCATGTGTTGGTCCAGGTGGGGTGGTGATTCATCTGCTCAGCCAACATGGCTACCCTTGTCATGAAGGCGAAGGCTTCGCTGAAATCCGCGAATTGAAAGGATTTCTTCAGTTTGTTGTTGGTTTCTGTCCACATACGCGTAAATCTGTACACTAATGTTACACAATTTTATCTGGGGAGTAATTCCCCCAAATTGGCAGTGTTCAGGTTTAAATGGGAAGGCATACGACCAAACGCCCTCGCAAAGTCTTCAGAGTGCCACCAGGCCTTCGATTGTGGACGCGCGCTTGTATACTTCGATCACGGCATCGCTCGATGGCATCATCATCTGATAGGTGAGGCTGACATAGTTTCCCTTTTCTGAGCGCTTTTCGGTGCTTGTAACGTGCAGTGGAAACAGCTGCCGGAGTTCTTCATGTTTGTGAACAGGCACGATGAACTTGAACATGTACAGTGCCGGCCACGCGTAGTGCCGGTCCAACTTTTCACGAAATGATTCGAATCGCTGCTCGTCTGTCATACGACCTGGGGCCGCAATCCAATTGCCGGTTGTCTAGAAGAACTTATATCGCTTGTCTTCGATCTTAGCCGCCTCCTTCAGCGCCTCGTTTATATAGTATCCGCCGCGCCCCGTCTGGCTGCTCATAAGCTGGTCCCTGAACATGCTATAGTTGCCAATAGATGGTGCTACCGTAATGTTTTGAATGTCAATCACCACCACACCATTTTCACCCTGAATTGGCACAGATCGTTTGCCGCCTTCGAGCGAAAAGACGCTTCCGATCACAACAGGATCATAACCTACGGAAAGCATCGAAGAGGAATTCAGCTTCAGGTCGCTGGAGGATTGAACAACGGCGTCGCGTGGAAAGAGTTTTGCGAGTTCTTCGAGCGGCTCGGTCTTCGCAATGAGTTTTTCCCGGATGATCGTGCCTTTCTCGTCATTCATTACGTAGGGTGTAATCTCATCCTTAACCTTGTCGAACGGCTTGAATCCCTTTTCCGTCTCTCCGGTCATAACCGCAACCACATAAATATCGGTAAGGTCAAACACAGAAGATACTCTGCCAACGCTGGCATCACGGAATAACCAGGTGACCATTTGGCGCACATCGCCCAGGTCATTTATCCGGCGCTCAGCAGTACCAATGTCGTTTGCGTCATAAATGGAGAGACTGTCACGTTTGGCTTTTGCCTTAAAGTTGTCAACCCCTTCTAGATCTGCTGCAAAGCTGTCCGCCTTGCGCAACATGGCGTTCAGGGTTTCGTCGCTTGGTCTGATGGTGCGTTCTATCAGCGCAATTTCATAAGTCGTATTGTCCTTAAGTTTCGTGACTTCGATGATGTGATAACCGAATTCGGTTTCCACCACGTCGTTAAGAAGGCCGGTTTTCTTGGCGTCGAAGATAGGCTTCTCAAAGGCCTTAACCATTTGTCCTGATACAAACCAGCCGAGGTCACCGCCGGTGGATCTTGTGTTATCGGTTCCGAATTCAAGGGCCTTGGCAGCAAAGCTAGCCCCCGCCTTGATTTCATTCAGGATTTTCCTTGCTTTGTTTCTGGCAACCTTTTTGCCCTCGGGGGTATCGTTATCCCACTTGATCAGGATGTGACTGGCTTTGGCGTTATAGATAGTGTCAGTTCCAATTCTGGAGATCTTGTAAACGCGGAAGGTGCCCTCTTCGAGGAGAGGTCCGATCACCTGCCCGGGTGTCAGGCTCCGGCCGACCAGTGTTGGAGGCAATGTGGCGATCGTGTACTTGCCGTAAGGTGTGGATGCGTCGGAATTGGACACGGCAAAGAGTGAGTCCTCGGTCGTACTGCTCAAGTCAATGCTTGTACGTGTGATTTCATCACGGAATGCTGCCGTGTCCTCAGCAGAGGGAAGCACGTCGAAGCTTACGTAGCAGATACTCCGGGTATTCTCAACCTTGTATTTCCGCTTGTTCTTGTCGTAGTAGTTGCGATGCGCGCCTTCTGATGCAGTCACGAGCGTGTCGCTGACTGCGCCAAACGGCACATACAGGTACTTTAACTCTGCTACATCGTTCTGGAAATGATAATCACGCTCGGCCTCTGCCTGCGTAACGAAAGTGCTCTTGATGAGGAGGTTTTCATACTTCAGTCGTTCGCGGGCTGGCCGCATGTCGTTCTTGAAGAAATCCCATCGAATACGCTGCTCGGAGGCAGGAGGCATTACTTCAAGCTGCTTGAGGTAGGTCATCAGCCGCATACGGTCAAAACGTCCGGCACTGTCAACAAATGCCGTGCGAATACTCTCATCCACGTTCTTACCCTGTACCATGTCCCATACTTCATCGGTTGTGACGCGGATGCCAACACGCTCATACTCAGGTGTGATTGCGTTCTGATTGATCAGGATGTCCCAGGCTTGTGCTTCCAGTGTGGCGTTCTCCCGTTCGCCAGGCTGGCGACCGAAATTCAGGATGTAACTGTTCTTCCTTTCCTGGATGGCAATTTGGTAGTCGTCAAGGGAAATTGACGCTCCTCCAATCTGACCGACTTCTCTGTCGGTTCCGCCAAAAAACGAATTCGGACCGCTTCCAAACAGATCACTGCCCACTATGAATGCGACCATGGACAGGGCTATGGCGCCCACCACCCACTTGGTCATTTTTTCCCGCAACGTATTAATCAATGCCATAAAGCCTATGCTTGTTTTTCTACTGACAAAAGAGCCGCAAATTTAATCCGTTTGCCGTATTCGGCAAGGCGCCGGGGATGCCTTTCCGGTGCAATTTCAGGGGTTAGTCGGAATCCGTGTTTACCTCCACGCGAACCGTGTCAATCCGGTTGCCGCGGGTAGATTGAACGGTAAAAGTGTAGGGGGAAACGATCAGGCTCTCACCTTTTTTTGGAAAATCCTCTGTATAGGACAGAATCAGCCCGCCCAGGGTTTCGTAGTCACCGGTAGGGAGCTTCCAGTGATATTGTTCATTAAGGTAGTCAACCTCGAGCCGTGCGCTGACAAGAAATGTCTTTGGATCAAGCCGCTGCTCGATGAGGTCGTCGGCATCGTGTTCGTCCTCGATATCTCCAAAGATCTCCTCGATGACATCTTCCATACTGATGAGCCCAGCGGTACCCCCGAATTCATCGATCACAATGGCCAGGCTTCTTCGCTCGCGAAGCATTTGTACCATCAGGTCGTTGGCCATTGCTGTTTCCGTGACGATACTGATTGGGGTGAGGATTTCCTCTATCGTTGACGGATTACGGAACAGCGCTGCCGAATGACAATAACCGATCGGGTCGTCGATGGACTCCCGGTAGATGACAATCTTTGAGTGACCGGTTTCGATGAACACAGACTTCAGGCGATCAATTCCTTCTTCGATCGCAATGCCCACAATCTCTGTTCTCGGCACCATACATTCGCGCACCTGCACCTGGCCGAATTCGAGGGCGTTGTGCAGGATTTTTTTATCAAGGCTGATTTCCTCATCCTCGTGACTGACCTTTTGCATGTTGCGAAGGAAATGGTTGAGATCAGTCAGACCGTATACCGGTTTCTCCTCCGAGTAATCCATCCGGAAGACGTGCTTGAGAAACAGGTTTGACAAACCAAGTATTGTAACTGTAATTGGTTTCAGCACAACATATGTAATTGCAAATGGGACCGCGAGGGCCGAGAGCATTAAATTGGGATTGATCAGGAAAAGGGTCTTCGGTGGAAATTCCGCGGTTGATATGATGATGAGCGTGGAAAGCGCTGTCTGAATCAAGAGCATGGCTGCCTCGTTTTGCAGCGATTGAGGCAGGTTGGCCATGAGGAGAGGCTCAAACAACAGCGCCATGCTATTGCCAAAAATGACCAGCGCCAGCGTGTTGCCCACCAGGCAAGTGCCGATGAACCGGGAAGGTGAGGCAAGGAAGTATGCCAACAGTCCTCCAGACCAGGAACCTTGCTTGCTTTGCAACTCTACTTGTAAACGGTTGGCCGACAAAAACGCGATTTCGATTCCTGAAAAGAAGAAGGAAAACGTCAGTGACGTGATAATCCAGGGCATCAGCGATTCATTCATGCCCTGTTTCGTTTGCGGTACACAAACCAGAGGAAAAGAATGATCGCGGGCATCAGGAATGAATAGGCGAACATGATGCCGGCCGTCATAACTTCATAAATGCCCATTATGAGCAATGCTACTGCCGCAGAGATCAGGACCGTGTCAAACAGTTTCATTGAAAGGTTCGTGCTTCCGTATTGCGCGAACCACAAAAATACGAATTCTTAGCCGTGTGAACAGTCCTGGGTTACTTGCCCTCCTTTGCCCGTGGAAGGGAAGCATCAATCGTTCACTTCGAAGTCGCCCTTTGGCTTGAGGATGGTGTAGGAAGAGAGATCCTGCAGGGCGTCGAGGCCGGTGCCGTAGATCACTTCAGATTCAAGCTTGATGGTGACAAACTTCTCGGTGTTGATTTTCTTCTTCAACGGATTCCAGAAAAGTTCTTCGGTGAAGAGTTGTTGGTTTTTCTCCAGGTTCTTCACCTCCACTTTTCCACGGCCGCGCCAAAGATCCTCCTTCTTGAAATAGTATGCCTGGTTGGCCTTAAGAGTGGAAGTGAGTTTCCCGTTCACATCGAAGAACTCAAGGTAGACGCCTTCAGGAAATTCGCGGTCGCCATTCTTGAATTCCAGTATGCGGCTGGCCTTCATTTTCACCTTGATGCGGTCCTTCTCGGCATAGAGCATGTCGACATCAATGGCCTCCCGCAGCGGACCGTTGTATTCAACCGGCTCTCCGGATTGCTTGGATGAGCAGGCGGCAAAGAGGATAATCCCAAATGACAAGCACTTGGTCAAAGTACCAAATCTCATGCACCAAACACCTAACAAATTCCAATTTCCAAACCTCAAGTTCCAAACTGGTTCTTTGGAACTTGTGATTTGGTATTTGTCTGGAATTTGGAATTTGGGATTTGGTGCTTCCATATAAAAAAGGCCCATAAGGGGCCACATGGTCCACGGTCAATAGTCAATGCTCGTTGGCAACTGCTGTGGACAATCGACCAGAGAATATCGACTATTCAGCTAATCCCGGGTCTTGAGGACGACCGACTCCTGGATCCAGCAGCCTACACGCTGTGTTGATCCTGCCTGCCAGTTGAGCAGGAAGATCTCTTCCTTGGAAGGGAACTGAGCCTTTGCGCGTGACATCCCTGCCGAGTTGCCGGCCTTCTGGTACATTTCATATGCGGCCAGGTAGACCAGGCGGTCTTCGGCAAGGTTTTGACGCTTGGCGCAGTCGTCAAAGCTGTTGTAGTACAAGTCGCCGATCTTCTCGTAGGACTCCTTATTGGCTGGATTTCCGGCGGCGGCCTCCAGAAAAAACTTCCTGGCCTCCGCGTAATTCTTGCTCTTGACCTCAATTGCTCCCAGGAAAATCTGCAAATCGGATTTGTCCTCTTTTGAGATGTTCAGTTTCATTGCCTCGTTGAAGAGCACCCGGGCCTTCTCGGTGTTGCCGTTCGCCATATGTGTGGCACCCAGCGCTTTCAGCAGGCCAAAGTCCTTGTCGGGGCTCAACTTGTAAATCGCTTCCCCGGCTTCAAGCCACAGCGGCTCTTCAGTACACTTTCCATCCAGCATGAATTTGAAGATTTTCTTGGCCATCGCGAGGTCGTCCGGATTCTGCTTGAACTTGGGCGCGAGCTTGGTCTTTACAAAATTGCAGTCAGTTTTGACCAACTCGATGAGGATTTGGTCGACGTTGTCTTTGTAGCCACGCAGTTTGTCGGCGTCAGCCGGCGTTTTTGCAGAAGCAATTTTGGCGTCAGACACTGCAATGATTTTGTCATAACGGGTGAGGATATCGTCATCGTCAGGGAGCGCCTTCAGTGACGCGCGGTTGTTTTTTATCGTCATCATGTAAGCCACCAGGTTGCCCTCTGACACGTTGTTGCCGCTGATCTCAAATACTTTGTCAAACAGGGTTAGCAAACCAGGAAGTTGCTCTTTGTTCCTCTGGTTGTACTTGAAGGACGCGTAAGCCTTTCGGTTGAGTACGTTTACCTCATCGCCGCAATTCTTGATGCGCATATCGAAAAGCCACATGAGCGAGTCCACAATGACTTTTTTCTTTGCCGGATCTGTCTGGGATTCGGCCAGCTTGTCGTAGACCGCAACTGCGTCGATATACAGCTTTGTATGCCACTGGGGCGCGTTGGTTATCATCCACTGGAGTGCTGGAACGGCATGCTGAACATTTCCGCCGGGCTTCAGCGCGTCACCCCAGATGGCAACACACTCATCAGCCTTCTTCCTGTCTTCCGGCCACTTGTACTCCTTGCACTGTGCTCCTGCGATTGTAGCAACAGCAAGGAAGAGCAACATCGAAATCGGTGTTTTTAGGTTCGTGTTCATTTTTTTCATTCCACTAGTCAAATCTTCTCTTGATAAACCATTGATCGTTAAAGGTGATGCCAAAGTAAATCTTGAAGTAGTTTTCTTCAATGGCATTTACTGCCTTGTCTCCCTTTCTACCCCACTTTAAGGCCAAATCCAGGCTTGAAATGCGGTTTACCGGTAATGAGACGCCAAAAGTAATGCCAAAATCCTTAACTGTATTGCCATTTGCCAAAATCGGAGCATTCTCGACACTAACACCCGTTCGGTATGTCATTCGTTTGAGGTAATTGCTCAGGGAATTGCGATCGGGCGTGTATTCGAATCCCCCCGAAATCCTCCAACTGCTTGATCCATATTCGTTGTTCCCCTCCAAATCGCGGTATGATGAGTAGTCGGCAAAAGCCGCGTCTAAAGCGGCGGTCCATTTGAATGGGTATGGGCTGAAAGACATCCCAAACATGAGGTTTCCCGGCATGGTGATCGTGCCTGGCTCATTCGAAATAACCGTAAGCGAATCAATCAAACCTCCCAGATTGTAGCGTTCCATTCTGCGGTGAAACTTGGCATTCAGGCGAGTCTTTAAATCATACACCAGCCCAAAGTTGAGCCGGTGGTTTTTGCGACCGACCGAATCCAGGTGAACGGAAATAGCAGGTGTGAAAATGAAGTCTGAAATGTTTGTGCGATCGATGATCTTGGCGATAACCGGAACCTGCGAATCAAGCAACAGGTTGCTGTAACCGCTCTCTGTTGAACTAAACAGGTAAGCAATCTTCAACCCGACTGAAATATCCGGGTTCAACGAAACTCCGTTGGACCAATAGAACTGGTTGATGCCGCCATTGCCTCCTTCAACAACATCAACATACTCGCCCGTTCCGGGAATGGAGTCCTGGTAGTTAAGGAGGTAGTTCAGGCGTGTGTAGGGCATGAGGCCGAAAGAGGTGGTCCACCACCCGTTAATCACCGGAACTGCCAATACCAGGTAGTTGAGGTTCCCGTTGCCGCTCTTTTCAGAAACACTGTCTGATTCCTGGCTCCGCGACTCCCCAATAATGCCTGCCTGAAACGTTGTAAGCCGGTTATAAACAAGCAGGGCGGGATTCTGATTGTTGATGTAAAAAAACTGTGAATTAGCGATGCCGACTCCGCCCATTCCCTGCGCCGGTGCGAGAGCCGTACCATATTGTTCGCCCAGCCCGTATGATGAAAACGGACTTCGTGCGGCCTGACCGTGAGCCGCCGAAGCAACCCACAGGTTCATCGTGGTCAGGAGACAAATTGCGGACCTAGCGAAGGACATTATGAAGCAGGATGCAGTAGAGACCTGTCAGGATCAATTCAGGGGCCACAAAGATGAAAGGTTTAAGAGGTTTTTCAAAGAAATGAGCATCTCCCCCTGTCAAAATCACCCTTACGTATGGATTAGCTTCCTGGTAACGTCGAACCATGCCCATTATTTCCTCGCGCACGCCATTCATTACTCCTGACTGCAGGCATTGAATAGTGTTTCGGCCTGTGAGGTTGACATCATCTACCGGACTTGCAAGAGGCAGCCGATCCGTCATTTCGTGCATTGCCGCAAGCCGCATGCTCACCCCGGGTGAGATAGAGCCGCCCGCATAGTACCCCTCGGCATGAATAAACTCGTAGTTGATGCACGTTCCACAGTCAATCACCAGCGATGACTGTTCCGGAAAGAGTTGCCAGGCTCCGCACGCTGCAGCGATTCGGTCAGCGCCCAGTGTTTGCGGTGTTTCATAGCGATTTCCGATTGGTAAAGGAAGGGATGGTGACAAACTGAGCCGCCGTCCCGTTACATTGACCGCCTTGAAGAGTTCTCCGCCCTCGTCGGTCACTGCACTCACCAGCATGTGTTCGGCGGACAGTTTCAGAAGGAAATCGCTGGCCTCTCCAGGACTGTTAAACACAATCGCCTGCTTCCGGTCTGCTCCTTCGAAAATCCCTATTTTAGTCCGGGTATTACCGGCGTCGATAACCAGGTTCATGCGGCGAAGCTAGAACGGTTTGAAGAATCGGGCAATCCCGGCATAAATATGGACAAGACGCGCAAATACCGGATCCTGGGCCTGATGTCAGGCACTTCCCTGGATGGGTTGGATATCGCATGTGTGGACTTCCGGCATGAGCGTCGCTGGAGTTTTCGCGTGAAGAAAGCCGTCACGATTCCGTACGACAAAGCATGGGAAAAGAAACTGCGTAATGCACATTTGTTGTCGGGTGAGGAATTGCTCAAGCTTCACAGCGCCTATGGTCGCTTTCTGGGCAAAGCCAGCGCGTCGTTCATTGAGAAAAACGGGATCAAAAAACCTGACGGTATTGCCTCACATGGCCATACAATATTTCACCAGCCATGGAACGGGTTTACCTTTCAACTTGGCGACGCGTCAGCCATTCACGCGATCACCGACTTGCCTGTTGTGAGCGACTTCCGTTCGCTTGATGTGCAGTTGGGCGGGGAAGGAGCGCCCCTGGTACCCGCCGGCGACAGACTTTTGTTTGCTTCGGCCGACATATGCCTGAACCTGGGAGGCATCGCCAATCTTTCCATGGAAGTGAAGGGCAGGCGGGAAGCTTTCGATATTTGCTTTTGTAACATGGCTTTAAATTTTCTTTCGCGTCAAAAAGGCGATTCATTTGATCGTAACGGTCGTACTGCATCGAAAGGTTCAGTGGATACGGTACTGCTTGATCGGCTTACCCGCGCGTATGCCACAGTGAGAAAGGAAAGAAAGTCCCTTGGCAGAGAGTTCTTTGAAGCAACTATCGCAAAACTCCTGGACAAACCAGCCATCCCGCTGGCCAACCGGCTACGGACCGTATGTGAGTCTGTCGCGGAGGAGATTAACTTGGCACTTCCCCGCAACAGCCGGAACCTCCAGATGCTAACAACCGGCGGAGGCGCTTTAAACCAGTATCTCGTTGAAGTGATCCGCAACAGACTGGCAGGAAAAGTAACGCTCGTCTTGCCCCCGCGGCGGATCATCGATTTCAAGGAGGCTGTTGTGTTTGCTTTTCTTGGATTGCTCAGACTGCACAATCAGACGAACGTTCTGAGCAGCGTTACCCAAAGCAAGCGGGATTCGACTTCTGGAGCATTGGTGGGAAAGCTGCCCTAGTGCAGCATCTGGTAGATAAGCAGGTAGGTGCCACTGCCGGCGAAATATCCGAGCATGGCGATGATACTGATTCGCTTCATGTACCAGATGAAATCAATCTTCTCCATTCCCATCACAGCAACACCTGCAGCTGAACCGATGATCAGGATACTGCCGCCTGTACCTGCACAATAGGCCAGGTACTCCCAGATGAAGTGATCCATGGGATACGCGTCCATGCTGTACATACCCATGCTTGCCGCAACCAGCGGAACGTTGTCTATTACTGCCGATAAGAGGCCGATCAGCGTTACAATGAGAGATTGACTTCCTACCGCATTGTCAAGCCAGTGAGCGAATTGTTCAAGCAAAGTCATTGCTTCAAGAGCGCCAACCGCGAGGAGTATTCCCAGGAAGAACAAGACACTCGACGTGTCGATACGCTGTAGCGCACCTGCCGCTGTATACGGTTTGCGGAGGGCCTCATCGGCATGGGGGTTGATCATTTCTGATACGACCCAAAGCACGCCAAGACCCAATAACATTCCGATATAGGGCGGCATGTGCGTTATGGTTTTGAAGACGGGCACAAAAATCAGTGCGCCAACTCCAAGAAAGAGCATTGTAGAGCCGCCGCGTACTTTTTCGTGTCCATATCCTGTGTGTTCGTGTTGCGGGTTGGGATGTTCACCAAGGTCCCCTTTCAAGGTAAAGGTGAGATAGAGTAGCGGTACCAGCATACACATCACGCTTGGAATGAATAGTATTTGAATGATGTTCACCGTTGAAATCTGGCCGCCGATCCAAAGCATGGTCGTGGTCACATCGCCGATGGGTGTCCATGCGCCCCCGGCATTAGCAGCAATCACGATCATTCCGGCGAAAAACATGCGCATGTCTTTGTTTGGAATCAGCTTCCTGATCAAAGACACCATCACAATAGATGTGGTAAGGTTGTCGAGGACTGATGAGAGGAAAAAAGAGACCCAGCAAACAATCCAGAGGAGTTTGACCGGGTTTTTCGTTCGAATGCGATCGGTGATAAGCCGGAAACCCTGGTAAGCATCCACCAGCTCCACAATGGTCATCGCTCCGAGCAGAAAGAAAAGTATTTGCGATGTGTTGCTCAGGTTCTCACTGAGATGATGGTTCACCACTTCAACATTCGAGCTTAGTGCAAACAACGTCCAACAAATAACGCCGGTAAGGAGAGCAGATGCAGTTTTGTTTACTTTGATCGGATGTTCGAGCGCGATGGCGAGATAGCCAACGACAAATACCAGAATGATCACCGATTCCATAGGCTCACCGGGTTAGGCCAAAGCCCAATATAGCCGAAAAAACCAAACGCGGATGATAATTTCCCGTGAATTCAGACGAACCTGCAGCTAACCCTCAAGCTTGAATAACCCTTTGTTGAGCAGCCGGAGCGATTGTTCTTTATGGCGCTTGTCAACCAGGATGGAGATGTTGTTGAGACTTCCGCCGAAAGAGACCATTCGAACGGGCACGTCCGCAAGAGACCGGAAAACCTCATTCAACACTCCTTGTCTTTCAGCTAGTTTGTTCCCTACCACGCAGATGATCGACTGATCGTGGTCAACGGTTATCACTCCGAACACTTGCAGGTCGGATACAATGGAGTTCAGGTGCCGGTCATCATCGATGGTCAATGAAACCGCGACTTCGGATGTGGAAATCATGTCGATCGGTGTTCGATGGCGTTCGAACACCTCAAAAACCTGTCGCAGAAATCCGTAGGCCAGAAGCATACGGGATGACTTGATGTTGATTGCGATAATCCCGTCTTTGGCGGCAACAGCTTTGACCTGCCGGGAGGTTCCCTGGTTGCTGATCAGTGTACCTGGTGCTGTTTCGTCCATTGTGTTCTTCAATCGTACGGGTACCCCACGCTTTTGAGCCGGGACAATGGTGGAAGGGTGAAGGATCTTTGCGCCGAAATAAGCAAGTTCAGACGCCTCGTCAAATGTAAGTTCAGCGATGGGCAAGGTGTTTTTGACCACGCGGGGGTCGTTGTTTTGCATGCCATCAATGTCGGTCCAGATCTGCACTTCCTTTGCCCGGAGGGCGGCGCCGATCAGCGAGGCTGTATAGTCGCTTCCGCCGCGTTTCAAGTTGTCGATTTCGTTGCGGTGATTCCGGCATATGTAACCCTGGGTGATATAGATTTCCGGTTGTTCAGCAGATGACAGAAATGCAGTAAGCTTTTTGTTGATCTCCTCCAATTCCGGTTCCTGGCTTTCGTCGATGGACATGAACTCAAGCGCCGGAAGCAACCGGCAGCCCACCTGTCGTTCCCGGAGGTGGTTGAAGAAAAACTCCGTCGATGCGAGTTCACCCTGGGCCAGCAGTTCGCGGTAGGCGCGGTCATCGAATCGACCTTCGGCCAAACGCCGGATCTCGATGAAATAGCGGCCTACGATTTCCATCCCTATAGCCTGGAATTCCGTAGATGTAAATAAGGCGCCTGCATACTCCTTGTAGCGCTGCTCCAGCTTTACAATCTCATTTCCAGCTTCCGCCAGGTGGCCGCCAAGTAGGTAGTCACCGATTTTCACAAGGGTATTCGTTGTGCCGCTCAACGCGGAAAGCACGACGACCTTTTTTCCGGGAGTGCGAAGGACAATGTCGCCTACTTTCCGGAGGCGTTCGGGTTTGCCAACGGATGTCCCGCCAAATTTGAGAATAAACATCTGGGTGTGCTAGGGGCTGCAAATATAAGCCGTCGCACGCGACAAGTGCCCACGGCTACTTTTGGAAGTAATAGCTGGCCGCATCCATTTCCTTCAATGATTGAAACGCCTTTGCGGGACTCAGGTGCCCGTTGATGAACTTGTAAACCTTCAATCTTATTTCCTTTCCAGCCCTGGTATCGATACGGTCGAAGATATGCCCACCCTCTATGTTCTCATAGATCTGGTATTCGAACCGCTTGTTTTCTGACTTCAGAGACTTGATCAGTTGCTCAACCTCCAGCGAATTCACGTCCTCATCGTTGGTATTGGTATGAACGAGGAGCGGAGTTTTCAATTTGTGTGTGTTCCACACCGGTGAACGCTTGCGGTACTCCTGGACGTTTTCGCTGGCGTCTTTACCGATATGGTAATCAGCGGCAAACAGGTCGCGGTAACTCTGCGACTTGTAGCCCATCCGGGCAACCAGGTCGCTAACCGGAACACCTGCGTATGCCACCTTGTAGTCGTCGGGATTCGCAAAAATGTCAAGCAGGGTGATCATCCCGCCGTGACTCCAGCCGATGGTGCCAACACGGTCCTTGTCTACAAATGAATAATTGTTGACGACGTAGTCACGCGTGGTATTGACATCGACTACTTCCTTCTCGCCATAATCGATGGCTTCCCAGTATCCACGCCCGTAACCGGTGCTGCCGCGATAATCTGGAGCGGCAACGACATACCCCTGGGCAACAAGTTCCCGGACGATGTGCGCAGAGAAGGTATTGAAGTCACCGTGCACGCCGCCGTGTGAATACATGACCAGCGGATAGTTTTTGTTGACGTCAAGATTTTTGGGAATGAATACATAGGAGCGGATCACCAGTGGATTTCCTGCGCCCTGCGCCGTTGGATTCTTGCTTTTTTGCGGAGGTCCGGTAATGGTAACCTTGTCGATCCAGGCCACATCGCCCACGCGGTCATACCAAAGGATATCGTCAGTGGCCTTGCGAACCATGTCAAGTTGGAAGCTGAGGTTGCGAAGCTGGTCCTTGAGGTCCTTGATCTCGTCGCTGGGGTTGCTTTGTGAATATGAGTTGATGACAAAAGCAACAGTTCCGAAAAAAGCGAGCAGTGCTTTCATAAGGATGGATTTTTTTGAACAAGCTATCCTTTTGGCCTAACGTGCGCAACCATTTTTCCTCCAAACAAAAAGCCCCGGCCGTTTAGCGGCCAAGGCATCTTGCTAACAGGTTGCCTTCCTTACTTCTTCACTTCTTCATACTCCACATCAGTGGCATCTCCATTGCTCTTGCCCGAGTCTCCGGCCGGTCTACCGGGATTGGCACCTGCGCCCGTCTGGGCGCCGGCTCCTGAAGCTGCATACATCTCCTGTGATGCGGCCTGCCAGGCAGCGTTCATCGCGGTCATCGCTGCCTCGATGGCTGAATGGTCCTGGGCCTTGTGAGCCTCCTTAAGTTTCTCCAGCGCCGCATTCAACGCGCTCTTATTGGCATCCGAAATCTTGTCGCCATACTCCTTAAGCTGTTTCTCTGTCTGGAAAATCATGGAGTCGGCCTGGTTGATCTTCTCGATGCGCTCTTTTTCCTTCTTGTCTGTTTCTGCATTTGCTTGTGCTTCTGCTTTCATCTTCTGGATTTCGGCATCCGTAAGACCCGAGGAAGCCTCGATTCGGATCTTTTGCTCCTTTGCAGTGCCCTTGTCCTTCGCAGACACGTGCAGGATACCATTGGCATCGATGTCGAAGGCAACCTCGATTTGAGGAACGCCCCGCGGTGCCGGCGGAATGCCGTCCAGGTGGAACCTGCCGATTGTGCGGTTGTCTTTGGCCATCGGTCGCTCGCCCTGGAGTACATGGATTTCGACGGAAGGCTGGCTGTCAGAAGCAGTGGAAAAGACTTCTGATTTCTTGGTTGGGATCGTCGTATTGGATTCTATCAGCCGCGTCATCACGCCGCCCATGGTCTCGATGCCCAGCGACAGCGGGGTAACGTCTAGCAGGAGTACATCCTTGACCTCGCCGGTTAACACGCCGCCCTGGATGGCAGCTCCGACAGCAACCACTTCGTCAGGATTAACTCCCTTGGAGGGCTTGCGGCCGAAGAACTTCTCAACTTCATCCACGATTCGCGGAATGCGTGTGGATCCGCCGACCAGGATCACTTCGTCGATTTGCGACACCGAGATACCGGCATCTGCAACGGCCTTGCGGCAAGGTTCCAGCGTGCGTTTGATGAGGTCATCACACAGTTGTTCAAACTTTGCGCGGCTGAGTTTCTTCACCAGGTGTTCGGGTACGCCGTCAACAGAGGTGATGTATGGAAGGTTTATTTCAGTCTCATTGCTGCTTGACAGTTCAATCTTGGCCTTCTCCGCGGCTTCCTTCAGGCGCTGTAGCGCCATCGGGTCCTTGCGAAGGTCGATGTTCTTGTCCGACTTGAACTCATCTGCAAGCCAGTTCATGATGCGGGCATCGAAATCATCGCCGCCCAGGTGAACGTCGCCGTTGGTGGATTTTACTTCGAAAACCCCGTCACCAAGTTCAAGGATGGATATGTCGAAGGTTCCGCCTCCCAGGTCGTACACAGCGATTTTCAGATCCTTATTCTTTTTGTCAAGGCCGTATGCCAAAGCTGCGGCCGTTGGTTCATTGATGATGCGTTTTACATCGAGGCCCGCGATCTGCCCGGCCTCCTTGGTTGCCTGGCGCTCGGCGTCGTTGAAGTAAGCAGGGACTGTAATCACGGCATCCGTCACTGAAGTTCCGAGGTAGTCTTCTGCAGTTGACTTCATCTTTTGGAGGATCATCGCAGAGATTTCCTGCGGGGTATAAAGGCGGTCGCCGATCCGTATGCGAACGGTGTCGTTGCTGCCGCTTTCAACGGTATAGCTGACCATCTTCATTTCGCCGCTCACGTCCTTGAACTTCTTACCCATGAAGCGCTTGATGGACTGAACGGTATTTTTAGGGTTGGTAATGGCCTGCCGTTTCGCCGGGTCGCCAACTTTGCGCTCTCCCTTGCCATTGTCGAGGAAGCCCACGATGGACGGAGTGGTCCGGCGGCCTTCACTGTTGGCAATCACCACCGGCTCGCTGCCTTCCATCACAGACACGCAGGAGTTGGTTGTGCCAAGGTCTATTCCAATGATTTTTCCCATGTCTTGTTAAGTCTGTCCGACCGCAGGGGGTCAATGATTATGCCAATGGGCAAGTCCTGGTCAGTTTGTGACAGTTTGGCAGGCTTTTGACGCCCACGATGCGTAAAAACTGAAGCTAGTTCAGGTACTTCTCGTAATAACTGGCTGCCGGCTTATAATCATTGTGCCGCAGGGTATGAAGGTCGCGAAGTGCCTCGGTCATTCGGTTCAATTCAAGAAGGAGGCGGCACCGATCAAATAACCGGTCAAGATCGAGGATAATCCCCAACGATTCATTCAACTTGTCCAGGGCCAAGTCGTATTGCCCATGTTGCTTCGATACGAGGGCCGAAATATGCAGCGCATGCGCACGCTGTTTACCACCCAGCATTACTTGTTGATCACAATTGCGTTCTTCCAGATTCTTCAGAACCAGGTTGGCGTTGAACATGGCATCTTCAAAGGAGCTGGTCTTATAATACAGTTCAGCGAGCACAACAAATATGTCGCAATCACCCGGGAATTTGTTTTTGACCGAATTAAGAGTTTCAATAGCTGACAACGTATCGCTTGCCTCAAGCTGTAAATGAACCAGCGTCCATTGGTGCATCTTTTTTTCGGGCTCCAGTTGTAATGCTTTGCGAATATCTTCAAGGGCCCCTTTATGGTCTTTTATCTGTGAACGGCACAGAGCCCTGGCGCTCCAGGCTTCTACATCAGTTGAGTCTTCCTTGAGAACGCGCGTAAGGTCGATGATGCACCCGAAATAATCTCTGAACTGGGACTTGAGCAGCCCGCCGATACGATAAGTTACAATGGCTTCCTTGTTGATCCGTTTCATTTCATTGAACTCCTTGTAGGTGCTCTTCCAGTCGTTCATCCGGACAAAATGCAGTGCGCGCTTCTTGTGCGCGTCAAATAGGTCATTGTCGTATTGAATGGCCTGAACATAGCAGGCCTGTGCTGAGTCTTCCTGGTAGATTTCTTCAAACAGGATGGCTTTAAGCAGGTATCCAGCAGCGGAGGGTTGCAAACGAATGGATTCATTAAGGCTGTGCATCGCCTCCTGACTTTGGTGCACGATCATGAGGCAAAATCCCTTTCGCAGGCCTAAGAACGCCTGTTCCTGGAGTCCGTAGCCTTGGGAATTGATGTAGGTCAGGGCATTCTGCAAATCCACGGACTTGTCCATCGGCGTTCGCCCGGTGAGATATCGTGTTTCTGTAGTATTGCGCAGCAAAATCGCGTTTTTGAAGTCACTATATGCTTCCGGATAACGCTCGAGCTCGATGTACAGGAGCGCGCGCATGTTTAACAAATAAGGATTGCCGGGCGTCATGCGGACAAGCCGGTTCCAATCCAGAAGGGCGGTTTTGAAATCACCGCGGTCTGCAATGATGAATCCCCGCCAGAACAGCGCGGGCCGGTAGCTTGAATCTGCCTTAAGGGATTTGTTGAGAAGGTCGAGGTCAAAATTAGCCAACTTCCGGGTGTTTAGCAGTTTCACCATGGCTAACCCGTAGAATGCCTCTGCAGAATGGGGGTCAAGTTCAACACATCTGTCAAAGCTCTTGCGCGCTCGTCCAAGGTCTCCATTGTAAGCGTGCACAACGCCGAGCGCGTAGTGGGCTTTGGCAAACGAAGGATCCAGCCGTATGGCCTTTTGAAAATGATCTTTTGCTTTCTCCGGCATTTTGTCTTGCTGCAACAACCGACCATATTCGAGGTGAACCACAGGAGCATTGTCTTGCTCCCGGCTCAGACGCTCCAGCTGTTTCCTCGCTTTTTCAAATTGGGCTGTGAGCCTGAGGCTGACAGCGTAATAGTACCGGGTTGGCCAGAATACGGAATCCAATTTGAGCGCCTGTTCAAACATCAACACGGAGTGGTCGACGCTACCTTCCTTGAGTTCCGTAAGCGCGGTATTTAATGCGACTTGTGATTCGCCGTTGGTTGTCCACCGAAATTGCGGATCAGCGAATGCGTCCAGGTCAACCTGGAATAATGCATTTAGCGTCAACCTTTGAAAATACCCCTGCGACGCTGCCGGCGGTCGCAAGGTCAGAATGGCAAATAGGATCAGCGAGATCCTCACAGCGGGCTACTTCTTTCTGCACCCATCCACAATCTTCTTCTTAAAGTCTCCATCATTCTTCATGATGGCAAAGAAGTCTTCAATATATTTCCTCAGGGTCGTGTACTCGCGCGGAGGAAAGTCTTTCTCATAGGAGGCCAATGTGGCCATCACATCGGGCTCCAACTTGAGATAATGTTGTCTTACGCTCTGCACCACAGGTTCCGGGCGGCAAAAGCCGCGGTAAACACGATCGCGCATGTCCTGCTGGCCAAGTTCTTCATTGGGAACACCATATGGTGGATTTACAAAACCCGACATGTCGAAGTCGTAGCAGAGAGGGATATACCGGTTCGTGGGCTGGGTCTGCAGCATGATCTTGGCATTGTGCAAATAGGTTGTTGACCAGTCGATGTTGCTGATCATGTACTGGAACAGGTCGTGCTTGATTGAGGCAGTATCGAGGAGGCGCAACGGATGCAGGTTCAGGTTCTCCTGAATCTTCGCGTTGAACCTTTTGGCTACATCGTCGTCGTCTTCAATGAGGAAAGTGACCAGGTTATAGGTCTTGGATTTCTTTTCGTCCTTTTCAATGTAGGTCAGTTTGACAAGCCGGGTCTTGAAGTGGTAGGGAGAGATTTTCTCATACATTTTATAGCACATATACTCCTTCATCACCAGCTGATCCTTGTCGCCTGAATTCTCGCAGGGCATCACCAGTTTCAAACCTTTGTTGCCCTCGAAAACGGTGCCCTTTGCGGTTTCCTTCTTCACCCTGAGCCGGATGGGCGCGAAGTAGCAATTTTTCCGGCGGAAGATACCTCGGGCCCGTACCTCAATGGCCATGGAATCCCAACCTCCCGAGGCGCTCCTGATCCCCAGGTAGGCCGGCAGGTATGTTGAATCGTTCGTTTTCTTTTTAATATCTTTGATTGTACTCGATGTCAATTTCAATTCCAGCGTTTGCTGGTCCTGAAAAAGTACAGTGACCTTAGGTGATTGAGCTTGCGCAGTCACGACAACGAGATACAGAAGGCAGAAACAAATAAGGTTTTTCATAGACTGAGGTTTGGTTTAAAATGCACCCATGACCCGATACTTGCAGATTATAAATATCAGGACTTTTACTGTCTTAATCATCTGTCTGGCCACTTCTTTTTCGGTGCTGCGGTACCAGATTCAGTACAATTTTGACCTGACCATTATCAGTATTGCCATTATTTTTCCGCTGGTTTTTACCATCAGGGCTGCATTCAGGCGCAGGGAGAAAGCAATGGACTACCTGAGCAAGTTTAAGGCTGCCCTTTTGATTGTGTCCAGGTGTTTTGAACGATGCAAGAATTTGCCTGCTGAGAAGCAAGTTCAGATCCAGGCAACGATCAAGGCGTTATCGGATTCGCTTATCAATTATTTCACACTCGGCAAAGACGATCAGTCTGACCTGAGAGCAAACCTCCGGCAGGTGTCGGAATTCCTCATGGCAAATCGTGAGGAAATAGGCGGGGGCGAGGCCTTCAAAATACTTCGTTTCATGAAAGACGTCCATGGCAGCATTGAAGGCACAATCTCCATTTATACCCACCATACGCCGGTGAGCCTCCGCGCATACTGCCTCATCTTTATTTATGTCTTCCCGTTCATTTATTCGCCTGCCCTGCTGCACCGACTCGAAGAGGGCACACCCGACTGGGTGGTTTACGTACTCAGCAGTATCACCGGGTTCATATTGATTTCTCTCTTCAATGTGCAGGACCAGATGGAGAATCCTTTCGACGCGAAAGGCCTGGACGACATCCGCGTCAAGGACTTCGCCATGGAACGCTAGCTGATTCAGCTTCCCGTTTAGCAAACTTCGGACGCGAATCTTTAGATTTGCGGCCTTTATTCACTTCATGAGCCTTGAACTGGAAATTGCTCGACGACGGACCTTCGGCATCATCAGCCACCCTGATGCCGGAAAAACCACGCTTACTGAAAAACTGCTTTTGTTTGGCGGCGCCATACAAAAAGCAGGAGCAGTAAAGTCCAGCAAGATCAAAAACCACGCACGCAGCGACTGGATGGAGATTGAAAAACAGAGGGGAATATCTGTTGCTACCTCTGTGATGGGATTTACGTACCGCGACACAAAGATTAACCTGCTCGATACACCCGGGCACCAGGACTTCGCCGAAGATACTTACCGCACGCTTACAGCAGTTGACTCAGTGATCATGGTGATCGATTGTGTGAAAGGAGTCGAGGCGCAGACTGAAAAGCTTATGGACGTCTGCCGTATGCGGAACACGCCCGTGATTTGCTTCATCAACAAACTCGATCGGGAAGGACGAGATCCGTTTGACTTGCTGGATGAGATAGAGGATAAGCTGCGGATACATGTGCGGCCGCTCAGTTGGCCGATCAGCATGGGCAAAACATTCAAGGGAGTCTATAGCCTCTATGAAAAAAGCCTGCACCTCTTCACTGCCAGCAAAACCGTTGTGGAAGCCGGAATCGAGATATCGGATATCACTGGCAAGGAATTGGGCAACCTGGTGGGTGAGAACAATGCCGATCAACTCCGCGCAGACGTTGAACTGATTGAAGGAGTGTACTATGAGTTTTCTGCATCGCGATATCTCGCAGGTGAAGTGGCGCCGGTCTTCTTCGGAAGCGCTGTAAACAATTTTGGTGTGAAAGAACTCCTGGATACCTTCATTCGCCTGGCACCGCCGCCGCGCCCACGGGAGACAACCTTGCGGATGGTAAAGCCCGACGAAGACCGGTTTACCGGATTTGTCTTCAAGATCCACGCCAACATGGATCCGAAGCATCGCAACCGTATTGCATTTGTTCGTGTTTGCTCAGGAGCCTTTCACCGGGGCGAAACCTACTATCACGTCAGGCATAGCAAGAGCTACAGGTTCTCGAATGCAACGGCTTTTCTCGCACAGGACCGTGAGACAATCGATGAGGCGTGGCCCGGCGATATTGTTGGTATTTACGACACCGGTAACCTAAAGATCGGCGACACCCTCACGGAAGGAGAAAAGATGCAATACACCGGCATCCCCAGTTTTTCACCCGAGATATTCAAAGAGGTAGTGAACAAGGATGCGATGAAGAGTAAACAGCTTGAAAAGGGTTTGATGCAATTAATGGAAGAAGGTGTCGCACAGTTGTTCACCTTCGACGTGGGCAAGCGAAAGGTTGTGGGAACAGTGGGTGCGCTGCAGTTTGAAGTCATCCAATTCCGCCTGCTGCATGAATACGGCGCTACCGTCGAATTCCTCCCTCAGCCGATTCATAAAGCCTGTTGGATAAGCAGCGCGGATGAAAGAAAACTGAACGAATTCGTCCAATCGAAACTGCGTTACATCGCGCGTGACAAAGACGGCAAACTGGTCTTCATGGCGGAATCGAGGGCGTGGCTGCAAATGGTCCAGGACAATTTCCCGGACATACGGCTGCACTTTACTTCCGAGTTCAAGGACTAGCGAACATGAACGGCGTAGTCGTAGATCATGCGGGAGACTGCAGCCATTGATTTGATCGCAGCGGCCTCATCGGTAAGGCCTGCCGACAGGATCACCAGCGAATAACGCCTTCCGTCGGGGAGAATCACAATGCCGGAGTCATGCTGTACGCCGTTTATCCAGCCGGTCTTGTGTGCCACGCTCACATCTGCGGGTAGCTGTGCCGGAATAATCTCACGATATTTCTGGTCGCGGAGAATGGTAATCATCTGTTCCGACGAGGCCTGGTCAACGAGTTGGCCAACAGCCATCTTGTCAAAGATCTGCATCAGATCCAGCGCCGTCACAATGTTGTTAAGCCCCCTGGCAAATGCCTTCCCATCTTCCACGCCGCGGAGCACTTCAATGTGTTTAAGACCCAATGACCGCAGGGTGCGGGTGACTTCTTTTGGATCCACAAACTCGATAATCAGGTTGGTTGCCAGGTTGCTGCTTGATATGATCATCAGGTACATGAGGTCGCCGATAGTGCGCTTTCGGCCCAATTGTTCATAAAGTGTGAACTCGCTGTCTTCCCTGGGGTCGAGAGAATACAGGCTTCCGTCTACAATACTCTTGAATTCATTCTTCACCACGAGGGAATCGGTTAGTTTGAACCTGCCCTGCCTGACCTGCTTGAACACTTCCATCATAACAGGCGTCTTCATCGTGCTGGCAGCATGAAAGATGTGATTGCCGTTGATGGTTAATTGAATTCCCGTTGATGCATCCCTGTAGGACAGGGCAAACAGACCATTATTCTTGTTCAGTTCCTCCCGGATCCTTTCCAGGACGAGTTCGCCCTCACTTTGCGCTGTGCTGGTTATTGGGACTGCGGCGATAACCACAACCAGTATCCGCCGAAAGTTGATCATAGGATTCAGCGTAAACCTTTACCTTCGCCAATGTAAAACTAATTGTTCAACGTGACCGACTCTGCTCCCCGCCGGTACCTCAATCTTGTGAGAAATATCCGAAACTGGACAGTCTATTTTTCGCAGAAGAAGTCAGCATTCAGACCGGCGAAGTACGTGACACGCGGCAACCACCTGCGGTTTGACGTCCCGACAAAGGGCTTATATCTGGTTTTTAAGGAGATCTTCATGTCGGATTTCTATTCTGCCGACACATGGATTGACAACTTGCCGATGAACCCGGTGGTGGTGGATATTGGTGCTAACGCGGGCTATTTCAACATGCTCCTGCTTTCCAGGCGGCCCGACGCCCAGGTGTATGCCTATGAAGCGATTGAAGCAAACTACGCACTGTTCCGCAGGAACATCGAACAAAATCCGGCTTTGGACAAGCATATCCACCTTCATCACCAGGCAGTGACCGGAAAACCTATGGATCACATTGTTCTTTACAAGGAGGACGATGGCGAAAACTCCGTCACCGCATCTGTTTATTCAGACTTTGAACAACACAACAAGCAATCTGTCACTGTTCCGGCTGTATCCCTGGAACAACTGATCGAGAAGAACCAGCTCACTCGCATAGATTTTCTCAAGCTGGATTGCGAAGGCAGCGAGTACCCGATCCTGTACGATTCACCTTCGTCGCTTTGGCCCAGAATCAGTTCCTTGTTCGTCGAGGTGCATCCAATGGACAAAGCCAGGCGGAACTTCGACTACCTGGTAAAATTTCTCGAGCAACACGGGTATGCAGTTAAAAGCGCTGAGGTTGCGCCAAACGGCTGTCATGCATTGTATGCCGTTCGCCCCTGATGGAACCGGACGTCCTTTACGAGGATAATCACCTGCTGGCGATCAACAAAACTCCCGGTGCCCTCGTGCAAGGCGATGAGACGGGAGACAAAACGCTCGCGGAAGAAGCAAAGGCCTATATCAAGTCACATTACGGCAAACAAGGAGAGGTATTCCTGGGGGTCGTGCATCGGCTCGACAGACCTGTGAGCGGCGTTGTTGTTTTCGCACGAACCTCAAAGGCATTGTCGCGAATGAACGAGCTTTTCCGCGAAAGGAAAACTGAGAAAATCTATTGGGTGCTGGTGGAAAAACGGCCGCGTGTGTCTGAGGGAACCCTCGTTCACTGGTTGAAGAAAGACAAGAGCAAGAACAAGACTGCGGTATTCAGACGTGAAACCAGTGGCGCACTAAAATCACAGTTGAGTTACACTGTGATTAAATCCGTCGGAGATCACACGCTCCTGGAGGTAAGTCCGGTTACCGGCAGGTCACACCAGATACGGGCGCAGTTGGCCTCCATCGGTTGTCCAATCTTGGGCGATCTCAAGTATGGCGCTACTCACGAAACAGGCGATGGAAGCATTGCACTCCACGCACGCGAGCTGAGGTTCCTTCATCCGGTGAGGAAGGAACCGTTGACGATCCGGGCAGAACCGCCGCGAAAGCCATGGTGGTCGGCGTTTGATGACAAATAGTTATTTATTTTGCACGCTATTCAATCCGAATGCCAGGCTGGTCAGAAAAACTGAAGCAACGATGGAAGGTGCAGAACACCTGGAAAGTAATCATCATCCTGGTCGTGTTTGCGTTTACGGGCTCCACCGTGGCCCTGATCGCGAAGCCGTTGTTGCGCGCGCTGTTTGCGCCTGCAGAAGTGCCGTTGTGGGCCTGGGTGCTGTATTACGTGCTGATACTTCCCGTATACAACGTCTTCCTGCTCATCTACGGTTTTATTTTTGGACAGTTTTCCTTTTTCTGGAACTTTGAGAAGCGCTTCTTTTCCCGGTTGTTTGGGAAACGCGATCAATGAAGATTCGGCCGATCATTTCATTTTTCATCGTCATCGTGGGTTGTGCATCTCCACGGTTCTCGTATGATTTCGGTCAACCCCGGTCAATGCCGGTCGGCAGGGACGTGGTCGTTCCAAAGGCCGTCATGCCGGCGCCTTTGCAGGAAGCCCCTGCTGAGGTGCAAGCGGAGTCCGGGTTTTCGTCGGTACCCGGTACGAGACCTGCGAAGCGTCAGGGTGCGTACCAAAAGGGTCAGAAGAATGCAGCCATCGTCCCTGCCGTTTTGCCCGGTCCTGCCGTCCCGCTAAAAGTACACTCCGACTTAACACGATCGGCTATTTTCCTTGTTGGCGGGGGAATTTTGCTCCTTATCGGGGGTGACATTTTGGTGGTGATCGGCAGCCTTTCGTTGCTGATCGGGCTGATTTTCGGGATCAAGTGGCTGCTAAGGAAGCAGTAAAGTTGGCACGGCCCTTTGCTTTTTTTTCAGAAGATTTATTTTTGCACCCTGTTCGGTAAATCCCGACTTATGGAAATACAGATCGAAAACCTTTCCAAGAGCTACGGACCGCAAAAGGCCGTCGATGCAATTTCGTTTGAAGTAAGGCCTGGCGAGGTGGTCGGCTTCCTGGGTCCCAATGGGGCCGGTAAGAGCACCACGATGAAAATGATCACCGGCTTTCTTTCCATTGGTGAGGGTGAGGTTAAACTAGGCGGCAAATCAGTTCGCGATTTCGGTGATGAGTTAAAACGCCACATTGGGTATCTCCCGGAAAACAACCCGTTGTACCTCGACATGCCGGTAATCGACTACCTGACTTTCTGTGGTGCACTGCAAGGCATGAGCAAAGTGGACATCAGCCGCAGACTTCGTGAGATGATCCATGTGTGTGGATTGAACGCAGAGAAGCACAAAAAGATTGGTGAACTTTCGAAAGGCTACCGCCAGAGGGTTGGACTTGCCCAGGCCATGATCCATGACCCGGCGGTGTTGGTGCTCGACGAGCCCACTACCGGACTTGACCCCAACCAGATTGTTGAAATCCGCAACCTCATCCGCGAACTGGGAAAAGCCAAGACGGTCGTTCTTAGTACGCACATCCTGCCCGAGGTTGAGGCTACCTGTGACCGGATCCTGATCATCAACAACGGGAAGATTGTTGCCAACGGAACTGCAGAAACGTTGCGCAAGCAGGCTGCGGGTCAGGAGGTTGTACGCCTGCGGATTGAGGATGCTCCTGTGGCAGAAATACTGGACGCTTTACGCCGCATGCCCAACATAGATACCGTCGACATCATCGACAAGGAATTGAACCGCCTGGAAGTCCAGAGCCGTACGGGCACGAGTTCAAAACGGGAAATCTTCAACCTGTGTGTTCAGAAGGGCTGGGTACTTAGTGAGTTAACCCCTCTGGAGACACGGCTGGAGGACATTTTCAGAAACTTAACAACGAATTGATCATGCGCGTTACTTGGATCATCGCAAAGAAAGAGCTGCAATCATATTTTGATTCTCTCATCGCCTATATCCTCCTGGTTCTTTTTTTGGGATTCAGCGGATTCTTCACCTGGCTTTACGGCTCAGATATTTTCATAACCGGCCAGGCATCACTGCAATCATTTTTCGGCATTGCATACTGGACGCTCTTTTTCTTTACGCCGGCGCTGACCATGCGGCTGTTGGCTGAGGAAAAGAAAACCGGTACGCTGGAAATGCTGCTTACCAAAGCGGTTACTGACCGGCAGGTGGTTGCCGGGAAATTTCTCGCGGCTTTCCTTCTCGTTGTCCTTGCACTGGCATTTACATTTCCATACGTAGCCACCCTCGCCAATATTGGCGACATCGATGCTGGCCAGATCCTTTGTGGTTATGCCGGCCTTGCCCTGATGAGTGGTGCCTATATCAGCATTGGTTTGTATGCCAGCAGCCAGACCAGCAACCAGATTGTTTCCTTCCTTCTTGCCCTGTCCATAGGGTTGTTCTTCCACATCATCTTTGAGGTGCTGGCAAGCAGCTTTACCGGGGTTGTTGGCCAGGTGTTTTCAACGTTGAGCCTGAGCAACCACTTCGACAGCATTTCGCGCGGAGTCGTAGATACGCGCGATGTTATCTATTTCTTTTCGCTCATTTTCCTTGGACTTTTCCTTTCGGAAATGTCCCTTACAAAACGCAATATCAATTAACAGCCATGAAGCAGAAACTGTTCATCACATCGCTTTTGGTGGTTGGTATTGCCGTTATCATCAATTTCCTTTCCAACGAACTTCATGTCCGGCTTGATATGACGGATGAGCGTCAATACACGCTAAGTAAAGCAACACGCGACATCCTGGGCAACCTGGAGGAGCCGGTTACCGTCAAGGCGTACTTCTCCAAGGACCTTCCCCCTAACATTGCACAAACGCGCAGAGACTTCCAGGATCTCCTGGTGGAATACAACAGCAGGTCTGGAGGGATGATCGCATTTGAATTCCTGAATCCGAATGAGAATGAGGGGACAGAGCGGCTGGCCCTCGAGAGCGGAATCCAGCCGGTCATGATCAATGTGCGCGAAAAGGACCAGGTCAAGCAACAGAAGGCATTCCTGGGGGCGACCATCAGTCTCGGCGAAAAAACAGACGTAATCCCATTTGTTCAACCTGGCTCGGCGATGGAGTACGCGTTGTCCACCTCGATCAAGCGCATCTCCGTGGAATCTAAACCTGTGATTGGATTTCTCGCTGGACACGGGGAGCCTTCTTTGTCTGAGATGGGCCAGGCCATGGAATTGCTCACGGTACTGTACGACCCAAAGGAAGTGCGGCTGGATTCACTCGATATTCCTGCCGCAATCCGCACATTGGCTGTTATCCGCCCGCTGGATACCATCCCCGCGCCTCATCTTGCGATGATGGACGAGTTTCTTGCGCGTGGGGGAAGGTTGCTGGTTGCCCTCAACCGCGTAGATGGCGACTTGCAGCGCTCCTATGGCATGGCGGTCTCCAATGGCCTGGAAGGATGGCTCGCACAAAAAGGAATCTCCGTGGATGATTCATTTATTATCGATGCCAGTTGCGGTGCGATAACAGTGCAGCAGCAACAAGGCATGTTCAGTTTTCAGACACAGGTGAAGTTTCCCTACCTCCCGGTAGTTGGCCGCTTTGCTGACCACGCAATTACCGGTGGCCTGGAAACTGTGTTGCTTCAATTTGCCAGCCCGGTAAACTTCGTGGGCGACACGTCGCGCCGCTTCATTCCCCTGATTTATTCTTCTGAGCGATCAGCCACAGTGAAAGTCCCGCTCATGTTTGATATCAACAAGCAGTGGACCGAAAGTGATTTCCCCCAGCAAAATATTGTCATGGGCGGCATTGTGGAGGAAAAGAGCTCAGGTGGAAAAATCGTCGTATTTGGCGACGGAGACTTCGTGATCAACGGCGCTGGTGAGCAAGCCCGCAACTTGCAGCCCGACAACGTCAGCCTTGCAGTAAATGCCATCGATTGGCTTTCTGACGATACCGGACTGATCGATCTGCGTACAAAAGGCGCTACTTCTCGTCCGCTCGCACAGTTGGAGGATGGAACGAAGGCCATGCTCAAGTATGCAAACTTTTTGTTGCCCATCCTGTTGGTCGTTGGCTACGGCCTGATGCGCATGCAGCGTAACAGGATGACACGATTGAAGCGAATGAGTGACAACTATGAAGAAAACTGATCCCTGGAAGCTGGCAGTCATCCTGCTCAGCCTCGTTCTTGTATTCATCGCCGTCAGGAAATTCCGCTCTCCCGGACGCGAGGGAAACCTGCCGGTTAAGCTGGCTGAGATCGACACGGCAGAGGTGACCGGAATAATCATCACCCCCGCCAAGTCGCGTATGGAGCCGGTGCGTTTGACAAAAAGTAATGGCTGGAAGCTTATGAGGGGTGAACAAACACTTCGCCTGGAACAGGGCGCGGGGGTCAACATCCTCCGCGTTTTGACGAGCCTGAAGCCAGAACGCATGGTGACCAAGCGTCGGGAAAAGTGGAACGAGTTCAACGTTGGCGATTCTACGGGCACCCGTGTCCAGGTTATGTCTGGCACGTCCGTGATTGCCGATCTTGTCTTTGGCCGGTCAGGATTCTCACAAACCCCGCAACAGTCTTACGGTGGTGCACCCTTCACCTACGTCCGCCTTTCCGATGAGGACGAAGTTTACACGATTATCGGCTTTTTGGATGCACAGTTCAACCGGGGGCTCGACGACTGGCGTGACAAGAGTTTCACCCGGTTTAAGAAAGATTCTGTAACGCGCATCATCTTCCGCTACCCGGCAGACAGCAGCTTTGTAATTGAGAAGTCGGGGGGGAAGTGGACATTAGCAGGGGCGCCGGCGGACTCCATCGAAGTACGTTCCTTCTTATCTGGATTGGAATACAAGAATGCATCGGCCTTTGCACCGGTTGCGCCGGCAGGCACGCCGCCCGCAGGCATCGTGGTTGAACAATCAGGCAAGTCTCTGGTTACCATCGATGCCTGGCCAACGGAGGGAAGCTGGACCGTCAGGGCTTCGGAGCAGCCAGAGACTTTTTTTTCGTTTGATGCGGTGGCGAGGAAGGACGTGTTTGTGGGGAGGAAGCGATTTGTCGGGAAGCCCTGGAAAGTCGGCTCCTGACTCATATTTATCTTTCCCCCGGCCCCCAAGGGGAATGGTGGGCTTCGTTAAATGAATCCAACATTCGAACATTCTAACAATCGAATCGCGAATTCAGAATGGAAGTGCGGTGTTGGATATTGAGTTGTTCGAATGTTCGATATGTTCAAACCCCGGTTTACGCGCCTGGTTGTCCCTCTTAGGGGGGCAAGGGTTGGGGAGCTTAAGCAGGAAATTGGAATTACTCTTTTATCCCATCCGCGAGGACAATCACCTTGTTCTTCAGCACCTCTACAACGCCACCGGTGATCTGGACTTTCTGACGCTTTTCGTTGACTTTGTACTCCACGGTGCCTTCGGCCAGGAGGCTGATGAGCGGCGCGTGGTTGTTAAGCACCTGGAAGGATCCGTCGGAGCCGGGAAACGTTGCGCTCGAAACGTCTCCTTCGAAGACCTTCTTTTCAGCAGTCAGAATTTCGAGGTACATGGGATTAACCTTTTGCTTCGGCCAGCAGGCGTTCGCCTTTCTCCTGGGCCTGTTCGATCGTACCAACCAGGTTGAAGGCCGATTCCGGCAGGTGATCCAGATCTCCGTCGAGGATCATATTGAAACCCTTGATAGTGTCCTTGATGTCTACCAGTGCGCCCTTTAAACCCGTGAATGCTTCCGCAACGTGGAAAGGCTGTGACAGGAATCGCTGCACGCGGCGTGCACGGTTTACGACGAGTTTGTCTTCGTCGCTCAACTCGTCCATACCGAGGATAGCGATGATGTCCTGCAATTCCTTGTAGCGCTGCAGTGTATACTTAACGCGTTGAGCGCAATTATAGTGTGCCTCACCCACGATATCTGCACGAAGAATACGCGAAGTCGAATCGAGCGGATCCACAGCGGGATAAATTCCCAGCTCTGCAATCTTACGGCTCAACACGGTGGTTGCATCAAGGTGAGAGAAAGTTGTTGCCGGCGCCGGGTCAGTCAAGTCGTCGGCGGGGACGTAAACCGCCTGCACGGAAGTGATGGAACCGTTCTTGGTTGATGTAATACGTTCCTGCATCGCACCCATCTCGGAGGCGAGGGTAGGTTGATATCCCACGGCAGAAGGCATGCGGCCAAGCAACGCAGAAACTTCTGAGCCGGCCTGCGTGAACCGGAAGATGTTGTCGATGAAGAAAAGAATATCGCGGCCTTTGCCAGTCCCATCGCCGTCGCGGAAGTACTCCGCAATTGTGAGTCCAGACAAAGCCACCCGTGCACGTGCACCCGGCGGTTCATTCATCTGGCCGAACACGAAAGTTGCTTTCGACTCAGCGAGTTTTGCCTTGTCAACCTTTGACAAGTCCCAGCCGCCTTCATGCAGTGATTTGCGGAAGGCGTCACCGTAGTCAACAATACCCGCTTCTATCATTTCGCGCAGAAGATCGTTTCCTTCGCGTGTGCGTTCACCTACGCCGGCAAAAACCGAAAGACCAGAGTAGGCCTTTGCAATGTTGTTGATGAGTTCCTGGATCAACACCGTCTTTCCCACTCCTGCACCGCCGAAGAGACCGATTTTCCCGCCCTTTGAGTAAGGTTCGATCAGGTCGATCACTTTGATACCCGTGAACAGCACCTCGGCCGAGGTGGTAAGGTTTTCATAGGCAGGAGCAAGCCGATGGATAGGAAGGCTCTTTTCTTTTTTCGGTTGGGCAAGGCCGTCGATGGCTTCACCCACAACGTTGAATAGTCGCCCTTTGATGTCATCGCCGATAGGCATAGTGATGGCGCCGCCAGTGTCAAGCACTTTCATGCCGCGCACCAGGCCTTCCGTTCCGTCCATGGCCACGGTACGAACGCGGTCCTCGCCCAAGTGCTGCTGGCACTCAAGTACAATGCGTGTGCCGTCTGTTTTGGTTACTTCGAGGGAGTTGAGGATGTCGGGAAGTTTGGAACCGGGTTCATCGAAGGCGACATCCACCACCGGACCGATCACCTGCGTTATTTTACCATAGTTTGCCATCGAAGAGGTAAGGTTTGTAATTCTTAAAACAGGCCACAAAAGTAGCTTTCAGGGACGTCAACAACAAGCGAGGAAACTCAAAATCCGATGTTTTCTGACTTCCTTTGGCAGACATCGATGTCAGGCGCTCAGGAGCACAATGCGGAAGGTGGTGCCTTGGTTTTCTTCGGAGTTCTTCACAAATATTCTTCCCCTATGATAGTTCTGGATGATACGTTTGGCCAGCGCCAGCCCCAGGCCCCAACCGCGTCGCTTGGTCGTAAATCCAGGCTTGAACACATTGGTAATCAGCGATTTTGAGATGCCTTTGCCCGTGTCGGAAATGTCGATGAAAACCTTCCGCTCACTGCCTCGCAGTATTTTGACTGAAATCGTCCCCGTGCTCCCCATCGCGTCGACAGCGTTCTTGCAAAGGTTTTCAATTACCCACTCAAAAAGAGGTGCGTGGACCTGTGCCCGTATCGACTCAGACAGTGTGTAGACCTCGAAGGTGATCTTGTTTGAAACGCGTGGCTGCAAATAGCTCACCACATTCTTGACAAGCTGATGAACGTTTTCATCCTTCAACGCCGGGGTCGAGCCAATGCTGGAGAAGCGCTCGGTTACCACCCGTAACTTTGCGATGTCCTTGTCCAGTTCTTCCACAATGTTCCGGTCGTGGGTTTGTGGATCCTCACGCAACACTTCCACCCACGCCATCAATGATGAAAGCGGCGTACCGAGCTGGTGCGCCGTTTCTTTTGCAAGTCCCACCCAAACACGGTTTTGCTCAGCTTCCTTCGAATAGTTGAATGCCAGGTATGAAATGAAAGCGAAAATGGCGATCACTGACAATTGTACGTACGGGTAGGCAATGAGCTGCATCAGTAGAAAAGAATTCTTGTAGTAAACATACTGCCTTCCGAATTCCTCCTGTGTATTCGGATCCCTCAGGACAATCGGTATGGGAGGGAATGCCTTTTTCATTTCCTCAAGTTCCTGCTGCAATTCGCGGTTCTTCCGATCAGCCGACCACTTCGGATCGACTTCCACGTTCGTATAGTTGAGAATACCACCAGCCTCGTCAACCAGCATCGTGGGAATAGAATTGTTCCTGTAAATGATCTCCTCAGTAATAAAGAGGATGTTGCTGGTGGCGTCGTTGGACGTGTACTCAAGAGCGCGTGCAAACAGGCGCACCTGGTTTCGCTCACGTTCCTTCAGCTGGTCGACCAGCACGTTTGTATAATAGATGCTGCTGACACTGATGATCACCGAAACGGCAAGGATGATCCACTTCAGGTTCGTGTTGTCCTGGTAGAATTCCATCGTTGCCAGTCGGGGAATGCGGGCCATAGGGATGGAAATTACGAAAAATGGAGTGCGAACAGTAGAATAACGAACAAGGAATGGAGAACAGTGAAGTTCTACTTCATGATTCCTTGCTCGTTATTCGATATTCAAGCCCTCACCTCTTTGCCCGGTGAGATGGCCAACTATTACCCCTTCTGCATAAACCACTTCATCAAGACCCCATAGCCCACCTTAGTGCCGTGCATCAGGATGCCGACACGGTAGATGCGCGCTGCGACCCATGTTGTTAAAATGAAGCCCCCAATCAGCAGGGCCATCGAAAGGAGGAGCTGCCAGTCGTCAACACCGAATCCGATGCGACCCATCATGGCAATTGGTGACGTGAAAGGAATGATGGAAAGCCAGACACTTATTGGTCCATGCGGATCCTCAAGTATGAAAGTGAAGAGACCGAAATAGGATATCAGCATCGGTATGGTAATAGGGAACATGAACTGTTGTGCTTCTGCCGGACTATCAACTGCCGACCCGACTGCTGCGAACAATGCACCGTACAGCAGGTAGCCTCCGATAAAGTAAAAGATGAAGCAGAACACCACAAAAGTCCAGTTGATCTGGCTTAGGGAATTGAGCAACTGGAGCGAGCCAGGACCCTGGGCGGCTGCCTGCTGAGCCTGTTCATTCATTTGCATCATTTCCTGCTGCGGCGTTTGGAGTCCGAAGTACCCGAGTACCACGGTGGAAAGGGTAGAGATCAATACGATCCAGATTAAAAACTGCAATAGTCCCACCGAGGCCAATCCAATTATCTTGCCCATCATCAGCTGGAACGGGCGCACCGAAGACACGATCACTTCCACCACCTTGCTCATTTTCTCTTCGATGATGCCCTGCATAATTTGAGCGCCATAAATGAAAATGAACATATACATGAGTATGCCGCCTGTCATGCCTATACCGAAGAGGACCTTTGTGTTCGATGACTCCTCCTTTCCTCCCTCTTCCATCTTAAATGTGGCGATGTCCACAGAGGTCTTGAGTTGATCCAGCACAGTCTTGTCTACATTAAGCTGAACCATTTTCATGTCCCGAATCAGTGATTCGAACATTCTCTCAATCCCGGAAATGTCGTTAGGGCTTGGGTTTACCTTGGTATAGATGGAAATGCCCGTTGGGTTTGCCAACTCGAACTTCGGAATATACAGCAGCCCGAAGTATTGTGATTCTGTAACAGCTTTCTTGCCCTCCTCCAGTGAACCGGAAAACGAATTGAAAATGAACCTGGCTGTGTCGGGTTTGAAGAAGCCACTCTCGTCAATGTAAAGGATCACCTCCTTGGTCGCATTCTTCTTTTGTTCAATGGCCACGTAGACGAGTGCGGCCATAATAGCCGGGAAAATCAACGGCAGCAGGATAGTGGCGACCAAAAAGGATTTCTTCTGTACCCTGTTGAGGAATTCTCGCTGGACAATCAGCAATATCTTATTCATGGGATTCTCCTTTTACAAGGGTGATAAATATCTCACTCATGGTCGGAACCTTCTCCTCAAAAGCATGCACTTCTGTGAGCCGGGTCAATTCCTGGATCAATGCGTTTGGGTTACCGTTGTTCCTCACGTGTACTTCCGAACGGAAATAGCCGTCCTCCGTCGGTTGCTGTTGTACCATTTCGAAGCCCGTCCCGGTAGATTGAAATGCTCCGCGATGGGTTACGCTGTAGGTATTGGTCTTGAATTTCTCCTTGACTGACTTCTTGGTTCCCTCCAGGATCTGCCTTGATTTGTTGATCAGGGCAATGTGGTCGCACAGATCTTCGACGGTCTCCATGCGGTGGGTCGAAAAGATGATCGTGGAACCGCGTTGACGAAGGCGAAGGATCTCTTCAGTAATCAATTGCGCGTTGACCGGATCAAACCCGGAGAACGGCTCGTCAAGGATGATCAGCTTGGGTTCGTGCATTACTGTACTGATGAACTGGACTTTCTGGGCCATTCCCTTGGAAAGGTCTTCAACCTTTTTATTCCACCAGTCGGTAATCTCAAAGCGATTCAACCAGATTTTGATGCGTGCCACGGCATCGCTGTTGCTTAATCCCTTGAGGCGCGCGAGATAAATGAGTTGCTCACCCACTTTGAGCTTCTTGTAAAGCCCACGCTCTTCCGGCAGATATCCAATGATGCCGATGTGTTCAGGCTTTAGTTTTTCTCCGAAAAGCATCACCTCTCCGGCATCGGCATTGATGATTTGGTTGATGATCCGGATGAGCGTGGTCTTTCCGGCACCGTTGGGTCCCAGCAACCCGTAGATGGAGCGCTCCGGTACAGAGATGTTTACCCGGTCAAGCGCCAGGTGATTGGAATACTGCTTGGTTATTCCAGTTGCAACAAGGGCATTCACAAAAGGGGTGGTCTTAGTACTGATGATTTGTCGCCAAAATAGCCAGATTATTACAGCCCATCAACCTGCGTGTCCCAAGCTGTCAGCTAAGCGCCTGCCGTGATCTAACCGATGGGCCGAAGCCCCAGTCGCTTGACAAGCTTATTCCTTAAAGACAATTTTACCCATCGATACATCGAGATCGAAGGTAAGGGCGTTTTTCGGGTTGCGGGCGTAAGCTGCGTTGGTATAAGTATAGTCTCCGCTTTTCTTGAGGCTTCGGGAGAGTTTCATGCTGCACAGCCACGAATCGTTGATCGTGACTTTTACAGGGATGCTTTCATCCGGCAGGACAATGACCATGTTTCCGGCACCTACACTCCCGCGTACGAAGGGTACTACAGTGGGCGTGTTGCTGAAATCCAGCAGCATGTTTCCAAAACTAACCTCGGCCACCACGCACTTGGACCGGGAGAGATTAAGTTGATTGACCTGAAGGTTTCCTAAATCGACTTTAACGTAGAAAGTATCCATGACTACCTTGTTCTGTACCCCTCCGTCATACGTGACGTTGACATTGGCACTCCCTGTATTGATCTTCAATCGGGAAATCGCCAGGCCTGAAAGGTCAACATTGGCATTGCCAAGCCCATAATCAAGGTCAAGCGAATATGGTTTTGAACCAGCAAGGTACAGCCGCCACTGTTTGTCAGAAGCGTTGTTGCCCTCCTCACGACCCAGGACCTGGTAGGAAATCTTCTTTGTGACTTTCGAGCCGCCCTCATTTTCCAGGGCGAGTTTCACATAGCACACCGCATTACGGATCTCATTGCTGAAAGTATGTGCATACTCTTCCAGCTCCTGGTTGCTGTAAAAATTGAGAAGTTCCGTCGTCTCACCGGGGCGGATCGTACAGTTGCCTGTTTTTGCCTTAAGATTAAGCTGGACTGTCTTGCAGGCCTCCTGGTCTTCGACCGCAAATTGCTTCTTCATCTGGCCTGCGACTACGCCCGCGGCCATCACTCCCGCACATGCCAACACCACCGATTTCAGCATCTTTTCTTCATCGTTTCAGGTCGAAACGGATGACACGGCACTCAAACGTTAAATTTCCGTTAAATATCACCCGTAATTGGTCATATACGGGAAGGAGCCACAAAAGGTTGAAAAAAACAGTTCGACAATGAAAAAATCCCTACTCCTGACCGAAATACTCTCTCATTCGCTCAAAGAACCCCTTTTCTGACTTGTCAGGGCTGGGTTGGAAGCTGGGGGAATTGCGGAGGCGCTCCAGGATTTCCTTCTCCTCGCTGGTCAGTCTTTTCGGCGTCCAGACGTTGACATACACGAGTTGATCTCCGGTTCCGTAACCATTCATGTCGCGGATTCCTTTCCCCCGCAAACGAAGAATCTTTCCGCTCTGTGTTCCGGGATCGATCTTGATTCGAAGTTTCCCGTTGATGGAGGGTACCTCCACGCTTGTTCCAAGGGCTGCATCGATGAGGCTGATGTGCAATTCGTAAATAAGGTTGTTTCCGTCACGCTTCAGTTGCGTGTCTTCATGCTCCTCGATCATAATGAGCAAATCGCCAGAAGATCCGCCGCCTGGCGCCTCGTTACCCTTTCCGCCCATAGAGAGTTGCATGCCGTCGCCGACACCAGGCGGGATTTTGATTGTTATCACATCCTCACGCGACACCAGGCCTGAACTGTCGACGCCTGACGGACGTTTGTCGATCACTTGTCCCGAACCCTGGCAGTTGGGACACGTTGATGCCGACACCATTTGACCCAGCATTGTGTTCACAACTTTTCGCACCTGGCCGCTGCCCTGACACGTGGAGCAGGTTTTGAAGGTGACTCCCTCCGCCCGCACGAGCCGGTGAACCTTTATTTTCTTTTCCACGCCATTGGCGATCTCTTCCAGGTTCAGCTTGAGCTTGATGCGAAGATTGGAGCCGCGTCGCTGACTACTCCGACTGCCGCCGAAAAAGCTGTCAAACGGACTGTGTCCACCGAAGATGTCGCCGAACTGGCTGAATATGTCTTCCATATTCATCGTATGGCCGCTGAATCCACCTTGACCGGGGCGTGCATGCCCGAATCGATCATACTGCGCACGCTTGTGGGCGTCACTGAGCACCTCGTATGCCTCTGCGGCTTCCTTGAACTTCTCCTCGGCCTCCTTGTTGCCTGGGTTCTTGTCCGGATGGAACTGAATGGCCACTTTCCGGTAGGCCTTCTTTATTTCATCGGAGGATGCAGAACGGGATACGCCCAGGATTTCGTAGTAGTCGCGCTTTGCCATTTGGCGATTTGGTGATGTGGTGACTTGGTGATCTGGTTAGCTTCCGACAACTACTTTTGCAAAGCGAATTACTTTGTCGTTAAGGAGGTATCCTTTTTCAACCACCTCAACGATCTTTCCTTTTTTTGAGGCGTCTTCGATGGGTACCTGGGTGATAGCTTCATGGTAATCGGCGTTGAACGAAGTATCAGAAGTTATCTCCATCTCTTTCACACCATATAACTCAATGATTCTTCTGAACTTTGACTGGATCAGGGAGAAACCCTCTGCTTCCCTGGCGCTGAGATCCTTGAATGATTTCTCGGCCCGGTCAAAATCGTCGATGACCGGCAACAGTGATTTCAGCACCTGTTCGTTAGCCCCGAAGATCAATTCCTGCTTCTCTTTGGTCGTGCGGCGACGATGGTTTTCAAACTCTGCGTAGAGCCGAACATATTTGTCCTTGGCTTCTGCCAATTCGTCCTGCAGTATTTTGAGGGGGTCTGTTTCGGCTTGCGCTTCTGGCGGTGGCTCAGGCTCAGGGGTCTGTCCTGGTGGTGTTTCGCCGCTGTTTTCGTCGTGCGCCGACAACTCTTGTTCGGTATTAAGGCTGTTTTCCATATTTCCCGTCAAAATCAAAGGCAAAAATGACAAGAATTCTGCCAAACGACGAACATGTGCCAGAATGGCCTGACCCTTAGCCGTGCAGATGTTTCCAGATCATGTCTTTCAGGTCGCCGATCCCCCGGTCAGTCACGGCTGAGATGAATACTGAAGGCACGCCGGCGGGAAGTTCTTTTTTGAGTGCTTCTTGCAATTCGTCGTCCAACAGGTCTGATTTGGAGACTGCCAGCAGTCGCTTCTTATCAAGCAATTCAGGGTTGTACTTGCGCAGCTCATTGATCAAAACGTCGTACTCGGCCTTGATGTCTTTAGAGTCGGACGGAATCACGAACAGCAGGACCGAATTTCGCTCGATGTGACGCAGAAACCTGATGCCAAGTCCCTTGCCTTCTGCTGCGCCCTCGATGATCCCGGGAATGTCGGCCATCACAAAAGATTGATTATCGCGATAGCCGACTACGCCCAGGTTGGGTGTCAGCGTGGTGAACGCATAGTCTGCGATCTTGGGTTTGGCCGCAGAGACCACCGATAGCAAGGTGGATTTACCTGCGTTAGGGAAGCCCACCAGTCCTACATCGGCAAGGAGCTTCAACTCTAGGATGATCCACTCTTCAACACCGGGTTCTCCCGGCTGTGCGAACTGCGGCGCCTGTTGCGTCGGTGTGGCAAAGAATGCGTTGCCTTTTCCGCCCCTGCCCCCCGGGGAGAGAATCACCTCTTCGCCATCGTTATTAATTTCGCAGACCACCTCTCCTGATTCTGCGCGCCTGGCTACGGTACCGGTTGGTACATCGATGATCTCGTCTTTGCCCTGGGCGCCCGTCATATTCGAACCTTCACCGGGGCTCCCGTCATCTGCGGATATGTGCTTGCGGAATTTCAGGTGGAGGAGCGTCCACAACTGTGCGTTCCCCCGCAGGATCACGTGACCCCCACGGCCGCCGTCGCCACCGTCAGGTCCACCTTTGGGTACAAACTTCTCGCGATGAAAATGCAGGCAACCAGCGCCACCTTTGCCGGAACGTGACCGGAACTTCACATAATCGATGAAATTGGGATTGGACACGTCATTTATTGTCCAGCGCGGCGGCAATGTCAGCAGCGATGCGTTCAATATCGCCGACGCCGTTGATACTCTTTAACCGATTTTGCTTTTGATAATATGGCAGCACGTGAATGGTCTTGCCAAAATACTCGGTGACCCGCTTGTTGAGTTTCTCGTCCTCATCGTCGGCACGGTTCTCGATGGTGCGGCGCCTGGCAATACGAACGCGCAGCTCTGTTTCGGACACATCAAGGGCTATCACGTGGTGGATGGCGGTGCCATTGTCTTTCATAAACTTGTCGAGGGCTTCCGCTTGTGCCACCGTGCGCGGAAATCCGTCGAAAAGGAATCCTTTGGCGTTCGGATTCTTTTCTAGCTCTTCCTTCAACATTGCGATGGTAATCTCGTCAGGAACGAGCGCACCGCTGTTCATGATCTCTTTGACCCGCTTGCCCAGCGCAGTATCGTTTTTGGTGTGCCAGCGGAAAAGGTCTCCGGTAGAAATGTGAATGAACCCGTACTTCTTGATAAGACGATCGCTTTGTGTGCCTTTGCCGGCGCCCGGAGGACCAAATATGACAACGTTGATCATGGGGGTGAGGTTAATTAAAGACCGAAAGGTACGGGGGATAAGCACCAAGCACCAAATTCCAAATTTTCTTGTGATTTGGATTTTGGGATTTGCGCGATAGCGCGAAGCTACTTCACCTTTGCGTAGATGTCGCGCAGGGTTCTGCCAAGCCCATCGTAATCGAGGCCATAGCCAACGACAAACTCCTCTTTGAGTTCGAAGCCTACATATTGTATCGGTATACCCTTTTCACGTGCTGGCTGTTTTCGAAGCAAGGTCACGCATTCAACCGACTTCGCCCCCAGCCCCTTCAGTTCATCGGAGATTTTCTGCAGGGTGAGTCCGGTGTCGACGATGTCTTCGATAATGATGATATCGGTGCCAAAAACACTTTCGTCATGGCCAATGAGGGTCTTCATCTGTCCAGTGCTGGCCGTTCCGGAGTAGGATGAAGTTTTTACAAAAGACACCCGGCAAGGAATAGTGATTTCCTTAAGCAGATCCGCCGAGAACATAAATGCCCCGTTCAGAATCGGGAGGAACACAGGGGTTTTGTCAGCGTAGTCCTTTTCGATTTGCTGAGCCAGGGACGCAACCTTCTTTGCAATCCTTTCGGAGGAAAGCAACTTCTTGAAAGTGATGTCCTTTAGTTTCATGCGTTGAAAAAATAACCCTTCGACTTCGCTCCCGCCTTCGCTGAAGCTCCGGCGGGCATGAAGGGCAAACTTTCTTGCCAGGTACGTTCTTGCAAATTTACACGTTTAATAAGCGTCCCCCGCGGCAAAATCGTTTGATCGATACATCCATTGTCCACCGGTGAAATCTGGAATCTCCATCGGGGCGCCGCCCTGGGCTACAGAAGCTTCCGACAAAGGCGTGATGACGGACCATGTTACCGCGTCGTACACGTCCTGCGGCGTTTGAACTTTGCGCCTGGCAGCCTCGATGAAAGCATTCAAAACAAACCAGTCCATGCCGCCATGCCCGGCGCCTGCCGCATCGTTGCCGTATTTTTTCCACAAGGGATGGTCATAGCGATCAAGCCAATCCTTTGCGTCCTCCCAGCGATCTTCCTCCTTGCTCTGGCCATCAATGTAAATGGACTTGTTCACATCCATCCATATGCCGCTTGTTCCCTGAACGCGAAAGCCAAGTGAGTATGGTCGCGGGAGATTCGTATCGTGCTGGAGCAAGACCGTTTCGCCGTTGCTGGTTTGGATCATGGTGGTCACCACATCGCCAAGTTTGAAGTTCACTTTAGCGTTGGGATGATCCGGTCCGCCTGTTTTGACCACATAGTTATGGAGTCCTCGTGCTTTGGTCGCCAGGGAGGTAAGTGAAGTAAAGCGGTTGCCCCGGTTGATGTTGAGCATCATGGCAACCGGCCCGATGCCATGGGTAGGGTAGAGGTCGCCATTGCGATGAACAGAATGATGTGTGCGCCATTGTGCTTCAGAAAACGCCTTCTCCCCAAATTCCGCGCCTGCACCCAACGGGTCTTTCCCGTCATTGAATTTCACGCCACGAAGGTCGTGCTGGTAGCCGCCCTGGAGATGAATGAGCTCGCCGAACACATTTTGGCGAACCATGTTGAGTACGGCCATCACGTCGCGTCGGTAGCATACATTCTCCAGCATCATCAGTGGCATGCCTGTTCGCTCGCTGGTGTGTACCAGTTCCCAGCATTCCTCCACCGTTGCGCCTGTGATCACTTCGCACCCGACATATTTCTTCGCATTCATCGCATCGAGGCACATCCGGGTGTGCCATTCCCACGGTGTGGAGATGATTACAGCATCGATGACCTTGTTTTCAAGCAGCTTTTTGTATCCGTGCGGACCGTCCATGATCACCTGCGGCTTGGTTTTGCCGCTCTTGGCTATGCGCGCAAGCGCCATATCCATCATTCGTTGTTGGACATCGCAAATTGAGACCACTTCAACGTCATCCCGGCGGAGGGCAAGGCCAAGGTGACCCTGTCCACGGAATCCCACGCCGATAAGGCCCAGCCTTAGTTTGGCATCTTTAGGCTGCGAGATTACGGATAGTGGTGAATAGAGAGACAGTCCTGCGCCAGCGACTGCGGTTGTACGGATGAATTCGCGACGGTTCTTCATAATTCTTTCATCAGGTGATGATAAAGCTGGATCATGGAAACAATATCGTTCTTAAATACCTTTTCTTTGGGCGTGTGTGGATGAAGATGGGGAGCACCGACAAAGCACCAATCAAACGGGTAGGGTGAGCGCTGCAGTTCGCCGCCATCGCTGGAACCCGTTCCTTCCACTTCAAGCTGGTAGTCAATCCTGTTTTTGTCGGCGATTGAGATGATACGATCGACATAGGCTCGTCGCGGGATGTTGCGGTCACGCATGGAGATCACCACGCCCTTTCCGTTGTCAACGCCGTCGGATACCCAGGTGATGTCGGAAATCAACGCCTGGCGCACGCTCCAGGTGTCGAAGATGAATTTGGCGAGGTATGGCACACCTCCGCCGCCGTGTTCTTCCCAGCAACTGAACACCACCACACCGTCTTTAAGCTGGGAAGCAACTTCAAGCGCCACATAAATACCCAGTCGGTCGTCAAGGTAGGCAGACTCTATGCCCTGTTTTGACTCGCGGAAGTTCACTTTGTATGTGAGCGGCGTGCCGCGGTCGATGACGCGGCCGAATTTATAAAGCGCGTGGTGTTCTTTGTCGAACTCCAGCGTACACTCGATCTCGCCCTTCGAGTCGCGCCCGACGAGACGCGCGCCCATTTCAGCGGCTGGGCTACCAACCGGCACCAGCTGGTTAAAGTAACGTACAGTAAAGCCCACCGTGTCCATATGGGCAAAGACGGCTGTGCGTGGCTTGCCGAAGCGAAGAATCACACCGTCCTGGAAATTCCCGCCCGAAAGAATCTCGGGCCTTGCTTTCCATCCCTTCTGGACTTTCTTGATATACCTCAACAGGAAATCCCGCACTGCCGACTCTTGACCCGAAGTTCCGTGGATTTCGCACAACTGGCGGAGCAGGGAGATGTTAAGCTTCATCGATCAAAGATAGTGGATAGTGGATAGTGAATAGTGGATAGTGGATGGTGAATAATGGAGGCACTGTATGATTTTGTCAGGAAAACCGTACATGAAGGAATTTGCCGGACAGTTACAGAAATGGTGATTTGTTCTATGAATAAGAAAATAGTGACTTATCGCGATCTCATCGTTTGGCAGAAGGCTATGGATGTTGCAAAGATGATTTATCAAAGGACTGGAAGGTTCCCAAGTTCGGAGACCTACCTATGGGATCACGAGTCAGATGAGGCGGGCAAATGTCTCAATCCCTTCGAATATCGCCGAGGGTCAAGCACGAAACACAACGGGAGAGTTTCGGAATTTTCTTGGCATTGCCAAAGGGTCACTCGCTGAGCTTGAGACATTGGTATACTTGGCAAACGGCCTAAACTACCTTAGCGACCAAGAATTTACTTCAGTATTGGCCGATGCACAGAAGTTCACAAGTTGCTGATCAGGTCCCTTTGACAAAATCTCCAACTGTCCTCACTATTCACTATCCACTATCCACTAACCACTCTTCTTCGCCATTTCCCAACCCACCATACTCTTCTTCCTCGCCGCACTCCAGCGATACTCTCCAAGAACACCGTCTTTGCGTATGACGCGGTGGCAGGGGATCAGGTATGCGATGTGGTTGTAACCGACCGCCGAACCGACGGCTTGCATCGCTTTTGGGTAGTCGATTTGTTCTGCGATGCCCTGGTAGGTGGTTACCGAACCCATCGGCAGGCGAAGCAGCGCTTCCCAAACCTTGACCTGGAAGTTGGTGCCTTTCACAAACAGGTGAAGCTTCGTTGGCTTGAGCGGATCGTGGCCGCCAAAGACTTGTTCGCGCACAGTACTTGTGCGCGACTGGTTCTGGCGGAAGACCGACTGGTGCCAATGCTCTTTCAGCTTTTCCAATTCCTGCTGGTGCGAGTCTTCCTTTGAAAGAAAAGACAACCAGCATACCCCACGCTCGGTAATTCCGACGAGCGCTGTGCCAAACGGTGTTTCGTGAAATCCGTACTCCACTTCGATGCCAGAACCATTGAGCTTGTACTCCTGAGGTGTAACCGCTTCAAGTGTTGTGAAGAGATCGTACACCCGCGATTGGCTCGACAAGCCCGCCGCTTCGGCTGCTTCAACGAGGTTGCGCGTTTCCCGGAGTTTTTCCCTCAGGTAATCCACAGTAAGGAATTGAAGGAATCGTTTCGGGCTGATGCCCACCCAATCGGTAAAAAGCCGCTGAAAGTGGAAAGGGCTCAGGTGAACGCTTTCGGCCACCTCATCGAGTTCGGGCTGGCGGTTCACATTTTCTTCCAGGTAACCGATCGCCTGTTCGATACGCTTGTAATTGATATTGGTTTCGCTGATCACCACCATAAAAGTATCATTTAGTTGGGTCAAAGGTGGACTAACCCTGTGTGTAGCTCAACCCGGTTCTTGCTGAAAAAACACCCAAAAGGCAAAATTCCAAGCACCAAATTCCAAGCACCAAATTCCAGATGCCAATCCCCAAAACCCAATGCCTAACACCCAATGCCCAACACCCGATACGCGCAAGTAGTATATTTGATAAACATCCATTTACCCATGATCCGAATCGCAGCACTCATCTTTTTACCGCTTTCTCTCTCCGCCCAGCAGAATTGGGACACGGTACAAATCCGGCTGCTAAAACTCAATGAGCACCTCTACATGATGACAGGTGCAGGGGGAAACATGGCGCTGCTAACAGGAGCCGAAGGGAACTTGCTTGTGGACGACCAGTTCGCCCCGCTTTCGGAGAGGATCAAGGAGGCCATTGCGTCGCTTGATGCCGGTGCGATTCGATTCGTGATCAATACACACCTTCATGGAGACCATTCGGGAGGCAATGAGAATTTCAAGAAGGCCGGGGCCACACTCATGGCCCACGACAACGTGCGGGCCCGGATGGTAAACGGAACGATGGACCGGCAGGGCAAGGCCGTACCGCCGCGCAACCCGGACGCGTGGCCAATGGTGACTTTTGGAGGCAAGCTGAGTGTTCACCTCAATGGGCAGGACATTGAACTTACGCACATGGACCCTGGTCACACGGATGGCGATGTGGTCATTCATTTCAAGAATGCCAATGTGATTCACACAGGGGATGCATTCGTGCGCGGTCGTTACCCAATCATTGACCGGGGCAGCGGCGGCACCTTTACAGGTTACATTCGTACGCTGGAAGCGATTTACGCCAAGGCTAACGACCAGACCAGGATCATTCCCGGCCATGGCGCCCTTGGAACACGGGCAGATGTAAAGGCGTTTCGCGACGCAATTGCAGACATCCGTGACCAGGTGACGGCGGCGCTGAAGAAAAAAACGAAGGTTGAAGACATTCCTGCCCTCGGCATCGCCGACAAGTATGACGCCGAGTTGGGTCGTGGATTTATAAAGGGGAAGGATTTTGTTTTGCTGGTTGCGGAACAGCTGAAGGCGGAGCAAGCGAAAAAATAAGTTTGCTGGTCTATTCAAGTTGGCATGACATGATACGAATTGTCTTATGGCTGGTCATTTGTGCGCTTTGTCTTAGCGGCTGCATCCACTCGTACTATGCCGCCAATTCGCACAATGTCCCAATGCTCACCGACAAGAAGGATACACGGGCGTCCCTGAATTACTACTTAGGTTCACGTGAGTCCATCACTTTCATACCCGGACTCGAACTGCAAGGCAGCTTCGCGCTTGGACGGCACATCGGAGTCATGGGAAGTTTTCTTACGATGGGCAAGGCCCGGAACGATATTTACGTTCATGCGCGCTACGGCGACCTGGGTCTCGGATATTACTGGACGGATCCCTCAAAAAAGCTGGTCTTGGAAACCTACGTTGCCTACGGGTTGGGGTATGCGGAAAATGGTTTTGAGGGCGATGCCTTCAGTTCCTCTGACTTCACGAAATTGTTTATCCAGCCATCCGTCGGTTTCAAGTCGCGTTTTTTTGACATGTCATTTTCCTGGCGATATGGCCAAGTGCACCATTCATCGATTGGCCCTGGAGGAACTTTGCCTGAATATGCCATTATGGAGTTCGAGTATATTCTCCAAAACCGCAGTTATTCGGTTTCGGAACCGGCATTGACTTTCCGTTTTGGTGACCAAAACTTGAAGGCACAAATACAAACCGGCTGGTCCTCGAGTGCTTCATTCCACAACTCCAGGTTCTGGACCAGTGTCGGTCTCTTTATCACATTCCCGTTCAAGAAGGAGAATTAGCGATCAGGCAAAGGCGAAAAGTTGTCGGGCTTGGAGAAACTTTGTTTTGAAACTGCGTTTAGTCGCGTGTGGATTTTGAAGTCTTTGTTGTCAGACTGCAAGTACTAATGCTTGAACTGTCGCCTTTATTGGTCAGGCTGTCTTGGTTAAATTTCCATACTATGATGTTGATATGTATCGTAATTCTGTCTAACCTTGGTCACGCTAAATTTCCGTATGGTCACTTAATGCCGTTTATTAACCAATTTCTACCACGTCCCGTTTACTGGCTATTCTATGCTATTGATTTCCTTATTCTTGTTTTTCTATTCCGAATTGTCAAGAGAAGATTTTTTTCGCCCAAGAGTTATTAGTTGGTCTGTTCGTTAATTGGCTGTCAGTTGCGCCTGGCTGCATTGCCAGCAACGTCTGTATATATGCCACTTGTCTCCAAGTCCTTATTTAATCATTGAATTTCGCACTACTATCCGAAATCCATTTCCTATACGCTTCCGCCATACACCTCCCGCATGGCCGGAATCCTGAAAGCCGCGCTTCGGAGGCATCCTTGAAGAAAACCCGGTTCTCCAGCTTCATGCGTTTGCCCGAGGAACATGTGAGCAGTCCGTAAATCTTCAGCTTGCTGTGGCCGGCAAACCTGATCTTGCCGCCGAGTGCAAGCGACTTGAGTTCCTTGCGGCCAATGTCAGCGTGGGCAATCAAGCGGCGTCGTGAAAGATGATCCCGCAGGCGTAGCGGGTTCCCGAAGTTACGGTGCTGATGCCGTGTTTCATACGGGCCCGGTACCAGCCGCGCGAGCCTTTCACAGGCCGGAAATTCGTTGTGAAAATGACGGCGTCGCCCTGGCGGGGTGTCACCACCGTGGCCCGCGACTGCGCCCGAGCGAACTGCTCCACAAACACCAGCTCGCCGCCCGTGTGGTCGCGACATGGCTCGGTGAGCAGCAACACCACCTGGAATGGAAAGTACACTTCCCCATATAAATCCTGGTGCAACGTGTTGTATCCGCCGGTTTCGTACTTCAGGATCAGCGGAGTGGGGCGGAGCTGACCTGCAGCATGACAAGTTTTCAGGAATTCTTCGTGCGCTTCGGGATACTTTGTTTCGGCACCAAGCGCAAGCATCCATTCATTGGCGAGCCGCGCCAGCGGAGCATAGAAATCCGTGCGCATCCGTGCAATCCCCGCCTCCGCCAAGGCTTCCACCTGCGCTAAAGCTTCGGCGGACAAGACGGCGGGCAATGGTGGCAATGGGTACTTGAAGTACTTGTACTCGCCCTTCCCAAACCGGTATCGTTCCATGTTGATGGTACTCCTGTACAGTTCAGAGGAATTGTATTGTGAGTAAAGTTCCCTGCATTCATCGGCAGACCAGACGCCGGGAATATGTGCGTAGCCATGGCCGTTGAGCTGGCGGAGAATTTCTGGCCAATTGAGTGTTTTCATGCTCCGAAGTTGGCGGGTGAGCCGGTCGAACCCCAACCCGATTGTTGCGGGAAATTCATATCCAACAAGTCAAAATCAAACATAGGAGGCGTGAAGGCGCAACTAAGGCGCAAAGCTGGACTAGTTCCCCTTAGCGCCTTAATAGCGCCTCTGTGAGCTTTGCGTGAGATTGTATTTATTTTCGCGCAGCGTGACCCCCGTACATATCCCTATACCCCCTGAGTTTGATTTTGAGCACACGCTCACGTTCCTCAAACGGTCACCGAAAGAGTTGCTCCATCGAGTGGAAGGCAATTGCGTTATCAAGGCAGTGGAATTGAACGGGAGGCCTGTTGTGTTTGAGCTCTCTGTTGAAAATGACAGGCTAGTGATCAGCTCCAGGAATGGACAATTCTTCGATGATGATAGGTCGGCCGTGGTCGCTTACGTCAATGATTGGTTCGACCTCGGCACGAATCTCAAGCCGTTCTACACTATGGCTGGGAAGGATGATATCCTAAAGCCTCTCGTGAAGGCGTACCACGGATACAGGATCGTAGGTCAGCCGGATTTGTTTGAGTCGTTGGTGTGGGCTGTGCTCGGTCAGCAGATCAACCTGGCGTTTGCATATACGCTCAAGGGACGGTTTGTGACCACGTATGGCAGGCAGGTTCACGTCAATAATGTCACTCATTTCATTTTCCCTCGGCCAGACGTCGTAAGTGAAATCAAGCCAGAAGAACTACTGGCACTTCAATTCTCCCGGCAGAAGGCAGCGTACACCATCAACATTGCAAGGGCATTTGTCAGTGGCGAAGTGTCAAAAGAAAAACTGCGTGGACTCACACTCGAAGCTGCCAAGGAAGAACTGCGCAAAATCAAAGGCGTTGGGAACTGGACGGCGAACTATGCACTGATGAAGACCTTCCGCTATCCCGATGCCTTCCCGCTGGAAGACGCCGGACTTCACAATGCGCTCAAGCAACAGCTTAGACTGAAGTCAAAGCCAAGCCTGCAGAGGGTGAAAAAGATCTTTAAGAATTACAGGGGATGGGAGGCCTATGCCACTTTATATCTCTGGAAAAGTCTGGGTTAATGTTGACGTCGTCCCGGGCCCCTTGCACTAATGGGGGACTACTTACGCCCTTATTGCCCTTTTCAACATCCTACATTCGAACAACTGAACGTCCGGTTAATTCTGCATTGGATATTTTAGGGTTCGAATGTTCGAAGGTTGAAACACGTTGGGTAATACTAGTTTCTCCTTAAGGCCCACCCTGAGCTTGTTGAAGAGAGATTGGGACAGGGTATACCGATTACTTACTTTTTCTCAAGTAAACATTCCCATACTTCGATTCCGCCACTACCTCGGGCCCTGGGCCCAGGTTCGCTGTTATTTCAATCCCACGTTTGCTGCCTTTCCCCGCCGGGGGAACCTGGTCAAACTTGGTGTCGAGGTTGGTGAGGATCTCGCCGTACCGGCTCCGCGCGGTGATGCGGCCCTTTGGTGCGGGGGGAAATGTGAGGTCAATACCGCCGTACTTGGCGTCCAGGGTCAGTGCTGCATCGTAGCTCAGCACTTCAATTATTCCGTATTTTGCTTCGACTTTGACCGGAATATTATGAGGCACGGTGACTACCAGGTTTATGTCCACCTGGATGCCGGTGGAGCGATAGGCGTAGTCATTTCCATTTTCAGCAAGAAACTTTTGGACCTCGGGATCATGAAAATTCGCAGTCTTGAAGTAGTACTCCTTGTCGCCTTTCTTGATGGTAATGCGATGGGGAATGTTTTCCTTGTCTTTTAGGGAGGAAACAACATTAACTTCCGAAGAAGTCGTATTCACGTCAAAGCCAAATGCCGAATCGTGTTCGCCCGAGTTGATGCTGACTGTCCCGGTAATCATTACTTCAGGCTTATCCCCGGTCTGGATTTTTACATTCGGGTGATCGAGCTGCAACACGAGTCGCTGGCCGGCTTTAATTGGAACATTCTTTTCAATCTTTGTTTGTGCCCACAAATTGGAGCAAAGAAGCGAAAGAAGGGCAACGATCAGCTTCATAATCAGTTCGTATTTGAGATTTGATGCTTGATTAGAATTTGGGATTTTTGGTTTGGTGCCTGGCGCATCCAGAAAAGCAAATGGCTCCGGATGCGGTCCAGAGCCAAACGCCTGCTCCTGCTGTCATTTTTTCCTCAGGTAAACGTTGTCGTGTGTGGAGCGGAGTTCAATCTCCAGGCCGCCGCCATTCAGTTTGCCATTAATTTTACTGGAGCTGTACTTTACCATGTCGCCGGTTTTTTCCACCTCGATTTTCAGGGCCGGATCCACCAGGATTTCTCCGTAGCTCGTGCCCAGGCTGAGGTTAGCTTTTGTAGAAACCGGGAGGGTTACATCCACCAGTCCGTGCGTAGAGGTCAGCCTTATGGGACTCTTGAGCGCGGCGTTGAGGTCGGCCTCGATCTCACCGTGAACAGTCTTGATGTTCAGCGGGCCGGTCACATTTTCCAGCCTGATGCCGCTGTGGACGGTTGAAGACTCGATCTCACTCTCCGAGTTACGGACGAGGATATCATCGCCGTGGGGGGAAGTGTGCGAGATTGAAACACTCACGCCCCTTGGTACCATGATCTTCACACGCGGCCCGTCCATTTTCTTCAGCTGGTACACTTCATAAGTAGTGCCCTTGTCGACCAACGCCAGCCCCACGCCGGTGTTGTCTTCGAGGCCCATGCTGTTGATGGCGCGAAGGCCCGTAGCGCGCGAGTCTTTTTCGCCGCGGCCGTCGAGTGAGACGAATACGATCTCGTTGCCGGTAGTTCCCTCGATTGTAAGCTGATTGATATCGTTAAGCACCAGCTTGCCGGTGCTTTTGGCAAGTTTGTATTCCTGTGCAGGGAGCTGGCCGGAGACGATCAGGAGTGCAGCGGCCAGGATAAACTTAGTTTTCATGATTGCTTTTTTTATTCTTTACCGTGAGGCGTTGAAATGGTTACAGTTATTTTGATTTCCGTAGATAGACGTTTCCGTATTGCGACACGAAGCTGTAGGTGTGGCCCTTGCCCGGCTTGGCGCTGATCACAGTATGAAAGTCTTCTTCGCGGATCCCGTCGCGGTCAAGTTCCAGTGACAAATCGGAGTAAATATGCCCGTAGTTTGTCTCTGCTTTCAATTCACCTGTGGCACTTTCTGTGAGCGATACATCAACTCCGCCGTAAGTCGCCTCCACGCGCAGCGGGCCGTTGAACTGCTTCACTTCTACCATCCCGTAAACCGAAACAACGGTGGTGGCCATCCGTGCAGGCACTTTAATGTCGAGGGTGATGTCAATTTCAATTCCGTGATTGGTCATATCGAATCCGGACTTCCCGTGTTCCTGCTTGTATTTTTTCCACTCGCCGTCGTTCCTGAAGACCATTTTCTTACCGTCTTTCACCACGGTGATGCGTTTGGGGAGGTCATCGATGTCTTTGATCCGTCCACGGATATCGATCACCCCGGCGGAGGTACTTACATCAAGGACGAAAGCAGCATCACTTTCGCCCTCATTTATGCTGACGTTACCTTCAATGGAAATCTCATTCCCGTCCCAGGTGGAGACTCGGATCAATTCTGGATAGTCGAATGTAACACGGAGCTGTTGGCCGGATTTTACAGGTACGTTTTTCACCAGGCGGGTTTGTGCTACTGTTTCTGACGCAAAAAGGAACAGCGGGATCAGGTAAAGGGTTTTCATACGAACTACTTTTTACGGAGATATACTTTACCGTAGCTGCTGCCGATGTCGATGTTCATGCCGCCGCCATTGATCTTACCGGTAACACGACTGTCATCTGTGCCGGAACGATCCATCTCGATCTTGAAATCGGATGCGGCATAGATCTCGCCGTAAGAAGTACTGAGACGGAGGTTGGCCTTGACTGTTACGGGTAATGCTACGTCAGCGTATCCGTATACAGAGACGATGGAGAGCGGCCCCTTTACATTTTGATCGAAAGTAGCCTCCACATGGCCGTATATGGTTTTCACTGTGGCCGGGCCTGTCACATTGATCATCTCCAGGCTGTTGTATTGCGAGGAGAACTCGATTTCAGATTCTATGTTGCGGAAGACCACGTCGCCTCCGTATTGTGATTCGAACGCATAGGCTACAATCACGCCTTTTGGCACCATGATCCGGATTTCCGGCGAGTTCATTTTCTTGAGCTGGCGAACAACGAAAGTTGTTCCTTTCTCTTCAATGTTGATCCCAAGTCCAGTGTTGTCTTCGATGCCGTAGCCACTGAGTTCTTTCAGTCCTTTGGCACGCTCGTCGTCTTTTTTATCGCCGTCGCGGCGCGTGAAAATGATCTCGCTGCCACCATAGCCTTCAACAGTTACCCGGCCAATCCGGAGCTCGAGCCGGCCACTGCTCTTGTTGATCTTATATTCCTGCGCCTGCGCCACACATACTACAGCGAGGAGAGCCGCTATTCCAATTATCTTCTTCATGATGTTTTCTTTTTTCAGTTCTTAAATGGTGTTCACTGGTCAGGAAAGCTTTAGTATTCCGTTGTAGGCTTCGTCCTTCACAGCCTTCAGGTTTTGCTCGTCTTCAACAATCTGCTGCAGGTCTTTTAGAACCCTTTTCTCCTGAAGGCGCACCAACAGTTGAATGAGTGCGATTTGCACCACCGGATCCTTCTGCGTTGGCAGCGACGCAATCAGCGCCTTGCGTACCGGTTCAGACTCAAACTTTGCAAGGGCTTCCATGGCAGCGAGACGCACATTCGAGTTCGGGTCTTCGTTCATGGTGCGTACCAGCACATGCACCACCTCGGCGTCAGCGGAAGTCATTTGAAGTGCGACAGAAACTCCCTGGAGGCGCTGGCTGGCCGATGACTCGTTTTCGATCAGGGACTGCATAAGCTGCTTGGTCGCCTCAACCTCTTTCCGGATGGCGAGCATTTCTTCCTGCTGGCGCTGGTTGTTGGAGATCCAGTAGCCGCCGAACAATCCTGCGGCCAGCAGCGAAACCCCGGCTGCGACGCGGTAAACCACCGGCGCAAACATCACCTGCCGTCCGCGGGTTTGTTTACGCAGTTCGTCTGCCAGGGCCGACTCAAATCCCATGCGCAGACGGGAGGATGGCTCGTATTGGGCGGCGCGGCTGACGGCGCCTATCACTTCACGGAATTGCTCATACAAACGATAGGCTTCCGGGTCAGCGGCCAACTTGCGTTCCAGTGCAGTGCGTTCGGCCTCACCCAGTTTTCCGTCGATGTAGTCGATGATCTGTGATTCCAAATGTTCGCGTTCCATAACTCTTCTTTTTTTATCAGACTCTGTCCAGGGCAAAATAATTTTCTCTCAACTTTCCGATGGCGCGGTGCACTTTCACCTTGATATTGGCAACCGTCGTGTTCATCAATACTGCAACATCCTCATATTTGAGGCCCGTGAACCTTGTGAGTACGAGCAGTTCGCGCTGTTCATCGTTAAGCATAGCCATTGACCGGATCAACAGGCGCTCCTGATCCTGCTGCTCACGGCCGGCGCCGGGCTCCAGCAACTCATCACCAACATCCTCTATATCCATAGTACTGTTCTTCCGGTTCTGACTGCTTTGGTAGTGGTCGGCAAACACATTGCGGGCCACCTGGTAGATCCACGATTGAAACTTCAGTCCCTCCTTGTATGAAGTGCGGTACTTGAGGAGGCGAACGAAAACGTTTTGCGTCAAGTCTTCCGCCAGGTCCCGGTCAAAAGTCATCCGCGCCAGGTAGTTGAACAACCGCTTGTTGTATCGGTCAAACAACAGGGAAGCCTGCTGGACGTCGCCGCCTTTTACGGCTTCCATAATCTGTTCGTCCGTCATCCGGTTCGCAGTTATCGGGCTTTTGGCTTCAAATGTGAATTCTGCCCTTGTTACCGTGGTGCCCCTTGAAGGTTACATTCGGCGTTGCTGGAATCTACGAAAATGCCGGGTTTGCAGCGAAATGGGTAAATTTGATTGAATGAGACACCTGCGGGCCTGCGGGACCCTTGTCAGTTTGTTATTCGCTATCATCACGGCTCGCGCGCAAGAGACGCTTATCGTTGTACAGGGGGGTTCCGCGAGCCTGACAAACACAGTCAACGTCGTGTCCAGTGGAGGGTATCGCCTGAACCTTGCCGTAGAGTTGATGCCTACGTCGGAAAAGGTTACGTTGGGTGCTACAATTGGTACCCAAAATCTGAGTGGAACTTATTCCACCACCCCATTTGACCTTTCGACTGTTGGTTTTTGCGTGGTATCCCGCTATATGTTTGGCTGGGAAGAATTCAATGCATTCGCGCGTCTGGGGCTGGGCGCACAATCGTCGACGCTAACGTATGAGTACACAACCCATGTAGACAGGCAAACACGATTTGGCTTGATGGCTGACATCAGCGGAGGTGTAATGTATTGGTTCTCCAGGAAGTACTTCGTATCAGGTGATTACTCCTGGGTTTGGCTGACCGGATCGTTTAACAACTTGAGCACCAGTGGGATTGTTTCATTGAGTGCCGGCGTGAAACTTTGATACCATCGATTCCCCATGAACTTTCAGGTTGTACATCTAACAATGAGCATCGAATGAAACAAATACTCGTCCTTTTCAGTGTCATGCTGTCACAGGCAACAATGGCGCAGGAAAATATTGGCTTGCTGCAAGGCGGATACAGCATGGGGAAGGGGACGGTCACAGCCTCGCAGCCCACGGGTTTTAAGGTCAACGGCTCGTGGGAGTTCCAGCCGTCGGGCGATCAGTGGACAATTGGCGGCTCGCTGGGGTATCTGAGGATTGCCGGATCCGAATCAGGAAGCGATTTCAGCGTTTCGAGTATACCAGTCTGCGTTGTTTCCAGGTTGATGTTTGGCAGCGAATCGTTCATGGCCTTTGTCCGTGGCCAGGCGGGGACACATGTTTCAACGGTCTCCTATGCGGGTTTGTTGGTTGATCTGAGCGATTCTCAGGTGGGCATGGTTGTTGGCATTGGCGGAGGCGTAATGTTCTACGCCAGCGAAAAGACATTTGTAAGTGCGGAGTATGAGTGGCTTTGGTTGTCGAATGCCTTTGCCAATACCGGGTCGATCGGAACCACGGCCCTTGGGGTTGGGTTTAAGTTCTGATGGGGCAATAAAAGCCCGCCAGCAGGGCTGCTGGCGGGCGAGTCGGGATGACTGGATTCGAACCAGCGACCTCTACGTCCCGAACGTAGCGCACTAGCCGGGCTGTGCTACATCCCGAGGAGGCGCAAAAATAATGGATTCATTTCAATTTAGAGAAGTAGTTTCATTTTGGGCAGAGGGAACAATTCCACGCGGTGAATGTTTGATCATGCAAAAGCGAATTAATCAATATCTTCGCGCCGCATTTTTTACTGAATTAGGAGGAAAACAATGATTAAGACAGATATCTGCATAGTAGGCGCCGGCCCCGTAGGTCTATTCGCGGTATTTGAGGCGGGCCTCCTGAAAATGCGCTGCCACGTAGTTGACGTGTTACCCCAGGTTGGCGGCCAACTTTCAGAGATCTATCCAAAAAAACCGATTTACGACATCCCCGGCAGCCCGGAAATCAAAGCGCAACAACTCGTGGATAACCTGATGAAGCAGATTGCGCCCTTTCACCCAACATTCTCATTGGGAGAAAAGCTTGTAGCACTGAAAAAGCTTGATAACGGAACTTTCGAGCTGACAACTGCGGGTGGAGTGGTGATTCATGCAAAAGCCGTAGTGCTCGCTGCCGGGCTTGGATCGTTTGAACCTCGCAAACCTGCCATCGCCAATCTTGCCGAGTTCGAAGGCAAGGACAAAGGCATTGTGTACATGATTCGCGATCCCGAGGTTTTTCGCGGTAAGCGTGTAGTGCTGGCCGGCGGCGGCGACAGTGCACTCGACTGGACAAACTTCCTGGCCAATGTTGCCGGCAGATTAACGCTGGTGCATCGAAATGAAACATTCCGTGGCGCCCCGGACTCCGGTGAGAAAGTTTTCACGCTTGCCCGAGAGGGCAGGATTGACTTATATATGAACACTGATTTGAATGCAGTCAGCGGCGACGAAAGACTGCGCGCGGTTTCCCTGCTTGACCGCAACCAGCAGCAGGTTACGATTGAGACAGATTACCTCATTCCCCTTTATGGGCTGAGCCCAAAATTGGGCCCGATTGCTGACTGGGGACTTGCGCTGGAGAAAAACAATGTTGCGGTCAGCACCCTGGATTATTCAACCAGCGTTCCGGGCATTTACGCCGTAGGAGACATCAATACTTATCAGGGTAAACTCAAACTGATCCTGAGCGGATTTCACGAGGCCGCACTCATGGCGCACAGCGCTTTCAAATTCGTATTTCCCAACCAAAAACCCAGCTTCAAGTACACAACCATTAGCGGGGTTAACGAATTCTAGTACAGATCTACTTCTTCGCAGCCGGCGGGTACTTCATGAAGATCTGCTTGACGGCGTAATTGATGTTTTGTTGTTTCTTCTCAGGCGAAGGATTCTCCGCCAGGGTCTTGGTGCCACGGCCCTGCCACACCAGTTTCTCCGTTGATTTGTCGATCATGTTTATGAAGAGCGTCCCATCGACGTAGTTTTCAACATTGATTTGTGTTGTGCCACCATATCCTGCTCCCCAGCCGTAACGGTATGGACGACCGTAGTATCCACCCGCGTTGGTTGCAGTTGCCGTTTGCTTTTGTTCCAATTTTACCTGCAAGTCAATCCAGACGTCGGGGTTGTCAGATTTAGTAAAACCCTTTGCCTTCAGTTCGCTATCGATAGCAGTCAGTACACGCGTCCGGTCAATTTCCTGAATGGGAAGACTATTGGCTTCGTTGGTGAAATCATAGGTCTTGTACCTCGAAAAGTCGGCGGTGCTGTCATAGTCGTAAGTTGTCTTTACGCTACTGCAGCCTGAGAGAAGAAAAAGGCCGGCGAAAAAAAGAATCTTCTTCATATGTCGCTGATTTTTTAGACCGTTAAATATACTCGTTTTGATGACATTGACAGGAGGAAATGTTCGTTACCTTAGAAATACTCGCCCAGATTGATGTACCAGTTCCACCCCTCTTTGCCATAGGCGACATCAAAAGTCAGGTTCGTATCTGAAAGCCTGTTGAATTTCAATCGAAGCCCGAATCCGGCGGCCCCAAGCACGCCATCGAAACGGTTTACCTGGTTTGAGTAGGACTGGACGTTTGCAAATACGACGCCGCCCAGAAATCCACCAGAACTGATGTCGAAGCGGTATTCAACTTCGGAGTACAGCCATTGCGCACCCCGAAAGCGGTAGGTGACGTAACCACGCCCGGCGCGACCGCTGGGATCATCCAGAGTGGTAGGAAGATTCAGATAAGGTGTATCGCCGTAGCTTCCCCAGTAGAAGGCGCGGGCAGCCAGTATTTTATGCCGCATATTGGAAAAGGATTTATAGCGGCGAACGTCGAAGAAAACAGAACTCCATTCTGAACTGCTGCCCATCGCTTTCCGGTTTACACGGAGCACCAGGGCAGTATAGAAACCGTTCCGGGGATTTACGGAGTTCCGTCTGTTGTCACGGAGTATATTGAATGTGATGCCGGAAGAAACAGTTGTAGGTGCAGTACCAAAGATATACTGTTCGAATTCACTGGGTGTCTCTGGCGTAGGGTCGTCCTCATTTACACCCCAGAAATAGTCCAGGTTGTAGCCAGCTCCAAGGTAGAAGTTGGGGAGCACCCTGGTATGTCCGGTAAAGTATGCGCGGAATTGGGAGTGGTTAATGGTCGTACGGTCATGTGGAGGAACCTCACTGCCAAGGCCGTAGTCACGCAAGCCATTGTAAAGGATCCTGAAATCGCCTGTGCCATTCCATTCATTTCCGGACAACCATATATATGGAGATAGCAAAAGGCCGTAGCTGGTCGTGAAATTCGTGTACGGGTAGAAGTAGATGGTACTTACATTGGATTGCCGGTCTGCGTAAAACGAGGCATTGATGGCTGATACGCTTATCGCGCCGCTTCCGGACCGGGCAGGAGCAACGGGGATGACGGAAAAGTGGACCGTTCCATCATCCGGGTCGGCCCGGTCTGCCTTGTTGAACGTCGAAGAAAGAAGTCGTGAACCAAAGTCAATCAAGTCCGATCTTTCCAGTTGCCTGAGACTTAGCGAGTCGGAATGCTGTGCCGGGAGAAGGCCGGAATTCAGGACGGAAACCGAGACCAGAATGAATTTTCCCCAGCGAAACTGCATGCAAAGTAAAGATAGCAGATGGCTGCACGACAGCCTTCGCGAGAGCCGATAAGGCATCCTCAGTTTTGCTGCCAGCCGCCGCCAAGGGCTTTGTACAGCATGACAGTTGCCTGGAGTTGACGTTGCAGCGTCGTCGAGGCCTGAAGTTCTGCGTCCAACAACGTACGTTCATTGTCCAGCACCTCCAGGTAATTGGTGTAGCCGCTGTCGTAGCGTTCGCGCGACAAACGTGTGGCGCCACGTGAAGACTCTACCTGCCGTGCCCGGGCAGCATACTCATCCGCATATGTACTGACGGCAATCAATGCATCCTCGACCTCACCGAAGGCGGTGATGGCAGCCCTCTCATACCGAAGCCGGGTTTGTTCAGCTCTTGCAATCTCCACTTCCGCCCGGCGTTTGTTCTTGTTGAAAGCGAAAATGGGGCCCGTGAGTGAACCCGCAAGGTTCCAAACGGGATCGCCCGACGCAAGTGTCGAGAGGTCGTTGCTTGCAAGGCCAAGCGCCCCGGTGAGACTGATAGAAGGATATCGAACCGCCTGGCTGACACCAACCCGTTCGTTCTGCGCGATCCATTGCTGCTCGGCCTGGCGAACATCAGGACGGCGGGACAAAAGCTGCGAAGGTAGTCCGGACGGGATTTGCACTACTCGTTGTTCACGAATGGCGGGTCCTCGTTCAACTTCACCGGGAATGTTTCCAAGTAAAATGCTGATGGCATGTTCCGTCTGCTTCACGTCGCGCTCAAGGCTTGGCACAAGCGCCGCTGCTATAGCCTCTTGTGTTTCAGCCTGGAACTTGTCAAGTTCGGCCACTTCTCCGCCCTTGAATCGGGTAGTGATCAGTTGAGTGGCTTCCTTGCGGATTGCCAGCGTCGCACGAGCAATAGCAAGCCGGTCATCCAGCCCCCTCAGTTGGAAATACAAGGATGCTACTTGTGCCACCAGGCTCGACATCGCCGCGCGATGTGCCTCGATGGAAGCGGTTAGCTCGGCTTGTGCGGCCCGGTTGCCGTGCCGTGCCTTGCCCCACAGATCAAGTTCCCATGAGAGTAAGCCAAATCCATAATACAGATCTCGTTGCTGGATGCCGAGGTCGTTGGCTTGTTGATTGTTAAGGTTCAACGCGCTGGCACCCACCGCGTAACTCAGCATTGGATAAATGTCTGCCTTCGAAACACCGGCTGCAGCACGTGATTCATCCACCTTGGCCAGTGCGGTAAGCACGTCGAAGTTTTGTTTGAGTGCTTCATTGATTAGCGATTGCAGGACAGGGTCACCATACACGTCCGTCCAATTGACCAACGCAGCTGAATCAGCAGGTGTGTTCGCCGAACGATAGTTTTTAGGCTTTTCCTTTTCTGTCTTCTTTACCATGGGGCCCACCAGGCAGCCCGAGAGCGCGAATGAAAGGAGGAAGATCGTCAAGCCTTTCCTCATGACTTCTGCCCCTCCGCGGTCTTTTTCCTTGCAAACTTCTCGATCAGGGCAAAAAGCGAAGGCACGAGCAGGACACCGAGGATGGTAGCAATGAGCATGCCGCTGAACACGGTCATTCCCATGACCTTTCGACCTTCCGCGCCGGCGCCTGAGGACCTTACCAGCGGCACAACGCCCAGGATAAACGCGAATGCTGTCATAAGAATAGGACGCAGACGCAATCGCGCTGCTTCCATTGCCGCATCGAACGCACTCTTGCCCCCCTCAACAGCAACCTTGGCAAACTCCACAATAAGAATGGCATTCTTGGCTGCGAGACCAATCAGCATCACAAGTCCGATCTGGGCGAAGACGTTGTTGTCATACCCTGCAAGGAAGAATCCGGTAAGCCAAAGCCCTAGGAATGCGCCGAAAACGGCAAATGGAGTTCCCAACAAGACCGAAAATGGCAAGGACCAGCTTTCATATTGTGCGGCCAGGATAAGGAACACAAAAACCATAGCCATGAGAAACACCACACTGCCGGATCCGGCAGCCTTCTTTTCCTGATACGACATGTTGGCCCATTCAAAGCCCATGTCCCTGGGCAGCACCTGCGCGGCCACTTCTTCCAATGCGGTCAATGCCTGGTCGGAACTATACCCGGGTGCCGGCGCACCGCCCAACTCAGCGGCACGATAGAGATTAAAGCGATTGGTAAACTCCGGCCCGGTGGTCCGGTTTACGGTAACCAATGTTGATATGGGCACCATATCACCTTTTGGGGTCCTCACAAAAAGCTTGTTCAGGTCCTGCGGATCGACACGGTAATCGCCTTCTGCCTGGAGGAAGACCTTGTATTGCCTTCCGAACCTGTTGAAGTCATTGATATATGATGCGCCCAATGCCGCTCCCACTGTCTGGGTAACGTCTTCAAGCGCGAGACCAAGTTTGAATACCTTGTCGCGGTCGATGTCAAGGTAAACCTGGGGGACATTTGTTCGGTAAGTAGTGTAGATACGACCGATCTCCGGGCGCTGGCTGGCTGCCTGGATGAATTTCATGGAGTTGTCGGCAAGATATTGAGGACTGTTGCCACCCCGGTCCTGGATCATCATTGTAAACCCGGCGGAGGAACCAAGACCCTGGATTGGCGGCGGACCAAATGCGAACACGGTGGCTTCCGGGATTGTGGCGAAGGTGCGGTTGAGTCTCCGCATCAATGTCGCAACGGTGGTCTCCGGGCGCTCACCCCACTCCTTCATGGAGACAAAGAAGACTCCGAAGTTGGGTGAGTAAGAATTTGTGAGCAGGCTGAAACCCGTGATGGCTGTATAGGTTTCTATTGATTCTTCTTTCGCCAGTATTTTTTCGATCGTAGCGCACGTCGCGCCTGCACGTTCAAGTGACGCCGCATCAGGCAAGAGTACGTTCACAAGGAAGTAGCCCTGGTCCTCTTCGGGCACAAATCCACCAGGGATCCGCATGCCCAACAAGACAATGCCTCCGATCAAAATTGCGAGGAAGATGACCGTCCGGATAGTTTTGCGCACGAAGAACTCCGCCCAACCGGCGTAACCCTTGGTAAACTTGTCGAAAGCCTTGTTGAAACCAGTAAAAAATCTGCCAAGTATCCCTTTGCTCTGCTGGTGAGGCCTGAGAAGCATGGCGCTTAATGCCGGGCTGAGCGTCAGGGCGTTGAAGGCGGAGAATGCCACCGAGATGGCAATGGTAATGGCGAACTGCTGGTAGAGACTCCCGGTTATTCCGCCCATCCCCGCCACCGGTACGAAAACTGCACAAAGGATCAGCGCGATAGCAACCACAGGGCCCGATACATCCTTCATAGCCTGCGACGTCGCTTCCTTGGGAGACTTGCCGTGTTCAATGTGGTGCATCACTGCCTCCACCACTACGATGGCATCGTCAACAACAATCCCGATTGCCAACACGAGTCCAAGAAGTGATAAGACGTTTATTGAAAATCCCAGGAGCGGAAAAACCATGAACGTTCCGATCAGCGAGACCGGTACAGTGAGAAGCGGGATCAATGTGGCGCGCCAGTCCTGCAGGAAGATGAAGACAACCAAAATGACGAGCACGACAGCCTCAAAAAGCGTGTGGATGATTTCTTCTATTCCGGCCTCCACGGCAAGTGTGGTGTCAAGCGTGACTTTGTAAGTAAGATCGTCGGGGAAGCGTTGCTCCAGCTCCACCATGGCTTGCTTCACCTTTGTTGCGACATCCAGGGCATTTGATCCCGGGATCTGGTAAATGGCTATGGCGGCGCCAGGTTGCCCGTTGATCTGTCCAACTGAGTTGTAGTTTTCTGTACCAAGCTGGATGCGGGCTACGTCCTTGAGCCGGACCTGTGACCCTTCATCCGTCGTCCGAACGATGATATTGCCGAATTCCTGTTCGGTTACCAGTCGGTCTTTGAGCATGACCGTGTAAGTGAACTGTGTTCCATCAGGAGCGGGATTGCCTCCGAACTTACCGGCCGGGGTGATTGCGTTTTGCGCGCGTACCGCTTTGATCAGGTCCCCCGTGGTGAGCCCCAGTTTCGCGAGTTGATCAGGTTGAACCCAAATGCGCATAGAGTAGTCACTGCCCCCAAATAGTTTGACATCTCCTACACCCTGGATGCGCGAGATCACGTCGACGATGTTGATGTTTGCGTAGTTGGAAAGGAAAAAGTTGTCGAAGGTGCCGTTGGGTGACTGAAGACCAACAAGCATAAGAGGGAAGGAGAGCGACTTTTTCGTGACGACACCCATGTTCTTCACCTCGGTGGGCAGGATGGCTTCTGCCTGATTTACCCGGTTAAGGGTAAGCATGTTGGCATTGTCGAGGTTGGTACCCACTTCGAAAGACACACGCAGCGTCAGGGTTCCATCACTTGCATTGATTGACTTCATGTAAATCATTTGCTCTACGCCATTCACCTTTTGCTCAATTGGTGTGGCGACGGCCTGTTCAACGTTGATTGCGTTGGCGCCCTGGAATGTCGTGGTCACCTGGACCTCAGGTGGCGTAATGTCAGGATACTGTGCAATCGGGAGAGACTGCATTGAAATGTATCCCACCAAAACAATGATGATCGAAATCACCATGGCCACGATGGGCCTACGGATGAAAAAATCTCCCATGGTGATTATCTTTTAGTGCTGTCCGCCTTGGCGGTAAC